>Ga0265327_10000078_pt1 | contig 207398 bp, 178 predicted proteins | sample 41621metaG_FD_202089 | JGI IMG/M metagenome (GOLD analysis project Ga0265327, IMG submission 202089) | Rhizosphere microbial communities from Carex aquatilis grown in University of Washington, Seatle, WA, United States - 4-16-21 metaG | ecosystem: Host-associated > Plants > Roots >... | reverse complement strand
GTTGATGTAGTGGGCCAGATGCCCCTGCGGCAGCCACTCTTGCAGCGAGTGCGGCAGAAGCAGCAGTTGGTCCGGCGCGTAGGGCAGATAGCTGGTCGGCATGCAGCCAATCTATCGTTACCCACCCAAACCCGCATCGGGCCTTGCACTCAGATTCGGAGTTCTGCCGCGCGGGCTCCTAGAACAAAAAAAACGGGACCAGATGGTCCCGTTTTCCATAATGCCTGACCATCTCGCGATGGTCCCACCTGCTCCAGGCAGGCGATTCCACCATCCTGTGGCCAAGCTTGTTCCACCATCTGATGGCCAATCTTGTTTTCCACCATGCAGTGTCCGTAACGGACAAAAGATGGTGAACTCCACAGCTTGTGTTGCCCTAGTTTGGGTGTACTTGGCGGAGTCGGAGAGATTCGAACTCTCGATGCAGGTTTTGCCCACATACTCCCTTAGCAGGGGAGCACCTTCGGCCACTCGGTCACGACTCCAGCACAGCCTTGAATTCTATCTCAAGATTTCAAGGCTTCTGCAAAACTCAGCTGGTTTTCTCTGCATCCAGCTCAAAAGCCTTGTGCAATGCGCGCACGGCCAGCTCCATGTACTTCTCGTCGATCACGACCGAGGTCTTGATCTCGCTGGTGGAGATCATCTGGATGTTGATGCCCTCTTCGCTCAGCGAGCGGAACATCTTGGAGGCCACACCCACGTGCGACTTCATGCCGATGCCGACGATGGAGACCTTGCAGATGCGCGGGTCGCCCATGATCTTGGCGGCTTGCACGGAAGGGCCGATCTGCTTTTCCAGCAGTTCCATCGTGCGCGCGTAATCGTTGCGATGCACGGTGAAGGAGAAGTCGGTCTTGCCGTCCTGCGAGACGTTCTGGATGATGACGTCGATGTCGATGTTCGCATCGGCCACCGGGCCGAGGATCTGGAAGGCGATGCCGGGCTTGTCGGGCACGCCCAGCAGGGTCACCTTGGCCTCGTCGCGGTTGAAGGCAATGCCGGAAACGACGGCTTGTTCCATTTGTTCGTCCTCTTCAAAACTGATCAGGGTGCCGGACTTGGCTTCCTCGTTGATATCGATGTCCCACGGCGTGAAGCTCGACAGCACGCGTAGCGGCACGCGGTACTTGCCGGCAAATTCCACTGAGCGGATCTGCAGGATCTTGGAGCCCAGCGAGGCCATCTCCAGCATCTCTTCAAAGCTGATGGTGTGCAGGCGGCGCGCCTCCGGCACGATGCGCGGGTCGGTGGTGTAGACGCCGTCCACGTCGGTGTAGATCAGGCATTCGGCCGCCTTCATCGCTGCAGCGATGGCAACGGCAGACGTGTCCGATCCGCCACGGCCCAGCGTGGTGATGTTCTGCTCTTCGTCCACACCCTGGAAGCCGGCGATGACCACCACCTTGCCGGCGGCCAGGTCCGCGCGGACTTTGGCGTCGTCGATGCTTTCGATGCGGGCCTTGGTGTGCGAGGAATCCGTGGTAACCGGCACTTGCCAGCCGGTGTAGCTGACGGCCTGGACACCTTCCGCCTGCAGGGCGATGGCCAGCAGACCGACCGACACCTGCTCGCCGGTGGCGGCGATCATGTCCATTTCACGCATCAACTCGGGCGTGGTGCTGGTGCCTGCCTGCAAATCCTTGGCCAGGCCCAGCAAGCGGTTGGTCTCGCCGCTCATGGCCGAAGGCACCACCACCATCTGGTGGCCGGCGCGCGCCCATTTGGCCACGCGCTTGGCGACATTGCGGATACGGTCGGTCGAGCCCATCGAGGTGCCGCCGTACTTGTGAACGATCAGGGCCATACAGTTCCAGGGTTTGCTTTTTCAACAAGACGAGCCCGCGATTTTAGCGGGCGGCTCACGGCCTGACGGGTTCGGGTGAGTTACGGATTCCGCGTCCAGGTCAAGCTCAGGCGCGACTCACCTGAGCTCGCAAGCACCCGGGCATCAAGCCCGAGCCCCGGGACGAAGACCAGTTGCTCACCGTGAAAGAGCAGCGGCCCTTCGCGCTCCCAGGCCGGCACGCCGGCCTCCTGCCAGGCTTTTTTCAGAGAGCGCGGCACCGTGCGTGCACCGCGCTGGAACTGTTCGCCGCCGCTGCGCTGACGTTGCTGCAAGCTCGTCAACAGCCGAGCGCTAACGCCCAATCCATGCGTCATCTCGACCTGCCACTGCCCGCCCCAAGCCGGCTGCGGATACAGGCCCGGCGAGCCAAGGTTCACGGATTGCGAAGGACCGATGGGCGCCAGGCTGGCGGCCCGCCATTGGAGCCGTCCGCGGTAGAGGTGGAGCGAACCGCTAGCGCAAGGCCAGCTTGAGCCAGGCTCCGTGAGCAAGCGCTCAATCAGGCTGGCCGGCGCGGCCTGGCCGCCTTGCGCATGGACCCAGGCCCGTAGCGCATTGCTCGCCCGGGCGATGGACAACTCGCGCAGCGCGGGCATATCCAGCCCCGTTTCGTTGCTCAGCACAGCGAGGTCAGCCGCCGCCATTTCCTGCTGCAGGGCGAGCGCCTGTTGCGCCCAGCCGGCCGCAAGGGCAAGACCGGCCTCGGCATGGCCAAAAGCACCATTCAATGCAGGCCAGACCTGCATGCGCAGACGGTTGCGTGCAAAGCGAGGATCGGAGTTGCTGTCGTCCTCGACAAACTTCAGCCGATGCAGTGCGACATAGGCCTCGATGGCTTCACGCGTTTGCGTCAGCCAGGGTCGTGCCCAGCAAACGCCTTCACGCCATTGCTGCGCTGGCATGCCGGCCAAGCCTGCAACGCCAGCGCCGCGCAGGGCTTGCAAGAGCAAGGTCTCCGCCTGATCACGCCGATGCTGGGCCAGCAGCAGCAGATCAATGCCGGCGGCCGCGCACATCTCATGCAAGGCAGCGTGGCGCCCTGCCCTGGCCCAGGCTTCGACGCTCTCCGCCGCACGCGGTGCTCCGCTCAGCCGTCGAAATTCAAGAGAGACTGGGAATCCCGATGCGGCCAAGGCCGCACACTGCGCTTCGCAATGCGCCAGCCATTCGTCGGCGTGCACCGAGAGGCCATGATGGATGTGCAGCGCCAGCACCTGCAGGCCCGCTTGCACGGCCTGCACGGCGGTGGCGTGCAAGAGTGCGGTGGAATCCCGCCCGCCGCTGTACGCGACGGCGATTTTCCCGGCGGAAGGATTAACGCGATTTAGTGTCGCCAAAGCGGCCATAGGCCTGCACGCGCTCGTAGCGGCGGGCCAGCAGTTCCTTGGGCTTGAGGTCGCTGACCTGGCGCAGCGCGTCGTTGAGCGCACGCTTGAGGTTGGAAGCCATCTGCTTGCCGTCACGATGGGCGCCGCCCACCGGCTCGCTGACGATCTTGTCGATCAGGCCCAGGGCCTTGAGCCGATGCGCCGTGATGCCCAGAGCATCGGCAGCATCGGAAGCACGCTCGCTGCTCTTCCAGAGGATGGAGGCGCAGCCTTCCGGCGAGATCACCGAATAGGCCGAGAACTGCAGCATCAACACCTGGTCGGCCACGCCGATGGCCAGGGCGCCGCCCGAGCCGCCTTCGCCGATGACGGTGGCGATGATGGGCACTTCCAGCTGCGCCATCTCGAAGATGTTGCGGCCGATGGCTTCCGATTGGCCGCGCTCCTCGGCACCAATGCCGGGGTAGGCGCCCATGGTGTCAATGAAGGTGAACACCGGCAGGCCGAACTTCTCGGCTGTCTTCATCAGACGCAGGGCCTTGCGATAGCCCTCGGGGCGCGGCATGCCGAAGTTGCGCAGCGTGCGCTCCTTCGCATCTGCACCGCGCTGGTGGCCGACGATCATGCAGGGCTGGCCGTTGAAGCGGGCAATACCGCCGACGATGGCCGCGTCATCCGCAAAGTGGCGGTCACCGTGCAGTTCCTGGAACTCGGTGAAGATGTCGCTGCAGTAATCGAGCGTCTGCGGCCGCTGCGGGTGGCGGGCGATCTGGTAGACCTGCCACGGTGCCACATTGGCGTAGACCTCTTTGGTCAGCTGCAGGCTCTTCTGCGAGAGGCGGTCGATCTCTTCGGTGATGTCGACAGCCGACTCGCTCTGCACGTAGCGCAGCTCTTCGATCTTGGTTTCGAGCTCGGCGATTGGCTGCTCGAATTCGAGAAAATGTTTTTTGCTCATCCGGCTTGGTGGTTCGTTGATGAGAGGACCGGGGGCTAACCTCGTAGGTCAGCGCAGGGTCAGTAATCCACGGGGAGCGGATCCAGGCTGCGCCAAATGTACCATGTGGCGACCGAACGGTAGGGGGCCCAGGCCTCCCCCACCTCGCGTGCTTCGGCACGCGAAACCGGCTCTCCCGAGAAGTAATTGTCGCTAATTCCCTTGATCAGACCGATATCGTCCAGCGGCATCACGTTCGGCCGCATCAAGTGGAAGATCAGGAACATCTCGGCGGTCCAGCGGCCGATGCCGCGGATGGCGACCAGCTCCTCGATGATGGCCTCGTCGTCCATGCCAGCCCACTGCCTGACGTGGACGTTGCCGGCCTCGAAGTGGCGTGCCAGATCCTGCAGGTATTCCACCTTGCGGCCCGAGAGCCCGGCGCCGCGCAAGCCTTCAATGCTCTGCGCCAGCACACCCGTCGGCAGCACCTTGTTGGACGGACCATCCAGCAGCGCAACGAACTTGTGCCAGACCGACTGCGCGGCCTTGACAGAAATCTGCTGGCCCACGATGGAGCGTGCCAGGGTGGTGAAGGCATCGCCCTTGTGCTGCAGCCGTGCCTCGGCGAATTGGGGAATCAGCTTCTTCATCACCCGGTCGCGCTTGACCAGATGGCGGCAGGCCTCGTCCCAGTAGTCGGGCGTCACGCCCTCGGCATTCACTCGCGTCGCCACGGTCAGGCCTTCGTCCAGCTCGTGCCCGTGGCGGAGTCCTTGAGGACGATGCCTTGGTCCAGCAGTTCGGCGCGAATGCGGTCGGCACCGGCGAAATCCTTGGCGGCCTTGGCGGCAGCCCGCTCGGAAATTCGGGCTTGTATCGCCGGCTCATCCAGGCCGGCACCCGCCTGCAGGAATTGCTGCGGCGCTTGCTGCAGGATGCCCAGCGTGGCGCCGAGCTTCCTGAGCAAGCCGGCATCCTGGGGCGAGCGCGTGCGGTTGAGCTGGTTGGCCAGATCGAACAGCGCGGCCAGGGCGCCCGGCGTGTTGAAGTCCTCGTCCATCGCCGCCTTGAAGGCAGCGGCCTGCGGCTGCGCCCAGTCGATCTCGACCTCGGCCGCCTGCACGCCATCGAGCGCGGTGTACAGGCGTTTGAGCGCAGTGCGCGCATCCTCCATGCCGGCATCACTGAAGTTGAAGGGGCTGCGGTAATGCGTGCGCAGCATGAAGAAGCGCACCGTCTCGCCGTCAAAGTCCTTCAGCACATCGGCAATGGTAAAGAAGTTGCCCAGACTCTTGGACATCTTCTCGTTGTCGATATTCAGGAACCCGTTGTGCATCCACACGTGCGCCAGCGGCTTGTCGAAAGCACCCTCGCTCTGCGCGATCTCGTTCTCGTGGTGCGGAAACTGAAGATCCAGACCACCGCCGTGAATGTCGAAGGTCTCGCCCAGCAGCGCGCACGCCATGGCCGAGCACTCGATGTGCCAGCCGGGACGGCCCGCTCCCCAGGCGCTGGGCCACTGGGCTTCGGCAGGTTCCTCGGCCTTGGCAGATTTCCAGAGCACGAAGTCCAGCGGATCCTGCTTGCCGTCGTCAACGGCCACGCGTTCGCCGGCGCGCAGATCATCCAGGCCCTTGCCCGAGAGCTTGCCGTAGCCCGGAAACTTGCGCACGGCGTAGTTCACGTCACCGCTGCTGGCCTGGTAAGCCAGGCCTTTGGCTTCGAGCTTGCCCACGATGTCGAGCATTTGCGGCACGTAATCGGTGGCACGCGGCTCGTGCGTGGGATGCGCAAGGCCCAAGGCATCGAAATCACGATGCATGGCGGCGATCATCTCGTCGGTCAGCGCGCGGATCGTGATGCCGCGCTCCAGCGCGCGCTTGATGATCTTGTCGTCGATGTCGGTGATGTTGCGCACATAGGTGACGCGATAGCCCGAGGCCAGCAGCCAGCGGTAGACAACGTCGAACGCCATCTCCTTGCGCGCATGGCCCATGTGGCAGAGGTCGTACACCGTGATGCCGCAGGCGTACATGCGCACATGGCCAGGTTCAATCGGAGCAAAGGGCTGGACCGCGCGGGCCAGCGAGTTGTAGATACGCAGGGACATGAGGACTCAGGAGCCGGCGTCGCAAGCCTTGCGACGCGGAATAACAGCAGGCGAAGCAGGCTTTGGCAAGCGCCTTAGAATGCGGGCCAGTATAGCGGCTGGGCCTTCGGATGACCGCTGTGCAGCCCCCGCACAAGCCCTAGCCGGCGGCCCTTCAACGGCATTGGGCCGCTCACAAAACAAAGCTTCCATGAGACTGCGTCTTTCAGTTTTTGTCGCCCTGCTGCTCGCCTGCGGGTGGGCCCAGGCGGCCCCTACACCGCTGGACCAGGCCCAGACGCTCTGGCTTGCCGGACATCGTTCGGAAGCCGTGGCCGAGATCAATGCGGCGCTAAAGCGTTCGCCCGAGGACCTGAAGCTGCGCTTCACGCTGGGCGTGTACAGCATGGAGATGAAGGACCTGCCCACGGCCCTGAGCCTCTTCACCGGCCTGACGCAGGATTTTCCAGATCTGGCCGACCCCTACAACAACCTGGCCGTCATCCGCGCCAGCGAGGGCGACCTGGACCAGGCCCGGGCCGATCTGGAACAGGCGCTGCGCCTGCAACCCGACCACGCCCAGGCCCAGGAAAACCTCGGCGACGTGATGCTGCGCCTGGCGCTGAGGGCCTACCAGCGTGCCGAGAAATCGCAGATTGCGCCTTCGGAAGGTCTTGCGGCCAAGCTCGAGCAGACGCAGTCCCTGGTGCTCAAGATCACTCCCACCTCCAAGCCATGAAACATTCGACCCTGCCCCGCTGGCTGGCCGGCCTTGCCGCGCTATTGCTGATGACCGTTGCCGCTCAAGCCCAGATCGTTCGTCTGAGCACCAACCAGGGCGATATCCGCATCCAGCTGGACGCTGAAAAGGCGCCCAAGACCGTTGCCAACTTCGTGCAATACGTGAAGGCCGGCCATTACGACGGCACGATCTTCCACCGCGTGATCGACGGCTTCATGATCCAGGGCGGCGGCTATACCAAGAACCTGCAGCAAAAGCCCACCAAGGCACCGATTCCGCTGGAAGCCAACAACGGCCTGCTCAACCTGCGAGGCACCATCGCCATGGCCCGCAGCGGCAACCCGAACTCGGCCACCTCGCAGTTCTTCATCAACGTCGTGGACAACGCCGGCCTGGACGCCGCAAACTCAAGCGACGGCCTGGGCTACGCGGTGTTCGGAAAAGTCATCCAGGGCATGGAGGTGGTGGACAAGATCCGCGCCGTGCCCACCCAAGCCGTCAGCGAGGCCTTCCAGAATTTGCCCTCGCCGGCCGTCATCGTCACCAAAGCCATTGTGGAGAAGAAAGAATGAGCAAGACCGTTGAACTGCAAACCAATCACGGACTGATCAAGATCGAGCTGGACGATGTCAAGGCGCCGATCTCGACCGAGAACTTCCTGTCCTATGTCCGCAAGGGCCATTACGACGGCACCGTCTTCCATCGCGTGATCAAGGGCTTCATGGTCCAGGGCGGCGGCTTCGAAGTCGGCATGAAACAGAAGGACACGGACGCGCCGATCCAGAACGAGGCCAACAACGGCCTGACCAACGAGCACTACACCGTGGCCATGGCGCGCACCAATGCGCCGCACTCGGCCTCCAGCCAGTTCTTCATCAACACGACGAACAACAGCTTCCTGAACTTCAAGTCCGAGAGCCCATCGGGCTGGGGCTACGCGGTGTTCGGCCGCGTGGTGGAAGGCAAGGACGTGGTGGACAAGATCGAGAAGGCCAAGACCGGCCGCTCGGGCTTCCACGACGATGTGCCGGTGGAAGCGGTGATCATCGAGAAGGCTGTTGAAGTCGCCTGATGGCTTTTCCGCCTGAGTTTGGCGAGTTGATCGCGCCGCCTCAATGGCGGCGCATCGACTTCATCTCCGACCTGCACCTCTCGCCGGACACGCCCGCGACCTTTGCCACTCTGGAGAGCCATCTGCAGGAGACGGCCGCCGATGCGGTGATCCTGCTGGGCGACATCTTCGAGGTCTGGGTCGGTGACGACGCGCGCTTCGACCCCTTCGAGTCGCAATGCGTGGGGCTCTTGCGCCGCGCGAGCAAGCGCCTGAAGCTCTTCTTCATGGCCGGCAATCGCGACTTCCTCGTCGGCCCCGAGATGCTGGCCGACTGCGGCATGCAAGGCTTGGCCGACCCCACGGTGTTGAGCGTCTTCGGCCAGCGCTGGCTGCTCACGCATGGCGATGCGCTGTGCCTGGAGGACAAGCCCTACCAGGCTTTCCGCGCGCAGGTGCGCAACCAGGCATGGCAGGCCGCCTTGCTGGCCAAGCCGCTGGAGGAGCGTCGAGCCATCGGCCGGCAGATGCGTGCTGCCAGCAAGATGAAGCAGGCCGGGGAAGAGCTCTGGGCCGATCTCGATGCCGCAGCTTGCATCGAATGGCTGCATGCCGCCGACTGCCATGCCATGATCAATGGCCACACCCATCGTCCCGGCACGCATGAGCTTGCGCCCGGCCTGAGCCGCCATGTGCTCAGCGATTGGGACTGCGAGGCCGAGGTGCCGCGCGCCGAGGTCTTGCGGCTGCGCCAGGCCGGGCTCCGGCGCATCCCGCTGGTCTGAAGCATGTTCGCGTGGCTGCGCCGGCGCCGCGAGGCGCAAGCCCTCAAGCGCCACGCCATTCCTGACGAGCTGTGGCAGCTGACGCTGTCGCGCTATCCCTTTCTTGCTCAACGCGGCGAATCGGATCTGATCGAGCTGCGCAGACTGTCCTCGCTCTTTCTCGCGGCCAAGGAATTCCACGGCGCAGCGGGCTTTGAAGTCACCGACGAGGTGGCCCTGGCCGTGGCCGCTCAGGCCTGCCTGCCGATCCTGAAACTGGGGCTCGACTGGTACGACAGCTTCGTCGGCATCGTCATGCACGCCGATGAAGTGGTAGCCGCGCGGAGCTGGCAGGACGAGGACGGCATCGTGCACGAGTACGACGAGCCGCTGGCCGGTGAGGCCATGGAAGGCGGCCCGATGATGCTGAGCTGGCAGGCCGTGACCGAGGCCGAAGGCGATACGCAAGCGGGCGCCGTCTTCAACGTCGTCATCCACGAGTTTGCCCATGTGATCGACATGCGCGACGGGCTTGCCGATGGCGCGCCCCTGCTCGCCAACAGCGCCGCGCGCGAAGAATGGCTGGGCGTGATCGAGCCGGTCTGGCAGCGCTTTTGCAGGCGGGCAGACCGCGGCGGCGCCAGCGTCATCGACGCCTATGGTGCCGAGAGCCTCGACGAGTTCTTTGCCGTCGCCAGCGAAGCCTTCTTCGTCGCGCCCGAGGCGCTCAAAAAAGAACAGCCGGCTTTGTACCGGCTGCTCTCAGGCTTCTATCAACAGACTTAATCCGTCGTTGCCGGCTCGGGCTTGGGCTTGTCGGCACGCTTGGTCGGCTGGATGTCCAGCTGCACTTCGCCCTTGTCGTCCACGTCCACCGACAAACGGCCGCCGTCGACCAGTTGGCCGAACAGCAGTTCGTCGGCCAGCGCGCGACGGATGGTGTCCTGGATCAGGCGCTGCATCGGCCGCGCACCCATCAGCGGGTCGAAACCCTTCTTCGCCAGGTGCTTGCGCAGCGTGTCGCTGAAGGTGACTTCGACCTTCTTCTCCTGCAACTGGCTCTCCAGCTGCAGCAAGAACTTGTCGACCACCCGCATGATGATTTCCTCGTCCAGTGCGCGGAAGGACACGATGGCGTCCAGCCGGTTGCGGAACTCGGGCGTGAACAGGCGCTTAATATCGGCCATCTCGTCGCCCTGCTGGCGCGAGTTGGTGAAGCCGATGCTCGACTTGTTCATCGTCTCGGCGCCCGCATTGGTCGTCATGATGATGATGATGTTGCGGAAGTCGGCCTTGCGCCCGTTGTTGTCGGTCAGCGAGCCATGGTCCATCACCTGCAGCAGCACGTTGAACACATCCGGGTGCGCCTTCTCGATCTCGTCGAGCAGCAGCACCGCATGCGGCTTCTTGGTGACAGCCTCGGTCAGCAGCCCGCCCTGGTCGAAGCCCACATAGCCCGGAGGCGCGCCGATCAGGCGGCTGACGGCATGGCGCTCCATGTACTCGGACATGTCAAAGCGAATCAGCTCGATGCCCAGGATGTAGGCGAGCTGCTTGGCAACCTCGGTCTTGCCCACGCCCGTGGGGCCGCTGAACAGGAAGGAGCCGATCGGCTTGTCCGGCTTGCCCAGGCCCGAACGCGCCATCTTGATGGCGGCAGCCAGGGCATCGATGGCCGGCTCCTGGCCAAACACCACGCTCTTCAGGTCGCGGTCCAGGCTCTTGAGCTTGCCACGGTCGTCGCTCGACACGGAAGTGGGTGGGATGCGTGCGATCTTGGCCACGATGTCCTCGACCTCGGCCCGCGTGATGGTCTTCTTCTGCTTGTTCTTGGGCAGGATGCGCTGCGCGGCACCGGCCTCGTCGATCACGTCGATGGCCTTGTCCGGCAGATGCCGATCATTGATGTACTTGGCAGAGAGCTCCGCCGCAGCCTGCAAGGCGCCCAGCGCGTACTTGACGCTGTGGTGCTCCTCGAAGCGCGACTTCAGACCCTTGAGGATCTCGACCGTCTGCTCGACCGAAGGCTCGGGCACGTCGATCTTCTGGAAGCGCCGCGACAGCGCCGCATCCTTCTCGAAGATGCCGCGGTATTCGGTGAACGTGGTCGCGCCGATGCACTTCATCTGGCCGGAAGACAGCGCCGGCTTGAGCAGGTTGCTCGCGTCCAGCGTGCCGCCCGAGGCCGCTCCCGCGCCGATCAGCGTGTGGATCTCGTCGATGAACAGGATCGCGTTGGGCTGGTCCTTCAGCTGCTTGAGCACGGCCTTAAGGCGCTGCTCGAAATCGCCGCGGTACTTGGTGCCGGCCAGCAATGCGCCCATGTCAAGTGAATACACGACCGACTCGGCCAGCACTTCGGGCACCTCGCCCTCCGTGATGCGCCAGGCCAAGCCTTCGGCAATCGCCGTCTTGCCCACGCCGGCTTCGCCCACCAGCAGCGGGTTGTTCTTGCGGCGGCGGCACAGGATCTGCACCACGCGCTCGACCTCCAGCTCGCGGCCGATCAGCGGATCGATCTTGCCGTCGCGCGCCTGCTGGTTGAGGTTCTGCGTGAACTGCTCCAGCGGCGAGCCCTTGCCCTGGCCGCCCTCGCCTTCTTCGCGCTCGGTTTCGGAGCTGCTGCCTTCCTGGCCCTTGGGAGGCTCAGGCGGCTCGCTCTTCTTGATGCCGTGGGCAATGAAGTTCACCACGTCCAGGCGCGTCACGCCCTGCTGGTGCAGGTAGTAGACGGCGTGCGAATCCTTCTCGCCGAAGATGGCCACCAGCACATTGGCGCCGGTGACTTCCTTCTTGCCCGAACCGGTGGACTGCACGTGCATGATGGCGCGCTGGATCACCCGCTGGAAACCCAGCGTGGGCTGCGTGTCCACCTCGTCGGTGCCACTGACGGTCGGCGTGTTGTCCTTGATGAACTGGGCGAGCGACTTGCGCAGATCGTCCAGATTGGCCGAACAGGCCCGGAGCACCTCGGCTGCCGAGGGGTTGTCCAACAGGGCCATCAACAAATGCTCGACTGTGATGAATTCATGCCGCTGCTGGCGTGCTTCCACAAACGCCATGTGCAGGCTAACTTCAAGCTCTTGCGCAATCATGCGGCCTCCATAATGCACTGCAAAGGATGTCCGGCACGCCGTGAGGCCGCCGCGACCAGTTCCACCTTGGTTGCTGCCACGTCCTTCGTGAAGACGCCGCACACCCCACGCCCCTCGTGGTGGATTTTGAGCATGATCTGGGTTGCTGTGTCGATGTCATGCCGGAAATATTCCTGCAGAACCATCACGACGAACTCCATCGGAGTGAAGTCGTCGTTCAAAAGCAGCACCTGATACAGGCGCGGGGGCTCGGTCTTCTGCGGAAGCCGCTCTACCGTCGTCGTGCCCTCGCCGTCGTCGCGGCCCGGAATCTGGGCTGGCGGCAGCGGAGGCTGGGAAGGGATATCTGGCATGAGCGAATTCTATCGAGGGGACCAAACCCCTGCGGGGACAACGATCACTCCCATATTGCGCCAGGCCGACGCTTTGCAAGCGCCCCCGAACTTCCTGAACTTCCAAGCACCACGACATAGTCCGCATATTGATCGAAAATCAAAAACTACGGGAAGACCCACCTCGGGCACCTCCTAATTTGACTTCTGATTGACAAATATCAACAATTACGCTCCATGTAGTAGCCGTCAGGGATGGAGGTTTTATGGCAACTGGTACTGTGAAGTGGTTCAACGACGCCAAGGGATTTGGCTTCATCGAACCGGAGGCGGGTGGCGAGGACGTTTTTGCGCACTTCTCGGCCATCCAGATGGAGGGGTTCCGTACCCTCAAACAAGGCAGTCAAGTGTCCTTCGATCTGGTCCAGGGCCCCAAAGGCCAGTTGGCGCAGAACATCACCCAGTTGGAGTCGGCGACCTCCCAGGGCCAAGCGGCTGGCTGATTGGATCGCAAGATCGAGATGAAACCCGCTTCGGCGGGTTTTTTATTGCCTGCGCTCGCAACTGTAGGCTTCCGTTCGATACGGTGCCGCAACGGTCTCGCGTCCGCGCAGGTCAGGGTGCTCGTCGATCAAGGCCTGCAACTGCGCCTGCACCCGCGACTTCTCCTGCACATCCAGCGCCGCAATGAAGCTGACTGACAGGAATCGGTCGAGGATCACCACGCTCGGCGGCCCGACATGGCTGTGGCGCAGGACCTGGCAATGCAGCGGGCCAAACAGCTGTTGGCCGACGGCAGCTTCGAAGGGCCGCCGCCAGTCGCCCTTGTAGAAGCGCGGCGCGTCGCCTTCGTAGGGCGTGATGATCTCAGTGACACGCGCCATCCAGTCTTCGAATTCATCGCGGACATTCCACACCAGGCCCAGTCGTCCGCCCGGCGCCAGCACGCGGTGGATTTCAGTCAATGCCGCCTCGTTGGCGAACCAATGGAAGGCCTGGGCGCAGACCAGCGCGTCAACTGCTCCTTGCGCCAAGGGCATGGACTCCGCCGTGCCCTTCACGGCACGCACGGCCGGCAGCTTGCAGGCCAGTTGCTCGCGCATCGCATCCACCGGTTCCACTGCGGTGAGCGCAGCGCCTGTCTGCGCAAGCAGGGTTGTGAACTTGCCGGAGCCGGCACCCAGATCGACCGCGCGGCGCCCTGCCCTCAGTTGCAAATCGCTGCGCAACCATGCCAGCAAATCCGCCGGGTACTCGGGCCGGCCGCTGGCATAGCGCGCGGCCTCGGCGTCATAGCCGCGCTGCGCGGCGTCGTGGATCTCACCCATCACCGTTGTTCCTCAGACGAAAAAAGCCCCGGGCTGCGAAGCGCCGGGGCTCGTCGTTTTCAAGGCCTTGACCCGATTACATGTGGTCGATCATGACCTGGCCGAAGCCGGAGCAAGAGACTTGCGTCGCGCCGTCCATCAGGCGGGCAAAGTCGTAGGTCACCTTCTTGCTGGCGATGGACTTTTCGAGCGAGCTGATGATCAGGTCGGCAGCTTCGGTCCAGCCCATGTGGCGCAGCATCATCTCCGCCGAGAGGATTTCCGAACCCGGGTTCACGTAGTCCTTGCCGGCGTACTTCGGGGCCGTGCCGTGCGTGGCTTCGAAGCAGGCCACCGAGTCCGACAGATTGGCGCCCGGGGCGATGCCGATGCCGCCGACCTGCGCGGCCAGGGCGTCGGAGATGTAGTCGCCGTTCAGGTTCAGCGTGGCCACGACCGAGTACTCGGCCGGGCGCAGCAGGATCTGCTGCAGGAAGGCGTCGGCGATGGAATCCTTGATGGTGATTTCCTTGCCCGTCTTCGGATTCTTGAACTTGCACCACGGGCCGCCATCGATCAGCTCGGCACCGAATTCCTTTTGCGCCAGGTTGTAGGCCCAATCACGGAAGCCACCTTCGGTGTACTTCATGATGTTGCCCTTGTGGACGATGGTCACGCTGGGCTTGTCGTTGTCGATCGCGTACTGGATGGCCTTGCGCACCAGGCGCTCGGTGCCTTCGCGCGAGACCGGCTTGATGCCGATGCCCGAGGTGTTCGGGAAGCGGATCTTCTTGACGCCCATCTCGTCCTGCAGGAACTTGATCAGCTTCTTGGCCTTGTCGCTCTCGGCTTCGTATTCGATGCCGGCGTAGATGTCTTCCGAGTTCTCGCGGAAGATGACCATGTTGGTCTTCTCGGGTTCCTTCACCGGCGACGGCACGCCCTTGAAGTACTGCACCGGGCGCAGGCAGACGTAGAGGTCCAGTTCCTGGCGCAGCGCCACGTTCAGCGAGCGGATGCCGCCGCCCACCGGCGTCGTCAGCGGGCCCTTGATGGACACCACATACTCGCGCAGCACGTCCAGCGTCTCGGCCGGCAGCCACACATCGGGACCATAGACCTTGGTGGCCTTCTCGCCAGCGTAGATCTCCATCCAGTGGATCTTCTTGGCGCCGGCGTAGGCCTTGGCCACGGCTGCGTCAACCACCTTGATCATCACCGGGGTGATGTCAAAGCCCGTGCCGTCACCCTCGATGTAGGGAATGATCGGGTTGCTCGGGACGTTGAGGGAGAAGTCCTTGTTGACGGTGATCTTCTGCCCGCCCTCGGGCACCTTGATGTGCTGGTACATGTTTCTTCGTCTCCGCTCGTAGCGTGGTGGGTAAACCGGGAAAACGTGGAGTTTAAGCCAGCCGTGGCCACACTCGCCCAAGGAGGGCGAGGAATCCGCCGGCACGGCCGGCCTGCCCAACTTCAGACCGGCTTGGGCAATTTTCACCAAGCATCGTCTTTGCGTGCGTTAAGACAGCCCCGCGCCCGGCTTACCCCGGGAACGAGTGGGCGCCAAACCCCCTTGACTGCTGAGTCGCAACTTATTGCGCGTCCGCTCGCTCGACCTGAGTCAACCGGCTCCCGTACTGCGCGGCCAACAATGCTTTAAACATTGAGGAGCATCATATTCACACCCAGCCTGATTCTCGATTCGGTCAAAGACAGCACCAGCACTGCACGCAAGCCGGTAGCCGTCGTGCCCATCACGGGCGAGACGCTCAAGCTTTCCTGTTCCAGCCGCAATCTGCGCGAGCTGTGCCTGCCGGTGGGGCTGTCGTCCACGGATCTTGAGCAACTCGACAACCTCATCTCCAAGCGCCGCACCGTCGTGCGAGGCGACACCCTGTTCCGCATTGTCGATATGTTCGAGTCGCTCTACGCGGTGCGCAGCGGCTTCTTCAAGACCAGTGTCGCCCTGGAAGACGGCCGCGCTCAGGTCACCGGCTTCCAGATGGCCGGCGAGCTGCTGGGGCTGGATGGCATCAGCACGAAGCGGCATTCCTGCGACGCCATGGCGCTGGAGGATTCCAATGTCTGCGTGATCCCCTATACCCAGCTGAAAAGCCTCACGCGTGACTTCACGGACCTGCAGCGCCAGTTCCACAAGGTCATGAGCCGCGAGATCGTGCGAGATCACGGCGTCATGCTGCTGCTCGGCTCGATGCGCGCCGAGGAGCGCCTGGCGGCTTCCCGGCGTCCAGCCTGGTGCTGCGCATGACGCGCGAAGAGATCGGCAGCTACCTGGGCCTCAAGCTCGAAACCGTCAGCCGCACCTTCTCCAAGTTCCAGGACGAAGGCCTGATGGAAGTGAAGCAGCGCCAGATCCGCATCCTCAACCAGCAGGGCCTGCAGCGGCTGATCAACGCGGCGGCGTAAGAAAGAAAAGATCAGGCCGGTTCGGGCACCGGCTCGGCCTGGCACTGCGCCAGCAGTTCGCCCAGGTCGAGGCCGTGGCCGCAGATCAGCAAGCGGCGCTCATCCTCCTGCGGCAGCAGTTCGAGCGCCAGATCCAGGGCCTCGCGGGCCGTCGTGGCGTCGCGCTGCTGACGAGCCATCAGCCCCAGGCGCAGATGCGGCAAGGCAAAGCTGGCGTCGAGCTTGATGGCCTGCCGGTAGCTGTACTCGGCATCGGGCAGCTCGCCTCGCAATTCATGCCCAAGGGCCTTGGCATGTCGCGCCGCGGCGCCCATGGCCGGCGTGGTGGTCTGTGCGAGCAGGCGCACGCCCAGGCGCTGCGCCTCGGGCACGCGTTGCAGCCGCAGCAGCAGCATGACCTGGGCCAGCAGCAGCTCGGTATCACCGCGATCTCGCATGGTCAGCGAATCCGCCAGATGCAAGGCCTGGCCCAGGCGCTCCTGGCGCCAGAGCTCGAACACCGTCTCGCGACCGGTTCGTACCCACAGCGGGCTGGGGCCGGGCGTCAGGCGTGACGCTGACGCGCGCAAGCTCGAAGCATCACTGCCGGGCAGCCGCTGGTAGAAGGCGCCCAGGCCTTCACCGCGCGGCGCAAACACTTCCGCACGTCCGCGCAAGGACTCGTTGGCGCCGAGGAACAGCAGGCCGCCGGGGCGCAGTGCCGTAGCGAGGCGGTTCAGGCCCAGTTCCTGTGCTGGCAAGGCCAGCCGGCTCAAGACATGACGGCAGAAGACCAGATCGAAGCCACTCTCGCGCCAGAGTGCCGGCGCCGGATCGCAGAGGTTGCGCGCTGCGAAACGCACTCGCTCGCGCAAGCCCGGCTGCACCTCGTAATGCGTCTCTCGCCGGATGAAGCCCCGGCGCCGCAGCGCGCCCGGCGTGGCGCGCAGGCTCCAGTCGCCATAGCGCGCGGCGCGCGCTTGCTCCAGGCGCTGTTCGCACAGATCGGTCGCTTCGATCTGCCAGTCCAGGCCGGCGCTCTGACAAGCCTCGTCCAGCATGATGGCCAGGGAATAGGCCTCCTCACCCGCGCCACAGCCCACCGAGAGCACGCGCAGGGTGCCACCGGGCGGGCAGGCCGCGATCAACTCGGGCAACAGCTTGTCTCGCAGCAGCTCGAACTGGCGTGCATGGCGGAAGAAATAGCCGTCGCCCAGCGTCAGCGCAGCAATCAGTTGCTCACGCAATTCCAGCGCCCGGCCCTGCTCCAACAAATCCAGGCCGCCGTCGCCAGCCTCGTGAACATCGAGCAGGCGCGCCAGACGAGGCAGTTGCCACTCGTCCACTTGCAAGCCCAGCGAATTGCCCACCCAGTTCTGCAGCCGCTGGAGGCGCGCCCCGCTCGTGTTGGCCACAAAATTTCCCATCATGCGACATTACTGCGAAATCCAGCCGACAGTGGTGGCAAGTTGCAAGCAAACGCTGCGCTTGAGGCTTTCTCCACGGCCACTGGCGGCTCTCGCCGTGCTCGGGTACAACAAGCACTCCTCTGCCAGCCCTCCACAAGCCGAAAGACCGCCATGCCGCACGCCTTTGCTGACACGATTGCCGAGTTCACGACCGCCGCGGGCCGCAAGGGCCGCTACTTTTCCTTGCCCCTGCTGGCCAAGAAGCATCCCAAGGTCAAGCGCCTGCCGGTCAGCCTGCGCATCGTGCTGGAGTCCGTGCTGCGCAACTGCGACGGCCAGAAGGTGGCGCCCGAGCATGTGGAGCAACTCGCCAACTGGGCGCCTCGCGCCGAACGGACGACCGAAATCCCTTTCGTCGTCGCCCGCGTGGTGCTACAGGATTTCACCGGCGTGCCCCTACTGGCCGATCTGGCCGCGATGCGCAACGTGGCCGCGGCCGAAGGCAAGTCTCCCAAGGCCATTGAGCCGCTGGTGCCGGTGGACCTGGTGGTCGACCACTCGGTGATGATCGACTACTACGGCACCAAGCAGTCGCTGGACCTGAACATGAAGCTCGAATTCCAGCGCAACCGCGAGCGCTATGAGTTCATGAAATGGGGCATGCAGGCCTTCGACACCTTCGGCGTCGTGCCGCCAGGCTTTGGCATCGTGCACCAGGTCAATCTCGAATACCTGGCGCGCGGCGTGCACAAGGCCAAGGACAAGACCTACTACCCCGACAGCCTCGTCGGCACCGACAGCCACACCACCATGATCAACGGCATCGGCGTGGTCGGCTGGGGCGTGGGCGGCATCGAGGCGGAGGCTGGCATGCTGGGCCAGCCGGTCTACTTCCTGACACCCGACGTGGTGGGCTTCGAGCTCAGCGGACGCTTGCGGGAAGGCGTTACGGCAACCGACCTCGTACTGACAGTCACCGAGATCCTCCGCAAGGCCAAGGTCGTCGGCAAGTTCGTCGAGTTCTTCGGCGCCGGCACCGAGAGCCTCTCCGTGCCCGACCGCGCCACCATCGCCAACATGGCGCCCGAATACGGTGCCACCATGGGCTTCTTCCCGGTGGATGGCAAGACGCTCGACTACTTCAAGGGCACGGGCCGCAGCAAGGCCGAGATCGAAGCGCTAGAGGCCTACTTCAAGGCGCAGGACCTGTTCGGCGTGGCCAAGGCCGGCGAGATCGACTTCAGCGAAGTGCTGCAACTCGACCTCGGTTCCATCACGCCTTCGCTGGCCGGCCCCAAGCGCCCGCAAGACCGCATCGAGATCACGAACCTTTCGACCAAGTTCGCCGAGCTCTACAGCGCACCGCCCACGGCCAACGGCTTCAACGAAGCGGCCGGCGGCCTGAACATGCGCTACAAGACGCCCAGCGGCCTGGAGATCGGCAACGGCGACGTGCTGATCGCCGCCATCACCTCCTGCACCAACACCTCCAACCCCAGCGTGATGCTGGCCGCAGGCCTGCTGGCCAAGAAGGCGGTGGAGGCGGGGCTCAAGGTGTCGCCGCACATCAAGACCTCGCTGGCCCCGGGCTCGCGCATCGTGACCGAGTATCTGGAGAAGGCCGGCCTGTTGCCCTATCTGGAAAAGCTCGGCTTCGACGTGGCGGCCTACGGCTGCACCACCTGCATCGGCAATGCCGGCGACCTGACGGCCGAGATCAACGAGGCGATCACCAAGAACAAGCTCGTCTGCGCTGCCGTGCTCTCGGGCAACCGCAATTTCGAGGCGCGCATCCACCCCAATCTGCGCGCCAACTTCCTGGCCTCGCCGCCGCTGGTGGTGGCCTACGCGTTGGCCGGCAATGTGATGGTTGACCTGATGACTCAGCCGGTGGGCAAAGGCAAGAAGGGCCGCGATGTGTACCTGGGCGACATCTGGCCCAGCAGCGACGAGATCGACCGGCTGCTGCGCCATGCCATGAACCCCAAGGCCTTCCGCGAAAACTATGCAAAAGTGCAGACCAAGCCCGGCAAGCTGTGGGACCGCATCGAAGGCGCGTATTCCAAGGGTGATGCGGGCCAGGTCTACAACTGGCCCAAGAGCAGCTACATCGCGCAGCCGCCCTTCTTCGCTAACTTCACGCAGGAACCCAAGTTCACCGCGGCGGGCGTCAAGGGCGCGCGCATCATGGCCCTGTTCGGCGACTCGATCACCACCGACCACATTTCGCCTGCCGGCTCCATCAAGGAAAGCTCGCCGGCCGGGCAGTACCTGCTGAGTTTGGGCGTTAGCAAGGCCGACTTCAACAGCTACGGCTCGCGCCGCGGCAACCACGAGGTGATGATGCGTGGCACTTTTGCCAATGTGCGCATCAAGAACCTGATGCTGCCCGCCGACGCCGAAGGCAGCCGCGAGGAAGGTGGGCTGACGCTGCACCAGCCGGGCGGCGAGAAGATGTACATCTACGACGCCGCCATGCGCTACATGACGGAAGGCCAGCCCACGGTGGTCTTCGGCGGCGAGGAATACGGTACCGGCTCCAGCCGCGACTGGGCCGCCAAGGGCACGCAGCTGCTGGGCATCAAGGCAGTGATCGCGCGCAGCTTCGAGCGCATCCATCGCTCCAACCTCGTGGGCATGGGCGTGCTGCCGCTGCAGTTCAAGGGCAGCGATTCATGGGCCACCCTGGGGCTCAAGGGCGACGAGTTGATCGACATCGTGATCGACGGGGAACTCGCGCCGCAACGCGATGCCCAGCTCGTGATCACCAGCGCCGACGGCAAGATCAAGACCTTGGCACTGACGCTGCGCATCGACACGCCGATCGAGGTGGACTACTACCGCCATGGCGGCATCCTGCCCTTCGTGCTGCGGCAGTTGCTGGCCGCCTAGATCGAGGATCCCAGCAGCTTTTCCAGCGCCGGCATCAGCGGGCCCAGCCGCTCCTCGACGGCGGCCCGCACCGTGTCCACGATGACTTGCGTCTGGCGCTCGATCTCGATGTTGAGCCCGGCGCCCACCGTCTTGTCAGCGAAGGTGGTGGCGCGCAAGGTTTCGGGGATCAGCCAGACCTCGAACCAGTTCTCCGCCTTGTTGACCTCGGCCACCGTCAGGCTCGCGCCGTTCACGGCGATATAGCCCTTGGCAAAGATGTAGCGCATCCACTGCGCCGGCACGGCGATGCGCAGCACGCGGTTGTTCTCGGGCGTCTGGATGCCGGCGATCACGGCCTTGAAATCGATATGACCTGAGAGCGGATGGCCGCCGATCTCCGCGCCATCCTTGGCCGCGCGCTCCACGTTGATCTGGCCGCCCTGGGCGAAGATGCCCAAGGTGGTCAGGTTCAGGCTCTGCTGCATCACGTCGAAGTCGGCCGCGTTCTCGCCCAGCAAGCGCGTGACCGTCAGGCACACGCCATCGCAGGACACGCTGGCGCCGATCTCCAGATCCTGGGCAAAGCCGGGCGGGAACTCCAGCGTGAAGCTGCGCAGGCCCGGACGGTCCGTGATCTGCGCAATGCGGGCCACGCCTTGAACAATGCCGGTGAACATCAGACGTACTCCCTGAACAGTTCGGGCTTGAAGCCCACGGTGACGCGGCCATCGGCCCACTCGACGACCGGCCGCTTGATCACGCTGGCCTGGGCCTGCATCAGCGCGGCTGCGCTGGCCGCATCCACGGCCGAGGCCTGCGTCGCCTCGTCCAGCTTGCGCCAGGTCGTGCCCGCGCGGTTGAGCAGCTTCTCCCAACCCACGGCCTGGATCCAGGCTCGCATGTGATCGGCAGGCACGCCGGCCTTCTTGAAATCATGAAACTCGTACGCGACGCCATGTTCGGCCAGCCAGGCGCGCGCCTTCTTGACCGTGTCGCAATTGGGAATGCCATACAGAATCGTCATAGACCGAGACGCTACCATGGCTTGATGATCGACTGGCTCGCCGAGGACTCTCTGGCCTTTCCGCCCACCGCCCGCGCGCTCGGCCCAGAGACCGAGGCGCCGGGCTTGCTCGCCGCCGGCGGTGATCTGCGGCCGGAGCGCCTGCGCGAAGCCTATTCGCGCGGCATCTTTCCCTGGTACGGCGAGGGCCAGCCGCCGCTGTGGTGGTCGCCCGATCCGCGCATGGTGCTGCAGACGCGCCACTTCAAGCTCAGCCGATCACTGGGCAAGACGCTGCGCCGCTTCATCCTCACGCCCGGCTGCGAGATCCGTGTGGACAGCGCGTTGGCCGAAGTATTGGCCGCCTGCGCCAACGCGCCGCGCGAGGGCCAGAACGGCACCTGGATCCTCCCGGAGATGCGCGCGGCCTATCTGCGCTGGTCGGCGCAGGAAGCCACGGTCCACAGCATCGAGACCTGGATGGACGGTGAGCTGGCTGGCGGGCTCTACGGCATCAACCTCGGCCGCATGTTCTTTGGCGAGTCGATGTTCATGCGCCGCACCGACGCCTCCAAGATCGCGCTGGCCGCCCTCGTCTGCCTGTGCCGCCACCACGGCATCACGTGGATCGACTGCCAGCAGAACACCCGCCACCTGGCCTCGCTGGGCGCGGCCGAAGTGTCGCGCCGCGACTTCGAGACCCACCTGCACAGGGTGGTGGGTGAGCCCGCGCCGCTGGATTGGTCCTATCATCCGCAGCTATGGGGATTGCTCTATGACCTACCCTAAAGAGCTGCCGCTGGCCCAGCTGCAGTTCTACGCCACTGCCGCTTATCCTTGCAGTTATCTGCCCGACCGCCAGGCACGCTCGCAGGTGGCCACGCCCAGCCATCTGATCCACGCAGACGCCTATTCCGACCTGGTGGCCGCGGGCTTTCGCCGCTCCGGCCTCTTCACCTACCGCCCCTATTGCGACAGCTGCCGCGCCTGCGTGCCGATGCGCGTGCCGGTGAGCGAGTTCCAGCCCTCGCGCAGCCAGCGCCGCGCGCTCAAGCAGCACGGCGATCTGCAGGCCCGCGTGATGCGCCTGGGCTTCAGCATCGAGCACTACGAGCTCTACCTGCGCTACCAGAACGGCCGCCACGCCGGAGGCGGCATGGACCACGACAGCGTGGACCAGTACAGCCAGTTCCTCCTGCAAAGCCGCATCAACTCGCGCCTTGTGGAGTTCCGCGACGGCACGGGCAAGCTCAAGATGGTGTCCATCCTCGACGTGCTGGCCGACGGCCTCTCGGCGGTCTACACCTTCTACGAGCCCGAGGACGGTGCGAGCTACGGCACCTACGGCGTGCTGTGGCAGATCAGCCAAGCGCGCGAGCTGCAACTCAGCCACGTCTATCTCGGCTACTGGATTTCCGAGAGCCAGAAGATGGCTTACAAGGCGCAGTTCCGCCCGCACGAGCTGCTGCGCGACGGGCGCTGGCTCAAAGCCGGCTGAGCACTTCTTCAGCGATGGCCAGGCAGCTGGTCAGTCCTGGCGACTCGATGCCGAACAGGTTCACCAGCCCCGGCAGGCCATGCTCGCTGTGTCCGTCGATGCGGAAGTCCGCCTTCTCCCCTGGCCCGTGGATCTTTGGCCGCACGCCGCTGTAGGCCGCCTGCAAGGCGCCATCGGGCAAGGCCGGCCAGTACTCGCGCACATCGGCATAGAAAGCCTGGCCTCGCGCGGGATCGACGGCGTAATCCAGCGTGTCCGGGTCGGCCAGCGGCCCCAGCCATTCAGTGTCCGGGCCGAAGCGCGCCTGGCCGCCCAGGTCCAGGGTGAGATGCACGCCCAAGCCCCCATCGCGCGGCATGGGGTAGATCAGGCGCGAAAATGGCGAACGCCCGGTCAGCGAGAAATAGTTGCCCTTGCAGATGTAGGCGCCAGGCACATCGTTCAGGCCGTCGATCCGTGCAGCCAACCCAGGTGCCCACAAGCCGGCCGCATTGATCACGCAAGATGCGGCCAGTTCGATGCCGCCGGCTTGCAGCAGCCATTGCCCGCCTTCGCGCTGCAAAGTGCTGACGCCGCTGTTCAGCGCCACCAGCCCGCCGTTGCGCTCCAGATCGCCTTGCAATGAGAGCATCAAGCCGTGGCTGTCCACGATGCCGGTGGAAGGCGAAAGCAGCGCCGCCTCGCATTGCAGCTGCGGCTCCAGCGCCCTGGCTTGCCCGGCGTCGAGCAGTTGCAGATCGCTGACGCCGTTCGACTCGGCCTGCACCCGCAGGCGCAGCAAGGCCTCGACCTGCGCCGCGCCGCTCGCCACCACCAATTTGCCGCAGCGCCGATGCTCGACGCCATGCGCCTCGCACCAGTCGTAAAGCAGCTGGCGCCCGCGCACGCAAAGCCGCGCCTTGAGCGAGCCCGTAAGGTAATACAAGCCCGCATGGATCACCTCGCTGTTGCGCGAGCTGACGCCCTGGCCGATGGCATTGCCACGTTCCAGCACCAGGGTCTCGCGCCCTCGCAGTGCGAGCGCACGGGCCACGGCCAAACCCACGACCCCGGCTCCGATCACGACTGCATCGACACGTTCCATCCGCACGATTGTGCCGAGAATCGAGTAGGGTGAGAGGTCACCCCGTCAGCCCTCTCGCACCACCGGACGTGCGGTTCCGCATCCGGCGGTTCAAGTAAGACGCTGGAGTTGCTGGTGGATCTCCACCAGCAACTCCAGCCCCATGTTGGCAAGGTGCTTCGGCGGTATTGCGGCCACCATGTGCCGGGCCCCGGCGTTCCACCACGGGCCCCGCCCGGCTGGTAGAGGACTTTCACCTCCGAGTGAGTGCGCCTGCGTATTTCGGCTCATCGTGACCGCCGATTTCGGCATCGTGACCGCTGGTTTCGGTCATCGTGACCGAGTCCCCATTTCGACTCATCGTGACCGACCGTTTCGGCGATCGTGACCGCCCTGGCGGCACCCCGTAAGAAGGGCGCCGGTCGCGCCGGCAGTGCTGCGTAGAGAACGTAACCCCGGGTGTCCTAGCCTCGACGGCTTTGCCCTCGAGCCGCGGATGCCCAAGCAACAACTCTCTCTACGCATGATCAAAGATTTACTCCGCCTGAAGTGGCACGCGAATCTCTCCCACGAGCAGGTCGCCGCCGCGTTGAAGATCTCCAAGGGCGTCGTCGCCAAGTACCTCGGGCTGGCTACCGCCGCCGGGTTGGACTGGAACACCGTCCAGCACTGGAACGAACAGCAGCTCTGCACGGCATTGCAAGCCCGCTCGGCAACCGCTTCGCCGGTGGTCGTCCCGGACTGGGGCCGCATCCACCGCGAACTCGACCGCAAGGGCGTCACCCTGATGATGCTGTGGCAGGAATACGTGGAGGCGAACCCGCAGAGCCGCACGTGGCGCTACACGCAGTTCCGCGGGCACTACAAGGCCTTCGCCGCCACGCTCAAGCGCTCGATGCGTCTGCATCGGCGCGCCGGGGAGAAGATGTTCATTGACTACGCCGGCCCCACGGTGGTGATGCCGTGTCTGCGAGGCCCCGCCAAACCTCCGACGGCGGCCCTACTTCAACGACGTACCGTGGGTGAGCGGACCATGCCATCTCGTTCGGTCCTTCGCCTCTCGCTGGTGGCCTTGGCGGCCCCGCTAACGCGCGATGTGAGCGCTGGATAGTGCTGACATCTTGAACTTGGCGAGAGGGCGTCGCTGCACGGCTTTCAAACGAGCCGCCTCGGGACCAGCCCCGCGCTTTTGAGGTGTGAGCTCCACGAGATAGCGCTCGATAAGGTCGAAAAGCGTGTTGCGCTCGGCCTCGCTGCGATCGAGGAAGACTCCACGATCCATCTCGCTTTCAACGTCGCGCGCCCAAATTTCAGCCTGAGCCCGAGTGTCAAAGGTCCTTGTCTGCTCGGGATAGCCTTTGCGACGAACCTTCACGCGCCAATACTTGGCCCTCTTTTCAATACATGCCATGGGAACACTTCTCCTCTGCCAGCGATGGCTGTGCAGGTGTCCCAGAAGTGTCCCAATCACCGGCTCAGAAGTAAAAAAAAGGACTTACGAAAATTCGTAAGTCCTTGATTTACTTGGTGGGCGGTGCAGGGTTCGAACCTGCGACCCCTGCCGTGTGAAGGCAGTGCTCTACCGCTGAGCTAACCGCCCGGAATTCGGTGGAACAAGAAGGCTGGTGGGCGGTGCAGGGTTCGAACCTGCGACCCCTGCCGTGTGAAGGCAGTGCTCTACCGCTGAGCTAACCGCCCAGCTTCTTGTTTTCCGGGTGTCCGGGAAAGCCAGCGATTATGCCATGGAATCTTCGGCTGGCCAGACTCTTTTGCCACCACTGGCCTTGTCCAGCTCGACCAGCAGCTTGGCATGCGCCTGCTGCTCCTCGGCGGTGGCAGCGATCACGGGCAGCTGGAACTGGCTCAGGTCCTGGCCCGCGATCTGCACACCGCCCGGGCGATCGCCGCCTTCACCGCCCTCGTCCATCAGCAGCGCATCCTGGCCGCGCGTCATGTTGATGTAGACCTGGGCCAGCAGCTCCGCGTCGATGTGGGCGCCGTGCAGCTCACGCTTAGTGTTGTCCACGTCCAGGCGGCGGCACAGCGCATCGAGCGAGTTGGCCTTGCCGGGGAACATCTCACGCGCCATCAAGAGCGTGTCGCGCACGCCGCTCACCACATCGTTGATCGGCGGGCGGCCCAGGCGCTTCATCTCGGCGTTGACAAAACCGATGTCGAAAGGCGCGTTGTGGATCACCAGTTCGGCGCCGGCCACGAACTCCACGAACTCGTCCACCACCTCGTGGAACTTGGGCTTGTCGGCCAGGAAGGCCTCGGTGATGCCGTGCACGCGCAGCGCATCCTCGTGGCTGGCGCGCTCGGGGTTAACGTAGCGGTGCAGGTAGCGGCCGGTCAGCTGGCGGTTGACCATCTCCACGCAGCCGAGTTCGAGCAAGCGGTCGCCGCCCTCAGCGGAGAGACCCGTCGTTTCGGTGTCGAAAAAGACCTGTCTCATCTCACGCCGCCTTCCTCTTGCTGGCCCAGAGCCAGATCGCGATGCCGGCCAGGATCATGGGTACGGACAGCCACTGCCCCTGGCTCAGGTTCAAGGCGCGATAGCCGAGGAAATCATCGGGCTCGCGGAAGAACTCGCAGACAAAACGCACGACGCCATAGCCGATCAGGAACACGCCGGAGACCTGGCCCGTCCTGCGCGGGTAACGCGCGTATACCCACATCAGCGCGAAGAGCAGCACGCCTTCGCCGATGAACTGGTAGATCTGCGAGGGATGGCGCGGCAGCGTGCCATGGTCGGGCGCCTGCGGGAACAGCATGGCCCAGGGCAAATCGGCCGGCGCCTGCCGGCCCCAGAGTTCGCCGTTGATGAAGTTGCCGATGCGGCCCGTGCCCAGGCCCGTGGGCACGCAGGGGGCGACGAAATCCGCCACCTCGAAGAAGCTGCGGCCGCGCTTGCGCGCATAAGCCAGCATGGCCACGATCACCCCCAGCAGGCCACCATGGAAGGACATGCCGCCGTCCCAGACCTTGAAGATGTCCAGCAGATGTTCGGAATAGAAGACCGGCTTGTAGAACAGCACATAGCCCAGCCGCCCGCCCAGCACCACGCCCAGCACGCCCCAGAACAGGATGTCGTCCACATCGGCCACGTTCCAGCCGCGCGCCGCCCATTGCGGCTGGCGGGTCCGCAGGCGACCCAGCCAGATGAACAGGGCGAAGGCCGCCAGGTACATCAGGCCGTACCAATGGATGCCACGGTCCGGGCCGAAATGGATGGCGATGGGGTCGAATTGGGGATGAACGAGCACGGGTCAGCAAAGCCTGGCAGTGAAGGCCGGCATCATAGCGAGGCACGCAGGTGCAACTGCGCGCGCACATGTGCAACAAAGCTCAGCACCGCGGGCGGCGCGTCGGCTCGCCACACCAGGCTCGTCTCGCACGCCGGCGTGCCGGCAATCGGCTTGTAGACCACACCCGGCCGCTGCAGGCTCATCACGCTGGCCGGCACCCAGGCCGCGCCCATGCCGGCGGAGACGAGGTTGACGATGGTCTGCATCTGGATCGCCTCCTGCGCGATCTGCGGCGTGGCGCCGTGCGAGCGGTAGAAGGCCAGCAGCGCGTCGAACAGCGAGGGCGCAATCTCGCGCGGGAAGATCACCAGCGGCAGGCCTACCGCGTCGCTTGCGCGGAGCCGGGCGCGGGCCAGCAGCGGGCTGTCGGCGTCCAGCGCCAGCACCATGGGCTCGCGCGCCACGCTCAGCGCCTTGAGCCCGGCCGGCAGCGCGCCCGGCGCGTGGATGATGAAGCCGGCATCCATCTCGCCCGATTCGAAGCCGCGCAGCTGCACGTCCAGCGTGGCTTCGAGCAGGTTCAGCTCGATCTCGGCATGCGCGTCACGAAAGCGCTTGAGCCAGCGCGGCAGCTCGCCATAGCCGACCGTCGAAACAAAGCCCAGCCGCACGCGCCCGCGCGTGCCCGCCGCGGCGGCGCGGGTCATCGGTGCGAGCGCTTCGGCATCCTGCAAGAGCTTGCGCGCCGCTGGCAGCAGGGCCAGGCCGGCCGGCGTCAGCGCCACGCTGCGGCTGCTGCGCTCGAAGAGCTTCGCGCCCAGCTCGCCCTCCAGCTTGCGGATCGCCTGCGTCAGCGGCGGCTGCGTCATGTGCAGGCGCAGGGCGGCGCGGCCGAAGTGCAGCTCCTCGGCCACGGCGGCAAATTGGCGCAGGCTTCTCAGCTCGATCATTGATTCATTCCAGATATCAATCAGCGCTTAATAATATATTTGAAAGACATCTCAAGCCTAGGCAAACTGGCGATATTCCCCAGGAGACCTTTCACTATGAGCTTCAATCGCCGTTCCAGGAACATTACCGAAGGCGTGGCCCGCGCGCCCAACCGCTCCATGTACTACGGCATGGGCTACCAGGAGAGCGACTTCGGCAAGCCGATGATCGGCGTGGCCAACGGACACTCGACGATCACGCCCTGCAACTCCGGCCTGCAAAAGCTCGCCGATGCGGCCGTGATCGGCCTAAAGGAAGCCGGCGCCAACCCGCAGATCTTCGGCACGCCGACGATCTCCGACGGCATGGCCATGGGCACCGAGGGCATGAAGTACAGCCTGGTATCGCGCGAGGTGATCTCCGACTGCGTGGAGACCTGCGTGGGCGGCCAATGGCTCGACGGCGTGATGGTCATCGGCGGGTGCGACAAAAACATGCCCGGCGGCATGATGGGCATGCTGCGCGCCAACGTGCCGGCCATCTACATCTACGGCGGCACGATCAAGCCGGGCCATTACAAGGGTCAGGACCTGAACATCGTCAGCGTGTTCGAAGCCGTCGGCCAATTCAGCGCTGGAAAGATGAGCGAGGAAGACTTCTGCCAGATCGAGAAGCGCGCCATTCCAGGCAGCGGTTCCTGCGGCGGCATGTACACGGCCAACACCATGAGCTCGGCCTTCGAGGCGCTGGGCATGAGCCTGCCCTACTCGTCCTCGATGTCGAACGTCGAGGACGAAGTGGTCGAGAACACCAAGCGCGCTGCGACCGTGCTGGTCGAGGCCGTCAAGGCCGACCTCAAGCCGCGCGACATCGTCACCAAGAAGGCGATCGAGAACGCCGTGGCCGTCATCATGGCCACGGGCGGCTCCACCAATGCCGTGCTGCACTTCCTCGCCATCGCCCACGCGGCCGAGGTGGAATGGACCATCGACGACTTCGAGCGCATGCGCAAGAAGATCCCCGTGCTGTGCGACTTGAAGCCCAGCGGCAAGTACCTGGCCGTGGACCTGCACAAGGCCGGCGGCGTACCGGCCGTGATGAAGGTGCTGCACAAGGCCGGCCTGCTGCACGGTGACTGCATCACCATCACCGGCAAGACCGTGGCCGAGAACCTGGCCGAGATCCCCGAGCTGCGCGCCGACCAGGACGTGATCAAGCCCGTGTCCGCGCCCATGTACGAGCAGGGCCACCTGGCCATCCTGCGCGGCAATCTCGCCCTTGAGGGCTGCGTGGCCAAGATCACCGGCCTCAAGACCCCCGTGATGACCGGCCCGGCGCGGGTATTTGAAGACGAGCAGACGGCGCTGGCCGCCATCATGGCCAACAAGATCGTGGCGGGCGACATCATGGTCCTGCGCTATCTGGGCCCCAAGGGCGGCCCCGGCATGCCCGAGATGCTGGCCCCAACCGGCGCACTGATCGGCCAGGGCCTGGGCGAGAGCGTGGGCCTGATCACCGACGGCCGCTTCTCCGGCGGCACCTGGGGCATGGTGGTCGGCCATGTGGCGCCGGAGGCGTACGAGGGCGGTGCCATCGCCCTCGTGCAGGAAGGCGACACCATCACCATTGACGCGCACCAGCTGGTGCTGCAGCTCCACGTCAGCGACGAGGAGCTGGCCCGCCGCCGCGCCGCCTGGCAACAGCCCGCGCCACGCTACACCCGCGGTGTGCTGGCCAAGTTTGCGCGCAATGCGGCCAGCGCGAGCAAGGGCGCCGTGCTGGATTGAACCTCGGCCGAGGCCTCCGGCACCTACTTGCGTTTCTTGGGATCGAGGCCCAGCTTGACCATGGCCTCGGCGCGGCGCTTTTCCTTGCGCGCGTCCAGCTTGTCCATCTCCCGCTTGGAGGTGTGGCCGCTGGCGTCAGACCAGGTCCACCAGACAATGGCCAGGGCAAAAGGCGCGAGGATGATCCACCAGGACCAGCCGCCGACCGGGCCTATGGCACCCAGCTTCATGGCGATCAGCAACACACCGACGATGACGAAGCCCATGGGCCCTCTCCACATCCATAGAATGTCCAGGACTTTACCCCCCGCAAGGAAAGGCCATCATGAAATTCGCTTTGTTCGCTCTGGCTGCACTGAGCCTCCCCCTGGCCGCCCAGGCCGCTGACGCCAATCTGGAACTGGCACAGAAGAAGAACTGCATGGCCTGCCATGCCATCGACCACAAGATCGTGGGCCCGGCCTACAAGGATGTGGCCGCCAAGTACGCCAAGGACAAGGACGCCGCCACCAAGCTCGCGGCCAAGATCATCAGCGGCGGCACCGGCGTCTGGGGCACCATGGTGATGCCGCCCAATGCCGTCACGCCCGACGAGGCCGCCCAACTGGCCAAATGGGTGCTGACGCTCAAGTAAATCAATCCAACTCGGCGCCTCAGGCGACTTTGAAGACCCTGACGAGCGCCGTCAAACGCTCCGCCTGCTGATTCAGGCTTTGCGCGGCGGCGGTGCTCTGCTCCACCAGGGCCGCATTGCTCTGCGTGACTTCGTCCAGCTGGTTGACCGACTGGCTGACCTGCGCAATGCCACCGCTCTGCTCGCTGGTGGCGAGCGAAATCTCACCGATCAGGCTGCTCACGCGCTTGACCTGGCTGACCAGCTCGCTCATGGTCTGGCCGGCCTGCTGCACCTGGCGCGAGCCGCTATCCACCTTCTCCACGTTCTCGGCGATCAGGCTCTTGATCTCGCGGGCGGCTTGCGCACTGCGCTGCGCCAGTGAACGCACTTCCGAGGCCACCACCGCGAAGCCGCGGCCCTGCTCGCCGGCGCGCGCCGCTTCCACCGCGGCGTTCAAGGCCAGGATGTTGGTCTGGAAGGCGATGCTGTCGATCACCGAGGTGATGTCGGCGATCTTGCTGCTTTGCGCGCTGATCGCGTCCATGGTCTGCACGACCTGCCCCACCGCCTCGCCGCCCTGTGCCGCCACGCCGCTGACCGTGCTTGCCAGCTGGGTGGCCTGCTGCGCCGCTTCGGCGTTCTGCCGCACCGTGCTGGAGAGCTCGTCCATGGCCGAGGCCGTGGACTGCAGATTGCCCGCCTGCTGCTCGGTGCGCTGCGAAAGATCCTGGTTGCCGACCGCAATCTCGCTCGATGCCATGGCGATGGAGCTGGCCGCCTGGTTCACATCGCTGACCAGGCCGCGCAGCGCGTCGCGCGTGCGCTTGAGCGCGGCCATCATGCTCTGCGTATCACCGGCCTGCACCGGCACATGAACCAGCAGGTCGCCGGCCGCCACTCGCTCCAGCACCTCGCGCGCCGTGGCCGGGTCGCCGCCCAGCTCACGCCGCAGGCTGCTGCGCAGATTGAAGAAGAAGGCGATGCTGACCACCACGCTGATCAGCGCAAGGACCAGCACCCAGTTGCGCGCCGAGCTCATCACCTCGCCGAGATTGGCGCGTGCCTGCGTCTTGTCTTCGGCGCTGGCCTTCTTGAGATCCAGCAGCTTGGCGCGCAGATCGCGCCAGACCGGGGTTTCCTGCTTGTTCACCAGCGTGATGGCCGCCGACGTGTCGCTCGCGGCCAGCGGCACGACCTGGGCCTGCACCTGGGCCAGCCTGGCGCGCAGATCGCTAGTCGCCTGCAGCGCCCTCTTCTGCTCGGCGCTGCCGGCCGACAAGGCCAGATCGAAGGCCTTGTCATAGGACTTGGCTGCGTTGTCCAGATTCTCGAAAGCCTTCTTGTTGCTCGGGTCCAGCACGATGTTGCGCAGCGCCTGGCCCATCTGCAGGCCCTGGGCGTACATCTCGTTGGTCTGTTCGGCCAGCACATCCTGGTGGTCGAAATACTCACCCAGATCCGATTGCAGGCTGCCTGCCTTCAGACCCGCCACGGCCACCAACAGCACCAGCAGCGCGGCCGGCACGGCCTGGGCCAGCATCACGCGTTTGACGAATTGCATCGCACCCTCCCTTTTTGTAGCCCCGAATGCTACGCAAGGCGGTCGCTACCCTCGCGTCATAACTTCACATTTCAGCTCACTTGGCCATCACCGATCAAGCTTGGCGTATGACCCGTTGCGGGTAGGCGATATCCACCTTGAGCTCGCGCAGCAGGGCGAGCAGGACCAAGTTCACGTCCGAGCGCACACCGCCCTGGCCGTTGTGCGGGTCCTCGATCCAGAACATCACGGTCAGCTCCAGGCCGTCGGCGGCAAAGCTGCTCAGCTGCACGCCCGGCCCCGGGTCCTTGAGCACGCGCGGCACGCGGCTCACCACCTCGATGATGCGCGGCACGAGGACCGGCACGTCGGCGGCGCCGTCCACCACCACGGCCGTGCTGACCAGCACCTTCGGGTCGGCCAGCGAGGCGTTCTCCACCCGCTGCGTGATCAGCATCTCGTTGGGCACGACGGATTCGCGTCCGCTCAAGGCGCGGATGACGGTGTAGCGGGTCTTGATGTCGGTGATGCGGCCCTCGAAGCCGTCCACCTTGACCATGTCGCCGATGCGCAGCGAACGCTCGGCCAGGATCACGAAGCCCGACACATAGTTGGCCGCCAGCTTCTGCAGGCCGAAGCCGATGCCCACGCCCACCGCGCCGCCCAGCACGCCCAGGGCCGTCAGGTCGATGCCGGCGGCCGACAGCGCGATCAGCAGCCCGATGAAGAGCAGCGCCGCGCGCGTGGCATTGGCCGCGATCTTCTGCAGCGAGAGATCGAGCCGCGTGCTGCGCATCAGCCGCGCCTGCACCGCCGACGAAATCCACAGTGCGATCACCAGCACGATCAGCGCGGTGAAGCCGCCCTGCAGCAGGTCCAGCAGCGAGACATGGCTGGCGCCGATCTTGAACTGCAGATCGTCCAGTTCATCGAGCAGCAGCGGCAGCAGACCCAGCACCCACAGCAGCGAAGCGCCCCAGGCCAGCCACGAGAACATGCGCGTGAGCAGGGCCAGCAGGGCCGAGTCCGGCAGCGCCGCCTTGATCACCCGCACCATCAGCCGGATCAGGGTGAGCGAGATCAGCAGCGGGATCACCACTCGGAATACCGCCCGCGGCACGCCCATCAAGGGCAGCAGATGGCTGGCGCCCCAGGCCAGCGCCAGGGCCAGCAGCGGGAACAGCAGCCCATCCACCGCGCGCTGGCCGAACAGCACCGAGAGCGGCCCCAGCGCCTCACCATGCGAGCGCTTGAGGCGCACCACGATCAGCCACGACAGGGCCAGGCAGGCCAGCAACAGGGCCAGCTCGGTGATGGCTCCGGGCCGGAGCATGGCCTCGCCCAGACTCTTGAGTTCATCCAGCGACATCGGCTGGGTCAACGACTGCTTCGTCATCAATTCAGATACCTGCCAAGACTTTCAAATGTTCACCCACGCTGCGCGCCAGCGCGTCCAGCGCATAGCCGCCTTCCAGGCAGGAGACGATGCGGCCCTGGGCGTGGCGCGCGGCCACCTGCTTGATGCGCTCGGTGATCCAGGCGTAGTCGGCCTCCACCAAACCCAGTTGGCCCAGATCGTCTTCGCGGTGCGCGTCGAAGCCGGCCGAGATGAAGACCATCTCGGGCCGGAATTCCTCCAGCGCCGGCATCCAGTGTGCCTCGATCATTTCGCGCACCACCGGCCCGCGTGTGTAGGGCGCCACGGGCAGGTTAACCATGTTCGTGCCCAGCGGCTCCATGCCGCTGCCCGGGTAGAGCGGATGCTGGAAGATGCTGACCATCAGCACGCGCTCGTCGTTGGCGATGATGTCCTCGGTGCCATTGCCGTGGTGCACGTCGAAGTCCACGATGGCCACGCGCGAAAGGCCGCGCACGTCCAGCGCATGCCGCGCCGCCACGGTCACGTTGTTGAAGAAGCAAAAACCCATGGCCTCGCCGCGCGTGGCGTGGTGGCCGGGCGGGCGCACGGCGCAGAAGGCGTTGTCCACCTCGCCGTCGATCACCAGGTCGGTGGCCTGCACCGCGGCGCCGGCCGCACGCAGCGCCGCCTGGTGGGTGCCGGGGCCGGCCACGGTGTCCGGGTCCAGCGCGCGGCGCTCGCCCAGCGCTTCGCAATAGGCCAGCGAGTCGAGCAGGTTGTCCACATAGGCCGCGTGATGCGCGCGCTTCAGTTCTTCAGGCTTGACCTTGCGCGCCTCCATGCGCTGCAGCGCCACGTCGATGCCGCTGGCCAGCAGCCAGTCCTCGATGGCGGCCAGCCGCTGCGGGCATTCGGGGTGCCCGGCGCCCATCTCGTGCCGGTGGCAATCGGAGTGGGTTAGGAAGGCTGTAGGCATGGGAGATTTGCGTTATGGTGGCCGCATGAGCCACGACACGACGCGTGACATGACGCATGACATGAGCGGCAGGCTGCGCTCGCTGCAAGAGCAGATTAGCACGATCATCAAGGGCAAGCCGGCGCAGATCCGCGACTGCATCGCCTGCCTGATCGCCGGTGGCCACCTGCTGATAGAAGACCTGCCCGGGGTGGGTAAGACCACGCTGGCGCACGCGCTCTCGGTCTCGCTGGGCCTGAAATTTTCGCGCCTGCAGTTCACGGCCGACCTGATGCCGTCCGACCTCGTCGGCGCCAGCATCTTCGAGGCCGGCGCTTTCGTCTTCCACCCCGGCCCCGTGTTCGCGCAGGTGCTGCTGGCCGACGAGATCAACCGCGCCGGGCCGAAGACGCAGAGCGCCCTGCTCGAAGCGATGGAAGAGCAGCAGGTCAGCATCGACGGCGTGAGTCACGCCCTGCCCAGCCCCTTCTTCGTGATCGCCACGCAGAACCCGAGCGAGCAGCTGGGCACCTATCCCTTGCCCGAATCGCAGCTGGACCGTTTTTTGATGCGCATCTCGCTGGGCTACCCCGACGCCGCGGCCGAGCGCGAGCTGCTGGCCGGCATCGACAGCCGCGAGGCCCTGCGCGCGCTGCAGCCCGTCTTCAGCCCGGCCGAGCTGGTGGCCGTGCAATTCGCCGTGCGACAGGTGCACGCCAGCGCGGCCCTGCTCGACTATCTGCAGGCCCTGATCGGCGCCACGCGCTCGGGCCAATGGTTCAGCGAAGGCCTCTCGCCCCGCGCCGGCCTGGCCGTGCTGCGCGCCGCGCGTGCCATGGCGCTGCTGAACAGCCGCGACTATGTTTCGCCGGACGACATCCAGGCCATCCTGCCGCAGACCATCGCCCACCGCCTGCACCCGCGCGCCGGCGCGGGCCGCGGCGCCGTGGAGCAGGTGCGGGCGATGATGGAGACGGTGCTGCCGTGAATCCAAGGAAGCGACGGGCCGCCCAGAGCTTCCTTGACCCTCTAGGGGGGCGGGACGAGCAAGGCTCGGACCTGGGGGCCTCATTTTTCAGGCGCCGATGGCAGGCGTGGCTTACCGCGCGGCATCCGCGCAGCGACACGCACAGCATGGGCCAGCGCAACATCTACATCGTGCCTTCCAGGCCCGGCCTGTTCTTCTGCATCACCGTGGGCGTGCTGCTGCTGGCCTCGATCAATGACCAGCTGAGCCTGGGCTACATGCTGACCTTCCTGCTGGCCGGCTCGGGCTTGGCCTCGATGCAGGCCACGCACGGCACGCTGCGCGGCCTGAGCATGGACATCAAACCGCCCGAGCCCGTGTTTGCCGGCGAGGAAGTGGCGCTGGAGATTCGCCTGCACAACAGCGGCCGCGCGCGCTACGGCATCGGCCTGCGTCTACAGGGCGGCAAGGAGGAGGCGATCGCCTGGACCGATGTGCCGGCGCAGAGCCATGCCGTCGTGCATCTGCGTTATGCGGCGCCGGCGCGCGGCCTGCACGAGCTGCCGACGCTGCAGATCATTACCCGCTTCCCGCTCGGCCTGTTCCGTGCCTGGAGCTTGTGGCGGCCGGACGCCAAGGCCTGGGTCTATCCGCAGCCTGCGCATCCAACGCCGCCGTTCGCGGCGCAGGAGGCTGGCGTGGACGACGCGCCTTCGGCCTCTACGCCATTGCAGAAAGGCCAGGACTTCGAGGGCGTGCGTCCCTATCGCCAGGGCGACTCGGCGCGGCAGGTGATATGGAAGAAGGCCACGCTCGCGCTGCAGCAAGGCCAGGCCCTGCCGGTGCGCGAGACGCATGCCCTGGCCGCGCGGCAGCTGTGGCTTGATTGGCGCGACACGCGCGGCGCGGACGCCGAAGCGCGGCTCTCCATGCTGGCCGCCTGGGTGCTGGAGGCCGAGCACGTGCAGTCGCCGTATGGCCTGCGCATGAACAGCGCCGAACTGCCCCGCGCATTGGGGCCGCAGCAGCGTCAAGCCTGCCTCGAACGACTGGCCTTGGCATGAAGCTGACGCGTGAATCCAGGGACACCCTGTTCCTGCTCGCCACCATCGCCGCCGTCCTGGCGCCGCATGCCGCGCATCTGCCGGCCTGGGCCAGCGCCATCAGCGCGCTGATGCTGGCCTGGCGCGGCTGGCTGGCCTGGCGACAGCAGCCCTTGCCGGGGCGTTGGCTGCTGATCGCGGTGCTGGCAGCGGTCAGCGCGCTGATTCTCTTGAACTACCACAGCTTCCTCAACCGAGAAGCCGGCATCACGTTTCTCGCCATGCTTATGGCGCTCAAGACCCTGGAGCTGCGCGCCAGGCGCGATGCCTTCGTGGTGTTTTTCCTCGGTTTCTTCCTGGTGCTGACGCAGTTCCTCTACTCGCAGGCCCTGCCCACGGCCTTGTGGATGCTGGCTGCGGTGTGGGGTTTGCTGACAGCTCTGGTGCTGGCCCAGATGCCGGTGGGCCAGCCGAGCCTCAAGCTGGCGGCGCGCCAGGCGGCTCGTGTGACGGCCTACGGCCTGCCGGCCATGGTGCTGCTCTACCTGCTGTTCCCGCGCATCGCGCCGCTGTGGGGACTGCCGACCGACACCATCGGTCGCACGGGCCTGTCCAACGAGATGGTCTTTGGCGCCATGTCCGAGATCGCCAACGACGAGAGCATCGCCCTGCGCATCCGCTTCGAAGGCGCGGTGCCGCCGCCTGGCGAACGCTACTTCCGCGGCCCGGTACTGAGCCGTTTTGATGGCCGCGTCTGGCGTGCGCAAGGCTTTGCTCAGCGGCCCGATGAGGTCAAGCCCGTTGGCACGCCCTGGCGCTACGAGATGACGCTGGAGCCGCTGCGCATCCGCGTCCTGCCCCTGCTCGAAATGGCGCCGGGCGGCATCGGCGGCACGCTGAGCGCCGGCCCCTTTCTGTTCAAGCGAGGCGCCGAAGCGCAATGGCAGACCGACCGGCCAATCACCGAGCGCCTGCGCTTCAAGGCCGAGGCCTATCCCGTGCGCAGCGCCGGCCTCAACCAGAGCGAGTCCAGCCTCGCGCTCAACCTGATGCTGCCCGCCGGGCTCAACCCGCGCACACGAGCCTGGGCCGAGGCCCTGAGCGCGCGCCCAGAGTTTGCCGGCCTGCCCGAAGATCGGCGCGCGCCTGCCCTCGTGCAGGCCGTGATGCAGCACATCGCCACCGGCGACTATCTGTACACCCTGGTGCCCGGCCGCTATGGCGACACCACGCCGCACCTGATCGACGAGTTCTGGTTCGACCGCCGCCTGGGTTTCTGCGAGCACTTCGCCTCGGCCTTTGTCTTCATCATGCGGGCCATGGGCGTGCCGGCCCGCGTGGTGACGGGCTTCCAGGGCATGGACGCGGAGCCGCAGGACGGCTGGTGGATCGTGCGCGGTAGCAATGCCCATGCCTGGGCCGAATACTGGGTGCCCGGCCGTGGCTGGCTGCGCGCCGACCCCACGGCCGCCATTGCGCCCGAACGCATCCTGCGCGGTCTGGCACTGCAGCCCGCGCCCAATGCGCTGGAACAGTTCAGCCCTGCCATGCGCGCACTCTGGCCGCAGATGCGCGGCCTGTGGGAGACCATCGACAACCGCTGGCAGCAGCTGGTTCTGAACTACTCGCGGCAGGACCAGTTCGACCTGCTCAAGGGCATGGGCCTGCAGCCCGACTGGCTGGCCCTGGGCCGCGTGGGCGCAAGCGTGATCGGCGTGATCGCGGTGATGGGCTGGCTGCTCATGCGCTGGCAGCAGCGCCCGCACAGCGCCTGGGCGCGGCAGCGCGTGCGGCTGCTGGCGGAACTGCGTCGATTGGGCTTGCCGGCTGCCGAGCATGAATCGCCCTTGCGCTGGGCCGAGCAGGTGCGCCAGCGTTTTGGAGCAGCCGGCGAGCCGCTGGCCGAGCTGCTGATCTCACTGGAACGTTCGCGTTATGCCCCCGAGGCGCGCGCGCAGGACTGGCGCGAGAGGCTCCGCTGGGGAACGGCGTTACGCAAGACCTCCCGTATGCTGCGCGCATGAAGTTGCATTCCGCCTTTGCCCTCGTCGTCACCGCCGCGCTCGTCAGCTCCCCTGCCCTGGCGGCCAAACACAAGCCGGCCGCGCTGAAAGACGCAGCGCCCGTCCCCCTCACCGAGCGCGTGGATCGCAGCGAGCTGGTCCGCTTTGCCGCCGAACTCGCCGCCTCGCAAGGCTGGGACGTGAACGAGGTGCTACCCGTGCTGGAGCAGGCGCAGATCGTGCCTGCCGTGCAGCGGCTCATCATGCCGCCCGTGGCCGGCAAGGCCAAGGACTGGGCCGCCTACCGCGCCCTCTTCATCGAACCCCGCCGCATCCAGGCCGGCGTCGAGTTCTGGCAGGCCCATGCTGGCGCACTGGGCCAGGCCGAATCACGCTATGGCGTACCCGCTGAAGTCGTGATGGGCGTTCTGGGCGTAGAGACTTTCTACGGCCGCATCATGGGCACCTTCCGCGTGATCGACGCGCTGGCCACGCTGAGCTTTGCCTTTCCCACCGGCCGCAGCGACCGCAGCGCCTTCTTCCGCACCGAGCTGACCGAGTTCCTCAAGCTCGCGCGCCGCGAAGGTGCCGATCCGCTCAGCTACCGCGGCTCCTACGCCGGCGCCATGGGCCTGCCGCAATTCATGCCCGGCAGCTGGAACCGCCATGCCGTGGACTTCGACGGCGACGGCCACATCGACCTGATCGCCGATGCCGACGACGCCATTGGCAGCGTGGCGCATTACCTCTCCGAATACGGCTGGCAGCCCGGCGTGACGACCTATTACAACGTCGCCATGCCGGCCGACACCACGCAGCGCGCGCAGCTGCTCACGCCCGACGTGGTGCCCAGCTTCACCGCCGCGCAGCTGCTGGCCGCCGGCGCCAGGCCTTCGGAAGCGGCGAGCGAGTTCGACGGCAAGCTGGCCGTGGTCGAGCTCCAGAATGGCGCTAAGGCAGCCAGTTATGTCCTGGGCACGCAGAACTTCTACGCCATCACGCGCTACAACCATTCGAGCTATTACGCGATGGCCGTGATCGAGTTGGGACGGGCCGTGCAGGCCGGGTATCGCGCTCAGTCGTCATCTGCGCCTGCTTCGTCGGGCAGCCAAGGCCCCGGCGCGCCCGCAGGCATTTCGCGCGCAAACCAGTAACGCGGCTGTTCGACGCGCTGGCAACGCCAGCCGGGCAGGTCGCTGCGCCAGTCCAGCGCGCCGCAGTCGGGCGAAGCCACGATCGCGATGTCGTGCGCCTGGTAAAGCTCCAGGATGGGCAGCGCGGGGTGGCCGAGGCGGTTGCGGTAGCCGGCCTGCACGACGGCGAGGCGCGGCTTGACGGCGTTGAGCAAGGCCTCGCTCGATGAAGTCTTGCTGCCATGGTGTGGCGCCATCAGTAGCTCGCTTTTCAGATCGACACCGCTCTGCACCAGCTCGCATTCCTGGGGGGCTTCGATATCGCCGGGCATCAGCGCGGCCCGGCCGTTGGCGGCTGTGACGCGGAGCAGGCAGGACGGCGTGTTGCTCTTCGCGCCCGGTACCTAGCGCTGCGGCGGCGGGTGCTGGACTTCCAAGCGGACGCCGTCCCAGCTCCATTGCTGGCCGGCGAGGCAGCGTTCATGCGGCACGAACTTCTGAAGCGGATGGTCTTCCTCCGGCGAACTCAGGAGCCGCGTGACCGGCATGCCTGTCATCACCGAGGCCGCGCCGCCGACATGGTCCAGATCGCGGTCGCTGAGCATCAGCAGGTCGAGGCGCTGCACGCCCAGCGCATGCATCAGCGGCAGCGGCACGCGCTGGCCGGCGTCCACATCGGGTGCGAGCTGCGGGCCGGTGTCGAAGAGCAAGTCGTGCCCCGAGCTGCGGATCAGCACGGCCGTGCCCTGGCCGATGTCGGCTGCGAGAAGCTGGAACTGCCCTGAGGCCGGCCGCCACGGCACAGGCCACAGCACCGGCACCAGTTGAGCCCAGGCCGCAGGCGCGCAATCGCCACGGCACAAGCAGGACCAGCAGCGCCCCACCGGCCAAGCCGGCGATCTGCGCCCACCACGGCGCCAAGGGCACGAACCAGACCGCGAAGGCCAGGCCGGGCAAGGTCCAAACCCATGCGGCGGCGGTCCTCATCTACGCGGTGTACGATGCCCGCCGAATCCTTTCCTGGTCCTACATCATGAGCATTCAAGAGCGTCTGAAATCTCTCGGCATCGAGTTGCCGCCCCTGGCCATTCCGGCGGCCGCCTACCTGCCCTTCGTGCGCACGGGCAATCTGCTCTTCGTCTCGGGCCATATCGCCAAGAAGGACGGTAAGGCCTGGGTCGGCCAGTTGGGCCGCGACATGGACACGGCCACGGGCAAGCAAGCCGCGCGCGCCATCGCCATCGACCTGATGGGCACGCTGCAGGCCGCCACGGGCGATCTGTCCAAGGTGCGCCGAATCGTCAAGCTGATGAGCCTGGTGAACAGCACGTCTGACTTCACCGAGCAGCACCTGGTGACCAACGGCGCCTCGGAGCTGCTGGGCGAAGTGTTCGGCGAGGCCGGCAAGCATGCCCGCAGCGCTTTCGGCGTGGCGCAGATCCCCATGGGCGCCTGCGTGGAGATCGAGCTGATCGCGGAAGTGGACGACTGATGTTCCTCGTCGCTTCAAAATTCCCCAGCCGCGCGCTGGTGGGGATTGCCATGGCCAGTTTTGCCGCCGTGGCCCTGGCCCTGATCGCCCAGCACGCCTTCGGCGTCAAGCCCTGCCCCTGGTGCGTGATGCAGCGCGGCATCTTCATCCTGATCGGTGTGATCTCGCTGCTGGGCTGGCTCGTGGCCGGCATGCCGCGCAAGGCCGCGCTGGTGCTCGTGATCGCGCTGGCCGTGGCCGGCGTGGCCGCGGCGATCTATCAGAACCAGGTGGCCTCGCAGTCGCTGAGCTGCGCGCAGACCCTGGCCGACCGCATCAACACCTGGCTGGAACTGGAAGACCGCCTGCCCTACGTCTTCATGGTGACCGGCAATTGCGCGGAGGCTGCGGCCTACCGGCTGCTGGGCCTGCCTTATGAGGTGTGGAGCGGCCTGCTCTATCTGGCCACGGCCGTCGTCGCCTTCGTGGCCCTGCGTCAGCGTTCGCGCTGAGCTTTCAGCGCGGCGTCCAGAAAGCCCCGCAGCAGTGGATTCGGGTCGAGCAGATCCGGGTTCAGGCCGTGGAACTCGGGGTGCCACTGCACGCCCGCGACGAAGGCATCGCCGCGCGAGCGGATGGCCTCGACGATGCCGTCCTCGCTGCTGCGCGCCTCCACGCACAAGTCGCTACCGAGGCGGTCCACGGCCTGGTGGTGGATGCTGTTGACGAGGCCACCCGTCACCTCCTTGCCATAGAGCTTTGCCAGGCGCGAATCAGCCTCGAAATCGACCCGGTGGATGAGCTGGTCGTAGAACTCGCGGTCCACGTGCACGCGCGCGTCGGGGCGCAGCGTGGGGATGTCCTGGTAGAGGCTGCCGCCGAAGAAGACATTGAGCAACTGGCAGCCGCGGCAGATGCCGAAGATGGGCTTGCCCTGTTCCAGGAAACCTTCGATCAGCTCCATCTCGTAGTGGTCGCGCGCCACGTCGCCGCCCCACTCGGGCCGCAGCGGCTCCTGGCCGTAGCTGCTGGGGCTGACGTCGGCGCCGCCCTGCATCACCAGGCCGTCGAGCGCGTCCACGTACTGCCGCACAGACACCTTGCGCCGCTCGATCTCGGCGTCATAGCCCAGCGTGGGCAGCATGAAGACCAGGGCCGGCCCGCCCATCACCCAGTGCGCGGCGGCCTGCTCCAGGTATTGCAGGGTCTTGTTGCGAAAGCCCAGCTCGGCCGGCACCTTGTGCATGAGCCGGGCCGAGAGGCCGATGCGCAAGGGCTGTTCAATCATCGCGCCCTGCCCAGCGCAAGCACTGGCGACGCACGACTTCGGGGAGCAGGCGTTCCTGCTCATGCAGAGAACGCAGCCAGCTCGCATCGTTGCCGCTGCCGGCCAGCTCCTTGCGGATGAATTGCAGCGCGTCCTCGGCCTTCAGCTCCATCGCGTGGATCTCCAGCTGCTTCAAGGTCTTTTCGATGTCGTCGCGCAGGCGCGTGTGCTCACCCGTTACCGGGCACACGAAGGTGCCTTCAAGCCCGAAGCGGCAGGCCTGGAAACGGTTGAAGGTATACGGCAGGTAATCGTCCTCGCGCGGCTCGAAAGGCTTGTCGATGCGGATCCAGCGCGCCAGGCACTGGATGAAGCCGGCCAGCGCCGCGGCCTTTTCCACCGTCAGCGGCGTGTCGAGCACGCGCACCTCGATGGTCCCGTACTCGGGCTTGGGGCGGATGTCCCAGTAGAAATCCTTCATGCTCTTGACCACGCCGGTCTTGGCCATCTTGTCGAAGAAGACGAGGAAGTCGTCCCAGCGCGTCAAGAAAGGCGCGCGGCCCGAGAGCGGGAAGGCGAACACGGAGTTGAGCCGTGCCGAATCGAAGCCCGTGTCCACGCCCTGCACGAAGGGCGAGGCGGCCGACAGCGCGATCAAGTGCGGGATGAAGCGCGAGAGCCCGTGCAGCAGCACCAGCGCCTGGTCCGGCCCCGGGCAGCCGATGTGCACGTGCTGGCCGAAGATGGTGAACTGCTTGGCCAGGTAGCCGTACAGCGCCGAGACCTCGTGGAAGCGCGGCTTGTCGTAGATGCGGCGCTCGCTCCAATGCTGGAAGGGATGCGTGCCGCCGCCGCTCAAGCCCAGGTTGAGCTTGTCGGCACTCTCCACCAGCGCGTCGCGCGTCTGGCGCAGTTGATCGAGCACCTGCGCGTGGTTGTCGCACACGCCGGTGCACAGCTCGATCATGCTGTTGGTGATCTCGGGCGTCACCGCGCCGGGCAGCTTATGCTTGGCCATCAGGCGCAGCAGATCTTCCGAGCCGGGGCTCAGGTCGTAGTCATGGCGGTTGACGATCTGCAGCTCCAGCTCGACACCGATGGTCAGCGAGCGCGAGTCCGCAAACTTGCCGATACCTTCCTCACTCATTGCTGCTCCTTCGCCAGACGCAAGCCCAGCAGTACCAGGATCGGCCCCAGCAGCACCATCAGCGCGACGGCAGACAGGACCACGGGCGTGAGCGTCTTCGCCAGCTCAGGCAGGCTCAGTTGCAGGTCAGCCAGCAGCACCAGTGCCGTCGCGGAGACCGGCGTCAGCGTGAGAGACAAGGCCAGGCCCTGCCGTGCCTCGATGCCCGACACGCGCGACAAGCCCACCAGCGCCAGGGCCTTCACGGCCCAGCGCGCCAGCAATAGCGCCGCGGCGATCAGCCCGCCCGCCATCAGCGCATGCATGGACCAAGCCGCGCCGACGATCACGAACAGCAGCAGCACTAGCACGCCGCCGGCCGTGCCGAAGTGGCGCGGCCAGATGCAGGGCCGCTCACTCTGGTTGCGCAGCAGCACGCCGGCCAGCAGCGGCAGCAGCAGGGTCGAGAGCGCCAGCGCGCGCGCCACGCTCAGGCCCAGAAGCAGGAGGCCGAGGATCAGCAGCGCTGCGTTTTCTTCACGCAGCTCAGCGTGCCTCAACACCCAGCCAATGGCCGCGGCCAGCAGCACGGCCAGCACCACGGCGCCGGCAAAGGCATAGAGCGGCTGTGCCAGGCCTTGCGCAAGCGCCTGCGTGGTCTCGGTCGGCCCGCCCAGCACCAGGCCGGCACTGACGAGCTTGAGCAGCAGCACGCCGTAGAGCAGATTGAGCGCGCCGAAGACCAGCATGCGTTCGGTCACCTGCCCTGCCGAGCGCGTCTCCGCGGACATGCGGCCCAGCATTGCGCCGCCGGTCACGCCCAGCACGGCACTGCCGGCCATGGCCTGCTGCAGGTTGAAGTCGAAGAAGCGCAGCGTGAAGTAGACGGCGGCAAAACCGAGTGCCGATTCGGCCACGCTCGCCACCCACAGCATCTTGTTGAGCCGCAGCCAGTGCAGGTTGACGCGGCTGCCCAGCTCGAACAGCAGCACGGCCAGGGCCAGGTCCACGACGAGGCGATCCGTGCCCTGCAGGCCGCTCTCGGCCACGCCGTGGCCCAGGCCGGCCATCAGCATGCCGATGGCACCGTAGCCCAGCAGACGCGGCAGGCGCAGCCTTTGTACCAGATCGCCCGCGATGGCGGCGAGCACCAGGGTCAGCGCGGTCCAGAAAATCAGGTCCGGCGTGGGCGGCCAATGGGGCAGATGCAAGAGCTCTGCTGCTGCTTGAAATGCGTTGTCCATGCACCGAGCATAGTCCGTCAAAGTCCGTCCCACAGCGAAGCGATGTAGGACCCTGCCGCATTTCGCGGGTCAACGTAGGGGTGTCATCACCCCACGTCCCTGAGACCACATCATCGCCACTACCTGCTCGGCATCGAACAGCGCATTCACGTGCGCGATGCGCATCGAGTAGTAGTCGCCTTCGGCGCCCATCACGTCGAACAGTGAGCGGCGGCCCAGTTGCTGCCACTGCTGCAGCGTGCTGGCGCGCACGCGATCGCTGTTGCGCAGGATGTCGACAATGCTCTTGGCGCGGTCCATGGCGGAGCTGGCGCTCTCGTACATCTCGCGCACGCGGTAGCGCTTGCCCTCGATAGTGTCGTCGCGCTGCAGGTCGGCTGCTTGCGCGCGGCGCAGGGCCGAGGTGAGCGTGGCATCGGCGCCGGGCTGCAGGATGGGGATGTTGACGGCGATGCCGCCGGACCAGTCCGTCTGCCGGACCGCGTGGAAGGACTGATCGCCCGACACCTGCACGCTCACGCTGGGCTTCTGGCCGGCCAGCACCGATTCGGTATAGCTGTGCTGCGCCTTGGCGGACGCGGTGGCCTGGGCCACGTCGGCGGCCAGCAGCACATCGGCTTCCAGGTCAGCCAGCGGCGGCAGCTGGGCCAGCACCGAGCTCATGCCCGCAGGCGGCGGCAGCGCATCGCCGACGAAGCGCGCCAGCCGCACATCGATCTGCTTGATCGTCGAGGTGGTCTGGTCCAGGGACAGTTGCGCTTGCTGCAGGCTCTTCTGCGCCTGCACGTATTCGCTGGCGCGGCCCTTGTCGGCCTTGGTGATGATGTCCAGCGCCTCGACCAGGCAGGCCATGCGCTTGACGAATTGGCCGTAGACCTGGGCCTGCAAGGTGTAGCGGCTGCGGTCCAGCGCCAGCGAGACCGTCTGCAGCGCCACCTGTTCCTCGGCATTGCTCTGGCCGAAGCGGGCCGCATCGCTGAGCTGCTTGCGCCATTCGGTCAGCTTGTCGATGCGGCCGAAATCGAAGACCGGCACGCTAGCCGTGACTGTGCCGCGGCCGAGGATGCCGCGCTCGGTGGTGAGCCCGTTGACGATGGTGCCCACATGGCCCAGCGTGGCACCCACGACGACCGTCGGCTGGTGCTGCGCCTTGGCCTCTTCCACGTCGGCGTCGGCAGACAGCTTGAGCAGATAGGCCGCGCCGACCTGCTTGCTGCGCGAAAGCGCCAGGCTGACCAGGTTCTGCAACTGCACGCGCGGATCGGCCTCGGCTGCGTCGACTGCAGCCGCGGGCTGGACTGGCGCATTGCCCTCATCGTTGCAACGCTGCGCGTGAGCAGCGGGCAACAGGGCCAGGGACAGGAGAACGGGAGCGAGACAGCGCAGCAAAGACATGATGCAAAACGGGCGGTTTGCCATGCCCGTACTACATCACTGTCTGGGAAAAGAGAAGCGCTGATAAGCGCCAGGGTTTTGGGCCTAAACGCTCTCTCATCGCTTCCCGTGTTCCGGCTTGCCGGCAAGGGCTGACAGACAAGCGCGCGTCAGCGCTCTCTCATGGCTTCCCTTGATTTCATCATCGGACGCAGTATGTAGGACAGCACCGAGCGCTCGCCCGTGCGGATCTCCACCGTGGCCGTCATGCCGGGCAGCACCGGCAGGGCCTGGCCCTTGTACTCCAGGTCGTCGTTGCGCTCGGTGCCGATGACCACGCGGTAGTAGGCGTTCTGGCTGTTCTTGTCGGCATCGCCCAGCGCATCAGGGCTGATGTACTCGATCGTGCCCTTGAGGCCGCCGAGCACGTTGTAGTCGTAGCCATTGAGCTTGATGATGGCGCTCTGGCCCAGCTGCAGGAAGCCGATGTCCTTGGGCTTGATGCGCGCCTCCACCAGCACGCGTGGGCCCAGCGGCACGATCTCCATGATGGCTGCGCCGCTCGACACCACGCCCCCCACGGTGTTGATCTTGATGCTCTTGACCAGGCCGCGCACCGGCGACTTGAGCACCGTGCGCTGCATGGTGTCCTCGCGCACTACCATCTGCTCGGACTGCTGCGAAAGCTCAGTCTGCGCGCGCGCCAGTTCGGCCGAGGCATCCTGGCGGAAGCGGCCGATGCGCTCGTTGCGCATGGCCTGCATCTCGTTGACCTGACGCGTCAGGCGCATCACTTCCACATCCGACATCAGGCCCTTGGCGGCCATGCTCTGCGAGAGCTTGAGTTCGCGGTTGATGAGGTCGATGCTGCGGTTGGTGCTGGACACGGCCTCATCGACCACGCGCTTGCGGGTCTCATAGACCTCGGTCTCCGAGGCGATCAGGCCGGGCTGCTTCTGCAGCTCGCGTGGAAACTCCAGCGGCTTGCCCAGCGACTCCGCCGTCAGCCGCGCAACCTGGGCCACGAGAGACAGGCGCTTGGCCTGGCCCTCGGCCTGCGAGGCTTCGGCGCGCGTCGGATCGAGCTGGGCCAGCGGCTGGCCGACTTCGACCTCCTCGCCCTCGTGGACCATGATGGCCGAGAGGATGCCGCTGTCGAGGCTGGCGATGACCTGCTCGGCGCCATCGGGAATGATGCGGCCATCGCTGCGGGTCACTTCATCCACATGAGCCAGCGCGGACCACGCGATGGCCACGCCCACCACGGCGAGAAGAAGATACAGGGCCCACACCGCGCGCGGCATGGGATCGTCAATCATGGCCGCGTTCAGGCCGCCAACGAAGAGCCCTTCTTCACGGGTGAGTTCACTGCCTGCCATGACTTCTTAGACAGACGGAGCGCGTTGGACGGGCTGGGCGGCGGGATGCATGTGCACGGCCGCGTCCGAGGTCTGCTGCGGCTGCGCCGGGCGCACGCCCGAGAGCGCGGCCAGCACCTGGTCGCGCGGGCCGTCCATCACTAGGCGGCCGGCGTCCACCACCACCACGCGCTGCACCAGTTCCAGCACGGCCGGGCGGTGCGTGACGACGACCAGCGTGCAGTTGCCCGCGGCCTCGCGCAGCTGGCGCAGGAAGGCCATTTCGGACTGTGCATCCATCGAGCTGGTCGGCTCGTCCATCAGGAGAATCTGCGGCCGCGCCACCAGCGCGCGCGCCAGGGCCACGAGCTGGCGCTGGCCGCCCGAGAGCAGCGCGCCCATCTCGCCCACGGGCAAGTCCCAGCCCATCGGGTGGCCGGCGATCACGCGGTCCAGGCCGGTCAGCTTGGCCACTTCCACCATGCGGCCGGCGTCGATAGCGCGGCCCATCACCACGTTGTCGCGCAGCGTGCCGTGGAAGAGCCGCGGCTCCTGCGAGACGAAACCGACCTTGCCGCGGAACTCGGCCGGATCGATCTGGCGCAGGTCGATGCCTTCGATCTCCACCATGCCTTCGCTCGGCTGGTAGAGGCCCGCGAGCAGACGCAGCACGGTGGACTTGCCGCTGCCGATGCGGCCCAGCATGGCGATGCGCTCGCCCGCATTGATGCGCAGCGTGACGTTCTTGAGCACCTTGGGCGCCTGGCCCTGCGCCGCCACCAGCGGATAGGAAAAACCCACGTCATTGAGCGCCATGCGGCCGGTCACCTGGGCCAGCGGCACGTAGTTGCGGTTGGCCTCACGCTCGGTCGGCGCATTCATGATCTTGTTCAGCGACATCATGGCCGCGCGCGCGCCCTGGTAGCGCGTGGCCAGGCCGACGACGCTCGAAAGCGGCATCGTGGCACGGCCGGCAAACATCACCGCGCCCAACAGCGAACCGGCCGTGATCGAGCCTTCCTGGATCAGATAGACGCCCCACACCAGCATCACCAGATTGATGGACTGCTGCATGGTCATGGCGAGATTGGTGCTCCAGCTCGACATGGTGCGGGCGCGCAGGCCGCTCTCGGCCGCCAGGGCCGTGCTGTGCTCGTAGCGGCGCAGGAAGCGGCCTTCGGCGCCGGAGGTCTTCAGGTCTTCGAGGCCCTCGACGGCTTCCACCAGCGTGCCGTGCAGGTCGGCCATCTCGGCCATGTTCGCGCGCATGGCGCGGCGCAGCCGGCCCTGGATGGCCAGGCTCAGGCCGATGATCATCGGGATCGCGATCACCAGCACGAAGCCGAGCGGCCCGCCGATCACGAAGGTCATGCCGACGAAGATCAGCACGAAGGGCAGATCGGTCATCACCGACATGGTGGCCGAGGTGAAGAAGTCGCGCACCATCTCGATCTGCGCCAGATAGTGGGCATAACTGCCTGCCGAAGCGGGGCGGTGCTCCATGCGCACGCCCAGGGTCTGGCGGAACAGCTTGGCGCCGATGATGAGGTCGGCCTTGCGGCCGGCCAGGTCGATCAGGTGGGCGCGCAGCTGGCGCGAGAACAGGTCGAAGGCCAGCGCCAGCCCGGCGCCCACAGCCAGGGTCCACAGCGTCACCATGGCCTGGTGCGGGATCACCTTGTCATAGATAACCGAGGTCACCAGGCCCGACACCAGCATCAGCACGTTGGACAGCAGCGCCGCCACCATGGCCGAACGGTAGTAGGGCACGAAGCGCTTCATCGTGCTGAGCAGCCAATGCGCTTCATTGGGCTGCAGCAGCTGGGCCTCGTGCGGGTTGCGGCTCGCGGCCTGCGATTGCGCCTGCGGCGTCACCACCATCACGAAGCCGGTGTACTCGGGCTCCAGTTCGGACAGCTGGGCCGTGCAGGCCGCGGCTTCAGGGCCCGGGAAGACGACCTCGAAGCTCGTGCCGGCATCGTCCAGGCGTTTGACCAGCACGCAGGCATCGCCGCCCTTGAGCAGCAGCACCGCGGGCAGCAGCATGGCGTTGATGTCGCCGATGGACTTGCGCAGGAGGCCGGCGTTGTAGCCCGCCTCGCGCATCACGCGCAGGGCCTGGTCGGGCGCCAGCACGCCTTCGACGGGCGCACCGGCGCGCAGCGATTCGGTCGAGCGTGCGTTGCCATGGTGGCGGGTCAGCCAGGCCAGGGCCTGCAGCAGCGGGTCGCCTTCGGGCTGGTCGGCCAGGCCGTCCATCGGGTCCGGCGCGGCGCGCGGGCCATCATGCGTGGCGTCCGCGGCCAGCCGCAAGCCTCCGGCGGCGGGCTGGCCGTCGCCGAAGAAGTTGTCGCGTCGCTGTTGGGGCGGTGCCATGGGGATAACTTGTTACTTCAGTGCAAGCTTGGTAACTCTACTACTTGACGGCCTCTTTGGCCTCTTTTGCGCGCTGCGCCAGGGCCATGCGCTCGAAATGGCCCTCGATGTCGCGCACGGTGGCCTGGATGTCGAACAGCCTGGAGGCGCGGCCATGCTCGCGCAGGAAGCGCTTGTAGGACCAGGCGCGGGCCGGGTTCTGGCCGATCACGACCGCCTTCTTCTCGTACTCTTCCAGGCTGAAGGTGATCAGGTCAGGCAGGCCCACGGCCGTCAGCAGGCTGCCGGCCATGCGCGAGATGTAGCTGCGGCCCGAATAGGTCAGGATGGGCGTGCCCACCCACAGGCAGTCGTTGGCGGTGGTGCCGGCGTTGTAGGGAAACGTGTCCAGCACCAGGTCGGCCAGCTGGAAGCGGGCCAGGTAGTCATGCGGCGGCACGCGCGGCGCAAAGATCAGGCGTTCGGGCGCAATGCCATGCGTGGCGGCTATGGCCAGCATGTTGGCCTTGGCCCATTCGTTGTCGGCCAGCAGCCACAGCACGCTGTTGTCCACCTGCGAGAGCACGCGCATCCAGCAGCCGAACATGTCCTCGCGGACCTTGTGATTGTTGTTGAAGGAGCAGAAGACAAAAGCGTCCTCGGGCAGCTGGTACTGGGCGCGGGTGGGCATCTCGCCGATGGGGCGCTTGCGGTCGCTGACCTGGTAGGTGTGCTCCAGGTAGATCGGCTTCTCGGTGCAGTACGGGAGGTACTCCGGCGGCATCACGAAACGGTCGGCAATGATCCAGTCCACGCCCGGCAGAGCCGAGGTGGCGGGCAGGCCGAGATAGCCGACCTGGATCGGCGCCGGCCGCTGGGCCAGGATGTTGGGGCGCGCGCCGTTGGTCAGGCCTTGCAGGTCCACCAGCACGTCGATGCCGGCATCCGCAATCGCCTGGGCGGCGGCGTTGTCGTCCACGGTGTGCAGGCGCACATGGTGGTCGAGCGAAGCGAGGATGCGCTGGCGCAGCGGGAAGCCGTCGTCGCGGCTCCACTCAAAGGCATGGATCTCGAAGCGCGACTTGTCGTGCAGCTCGAACATCTCGGCTGTCAGCAGGCCCACGGCGTGCATGCACAAGTCGCCCGAGAGATAGCCGATGCGGATCTTGCCTTCGCGCGGCTTGGCTTTGGCGGCTTTCTCGTAGAGCCTGGCATCGCTCTTCTTGACCTTCTCGTAGACAAAGCGCTGCGAGGACATCAGCTGCAGGGCCGGGTCGTCGGTGGCGCTGAGCATGGACAGCAGCGAAGTCGCCACCAGCAGGTGGTTGTGCGTGACATCGCCCACCGGCTGGTAGACCGGCCAGTCGCACTGCTTTTGGCGGATGTGCACATAGTGCTGCATCACGTCGGGCTGCTCGGCCTTGAGCTCCAGGCTCTGCCGCATCAGCGCCTGCGATTCGCCGTAGCGCTTCATCACCTCCAGCAGGCGGGCAGCGTTGTTGAGCCCGTGCAGGCGAAGCGTGATGCCATCGGGCTGCAGGGCCACGGCCGGGTCGTCATAGACCGCGCGCCACTCGGCCAGGGCCTCTTCCTGCTTGCCGGTGTTTTCAAGCTGGTGGCCCAGGTTGAGCCGCGCCTGAGGGAAGCGCGGCACCATGGCCAGCGCAGCGCGGTAGGCAGCCTCGGCCTCGGCCGGCTTCTTGAGATTACCCAGCAGCGTGCCCCAGTTGAACAGGGCGATATGGCGGAACGGCGACTCGGTGCCGACGATCCAGTTCTGATACAGCAGCGCCGCCGCTTCGGCCAGGCCCAGGCTTTGCAGCGTGTTGGCGCGTTCGATCACCAGCTCAAGCGGCAGCTGGCCGGCGCGTGCAGCGGCCAGCAGCTCTTCCACCTGCTGAAGGGCATTCTTGGACATGGTGTTGGCGGGGCTCGAAAGGTCCATGGCTGGCGGCGCAAGCGTGGGTTCTTGATTCTGAAGCCAAGCCCGGTGCGGCACAGGCCGAGATAGGCCCGAATTGAACCGTATTTCCAGCCTTGTCGGCGCTTCCCGCCAGAGCTTGAGAGGGCTATCCCTTCAGCAGGTCGGACAAAACGGGCTAATTCCACGCTTCAGCGTCATGCAAGGCTCAGCAGAATCGCCCGCAGTCCCTGCAGAACCGACGCCCCTGCCCCATGCTGAACACGCTCCGCTCCCGATGGACCCAATCGTTGCAGGCCCGCTTTTCGCGTCTTTCGCGCCTGCCGACTTCCATCGCCAGCAGCACCCTGCCTCCGCCGGCACCGCGCGCCATGGCGGCCGGCGCGGCCGGGCAGATCCCTCTCAGCGAGGTGATGCCGCGAGCGCGTGCAGCCTTCGAACAATGCCTGGCCGGCCTGCAAGGCGAAGGCATGGCCGCACAGCGCCGCGCCATCCGCCATGCCTGCAATCTGCAGGACCTCTGGCACGTGCGGACCGGGCTCTACAACGAGATCGCCCGGCAGTTCTCTCAAGCCGAGGCCGAGCAGCGCCTCGCGACGCTGCATCGGCTCTTCGACTGACGCCGCCGCTTAAGGCGCGCCGAGGAAATCGTTCTTGCCCACCGGAACGCCCGCCTGGCGCAGCAGCGCGTAGGTCGTCGTCACGTGGAAGTAGAAGTTCGGCGTAGCGAAATGCTTGAGGTAGACCTCGCCCGAGAACTTGAGCGGCTCGCCCTGGCGGCGCGGGATGGTGATCTCGCGCTCCTCGCTGCCGTCGATCTCGGCGGCTGGCACCGACATTACGTAGTCCTGCGTCTTCTTGATGCGGGCGATCAGGTCGTCGAGGCTCGCTTCGTTGTCTTCCCAGCTCGGTGCGGTCTGGCCGGACAGGCGGGCGATGGCGCCCTTGGCGGCATCGCTGGCGATCTGGATCTGGCGCGGGAAAGGCAGCATGTCAGGCGCCAGGCGCAGGGTCAGGTAGACCGAGGTGTCGAACTTCTTGGCTTCAGCATGGGCCTTGGCGGCCTCCAGCCAGTTGAGCAGGTTGCCGAGCATCTTGGCAAACACGGGGGCGCTGGCGCTGTACATCGAAATCGTCATGATTTGTCTCCGGGGGTAAGGGCAGGCAAGGATCGGGGGAAGATCCTTGGAAGAGCGCGCATCCTAGCGATTAGCCCAAGACCTTGCAGGCGGAGGTCGATGCACAATCCCTGGCAGCATGAACATCATCATCCTCGACGACTACCAGGACGCGGTGCGCAAGCTGCGCTGCGCGGCCAAGCTGGAGCACCTCAACGCCAAGGTCTTCACCAACACGGTCAAGGGCGCCGGCCAGCTGTCGGTTAGGTTGCGCGATGCCGAGGTGCTGGTGCTGATCCGCGAGCGCACCCAACTGCCGCGCGCGGTGCTCGAAAAACTGCCTCGGCTCAAGCTGATCGCCCAGACCGGCCGGGTCGGCCCGCATGTGGATCTGGAAGCCTGCACGCGGCTGGGCATTGCGGTGGCTGAGGGTGTGGGCTCGCCCATCGCGCCAGCCGAGCTGACCTGGGCGTTGATCATGGCCGCGATGCGCCGCCTGCCGCAGTACATCGGCAACCTCAAGCACGCGGCCTGGCAGCAGGCCGGGCTCAAGGCGGGCTACATGCCGCCCAATTTCGGCTTGGGGCTGGTGCTGCGCGGCAAGACGCTGGGCATCTGGGGTTACGGCCGCATCGGCCAGCTGGTGGCGGGCTACGGCCGCGCCTTCGGCATGAAGGTGCAGGTCTGGGGCAGCGAGGCCTCGCGCCTCAAGGCCGAGGTCGATGGCTTCGCGGCTGCGCCGAGCAAGGAAGCGCTGTTCGAGACCAGCGACGTGCTGAGCCTGCACCTGCGGCTCACGCCGAGCACGCGCGAGATCGTCGGCGCTGAAGACCTGGGCCGCATGAAGGCCACCGCCCTGCTCGTCAACACCTCGCGTGCCGAACTCATCCAGGAAGGCGCCCTGGTGGCCGGGCTCAACCGCTGCCGGCCCGGCATGGCCGCGGTGGACGTGTTCGAGAGCGAGCCCATCCTGCAAGGCCACCAGCTGCTGCGGCTGGAGAACGCGGTCTGCACGCCTCACATCGGCTACGTCGAGCTGGAGAGTTACGAGCTCTACTTTGACGCCGCCTTCGACAACATCCTCAATTACATCAAGGGCGAGCCGTCCAACATCGTCAACCCCGAGGCACTCAAGGTGATCCGGTGAGCGAGGAGCCGCGTCCCCCTCTCCAAGTGCCGGCCTCGCCCTGGGCCATGTTCCTGGCCTTCACGCGGCTCGCGCTGCAGGGCTTCGGCGGCGTGCTGCCCGTAGCGCGCTACGAACTGGTGGAACACCAGCGCTGGTTGACGAACGAAGAATTCGCCGGGCTGATCTCCATCTGCCAGGTGATGCCGGGGCCCAATGTGGTGAACCTCGCGCTGATGCTGGGCCATCGCTTCTTTGGCATGCGCGGCGCCTTTGCCTCCTTCGCCGGCATGATGGGGGTGCCCACGGTGATCGTGATGGCGATGGTGCTGGGCTACAACGAGCTGGCCAAGCACCCGGTGGCGGCCCAGGCCCTGCGCGGCATGGGCGCGGTCTCGGCCGGCCTGGTGGTGGCCACGGCGCTCAAGCTCATGCCTGCGCTGCGCAAGAACCCGATGGGCATGGTGGTGGCGTTGGGCTTGGCAGCCGCGGCGGTGGTGGCCGTGCTGTGGCTGCATCTGCCCTTGCTGCTCATCGTGCTGTGCCTGGGAGGCCTGGGCATGGTGTTGGCGTGGCGGGGGCTTGCGCCATGAGCATCAGCTGGAGCGACTTCTTCGCCCTCTTCCTGCACTTCTGCACGCTCTCGCTGATCTCGGTCGGCGGCGCCATCTCCACGCTGCCGGGCATGCACCGCTTTCTGGTGGACGAGCACGGCTGGCTGGGCGATTCGCAGTTCACCGCCTCGGTGGCGCTAGCCCAGGCCGCACCCGGGCCCAACATCCTTTTCGTGACCGTGCTGGGCTGGAACGCCGCGGGCTGGGCCGGCGCGGTGGCCACCACGGTGGGCATCATGCTGCCCTCGTCCGTGCTGGTGCTGTTCGCGTCAAGCTGGGTCAACCGCAACCGCGAAGGCCGGGCGGTCCGCGCCTTCATCGCCGGCCTGATGCCGCTGACCATCGGCCTGATGCTGGCCACCGGCTGGCTGCTGGCGCGGCCTTTCCTCGATGCCAATCTGCATCTGATCAACATGCTGTGCCTGTTCGCGCTGACCCTGCTGGTCCAGCTCAAGACCAAGGTGGCGCCGGTCTGGCTGGTGCTGATCGGTGGCGTGCTGGGCGCGCTCGGCTGGGTCTGATCAGACCTGACCGGCCTTCTCGGGCAGGCCCAGAATCTGCGGCAGCGGCGGCGCCAGTGGCGGGCCCATCACCTGGTTGCGTCCCGCGCTCTTGGCACGGTAGAGCCATTGGTCGGCTTCGTTGATCAGCGTTTCGAGATTGGGCTGGCCGCGCAGTTCGGCCACGCCGATGCTGACGGTGGTCTGCTGGCCGGCACCGACGGATTCCATATTGCAACTCTCGATGGCAACGCGCAGCCGCTCGGCCAGCATGAAACCCTGCTCCAGGGTGGTCTCCGGCAGCAGCAGCAGGAATTCTTCGCCGCCCCAGCGCGCGATCACGTCGCTGGTGCGGCAGGTGCTGGTCAGGAGCCCGGCCACGGTCTTCAGCACCTCGTCGCCCGCGGCATGGCCGAAGCGGTCGTTGATGCTCTTGAAGTGGTCAATGTCGAGCATGGCCACGGCCAGCGGACGGTTGCGGCGCGAAGCGGTATTCCACAGCCCCGTCACGCGCTCAAAGAAGGCGCGGCGGTTGAGAAGGCCAGTCAAGGTGTCCACGCGAGCCAACAGCTCGGCCTGGTCGCGCGCCTCCTGGTAGCCACGGATGTCGCGCGCCAGCGCGAGGGCCAGCAGCGTGGCCTCCAGCAGCACGCCGACCTCGACGCCATGCAAGGTCACCGCGTTGGCCGGCAGCCAGCCCCAGATGGACATCAGCGTCAGCGCAGACCCGGTCATGCCGCACAGCACACCGCCGAGGAAATAGCCGCTGGCACGCAAGCCGCGCCGCACGGCGAAGACACCCAGGCCCACCATGCCGGCGATGAAGGCCAGCGAGGAGCCGAAGGCCGCCCAATCCGCCGCGGCCTGCCAGTCCTCCAGGATGCAGGTCAGCATCACGACCAGGATGGTCGCGCAGGCCACCGCGATGGCGCGTGTCGCGCCGGGCGCCTCGCGCTGCAGGCGCAGGAACTGCACGGCAAAGGCCAGGCCCGTGATACTGAACATCAGCATCATGAACGGCGTCGCATAGCGCTGAACATAGGCGTTATGCGGCCACCAGACGCTGTAGCCGTGGCCCGTGTAGGCCAGGTTCAGCACGATGAAGGAAGTCAGGTAGAGCGCGTACAGCAGATAGCCCGCCTTGCGCAGCCCGATGAAGACCATCAGGTTGTAGGCGATCAGGGCGACCAGGAAACCGTAGATGAAGCCATAGGCGTAGTGCAGGCTGCGCTCGCTGCGCAGGGCCTCGGGCGGCACTTCCAGGCGCACCGGCAGCACCGTGGGATCAACGGACGCTACACGGATGAACACCTCGCTGACCTGCGGCGGTACGCGCAGCGGGAAGGAGAAACCCAGCCCGGGAACCACCGCGCTGACGCCATCGGCCACGCCGGCCTCGTCACCGCTGATCCAGGCGGAAAGCACCCGATCGCCCTGCACCTGGTAGACCTGGATGTGGTCCAGCCAGGGCGTGCCCACGCCCAGCTGGAAGGTCAGCGGCACGTCGAGGCGGTTTTCCAGCGAGAGGTAAACCCAGACCGGATTGGCGCTGATGCCATAGCCCGGCACCTTGCGGGGGTCGGGGCGGAAATCACCGCGGGCCAAGGCTTCGCGCGCCTGGGCCAGGGTCAGCGCGGCCCCGTTGCCGCTCTCCTGCAGATACAGCAGTTGCGGCCCCAGCGGCCCACTCGGCAACTGGTCCAGACGGATGGGCCGGGCCCCCGCGACCCCACCCATCACGGCCAGCAGGCTCAGCAGGAAGAGGCGCAGAAAATGCTTGAGGACCATGTCTCGCTCTTTCCTTGATCCGCGATCAACTGTCCTTGGTACCGAAGATCTTGTCGCCGGCGTCGCCCAGGCCCGGAATGATGTAGCCGACCTCGTTGAGATGGCTGTCGATGGCTGCGGTCCAGCAGCGCACGTCAGGATGCGCTTCGTTCAGCGCCTTGACGCCTTCGGGAGCCGCCACCAGCACCAGGGCGCGGATGTCGAGGCAGCCGCGCTTCTTGAGCAGGTCGATGGTGGCGATCATCGAGCCGGCCGTGGCCAGCATCGGGTCGACGATCAGCGCCGTGCGCTGGTCGAGCTGACCCACGAAGCGCTCGAAGTAATGCACCGGCTGCAGGGTCTCGTGATCGCGTGCCAGGCCGACCACGCTGACCTTGGCGTTGGGCATCATGTCGAGCACGCCGTCGAGCATGCCCAGGCCCGCACGCAGGATGGGCACGACGGTGACCTTGCGGCCGGCGATCTGGTCGACCTCGGTCGGGCCGCTCCAGCATTCGATGGTGGTTTTCTCAAGCGGAAAGTCGGCGGTGGCCTCGTAGGCCAGCAGGCGCGCAACCTCGCCGGTCAACTCGCGGAATTTCTTGGTCGAGATGTCGGCCTCACGCATGAGACCGATCTTGTGCTTGACCAATGGGTGGCGGACTTCAATGACGGCCATAGGGTGTTCCTGGGGAATAACTGATTATGTGGTGGGGTCCTGGCGTTGGCGCAGGGCTTCGTAGAGGCACACGCCTGCGGCCACCGAGACATTGAGACTTTCTACCGCGCCCAACATCGGGATGCGGACCAGCTCGTCGCAGGTCTTACCCGTCAGCTGGCGCATGCCCTGCCCTTCAGCCCCGAGCACCAGGGCCACGGGGCGGTTCAGGTCGACGTCGTAGATCGAGCGTTCGGCCTGGTCCGAGGTGCCGACGACCCAGATGTCGCGCTCCTTGAGCTCGTTCAACGTGCGAGCCAGGTTGGTGACCATCAGATAGGGCACGGTCTCGGCCGCGCCACTGGCCACCTTGGCCACCGTGGCATTGAGACCCACGGCATGGTCCTTGGGCGCGACCACGGCATGCGCACCGGCACCGTCAGCCACGCGCAGGCAGGCGCCGAGGTTGTGCGGATCGGTCACGCCGTCGAGCACCAGCAGCAGCGGCACGCTACCGGCCGCCTCAACGCCTTCGAGTACCTCATCGAGCGAATGCGACATCGGCACGGCGCTGACGCGCGCCACCACGCCTTGATGACGCGGATTGCCGGCCAACTGGCTCAGGCGCGTGTCATCGCTTTCAACGATCTTGGTGCCGGCCTCGCGGGCGCGCTCCTGCAGGCCGCGCATGCGCTGGTCGCGCCGGCTGCCGTCCACATGGATTTCGGAAATGGATTTGGGATGCGTCTTCAAACGCACCGTGACGGCATGGAAGCCGAAGAGAATCTTGTTGCTCATCCGCGCATCGTAAGCGTTAGCGTTAGCAAGCCGATCATGACGGGCTGATGCAGCATGTAGTAGCTGAGCGACCAGCGGCCCAGGAAGGCCAGCGGCGCGAACAGGCGCGGCAGCTCGCCCGCCAGCAGCGCCGGCCGCCAGCGGCCGAGGCCATAGCCCCAGAGCATCACGCCGAACCACGGGAATAGAGGCACGAAATCCTCAGTGATCGGCTTGTGCGTGACCAGGCCGATCCAGTCCGTCCAGCGGGTGTCGAAGAAGGGGTGCTGCAGGAACAGCGGCGCCAGCACGGCCGCCGCGCCCAGCAGCAGGCACGGAAGGGCTCCCGGCTTGAGCACGCGCAGCAGCAGCAGCATCAACGCCATGCCATGCAGCACGCCGAAGCTGATGTAGCTGCGTGGGAACATCCAGATCGAGCCAGCGGTCACCGCCAGCGCGCAGGCCACGATCTGCGCCCAGCGCCGCCAGAAGCGCGGCCAGGCCGGCTCGCCCAAGGCCTGCGCCAGGCCTGCACAGAGCAGGAAGACGCTGACGATGCAGGTCCGCTGCACGGTCCAGAAAGGATCGGCGTAGAAGTTTCCGTCCAACAGATGGAACTGGCGCAGGTCGAAGCAGAAGTGGTAGGCGGTCATCCAGACCATGGCCACGCCCCGCAGGGCATCGAGCCGGGGCTGGCGAACGGGCAGCAAAGGCGTCGCAGTCATCGGCCGGGAGTCTAAGCGCTGGAAACCAGGGCCCTTGATGTGCATCAGCAAGGCTGCACTACAGATTGGGGGGCCGTGCTACCGTGATCCGGCCCGAACTTGAGTCTTGCAGTCATGAGCCTCTCCCCCCAGCATCGCGGCCCCACCCCTTGGCCCCGGGACCGGATGATCCTCTGGATCAGCTCTGGCAGGAGCGATGGCCCAGGTGGCTGCACTTCTGGCCGGCTGCCGTCGTCGGCGGGCTCGGGCTGGCCCTGGTGCTGGGCCTGGCGCAAATACGCGAAGACCAATTGGTGCATGAGCAGCTCGTCCGCACGCAGAAGGTGCTGGCGTCCTTGAGCACGCGCGCCGAGGTCATCGCCCTCGCCGCCTTTGGCCCGGCGCTGAGCATGGCGGCGCTGGTCGAGGTCGATGGCGACCTCCATCCGACCCGCTTCGAGGCCATGGCACACAAGCTGCTCGCGGCGGACGTGCACCTGCGCTCCATCACTGCCGCGCCCGACCACGTTGTGCGCATGGTCTACTCGCTGGCGGACAACGAGATCATCAAGGACCGCGACTACGGCGAACTCCCGGCGCAATACGCCTCGGTCGCGGCCGCCCGTCTGCGCGGCGGGCCGGTACTGGTGGCGCCGGTTCGTCTGCTCCAGGAATTCGACGGCATCCTCCTGCGCGTGCCGGCGTTCCTGCCCAGCGCCGAGGGGCCGCGCTACTGAGGTGTGGTGTCCGGCCTGATGGAGTTGCAGGCTTACGTGCACCTGCTGGGGGCTGGACCGGGCTTCCCTCTTTGTGGACGCGGCCCTGTTCGAGGCCCGCCCGGGCGGCCTGCCCGGCAAGCTGATCTGGGGCAACGAACGCATCGCGGCACAGCATCCGCAACTGCAGGTGCTGGATCTGCCCAGCGGGGCCTGGGTGCTGGCTGTGGTGCGCAAAGAGGGTTGGCAAACGGCCGGAGTCTGGCGCTCGCCCGAGCTGGTCACCGCCATGCTAGCGGCAGCGCTGCTCACGCTGGGTGCCGCCGTGCTGTGCCCGAGCGCAACGCGGCGCTGAAGGGGGAGATCGGCCGTCGCAGCAAGGCACTTGCCGAGCTCAAGCGCTCGCAGGATCGCCTGACCAGCGTGGCCGCCCTGGACTCGGACCTGATCTGGGAGCAGGACGCCCAATTCCGCTTCACTTATGCCTCCCCAGTCACGGAGCCGCAAGGGTTTGCCGCAGCCCGGGAGGCGATCGGCCAGTGCCGCTGGGAGCTTCCCGGCCCCACGGGCAACAACTGGCCATCTCACATCGCTGCGCTGGAAAGGCGTGAGCCATTCCAGGACTTTGAGTACCGGATCTTCACGCCGCACGGCACGCAATGGGTGAGCGCTTTGGGCGCGCCCTTGTTCGGCGCCCAGGGCAATTTCGAAGGGTACCGAGGCACCTCCCGCGACATCACCGAGCATGCTCAGCAGGAAGCCATGCGGCTCGAATCCCAGGCCTCGCAAGCCCAGGCCCTCACGCGGTTGCAGGCAGTGCTGGACGCCGCCATCGAGGTGGCTCTCATCGCCACCGACCTGAACGGGCACATCACGCTGTTCAACGAGGGCGCTCAGCGCATGCTGCACTACGGCGAGGCCCAGGTGCTGGGCCAGTTGCCCACCCTGTTCCATCTGCACAGTGAACTGGAAATCCATGCCGACGAGCTGGAGCGGGAGCTCGATGAACGCACCCATGGCTTCGAGGTGCTGGTCGCCCGTGCCCGCCGCGGGACTGGAAACGCGCGTCTGGTCCTGCATTCGCCAGGACGGCCTGCAGATCGCCGTGTCGCTCACGATGAGCCGCATCACCTCGCGCGGTGGCGCGCTGATCGGCTTCCTCGGCGTGGCGCGCGACGTGACCGCGTAACTGCAGGCCGAGCGCCAGCTCAGCGACATGAACGCCCTGCTGGAGACCCGCATGAGCCTGCGCACGGCAGAACTCAGCGCCGCCCGCAGCCATCTGCTGAAGACGCAGGACGAGCTCCAGCGTGCCGAGAAGATGGCAGCCCTGGGCTTGCTGGTGGCCGGCGTGGCGCATGAGCTCAACTCGCCGCTGGGCAATTGCGCGACCGCGGCCTCGACACGGGAAAGCCGGGCCCGCGAGGCGCTGCGCGCCCTGGAGGATGGCACGCTACGCCGCAGCGGCTTGCTGCGCTTTCTGCAGGACGTGAGCAGCGCAACCGACATCCTGATGCACTCGCTGAGTCACGCGGACGGGCTGGTCCGGCACTTCAAGCAGATCTCGGCCGACCAGGCCAGCACCCGGCGCCGAAGCTTCGATCTGGGCTCGACCGTCAACAACGGTCATCAGCGTGCTGCGGCCGCGGCTGCGTCACTCGCTGATGGAGATCGAGTGCGACATCCGGGTCAGCAGCCAGCTCGACAGCTGTCGCGGGCCGTTGGGCCAGACCGTCAGCAACCTGGTGCAGAACGCCTTGCTGCACGCGCTTCCGGCGGACAAGAGCGGGCACCTGTGGATCCACGCCCGTGAGATCGATGCCGAGCGGCTGGAGTTGGTCATCGAGGATGATGGCGCGGGCATGAGTGAAGAGGTGCGGCGCCGCGCCTTCGAGCCCTTCTTCACCACCCGACTCAACCAGGGTGGCACGGAGCTCGGGTCAACATCGTGCGCGATATCGCCACCGGCATGCTGGGCGGCGAGCTGGTGCTGGATAGCCGGCCCGCCCAGGGCTTTGCCGCTTCATCTTCCGCCTGCCCTTCGTAGCGCCGCCTGTGGCCGGCAGCGCCGCCATCCACGCCACCGCTCAGGTTTGGAGTTAGGGCCTGTTAACACTACGGGAATCGGATGCGTAGTGTTAACAGGCCCTTGGTACAAATAACAACGGCCATTACAGGGTCGCCACAATTCCCTGCTCGGTTAGGGGCTATAACGGCTGCTTGACCCGGCTTCGGCCGAAGGGAGCCCAGACGATGGAACAGCGTGATTCCAGGGGAGTGCGCCGCGCAGCGGCGATCAGCCTGCTTCTCTGGCTTGCAGCCTGTGCAGTCCCGCCACACCCGAGCGAGGCGCCGCCGCCTGCGCCCGATAGCGCACCGGCCGCTACGCCCACCGCACCGACGCCTCTCCCCGCACCGCCGCCGCCTCCGCCTCCCCCGCCCGCGCCGCCAACCCAGCCGCATGCCGAAGCCGTGCTGAGTGCGGCCAACACCCTGTTCTCCAAGGCCACTCTGCCCCCCGCTGAAAAGGGTGCGCACTACACGGTGCTGGTCGATCCGCTGATCGACGGCGTGACGCGCATGCAGACCAAGGCCACGCAGGCCATGGAGACGCGCATCGTGCAGTTGGCCAAGACGAACTACCCGCAGTTCGAGGTGCGGCCCTTCAACGCCGCTAACCTGACCCAATCGCCGCTGCTGATCGTGGGCACCTTCACTCCCATCAACCAGGAAGGCAAGACCGAGGGCGACCGCGACATCTATCGCTTCTGCCTGGTGATGGTCGATCTCAAGTCGGGCAAGCTCGTCAGCAAGGCCGTCACGCGCTCGAAGATGGAAGGCGTGGACGGCACGCCGCCGCCCTTCTTCGCCGACGCGCCCGCCTGGAGCCGCGATCCGGCCACCGAGGGCTACGTCAAGACCTGCCAGGCCTCCAAGCCGGGCGACAGCATCCAGCCCAGCTATGTGGAAGCCCTTGTCACCGCCAGCGTGGTGAACGAGGCCATCCGCGCCTACAACCTGCAGCAGTACAAGACCGCGCTGACGCTGTTCAACAAGGCCGCCACCATGGGTGCGGGCCAACAGCTGCGCGTGCTGAGCGGGCAGTACCTGAGCAACTGGAAACTCGGCCTGCGCGAACCCAGGGAGCAGAGCTTCGCCAAGCTGGTGGACTTCGGTCTGGCGCAGGGCCAGTTGGGCATGCAGTTCACCTTTGCTCCCGGCTCCACGACGCTGCCGCCCGACGGGGGCCGCGCCCAGCCCAACAATATGTGGCTGAAGGTGATCGCGCAAAAGCTCAGCGCCGACAAGTCCTGCGTGGAAGTGGGCGGGCATGCCAGCCGCGGCGGGCCGGAGGCAGTCAACGAGAGGCTCTCAGGCTTGCGCGCCGAATACGTCCGCAACCGCCTGGTGGACGAAGCACCCGATCTGGCCAAGCGCGCCATCGCCGTGGGCTACGGCTCGCGCAACACGCTGGTGGGCACGGGCAAGGACGACGCCTCCGACAGCCTCGACCGCCGGGTCGAAATCAAGTTGCTCGCCTGCAGTGGCTGACAGCGGTTGACCATGATCAGCCTGCGCGCCTGCCTCCTTCTGGCTCTGGCCTGGATGGGCACGGCGCGGGCCGACGAGGCGGCGCAGCCGATGCTGCGCGTGGAGGCGGGCACGCATGTGGCGGCCATCCGCGCGCTGGCCGTGGATGTGCGCGGCGAGTTGCTGCTCAGCGCTTCGGAAGACAAGACGGCGCGGCTCTGGCGCCTCTCGGACCGCAGCCTCTTGCGCGTGCTGCGCCCGCCGATCGGGCCCGACAACGAAGGCAAGCTCTACGCCGCCGCGCTCACGCCCGATGGCAGCGTGGCAGCAGTGGCCGGCTGGTCAGCTGACAATGAGGTCTATCTTTTCGACAGCAGCAACGGGCGCATGCGAGGCCGCGTCGTCGGCCTGCCCAACGTCATCAATACACTGACCTTCTCGCCCGACGGAAAGCTGCTGGCCGTGCTGCTGTGGGGCGGCCAGGGGGTGCAGCTATATGCGAGCCCTGACGGCTGGAAAAGCGCGCAGCTGGTGGGCAGCGATGCCGGCTACGGCGGCGACGCCTACGGCCAAGCCTTCTCGCCCGACGGCAGGCAATTGCTGACGAGCGCCTACGACGGCAAGCTGCGGCTGTACGCGCTGCGTGGCGCCAGCCTTTGGTTGCAGAAGACGCAGGTGCTTGGCGGCCATCCGCATGGCCTGGCCTTCTCGCCCGATGGCCGCAGCGTCGCGGTGGGTTCGGCCGATTCGCTTCAAGTGCAGGTGCTCGGCGCAGACAGCCTGAGCCCGCTCTGGCAGGCGCCCGAAAAAGATGCTGGCGCCCTGCCCTGCGTGGCCTGGTCGCGCGATGGCAGCCTGCTCTTCGCCGCCGGCAGCTGGCGCAGCGCGCCCGGCCAGCATGGCGTGCGGCGCTGGACCATGAGCAGCCATGCGGCCACAGAGATTCATGCCGCCAGTGACTCGATCACTGCCTTGCTGCCGGCCGGCCGCGAGGTCTTGTATGCCTCGGGCGACGCGAGCTGGGGCGTGATCGGCGGCGCGGCCGTGCGATCGCTACGTGCCGACTTCCGCTTGCCCATGGCGTCAGGGCCGAGCAGCTTGCGCGTCTCGAACGACGCACAGGAACTGAGCTTCGCCACCCGCTTCGGCGGCCTTGTGCCGGCGCGCTTCGACCTCGCCGGCCCGACCTGGCGCAGCCCGCCCCAGCTCGACGCGCCTGCGAGCGCGCTGCCTGCCTTGAGCGACTGGCAGGACAGCAGCACGCCCCGTTTCAATGGCCGCGTTCTTCCGCTGGGACCCGGCGAGTCCTCGCTCAGCATGGGCGCCGATCCCGGCAGCCGTGGCTTCGCGCTTGGCACCAACCACCGGCTGCGCCTCTATGCGCAAGACGGCCGCCTGCTCTGGAACGTGCAGATTCCCGCGCCCTGCTTTGCCGTGCAACTCAGCCGCGATGGCCGCTGGGTGGTCGGCGGCTTTGGCGATGGCACCCTGCGCTGGTACCGCCGCGTTGATGGCGCCGAGACGCTGGCCTTCTACCCGCATGGCGACGGCAAGGCCTGGGCCGCATGGACGCCCGATGGCCGCTTCTCGGCCAGCGGCGGCGGCGAAAAACACGTGGGCTGGCACCTCAACCGCGGCCCCGGCGAAGCGGCCGAGTTCCTTCCGCTGGAGCGTTTCAGCGAGCGCTATTTCGACCCGCTGGCCGTCATCAGCGCCATCAGCAATGTGCGCGACAAGCCCGCGTTGCGCCCGCTGCCCGATCCGCGCGCGGACCTCAAGCTGCCGCCGCTGGTGCAGTTCACCAGCCCGCGCAATGGCGTCAGCGTGGAGGGCGACAGCGTGCACATCGACCTGCAGGTGCAAGACCAGGGCGGCGGCATTGCCGAGGTTCGCTTGCTGCATAACGGCAAGGTTGTGGAGACAGCGGGCGCGCAGTCGGGCGGCCCCAGCATCCCGGTGGCCTTGAAGTTCGACCTCGCCCTGGAAGGCGGCAGCAACCAGCTCAAGGCTGTCGCCATCGGCACCGACCGCACCGAATCGGCCGCGGCCGAGTTGACCGTGCAGGCGCCGCCACAGGCCATCAAGCCGCAGCTGCGCGTGCTCAGCGTCGGCGTCAACGCCTATCGCAACAGCTCGCTCAACCTGAGCTTCTCGGTGCCCGATGCGCGCGGCGTGGCCGAGGCCTTCAAGGCCCTGGGCCGCAAGCTCTTCACCAGCATCGCAGTGACCGAGCTCTACGACGCGCAAGCCACGCGCGCCGGCATCCTGGATAGCCTGCGAAGCTTTCGCAGCAGCCACCCCGAGGACGTGGTCGTGGTCTATCTCGCCGGGCATGGCGAGACCATCGGCGACGACTGGTACTTCATCCCGCACGAGGTGACCCAGCCCGAACAGTCCGATCGCCTGCGCCGCGAAGGCCTGTCCTCGGCCGAACTGGCCGCCGCGATCAAGGCGATCCCCGCGCGCAAGGTGGTGGTGCTGATCGACGCCTGCAAGTCGGGTGCGGCCATCGCTAGCTTCCGAGGCCTTGAAGAGCGCCGCCTGCTGGCCCAGCTTTCGCGTGCCACCGGCACCCACCTGATCGCCGCCACCAACAAGGAGCAGCTGGCCAGCGAGCTGCTCAAGCTCGGCCATGGCGTGTTCACCTACACCCTGCTCGAAGGCCTCTCCGGCAAGGCCGCCACCAGCGGCACCGACGTGACCGCGCGCGGCCTCATGGTCTACGTGGAGCGCACCCTGCCCGAGCTCTCGCTGCGCTACCGCACCGAAGAGCAGTTCCCCGTCGTCAGCTCCATGGGCATGGACTTCCCCCTCGTCGTGCGCTGAATCCAACAGCTGCGGGCTGGCCCGCTTGACAGCCTGTTTCAAAGCTCGGACGATTCAATGTAACCGGTTTCAGAAACCGATTACATAACGACGGAGACAAGGCGTTTGACCAGCCCAGCAACAGGTTTTCCCCCGGCGTTCCCACGCGACTTCCTCTGGGGCTGCGCCACCTCGGCCTACCAGATCGAGGGCTCGCCGCTGGCCGACGGCGCCGGTGCCAGCCATTGGCATCGTTTCGTGCGCACGCCTGGCCGCGTGATCGGCGGCGACACCGGCGACATCGCCTGCGACCACTACCGCCGCATGCGCGAAGACGTGGCCCTGATGAAGGACCTCGGCCTCACCGCCTACCGCTTCTCCATCGCCTGGGGCCGCGTGCTGCCCGAAGGCCGCGGCCGCGTGAACCCGGCCGGCTTGGGCTTTTACGAGCGCTTGGTGGATGCCCTGCTCGAAGCCGGCATCACGCCCATGGCCACGCTTTACCACTGGGACCTGCCCGTCGCGCTGGATGACCGCGGCGGCTGGCTCAACCCCGACGTGGCCGACTGGTTCGCCGACTACACCACCGTCTGCACCCGCGCGCTGGACGATCGCGTCAAGCTCTGGTGCACGCTCAACGAACCCTGGGTGGTGGCCGATGGCGGCTATATGCACGGCGCTCTCGCACCGGGCCACCGCAATGCCTTCGAGGCCGCGATTGCCGCACACCGCCTGATGCAGGCGCATGCCAAGGGCGTGCAGGCCTATCGCGCCGCGGGCAAGCACCAGATCGGCCTGGTCGTGAACATCGAGCCCAAGCATCTGCCGGCCGACGCCACGCCCGCCGACCGCCATGCGCGCGATCTGGCCGATGCCTACATGAACCGCCAGTACCTCGACCCCGCCATCCATGGCCGCTATCCCGATGAGCTGCGCGAGGTGTTTGGCGAAGCCTGGCCCGATTGGCCGGCGGCCGAGGTGGAAGCGCTCAAGACGCCGATCGACTTCATCGGCCTGAACTACTACACGCGTGCCGTAGTCCGCGAAGATGCCTGCGGCAGTCCCGTCAAGGCCAGGCCCGAGAAGCAGCGCCACGCCACGCACACCGAGATGGGCTGGGAGGTCTACCCGCCCGCGCTGACCGAGACCCTGCTCTGGCTGCACGAGCAATACGGCGGCCTTCCGCTGTACGTGACCGAGAACGGCGCCGCCTTCTACGACCCGCCCAAAGCCGCGGAGGGCGGCATCGACGATCCGCTGCGCGTGCGGTACCTGCGCACCCACATCGCCGCGGTACACGAGGCGATGGCGCGTGGCGCCGATGTACGCGGTTATTTCGCCTGGTCGATGTTCGACAACCTCGAATGGTCGCTCGGCTTCGCCAAGCGCTTCGGCCTCGTGCATGTGGACTTCGAGACGCTGGAGCGCACGCCCAAGGCCAGCGCCCTCTTCTACCGCGATTTCATTCGCGCTCAACAACATGCAGGAGCCAAAGCCTGATGCCAGCCACCATCCGCGATGTCGCCAAGGCCGCCGGCGTCTCCGTCGCCACGGTCTCGCGCGCGCTCAACGGTTCAGACAGCGTGGTGGCGGAGACGCGCCAGCGCGTGCTCGACGCCGCCGCCGCCCTGCGCTTCGTGCCCTCCAACGCGGCGCGCAGCCTCTCGCTGCGCAGCACCCAGACCATCGGCGCGATGCTGCCCGACCTGCACGGCGAGTACTTCTCCGAGCTAATCCGCGGCATCGACCTGGCCGCGCGCGCCAAGGGCCTGCACCTGCTGCTCTCCAGTTCGCACGGCGATGCCGACGAAGCAGCCGCCGCGCTGCGCGCCATGAACGGTCGTGTAGATGGCCTGCTGCTGATGTCCCCGCATGTGGACGACGATTTCCTGCGCGGCAACGTGCCCGAGCACCTGCCCGTGGTGCTGGTCAACACTCGCCTGGCCGGCCGCACGCACCCGACTTTCCGTGTGGACAACTACGGCGGCGCGCGCACCATGATCGGCCATCTGCTGGCCACCGGCCGCAAACGCATCGCCATGATCGGCGGCCCCGCCAGCAATCCCGAGGCCGTGGCCCGCCAGCAAGGCTATGTCGAGGCCGTGCAGGCTGCCGGCCAGGCGCCGCTCGTGCTGCCAGGTGATTTCACCGAGGCTGCCGGCTGGCGTGCCGGCCAGGAGCTGCTGGCGCTCGATGAGCCGCCCGACGCCGTCTTTGCCTGCAACGACATGAGCGCCATCGGCCTGCTGGGCGCACTGCGCGAAGCCGGCATCGAAGTGCCGCGCGAGATGGCGGTGTGCGGCTTCGACGACATCCTGCTGGCCCGCTACATGAACCCGCCGCTGACCACCATGCGCGTGCCCGTGGTCGGCCTGGGCTCGCTGGCCGTCGAGGCGCTGGCCACGCACATCGCATCCGCCGGCAGCCCGCCGCCCGCGCTCGATCAGCTGCTGCAGGTCGAGCTGATTCAGCGCGCTTCCACCATCGCCGTTCCCCCACCCTCGCGCCCGCCTCCAGAGCGCAAGGCCCATCACTGATCCTGACGAGAAGTTCCAAAGAAAGATAGAAGGAGACAAACCATGAAATCGCAGAATCTGCGCACGGCACCTCGCCGGCTCACGCGCCACCTCTTCGCCGCCGGCCTGATCGGCGCCGCCTTGCTGGCCATGGGGCCGGCTCAAGCCCAGATGTCCAGCGCCACGGTGCGCGGGACCATCACCACCTCGGAGACCAAGGCCGCGGCCGGCACCGAGGTGCTGGCCATCAACAAGGCCAACGGCTACACCGCCCGCGCCAAGACGCAGGCCGACGGCAGCTACGTGCTGGTAGGCCTCGCGCCGGGCCGCTACGAAGTGCGCGTCGGCGGCGCGGCCAAGGGCGTGGAGATCGAACTCGCCGTGGGCGAATCGGCTTCGCTGGACCTGCTGGCCAACGGCACGCGGCTGGACACCGTGGTGATCCAGGGCTCAGCCCAGCGGCAGAGCGTGACCGGCTCCGAAATCGGCACCAACGTCTCCACCAAGATGATCGAGGCGATGCCTCAAGCCACGCGTAACTTCCTGTCTTCCGCGGACCTGGCGCCTGGCGTGCGATTCAATACCGACGCGGGCGGCAACACCACCATCCAGGGCGGCGCGCAGGGCATCGACACCGTCAACGTCTACATCGACGGCGTGGGCCACAAGAACAACGTGCTGCGCGGCGGCCTGACGGGCCAGAACACCAGCCAGGGCAATCCTTTCCCGCAGAGTGCCATTGCCGAATACAAGGTGCTGACGCAGAACTATAAGGCCGAGTTCGACCAGGTCTCGTCAGTCGCCATCAGCGCCGTCACCAAGTCGGGCGGCAACGAGTTCCACGGCAGCGTCTACGTCGACCGCACGGGCAGCAACTGGATTGCAGCCAGCCCCGTCGAGAAGCAGGCCGAGGCCAGCGGCATTCCGCGGCCCTCGTTCACCCAGAAGGAATACGGCTTCGATCTCGGCGGCCCGATCAAGCAGGACGCGCTGCAATTCTTCATCGCGTACGACGGCAAGGAGATCGACCGATCCGGCGTCGTCGTGTGGGGCACGCCGGCGCCTCTTCTGACGACCACCGGCGGCAAGGTTCCCGAGCTGAAGGCCGACCAGGGTTCCTGGGTGCCGACCTTCAAGGAAGACCTGCTGTTCGGCAAGCTGACCGCTCTCATCAGCGACGAGCAAAAGCTCGATCTCTCGTTCACGATCCGGCGCGAGAAGAGCTATGGCACCAATGGCGACCAGTACACGCGCAGCACGGCGATCAACAACGTCAACGACGAGAATCGCCTCGAACTCAAGCATGAGTTTGCCCGCGGCCCCTGGCTCAATGAAATCCGCGTGGGCCACGAGTATGCGAATTGGGAGCCGAAGTCGGACTCCACCGATCCGCAGGTGGACTACAAGTATTCGCCCACCGGCCTGATCGCGAATTCGCAGGATATCCTCATCACCGGCGGCTCGCCCAACGCCCAGAACCGCGGCCAGAAGGGCAACTACTTCAAGGACGACCTGACCTACACCGGCATGCGCGGCCATGTCATCAAGGGCGGCGTGCAGTTCAAGGCCATGGAGTACGACCTGGGCGGTACGGCCTTCCGCGTGGATGCGATCAACACCATTCTTGACAACACCACGGGCCTGCCCTTTTATGCCAACGGCCTTTGCACCGGCACCAATATCGGCAGCAACGGCCTGTCGAGCGACCAGTGCAATATCAGCAAGGCCATTCCGGCCATCGACGTGAGCCTGAAGAACAATCAGTACGGCATCTACCTGCAAGACGACTGGGACGTCACGCACCAGCTACAACTGAACCTCGGCGCGCGTTGGGACTACGAGAGCAACATGCTCAACAACGGCTACGCCACACCGGCCGACCGTGTGGCCGCGCTGATGGGGCTGGATGGCCGCACCATCGCCGGCCCCAACGGCAGCATCGTCGCGCCGGCCGGCCAGACCTATGCGCAATCCCTGGCCAAGGGCGGCATCAACATCAGCGACTTCATTTCCACCGGCAACTCGCGCAAGCCCTACAAGGGCGCCCTCGCGCCGCGCCTGGGTGCGTCCTACGACCTGTTCGACAACAAGGCCACCGTGGTCTACGGCGGCTGGGGCCGTTCCTTCGACCGCAAGATGGCCAACAACGCGCTGGATGAACTGCAGAAGAACGCGCAGCCCGGTGGCGAGGTCTGGCTGATCAACAACCACTTCAAGATGCCCTTCTCGGACCAGTTCAGCCTGGGCGTGCGACAGGCCGTCGGTGTGTGGAACCTGGACCTGACCCTCTCGCGCATCGACGCCAAGAACCAGTTCATCTGGTACGGCGGCAACCGGGATCCCAATGGCGGCTGGGGCAACCAGAGCCCGACCGATCCGCTGTGGGGCGGCCCGAACGGCTTCGGCACCCTGGTGCTGGGCGACTTCGTCGGGCGCAATCGCAGCACCTCGCTGTTCCTCAAGGCCGAAAAGCCCTATACGGAGGAAAGCGGCTGGAGCGTGACGGCGGCATACACCTACACGCATGCCGAGACCACGATGACCAACTGGGATGACGACATCTTCGACTGGACCTACGGCAAGAGCACCTACGGCTTCCATCCGTCCACGCTGGCTGAACGCAACCGCCTGGTCGTCGGCGCCTTCACGGACCGCCTGCTACCCTGGGACATGGGCCTGTCCGGCAAGCTGACCCTGGGCAGCGGCCAGCCGCGCCGCCTGACCAACTGCTCGGCCGGTTTCAGTGCCTGCGTCTCGACCGAAGCGGACTCCAACGCCTTCCGCCAGTTCGACCTGGGCTTCTCCAAGGGCATCAAGCTCCCGTACGGCCGCTTCGAGGTCCGTGCCGACATCCTGAACCTGTTCAACTGGGCCAACTGGGGTTACTACGACGACTGGGTCGGCGGCCCCAGCACGCCGCCCCAGAACTACCTGGGTGGCGACAATGCCGACCTCGGCCACAAGACCGGCTTGCGCGGTGCCATGCGTACTTTCAAGCTGACCGCTTCTTACAGCTTCTGACGACCTTGCCTTGAGGCATGGCGGTGGCATCCTTGCCGGGTGCCACCGCCTCATTTGACATGAACGAACTCCTGATCCGCCGCCGGGCACTCCTGCTCGGCGCAGGCGCTCTGGCGCTGCCCTCGTGGGCCGCCACGCCGACGAGCGTCGATACCGACGTCGTCTTCCTCGCCGAACTCGAGCGGCGCACCTTCGACTATTTCTGGGACACCACGCCCGCCAACGGCCTCGCGCCCGACCGCTGGCCCAGCGAGAGCTTCTGCTCCATCGCCGCCGTGGGCTTTGCCATGACGGCATACATCATCGGCGCCGAGCGCGGCTACGTGACGCGCCAGGCCGCACGGAACCGCGTGCTGACCACGCTGAAGTTCTTCCGCGACGCGCCGCAGGGCGATGGCCGCCAAGGCTTTGCCGGCTACCGCGGTTTCTTCTATCACTTCCTCGACGCCAGGACCGGAACGCGCTTCAAGGACGTGGAGCTATCCACCGTCGATACCGCGCTGCTGCTGGCCGGCATGCTGGCCTGCCAGAGCTACTTCGACGCCGCCACGCCCGAGGAAATGCAGCTGCGCGACATGGTGGACGAGATCTACGGCCGCGTGGACTGGGCCTGGGCGATGCCGCGCAAGCCGCTCATCAGCCACGGCTGGCATCCCGAGGGCGGCTTCATCCCCTGGGACTGGCGCGCCTACGACGAATCGCTGCTCGTCTATGTGCTGGCCCTGGGTTCGCCCACAAGGCCGCAAGGACGCGACAGCTACGACGCCTGGGCCAGCGGCCTGCCCGAAGCCTGGGGCAGCGAGTGGGGCCAGACCTTTGCGCGCTTCCCGCCGCTGTTCGGCCACCAGTTCACGCAGTGCTGGCTCGACCTGCGCGGCATGCCCGATGCCTTCATGGCCAGCAAGGGCATCGACTATTTCGAGAACTCGCGCCGCGCCACGCTTGCGCAGCGCACCTATGCCACCGTCAACCCCAAGGGCTGGCGCGACTACGGCCCCGACTGCTGGGGCATCACCGCAAGCGACGGCCCGGCCGACGTGACGCGTGTGGTCGATGGCCGGCAGCGCGAGTTCCACTCCTACGCCGGTCGCGGCGTGGGCGGACGCGTGTGGGACGACGGCACGCTGGCCCCCTACGGCGCGGGCTCGTCCATCGTCTTCACGCCCGAGGAATCGACCCGCGCCATGCTGTACATGCGCGATCGTTTCGGCGAGAACGTCTATGGCCGCTACGGCTTCGTGGATGCCTTCAACACCAGCTTCCAGCTGACCGACGTGAAGCTCGACAAGGGCAAGGTCGTGCCCGGCCTCGGCTGGTTCGACACCGACCGCATCGGCATCGACCAGGGTCCGCTGCTGGCCATGCTCTCCAACCACCGCAAGGAAACGGTGTGGAAGGCCACGCGGCGTAACGCCCATATCAAACGGGGTCTCTTAACTGCCGGCTTCAAGGGCGGCTGGCTCTGATGATCTCTCGCCGCACCCTGCTCGCCTCGGCCGCCCTGCCGCTAGTGGCCTGCGCGCCGCGCGAGGCGCCGCTGCGCTTCTGGGGCATGGGCCGCGAGGGCGAGGTAGTGGCCGAGCTGCTGGGCGGCTTCCAGCGCGAGAACCCGGGCATCGCGGTGCAGGTCGAGCAACTGCCGTGGACTGCCGCGCACGAAAAGCTCCTGACCGCCTTTGCCGGCGACGCCACGCCCGACATCGCCCAGCTCGGCAACACCTGGGTGGCCGAGATGGCCGCGCTGCAGGCCTTGTCCCCGCTGGACGAGCAGGTGGCGACCTCGCATGTCGTGCAGGAAACGGATTACTTCAGCGGTATCTGGAAGACCAATGTCGTCGATGGCCAGCTCCTCGGCCTGCCCTGGTACGTGGACACGCGGCTGCTGTTCTACCGCCGCGATCTACTCGCCAAGGCCGGCTACGACCACCCGCCGCGCGGTTGGGCCGAGTGGAAGGATCAGCTGCGCGCGCTCAAGCGCATCGGCGTACCCAATCCGCTGATCCTGCCCAACAACGAGTTCGAACCGCTCCTCGCGCTTGCCCTGCAACAGGACGAGCCGCTGCTGAAGGACGCCAACACGCGCGGAAACTTCGAGGGGGCGGGCTTTCAGCGCGCGCTGGGTTTCTATCTCGATCTGCTGAAGGAGGGCCTGGCGCCCGTCCAATCGAACCAGCAGATTGCCAACGTGCACCAGGAGTTCGGCAGGGGCACGTTCGCGTTCTACATCACCGGGCCCTGGAACATCGGCGAGTTCAAGCGCCGCCTGCCCGCCGAGTTGCAAGGCGCCTGGGCCACGGCGCCGCTGCCGGGCCCGACGGGGCCGGGCGCTTCCACAGCGGGCGGCTGCAGCTTTGCGATCTTCAAGCGTTCGCACCGCAAGGCCGAGGCCTTCAAGCTGATGGAGTACCTCTCGCGGCCCGAGGTGCAAGGGCAGTTCTATGCGCTGACCGGCGACCTGCCGCCGCGCAAGAGCAGCTGGGCCTGGCCTGCGCTCACCTCCGACCCGCATGCGCGCGCCTTCGCCAAGCAGCTGGAGAACGTGCGCCCCACCCCGCCGGTGGCCGAGTGGGAGCGCATCGCCAACGAGATGCAGACCTTCGCCGCGCGCGCCGCAGCCGAGGGCAGCAGCGCCGCCGAGACAGCGAAGGCGCTCGACGAAGACGTGGACCGCATCCTGGCCAAGCGCCGCTGGCTGCATGAACGAGGCCGCGCATGATCCGTCGTGAAAAGCTTACCCAGATGGCCTTCGTCCTGCCGGCCCTGATCGTCATCGGCCTGTTCTTCGCCGTGCCGGTGCTGCTGGGCCTGCTGCTCTCGCTGACCGATTTCGATCTCTACGCGCTGGTCTCGCTGAAGAACCTGCGCTTTGTCGGCCTGGCCAACTACATCGACCTCGTGCAGCAGCCGATCTTCTGGAAGGCGCTGGGCAACACGGCGTATTTCGTCGTGCTTGGCGTGCCGCTGTCCATCGGCCTCTCGCTCGGCGCGGCCGTGCTGCTGCAGTCGCCGCTGGCGCACCTCAAGCCGCTGATGCGCACGGCCCTGTTCGCGCCCGTGGTGACCACGCTGGTGGCCGTGGCGGTGATATGGCGCTACCTGTTCCACACGCGCTACGGCCTCGTGAACGAGGCGCTGCAATCGATCGGCCTCAACCCCATCGACTGGCTCGGCGATCCGCACTGGTCCATGCCGACCATCATCCTGTTCGCCGCGTGGAAGAACTTCGGCGGCAACATGATCATCTTCATGGCCGCCCTGCAGGCCGTGCCCACGGACCTGTACGAAGCCGCGCGGCTCGACGGTGCCAAGACCTGGGCCCAGTTCCGCCACATCACCCTGCCCGCGCTGGCGCCCACCACGCTGATGGTCGGCATCCTCACCACCGCCGGCTACTTCCAGCTCTTTGCCGAGCCCTATGTGATGACCCAAGGCGGGCCGTTGCAGAGCACGGTCTCCGTCCTCTACCTGATGTACGAGCAGGGCTTCCGCTGGTGGAACCTGGGCGCCGCCTCGGCCGTGGCCTTCCTGCTGTTCGGCTTGATCGTGCTGGTCACACGCGGGCTGATGAAAGTCGCCAATCGGGGGGCGGCATGAAAACGCTCAAGCTCAAGCCCGTCCTCGTCAACGCCGCGCTGGCCGGCGCCGCGCTGCTCGCCATCTTCCCGCTGCTGTGGATGCTCTCGGTTTCCTTCATGCACAACGGCGAGGCCAGCAACTATCCGCCGCCGCTGCTGCCCTCCGCCCCTTCGCTGGACCGCTACCGCGAGCTGCTCAAGAGCGGCGGCTTCGGCCGCGCCTTCCTGGTGAGCCTGAGCCTCGCGACGATCAGCACCCTCGTCTCCACCCTGCTCAACGCACTGGCCGGCTACGGCTTTGCCAAGCTGCGCTTCCGCGGCCGCGACACGCTGTTCGCGCTGCTGCTAGGCGCGCTGGTGATCCCGGGCCAGGTCGGCATGCTGCCGCTGTTCCTGATGCTCAAGCAGATGGGCCTAGTCAACACCTGGGCCGGCGTGCTCGTGCCCTCGATGGCCAGCATCTTTGGCATCTTCCTCGTGCGCCAGTACGCCATGGGCCTGCCGGGCGAGCTGATCGAGGCCGCGCGCATCGACGGTGCAGGCGAGTGGCGCATCTTCCAGGCCATCGTCCTGCCCCTGCTCACGCCAGTGCTGGTGACGCTGGGCGTGCTGAGTTTTCTCGGCAGCTGGAACGACTTCATGTGGCCGCTGATCGTGCTGACCGACGGCAATCTCTACACCCTGCCCGTGGCCCTGGCCGCGCTCTCGCGCGAGCACGTGCAGGACGTTGAACTGATGATGGCCGGCGCCGTGATCACGGTGCTGCCCGTGCTGGCCCTGTTCCTGGCCTTGCAGCGCTACTACATGCAGGGCTTGTTGATGGGTGGGGTGAAGCAATGATGACGATGGCCACGTTGGCCTTGGCCGCTGCGATGCAGATGGACATGCAGGAGGCCTGGAAGGCGAGTGCCTCAGACCAGGTCCATGCCAGCGTCTCGGCGGGCCGCGTGGACGGCAAGCCCGCGCAATGCCTGAACTACGACTTCGGCAGCGTCTCGGGCTATGCGGGGATGCGGCGCGAATGGCCGGTGGACTGGCCTGCCGATTTTTCCCTGCGCGCGCAGGTACAGGGCGAGGGCAGCGCCAACAGCCTGCAGCTCAAGCTCGTTGACGCCAGCGGCGACAACGTGTGGTGGCTCAACAAGCCGGGCTTCGCGCCGCCGTCCAATACGGGCATGTTGAAAGCCAGGCGCCGCCAGATCGCATTCGCCTGGGGGCCCGCGGAAGACCATGCGCTCCAACGCACGCAGCATGTCGAACTCGTCGTCGCCTCCAGCGGCCCCGGCGCCACCGGCGGCAAGGGTCGCGTGTGCCTTGCCGACTTGTCGGTCACGCCGCAAGCCCCCGACAACAGCGCACCGCCTGTGCCGCGCATCAGCGGTTCCGGTACACGTTTGACCGTGGACCTGGGCCGCGAACGCGACTTCAACGGCCTGCTGTTGCGCTGGGCCAAGGCACCGCGTGAATTGAGCGTTAGCGCCTCGGCGAACGGCAAGGACTGGCAGTCGCTCGCGAAACAGGCGACCGGCCCGCTCACTGCGCTCTGGCTGCCCGAATCGAGCGCGCGCTGGCTGCGTCTCGATGGCGATGCAGCCATGTCGCTGGCCGCCTTGAGCCTGCCCAGCCCCGAGCCCGGCGCCGATGCGGACTGGCGCGACCGCAACGCCATGATCGCGGCCCTGGCGCGCGAGCTGCCCAAGGGCAGCGTGCCCCGCGCCTTCCTCGGCGAGCAGAACTACTGGACCCTCGTCGGCGTGGGTGGCGGCGGCGATCGCTCGGCCCTGATCAGCGAAGACGGCGCGATCGAAGTCGGCCGCGGCGGCGCCAGCGTCGAGCCGCAGATCCGCATGAAGAGCGATGGCCGCTGGCTCGACTGGAGCAGCGCCGCCATCGGCCAGTCGCTGGCAGACGGCGACCTGCCCGTGCCCACGGTCCACATGGCCTGGCCCGGCCTGCAGCTCGACGTGACCGCCGCTGCGGAGGGGCCTGCGACGGCGCCACGCCTGCTCGCCCGCTACAGCCTGCGCAACACGGGCAAGACGGCGCTGACGCTGGACTTCAACCTGTTGCTGCGCCCCTGGCAGGTCAACCCGCCGCAGCAGTTCCTCAACACGCCGGGCGGCGTGAGCGAGATCCGCTCGCTGGCCTGGCAAGACGGGCGCTTGAGCGTCAACGGCCAGGCCTTTGCGCTCCCGCTGTTCACCCCCGACGCCGTGCAGGCCGCGCCTTTTTCCGCAGGTCTCGGACGCGAAGCCCTGCGCAATGCCGAGCCGCTCACGCGGCGGCAAGACCTGCGTGCCATGGCCTCGGCACTCATGCGTCAAGGCATCACGTTAGCGCCGGGCGAAACGCGCTCGCTCGGCGTCGTCTTTCCGCTCGCCGCACAAAGCGATCTGACCCCGCCCGCCGATCTCGATGCAGCCATTGCGGCGGCCGAGGCCGGCTGGAAGGGCCGCTTCAGCGCGCTCTCGGTCGAGCTGCCGCCCGGCCAACAAGCACTCGCTCAGACCCTCAACACCGCGCTGGCCCACATCCTCATCTCGCGCGACGGGCCCGCTCTGCGCCCCGGTACGCGCGCCTACGACCGCAGCTGGATCCGCGACGGCGCCATGATGGTCGAGGCTCTCGTGCGCATGCAGCAGATCGACACGGCGCGCGAGTTCGTGGACTGGTTCGCGCCCCACATCTTCAAGAACGGCAAGGTGCCCTGCTGCGTCGATGCCCACGGCGCCGACCCCGTGGCGGAGAACGACTCGCATGGCGAATACCTCTTCGCCGTCGCCACAGTCTGGCGCGCCAGCCACGACGTGGCCTGGCTGGCCAAGCACTGGCCGCAGGTGCAGGTCGTGGTCGCGTACATGGACCAGCTTCGCGCGACAACGCTGGGCACGGAGACTCCGGCCCACGCACGCGGCCTGATGCCGCCCTCGATCAGCCACGAGGGCTACTCCGACAAGGCCGCCTATTCCTTCTGGGACGACTACTGGGCTCTGCGCGGCTACAAAGATGCGGTGGAGATGGCCGCGGCGCTTGGCCACGCCGATGAGGCAGGCCGTTATGCGCAATCGCGCGATGCCTTCGCCACCGACCTCGCCGCCGCTGTGCGCAACACGGCCGCGCGCTTCAACCTGAAGACGCTGAGCGGAGCCGCCGACCGTGGCGATTTCGATCCCACGTCCAGCACCATGGCCTTCGATCCCGCGCAAGCGGAAAACCTGCTGCCGCCCGAGCTGCTTGCCAACACCTTCAAGCAGTACGCGCAAGACGCCGCCGCCCGCGCAGACGGCACGCGCCCGCAAGGCGACTACACGCCTTACGAACTGCGCACCGTCGGCGCTCTGGTGCGCCTGGGCCGGGCCGACGACGCGCACGCCCTGCTCGACTTCTTCTTTGCCGACCAGCGCCCGCGCGCCTGGCGGCAATGGGCGGAGGTCGTTGGCCGTGAAGCACGCGCGCCGCGCTTCCTGGGCGACATGCCGCACGCCTGGGTCTCGTCCGATTTCCTGCGCTCCGCGCTCGACCTGTTCGCCTACGAGCGCGACGCCGACCGCAGTCTCGTGCTCGGCGCCGGCATCACGGCTGCGTGGCGCAACACGGGCGACGTGGGCATCCGTGGCCTGCTGACGAGCTGCGGCCGCCTCGACTGGCGCCTGCAACGCCTAGGCGCGGGCTGGGTCGCGAAGATCGACACCGCTTGTGATCGCCAGATCATCCTGCGTTGGCCCGGCGCCGACGCTCCTCTTCCCCGCGCCACCATTGCCGGTCGCGAGCTGGCCTGGAACGGGCGTGAACTCCCATTGCCTGCGGGCACCCACGAGGTTTTGCTAACGCCATGAATCGACGCCATTGCCTCACGACCATCGGTGCGCTTGCGCTCGCCGGCTGCGCCACCCGTCCCGTCGTCCCCGCCGGCCTCGCCGCGGGGAAGCAGCAGCCTTTCACCATCGAGGGTTCGCCGCTCGGCCGCGTGTGGGCGTCTTTGCCCTCCGGCTACACGGAGGCCAGCGAACCCTGGCCGCTCGTGGTCTTCCTTCATGGCTCGGGCGAACGTGGCAAAGACCTGCCCGCCGTGCTGCGCAACGGCCCACCGCTGCTCGCCTCGCAGGGCAAGCAATACCCCTTCGTGCTGGTGAGCCCGCAGCTCGACGAAGACCGCATGTGGGAGCCTGCCGAGCTCCACACCCTGCTCGGCCTGCTGCAATCGCGCTTCTACGTGGACCGGAATCGCAGCTATTGCACCGGCCTTTCCCTCGGCGGCATGGGCACCTGGAACTGGGCCACGGCCTACCCGGGTGACCTGGCCGCCGTCGCGCCAGTGTGCGGCTATGGCGACCCCGCCAAGGTGGCCGCGATGAAGCGCGTGCCCGTGCGCGCTTATCACGGCGATGCCGACGACGCCGTGCCCATCGCCAAGCAGCAAGCCTGCGTGGACGCGCTGCGCGCCGCGGGCGGCGACGTCTCCTTCACCGTCTACCCCGGCGTGGGCCACGCTTCGTGGATTCCCGCCTATGACGACCCGGGCCTCGTGCCCTGGCTCCTGTCCCACAAACGTGCCTGACCATGATTTCTGAACTGCGCAACCGCGCCGGCCTTTGCGTCGAGCTCTACTCGCATGGCGCGCCGCGGCGCCTCATGCACGAGGGGCTGCTGCTCAATCTCTTCCCGGGCAATGTGCTCGAAGGTGGCCCTGCCAATCTGTGGCTGCGCCTGCGCCGAGCGAGCGGTGATTGGCAGTCCACACCGCTGCTGGGCCCCTGCTCGCCCTTGACGGGAAGCGGGGACACGCTGAGCGGTGAATGGCAGGGCTGCCAGCTGCGCCTGCAGTGGCGCCTGGCCGACAACGCCACCGCGTGGTTCTGGCATGTGGAGGCGTGCAGCCAAGAGGCCGTCGAGATCAGCCTCGTGCTAGCGCAAGACGTGGGCCTGGCGAGCCCGCAGGCTGTCACGATCAATGAGTTCTACGTGAGCCAGTACATCGACTGGCAGCCCCTCGATCACCCACGCCACGGCACGCTGCTGGCAGCGCGGCAGAACCAGGCGCAGGATGGCCGCACGCCATGGCTGCTGCTGGGTTCGCTGCGCCGCGCGGCGAGCTTTGGCACCGACGCCCTGCAGTTCTTCGACCGTTCCGCGCGCGAGGGCGCTGCGCCGCCCGCACTGGCGCGAGGCCTGCCTGGCGAGCGCCTGCAGCATGAGCATTCGATGGCCTTGATCGAGGACGAGCCGATCAGGCTTGCGGCAAGCGAGACCGTGCAGGCCGGCTTCTTCGCGTGCCTTGTCGCCGACCATCCGGCCGCTAGCAGCCCGGCCGACATCGCCGAAGCCGATGCCGCGCTGGCCCTTCCCGAGGCCGCAGGCCTGACGCCCAATTCAAGCGGCGAGCGGTCCGGCGCCAGCAATCTTTTTGCCAGCGCGCCGATGCTGGCCATACGCGACCTCGACGCCGCGCAGCTCGACACTCTCTTCGGCGCCGAGCGCCGCCACCTGGAGGCCGATGCTTCTTCCGGCGCGCTGCTGTCCTTCTTCAGCGGCGCTGATCGCCACGTGGTGCTGCGCGCCAAGGAGCTGGCCGTGCTGCGCCCGCACGGCCACATGCTGCGCTCGGGCCAGCACCAGACGCCGGACGAACGCGCGCTGACTTCCACCTGCTGGATGGGCGGCGTCTTCCACTCCATGCTCACGCAGGGCCATGTGAAGTTCGGCCGCATGCTGAGCACGCAGCGCAGCTATCTGGCGCTGTTCCGCTCGCAGGGCTTGCGCGCATTTGTACGCAGCGCTCACGGTGAATGGCAGTTGCTGGGCCTGCCTTCGGCATTCGAGATGGCGCCGCAATCGTGCCGCTGGATTTATGCGCACGCAGGCGGGCTGCTTGAAGTCGTCGCGAGTGCTGCGCAAGCGCCGCGGCAGATGGCCTTGTCGATCCGCGTGCTTGAAGGCGCTCCGCTCGATCTGTTGTTGAGCCTGCATGCCGTGATCGACGATGACGACGCCGGTGCCGGACATGCGCTGCTCGCCCAGGCCGACGGCCAGGCCTGGCTTCTTGAGGCGCCGATCGGCAGCACCCTCGCCCAGCGTTTGAAAGCTGCGGCCTTGCGGATCGAGCCGTCCGTCGCCGCTGCGCAAGCCGGCGACGACGCCCTGCTCTACGCCGATGGCCAATCGCGCAACAGCGGCCATTTCTGCGCGCGCTTTGCGGCCGTCAGCGAACTGCAGTTACAGATGATCGGCATCAACGCTGCCACCGATCTCGACAGGGACCCGCAGCTCGGATCGCTGCAACTGCCGCAGTTGGCGGGCTGCGAACCGCTGTCCAGCATGCTGCCCTGGCTGGCGCATAACGCGATGGTCCATTACCTCGCGCCGCGCGGGCTGGAACAGTATTCGGGCGGCGGCTGGGGCGTGCGTGACGTCTGCCAGGGCCCATTGGAGCTGCTGCTGGCGTTGGGTAAGACCGCGCCAGTGCGCGATCTGCTGACGCGCGTGTTCAGCGCACAGAACGATGACGGCGATTGGCCGCAATGGTTCATGTTCTTCGAACGCGACGCAGCCATCCGCGCCGGTGATTCGCATGGCGACGTGGTGTTCTGGCCGCTGCTCGGCCTGGCCCGCTACCTGATCGCCAGCGGTGACGCGAGCCTGCTCGATGCAGCCATGCTCGCGCGCGTGGAACGCTCGCTGGCGCTGATCCGCTCCCGCCTGATCCCCGGCCACGCGCTCGTCGCCTATGGCCACGGCGACTGGAACGACGCGCTGCAACCCGCCGACCCGAGCCTGCGCGAGCAGCTCTGCAGCGCCTGGACCGTCACCCTGCACTACCAGACGCTGGAGACGCTGGCCCAGGCCTACGAGCAGTTGGGGCGCGACGCCACGGCGTTGCGCTCGCAGGCGCAAGACGTGCACGCCGCCTTCCAGCGCGAGCTGGTGCGCGACGACGTGGTGGCCGGCTACGCGCATTTCGGTGACCCGAGCAAGCCCGAGCTCTGGATCCATCCGGCCGCGCCCACCGAAGGGCTTCACTACAGCCTGCTGCCGATGATGCATTCGGTGCTCGAAGGCCTGCTCACGCCCGCGCAAGCGCAACTGCAGGCCGACCTGATCGACCGGCACCTGAAAGGCCCGGACGGCGCACGGCTCTTCGACGCGCCGCTACCCTATCACGGTGGGCTTTCCACACGCTTCCTGCGCGCCGAAACCAGCAGCTTCTTCGGCCGCGAGATCGGCATCATGTACATGCACGCCCACCTGCGCTGGGCGCAGATGCTTGCGCACCTGGGCCGCGCCAAGGCCTTCTTCGACGCGCTCAGCCAGGCCAACCCCATCCTGATCCACGAGCGCGTGGCCAGCGCCACGCCGCGCCAGGCCAACTGCTACTACTCCAGCTCCGACGCCGCTTACAAGGACCGTTATGCCTCCCATGCCGACTACGCGGACGTGGCCGCCGGCACGGTCAAGCTCGATGGCGGCTGGCGCATCTATTCCAGCGGCCCCGGCATCATGCTGGCCCTGGTCATCAGCCACCTGCTCGGCCTGCGCCTGGAGGCCGATGCGCTATTGATCGACCCGGTGATGCCGGCCTCGCTGGCCGGCCTGCGCGCGGAAGTGCAGCTGGCGGACTTCACGCTGGAGCTGCACTATGAGCCGGGGCCGCAAGGAGCGGGCGTGGTGGCATTGCAGGATGAGCATGGGAAAGCCCTGCTGTTCAGCCGCCGCCACAACCCGTATCGCCAAGGGCCGGCGGTGATCACTCGGCCCGCCGCGGGTGAAAGACTCCGTCTGCGGGTGGTGACCGCCTGAGCGGTCCGCGAGGCCGAAGAGCCCCACTCGACAAGGTTCCCGGCCACCCCAGGCCGGGCGGGTCATCGCTGGTCACAGGGACCATCGACTACGATCATCGATCCACATCAGACCTATTGGATAGCCATGGCCAGCCTAGAACTGCTCCGCAAATTCGCCTTGGCGAAGTTGCCCATTCGACTCGTGGCTGCCGAGGAGTTCAATGGCGCCAAGGAACTGGCAGCGAAGGGCTACATCAAGCTGGCCATTCCGCCGGTGCAGAAGGGCAAGCACACCTACGGCCAGCAGGACCCCGCTCTCGTCCTGGCGATCACACCGGCTGGCAAGCTCGCCCTCGCCGCTGGTTAGGCGCCCGTCACGGCCTATTTCGCGGAGCCCACCAGCACCGGCTTCTCCTGATACACCGCCGGGAACATCTTCTTGAGGTTGGCGACCTTCGGCAGGTCGTTGATCATGATGTAGGGTTCGCGCGGGTTCAGCGTCAGGTAATCCTGGTGGTAGGCCTCGGCTGGATAGAAGGTCTTGAGCGGCTCGACCGTCGTGGCCAGCCGCTTGCCGAAGGTGTTGGCGCGGTTGAGCTGCTCGATGTAGGCGCGTGCCACGCGGGCCTGCTCGGCGTCGGCCGGGAAGACGGTGGAGCGGTACTGCGTGCCGGTGTCCGGTCCCTGGCGGTTCAGCTCGGTCGGGTCGTGCGCCACCGAGAAATAAATCTGCAACAGCCGACCGTAGCTAATGACCTTCGGGTCGAAGACGATGCGCACTGACTCCGCATGGCCCGTGCGCCCGCTGCTGACCTGCTCGTAGCTGGGCTTGTCCAGCGTGCCACCGGCATAGCCCGACACCGCCGTCTTGACGCCCGCCACGTGCTGGAACACGCCCTGCACACCCCAGAAGCAACCGCCAGCCAGCACAGCCGTCTGCATCGCGGTTGACGACAATGCAGGAGTCAGATCGGCCGCCGGCGCGGGCACGGCCACCGCGGATTCACTCGCCAGCGTCATCGAGCCATAGGCGAGCAGCCCGGCCAGGCCGAGCTGGAGCAGGGAGCGGCCCGGAATCGAGGGCTTGTTCATCATGGTGGGTGACTCCTGCTTCCCGTGGAAATCAGTTGGACTTCGATACCGCTGCAGTCGGGCACGCAGGCCGATTCCTTACGTTGGCGGCCACCATGCCCTGAGCGGTACGTGGAAAAATGTAGCGATTCCGTTCAATTCCGGCCGATCTCAGGCGGAATCCCCCTAACGACAAGACTCCAGGCACACACGAATCATGAGTTTCGAAGCAGGCGCCACCCTCGACATGTCCAGCCCGCAGGCCAAGCGCGAGTCCTACCAGTTGTTGCGCGCGCAAGCCCAGTCGCTGCTGCAGGGCGAGCGCGACTGGCTGGCTAATCTGGCACAGTTTGCGGCCTTGGTCTACGGCACGGTGCCGAGCCTGAACTGGGCCGGCTTCTACTTGGCCCGCGGCGAGGAACTGGTGCTCGGCCCCTTCCAGGGCAAGATCGCCTGCGTGCGCATCGCCTTCGACCGCGGCGTCTGCGGCGCCTGCGCACGAACGCGCGAGATCCAGCGCGTGGAAGACGTGCACGCCTTCCCCGGCCACATCGCCTGCGATTCCGCTTCGCAGTCCGAGCTGGTCCTGCCCGTGCTCGTCAAGGGCCGGCTGGTCGCCGTGTTCGACCTCGACAGCCCCGCCCTCGCCCGCTTCGATGAAGACGATGCGCGCGGCATGGCCGAGGCGCTGGCGATGCTGGTTCAGGGCACGGACTGGCCCTGATGCGATTCAATCGATCTTCGCCCCCGAGCGCTTCACCACCTCGCCCCATTTGACGGTCTCCGCCTTGATGAAGGCGGCGAACTGTTCGGGCGTTTCGCCGCTCGGTTCGGCGCCCTGCTCCACCAGCTTCTTCTTCACTTCCGGGTCGGCCAGCGCCTTCAGCACGGAAGCATTGAGCCTGGCGATGATGGTCGCGGGCGTGCCGGCCGGTGCCAGCAGGCCGAACCAGGAGGTGGCCTCGAAGCCGGGCACACCGGCCTCGGAGATGGTCGGCACGTCGGGCAGCGCGGGCGAGCGCCTGGTGGTGGTCACGGCCAGCGCGCGCAGCCGGCCGTCGCGCACGTAGGGAATCGAAGAAGGCATGTTGTCGAACATGATCTGGGTCTGGCCGCCGATCAGGTCGGTCAGCGCGGGCGCGCTGCCGCGGTAGGGCACGTGCTGCATGTCCACGCCGGTCATCTGCTTGAAGAGCTCGCCCGACAGGTGGATGGAGGTGCCGTTGCCCGAGGAGGCGAAGTTGATCTTGCCAGGGTTGGCCTTGGCGTAGGCGACCAGCTCCTTCACGCTCTTGTAGGGCTGCGCAGGGTTGACCACCAGCAGGTTGGGCACCATGGCCACGCGGGTGATCGGCGCGAAGTCCTTGATGGTGTCGTAGGGCATCTTGGCGTAGAGGCTCTGGTTGATGGCATGCGTGCCGACCGTGCCCATCACCAGCGTGTAGCCATCGGCCGGCGCATGCGCAACGAACAGGCTGCCGATATTGCCGCCCGCGCCGGCACGGTTGTCCACGATGACCGATTGGCCCAGATCCTTGGCCATGAACTGGCCGACCACGCGCGCCATGATGTCCGTGGTGCCCCCCGCCGGGAAGGGCACGATGATGGTTATCGACTTGCTTGGGAAAACCGCCTGGGCCTGCGCGGCCAGGGGCGCCAGCGCGGACAGCCCGAGCGCGGCGGCGGCAAGGACCAGGGCGCGGCGCCTGGCCGCCGGCGTGAACGAATCTTGCGACATGGGATGTTGTCTCCTCAAGGGATGGTGGTCGGCCCGAAACCAAATGGAAGGAAAGGCCGTCGATAAGCAGATGGACGCTTCGGCCCATCGCCGTGCAGATCTGGTGCCTGCTGCATGAAGAAATCAGATCGGCGCCACGCCCAGCGTGGTACCACCGCACACATGGAGCACTCGCCCGGTCACGAAGCCGTTGTCGGGCGAGCGGAAGAACAGGGCGGCGCTGGCCACGTCCTCGGCCAGCAAGGCCCCGTAGAGGGCGACTGCTTGCTGATGCATGCGGGCTCTCCTGGCGTGCACAGCTCAGACGCGTTCGAGAATCACCGCAATGCCCTGACCCACACCGATGCACATGGTGCACAGCGCGTAGCGGCCGCCGCCGCGATGCAGCTGGTTGACCGCCGTGGTGGCCAGTCGCGCGCCGCTGGCGCCCAAGGGATGGCCCAGGGCGATGGCGCCGCCGTTGATGTTGACGCGCGGGTCGTCGTCCTGCAGGCCGAGCAGGCGCAGCACCGCTAGGCCCTGCGCGGCGAAGGCCTCATTGAGTTCGATCACGTCGATCTGGTCGAGCCTGAGGCCGGTCAGCGCCAGCACCTTCTGCGTGGCCGGCGCCGGGCCGATGCCCATCACGCGGGGCGCCACGCCGGCCGTGGCCATGCCCACCACGCGGGCGCGCGGCGTGAGACCCTGCCGCGCGGCGCTGCCCTCCTCGGCCAGCAGCAGCGCGCAGGCGCCATCGTTCACGCCGCTGGCGTTGCCGGCGGTCACCGTGCCGTCGGGCCGCACCACGCCCTTGAGCCGGGTCAGCGCTTCGAGGCTGGTCTCGCGCGGGTGTTCGTCCTGGCTCACGAGGACGGCGTCGCCCTTCTTCTGCGGCACCGGCACCGGCACGATCTCGGCATCGAAGAAGCCGGACTTCTGCGCCGCCAGCGCGCGCTGCTGCGAGGCCAGCGCCATGCGGTCCTGCGCCTCGCGCTCGATGCCATGGTCGGTGGCCACGTTCTCGGCCGTCTCGGGCATGGAGTCCACGCCGTACTGCGCCTTCATCAGCTTGTTGATGAAGCGCCAGCCGATGGTGGTGTCGTACACCGCGGTGTTGCGACTGAAGGCCGACTCGGCTTTGGGCATGACGAAGGGCGCGCGGCTCATGCTCTCCACGCCGCCGGCAATCATCAGCCCGGCCTCGCCGGCCTTGATGGCGCGCGCCGCGGAGCCCAGGGCATCGAGGCCCGAGCCGCACAGGCGGTTGATCGTGGCGCCGCCCAGTTCCAGCGGCAGGCCGGCCAGCAGGGCCGACATGCGCGCCACGTTGCGGTTGTCCTCGCCGGCCTGGTTGGCGCAGCCGTAGAGCACGTCGCCCACGGCCTGCCAGTCCACGCTCTGGTTGCGGTCCATCAGCGCCTTGAGCGGGATGGCGCCGAGGTCGTCCGTGCGCACGCTGGAGAGCGCGCCGCCGTAGCGGCCGATAGGGGTGCGGATGGCGTCGCAGATGAAGGCGTGTCGGGTCATGTGTTTTCAGGAAGCGGAGGTTTGGATCGGCAGGCCCACCAGCGCCTGCAGCTCGGCGTGCGCGAGCCCCTCGACCACGTCGATCAGCTTCAGCCCGGAGGGAGTGCATTCGAGCGTGGCCAGGTCGGAATAGATGCGCTTGACGCAGCCGACGGCGGTCAGCGGATAGCTGCAGTGCCGGACCACCTTGCTCTGGCCGGCCTTGGTCAACAGGTCCATCATGATCCAGGTCTGCTTGGCACCGAGAGCCAGGTCCATCGCGCCGCCCACGGCCGGGATGGCGCCTGCCTCGCCCGTGCTCCAATTGGCCAGATCGCCGGTGGCCGAGACCTGGAAGGCGCCGAGCACGCAGATGTCCAGATGCCCTCCGCGCATCATCGCGAAGCTGTCGGCATGATGGAAGTAGGCACCGCCGGGCAGCAACGTGACCGGCCGCTTGCCGGCGTTGATGAGGTCGTAGTCTTCGTCGCCGGCTGCGGGCGCGGGGCCCATGCCGAGGATGCCGTTCTCGCTTTGCAGCAGGATCTCGCGATCGGCCGGCAGATGGTTGGCCACCAGCGTCGGCTGGCCGATGCCGAGATTGACGACGGCGCCGTCGAAGATGTCCTGCGCCACGCGGGCGGCGAGCTGATCCTTGCTGCGGCGCTGGTAGTGGCCCATGTTCAGGCCGCCCTCTGCATGCCGCCGGCCAGCGTGGCAACGCGCGGCACCTGCACGATGTGGCGGACAAAAATGCCGGGCGTCACGATGGCCTCAGGGTCGAGTGCGCCGAGTTCCACGATCTCATGCACCGTTGCCACCGTCCTCTTGGCCGCCATCGCCATCACCGGGCCGAAGTTGCGCGCCGACTTGCTATAGACGAGATTGCCCCAGCGGTCGCCGGCCTCGGCGCGGATCAGGGCCACGTCGCCGTGGATCGGGTATTCCAGCACGTGCGGCCTGCCTTGGATCTCGCGGACCTCGCGGCCTTGGGCCAGCTCGGTGCCGCAACCCGTGGGGCAGAAAAAGGCGCCGATGCCCGCGCCCGCGGCGCGCATGCGCTCGGCCAGCGTGCCCTGGGGCACCAGCTCCAGCTCGATCCTGCCGCTGCGGTAAAGGCCGTCGAAGACATGGCTGTCCACCTGGCGCGGGAAGCTGCAGATGATCTTGCGCACCCGCCCCGCCTTGAGCAATGCGGCCAGGCCGGTCTCGCCATTGCCGGCGTTGTTGTTGACGACGGTGAGTTCCTTCGCGCCCTGCTCGATCAGGCCGTCGATCAGCTCGAGCGGGATGCCCGCAGTTCCAAAGCCGCCGACCAGCACAGTGGAACCGTCCGCGATGCCGGCCAGGGCATCAACGACGGAAGAGGCTATCTTGTTGATCACGGGCGCTGTCTCGGGATTCCAGGCTGGGTGGGCTGGGCGGGTTGTGTGCAAAATGTTCGTATACAGAACATTTGTTCTTATAATGAATACTAGACCAGAACCATCCGCATGACAAGCAAACGGCCAGGCCCACCTCCCCCTGCCCCTGGCGACAGCTACGTGCAGTCCTTCGCCCGAGGGCTGCAGGTGATCCGCTCCTTCAGCGCGCAAGCACCCAGCCAGACGCTCAGCGAGGCGGCGGCGGCCACGGGCTTCACGCGGGCCGGGGCGCGCCGCATCCTGCTCACGCTGCAGACGCTCGGCTATGTCGAAACCGACGGCAAGCGCTTCCGGCTCACGGCGCGCATCCTCGAGCTGGGTTTTGCCTATCTCTCCTCGATGCCGATCTGGAACCGGGCCGAGCCGATCATGGACGCGCTCACGCGTGAAGTGGGAGAGTCCTGTTCCGCCGCCGTGCTGGACGGCACCGACATCGTCTATGTGCTGCGCATGCAGACCCACAAGATCATGCGCATCCATCTTTCGGTCGGCACACGCCTGCCCGCCTACTGCACCTCGCTCGGCCGCATGCTGCTGGCCGAGCTCGGCGAGGAGGAGCTGCGTGCACGGCTGGTGGCTTCCCGCCCCACAGCGCTCACGCGCCACACGGTCACCGACATCGACACCTTGATCACCAAGGTCGCCCAGGCACGTCGCCAGCGCTGGTGTCTGGTGAACCAGGAGCTGGAGGAAGGCCTGATCTCCATCGCCGCGCCCGTGACGGACCGCAGCGGGCGCATGGTGGCCGCGCTCAATGTCAGCGGCCAGGCCAACCGCACGAGCGCCAAGGTGATGCAGGACACCATGCTGCCGGCCTTACGCACGGCAGCGGCGAAGATCTCAGCGCTGCTTTGACCGGCGCGCGGGGCGCTTCGTCAAGCTCACTCCGTCCACCTGGCCCGATCCACCGCAAACTCCTTTTCCACCGCCTTGCGATAGCGCTCGATATCGCCCTGTTTCTGCATCTGCGCGATCACGTCGCCGAGCTTCTGGGCGAGTTCGGCGTGGCGCTTGTGCAGGTAGCCGTAGACGTCCGGCGTGCCCAGCACGCCGGCCTCGACCAGGGCCAGTTGCGAGAACTCGGGCTGGGCCAGGGTCGAGAGGATGCTCAGTTCCTCGTCCACATACAGATCGCAGCGGCCCAGGGCCACCATGCGCAGGCCGCGGTCCGTGTCCGGCAGAGCGAGCAACTGCGAAGGCTTGAGCACTCGCGACAACTGGGTGCTGGTGGTGTACACGCCAGCCTTGTAGGCCACCACGCCCTTGAAATCGCTGAGGCTGTCCCACCCCATCAGCGGCACACGGGCGTTGCGGCGCGAGAAGGCCACGTAGCTGACCTGGAACAGCGGCACGCGGACGCGGACGATGTCAGGCGACGAACCCTCGTAAGACAGCGGCCGGCCGCCCTCGCCGTCCACCGCACCGCTGCTCAGCTCCAGGCTGGCGCGCGCGGCCGGATAGTCGGCAAACACCACCTCGCGGCCCAAGCGCGAGAAGGCCTCGCGGTAGATCAGGCGCTGCCAGCGGCCAAGCAACTGCGTCTCGGGCCGGATCATGGCCAGGGTGATGGGCTTCTCGCGCGCCTGGCCCTGGGTTTGAGCCAGCACGTCCCGCCGGCCCGACGTGCCGAGCAGCACCACCGCCATCGCACCCACCATGTTCAAGCAATCGCGCCGGCACCAGCTTGCCACACGGATCTCCCTTCAGTGACGAGCCCGTCGATGCGGGTCTGTTGCGTGTGGTGCCAAGCATAACGGTCTAACTCAGCGCCATCACCGCTTCGGGCGACTGCCGCACCGACAGGTGGCGCTACATCTGCCTGAACCGCGCCTGAAAGCTCTGGCTCACCGTCAGTCTTTCGGCATACGCCTTCAGATGGATGTGCATGTGGCCGAGGGCATTGCGCTCCACCCAGTCGATGTGGGCAAGGTTCACGATGGCGTTGCGATGGACCTGCCAGAACTGCTCGCCGTCCAGCTGTTCCAGCAGCTCCTTCAGCGACAGGCGCAGCCACCAGACGCCTTCGCGGCTCACCACCTGGGTCAGCTTGGTCTCGGCGCGGAAGAACAGCACGTCGCCCACGGTTAGCAGGCGAAGCTGCTCGCCCTGCCCCACCTGCAGCCAGCGCAGCGGCGCGGGCGTCTTCCTCTTCGCCGCCTCGCTGGCCTGAAGGGCCTGCAACATCACGCTCAGATCCGGCGGTGCCTGGCTGAGGCGTTGCCTCAGGCGCTGCACAGTCTGGGCGAGCCTCGCTGTTTGCAGCGGCTTGAGCAGATAGTCCACGGCGCCTTGCTCAAATGCCTGAAGGGCGTGGTGATCCAGGGCGGTGACGAACACCAGATGCACATGCGGGCCGATGGCCTGGGCCAGTTCGATGCCGCCCAGGCCCGGCAGGCGGATGTCCACGAAGGCAATGTCGGGCCGCAAGGCGTTGACGAGGGCCAGGCCCTGCGGCCCGTCCTGCGCTTCGCCCACGATCTCCAGCTCGGGCCAGAGCTGGCCCAGCTGTTCGCACAGCGTGGCCCTGGGCAGGGCTTCGTCTTCAATCAGGACCGCTCGTGGCATCTTGGCTTGCTGTTGCTTGGATCGGAAGTTGGACCATGGCCGTGACGCCGCCTTGCGAATTGGCGCCCACCTCTAGCCGCGCCGCCTCGCCGTAGATCAGGCGCAGGCGTTCGCGCAGGCTGCTCAGGCCCAAGCCGCTGCCGGCGGTCTGTCCGGCCGAAGCGGCCACGAGCCCGATGCCGCTGTCGATCACGCTCAGGCGCAAACCCTCTTCCGCCAGCCGCGCCTGCAGGCGCAGCTCGCCGCCTTCGGGCTTGGGCTCGATGCCGTGCAGAACTGCATTCTCGATCAGGCTGCCCAGCATCAGCGGCGGAAACGGCCGCGCCGCCAGTTCGTCGGGCAGATCAAGCTGCACGCGCAAGCGCTCGCCCAGGCGCATCTGCATCAGCGCCAGATAGGCCTCGGCCAGCGCGAACTCGCGCGCCAGCGTGCTCATGGGCTCGCGCATCGCAGGCAGGGCCAGGCGCAGGTAATCGTGCAGGCGGCCCAGCATGCGATCGGCCAGCGCGGCGTCGTGGCGAACGAGGTGCTGGATGCCGGCTAGGGTGTTGTAGAGGAAATGCGGTTCGACCTGGGCCTGCAGCGTCTTCAATTCCGCCAGCGTCGCCTGGCGTGCCAGATCGGCCAGCGTGGCCTTCTCACGCATGCGCGCGGCCGCGGCTTCGTGGCGGCGGATCTCGCGCCAGCGCAAGCCAAGCGGGACGAGATGGAGCAGCAAGGCCACCGCGACGGGCTTGACCAGACCTTGCGCCGACCAGGCGAACCAGGCAATGCGCCGAGGGTTGAAGTCTGCCAACAGCGGCAGGCCGAGCATGCCGCCCAGACACGCCGTTAGCGCAATGCAGCCCACCGCCATAAACCAGGACCATGCCGCGCGCCGTGCCAGCGCGGCCAGCACCCACCACGCAGCCGAATAGGCCAGCCAGAACTGCGCGCTCAGGCCCAGGACCCGCAGCGCCTGGCCCGACTCCAGCGAACAGCGCAAGGCCAGCCAGGGCAGCCAGAACAGTAGGAAGGGCAGCAGCGTCTGGCGGCTCAGTTGATATTCGCGCAGCAGGGCAAGGCGCGCAGGGGCTGCGGGTGTCACGTCAGTCCAGGTTCAGCTTGGGCGGCACCCGCTGTACGGGTGCGTTGGCAGCCCGTTTCTGCTTCTGCGCCTTGACGGCGTTGTAGGCGCCAATGTCCACGCCGATCCTGCCTGTCGTCAACGGCACGTCGAGGCCCACCTCTTCGAAACGCATGGCACTGAGCCAGGCCTTGCCTTCGCCAACCACGACGGTGCCCATGGAAACCATGGCAGCCGGGTTGGTCGGAAAATCGACGACCACGCTGACCTCCGTCCAGCCGGGAATGCTCGTCGAGCTGCCCGTGCCGAAAGGCAGGTCGGTGTCCTTCAGCGCGTCCAATCGGCTGCCGAAGTAGCGCTCGGTGCCGTCAGCGTTGACCTGCATGAAGGCGCCGGCCCAGTTCTTGACGTCTTCCGTTTGCAGCCAGCCGCTGAAGCGCACGCGCCGGCCCTGGTAGCCGTAGGCGTACTGGATGGCGGACGCGTTTGAAGTCGCTTCCGAAACTGCGCCCTGCGATTGGACAGAGATGCTGCGCTGGCCTTGGAAGAGCATTTGCGAGTCGATGCCCACCAGGTAGGACTCGTGGCTGCCTGTCACGGAACTGTGCGACCAGCCCGTCGGCGGGCCCAGGCCGGCCGCTCCTGCAGCAGCAAAGACGATCGCCATCAGCGGTGTGGCAACAGCAGCTTTCCAATCCATATCGGCCTCCTTGGCCTGTGTTGAGGTGCTGCCACTTTGGCCGCAAGACAGCAGGCCCGCTGGCCCGCGCGACGAGCCAGCGCTCGCGGGGATGGGCCAGCCGATGCAGCGACGATCAGCCCAGCGCCGCAATCACCTCGGCCGGCGCCTGCACCAGCTCGATCAGCACGCCTTCCCCGCCGATGGGGAACTCTTCGCTGCTCTTAGGATGGATGAAGCAGATGTCGTAGCCCGCCGCGCCCTTGCGGACGCCGCCGGGTGCAAAGCGCACGCCGTTCGCAGCCATCCACTCCACGGCCTTGGGCAGATCGTCCACCCACAGGCCCACGTGGTTGAGCGGCGTGGTGTGCACCGCGGGCTTCTTGTCGGGATTGAGCGGCTGCATCAGGTCCACCTCGACCTTGTGCGAGCCTGTACCGATGGCGCAGATGTCTTCATCCACGTTCTCGCGCTCGGAGACGAAGTTGCCGGTGACGGTGAGGCCCAGCACATCGACCCAGAGCTTGCGCAGCGCGCTCTTGTCGGGGCCGCCGATGGCGATCTGCTGTATGCCGAGGATGCGATAGGGCTTGTTGTTCATTCGAACCTCAGAATGGTTTGATCCACCGCGAGGCTCTCACCCACCTTGGCCTCGATGGCCGCCACCTTGCCATCGCGTTCGGCCACGAGGATGTTCTCCATCTTCATCGCCTCGATGGCCGCCAGACGTTCACCAGCCTGCACCTGCTGGCCGACCTGCACGGCGATCTGCACGAGCAGGCCGGGCATGGGTGAGAGCAGCATCTTGCTGGTGTCGGGCGGCGCCTTGAAAGGCATGAACGTCAGCAGCTCTGAGGCGCGCGGGCTCATGACGTTGGTCACCACCGTGAGCCCGCCGTGCTGGATGCGATAGGCCAGAGGGTTCTTGGGCGTGCCGCGGTCGGCCTGGGCGGTGAAAGGCTTGCCGTTGACGGTGCCGGTGAGGCGGATGTCGTTGAGGCGGGACAGGCAGACGATCTGGTAGCTCTTCTCGCCGACACGAACGGTGGCCTCACCCAGATGGCCGACATATTCCGCCACATGCACCGGATAGCGGCTGGCCTTGCCACCACCCTCGTTGACGACAGCCACATAGTCGCTGTCGATGCGCACCTCGTGCCCGGGCAGCTGGCCGCTGATGCCGGCCTCGCGCTCGCGCGCCTTGCGGCGGATGAAGCCGGCCAGCGCGATCAGGAACTCGGGATCGTCGTGCGGCACGTCCTCGGCCTTGAAGCCGTGGGCATAGTGCTGGGCGATGAAGCCGGTGTTGAAGTTGCCGCTCTGGAAATCAGGATGCGCGAGCAGAGCCGACTGGAAAGGGATGTTGCTGCTGATGCCACGGATCACGAAGCCGTTGAGCGCCTCGCGCATCTTGGCAATCGCCTCGGCCCGGTCCTTGCCGTGCACGATGAGCTTGGCAATCATCGAGTCGTAGAACATCGGGATCTCGCCGCCTTCGTAGACGCCGGTGTCCACGCGCACGCCATAACGGCCATCTTCAGCAGCAACCATGTCGGCCTCGGGCGGCTGGTACTTCACCAAGCGGCCGGTCGAGGGCAGGAAGTTGCGGAACGGGTCTTCGGCGTTGATGCGGCACTCGATGGCCCAGCCTTCGCGCTTGATCTCTTCCTGCTTGAAAGGCAGCGGCTGGCCTGCTGCGACGCGGATCATCTGCTCGACAAGATCGACGCCGGTGATGCACTCGGTCACCGGGTGCTCGACCTGCAGGCGCGTGTTCATCTCCAGGAAGTAGAAGCTCTGGTCCTTGCCGACGACGAACTCCACCGTGCCGGCGCTCTGGTACTTGACGGCCTTGGCCAGCGCAACCGCCTGCTCGCCCATGGCCTTGCGCGTGGCTTCGCTGATGAAGGGCGAAGGCGCTTCCTCGATGACCTTCTGGTGGCGGCGCTGGATCGAGCACTCACGCTCGTGCAGGTAGACCACGCTGCCCTGCGAATCACCCAGCACCTGGATCTCGATGTGGCGTGGCTCCTCGACGAACTTCTCCATGAAGACGCGGTCGTCGCCGAAGCTGTTGCGCGCCTCGTTGCGGCAACTGGTGAAGCCTTCGAAGCATTCCTTGTCATTGAAGGCCACGCGCAGGCCCTTGCCGCCGCCGCCGGCACTGGCCTTGATCATGACCGGGTAGCCGATGCCCTGGGCGATCTTGACGGCCTCTTCCGCGGAAAGGATGGGCTCGTTGTAGCCGGGGATGGTATTGACCTTGGCCTCGTTCGCCAGCTTCTTGGACGCGATCTTGTCGCCCATCGCCGCAATCGAGTAATGCTTGGGGCCGATGAAGGCGATGCCGGCTTCTTCCACGCGACGGGCGAAGTCTTCGTTCTCGCTCAGGAAGCCGTAGCCCGGGTGGATGGCCTCGGCGCCGGTGGACTGCGCGGCGGCGATGATCTTGTCGGCGACCAGGTAAGACTCGCGCGAAGGCGCGGGGCCGAGCAGCACGGCTTCATCGGCCAGCTCGACGTGGCGCGCGTCCTTGTCGGCTTCCGAGTAAACAGCCACTGTCGCGATGCCCATCTTACGGGCCGTGACGATGACACGGCAGGCGATCTCTCCGCGATTGGCGATCAGGATTTTCTTGAACATATGGCTTATCTCTCGATGGAATAGTTGACGCGCACCTCGCGCCCGGGCAGGCGCACGGCCAGCCAGCGTTCGATGCGTTCACGGTCGGATTTGGATTCGGCTTGGCGCTGCGTGATGCGCACCAGGGTGACGGGCGCCGGCGCGCTGGCTGCGGACTCGGCACCAAGGCCGATGGCCACCTCGTGCGCGGCCGGGTATTGCGCCTTCAGCTCGGCAATCAGCTGCGCGTAGTCGGGCATGGCACCGCGCAGCTTCTCGTTCTCGTCCTGCAGTTCCTGCACGCGGGAGCGCAGGCTGTCGGCCTCGCGGCTGACCTGCTGGAGCACGTCGGCGCGCAGCTCCTGCTTGAGGTTGTTGACGTTGACCGGATCGGTGCCTGAAAAGCGCACGGCCACATCGGCGTTGGCAAAGCCCTTACCCTGCAGGCGCTCTGCAATCTCTCGGCCCAGCTTGTCCTCGCGCTTGTCGCCCGAGATGGTGAGGCGGATGGTCCGCGTGGTGGGATCGATCTCGCGGTCCAGCAGGATGTAGCGGCTGTCGCGCGAGAGCGCTTCCACCTGCTCGGTGGCAGCAGTGATGAAGCGCTGTTCCTGCACGAAGCGCCAGGCCAGATAGGCACTGGGCAGCAGCACGCCGATCACCGTCAGCGTGGTGAACATGCGCGCGCGCAGCTGGGTGCTGTCCGAGACCAGGCCGCGCAGCGGCAGGCGGATCAGCTTGACGAAGACGAAGGTTGAGAACGCGATGAAGACGCCGTTGATCAGGAAAAGGTAGAAGGCGCCGCCCGCGAAAGCCCAGCTGCCCTTGGAGAGGCCGAAGCCCACCGTGCACAAGGGCGGCATCAGCGCCGTGGCGATGGCCACGCCAGGGATCACATTGCTGATCGAACGCCGCGTGAGCGCGAGGATGCCGGCCGAGCCGCCGAAGAAGGCAATCAGCACGTCCCACAGATTGGGCGTTGTGCGGGCCAGCAGCTCGGTGCCGGCCACGCGCAGCGGGCTGATGGTGAAGTACAGCGTGCTGGTGACGAGGCTGATGGCCGTGAAGATGGCCAGGTTGCGCAGCGCACGACGGATCAGGCGCATGTCATGCACCGCCAGGCCATAGCCCACGCCGACGATGGGCCCCATCAGCGGCGAGATCAGCATGGCGCCGATGATGACGGCCGTGCTGTTGACGTTGAGCCCGACCGAGGCCACCAGGATGGCGAAGAACAGCACCCACAGATTGGTGCCGGCCACGTCCACGCCCGCGCGCACGCTGCCGTCGATCTCATCGGGATCGTCCAGGTCGCGGCGCAAGTTGAACAGCTCGGCGATGCTGTTGTTGTCAGGCTTGGGGCTGTCTTTTCTCATGGCGTCGTCCTCGTACTGCAGGCCGGGTTCAGAGTGGCTTCAGAGCGGGATGTTGCCGTGTTTGCGCCACGGGTTTTCGAGCTTCTTGTCCTTGAGCATGATGAGGCTGCGGCAGATGCGCTTGCGTGTCTCGTGCGGCTGGATCACGTCGTCGATGAAGCCGCGCGCGCCGGCCACGAAGGGGTTGGCGAAGCGGGCCTTGTACTCGGCCTCGCGGGCGGCAAGCTTGGCGGGGTCGCCCTTGTCCTCGCGGAAGATGATCTCCACCGCGCCCTTGGCGCCCATCACGGCAATCTCGGCGTTAGGCCAGGCGAAGTTGACGTCACCGCGCAGATGCTTGGAGGCCATCACGTCATAGGCGCCGCCGTAGGCCTTGCGGGTGATGACGGTGACCTTGGGCACCGTGCATTCGGCATAGGCGTACAGCAGCTTGGCGCCGTGCTTGATGATGCCGCCGTACTCCTGCGAGGTGCCGGGCATGAAGCCGGGCACGTCCACGAAGGTGATCACCGGAATGTTGAAGGCATCGCAGAAGCGCACGAAGCGCGCGGCCTTGATGCTGCTCTTGATGTCCAGGCAGCCGGCCAGCACCAGCGGCTGGTTGGCGACGATGCCGACCGTCTGGCCTTCCATGCGGGCGAAGCCGGTGAGGATGTTCTTGGCGTAGTCGGGCTGCAGCTCGAAGAAGTCGCCGTCGTCGACCGTCTTGAGGATCAGCTCCTTCATGTCGTAGGGCTTGTTCGCGTTCTCGGGCACCAGCGTGTCGAGCGAATGGTCGAGCCGGTTGCTCGGGTCGCCGTTGGGCCGCGTAGGCGCCTTCTCTCGGTTGTTCAGCGGCAGGTAGTTGAAGAAGCGGCGCAGCATCAGGATGGCTTCGACGTCGTTCTCGAACGCCAGGTCGGCCACGCCGCTCTTGGTGTTGTGCGTGCTGGCGCCGCCGAGCTCTTCAGCCGTGACTTCCTCGTGCGTCACGGTCTTCACCACCTCGGGTCCGGTGACGAACATGTAGGAAGAGTCCTTGACCATGAAGATGAAGTCCGTCATGGCCGGCGAGTACACCGCGCCGCCTGCGCAAGGGCCCATGATCATGCTGATCTGCGGCACCACGCCCGAGGCCAGCACGTTCTTCTGGAACACGTCGGCATAACCGCCCAGCGAAGCCACGCCTTCCTGGATACGCGCGCCGCCCGAATCGTTGAGGCCGATCACCGGAGCGCCGACCTTCATGGCCTGGTCCATCACCTTGCAGATCTTCTCGGCGTGCGTCTCGCTCAGGGCGCCGCCGAAGACCGTGAAGTCCTGGCTGTAGGCAAAGGCCAGGCGGCCGTTGATCATGCCGTAGCCGATCACCACGCCGTCGCCCGGGATCTTGTTATCGGCCATGCCGAAGTCCACGCAGCGGTGCTCGACGAACATGTCCCATTCTTCGAAGGTGCCGTCGTCGAACAGCAGGTCGAGCCGCTCTCGCGCCGTCAGCTTTCCCTTGGCGTGCTGGGCCGCAATGCGCTTCTCGCCGCCGCCCAGGCGCGCCGCAGCACGCTTTTCTTCGAGTTGCTTTTGGATGTCATGCATCGTTGTCTACTCCAGAGAACTTCTTCAATAAAAGTCGCGCCGCCGTGGATGCGGGCAGTTCGCCCGCAAGCACGCGCCGCGTTGTGTCATCCAGCGCCCCGCGCACGGCGGGCGAGCTGGCAAATTGATGCTTCAAGCCAGCCTGGATGCGCTCCCACATCCAGGCCAGCGATTGTTGTTCGCGCTTGGCTGCAAAGCCAGTGCCGCTCAGGCGCGTGACGGCCTCCCAGAAACGCTCCAGCCCCTCGCCCTTCAGGGCCGAGAGCTGCATCACCTCCACGCCATGGCGCTGCAGCCGCATGCTGGAGACGATCATCGCCTGCGCCCGCGTGGCGGCCGCCGCGTCGATGTCGGCCTTGTTGATGACGATCAGGTCGGCCAGTTCCATCACGCCTTTCTTGATCGCCTGAAGGTCGTCGCCGGCATTGGGCAGCTGCAGCAGCACGTAGAGGTCGGTCATGCCGGCTACGGCCGTCTCGCTCTGGCCCACGCCGACGGTCTCGACGATGACGATGTCGAACCCCGCGGCCTCGCACACCAGCATCGCCTCGCGCGTCTTCTCGGCCACGCCGCCGAGTGTGCCGCTGCTCGGGCTCGGGCGGATGTAGGCGCGCTCATCCATCGAGAGCCGCTCCATGCGCGTCTTGTCGCCTAGGATGGAGCCGCCCGAGACGCTGCTGGAGGGATCGACCGCCAGCACCGCGACCTTGTGGCCGCGCGCGATCAGCATCAGGCCCAGTGCCTCGATGAAGGTGCTCTTGCCGACGCCGGGCACGCCGGAGATGCCGATGCGCAGCGACTTGCCTGTGTGCGGCAGCAGCTCGGTCAGCAGCGCATCGGCCTCGGCGCGGTGATCGGCACGCGTCGATTCGAGCAGGGTGATGGCCTTGGCGATGGCGCGGCGTTCGCCTGCGAGGACGGCGGGCGCGAGGCTCATTGCGGCGCGCTCCAGCGGTACTCGATATCGAACTCGTGCTCAGCAACCTGCACAAAGCCGTGCCGCTGGTAGAAGCGGTTCGAGTCGCTTTGCTTGAGGGCGTGGAGCGTCAGGTCTTGCCCGTGCGACTTGGCCCATTCGAGGATGCTCGTGCCCACGCCGCCGCCTTGCGCACCGACACGGACGAACAGGTGGTCCATATGCAGGTGATCGCCCACCGGTTCGAGCTTGATGAAACCGATGCGCTCACCATCGCGAAGGACGTGCTGCATCCACTGCTGATCGAACTGCGCTGAAAAGCGCTCACGGCTGCGCTGCGGATCGCCCAGGCCGATGCGAAGCAGGCTCTCGCGCATCGCCTCCATGCGCAGCGCGAACAGCTCCTCGAAATCGCCGGCAACCACAGGCTCGAAGCTCAGCGCCATGCCCCGTCCTCAGGCCGCCACGGCCTTGCGGATCTGCTCCAGCACATCCTTAGCGCTGGCCGGGATGGGCGTGCCGGGGCCGTAGATGCCCTTCACGCCCGCGTCGTACAACATGCCATAGTCCTGCTGCGGGATCACGCCGCCGACGAAGACGATGATGTCGTTCGCGCCCTGTGCTTTCAGCGCCTCGATGATGGCCGGCACCAGGGTCTTGTGGCCGGCGGCGAGCGTGGAGACGCCGACGGCGTGCACGTCGTTCTCGATCGCCTGGCGGGCGCATTCCTCGGGGGTCTGGAACAGCGGGCCCATGTCCACGTCGAAGCCGAGGTCGGCATAGGCCGTGGCCACGACCTTGGCGCCGCGGTCGTGGCCGTCCTGGCCGAGCTTGGCGATCATCACGCGGGGGCGGCGGCCCTGGTTTTCGGCGAATGCCTTGATCTCGCCCTGCAGTTTTGCCCAGCCTTCGGCGGAGTCATAGGCCGCGGCGTAGACGCCGGTGACCTTCTGCGTGTCTGCGCGGTGGCGGCCATAGGCGGCTTCAAGCGCGTCGCTGACCTCGCCCACCGTGGCGCGCAGGCGCACGGCCTGGATCGAAAGGTCGAGCAGATTGCCCTGGCCGCTCTTGGCCGCTTCAGTCAGTGCATTCAGGGCGTTAGCCACCGCAGCGCTGTCGCGGCTGGCCTTGATGTTCTTGAGCCGCTCGACCTGCTGGTCGCGCACGGCATGGTTGTCCACGTCGAGGATGTCGATCGGGTCTTCCTTGGCCAGCTTGTACTTGTTGACGCCGACGATCACGTCCTTGCCCGAGTCGATGCGCGCCTGCTTCTCGGCCGCGCTGGCCTCGATCTTGAGCTTGGCCCAGCCGCTATCCACGGCCGCCGTCATGCCGCCCATGGCGTCTACCTCTTCAATGATCTTCCAGGCGGCGTCGGCCATGTCCTGGGTCAGCTTCTCCATCATGTAGCTGCCGGCCCAGGGGTCGATCACGTTGGTGATGTGGGTCTCTTCCTGGATGATCAGCTGGGTGTTGCGGGCGATGCGCGAGCTGAACTCGGTCGGCAGGGCGATAGCCTCGTCCAGCGAATTGGTGTGCAGTGACTGGGTGCCACCGAACACCGCGGCCATCGCTTCAATCGTGGTCCTGACGACGTTGTTGTACGGGTCCTGCTCGGTCAGGGACCAGCCCGAGGTCTGGCTGTGCGTGCGCAGCATCAGGCTCTTGGGGTTGGTGGCGCCAAAGCCCTTCATGATCCGGCACCACAAGAGGCGCGCGGCGCGCATCTTGGCGATCTCCAGGTAGAAGTTCATGCCCACGGCCCAGAAAAAGGACAGGCGCGGCGCGAAGTCGTCCACCTTCAGCCCTTTGGCCTGGGCGGTCTTCACGTACTCCTTGCCGTCGGCCAGGGTGAAGGCCAGTTCCAGCGCCTGCGTGGCGCCGGCTTCCTGCATGTGATAACCGCTGATGCTGATCGAGTTGAACTTGGGCATCTTCTGCGCCGTGTACTCGATGATGTCGCCGATGATCTTCATCGAAGGCGCCGGCGGGTAGATGTAGGTGTTGCGGACCATGAACTCCTTGAGGATGTCGTTCTGGATTGTCCCGGAGAGCTGATCCTGCGGCACGCCCTGCTCCTCGGCCGCCACCACATAGCCGGCCAGCACGGGCAGCACGGCGCCGTTCATGGTCATGGAGACCGAGACCTTGTCGAGCGGGATGCCGTCGAACAGGATCTTCATGTCCTCCACCGAGTCGATGGCCACACCGGCCTTGCCCACGTCGCCGGTCACGCGCGGGTGGTCGCTGTCGTAGCCGCGGTGGGTGGCGAGGTCAAACGCCACCGAGACGCCCTGCCCGCCGGCAGCCAGGGCCTTGCGATAGAAGGCATTGCTGGCCTCGGCCGTGGAGAAGCCAGCGTACTGGCGGATGGTCCAGGGGCGCACGGCGTACATGGTTGCCTGCGGGCCGCGCAGAAAGGGCTCGAAGCCGGGCAGCGTGTCTGCGTTCGGCAGACCCGCCGTGTCGACGGCCGTGTACAGCGGCTTGACGACCAAGCCTTCGGGCGTGTGCCAGTTCAGCGCCGACACGTCGCCGCCGGGTGCGGACTTGGCGGCTGCCTTGAGCCACTGCTCGTAGGTGGCGGAGGTGAATTCAGACATGGCAATCCCGTTCTTGTATCGACTTCAGGCGGCGGATGATAGCCCAATTCGCATTCATAATTATAAATTCAAATGCGTTAGACTCATACCCATGACCGCCCCCGCCGCTCAAGCTGCCAGCCCGTCGCCGTTTGCCTCGCGCGCCCTCTACCAGGACGTGGCCGAGCACCTGCGCCAGCAGATCTTCGGCCGCCAGCTGGAGCCCGGCGCCTGGATCGACGAGCTCAAGCTCTGTGCCGCCCTAGGCATCAGCCGCACGCCCCTGCGTGAGGCGCTCAAGGTGCTGGCCGCCGAAGGCCTGGTGACCATGAAGGTACGCCGCGGCGCCTACGTGACCGAGATGAGCGAGCGCGACGTGCGCGAGGCCTACCAACTGCTGGCACTGCTCGAAGCGGACGCAGCGGCCACCGTAGCCGCCAAGGCGAGCTCCGCCGAACTGGCCGAGCTCCAGCAAATCCATGACCTGCTGGAGACGCAGGTCCACCAGCGCGACGCCTTCTTCGCCACCAACGAGCGCTTCCACATGCGCGTGCTGGAGATCGAGGGCAACCGCTGGCGCCAGCAAATCGTGACCGACCTGCGCAGGGTGATGAAGCTCAACCGCCACCACTCGCTGTTCAAGCAGGGCCGGCTGGCCGAATCGCTGGCCGAGCACCGGGCCATGGTGGCCGCGCTGGCGCGGCGCGACGCCGAGACCGTGCGCCGATCCGTGATCGCGCATTTCGAGAACGGCCTGGCCGCCACCTCGGTCTCCGCCACCTAGGACGGCCTGCGCCCGCCGCCTCGCCGCCCGAGGCGAGACGGACACAAATTTGTCACGACCCCGCCCCCCGCGACCGAGGGGAAAACCAAGGGATTTCCCGTTCGCAAAACGTGAACTGGAACTCGCTTCGTGCCCTTTTGTGTGCATTGGTTTCCGGCACATTGCCCTAGCATTGCCTTGGTGGAAACCCGACACGTCGAACATAATCGTTAGCTTGCAATTCGCTGATTTCCAACTGTCAGTAAAAGTAACGCTCAAGTTCAGCGTCACCATTCCGAAAACCGAAACATGGCAATCGGCTGTCGATTGCCTTGTGCATGTTTTGCGCTCTACATCCGGTTACGGTTGTGGAGCACACCGAATCACCGCCCTTTGGGCGAGTACCGCCCATAGTCGAGGGAGCTGAAGATGGCATCGCTGATTACAAACCTGACCACCGACCAGATCGCCACGCTGTCCACTTACACGCTCTCCCGGCTCAACAGTGACGATTGGGCAGCGTTTTCGACGGATCAGTTCCAGGCGCTGACCACCACCCAGTTCTCCTCCCTCAGCACCAAGGCGGTCTCGTTCTTCACGACGAGCAACCTGGCAGCCATCGAGTCGGATGACCTGCGGGCCCTGAATACGGCCGACATCAAGACGCTGACGACCGACCAGATTAACGCGCTGGGCACCGACACCTTCTCGACGCTGCAGACCCGCCAGATCGGCGCGCTGACCACCGCGCAGGTGCACAACCTCTCCTCCGACGCGCTGAACTCCCTGGGCAGCGACCAGATTCAGGCGCTGAGCACCTTGCAGCTCGCCGCGCTGAGCACCGCGCAGATCAGCACCATGGAGACGGACGACGTCCAGGCCCTGCGCTCGGACCAGATCAAGGGCTTGAGCTCCACCCAGATCGGCGCGCTGACCTCGGACGCCATCGCCGCCCTGCAGACGCAACAAACCGCGGCCCTGACCAGTTCCCAGGCGGGCGCTCTGACGTCCGACCAGGCCCAGGCCCTGGCGACCGACGCCCTGCATGCTCTGAACACCGCCGCCCTGCGCGCGCTGAGCACCGACGACATCGCCGCCCTGGGCAGCGACCAGGTGGCCGCCCTGAGCACCCTGCAAATCGGCGCGCTGACCACCAAGCAGATCGGCCAGGTCAGCAGCGACGACCTGGCGGCCCTGAACACGGACCAGATCCGCGCCATCAGCACCGCCCAGATCGGCGTGCTGAGCACCGACCAGGTCAGCGGCCTGTCCAGCGCCGACGTGGCCGCCCTGGCCACCGCGCAGGTCAAGGCGCTGAACTCGTCGCAGCTCTCGGTCATCAGCACCGACGGCATTGCCGCGATGAACTCGCAGCAGATCGGCACGCTGAACTCGCAGCAGATCCAGGGCCTGAACAGCGACCAGGTCCACGCCATCACCAGCGATGACCTGCGCGCCATCTCGACCGCCACGCTGCGCTCGATCGGCACCAACCAGTTCCAGGCGCTGGACACCGACCAGGTGGCCGCCCTCTCCTCGAACCAGATCGCCAGCCTGACCACCGGCCAGGTGACCGTGCTGAGCTCCGACGCGCTGAACGCGCTGGACAGCACCCAGCTGCGCGCCTTGACCACGGCGCAAGTGGGCGTGCTGAGCACCGACCAGATCACCGGCATGGACAGCGCCGAGCTGACCCAGCTCACCACGGCACAGCTGCGCGCGCTCGGCTCCAACCAGATCGGCGTCATCGGCACCGACAGCATCGCCGGCCTGGGCACGGCGCAGTTCGCCTCGCTGACCTCCGCGCAAGTGGCCGGCCTCACCACCGACCAGGTCGCGGCCATCGAGAGCGCCGACCTGCGCGCCCTGGGCACCGGCGCCCTGCGCGCCTTGACCACCGACCAGTTCGCCGCCCTGGGCTCTGACCAGACCTCGGCGCTGACCACCGCCCAGATCGGCGCGCTGACGACCGGCCAGGTCAATGTGCTGACCTCGGACGCGCTCAACGCCTTCGACACCTCGCAGATCCGCGCCCTGAACACGGCGCAGCTGCACGGCCTGGGCACCGACGTCATCAATGCCATGCAGACGGACGACGTCGCGGCACTGGCGACCAGCCAGCTCAAGGGCTTCGACTCCTCGCAGATCGGCGCGCTGAACACCGAAAGCATCGCGGCGCTGGGCTCGGCCCAGATCGCCAGCCTGGGCACCAACCAGTTGGCCGGCCTGACGAGCGACCAGGTCGCCGCCATCCAGAGCACCGACATGAAGGCGCTCTCCACCGCCGACCTGCGCGCGCTCACCACCGACCAGTTCACCGCCTTCACTTCCGACCAACTGAGCCAGCTGACCACGGCCCAGGTCGGCTCGCTGACCACCGGCGAAGTCGTGGTGATGACCAGCGACGAGCTGAACGCCTTCAACACCGCGCAGATCCGCGCGCTTACCAGCGCGCAAGTGGGCGCGCTGACGACCGACCAGGTCGCCGGTATGGAAAGCGCCGACGTCGCTGCCCTGAGCACGCCGCAGCTCGGCGCCTTCAGCTCCGACCAGATCGCCGCCCTCTCCACCGACAACATCGCGGCGATGAGCTCGTCGCAGATCGGCGGACTCACGACCAAGCAGCTGGCCGGCCTCGACACCGACCAGATGACGGCGCTGAACAGCGCCGACGTGCGCGCGCTCTCGACCGCCGCGCTGCGCAGCCTCTCGACCGACCAGTTCTCGGCCCTTGATTCCACCCAGACCGTCGCCCTAACCTCGGTGCAGGTGGGCGCGCTGACCACGGCGCAGGTCCAGCTGTTGAGCTCGGACGAGCTCAACGCCTTCGACAGCACGCAGATCCGCGCGCTGAACACGGCCCAGATCGGCGCGCTGACCACGCTGCAGCTCTCCACCATGGAGAGCAACGACGTCGTCGCGCTGAATTCCTCGCAGATCCGCGCGCTGAGCTCCGACCAGCTCGGCGCCCTGCCCACCGACGCTGTGGCCGGCCTGGGCTCGACCCAGATCGGCGCACTGACTTCGGTGCAGGTGCATGGCTTGTCGACCGACCAGATGGGCGCCATCGCCTCCACGGCCGTCAAGGCCCTGACGACGGATGCCGTGCATGCCCTCTCCAGCGACCAACTGGGCGGCCTGCACACCGACCAGGTCAGCGCACTGAGCACGGCCCAGGTGGCGTCGCTGAGCACGCTGCAGGTCAGTACGCTCTCGACCGACAACCTCGACGCCCTTAATACGGCGCAGATCCGCGCCCTGGGCACGGCCCAGATCGCCACGCTCTCGACCCTGCAGGTCAACGCGATGGAAAGCGCGGACGTGGCGGCCCTGTCGACCAACCAGATCGGTGCCCTGACTTCGGATGAAGTCGGCGCCCTGTCCACCGCCAACGTGGTGGCGCTGACTTCCAGCCAGGTCGCCGCGCTGAATTCCGCCCAGGTGGCCGGCCTCACGACCGACCAGGTGGCGGCGCTCGAAACCAATGACCTGAAAGCCATGACCACGGGCACGCTGCGTGCCCTGACCAGCGACCAGGTCAACGCCCTGAGCACCGACCAGATCGCCGCGCTGTCCACCCAACAGGTGGCTGCACTGACCACCAGCCCGCAGTTCAGTGGCCTCTCGACCGACAACCTGAACGCCCTGACGAGCGCGCAGATCCACGCCCTGACCACCGGCCAGGTGGCCGCGCTGACGACGGCCCAGCTGTCGACCATGACCAGCGACGATGTCTCGGCGCTGAGCTCCAACCAGTTCAAGGTGCTGGGCTCCGACCAGGTCGGCGCGCTCTCCACCGATTCCATCCATGCTCTGGGCTCCTCGCAGCTCAGCGGCCTCACGTCCGTGCAAGTGGCCGGCCTGACGACCGACCAGATGGGCGCGATCAGCTCGGCCTCGATCAAGACGATGACGACCTCGGCCGTCCATGCGCTGACGAGCGACCAGCTCGGCGCTCTGGGCACCGACCAGGTCAGCGCGCTGGCGACCGCGCAAGTGGCTTCGCTGAGCACGCTGCAGGTCAGCACGCTCTCGACCGACAACCTCAACGCCTTCAACAGCGCAGAGATCCGCGCCCTGGGCACCGCCCAGGTCGGCTCGCTGACCACCCTTCAGCTCAATGCGCTGGAGACCGCCGACGTGGCGGCCCTGAGCACCGCGCAGATTCACGCGCTGAGCAGCGACCAGATCGGCGGCCTCTCCACCAACGGCATCGTCGCCCTGAGCACGGCCCAGATCAATGCGCTGAGCTCCACGCAAGTGGCTGGCCTGACGACCGACGAGATGGGTGCCATCGAGTCCGGCGACGTGAAGGCGATTGCCACGGCCGCCCTGCGCGCGCTCAACAGCGACCAGCTCGCCGCCTTCGACTCGACCCAGATCGGTGGTCTCTCGACCGCGCAGGTCGCTTCGCTGACGACGCAGCAGGTCAACCAGATGGCCACCGATGACTTCGGTGCCCTGGGCACGGACCAGATCCGCGCACTGACCACGGCCCAGATCACCGCGATCACCACCGACGAACTCGGCGCGCTGAACTCCGTGCAGTTCGCTGCCCTGCAAACGAACCAGATCAACGCGCTGACCACGCAGCAGATCAGCGAGCTTTCCAGCGACAACCTGAACGCCTTCAACAGCGTGCAGATCCGTGCGCTGAACACCGCCCAGATCCATGCGCTGACCACCGACCTGGTCAACAGCATGGCCACGGACGACGTGCAGGCGCTGACGACCACGCAGCTCGGTGCACTGGGCTCCGACCAGCTCGGCGCCTTCTCCACCGCGGCCATCGTCGCCCTGACCTCCACGCAGATCGCCGGCCTGAACTCGGCCGAAGTGGCGGGCCTGACGACCGACCAGATGGCGGCCATCGAGTCCAGCGACCTCAAGGCCCTGAGCAGCGCCGCGCTGCGCGCCCTGAGCAGCGACCAGCTCGCCGCGCTGACGACCGACCAGATCGGCGGCCTGACCACCGCACAGGTGGCCTCGCTCACGACGACGCAGGTCAGCCAGCTCTCCACCGATGACCTGAACGCCTTCAACAGCGCGCAGATCCGTGCGCTGACCTCGGCGCAGGTGCAGGCGCTGTCCACCGACGAGGTCGCCGCGCTGGGCACGGCCGACGTGCACGCCCTGGGCACCAACCAGATCAAGGTGCTGAGCTCCGACCAGGTCGGCGCCATCTCCACCGACGGCATCGTGGCCCTGGATTCGACCCAGATCGGCGCACTCGGCTCCAACCAGGTGACGGGCCTGTCCACGAGCCAGGTCGCGGCCATCGAGACGGCCGACGTCAAGGCCATCAACACCGTGGCCCTGCGCGCGCTGACGAGCGATCAGGTCAACGCCCTGGGCACCGACCAGATGGCGGCCATGTCCACCCAGCAGGTGGCTGCGCTGACGACCAGCCCGCAGGTCAGCGGACTGTCCACCGACAACCTGAACGCCCTCACCAGCAACCAGATCCGCGCCCTGACGACGGGGCAGATCACCGCCCTGACGACGACGCAACTGGCCGCGATGACCAGCGACGACGTGTCGGCCATGAACTCTAGCCAGTTCAAGGCCCTGGGTTCCGACCAGTTGGGTGCGATCTCCACCGATTCGATCCATGCGCTGGGCACCGTCCAGCTCAGCGGCCTCACGTCCGTGCAAGTGGCCGGCCTGACGACCGACCAGATGGGCGCGATCAGCTCGGCCTCGATCAAGTCGATCACCACCGCGGCCGTGCACGCGCTGACGAGCGACCAGCTCGGCGCCCTGGGCACCGACCAGGTCAGCGCGCTGGCGACCTCGCAGGTGGCCGCGCTGAGCACGCTGCAGGTCAGCACGCTCTCGACCGACAACCTCAACGCCTTCAACAGCGCTGAGATCCGCGCCCTGGGCACCGCCCAGGTCGGCTCGCTGACCACCGCGCAGCTCAATGCGCTGGAGACCGCTGACGTGGCGGCCCTCTCGACCACGCAGATCAAGGCGCTGAGCAGCGACCAGATCGGCGGCCTCTCCACCGACGGCATCGTCGCGCTGAACACGGCACAGATCAATGCGCTGAGCTCCACGCAAGTGGCCGGCCTGACGACCGACGAGATGGGTGCTATCCAGTCCGGCGACGTGAAGGCGATTTCCACATCCGCCCTGCGCGCGCTCAACAGCGACCAACTCGCCGCCTTCGACTCGACCCAGATCGGTGGTCTCTCGACCGCGCAGGTCGCTTCGCTGACGACGCAGCAGGTCAACCAGATGGCCACCGATGACTTCGGTGCCCTGGGCACGGACCAGATCCGCGCACTGACCACGGCCCAGATCACCGCGATCACCACCGACGAACTCGGCGCGCTGAACTCCGTGCAGTTCGCTGCCCTGCAAACGAACCAGATCAACGCGCTGACCACGCAGCAGATCAGCCAGTTGTCCAGCGACAACCTGAACGCCTTCAACAGCGTGCAGATCCGCGCACTGAACACGGCGCAGATCGGCGCGCTGACCACCGACCTGGTCAGCAGCATGGCCACGGACGACGTGCAGGCGCTGACCACATCGCAGCTGAACGCGCTGAACTCGGCCCAGCTCGGCGCCTTCTCCACCAACGCCATCGTGGCGCTGACTTCCGGCCAGATCGCCGGCCTGAACTCGGCCGAAGTGGCAGGCCTGACGACCGACCAGATGGCGGCCATCGAGTCCAGCGACCTCAAGGCCCTGACCAGCGCCGCCCTGCGTGCCCTGACCAGCGACCAGCTCAATGCCCTGAGCACCGATCAGATCGGCGGCCTGACCACCGCGCAGGTGGCTTCGCTGACGACCGCCCAGGTCAGCCAGATGGCCACGGACGATCTGAACGCGCTGAACAGCAACCAGATCCGCGCCCTGACCAGCGCGCAAGTGCAGGCGCTGACCACCGATGAAGTGGCCGCGCTCGGCACCGCTGACGTGCATGCCCTGAGCTCCAGCCAGATCAAGACGCTGAGTAGCGCGCAAGTCGGCGCCATCTCCACCGACGGCTTCGTGGCCCTGGACTCCAGCCAGATCGGCTCGCTGACCTCGGCCCAGGCCGCCGGCCTGACGACCGACCAGATGGCGGCCATCGAATCGGCGGACATCAAGGCGCTCAGCACCTCGACGCTGAACAGCCTGAACAGCGCCCAGATCGCCGCCCTGGATTCCAGTCAGATCGGCGCGCTGAGCACCGCGCAGGTGGCAGCGCTGAGCACGCTGCAGATCAGCCAGCTCGGCAGCGACACGCTGAACGCCTTCAACAGCACCGAGATCCGCGCGCTGAGCACGACCCAGCTGGCCGCGCTGACGACGGCCGACATCAGCACCATGGCCAGCGACGACGTGCATGCGCTGTCCACGCTGCAGGTGCGTTCGCTGAACTCGGCCCAGTTCGCTGCGATCAGCACCGACGGCATCGCCGGCATGGACTCCTCGCAGTTCGCGGCCCTGACCTCGGTCCAGGCCGTGGGCATGAGCTCCGACCAGGTGGCCGCCCTCAACTCGCAGGACCTCGGCGCCCTGAGCACCGGCGCTCTGCGTGTCTTGGGCAGCGACCAGCTCGCCGCGCTCGACTCCACGCAGCTGGGCGGCCTGACCACGCTGCAGGTGGCTGCGCTGACGACCACCCAGGTCAGCCAGCTCGCCACGGACGACTTCGCCGACCTCAACAGCAACCAGCTGCGCGCGCTGACCTCAGCCCAGGTGCAATCGCTGACCAGCGATGAACTGGCGGCGCTGAACAGCTCGCAAATCGGCGCCCTGGCTACCAGCCAGATCGCCGCACTGAGCACGCTGCAGGTCAGCCAGCTCGGCAGCGACACGCTCAACGCCTTCAACAGCGCCGAGATCCGCGCGCTGACGACGAGCCAGATCGGTGCCCTGTCCACGGCGGACATCAACACCATGGCCACCGACGATGTGCAGGCCCTGAGCTCCACCCAGCTGGGGACGCTGAACTCCGCGCAGCTCGGCGCGCTCTCCACCGATGGCATCGTGGCCTTGACCTCGACCCAGGTGGCCGCGCTGAACTCGGCTGAAGTGACCGGCCTCACGACCGACCAGATGGCGGCCATCGAGTCCAGCGACCTCAAGGCCCTGTCCACGCTCGCGCTGCGTGCCCTTACCAGCGACCAGCTCAATGCGCTGGGCACCGCCCAGGTGGGCGGCCTGTCCACCACGCAGGTGGCCGCGCTGACGACCTCGCAGGTCAGCACGCTGGCCACCGACGATCTGAACGCCTTCAACAGCTCGCAGATCCGTTCGCTGACCACGGCCCAGATGCTGGCGCTGACAACCGACGAAGTCGCCGCGCTCGGCACCACGGCCGTCCACGCCCTGGCCACCAACCAGATCGCGGCGATGAACTCGGCCCAGGTCGGCGCCATCTCCACGGACGGCATCGTGGCCATGGATTCGAGCCAGATCGGCGCGCTGACCACGGCGCAGATCGTCGGCCTGACCACCGACCAGTTGGCGGCCATCGAGACGTCCGATATCAAGGCCATCAACACCGCTGCGCTGCGCCTGCTCAACAGCGACCAGCTGGCGGCGCTGGACTCGGCCCAGATCGCGGCCTTCGCCACGCCGGCGCAGGTGGCGGCCCTGAGCACGCTGCAGATCAGCCAGCTCGGCAGCGACACGCTCAACGCCTTCAACAGCGCTGAGATCCGCGCCCTGGGCTCGGCACAGCTGCAGGCCCTGACCACCGCGCTGATCAACAGCATGGCCAGCAACGACGTGCAGGCCCTGGCCAGCAACCAGCTGACGGCCCTGAACTCGGCCCAGATCGGTGCCTTGTCTACTGACAACGTGGTGGCCCTGACCTCCGACCAGGTCGCCGCGCTGACCTCGGTCCAGGCCGTTGGCCTGACGACCGACCAGATGGCTGCCATCGAGACCGCCGACATCAAGGCGCTCGGCACTCTGGCCCTGCGCGCGCTGAACAGCGACCAGCTGGCTGCGTTGACCTCCAACCAGGTCGGCGCCCTGCTGACCCAGCAGGTTGCGGCCCTGACCACGCTGCAGATCAACCAGCTCGGCAGCGACCAGCTCAACGCCTTCAACAGCGCTGAAGTCCGCGCCCTCAGCACCGCGCAAGTGGCGGCGCTGACGACTGCGAACATCAATGCGATGGAGACGGCGGACGTGCAGGCCCTGGGCACCAACCAGGTGGCGGCGCTGAACTCCTCACAGGCAGGTGCGCTGTCCACGGACGCCATCGTGGCCCTGACCTCGAACCAGATCGGCGCCCTGAGCTCGGCGCAGACTGCGGGCATGAGCTCCGACCAGTTCGCGGCCATCGAGTCGGCCGACATCAAGTCCCTGGCGACGACCGCGCTGCGCAGCCTCAACAGCGACCAGCTGGGCGCTCTGGACTCCACGCAGATCGGCGCGCTGAGCACCGTGCAGGTGGCGGCGCTGACGACCCTGCAGGTCAGCCAGCTCTCCAGCGACAGCCTGAACGCGCTGACGACCGACCAGTTCAAGGCCCTCACCACAGCAGAGGTGGGCGCGCTGCAGACCGCGCAGGTCTCGGCCCTGGAAACCGCCGACGTGCAAGCCCTGAGCACGGCCCAACTGCATGCGCTGAACTCGAGTCAGATCGGCGCCATCAGCACAGATGGCATCGTGGCCCTGACCTCCAGCCAGATCGGCTCGCTGACCAGCGCGCAAGCGGCCGGCCTGTCGACCGACCAGGTGGCGGCGATCGAGACGGCCGATGTCGGCTCGATCACGACGGCAACGCTGGCCTCGCTCAGCAGCGACCAGCTCAACGCCTTCGACTCCAGCCACATCGGGGCCCTGAGCACGCAGCAGGCCGCCGCGCTGACCACGCTGCAGCTGCATGCGCTGATCACCGATGACGTGGTGGCCCTGACGACCGCGCAGTTCGCTGCCCTGTCCTCGACCCAGCTGCACGCCTTCACCTCGGATCAGGTGGCGGCGATCGAGACGCAGGACCTGGTGGCGATCGCGACCAACCGCCTGAGCGCCTTCGACTCCAGCGACTTCGGTGCACTGGACAGCGACCACATCCACGCGCTGACGACCGCGCAGTTCGCGTCGCTGAACAGCTCGCAGATCAGCGGCATCGAGACGGCGGACATCGCCGCCATCGGCACCGACTCGATCCACGCGCTGAGCACGCTGGCGATGACGGGCCTGTCGACCGACCAGATCGGCGCGCTGGAAAGCGAGCAGGTTGCGGCCTTCGGCAGCTCGCAGTTCCACTCGCTGAGCACCGCGCAGCTGGTGGCCCTGTCGACCGACGCCATCCACGCGCTGACAACGACGCACATCGCGGCGCTGTCCTCGATGCAGGTGGGCGTGCTGACGACCGACGAGATCACCGCGCTGACGACGGCCAACATCGCCGCCTTCAGCACGCAGCAGATCGACGGCATCACCACCGACCAGATCGTCGCCTTCACGACCGACCAGATCGCCGGCTTCGAGACGCAGGACCTGTCCTCGATGACGATGAGCCAGTCGCTCGCCTTCACCAGCGACCAGATCCACGCGATGAACAGCGATCAGTACAACGCGCTGTTCGGCTCCACGCCGATCATGCTGGACCTGACCGGTACGGGCATCCATACGCTGGCCGCGTCGCAAGGCGTGAACTTCGACCTGACCGGCCACGGCAGCACGACCCAGCACGGTTGGGTGGGCAACGGTACCGGCCTGCTGGCGATGGACCTGAACGGTGACGGCGTGATCAACAACGGCACCGAGCTGTTCGGTTCGGGCACGGTGTTGGCGAACGGCCAGACGGCTGCCAACGGCTTCCAGGCCCTGGCCGCGCTGGACACCAACCACGACGGCAAGATCACCGCGGCCGACGCCAACTTCAGCAAGCTGGAAGTCTGGGTAGACGCCAACAACGACGGCAAGACCGACGCGGGCGAGCTGAAGAGCCTGAGCAGCCTGGGCATCACCGAGCTGGATCTGAATGCCACCAAGGGCACGACGGTCGACAACGGCAACCTGCTGGGCATGGTGTCCTCGTACAAGACGGCCGATGGCACCAGCCACGCGATGGACGACGTCTGGCTCAACGACAAGACCGACAGCAACGGCACGGCGGCAAGCTCGACCAAGCCGGCGCTCTCCGATCTGCTCAGCGGGCCGACCGATCATCTGTTGGCAGGCGGCACGGCGCCGACGCACACGACGGCGCATACCGACCTGGTCCATCACCTGATCAAGCCCAAGACGGATGATGAAGAGTTCGGACCGAAGCCTTTGCTGTGATGTAGTCCACGACCCGGGGGCCGCGTGCCCCCGGTTCTGCTTTCTCGGTCAGTGAAAATTCAGCGTTATGACGGTTGATATCACAGCGCTCACACCCGATCAGGTGGCCCAGCTCGGGACACTCGACCTGGCGTTGATGTCTGCGAACAACTGGAAGGCCATGACCGAGGAGCAGGTCGCGGCGCTGACCAGCTACCAGATCCGCTCGCTCTCCGGTGTTTCGCTGAACTACCTCGCCCAGGGCAACCTGGCGGCGATGGACCCCAGCGAGATCGGCTTCCTCAAGACCTCGACCATCCATGGCATGAGCCTGGCCACGGTGTCGGCGCTCACGCCCAACCAGGTCAGCGCGCTCACCACGCAGCAGGTCTCGGTCATCACGGTAGACCGGCTGAACCGGCTCGACACCGACCAGTTCAGCGCGCTGGACAGCCAGCAGGTCAAGGCGATGTCGAGCACGCAGCTGCGCAGCCTCAACACCGACCAGATCAGCGTGCTCTCGGTGGACGAGCTCAGCGCGCTGAGCACGGCGCAGATCCGCGGCTTCAACACCGTTCAGGTCAACGCCTTCAGCAACGACCAGTTGGCCGGCCTGAGCACCGCCCAGCTCAACGCGCTCAAGGCGGGGCAGACCAAGGGCGTCACCAGCGACCAGATCACCGCGCTGACCGAGGAAGCGCTGCTGGCCCTGTCCACCAGCGGCATCCGCGGCCTCACGGTCGACACGCTGACCTCGCTGTCGGGCGACACCCTGCAGCTGCTCACCACGCGCCAGATCGGCGCGCTCAGCACGCTGCAGCTGGCCGGCATCGGCAGCGACCTGATCAACTCGCTCACCACCCAGCAGTTCGCCGCGCTGAACACGGCCCAGCTGCGCGGCCTGACCAGCGACGAGCTGACCCATCTCAGCGACGACAACCTGCTGGCGCTGAGCTCGCGCAGCATCCGCTCGCTGACCTCGCTGCAGTTCGGCTCGCTGACGCCGGACCAGATCGACCTGATGACGACCAAGCAGTTCCTGGCGCTGCAGTCGGTCCAGATCAAGGGCCTGACGGCCGACCAGATCGCGGCGCTGAGCACCGACGATCTGTCCAAGCTGAACACTGTGGCCCTGCGCTCGATTGCGCCGGACGTGCTGGCCAGCCTCAGTTCGGACCAGATCGTCGGGCTGACCACGCAGCAGGTGCGCGGCATCGGCCTGACGCAGCTGCAGAGCTTCGACAGCCTGGACATCCAGTCCATGACCAGTGCGCAGATCGGCGCGCTCAGCTCGCGCCAGCTGATGACGCTCAACGGCGGCCAGCTGCAGGGCATCGACACGGACGACATCTCGGCCATCCCCTCTGTCGCCTTCCGCGGCCTCAGCGCGGACCAGATCGCCTCGCTCACGCCCGAGCAGCTCGCTCAGCTGACCAGCACCCAGCTCGGCGCGCTGACCACGCTGCAGCTCAGCGGCCTCACCACCGACCAGTACGCGTCGCTGGGCACGGCCGCCATTGCCGGCCTGTCCACCAAGGCCGTCTCGCACCTGTCGCCCGACCAGATCGACGTGCTCTCCAGCGACCAGCTGCAGGCGCTGAGCCCCGCGCAGATCAAGGCCTTGCGGCCCGACCAGATTGCCGAGCTGACGCAGGATGAGCTGGGCACGCTGACCACCACGCAGTTCGCGGCGCTCACCTCCAAGCAGTTCCTTGCCTTCAACACCGACCAGATCGCCGGCCTGACCGACGATGACTTTGCCGCGCTGTCGGCTGGCGTGATCAAGGCCCTGGCCACCGACCAGATCCAGGCCCTCAGCGACAGCAAGATCGCCTCGCTGACCACCGCGCAGACCCATGGCTTCAGCCTGGCGCAAGTTGCCGCGCTGACGCCGGACCAGATCCAGCAGCTCAGCAGCGATGCGCTGCAGGCCATCAACCCGCTGGCCATCCGCGGCATCACCTCCGACCAGTTTGGCGCCCTGGGCCGGGCAGTGCTGGCCGAGTTCACCAGCGCGCAGCTTGCGGCCTTGACCGCCGCGCAGATCTCCACGCTGACGCACGACAACTTCAGCGCGCTGAACACCAGCCAGTTCTCCGTGTTGAGCTCGCAGCAGCTGGCGGCCATCAATTCGGTGGAGTTCGGCGCGCTCGACCCTTCCCTGGTGGACAGCATCCGCCCGGCCGTGCTGCTGAGCCTGAAGACGGACCAGTTCAGCGCGCTGACGCCCGACCAGATCGCCGGCTTCGACAGCGCACAGATCGCCGCGCTCGACTCGGCCCACATCGCCGTGTTAACGCCCGCGCAGGTGGCTGCCATCTCCACCGACGCCATCACCGGCCTGCGCGTCAACGTGCTGCAAAACCTCACGAGCGACCAGCTGCAGGGCCTCACCGACGAGCAGCTGCAAGGCCTGCGCACCAACCAGATCACGCAGCTGACGCCCACGCAGATCGCCCAGCTGACGGTCGAGGAATTCAACGCCCTCACCACCGACCAGTTCGCCGCGCTGAGCAACCGCCAGGCCACTGCGCTGACGCCGGACCAGGTCAGCAACATCCAGCCGGATGACATGCAGGCGATGGCCACGCGGACGCTGATCGGCCTGAGTTCCGACCAGATCAGCCTGCTAGACAATAGCGTCATCGCGGTGATGAACACCTCGCAGATCGGCGCGCTGAACACCTCGCAGCTGCGCGGCCTGAGCGATGCGCAGATCGACATGCTGGACACCAACCAGCTCTCGCATCTTTCAACCTACCAGCTGCGCTCGCTGACGACCGACCAGATCGCCGGCCTGGACCTGACACAGATGGAGGGCTTGACCTCGCGGCAGATCGCCGCGCTCAGCTCGCTGCAGGTGGCCGCCCTCGATGCGGGCGAACTCGCCGCGCTGGAGACCAACACCTTTGCCGCCATGCGTGGCAACCAGCTCGCCGCCCTGAACCCCACGCAGCTCGCGGCCATCGAGACACAAGACCTGGCGGTGCTGTCCACGCAAGTGGTGGCGGGCCTGACCAGCGACGAGATGGCCGAGCTGAGCCCGGACCAGGTGATGGCGCTGACGCCCGCCCACATCATGGTGCTCAACAACGCGCAGATCACTGCGCTGAGCCCCACGCAGTTTGCCGTCTTCGCCACCAACCAGGCCGCCGCGATCACCAATCTGCAGGCGCAGGCGCTGAGCAGCGACCAGATCGCCGCCCTGCCCTCCGAGGACATCGGCGTCCTGAGCACGCGGGTGATCAAAGCGCTCAGCGCCGATGACATCACGGCGCTGAGCACCGACCAGATCCACGCCCTGACCTGCGCCCAGGTGGCCGCGATGGGCTCGCAGCAGCTCAGCGGCCTGGAGGCCGAGGACCTTGCCGCGCTGACCTCGGACGCCTTCCGCGGCCTGAGCCTCGCCGCCCTGGGCAGCCTGCCCAGCAACGCCATCACGGACCTCAGCTCCGACCAGATCGCCGGCCTGAGCCCGCAGGTGCTGGCCGCGCTGCCCACCTCCACCATCGCGCTGATGAACACCACGGCCATCGAGGCGCTGACCAGCGCCCAGATCGCCGCGATGACCACGGGCCAGATCATGGCCATCAGCAGCGACGGCTTCGCCACGTTCAGTAGCAGCGACCTCGGCGCGATGACGGTGGCGCAAGTCAAGGTGCTGACCACCGACGAGATCCACGCCATCACCAGCACCATGGTGGTGGGCTTCGAGACCCGCGACATCGCCGTGCTCAGCATGGACCAGGTGGCCGCGCTGAGCACCGACGCCGTCCACGCCATGAACAGCTCGCAGCTCAACGCGATGTTCCTGGCCACGCCCATCGTGCTCGACCTCGACGGCAACGGCATCCAGACCCTGGCCGCCAGCCAGGGCGTCAACTTCGACCTCACCGGCACCGGCCAGTCGAGCAAATACGGCTGGACCAGCGGTGCCGACGGCTTCCTCGCGCTGGACCTCAACGGCAACGGCAAGATCGACAGCGGCGCCGAGATGTTCGGCGTCGGCACCCTGCTGCCGGACGGCAGCCACGCCGCCAACGGCTACGTCGCCCTGGCCGCGCAGGACACCAACCACGACGGCAAGATCGACGCCCACGACGCCAACTTCAGCAAGCTCGTCGTCTGGGTGGACGCCAACCACGACGGCAAGACCGAAGCCGGCGAGCTCAAGACCATGGCCGACCTCGGCATCGTCGAGCTGGACCTCAACCCGCAGAGCGGCAGCACGGTCAACAACGGCAATCTGCTGGGCCTCGTGTCCAGCTACAAGACGGCGGATGGCGTAAGCCACCAGATGGCGGATGTGTGGTTGGCCAAAGACACGGGCAGTTCGGCCACCGTCGCAGCGCCGGCGCCCGCGGCCTCGCCGCCCGACAGTCCGCACCACGGGCCCCACTTGCACGATGTGCTGGCCGGACCGCCGTCGCCACTCCTGGCTGGGGACGAGACTCGCAGCAGCATTGGCGTCCATTCGCCGCTGCATCATGGGCTGCACAGGCAGGACGATCCTGACCCCGGCGGCATCGCGCCGCTGCTGTAATAACGCATTATTTCGCTGCATATCGCCCCGGTAGCCGCTCTGGCCATCCGATATGCTGCCGGGATGTCCCAGACCGACACCCCACGCGACCCCGCCAAGCCGCTGGTCAGCATCGTCATCCCGACTCACGACAGGCCCGACTACCTGACCCTGGCGCTCAACAGCGCGCTGGCGCAGACCTACGAGAACCTGCAGATCGTCATCAGCGACAACAGCGGCAATGACCTGGCACGCGAGGCGATTGCCGAGCACCTGGCCCGTGATCCGCGCATCGTCTTCACCACGCAGACGGGCGGCGGCTTCATGGAGAACTGGTTCAACGCCCTCTCCCACGCCACCGGCGACTATGTGAACTTCCTGATGGACGACGACCTGTTCGCGCCCACCAAGGTGGAGCGCATGGTGGACTACTTCGTCAAGTACCCGACGGTGCGCCTGGTCACGTCCTTCCGCGAACTGATCGATGGCGACGGCAAGCCGTTGGCGCCGCTGCCGGGCACGCAGCGACTGTTCGCCACCGACACCGTGCTGGCCGGCACCTCGATGAGCGAGTTCATCCTCAAGGCCGGCATGAACCTGATCGGCGAGCCGACCACGGCCATGTACCGCCGGCAAGACGTGGGCGCGGGCCTGGGCCGCTTCTGCGACAAGCAGTACTCGGTGCTGATCGACCTGGCCACGTGGATGGAGGTCATGCACAACCATCACTGCGTCTACATCGCCGAGCCGCTGAGCTATTTCCGCATCCACGGCGGGCAGGACCAGCGCAAGACCGGCACCGCGCTGCGCGCCAACCTGGAGTGGCTGCAGTTGCTGCTGGACGGCCATACCTCGGGCCGCTTCTTTGCCGACAAGGTGGCCTTCCGCGAGGTGCTGGCCGGCAAGATCTCGGTGCTGCTGCCGCACCTGGCGCAGCGCCGCGACGATATCCGCGAAGGTGACTTCGACACCGAACACATCCTGGCCCTGGTCCGCAAGGCCATGCGACTGCTCCTCCAATGAAGACCCGACCCTACATCGTCGTCACGCCCACCTATTGCGTCAGCGCCGGCGTGCGCGTCATGCACTCGCTGTGCCATGAGCTCAACGCGCTCGGCCTGGACGCACGCGTCCTGCTGACGAGCGACCTCTCGCGCGGCTCGGGCGTCTACCTGAACCCGGCGCTCAACACGCCGGCCGTCAATGCGCAGATGGGCGAGAACGGCCCGGCCTGGGCCGCGCTGATGGAAGAGGCCATCGTCATCTACGCGGACGGCGTGCAGGGCAACCCGCTGGGCGCCAAGCGCGTGGTGCGCTATGTGCTGGGCAAGGAGATGCCCAAGCCGACCGACGACCCGAGCGACTTCCGCATCTATTACTCGCGCGCCTTCCCGGTCAAGCGCGAGGCGCATCACCGCACGCTGTTCCTCTTTCCGGTGGACCTGGGCTTGTTCAACGACAAGGGCGTGGTCACGCGCGACCAGGACATGCGCTGGCTCGGCAAGGGCGCCAAGTACTGCACCGAGCCGGAACAGGACGTGGTGGACATCACCTACAGCTGGCCGCCCACGCGTGAAGAGCTGGCGGCCAATCTGCGTCGCACACGCTATCTGTACTCGTATGACGGCCTGAGCTGCACGAACCAGGAAGCTATCCTCTGCGGCGCCACCGTGATCGTGAAGCACCTGAGCTATCACGATTGGGAATGGACCCGCGCCGACCTGGCCGCGATGGAGCATGGCATCGGCGGTTATGCTTTCGGCGACAGCGATTTCGAGATCGACCGCGCGCAGCGCACCCGCATGGAAATGGTGGAAAGCCTGCGCTACCACGTGGCCACCTTCCGGCAGAAGCTGCTCGACTTCGTCGATGAGAGCCAACAGCATTTCAAGTAAGTGACGCACACCGTTCAACTGCTCCAGGGCGCAAGCTTTACCGCGCCTGAAGACCGTACCCTGCTCGACGCCGCCCTCGCCGCCGGCCTGCATCTGGAACACAGCTGCCGCACCGGCCGTTGCGGCACCTGCAAGACGCGCCTGCTTTCAGGCTCCGTCAAGACGATTGCCTTGGACTCCTACCTGAGTGCAGCTGATCGCGAAGGCGGCTGGGTGCTGACCTGCGCCGATGCCGCCGCGGGCGATGTCAGCCTGCAAGCCGAGAACCTCGCCCGCCTGGCCGGCATCGACGCACGCACCCTGCCCGCGCGGCTGGACAGCATCACGCACCTGGCCGATGACGTCGTGCATGTGCTCCTGCGCCTGCCTCCCGCCTCGCCGCTGAAGTTCCTGCCCGGCCAGTACATCAACGTGATCGGCGAAGGCGGCCTGCGCCGCAGCTACTCGCTGGCCGAAGCGCCGCGCGCCGATGGCAAGCTCGAACTGATGATCCGCCGCGTGGACGACGGCGCGATGAGCGCCTACTGGTTTGGCAAAGCCAAGGCCAATGACCTGCTGCGCATCGACGGCCCGCGCGGCAGTTTCTTCCTGCGCGATGTGGCCGGGCTCGACCTGCGCCTGCTGGCCACCGGCACCGGCATTGCGCCGATCCGCGCCCTGTTGACCGAACTCGCCGCACTGGCGCCCGAGGCGCAGCCGCGTTCGGTGCGCCTGTATTGGGGCGGCCGCGCGCCGCAAGACCTGTTCTGGCAAGCGCCGGAGGGGATCGATTACGTGCCGGTGCTCTCACGCGCCGATGCCACATGGGCCGGTGCGCGCGGTCACATCCAGGATGTGATGCTGGCCAGCGTCGAGGACCTCGGCCGGACCCAGGTCTACGCCTGCGGTTCGCCGGCCATGATCGACAGCGCCCGCGCAGCGCTCACGGCAGCTGGCCTGCCGGAAACCGCCTTCTTCTCCGACGCCTTTGTCAGCTCGGATTGAGCGTTAGACGACGACCGGCTCCGGCTCCAGCCGAATCCCGAATCGCCCGTACACGCTCTCCTGGATGGCCCGCGCCAGCGTCACCACCTCGGCGCCGCGCGCCTCTCCGCGGTTGACCAGCACCAGAGCCTGCTTCTCGTAGACGGCGGCGCCGCCCACGCTCTTGCCCTTCCAGCCGCAGGCGTCGATCAGCCAGCCGGCTGCGAGCTTCACGGTGCCGTCGGGCATCGGGTAATGGACGATATTGGGGTCGCGGCCGATGATGTCGCGGCACTGCTCCTCGCTGACCACCGGGTTCTTGAAGAAGCTGCCCGCGTTGCCGATCACGGCCGGATTGGGCAGCTTGGCGCTGCGGATGGCGACGACCCAGTCGAAGATCTGCCGTGCGTCCGGTGCGCTGATGCCGGTCTCCGCCATCTTGCGCTCCAGATCCAGGTAGCCGAGCACCGGCTTCCACGGCTTGGGCAGGCGCATGCGCACGCGGGTGATCACGCTCTTGCCGGCCAGGCCGCCGAAGCCGGTGTGCTTGAACACGCTGTCGCGGTAGCCGAACTTGCAGACCTCTGCCGGAAGCACGGCGGCGCGGCCGGTCACCAGGTCCACCAGCTCGACGTTCTCCAGCCGGTCCTGCAGCTCCAGGCCATAGGCGCCGATGTTCTGCACCGGGGCCGCGCCGACGGTGCCGGGGATCAGGGCGAGGTTCTCCAGGCCGCCGTAGCCGTGCTCCACACACCAGCTCACCAGCTCGTGCCAGACCACGCCGGCACCGGCCTCGACGATCCAGGCGTTGTCGCGCTCCTCCAGCAGCCGGATGCCCGGGATCTCGATCTTGAGCACCACGGCTTCCACATCCTTGGTCAGCACCAGGTTGCTGCCACCGCCCAGCACGAACTTCGAGGCCAGGCCCAGCTCGGGGTGGTCCACCACGCGGCGCACGTCGGCCACCTCGCGGATACGTACCAGGCGCTTGGCCGTGGCCGGGAGCCCGAAGGTGTTGAAGGGCTTGAGGTTGACGTCGCGCTCGATGGCGAGATTTGGTGAGCCCGCGGCGGTAATGGAATGATCCTGCATGAGAGAATTTTCCCTCAAATGATTTTCTCTACTTGGTAAGCCGATATGCCCAGCTTTGACACCGTCCTCGAACCCGACATGGTCCGCATCAAGAATGGCGTGGACAACAGTGCCAAGGAGATTGGCACGCGCTTCGATTTCAAGGGCACTTCCGCCAAGATCGAGCTGAAAGAAAAAGACAAGACCATCGAGGTGACCGGCGACAGCGAGTTCCAGCTGGAGCAGGTCGAGGTCGTGCTCTACGGCAAGCTGACCAAGCAGGAGGTGGTGATCAGCTTCCTCGACAAGGCCGAGAAGATCGAGAAGCTCGGCGGCGACAAGGTGCGGCAGGTCTACAAGATCAAGGCCGGCATCGAAGCCGATCTGGCCAAGAAGATCACCGGCGCAATCAAGAATGGCAAGCTCAAGGTGCAGGCCTCCATCCAGGGCGACACCGTGCGCGTGACGGGTAAGAACCGCGACGACCTGCAGCAGGCCATCGCCTTGCTGAAGAAGGAAGTGGCCGACGTGCCGCTGAGCTTCAACAACTTCCGCGACTGAAGCAGCAGGCCATGCGGCGCGGGCCATTCGCTGCAGCGCTGCTTCTGGTCGTTTCGGCAGTCCTGGCAACTGCGCCTGGGCTGGCCCAGGACGAGGGACCGCCCGCCACGCTCGCCTTCAACGGCAGCCTCGGCACGCAAGCCGCGCTGCTGCTGATGGATGGCCAGCCCCAATCGGTGCGCGTGGGGCAGCGCGTGCATGGCGTCAAGCTGCTGGCCGTGGAAGGCGACCGCGCCACGGTCGAGGTGGGTGGCCAGCAACGCGTGCTGCAGATGGGCGCCAGCCCGGGGCGGATCGGAAGTGGCGGCAGCAGCGGCGGCGACAGCGGCGCTTCGCGCCAGATCGTGCTCAGCGCCGGGCCGGGCGGCCATTTCACGACGAGCGGCAGCATCAACGGGCGGGCCACGCAGTTCCTGGTGGACACCGGCGCCACGGCCGTGTCCATCGGCCAGCCCGAGGCCGAGCGCCTGGGTTTGCGCTTTCGCGAAGGCCGACGCGTCATGACGCAGACAGCCAACGGCGCCACGCAGGCCTATGTGATCACGCTCACCAGCCTGCGCATCGGCGAGGTGGAGGTCTACAACGTCGAAGCCATCGTCGTGCCGAGCCAAATGAGTCACATCCTGCTCGGCAACAGCTTCCTCACGCGGTTCCAGATGCGCAGAGATAACGACATACTTACGCTGAACCTGCGCTTTTGATCCACCCCTGGATGGGCGGCCGGCGCTGCGTGACATAACGCTATATTCCAGCGTCGCCTTTCGCGGTGCCTCCCGCCCTGCCGTCCATGACCCGATCCTTCTGGAAACCCAGGTCGAGCGCCCTGCTGCTCGCGCTCGCGCTCATCGGCCCCGTGTTCGCCCAAGGCGACGCGAGCAAAGCCGCGCGCTACTACGATGATGCGCAAAAGCGCTATGACAAGCGCGATTTCGCGGGCGCAGCCATCCAGCTCAGGAACGCGCTGCAGATCGACAAGAGCCAGCTGGCCGTGCACCTGCTGCTGGGCAAGACGCTGCTGGCCAATTCCGAGGTGGCCAACGCCGAGTTCGAGTTCGGCGAGGCCCTGCGCCTGGGGGTGAACCGCGGCGAGGTGGCGGTGCCCCTGGCCCAGACGCTGCTTGCTCAGGGCAAGCCGCAGCAGGTGCTGGACGACCGCCGCCTGCGCCTGGACGATCTGCCGCGCGGCGTGCAGTTCCAGATGCAATTGGTGCGCTCTTCGGCGTTCGCCGACCTCGGCAACGCCCGCGGCGCCATGGAGGCGCTCATGGCGGCGCGCGCCATCAACCCTGGCGACGTGGCCAGCTGGCTGGCCGAAGTGCCGTTGCGCGTGCGCGGCGGCCAGTTCCGCGAGGCACTGGCTGCGGCCGAACAGGCACGCAAGATCGCCCCCAACAGCGCCGATGCGCTGTATCAGCAGGCTTCGGTGCTGCATGTGATGGGCCAGTTGCCGGCTGCGCTCGACTTCTATGGGCAAGCGCTGCAGGCGGATGCCGGGAACGTCGATGCACGCGTGGCACGCGCCGGCATCCTGATCGACTATGGCCGCGACAAGGAGGCCCTGGCCGATGTGACCGAGCTGGCCTCGCTCACCGGCGTCGATCCGCGCGTGTCTTATCTGCGTTCGCTGCTGGCCCAACGCGCCGGTGACGCGGCGGGCTCCAGGGCCGCGCTGAAGGAGGTCACCGAATTCCTGGACCCGGTACCCATCGAATACGTGCGCTACCGCGTCCAGACACTGATGCTCAACGGCCTGGCCCACTTCGGCCTGGACGAGTTGGAGAAGGCCAAGCCCTATCTGGAACTGGCCTACCGCCAGCAGCCGGCCAGCCCGCTGGCCAAGCTGATTGCCCAGATCGCCCTGGCCGAGCCCAACATGCCGCGCGCGATCGAGGTGCTGGAAGACTATGTGCGCGCCCACCCGGGCGACGGCCAGGCCCTGCTCATGCTTGCCACCGCCCACATGAGCCAGGGCCGCTACGCGCGCGCCACCGCCCTGCTCAACGAGGCGCTGCGCTCCAAGGACGTGCCGGCTTTCCACACTGCGCTGGGCGTCTCGCTGATGCGCAGCGGCCAGAGCGGCAACGCGACCGACGAGCTGGAGAAAGCCTTCAAGAAGGACCCCAAGCAGACCTATGCGGGCCTGGCCCTAGTGGACCTTTACATGAAGTCCGGCAACGCGGCCAAGGCGCAAGCGATGGCCGATGGACTGGTCAAGGCCAATCCCGGCAACCCCAGCATGATGGTTGTGCAGGCTCAGGCGCATGTCGGTACCGGCGATCTGCCGGGCGCGCGGCAGGCCTACGAGAAGGCACTCAAGATCGACGGCACGCTGCTGCCGGCCAAGCTCGGCCTGGCCCATGTGGACATGCTGGGCAAGAACTTCGACGCGGCCGACAAGCGCCTGCGTACGCTGCTGCGCGAAAACGACCGCAATGTGGACATCCTCTTCGAGCTGGCCACGCTCAACGAGCTCTGGGGCCACGAAGACGCCGCGCTCAAGTGGCTGGAAAGCGCCGCCGAGGCCAGCGACGCCAAGCAGACTCGCGTCAACTTCGCCCTGGTAGCCTGGCATCTGCGCAAGGGCCAACCCGCCAAGGCGCTGGAAGCCGGCCGCCAACTGATGGCCAAGCTGCCTGACGACGTAGAGGCCTTGCAAGCCTTTGCCGGCGCGCAAGCCGCCAATGGCGATACGGCCGGCGCCCGCAGCACGCTGGCCAACGCCGCGCGCCGCGCCGCTTTTGAAGCGCCCGTGCTGGTCAATATCGGCCAGGCCCAGTTGCGCGTGAACGATATGGCCGGTGCGGCCTATTCCGCCGACAAGGCGCTTTCGGGCAACCCGGACTATCTGCCTGCCCAGATCCTGATGGCCCAGATCGAACTGATCCAGGGCGCTCTGGACAAGTCCGAACGGCGAGCCCAAAGCATCATTCAAGCCAATCCCAAGCTCGCGATCGGCCACGAGTTGCTGGCGGACGTCGCGCAGCGCCGCGGCCAGGCCAACGCCGCGGTGGAATCCCTGCGCCGTGCGCATGCGATCGAGAACTCGACCCGTTCGCTGATGAACCTATTCCGCGCGCTGTTCACGGGGGGCAACACCAAGCAGGCCATCGAGCTCGGCGAAGGCTGGCTGCACAGCCACCCGAAGGACGGCATCGTCTTCAAGGCCGTGGGCGAGGCGTACGCGCGCACGGGCAATAACGCCCAAGCTCGGCGCAATTTCGAAGCGGCCGTCAAGCTCAACCCGGACGACGCGCAAGCGCTCAACAACCTCGCCAGCATCCTGCTCGCCCAGAAAGACCCCGGAGCCCCCGCCATCGCCGACAAGGCCTTGGCCCTGGCGCCGCGCAACCCCATGGTCATGGACACGGCGGGTTGGGCGGCGTTTGTTTCCGGAAACAGAGACAAGGCCTTGCAACTTCTGCGCGACGCGCGCCTGCGTTCGCCCGGCAACCCCGTCATCCGCTACCACCTGGCCGCTGCGCTGGCGCAGGCAGGACGCAAGGCCGAGGCCCGCGACGAGTTGAACGCCGGCCTGGGCTCGCTCAAGCCCGGCCAGGCCTTCGAGGGCGAAGCCGACGCGCGGGCGCTCCTGGCCTCCCTCAAATGAGTGGAGCTAACCCGTTACTTCAGCGTCGATACTTTTTACAATCGCCCCAAGGTCGCGTGAATATCGTCCCCGATATACCGGCAAGCTGTTGATTGAAAAGCAGTATTTATTGTTGGCATCACATTTGCATGCCCAGGATTGAAGACCACATGGTCGCCAATGCATTCGAGGGAATCACTCATGAAGAAGACCACTTCTCGACTCACCCGTCTGAGCCTTGCGCTTGCCGCGGGCTTGGCGCTGTGCACGGGCGCCCAGGCGGACACAAGCTGGGGCATCACGTTCGGCGGTACTGACGGCGGAAACGCAACCACGACCTACAGCAGCAGCGGCGTCAACCTGACCATCAGCGGCGACTACGCTGCCAACAATGGCAACAGCGGCTTTTCTGCCAGTTCATGGACGTCAGGCACCGTCACGTACTACAGCGGCAACGGCCTGGCCATGAGTTCCGACGGCTCAGCCGTACCGAACCACGCGCTGGACAACAGCGGCAACACCGAAGCCGTGCTGCTGCACTTCACCAGCGGACCGGTGACCCTCAGTCAGATCGGCCTCGGCTACGTCTGCACGGGTACGGCCGCACAGAACGGTACCGGCACAAATTGCGACAGCAACGGTGCAGACATCTCTCTGCTTGCCTACACGGGCAACAGCAGCAACCCGCTCTCGGGCGTGGCCCCGGGTTCGACCGACGGCAAGAACGGCACCACGGCGGTGAACAACGGCTGGAGCCTCGTGGGCAACTACGCCGATCTGACGGTCGACAAGACCTCGCCCTACAGCTCGGTCAATGCGGGCAACGTGGCATCCAGCTGGTGGCTGATTTCGGCCTACAACAGCGACTTCGGCACCACCTCGTCGAACGGCGGCTCGTTGAACCAGGGTGACGACTATTTCAAGATCTTCGCCGTCGCCGGCACCGCTTGCACCAGCAACTGCGGCACAGGCGGCAAGCCGGTTTCAGAGCCTGCATCCCTGGCCCTGGCCAGTCTGGCCTTGATGGGCGTGTTCTTCTCGCGCCGCAAGAAGGCCTGAGTTTCCACACTCCGCACAAGACGGCCCTTCGAGGGCCGTTTTTGTTTTTCTGCCTCGTTCTGCGTCCACAGGCCTGTGCACGCCTTGTCGGGCACGCGACAGCGCGCCTGCCGCATGCGTGCTAGAAATCAGGCCCGCGAGGAGACGCCATGGATTTGAATTTCACCCCCGAAGAGCAGGCCTTCCGCAGCCTGATCCGCGAATGGGTCGCCACCCATCTTCCAGCGGCCACGGCCCACAAGGTCAGGAACGGCCTGCGCCTCACGCGCGAGGACCAGCAAGGCTGGGCGCGCATCCTGGGCAAGCAGGGCTGGCATGGCTGGGCGTGGCCCAAGCAGTTCGGCGGGCCGGGCTGGACGGCCGTGCAGCGCCATTTGTTCGAAGAGGAATGCGCCCTGGCCGGCGCGCCGCGCATCGTGCCCTTCGGGCCGGTGATGGTGGCGCCGGTCATCATGGCCTTTGGCTCGGCCGAGCAGCAGCAACGCTTCCTGCCCGGCATCATGAGCGGTGACGTGTGGTGGAGCCAGGGCTACAGCGAACCGGGATCGGGCTCGGACCTGGCCTCGGTCAAGACCCGCGCCGAGCGGGCCGGCAACAAATACATCGTCAACGGCCAGAAGACCTGGACCACGCTGGGCCAGTACGGCGACTGGATCTTCTGCCTCGTGCGCACCGACAGCTCCGTCAAGCCGCAGGCCGGCATCTCCTTCCTGCTGATCGACATGAAGTCACCCGGCGTGACCGTGCGGCCGATCAAGATGCTGGATGGCGAGTGCGAGGTCAACGAGGTCTTCTTCGACAACGTGGAAGTGCCGGCCGAGAATCTCATCGGCGAGGAAAACAAGGGCTGGACCTACGCCAAGTACCTGCTCGCCCACGAGCGCACCAACATCGCCGACGTGAACCGCGCCAAGCGCGAGCTGGAACGGCTCAAGCGCATCGCGAGGGCCGAAGGCCTGATGGATGACTCGCGCTTCCGCGACCAGATCGCCCTGCTGGAAGTGGACGTGGTGGCGCTGGAGATGATGGTGCTGCGCGTGCTGTCCGCTGAAAAGAGCGGTAAGCAATCGCTGGACGTGGCGGGCCTCCTGAAGATCCGCGGCAGCGAGATCCAGCAGCGCTACACCGAGCTGATGATGCTGGCCGTCGGCCCCTTCGGCCTGCCCTTCATCGAGGAGGCCATGCAAGCCGGCTGGCAAGGCGACTTTGTGGGCGCCGCCTACTGCGCGCCGCTCGCGGGCGCCTATCTGAACACCCGCAAGACCACCATCTATGGCGGTTCCAACGAAGTGCAACGCAATATCGTCGCTCAGACGGTGCTGGGGTAAGCAAGATGGATTTCGATTTCACTGAAGACCAGGAATCCCTGCGCGACGCCGTGCGCCGCTGGGTGGACAAGGATTACGACTTCGCGCGCCGCCATGCCCATGTGAAAGCCGGCGGCTTCTCGCGCGAGGCCTGGGACGGGCTGGTGGGCCTGGGCCTGATGGGCTTGGTCGTGGGCGAGGACCACGGCGGCCTGAGCTTCGGCCCCGTCGATGCGATGGTGGTGATGGAAGAGCTGGGCCGCGGCATCGTGATGGAACCCTACGCCCAGGCCGCCTTGATCGCGCCCACCGTGCTGGCCAAGGCCGGCGCCGACGTGCAAGCCACCTGGCTGCCGCGTGTCGCGGGCGGCGAGGCGATTATCGTGCTCGCGCATCAGGAGGCAGGCGCGCGCTATCGGCTCGACAAGGTGGCCACGCAGGCCAAGGAGGGCCACATCAGCGGCACCAAGAGCATCGTGCCGGCGGGCGATGTGGCCGATGCCTTTATCGTACCGGCTCAAACCGACGGCGGAGGCATTGCGCTCTATCTGGTGGAGCGCAGCGCGGCCGGCGTCGGCACCCGCGCCTACAGCCTGCAAGACGGCTCGCGCGCCGCGGAAGTGCGCTTCGACAACAGTCCCGCCACCCTTCTCGTCGGCCCGGACCAAGGCCTGGCCGTGCTGGAGCTGGCCGTAGACGTGGGCATCGCCGCCCTCTGCGCCGAGGCCGTCGGCGCCATGGATCGCCTGATGCTGCTGACGGCCGAATACATGAACACGCGCAAGCAGTTCGGCGTGGCCATCGCCAGCTTCCAGGCCCTGCGCCACCGCATGGCCGACGTGAAGATGCAGCTGGAGCTGGCCCGCTCGATGAGCTACTACGCCACGCTCAAGCTCGGCACGCCCGCGGCCCAGCGCCGCCGCGCGCTCTCGCAGGCCAAGCTGCAGCTGGGCCAGTCCATGCGCTTTGTCGGCCAGCAATGCACCCAGCTGCATGGCGGCATCGGCGTGACGGATGAATACGTAGGCAGCCACTACTTCAAGCGCCTCACGGCCATGGAGCTGCAGTTTGGCGACAGCCTGCACCACCTGGGCGAAGTCAGCAGTCGGATGGAAGACACAGCAGGGGTGATTGCGTAGACTTGCGACACCGCTCAAGGAGGTCGTTATGCGTCGTGTCGTTTCCGCCCTGATCCTTTGTGCTGCCCTGCCCTGCTTTGCGCAGAACATGAAGGCCGGCCTCTGGGAAATCCAGCAAAAGCCCGAGCTCCCGCCCGATCAGCAAGCCAAGATGGAGGCGGCGCAGAAGCAGATGGCCAATATGCCGCCCGAGCAGCGCGCCATGATCGAGAAGATGATGGCCTCGCATGGCGTGCAGATGAGCATGTCGGGCGGCAACATCACCATCAAGAGCTGCCTCAGCGAAGAGCAGGCCAAGCGCAACACGCCGCCCGTGACCGATGGCAAGAGCAAATGCACGCACGACGTGCAGCGCAACGGCAACGTGATCCACACGCACTTCGTCTGTGCGGAGTCGGGCACGGAGGGTGACAGCGACGTCACGCTCGTCGGTGACGGCTTCACCAGCAAGACCCGCATCACCCATCAGCGCAACGGCAAGCCCGAAACCATCAACGTCACCGGCTCAGCACGCTGGCTGGGCGCCAATTGTGGCGATCTGAAACCGATGGAAATGCCGGCGACCGCCAAGACCAAGTGAAACTCCTCATCACCGGCCTGGGTGGCACGCTGGCGCCGCGCCTGGCCGAAGCGGCTGCTGCCGTGGGCATGAGCGTCCACGGCTGGGACCGCAAGCACATCCCCACGGAAGACGCAGACGCTGCCAACGAATGGCTGGCGGCCGAGCGCTTTAACGCCATCGCCCATCTCGCCATGGGCAGCCCGGAATGGTCCGCGCTGCTGTCAGCCCATGCGGCTGAACGCGCCCTGCCCTTCGTCTTCACGAGCACGGTGATGGTCTTCGAGGCGCCGGGGCCGCATGCGCCGGATGCCGAGCGCACGGGCACGTCGGGCTATGGCCGCTACAAGGCCGCCTGCGAAGACGCCGTGCTGGCCGCCAACCCGCAGGCCTCGCTCGTGCGCATCGGCTGGCAGATCGACGCCGAGCGGCCCGGCAACAACATGCTCCAGGCACTCGACGACTGGCAGGCCAAGGAGGGCTGCGTGGCCGCCAGCACGGCCTGGCTGCCGGCCTGCTCCTTCATGCCGGACACCGTCCAGGCCCTGCTGCCGCTGCTGCGCGAACCGAGGCCCGGCACCTTCCATCTGGACAGCAATGCCGAAGAGGCGCACAGCTTCGACCGCGTCGTCGCAGCGCTCAAGAAGTGCTTCGCCCGCGAGCATTGGCAGCTCAAGGTTCACGAGGACTATCGGCACGATCAGCGCCTGATCGGCGGCAGCCTGAGCCTGCCCCCGCTGTCGGCCCGGCTACCATTCGCCTGATCATGATGAAGCTGTCCCACATTCTTTTCTCCCAAGGTTTTGGCACCCGGCGCCTGTGCGCGGGCCTGATCCAGCATGGCGAGGTGCGCGTCAATGGCGAACTCGTCGAAGACTCCGAAGCCGAATTCGAGCCCGAAGGCCTCAGCTTCGAAGTCAGCGGCAAGCTCTGGCCTTACTACGAGAAGGCGCTGATCCTGCTGAACAAGCCGGCCGGCTACGAGTGCTCGCAAAAGCCCAAGCACCACCCCAGCGTGATGAGCCTGCTTCCCGGCCCCTTGCGCGAGCGCAATGTGCAACCCATCGGCCGGCTCGACGAAGACACCACGGGCCTGCTGCTGCTGACCGACGACGGCACGCTGATCCACAAGCTCACCTCGCCGAAGCACCACGTGCCCAAGGTCTACGAGGCAACCTGCAAGCACCCGGTGACGCCGGAGATGGTGCAGAAGCTGATCGACGGCGTGGAGTTGCGCGACCCCGAAACAGCGAAGTTCCAACGCCAGCCCGAGACCGTGAAGGCGGAAGGCGCCGAAGCCTTCGGCACCCACGGCCTGCGCCTCACGCTGGTCGAAGGCAAGTACCACCAGGTCAAGCGCATGGTGGCCGCAATGGGCAACCGCTGCGAGGCGCTGCACCGGCCGGCTTTCGGCAAGCTCACGATCCCGGCAGATCTGGCGCCGGGGCAGTGGACCTGGGTGAAAAGCCCGGACGAAGTCTCGTGATGCGCGTCTTCCGCGGCTTCCACCATCCCGGCATCGCCCGGCAATGCGCGCTGACCATCGGCAATTTCGACGGCGTGCACCGCGGCCACCAGGCCATGCTGGCGCTGCTCAAGTCCGAGGCCCGGCACCGCGGCCTGCCGGCTTGCGTGCTCACCTTCGAGCCGCACCCGCGTGACTACTTCGCCCACAAGTTGGGCAAGCCCGAGCTCGCGCCCGCGCGCATCGCCACGCTGCGCGACAAGCTCGGTGAGCTGGAGCGCTGCGGCGTGGATCAGCTCGTCGTATTGCGCTTTGACGAGGCGTTAGCTTCCCTGCCCGCGCAGGACTTCATCAGCCAGGTGCTGGTGCAAGGCCTGGGCGCGCGCTACGTGCTGGTGGGCGACGATTTCCGCTTCGGCGCCAAGCGCCAGGGCGACTACGCCACGCTCGATGCTGCAGGCCAGCAACGGGGTTTCGACGTCGCCCGGATGATGAGTTACGAGGTGCACGGCCTGCGCGTCTCCAGCTCGGCCGTGCGCGAGGCCCTGGCTGCCGGCGACATGGATGCAGCCGCCCGCCTGCTCGGGCGGCCGTATGCGATCAGCGGCCACGTGGTCCATGGCCAGAAGCTGGGCCGCACGCTGAATTTCCCGACGCTGAACCTGCGTTTTGCCCACGACAAGCCGGCTGCACATGGCATTTTTGCCGTGCGCGTGCACGGCCTGGCGGAGCAGCCGCTGGATGGCGCTGCCTCGCTGGGCGTGCGCCCCACGGTTGAAGACGCCGGCCGGGTGCTGCTGGAAGTCCACTGCCTCGATTGGCCCGCGGAACTGGGCCGAGAGGGGGCCTACGGTAAACTCGTGCGCGTGGAACTCCTGCACAAATTGCGCGACGAGGCCAAGTTCGATGGCCTGCCCGCCCTGACCGCCGCCATCCGCCAGGATGTGGTGGATGCGCGCGCCTTCTTCCTGTCCACGCGCCGCCAGACCACCCGCGACCGAATTTGATCGGCTCCTTTCGAGCCCTTCAACTTTTCCTTCGCCCCCAAACATTGCCCGCGGACTGCTCGTTCGCCGCCCCGCCATGACCGACGCCGCCAAGCCTGCTGATTACCGTTCAACGCTGAACCTGCCCGACACGCCCTTCCCCATGCGTGGCGACCTGCCCAAGCGCGAGCCGGCCTGGGTGAAGGAGTGGGAAGACCAGGGCCTCTACAAGCGCCTGCGCGACGCCTCCTGCGGCCGCCCGAAGTTCGTGCTGCACGATGGCCCGCCCTACGCCAACGGCCAGATCCACATGGGCCACGCGGTCAACAAGATCCTCAAGGACATGATCGTCAAGGCGCGCCAGCTGCAGGGCTTTGACGCCGCCTACATCCCCGGCTGGGACTGCCACGGCCTACCGATCGAGAACCAGATCGAGAAAACCTACGGCCGCGGCCTGCCGCGCGACGAGGTGCAGGCCAAGAGCCGCGCCTACGCCGGCGAGCAGATCGTGCAGCAGATGGCCGATTTCAAGCGCCTGGGCGTGCTGGGCGACTGGGACCACCCCTATCGCACGATGGACTTCGTCAACGAGGCCGGCGAGATCCGCGTCTTGAAGCGCCTGTTCGAGCGCGGCTTTGTCTATCGCGGCCTCAAGCCCGTGTACTGGTGCTTCGACTGTGGCTCCTCGCTGGCCGAGTTCGAGATCGAGTATGCGGACAAGCAGTCGCCCGCGGTGGACGTGGCCTTCCTGTCGGCCGAACCTGATCGTTTGGCCGCCGCCTTCGGCTTATCCAAGCTGACCAAGGACGCCTTCACCGTCATCTGGACGACCACGCCCTGGACCATCCCCGCCAACCAGGCGCTCAACCTCAACCCCGAACTGCCCTACGCGCTGGTGGACACGCCCAAGGGCATCTTCATGGTGGCCGAGGCGCTGGTGGAGAAGTGCCTGGCGCGCTGGCAGCTCGAAGGCACCGTGATCGCCACCACGCAGGGCAAGAACCTCGATCTGCTGAAGTTCAAGCATCCGCTCAGCGCTGTGGACGCCGGCTACGACCGCGAAAGCCCCGTCTACCTGGCCGACTACGCCACGGCCGAGGACGGCACCGGTGTCGTGCACTCGGCGCCGGCCTATGGCCTGGATGACTTCCAGAGCTGCATCTCGCACGGCATGGACTTCAAGGACATCCTGAATCCCGTGCAGGGCAATGGCGCATACGAGGCCACGCTGCCGCTGTTCGGCGGCCAGCACATCTGGAAGGCAAATCCGGTGATCGCCAAGGCACTCGAAGACGCCGGCCGTCTGCTCTCGCACAACAAGATCACCCACAGCTACCCGCACTGCTGGCGCCACAAGAGCCCGGTGATCTACCGCGCCGCGGCGCAGTGGTTCGTGCGCATGGACGAAGGCGACGGTGTCTTCACGGTCGACAAGGCCGAGAAGACACTGCGCCAGACCGCGCTCGACGCCATCGAACAGACCAGCTTCTATCCCGAGAACGGCAAGACCCGCCTGCACGACATGATCGCCGGCCGGCCGGACTGGTGCATCTCGCGCCAGCGCTCGTGGGGCGTGCCGCTGCCCGTCTTCCTGCACAAGGACAGCGGGCTGCCGCATCCGAAGACGCTGGAGTTCATCGAGCGCGCCGCACAGATCGTCGAAAAAGGCGGCGTCGAAGCCTGGGCCAAGCTCGATGCAACCGAATGGCTGGGCGCGGAAGCCGAGCAGTACAGCAAGGGCCAGGACATCCTCGACGTCTGGTTCGACTCTGGCTCGACCTTCCAGCACGTCCTGAAGGTCAGCCACAAGGGCGCCGCGCACGAGACCGGCCCCGAGGCGGACCTGTACCTCGAAGGCCATGACCAGCATCGCGGCTGGTTCCACTCCTCGCTGCTGATCTCCTGCGCCATCAACGGCCGCGCGCCGTACCGCGGTCTGCTCACCCATGGCTTCACCGTGGACAGCAAGGGCCGCAAGATGAGCAAGTCCGCCGGCAACGGCGTGGACCCGCAGGAGACGAGCCAGAAGCTCGGTGCCGAGATCATCCGCCTGTGGGTGGCCGCCTCCGACTATTCGGGCGATATCGCCGGCGACGACAAGATCCTTGCCCGCGTGGTGGACGGCTACCGCCGCATCCGCAACACGCTGCGCTTCCTTCTGGCCAACGTCAGCGATTTCGACGCGGCCACAGACGCCGTGCCCTTCGAGCAGATGCTTGAAGTGGACCGCTACGCGCTCTCGCGCATGGCCGAGTTCCAGGCCGATGTGCTGGCCCACTACGAGCGCTACGAGTTCCATCCGGTCGTGGCCAAGCTGCAGGTCTACTGCTCGGAAGACCTCGGCGCCTTCTACCTCGACGTGCTCAAGGACCGCCTCTACACGACCGCGCCCAAGAGCCTGGCCCGCCGCTCCGCGCAGACCGCGCTGTGGCAGATCACGCATGCGATGCTGCGCTGGATGGCGCCGTTCCTGAGCTTCACGGCCGAGGAAGCGTGGAAGATCTTCGACGGCAAGGATTCGATCTTCATCGAGACCTACGCCAAGCTCGACGCGCCCGATACGGAACAACTCGCCAAGTGGAACCGCATCCACGAGATCCGCGATGCCGTGAACAAGGCGATCGAGGACGTGCGCACCACGGGCGCCATCGGCTCCTCGCTGCAGGCGGAAGTGCAGCTCGGCGTGAACGCCCAAGACCTGGCCCTGCTGGAAAGCCTGGGTGAGGACCTCAAGTTCGTGCTGATCACCTCGGCAGCGAGTGCTGTGCTGACGGACGAATTCAGTGTCACGGTGACGCCGTCTGCGCACGCCAAGTGCGAGCGTTGCTGGCATTACCGCGCAGACGTGGGCGCCAGCGTCGAGCACCCCTCGCTGTGCGGCCGTTGCGAGAACAATCTGTATGGCAGCGGCGAGGTTCGCAAGGTCGCATAAGGAAAGAGCAGGCGCCCGGTCATTGCCGGGCGCCCTATCGCCCCCTTTGTCCCTTCACTCCAACGATTCAGGGGAAGGCCGGCACCTGCGGTTCCAGCCCTTCAAAATGCGCTTCCGGATGCGTCTCCTCCAACAGCGCCTCGATCTCGCCCACCCGCGTGCGGGGGACGTCGACCATCAAAAGATATTGCCCCTGGGCCATCGCAATCTCGAAGCGGCGCAGCCGCCGGCTCGGGGCCGCGCTGCCAGCCATGCTGGCCACCCAGGCACCGAGCATGGCGCCCAAGGCGGCCATGCCGATCACGATGCCTGCCGGCTCGGCAACGCCAGCCAGCTCAAAGCCCATCGCCACGCCACCCGCCGCGCCCACGCCTGCTCCCAGGACCAGGCCGGTCTGCGCAGCGCTCACCAGGTCGGTGGTCTGCAACACGTTGGCCGCGTGCAGGCCCGAGAGATCGGCCTCCTCACTCGCCATGAAGTGGATGTGCCGCTCCGAGATGCGCGCCAGCAGCAGCTCATTCATGGTGCGGCGCGCGCTGCCCAGGTCGGGCAGCAGCCAGTAGATGCGTTTTCTCATGGCGCCTCCGTTTCTTGTTTGAAATTTCCTTCTACGCCGCTTCAAACCTCGTCGCAAGCGGACTCCCTTCTGGCAGCATTACATTAGCCCCCCATGCCCTCCAAGTCCTCCCCCGCCAATCTCAAGCAATGGCTGGCCCTGGCCGCCGTCGTCGTTCTGCTCGACCAGATCACCAAGGTCCTGATCCTCAGTGCCTTCCAGTACGGCGAGATCCACACCGTCACCAGCTTCTTCGACATCGTTCGAGCCCACAACACCGGCGCGGCCTTCAGCTTCCTCGCCTACGCGGGCGGCTGGCAGCGCTGGCTCTTCGTAGCCCTGGCCTTTGCGGCCGTGGCCTTCATCGGCTTCATGCTCAAGAGGCATGGGCACCAGACGATGTTCTCGCTGGCGCTGAGTCTGATCCTCGGCGGCGCCGTGGGCAATGTGATCGATCGCCTGGTTCACGGCTATGTGGTGGACTTCATCCAGGTGCACCGCGGCGGCTGGTACTTCCCCGCCTTCAACCTCGCCGACAGCGCCATCACCCTGGGCGCCATCCTGCTGATCTGGGACGAGCTGCGCCGCGTACGCAAAACGTAACGTAACGCCTGATTCAAGCGCAGTGTGAAATCCTGCACGGCCGGCAAAAATGCAGCCGGCGTGCGGATTGCACAATGGTGCGCACCGCCCTCTTTCCCGGGCGGTTTTTGCTGTAAATAAATGCTCGATTTCTCCTGCCTGAGCCACTACGACTGGCTCGACGTGCCGATGTGGGTGTTCGATCCCGAACGCCACCGCAACCTCTGGGCCAATGCCGCGGCCCTGAGTTTCTGGCGCGTGGAGACGGCGGAGGAGTTCCTCTCGCGCAGCTTCAGCGATTTCGCCACGGGCGACAGCGCCGTCACCGAGCGCCTGGCCGTCACTGCCGGCGACCACGCGCTGGGCAAGATCGTGCGCGAGCAATGGACGCTCTACCCGCGCGGCACGCCCACGACGGTGATGCTGGTCTCGCGCGGGATCCGCACGCCCGAGCGGCGGCAGGTGATGCTGATCGCCGCCGACCAGCTCGCCAGCGGCACCGACAAATCCCTGCTGCGCGGCGTGGAAGCCTTGCAACACACGTCGATGCGCGTGGCGGTGTTCTCGCTGCGCGACGGCAGCACGCTGATGCGCAACCCCGCCGCGGCGCTGACCTTCGGCAAGCCCGAGCCGCGCATCGGCCAGCGCGAGTTCGAGTGTCTGTTCAGCGACGGCCCGCATGCGCGCGAGGCCTTCGCCCAGGTGCAGGCTGGCGAGAGCGTGCGCGCGGAGATGGAGCTCGTCACCACGGCCGGCGTACGATGGCATTCGGTGGACATGCGCCCCATGCGCGACCCGGTGACGGGCGACCAGGTGCTGCAGCTCAACGCCCGCGACATCGCCGACCTCAAGGCCAGCCAGGCCGCGCTGGAAGCCGCGCGCGAAGCGGCCGAAGCGGCCAGCCGCGCCAAGAGCAGCTTCCTGGCCAACATGAGCCACGAGATCCGCACGCCGATGAACGGCGTGCTGGGCCTGACCGAGCTCGTGCTGCAGACCGAGCTCGACGACAGGCAGCGCCGCTTCATCGGCTTGGCCCACAGCTCGGCGCTCGCGCTGATGGCCATCATCAACGACCTGCTCGACGTGGCCAAGATCGAATCGGGCCGCACCATCATCGAGGAGCAGCCCTTCTCCTTGCAGGACACGCTGCGCGACGCCCTGCATCCGCTGATGGTGCAGGCGCATGACAAGGGCCTAAAGCTCAACGCCCGCGTCCAGCCCGACGTGCCCGAGCGCGCCGTGGGCGATGCGCTGCGGCTGCGCCAGGTGCTGATCAACCTCGTCGGCAACGCGCTCAAGTTCACCGACCGGGGCGAGGTGCGCGTGGAGGCTTCGCGCGTGCCCAGCAGCCAGGGCCTGCGCCTGCGCTTTGCCGTGACCGACACCGGCATCGGCATGACGCCCGCGCAGATCGACCAGATTTTCGAGCCCTTCACGCAGGCCGACGGCTCCATCACGCGCCGCTACGGCGGCACGGGCCTGGGCCTCACCATCGTGCAGCGCCTGGTAGGCCTGATGGGTGGCGACGTGGTGGTGCAGAGCCAGCCCGGCGTGGGCTCCTGCTTCAGCTTCGAGGTGGCACTGCAGCACGAGGGCGAAACGACGAGCCGCCCCGGAGAACTCGAAGAAGAGCCCGCCTGATCGAGCCTCAATGCGGCGGCGTGGCCAGCTTCAGGGTCACGCGCTTGTCCAGGTTCAGACCCTTGGTGCCGCGCAGCAGGTACTGCGCGATCAGCTTCTTCTTGAGCCCGCTCCTGTCGGCCTGCGCCAGCGCGTTCTCGATGATGGCCTTGTAGCGAACGGCCGAAGGTGACAGGTAGAAATGCATGTCGCCCTCGTAGCTCAGAATCAGGTGCGGCTCGATAGCCAGGCCTTTGTAGTCCTCGGCCTCCTTGCTGATCTCAATGGTGCTACGCACGAGGTAGTCGATGCCGCGTTCACCGTTCTCGACCATGGGAAACAGGCGGCGCCAGTCACCCGCCTTGGCGTAGAGCGGCAGCTTGTTGAAGCGCCAGACCTCGGCCTCGAACCAGGTCGAGCCCACGCCGCCGACCTTGCCGAGCCGCCGGAAGTCCTCGAGCGTGCGGACCTGCGCAAACATGTGCTCCTGCCCCGCCTTGACGAGCAGGATGCGCTGGCCGATCAGGCCGTTGGTCAGCGGGTTGCTGGTGGAGGCGTAGTCGTGATCACGGGCCGCGGTCTGCACGCCCCATATCAGCGAGAGGCCGTCCTTGGCCACCAGGCTCCAGATCCTGGGCTCCGGCAAGTCCTTCACGAAGACGATGTCCGGCTCGTAGCCCGCGGCCTTCAGCGATTCCTCCAGCAGCCGCGTGTAGTAGAGATGCCGATCCTGGCCCAGCGTGCCGATGCGCAGCGAGATGCGCTCCCCGGCGTGGGCTGACGATCCGCACAGGAGCGTCAGCAGCAGCGTTGCGATGAATGAAGGCAGCAGGCGCATGTCGATCGTGAGGATGAGGGCTCCCAACTGCTGCGCCCGACCGCCAGCTTATCCCATGAGAACAAGGCTTCAGAGCCAGCCCTTTTGCCGCGCCATCCGGTAAGCCTCGATGCGGTTGCTGACGCCGAGCTTGGCAATCGCCTGGGAGAGGTAGTTGCGCACCGTGCCATGCGAGAGGCTCAACTGCTCGGCAATCGTGGTGGCCGCAACGCCCTCGCCGGCCAGGCGCAAGACCTGGCGCTCGCGCTCCAGCAGCGGGTCGGCTTCCACCCAGGCCTCCTGCGCCAGCTCGGGCGCGATCACGCGCTCGCCCGCCTGCACGCGGCGCAGCGTGGCGGCCAGCTCGGTGGACGGCGTGTCCTTGAGCAGATAGGCCGAAACACCGGCATCGAGCGCGCGGCGCAGGTAGCCGGCGCGGGCAAAGGTGGTGAGGATGACGACACGGCAGGGCTGGTCGAAGCGCGCCACGCGCTGCGCCACTTCGAGGCCGGTGAAGCCGGGCATCTCGATGTCGGTGATCAGGATGTCGGGCGCCAGCGCATGGGCCTCGCGCAAGGCGGCTTCGCCATCGCCGACGGCGCCCACCACCTCGATGTCGGGTTCCAGCGAAAGCAGCGCGACGAGCGCGCCGCGCAGCATGGCCTGATCCTCTGCCAGCAAAACTCTGATGGTCATGCGACGGCCACCCTCATCGAAAGCCGCGTCCCGCGCGACGTGCCGCCCGTGCTGGAGTCGATCAGCAATTTGCCGCCCACCGCCTCCAGCCGCTCGCGCATGCCGCGCAAGCCGTGGCCGGGCTTGATGTCGGCGCCGCGGCCGTCATCTTCCACGCTGAGCACGGCCTCGCTGCCCTCGCGCCTGAGCGTCACGCGCACGGCCTGGGCGCGGGCGTGGCGCTGCACATTGGTGGCGGCCTCCCGCAGGCTCATGGCCAGCGCGCTCTCGGCCGGCGCGGCCAGCGGCAGCGCATCCAAATCGGCGGCAAAGGCCACACCGCTGCTCTCCAGCAGCACGCGGGCCGAGGCCAGTTCGCCCGCCAGCACGGCCGAGCGGATGCCGCTCACCGCCTGGCGCACCTGGGCCAGCGCCTCGCGCGCCACGCGCTCGATGTCGGCCACTTCATTGCGTGCAGCCTGGGCGTTATGGTCCAGCAGGCGGCCCGCGAGCTCGCCCTTCACGGCGATCAGGGCGAGCGTGGCGCCGAGCGTGTCGTGCAGATCGCGCCCGATGCGCTCGCGCTCGGCACTGGCGGCCATGCGGCGCAGTTCCTCGTGGCTCAGGCGCAGCGCGGCATCGCGTTCAGCCTTGTTGCGGAAGCCCTGGTTGAACAAGGCCACCACGATGCACAGGCACACACCGAAGCCGATGCTGAACAGGTTGAAGAACGGCGCCACGGACGCCACCGCCACGAAGGCCGCCAGCATCAGGCCCAGGTAGATCCAGCCGCTGCGGCGCGGGCCCGTCAGCGTCAGCAAGCTGGCGCCATAGATCAGGTACGAATACACGCTGCTCACCGCCGTCACGGCCAGGCCCAGCAGCACGATCATGAGCGTGTAGCGCAGCAGCCGGGCACGGTCATCGAGCCAGGCGCCCGCATAGAGCGGCAGGAAGACCAGCACGCTCAAGCAGGTGAAGGCACGCGCCCACGGCGCCATAGGCACGGCGACCACGCCGATCACCAAGTAAAACAGCCAGAAAAGGTTCAGCAGCGGGATCGACCACTGGCCGTTGCAGATGACGGTCAGGATCGATTGCGGATGCGCGCGGAGCTGGGTCAGCATGATGGGCGCCAGTATCACTGAATCGACACGTCATCGAGATCGAAACCGAAGGCGCCAGCCGGAAGGCCCACGGTGACGGCCAGGCCGCGCAGTTGGCTCAGATCCGCGCCCTGGAACGAGGCCAGCGGCAATCGCACTTCCGTCCATTCCGCCGTGATCTGGAAGGGCAGCATCGCCGGGCGGCCGTTACTGGCCGGGCCGCTGAAGATCATGGCCAGGCCTTGGCGAGCCTCACCACGCACCTTGAAGACCAGGGTCTTGCGCGCGCTGTAGTCCACCGGCGCCATGGGCTTGTCGCCGGCCATCCACATCGCGCCGGCCCAGGCGTAAGGCAGGCCACCGTCGATCTGGCCCTCGGTGCGGACGAAGCCGTTGTTGCTGCCATCGGCCATCCACCTGACCTTGGCCGTGGACTTGCCACCGGCCAGCTGGTCGGTGGTGACGGAGAAGCCGAGGCCGGTGCGGGCGGTGGCGCTGCCGGCGTTGAAGTCGGCGATCAGCGGGTCCTGCGGTGCGGCGGCTGCGACGGGTTGAGCCTGCGCTTGTGCATCGGCGCGCGGGCCGCGGTCCACGGCATAACCGTTCTTCCAGATGGAGACGATGGCGCGGGTGGCTTCGATGTTCGTCGTCGGGTCGCCTTCCACCAGCAGCAGGTCGGCGCGCAGGCCGGCAGCGATGCGGCCGCGGTCCTTCAGCGAGAAAGCCTTCGCCGGAATCGACGTGGCAGCTTGCAGCGCTTCGGTTGGCGTGAGGCCCGCCTTCACCAGCAAGGCGAGTTCCCCATGCAGGCTCGCGCCATGTGTGGTGCCCGGGTTGCCCGCGTCCGTGCCGGCCAGCACCGGCACGTGGGCTGCATGCAGCACGCCGATGTTGTGCAGCGCGTTGCCGATGAAGTGCGGCTGCTGCCAGGCCGGCGGGAAGGCCGTGGCCAGGGCCTGGCGCTGGTCAACGCTCAGGTAAGGCGAGACGCGGGCATCTGCCAGCAACGCCTTGGCCGAGCCCCCGCCTGCGAGCGAGTCCTGCACCGACAGCGTGGCCACGACGAAATGCTTGCTCGCGGTCTTGAGGAATTCAGCATCTGCCTTTGCATCGAGCTTGCGGTCCGCAAACACATGGGCCAGGCCGCTGACCTCGCCGTCGAACGCGACCTGCGCATCATGCTGCGTGGCCACATGCGCCATGCTCAGCAGGCCATGCGCATGCGCGCTGCCCGCCAGGGCGCGCACCGTGGCGGCGTCCAGCGAAGGCATGGGGTGGCCGTAGGCGCTGCCGTCCTCGATGACGATCTTCAGGTAGTCCGAACCTTCCTTGACGCGATCCGCCACAAAGCCCTCGGCCTCGTCCGCGCGCGTCAGCGTAGGGATCTTGAAGCCGTACTCCGTGCCATGGCCGCCCGGTACCGTGGCCAGGATGCCGGCCGACCACAGATCGGCCTGGTTCGTACGCGCCAGCGACTGGCGCTGCGCCTTGGCGCCAGGCAGGATGGACGGCTGCGTGAACATGTCCAGCTCGGTCGTCACGCCAAAGCGCAAGGCCTCGCGCTGCGCCTCGCCCCAGGTGTGTACATGGGCGTCCATCAGGCCCGGCAGCAGGGTCTTGCCCTGGCCTTCGATGACCGGCAGGCCGGCGGGCAGGCTGAGCTTGGCGCCGACTTGAGCGATGAGGCCGTCGCGCACGATCACGTCCTGATGGGTTTGCGTGCGCGTGCCGTCGAACACGGTCACGTCGTGGATGGCGAAGCTGTTGGCGGGTTCGGATTCGGCACGGTGGCCGCTGGATACCGCGGCGGTGATGGCCACGGCGATGGCGATGAAGCGGGCACCGCGGGACGGGTAGCAAAACTTGATCTTCATGGCAAGGATTCCTGGAGTGAGCGAGTGATGGGCTCACTGTAGGAATCCAGTTAGGTTTGCGGCAGTAGGCGGTGTCATGCGGCGGATGTGACAAGTGTCAGATGAGGGTCACGCCCGCTTGCACAGTCTCGATACCCTACGTTCCTGCGATCTCAGCCCGAACACTATGACTTGGTACGCTGACGAAATACTACTCCGGGCGACGCCCAAAGCATTAGGGCTGATCTCCGCTGAGCCGGCTCTCGCTGCTCACGCTTCTCACGTCACGTCTCTCGACGGGTTTCCCTGGTACAAGCCAAATTGGGCTCACACGCTCCCCACAGAAGGATTGCTGGTCATCCGACCAGGCTGTGGGATCAAGTCGTACGGCGCGGCGCATCAAAGACCTCGGCGCGAAAACCATCTGCGGCCTGCGCGTTACGCTCGCGGTACCAGAGGAAGGCGTCGGCGCGATGTCCTGCTCGGCAGCAGGCGCAAGTACAACGGTGAAGTCGCTCACAGGGCGGCTAGTCGAGCCCGAGCGTCAACCCAACGCACGGCCTGGGGCGCTCCAGAACGCAGCGCATCCTTGCGCTGGCGAATCTCGTCAGCCCACACCTTGGCGACCGTAGCTTCATCCTCGCCGTCAAGACTGTCGAGCAATGCCAGGACCACCGCCGAGCGCTCGTCGGGCGCAAGCGCCAATGCTTCGTCAATGAGGTGTTCGACCCTGGCATTCATGCGAATCAATCTAGCAGTTTCACTTTCAGAACAGGTCCCGAACCGTCATCGCTAGCAACGGCCGCGCCGCCCTCACACAAACAACACACTCGCCCCCGTCGTATTCCGCGCCTCCAGATCCCGATGCGCCTGCGCCGCATCCGCCAGCGCATAGCGCTTGCCAATGTTCACCTTCACGGCGCCGCTCGCAACGGCTGCAAAAAGATCATCCGCCATCGCCTGGCTCGACTCGCGCGTGGCGAGGTGCGTGAACAGCGTGGGCCGGGTCAGATAGAGCGAGCCCTTGGCCGCCAATGTGCTCACGCTGAACGGCGGCACCACGCCCGAGGCGTTGCCATAGCTGACCATCAAACCGAAGGGCGAGAGGCTGTTGAGCGAGCCTTCCCAGGTGTCGGCGCCGACGGAGTCGAACACGACCTTCACGCCCTTGCCGCCGGTGATCTCCTTGACCCGCGCGGCGAAATCTTCGCGGCGGTAGTTAATCGCATGCGCCGAGCCATGCTGCAAGGCGAGCGCGCATTTCTCGTCCGAGCCCGCGGTGGCAATCAGCTGCCAGCCCAGGGCCTTGGCCCATTGGCAGGCGATCAGGCCGACGCCGCCCGCGGCGGCATGGAAGAGCACGAAATCGCCGGGCTGCAAGAGGCCCGGCGGCGGCGTGCGGCGCAGCAGGTATTGCGCGGTCAGGCCCTTGAAGATCAGCGCGGCGCCGTCGGCGAAAGATAGCGAGTCTGGCAGCCTGAAGACCGAACGCGCCGGCATCACGCGGGCAGTGCTGTAGGCGCCGGGCGGCTGGCTGGCATACACGGCGCGATCGCCCGCATGCACATGCGTGACGCCCTCGCCCACCGCCTCGATCACGCCGGCCGCTTCCATGCCCAGGCTCAGCGGCATGGGCAGCGGATAGACGCCGCTGCGCTGGTAGATGTCGATGAAGTTGACGCCACAGGCATGGTGGCGGATGCGCACCTCGCCGGGGCCGGGCTGGCCCACCTCAACATCCACGAGCTTCATCAGTTCGGGGCCGCCGGCTTCGGCAACGCGTATGGCTTTCTCAGTGCTCATCAAAGCTCCTTGTGCTTGTGGGGGCGATGTTAGGGTTTCGGCAGCAGGCCTGTTCGACGCCCGTTCATTTCCCTGATAGCAACGCCGTTTGCTGCCCGGCTCTTTTTACATTGACGCTTGCGGGTGCTCATCCCTAGCATCCGCTCCAGCAAAATCGAGAAGGACGCGCGTGAACGCAACTGCCCCCAACGAAATGGTCTTCTGCCGCGCCTGTGGCAAGCAAATTCACACCAGTGCTACCGCATGCCCCGGCTGCGGCGCAGTGCAGAAAACAGGCGGCGCGCAGGGCGGATCCGACAAGCGCATCCTGCCGGCCTTCCTGCTGTGTTTCCTGCTGGGCTATTTCGGCGCGCATCGCTTCTATGTCGGCAAGATTGGCACGGGCATCCTGCAGATCTTCACTTTTGGCGGCTTCGGCATCTGGGTGCTGGTCGATCTGATCATGATCCTGGTCGGCTCCTTCACCGACAAGGCTGGGAACAAGCTCACCGAGTGGACCTGACCGTCCCCGGCCGATGCTATGGTCTGGCCCACCGATGCGCCTGACCCCTCGCCTGACCCTGCTCCTGACCCTGCCTCCGCTGATGTGGGCGGGCAACGCCGTGCTCGGTCGGCACATGGCGGGCGCCAGCATCTCGCCCGTGCTGCTCAACGGCCTGCGCTGGGTGCTGGCCTTCGCGCTGCTGGTTCCGTTGGCGCGCACGCTGTGGGCCGCGCCGCTGCATCTGCGCGCGCACTGGCGCTATTACGCGGTGCTCGGCCTGCTGGGCATGGGCAGCTACAACGCGCTGCTATACGAAGCGGTGCGCACATCCAGCGCGCTCAACGTTACGCTGATCGCCTCCAGCATGCCGGCGTGGATGCTGGCCGTGGGTGCGCTGGTCTATGGCGTCAGGCCGCGCGGGCGCGAGCTCGTGGGCGCCCTGCTCTCGCTGGCGGGCGTGGCCCTGGTGATCGGCCAGGGCAGCTGGGAGCGGCTGATGGCCGTGCATTTCGTGATGGGCGATCTGCTGATGCTGGTGGCCATCGTGCTGTGGTCGGTCTACAGCTGGATGCTGGCGAAGCCGCCTTTCGAGCAGCGGCCCGCCTGGGACTGGGCGGGCGTGCTGATGGCGCAGACCTTGTTCGGCATGCCCTGGGCGATGCTGTTCGCGGGGCTGGAGTTCGCGGCCGGGCGCAGCCACATGACGTGGAACTTGGAAGTTATGGCGGCGCTGGCCTATGTGGCCATTGCGGCTTCGCTCCTGGCCTACCGCTGCTGGGGCCTGGGCGTGGCCGAGGCCGGGCCGGCGATGGCGGCGATCTTCTTCAACCTCACGCCGCTGTTCACGGCCGTGCTTTCAGCGAGCCTGCTGGGCGAATGGCCGGCGCCGTATCACGGCGCGGCTTTCGTGCTGATCGTCGCCGGCATCGTCGTCTCGGCAGCTTCCAAGGTGGCGCGGAGTTCGGCCAGGGCCGGCTGAATCTGCGCGGGTTCGCGCATGGCCTTGCGCGCGGCGCCGAGCGCCTTGCGCACGGCTCCCGGCGCTGACCCTTTCTCGATCATCGCGACGGCTGGCGCGCGGCAGGCCATCAGTTCGTCCACCCAATCCGCGGGCTGTGAAGGGTGCCAGCGCATGGACACAAGACGCAGAGCACGGAACGCCGCAGCCACCTTCTCCACAGCCTGCAGCTGCGTCAGGAACGGCTCGGCGGAGCTTGCATCCGACAAGGCCGCCAACGCATCGGCAATTCTTCTGCGCAGCACGTCGGTCGAGCGCACCGGCAGCACGAACCAGGCCGAGGCCACGCCGATCCATGCGCCGATCACGATCTCGGCCAGGCGTGGCAGCAGGATGCCTTGCGGCGGCGCGCCCTCCAGGCTCTGCAGCAAGGCCAGGGCCAGCGTGATGAACAAGGCCCACCAGGCATAGCCCAGCGGGCGCAGCCAGAGGCCCAGGAACAGCGACAGCAGGATCAAGGCGACCGTGCCCGTGCCACTTCCCGCATCGGCGCCGCCCATGCCTTGCGCCGCGATCAGCGCCACCACCGTGCCGGCCGCCGCGCCGAGCACGCGCAGCACGCTCTTGTAGACCACGTCGAGCCGGCCCTGGTTGCCGCTGCCGACGATGTAAGCCGTCAGCACGAGCCAGGCCCAGTGCTTCTCAAACAGCAGATAGCCCACGACAAACGCCACACCGAGCGCCGCGGCCATCTGCAACGCCATGCGATCACTCGCCAGCAGGCGCGGCCCTTCGGTCTTCGCTGCCGCCATCACGGCAGCCTTTGCGCGGATCGGCGCCTGCAGCCAGCCCAGGTGATGACCGAGCGCATGGAAGAGGCTGACCGAGAGCAGCGCGACCAAGGCCACGAGGACCGGCACGATCAGCGCCATCACGGGGCCGAGCGCTTGCGAATGCAGCCGCGGCGCCATGAGCAGCACGATGAAGGGCAGCGCGATCAGCGTGCCGGCCTTGCGGCCCATCACCCCATAACGCCTCAAGCCGACGGACAGCGCCATCCCCACGATGAAAGCCGCGGCGCCGAGCCAGGGCAGGTGCAGAAGCAGGAGGCCGATACCCAGCGCGCCGAGGCTGACGAGGGGCAAAGCGATGGCGGCTTCGATGCGGCCGCGCAGGTCACGATCCAGCTGGCTGCGCGAGAGCGAGAGGCTCAGCACCACGGCCAGGACGGCAGAACCCGGCTCGGGGTCCAGCGCCAACGCGGCGGCCATGGCCACCAGCGCCGCGCCCATCGTGAGAACGGCCTCGCGCAGCGAGGCCGTCAGCAAAGGCCGCGAGAACAACAATCAGGGCCCGACCAGCGTGCGCTGCACCCAGCCACTGAGGTTCGAACCGTCCACATAGACGAAGCCGCCCTTGACCTCGCCGCTGGCCACCAGGTCATCGCTGCGGTTGAGCGTGCCGACGACCTTGGAGTCGCGCGAGGCCTGCGAGAAGACCTTCACATTGGCGATCTTGGCGTGCAGCACCTGGCCTGCAGGAATCGGTGCGCCGGCCGTGGTGGAGGCCGCGGCGTTGGCGTCGCCCGACTCCGAGCTGGCGCGGATCAGCTGCTTGGAATCGCGGATCTGCAGCACGATCTTGTTGTAGTTGTCGAGGAAGCTGGCCATGATCATCTTGCCCTCGGGCGTGCTGGTGTAGCCGCCCGCGCCGGCCACGCCGCCACCGCCCCAGCCGATGCCGCCGAGGCTGAAGTCGGTCTTGGTGGCCTTGCCTTCAGCCGAGGCCACCTGGATGCTGGAGCGCACGTCCGAGATCAGGATGCTGGTGGACGCTTCCTTGAACTTGAGGCCACCGGCCAGCGCGCCGATGACGCCGAGCTTGCCGCCGAGGAAGCCGCCCACGCCGCCGGTGGTGCTGGCGCCGATCTGCACATTGGGTGTCATCACGAAGTCGGCGGCCTGCATCTGGCCCTTGCCGATGTTCGATTCCTGGCGCATCTCGCCGGCCGCGGCCAGCTGGCGCTCCTGCTGGATGTTCTGCATGCCCTGACCGCGCTCGACCACGTCGAAGCAGTTGGACTTCTGGATCATCATGCGCAGCAAGGCCGCTGGCGAACCCAGGCCGTACTGCTGCAGATAGCCCCAGCCGTTCTGCGGCTCGGCCACCGCGATGACGCCCAGCTTCTTGGGGCAGCTTTCCACGGTCGAGGCTTGCTCGTCCGCAAAGGCGTCGCTGCTGCAAAGCAGGCACGAAGTGACAAACAGGGCCAGGCGCTTCATCGCGATCTCCTCATGCTTGTTGGCGCTCGGCTGATTGTGCCAAAGAGAACGCGCCGCAGTTCCCCCACAAAGGAGGACATGCGGCGCGTGAATGCGGAGCGAGAGGAACTGTTAAGGCAGCAACGTCAGCCGATGCTTGGTTTCACCAGGCAGGAAGGGCAAGGGGCGAGCCTCGGCCCAGTCTGCGTAGTCGGCGCGGTAGTATGGCGAGAGCGGGTTGCCCGACTGGCCGCCCGGCACGACCAGGATGCCGTCGGCCTCATGGCCGGGCGAGACGACCATGCGCTCGCTCTGGCCGTGCACGGGGTTCTGCACGCGCGGCATGTGGCGGTCGCCGTTGAACTCGGTCGGCGGCATGTCGAGGAAGCTCGCCAGCGGCGGCAAGGCGGCCGAGAGCGGATGCTTGATGGCCGACTTGTTCTGCCAGCCCCAGCGCGCGTTGGCGGGATTGCCTTCGGTCTTCTGCAGCACCTGTTCGCGGCTGTAGAGCACGGCGCGCTCGAAGAACTGCTTCCAGGTATTGCCGGCCGGCAGCACGTCGTTGCGGCGCGCCTGGATGATCGCCCAGGCAGGCGTTTCGGGCGCCCACTTGATGTTGCGCTGGTCGAGGTGGTGCGCCTGCATCAGCGAGGAGACCGGCTGGAACATCTGCTCGATCACGCGGTCGCGGAAGGCGCGCAGCCATGTGTAGCCGACGGCATTGACGGTGGCCGCATCGGCGCTGGTTTCCAGGTCGTGGCGGTAGTCCACCAGGCCGTTCTTGGCAATGAATTCGGGCGTCAGCACTTCATCGAGCAGCAGCTTCTTCCAGCGCTGCATGAAGACGGCGCGGTCGTCCAGCTGCACGGCGTGCAGGTCGGCTTCCTTGAACTTGTCGGCATGGGCGCGCAGGTCGTTGCGGATCTGCTGGCCGCGGGCGCCGATGTCATAGCCGCCGGTGCCGATCATGGCCAGGTCAGTACCGCCGACCATGCGCTGGTTGGCGCTCCACAGGCGCGCGTCGGCCGGGTCATAGACCTTGGGCACCTTGTCGCCGTCGGCGTAGTAGCCGTCCCAGCCGTTGGCGCCGGTGCTCCAGTCTTGCGGCGTGTCCATGTCGGCGCCGGCCGCGTAATGGCGGCGCGGGATCGAGCCGATGAGGGTCCAGCCGATATGGCCTTGGGAGTCCGCCGTCATGAAGTTCTGCGCCGGGATGCCGACGCCGATGGCCATGTGCTGGGCTTCTTCCACGCTGCCCACATGCTCCAGGCCCATGGACTTGAGGTTCAGGCCCTGCGGGTCATAGGCGACCCAGCGCAACGCGTAGCGCTCGAAGGGCGGCGCCATCACCGGGCCCCATTCGGTCTCCTTGACCTCCATCGTCTCGGCCGGCGCTCCGGCCACCTCGATGACTTCCTTCGTGGCCTTGAAGGGCTTCTCGCCGGTCGGGCTCAGGTACTTGGTGCCGGTGCTGTCGAGCTTGAGCGCGATCACGTCGGTCCAGTCGGCCGTGCTGTTGGTGAAGCCCCAGGCCAGCTTGCCGTTGGAGCCCACCACCACCATGGGCGTGCCAGGCAGGGTCACGCCGGTGATGACGAACTGCTGGCCGTTCTCCTTCCAGCGCAGCTGGGCCTTGTACCAGGTGTGCGGAACGCGGATGCCCAGGTGCATGTCGTTGGCCACGATGGCTGCGCCGGTGTTGGTGACGCTGCCGCCGACGGCGAAATTGTTGGAGCCGATGTCGCGGCTGTCACGCAGGCCGCAGTCGCTGCAGGCCACCTTGGGCGGTGCGCTGAAGGTGCTCGGCCAGGGCGAGGCCGGCACCGGCAGCGGATCGGGCTTGCTGCCGTCCACGGCGGCATCCCAGTCGGCGCTGTGCTGGGTCAGGAAGGCGTACCAGTCGGCCGGCACGGCGTCCTTCAGCACACCCATGGCGAGCTCGTCCTTGCCCTCGGCGCCTTGCAGGTCCAGGTACATGGAGAGCACGGTCAGCAGCGAGTCTTCAGGCATCCAGGGCTTGGGCGCCTGGCGCAGCAGGCCGTATTCGAACGGACGCACCTGCAGCGATTCCAGGCCCTTGTTCACGCCCTCGGTGTAGGCCTTGAGCAGGGCCTGCTGCTCGGGCGGCAGCGTGGCAAAGCGCTCTGCCACGCGGGCGCGGAAGCGGTGGATGCGCCGACTCTTGTCCAGCGGCAGCGCCTTGGCGCCCACCAGCGCCGACAGTTCGCCGGCCGCATTGCGGCGCAGCAGGTCCATCTGGAAGAAGCGGTCCTGCGCATGGGCAAAGCCCAGGGCGCGAGCGGCGTCGAGGCGGTTGGCAGCGTCCACGGTCAGGTAGCCATGGTCGTCGCGGCGCAGTTCCACCGGCGCGCTGACGCCGATGTTCTGCTTGCCATCCAGCGTGGCCAGGCTGCCGCGCAGCGCCACGCATAGCACCACGGGGGTGAGCACAAGCACGCACAGCAGGGTCCAAAAAATTCTTTTGAGCCAGATCATCGGCGTATGTCTCCAAGGTTCAACCCGGATGATTGTCGATGCTGGCAACAGGCAGACTCCTCGGCACTCACCCTAGTAGTTACTATCTTCAGGAGATCTTCATGAACAAGTACGTCGTCGAGTTCTTGGGCACCTTCGGGCTTGTCCTGGGCGGTTGCGGCAGCGCCGTGCTGGCCGCGGCCTTTCCGCATGTGGGCATCGGCCTGTTGGGCGTCTCGCTGGCCTTCGGCCTGACGGTGCTGACCATGGCCTTTGCCATCGGCCCGATCTCGGGCTGCCACCTGAACCCGGCCGGCTCGGTCGACCTGTGGGCCGGTGGGCGCTTTCCGGCCTCGCAGCTGCTGCCCTATATCGTGGCGTAGGTGCTGGGCGCCATTGCGACGGCTGCGGTGCTCTACGTGATCGCCAGCGGCGCGCCGGGCTTCGACGTGAGCAAAGGCTTTGCCTCCAACGGCTTTGGCGAGCACTCGCCGGGCGGCTATTCGATGCTGGCGGCGCTGGTGTGCGAGGTGGTGATGACGGGCTTCTTCCTGGTCGTCATCATGGGCGCCACGGACGAGCGCGCCAGCATGGATTTCGCGCCCATCGCCATCGGCTTGTGCCTGACGCTGATCCACCTGATCAGCATCCCGGTGACCAACACCTCCGGTCTACCCGGCCCGCTCCACCGGCGTGGCGCTGTTCGTGGGCGGCTGGGCGGTGGAGCAGCTGCGGCGGTTCTGGGTGGCGCCCATCGTCGGCGCTGTTCTTGGCGCTGTCGCCTATCGCGTCATCCGGGAAGACTAGATCCTGTTTACAGGCCCTAGCGCCAGCGCGTCAGCAGCCACACGCCGCCCATCACCAGCAGCGTGCCGGCTGCGACGAAGCCGGTGAAGGGCTCGCCGAGCAGCAAGGCGCTCATGGCAATCGTGGCCATGGGGCCGATCATGCCGATCTGCGCGGCCAGCGTGGCGCCGATGCGCTCGATGGCCATCATCAGCATCAGCACCGGCGCGAAAGTACACGCCAGCGCATTGAGCACCGACAGCCACAAGACCGGCGCCGGCAGCTCGGCCACCAGGCCGATGGGCCGCAGCACGAGGAACTGCCCGATGCAGAAGGCACAGGCCACGCTGGTGGCCAGCCCCGTGAGCCGCAAGGCACCGAGGCGCTTGACCTCCTCGCCGCTATAGACCAGGTAGATCGCATAGCTCAGCGCGCTGGCAAACACCAGCGCCGCACCGAGCAGCGCATGCGCGCCCTGCACATGCAGCTCCTGCCCGAACACCAGCACCACGCCCGAGTAGCTGATCGCCAGCGCCACCATCTGCCGCCCCGTGACGCGCCGCTTGAACAGCAGCCAGCCCAGGAACACCACCAGCGTCGGGTTGAGATAGAGGATCAGCCGCTCGAAGCTGGCCGAGACGTAGGCCAGGCCCGCGAAGTCCAGAAAGCTGGCCAGGTAGTAGCCCGAGAAACCGAGGCCGAGGATGACCCAGGCATCGCGGCGCGTGAGCGCCGGCTTGCCGCGGCCCGCCCACCAGCTCAGCAGTAGGAACAGCGGCAGCGCGAACAGCATGCGCAGCATCAGCAGCGTCACGGCATCCACCCCATAGCGATAGGCCAGCTTGACGATGATGGCCTTGCCGGCAAAGGCGACGGCGCCGACCGAAGCCAGTACCAGCCCCGGCCAGAGAGATTTGACGGCTGAACTCATCGGGCCATTGTCGAATGGGGCTCGGGCTGCCAGGCTTCCGCATTCAGGACCACAGCCTTGTTGCGGCGCGAAGACGCCCGCTCCGGCCGCAAGCGGACGAATGTCTCGGTTTGAGCACTCCTGACGCAGCGCCGACCGGGTAATCTCGGCTTTGCGCCTCAAACCACTAAACTGGCCCTAACGCCTTGCCTGATTGCCATGGAGGCTCACCTGCTCAACGAAGCCAGCCCGCATGCGGTCGCCGAACCTGCAGCCCCCACACCCATGCCCAAGTCAGATAGTTCGAGCCTGAAGCTGCTGCGGCGCATCTCGCTGCGTTATGCCGTGGTGCTGGCCCTGCTGGTGGGTCTGCTGCTACCCACCGCCCTGGTGCTGCTGTACGACGCGCAGAACGCGCGCCACCGGGCTGTCGAAGACCTCAAGCGCGACCTGACCCGCGCGGCCGAGGTGATGTCGCTCTCGCTGGCCGAGCCGGTCTGGCAGGTGTCGCCCGACCTGGCCGAGCCCATCATCAAGGCGCAGTTCGACGATCCGCGCTTCGTTTCTATGACGGTGATGGAGCCCTCCTCCACGCAGCCCTTTCTTTCGCACAAGCGCCCCGAGGCGCCGGGCGAAGCGGAGCTCACGCTTACCGAGACCCGACCGGTGCTGCGCGACAGCCGAGAGATCGCCAAGCTGACGCTGAGCATGAGCGCAGCGCCCTTGCTGGCCGAGAAGCGCGACGACATGCTGCGTACGCTCTGGCGCAGCCTGCTCACGCTGACGCTGTCTTCCGCGCTGATCCTGTGGGTGATGCAGGTCTGCGCGCTACAGCCGATGTCGCGCCTGACCGAAGACGCCGAGGCCCTGGCCGCCGGCCGGCTCGACACGCCCCTGGCGCCCGAAGGTACGGACGAGATCTCGCGCGTGGGCCTGGCCATGGAGCGCATGCGCCGCGCCCTGCTCTCGGCCTTCGACGCACTGCGCCAGCATGCCAGCACGCTGGAAGAAACCGTTGAACAACGCACCGCCCAGCTGACCGCCAGCAACGACGAACTCTCGCAGGCGCTGGAGCATCTGAAGACCGCGCAGAGCGAGCTGGTCGAATCCGAGAAACTCGCCTCGCTGGGCCGACTGGTGGCCGGCGTGGCGCATGAGCTGAACACGCCGCTGGGCAACTCGCTGACCGTGGTGACGGCGCTGGAAGACCGCTACAAGCAGTTCGAGGCCATGCTCAGCGGCAAGGAGCCGATGCGCCGCAGCACGCTCGAAGAACTGGTGCGCGACACCCTGCGCGGCCAGGACATCCTGCAGCGCAATGTGCAGAAGGCCGCCGACCTGGTGCGCGACTTCAAGCAGGTGGCCATCGACCAGACCACCGACCTGCGCCGCGACTTCATGCTCGACGACGTGGTCAAGGACGTGCTGGTGATGGTGGAGCCGCGCTTCAAGCGCACGCCCTTCATCATCGAGACCGATCTGGAGCCCGGGCTGGCCATGAACAGCTTTCCCGGTGCGCTGGGCCAGGTCGTTACCAACCTGATGATGAACACGCTGGTGCATGCCTTCGAAGGCCGCGAGGCCGGCCACGTGCGGCTGCGCTGCGCGGTATCGCGGCCCGGCGAAGTGGAACTCTCAGTCATCGACGACGGCTGCGGCATGGACGAGTCGGTGCGCAGGCGCATCTTCGACCCCTTCTTCACCACCAAGCTTGGCACCGGCGGCTCGGGCCTGGGCATGCACATCGTGCACAGCATCGTCACCAATGTGCTGGGCGGCCAGATCGAGGTGCGCTCCACGCCGGGTGAAGGCACGCAGATGCTGATGGTGATTCCGCGCGTGGCGCCGGTGCGCGCCGGCGCGGAAGAGTACATCGTCTGAGCTGATGCGCCGCTCGCCCTTCATGCGCCGGGCGCTGGCAGCTCTGATGGCCGCGCTCGTGCTCGCGCAAAGCGCGCAGGCCTGGAGCAACCACGCGCTGTGCACCTGGTTCGCACTGGCCGTCATGCCGGAGCTGCGCGGTGCGCCCGCACTCAAGGTCGAGACCCTGGCCGACTTCCTGGCCGCCGATCCGCAAGGCCTGGCCCGGTTGCTGCGCGACGAGGAGGCCTGGGCCCGCGCCCATGTGCCGGCCTACGCGCAGCGGCCCGATGCGCTGGCCTTCGATGCCGCGAGCAAGGCGCCTGCCCCGCCCCGCTTCCTGGCTGCGCTTCGCGTCAATCCGAACGTGAGGCTGGCGCTGTATCTGCAACTGCCGCCGGGGCAGGCTGCGCTGGGGCGGCCGGTGCTGAGCGAGGCCGAGGTCAGCCTCATGAAGACCAGCGAGAGCACCAAGGCCAATGTCTTCGTCGGCCTGAAGCCGGGCGAACAGGTGCCGCTGATCGACGTGCTGGCCAGCGCGGTGGACGAGCCTGACTACGGCCTGGACATCGGCCTGTGGTCCGACAACGGCACGCCTTTTGGCACGGCCTATGGCTTCGGCCCGCAGCCCTTCGGCAACCCGGCCATCGAGTGGTCCTCGCAGGCGCCCATGCACATGGGCTTCTTCCACGAGACCGGCATCGTCTACAAGGCCACGGCCTATCTGGGCCGCACCTACCCCGAATACCGCGTGCACCTCTGGCACAGCCTGGCCGCCTTCGCTTTCGCCCGCGGCCACGACTACTGGGGCTGGCGCTTCGCCGGCTGGGGCATGCACTATCTGCAGGACCTGACCCAGCCCTACCACGCACGCGTGCTGCCCGGCGTGGGGCTGACGCGCATGCTGGGCATCAATGCGATGGACCTGGTCGGCATCCACGGCCCCAAGCACCGGATGATCCAGCGGGTCACCAACCGCCACTCGGTGCTAGAAGAGTTCGAGCGCATGTGGATGCGCGCCAACTATGCCGGTGATTCACACAACGATGCCGGCGTCAAGGCTCTGCAGGACACACGGCTCGATGCGCGCGACGGCCCGTACACCGAAGACTGGGCGCGCCGTGTGGTCAGCCAGCGCTCGGCCGATGCGGCCGACGCCATCGACGAGGCCCTGGTCGCCGCCTTCCCCGCCAAGTACGTGGACGACCCGGCCTACATCTTCGGCGTGAGCGAGCCCGAGCCCGATCTCTACGCCGAACTGGGCCGCACCTCGCCCGCCGCCCGCACCGCGTTGCAGCAGGCGATTGCGCCGCGCCTGGGCGATCTGGGCGCCGTCTCGCGGGGTTATGTGCGCAGCCTGCTGACGAAGTCGATCAAGGCCGGTCAGAATCCCTGATCCACTCACGAAAGGACTCCGATGAACAAGCGAGTTATGTCCCAGACCACCCAGGCTCTTGCCATGGCCCTGGCGCTGAGCTTTGGCACCCTGGCCACGCTGCCGGCCCAGGCCGCCACGCCCATGGTCAAGACCCAGGCACCCGGCTACTACCGCATGATGCTGGGCGGCTTTGAGGTGACCGCGCTGAACGATGGCTTCTTCGATCTGCCGGTGGACCAGTACCTCAAGCAGCCGAAGGAGAAGACCGACGCCGCGCTGAAGAAGTACTTCCTCTCGCTGCCCCTCGAGACCTCGGTCAACGCCTTCCTGATCAACACCGGATCTAAGCTCGTGCTGGTGGACACCGGCACCGGGGGCAAGGCCGGCGCCACCTCCGGCGTGCTGCTGGCCAATCTGGCCGCGGCCGGCTACAAGCCCGAGCAGATCGACGAGATCTGCATCACGCACAACCACGGCGACCACCTCGGCGGACTGACCACCAAGGACGGCAGGGCCGTGTTCCCCAACGCCACGGTGCACATCGGCAAGGCGGATGCGGAGGCTGCCGAGGCCAAGGCCACGCTCGCGCCGTACGCCGCCGCCAAGAAGCTGGCACCGATCGAAGCCGATGGCGAGATCGTGCCGGGCGTGCGCGCCTGGGCCACGCACGGACACACGCCGGGCCACACCAGCTACGTGATCGAGAGCCAGGGCCAGAAGATGATCGTCGTCGGCGACCTGATCCACGTCGCCTCGGTGCAGTTCGACGACCCGAGCGTCACGATCAGCTTCGACAGCGACAACAGCGCCGCCGCAGCCCAGCGCGACAAGGTCTTCAAGGCCGCCGCCGCCGACGGCAGCCTGATCGCCGCCGCGCATCTGCAGTTCCCGGGCATGGGCCACCTGCGCGCCGATGGCAAGAGTTGGGTCTATGTGCCGGTGAACTACACGCGCATGCGCTGAGCTCTGCGCTGAGGTAAAAAATCAGGGCCGGCGACTTCGCAGTCACCGGCCCTTTTTCTATGAACCTCCGACGCTCAGTCTCAGTCGTTCGCGTAGATGTTCACATCCTTGGTTTCCTTGATGAACAGCGTGCCCACCACGAAGGTGATGGCCGCGAAGATGATCGGGTACCAGAGGCCGTTGTACATATTGCCGGTCTGCGTGGCGATGGCCACGGCGGTGGCGGGCAGCAGGCCGCCGAACCAGCCATTGCCGATGTGATACGGCAGGCTCATCGAGGTGTAGCGGATGCGGGTCGGGAACATCTCCACCAGCATGGCCGCGATCGGGCCGTAGACCATGGTCACGAAGATCACGAGCACCACCAGGATGGCGATGGACATGCCCCAGTTGACCTGGTCAGGATCGGCCTTGTCGGGGTAGCCATGGGCCTTCAGTGCCGCCTTCACGTTGGCGCTGAGCACCGCGTCCTTGGCCGTCTTGTCATCGCTCAGGGTCTTCAGGCTGGCTTCCGCCGCCTTGATGGCCTTGGCGTCCGGCGTGGCAGCGGCCTTGAGGCCAGCCAGCTTGGCTTCTGCACCCGCCTTGGCGGCGACGATGTCTTCCGGTGTGACCGCAGTCGTGATGACCTTGTCGCCTATCGCGATCGTGGCCGGCGTGCCCGCTGCAGCAGCGACGTTGTCATAGCTCACCGACGAAGCCGAGAGCTTTTGCTTGGCGATGTCGCAGGAGCTGGTGAACTTGGCCGTGCCCACGGGGTTGAACTGGAAGGAGCACTCGTCCGGGTCGGCCGTCACCACCACCTTGGCCGAGGCCTGCGCTGCAGCCAGAGCCGGATTGGCGGCCTGGGTCAGCGCGTGGAACAGCGGCATGAAGGTCAGCGCGGCCAGCAGGCAGCCCGCCATGATGATGGGCTTGCGGCCGATCTTGTCGGACAGCGCACCGAACACGATGAAGAACGGCGTGCCGACGGCCAGCGCGATCGCGATCATGGTGTTGGCCGTGTTGCCATCGACCTTCAGCGGGCCGGTCAGGAAGAACAGGGCATAGAACTGGCCCGTGTACCAGACGACAGCCTGGCCCATGGTCAGGCCGACCAGCGCGAGGATGACGATCTTCAGGTTCTTCCATTGGCCGAAGGACTCGGTCAGCGGCGCCTTGGAGGTCTTGCCTTCGGACTTCATTTTCTGGAAGGCCGGCGACTCGTTCATCGACATCCGGATCCACACGCTGACGCCGAGCAGCAGCACGGAAACCAGGAAGGGGATGCGCCAGCCGTCGACCTTGAAGCTGTCTTCGCCCATGGTGTTGCGCGTGACCAGAATCACCAGGATGGACAGGAACAGGCCCAGCGTGGCCGTGGTCTGGATCCAGGAGGTGAAGTAGCCGCGCTTGCCATGCGGAGCGTGCTCGGCCACATAGGTTGCAGCACCACCGTATTCACCGCCGAGCGCCAGGCCCTGCAGCATGCGCAAGCCGATCAGGATGATCGGCGCGGCCCAGCCGATGTGGTCGAAATTGGGCAGCAGGCCGACCACGAAGGTGGACAGGCCCATGATCAGGATGGTCACCAGGAAGGTGTACTTGCGGCCGATCATGTCGCCCAGGCGACCGAACACCAGCGCACCGAAGGGCCGCACGATGAAGCCGGCCGCGAAAGCCAGCAGCGCAAAGATGTTGCGCGAGGCCGGGTCCAGCGGCGTGAAGAACTGCGCGCCGATGATGCCGGCCAGGGTCCCGTACAGGTAAAAGTCGTACCACTCGAACACGGTGCCCAGCGAGGAGGCGAAGATGACCTTCTTCTCCTCGGCTGTCATCGGTACGTTGGTCGACACAGCGTTTGCAGTTGCCATGCTTGTCTCCAGTCTGTCTTATGGGCACGGAGGCGCCACCTGGCGCATCTCGCGAAGGCGACTATGGAAGCAAGCTCTGACCCTGTTCTGACGCGAGACTGAACCGACGCTGACAAACCCGGGCGCAACCCTAGGTTTCTATTTCTCGATGTGAGATGAAAGGCGTGGCAAGGGTATGCCCGGGGCGCGGGCTGCAAGCCCGCCGACGGCTGCGCAGAGTTTGCGAATTAGGGCGCAGCCTCAGCGCAGCGGCAGCTCGATGCCCAGTTCGCGCAGGCGCTGGCGCCGCTCGGGCAGGCGCGACAGGATGGCGCGCTGCGTGTCGGCGTCGGCGCGCGCCCAGAACATGATTTCCTCGATGGTGCGGGCGCAGCCCTCGCACCAGCCCGTCCGCTCGTTCATGCGGCAGACCTTGTTGCACGGTGACTGAACCGCCTCGCTCATTCCTGGGCCACGTCGATCACGGGGGCGCCCGTGAGCTTTTCAAGCTCGGCTGCTGTCATCTTGAACACGCCGTTAGGGTGGCCGGCCGCGGCCCAGATCACGTCGAAACGGAACAACTCGCGATCGATGAAGAGCCGGGGACCCTCGCCTTCCTCGGGTGCAAAGCCCAGGGGCGAAACACCGCCGATGGCAAAGCCGGTGCGCGCTTTCACGTAGTCGGCATCGGCCCGGCCCAGGGGCCCGGTATGGGCTTTCAGCTTGGCCTCGTCCACGCGCTTGTCGCCCGAGGCGATCACCAGCACGGCGGTGCCATCGGCCTTGCGGCGGAACACGACCGACTTGGCGATCTGGCCCAGGCTCACGCCCAGCGCGTCGGCAGCCTCTTGCGAGGTGCGGGCCGAGACTTCCAGCCAGACCGGTGCATGGGGATGGGCCCGTGCTGCGAGGGCGGCGCTGACACGAACAAAGCCCGCATTGCGGGCCTTGTCTGGGGTTTCGTTCGATGCTTCGTGCATCGAACCATTGTGACCGAACTTATTCGGCGTTGACTTCCTTGGAAGCCTTGGCAGCCAGGCGGGTGCGCGGCACAACCGGGGCCGGCGAAGCATCGTTGTTCATGGCATCGAGCGTGCCGTTGGCGCGGGCTTCATGCAGTTCGGCAAGCACTTGCGCACGGGTCTTGGCCGTGCCGACGTTCTTGGCTTGCGCTTGTTGCACGGGGGGGTAAGCGAAATCGCTGCCGTAGTTGACGAGCTCGCCGTTGGCACGTGCCTCGGCCAGTTCGGCCTTGACTTGTTCGCGGGTCTTGCTTACGTCGGCGGCTTGGGCTCCGTCGGCCAGCAGGACACCGGCAGAGAGGACAGCAACAGCGATAACGGCGGTGATGGTCTTCATGATGGTTTCCTTTGGACGGGTGGTTCTGGACTTCTGCTCTTTGGAGGCGGCGTCTTGTGCTGCATCCATGGAACGGACTCTAGAAGTCGCCGCCATTCGGAAAAACCATCAAAACCGGAACGCATCGTTGCGGTTTCAGGAAGGACCGCTGAATTCGGCGTTAGGCGCCTGCGCCGGTCCTGTATGCCGCAACAAAATCGGGCGGCATGCGGCGCGGCTTGCCGCTGCTGATCTCGATGCAGACCAGGTCCCACACGCCTCGCATCAGCGTCATGCCATCGCTTGGGCGGATCAGCTGGAAGCGGCGCTGCATGGCCAGGCGGCCATCACCGCCGACCAGCCAGGTGCCGAGCAGCAAGGCCTCGCCCAGGAAGGACGGCAGCAGGTACTCGTACTCGCCGCGGCGGATCGCCATGGCACGGTCCAGGCGCCGGTAGTCGGCCAGCGATAGGCCCAGCGCCTCGGAATGCGCCCAGCCGATGCGCTCGCACCACTGCACGTAGACAGCGTTGTTGGTGTGGGCGAGCCCGTCGATGTCCTCGACTTGCGGAGAAAGGGCCAGCGTGAACGGATCGGGACGATCCCAGTTCACTGCTTCTCCCACACCGCCGCGTAGAAACCGTCCGTCTGGTGCCGATGCGGCCACAGGCGCAGCATGCCGTTCTCGCACAGCGATTCGGCGTCGCTCACCTGCGCTTTGGTCAGCAACTCGGCAGCATCCAAGGGCTTGAACTGCTTGTGCGCCTCGCCAAAGGCTCGCGCGATCTCTTCATTCTCGGCATCGAGCAGGCTGCAGGTGGCATAGACCAGGCGGCCGCCCGGCTTGAGCAGCCGCGCCGCGCTGGCCAGGATGGCCGTCTGCTTGGCCTGCAGTTCGGTGATGGCCTGCAGCGACTGGCGCCACTTCAGATCGGGGTTACGGCGTAGCGTGCCCAGGCCCGAGCAGGGCGCATCGACGAGCACGCGGTCGATCTTGCCGGCCAGGCGCTTGATGCGCTCGTCGCGCTCGTGCGCGATCTGGGCCGGGTAGACGTTCGACAAGCCGCTGCGCGCCAGCCGCGGCTTCAGATTGGCGAGCCGGTGGCCCGAGGTGTCGAAGGCATAGAGGCGGCCGGTGTTGCGCATCGAAGCGCCCAGGGCCAGAGTCTTGCCGCCGGCGCCGGCGCAGAAGTCCACCACCATCTCGCCGCGCTTGGCGTCCACCAGCAGGGCCAGCAACTGGCTGCCTTCATCCTGCACCTCCACGCCGCCGCCGGTGAACAGCTCCAACTTGTTCAGCGCCGGCTTGCCCTGGATGCGCAGGCCCCAGGGCGAGTAAGGCGTGGGCTGCGCGTCGATCTTGGCAGCAGCCAGCGTGGCTTGCGCTTCCTCGCGCTTGACCTTGAGCACGTTGACGCGCAGGTCCAGCGGCGCCGTCTCGTTCATGCTTTCGGCCAGCGCCCAGAACTGCTCTTCGCCCAGGCGCGCCAGCAGCGGCTCGGCCAGCCACTCGGGCAGGTTGTGGCGGAACTTCGGCGCCAGCGTGCTGCGGTCGATCTTGGCCACCTGCTCCATCCACGCCAGTTCGGTGGGCGACAGCGCGCCGCGCATGAAGGCCTCGTTCCCCTGCCAGGCCAGCAGGACCAGCCGGCGCTCCAGCGGCCCGCTGCCCGACTGGGCCAGGTTCTGCAGCAGCGTACGCTGGCGCAGCACGGCGTAGGTCGTCTCCGCCAGCGCGTGGCGTTCGCGTTGGCCGAGCGACTTGTTTTCCTTGAAGTAGGCCGAGACACAGACGTCGGCCGGGAAGTTCAGCTTGAGCACTTCGCGAAGAAGCACGCAATTCATTTCGATGAGGGCATTGGGATGCATATCCGGGATTATCCCAGGCCACGCGACAAGGCCGGGTTCCGGCCGATATGACGTTCACTTTGCGTGTTAGCGTCCGCCTGCACAAGATTCCGGGAGGACTCAGATGCTCGCCACCGTAGCGCCCTCAACGGCTGCGCCTCGACGCTTCGCGCCGCATCACGCATGGGACCGCAATGCGCTGGCCGTCATGCTCGCCTTGGTCTGGCTCGGCGTCCTGATGGGCTTTGGCCGCAATCTCGTCAAGCATGGCTTCAACTATCCGCTGATCGTCCATGTCCACGCTGCGGCCTTCATCGGCTGGATGCTGCTGTTCACCGTTCAGGCGTTGCTGGTCCGTCAACACAAGCAGGCCTTGCACAAGCGGCTGGGGCTGTTCGGCCTCGGCCTGGCCATCGCCATGGTGGCGCTGGGGCCGCTGACCGGCATCGTCACCCAGACCCTCGGTTTTGGCGGCCCGCATAGCGACCCGCCTTTCCTGTCCATCACCTTCCTGTCCATCGCGGTTTTCGCCGGCCTTGTTGGCGCGGCGCTGCTCACGCGGCGCGACGGCGCAGCGCACAAGCGCCTGATGCTGCTGGGCATCATTGACCTGAGCAGCGCGGGCTTTGCGCGCTGGCTCGGCGGCCCGATCATCCATGCGATCGGCCCCGGGCCGCTCGGCTTCTCGGCCCTCGTCTACCTGGTGCCGACGCTGCTCGTGCTGGGCATCGGCGCCTATGACCTCGTCACACGGCGGCGCCTGTTGCCGGCCTATGTGCTCGGCAGCCTGTTCAGCGTCGTGTTGCAGGCGGCCTCGATTGCGCTGTATTTTTCGCCTGCCTGGCGAGCCTTGACCGTGCAAATGGTGGGCCACTCCTAACTCGAGATTACGATGCGTGGTCTGCATCCTGTACGCGCCTCATGACCGAAGATCTGCCGTCCCTGCCCGCCACGCCACTCGGGCGCTATCGCCACTACAAGGGCGGTGAATACGAGGTGATCGGCGTAGGCCGGCACAGCGAATCCCTGGAGCCTTTCGTGATCTATCGCCCGCTCTACAACGACAGCGGCATCTGGCTGCGCCCGCACACCATGTTCTTCGGCACACTGGAAGTCGATGGCGCGACCGTACGGCGCTTCAGCAAGCTATGAAGGTGCTCCGCCAACTGCGCGCCCGGCCGCGCCTGATCGGCTCCTTCGCCTTCGGCATCGCGCTTGCCCTGTTCTGGTCACACGACATTTCGCCGGTCAGCCGCGCGCTGCTGGGCTGGAACGTCAGTGTCTGGGTCTACCTGGTGCTCGCCGTTCGCATGATGATGGTCGCCGACCGTGCCCACCTGCAACGCCATGCAATTGCGCGTGCCGACGGCACGGCGGCCGTGCTGGTGCTGGCCATCACCGGCGCCGTGGCCACGCTGGGCGCCATCGCGATGGAGCAGGCGCAGGTCAAGCACGGGCTGGACGTGGTGCAGGGCTGGCCGCATCTGCTGCTGGCCCTGTCCACCGTGGCCGGTACCTGGTTCTTCCTGCCGATTGAGTTTGCCCTGGTCTATGCCAGCCTCTACCACCGCAATGGCCACTGCCATGGCCTCGATTTCCCGGGCAGCGAAGATGAGGAAGGCGGCCCCGACTACCTGGACTTTCTCTACTTCTCGGTGACCGTGGCTGCCTGTGCGCAGACCTCGGACGTCGCGGTAAACAGCCGGACCATGCGCCGCATGGTGCTCTTGCAGACCGTGCTGGCTTTTGCCTTCAACACCGGCGTGCTCGCGCTGACGATCAACATCCTGGCGAGCTTGATCAGCTAGGCGAAGCTTTGTGACTCGCCATTGAGCACGCGCACGCGCTCGCCGTCCAACTGCAACTGGCCTTCCACAAACCAGCGCACCGCAGCCGGATACATGCGGTGCTCCTGCACCAGCACGCGGGCGGCCAGCGTCTTGGCATCGTCATCAGGCAGTACCGGCACGACGGCCTGGGCCACGATGGCGCCGTGGTCCAGCTCGGCGGTCACGAAATGCACGGTGGCGCCGGCAAAGCGACAGCCCGCTTCAATCGCCCGCTCATGCGTGTGCAGGCCCGTGAAGGCCGGCAGCAGCGAGGGATGGATGTTGAGCATGCGGCCCGCGTAATGCGCGGTGAAGCCGGGCGTGAGGATACGCATGAAGCCGGCCAGCACCAGCAGGTCGGGCGCGTAGCCATCAATCGTCTGCATCAGCTCGGCATCGAAGGCCTCGCGATTTTCAAAGCCCTTGTGGTCGATCACCACGGCCGGGACGCCCTGCTCGCGCGCAAAAGCGAGGCCGCCGGCGTCGGGCCGGTTGCTGATGATGGCGGCCACTTGCGCGGGCCAGCCTTCGGCGGCGCAAGCACGCACGATGGCCTGCATGTTCGAGCCACCGCCCGAGATCAGAATGACGATTCGCTTCATGGGGCGCGCAGTGTAACAATCCGGGTCCCCTATGAATGACGAAGCCCCCCTCCCTCGCGTGCTCTCGGGCATGCGCCCGACTGGCGCGCTGCACCTCGGCCACTACCACGGCGTGCTCAAGAACTGGCTGGCACTGCAGGACACGCACGACTGTTTTTTCTTCGTGGCCGACCTGCATGCGCTGACCGACGCACAGCCCTCGATGCCCGAGCTGGAACATCACGTCTACGACATGGTGGTGGACTGGCTTGCCGCCGGCGTCGATCCCGAACGTACCACGCTCTTCATCCAGAGCCGCCTGCCCGAGCACTCGGAGCTGTTCACGCTGCTGGCGATGGACACGCCGCTCTCTTGGCTGGAGCGCGTACCCACGTTCAAGGACCGTGTCGCTGAACATCCGAGTTATGGCCTGCTCGGCTACCCACTGCTGCAGGCGGCCGACATCCTGATCCACAAGGGCGGCCTGGTGCCCGTGGGCGAGGACCAGCAGGCCCACGTGGAGTTTGCGCGCGAGGTGGCGCGGCGCTTCAACCACCGCCACGGCGCGGTCTTCCCCGAACCGCAGGCCCTGCTGACGCCCAACGCGCGCGTGCCGGGCCTCGACGGCCGCAAGATGAGCAAGAGCCTGGGCAACGACATCGCCATGCGCGACACGCCCGAGCAGGTGTCCGCCAAGATCCGCACCATGCCCACCGACCCGCAGCGCGTGCGCCGCGGTGATGCGGGCGAGCCCGCGCGCTGCCCAGTCTGGCCGCTGCATGAGATCCATGTGGACGCCGCTACGCGCGAGACGCTGGCCACGGGCTGCCGCACGGCGGGCATTGGCTGCCTGGACTGCAAGCAGCCGCTGATCGATGCGGTCATCCAGCTGCAGAAGCCCTGGCGCGAGCGGGCTGAGGAACTCGCCACCGACACGAAAAAAGTCCACTGGATCCTGGAGTTGGGCGCCGAGCGAGCGCGCGCCGTGGCGCGCAAGACGCTCAAGGAAGTGCGCGGCGCAATGGGCCTCAGCTACTGATGGCATCCATCCATGTCACCGACATCGAGGCCGCCATCAACTGGTGGCGCGAGCGCAGTCCCTCGCCCGACGGCGTGAGCCTGTGCGCCGAGCTGCGCGCGCTGGCCGAGGTGTATGCGCTGATGGTGTACTACCGCGATGAAGAGCGCGACGAATCCCTGCTCAAGCCCGCCGCGCTCGACGCCTGGCTGCAGTGGTACGACAGCACGCCCGACGCGCCCTGCATCGCCATCTGCTCCACCAGCCAGGGCGACGAGCTGTGCAAGGGCTGTGGCCGCACCTTTGACGAGGTGCAGAACTGGCCGGTGATGACGCCGGTGGAAAAGCGCGTCACCTGGCGCCGCATCTCGTTCGAAGCCACGGCCTGGCGATTCAACCGTTATGCCGAACGCGCCCGCGTGGCCGGCGGCCAAGACCACCTTTCTTCCGAGAATGCAAAGTAGCAGTTTCATGGGCAGCGTGCGCCGACTGGCGCCGCTGGCCTGGCCGGTCTTCGTTGGCCAGTTGGCCGTGCTGGCCTATTCCACCGTGGACACCGTCTTGCTGGCGCGTTATGGCACGCTCGACCTGGCCGCGCTGGCCGTTGGCGCGGCCATCTACATCAGCGTCTTCGTGGGCCTGATGGGCGTGCTGCTGGCGGTGGCGCCCATCACGGGCCAGCTCTTCGGCGCGGGCAAGCTCGTGCAGACCGGCGATGAGCTGCACCAGAGCGTCTGGCTGGCGCTGGCCTTGAGCGTGCTCGGCAACATCGTGCTGGTCTTTCCCGGCCCGCTGCTGGGTCTTTCGCATGTCGGCCCCGAGGTGGAGAGCCGTGTGCGCGACTACCTGCACGCACTGGCCTTCGCCCTGCCCGCGGGCCTGCTGTTCACCAGCTACCGCGGCTTCACCACGGCGGTCTCCAGGCCCAAGGCGGTGATGAGCCTGCAGATCGGCGGCCTGCTGCTCAAGATGCCGCTGAGCGCGCTGCTGGTCTGGGGCCTCGGCCCGATTCCCTCATTGGGCACGCTGGGCTGCGGCATCGCCACGGCGCTGGTGATGTGGACGCAAGTGATGCTGGCCCTGGTCTGGCTGCGCCGCGACCCTTTCTTCGCGCAGTTCGGCCTGCAGCACGGCGGCCTGCACCGGCCGCGCTGGGCCGCCTTGCGCCACCATCTGCGCCTGGGCCTGCCGACCGGCGGCTCCATCGTCATCGAAGTGACGGGTTTCACCTTCATGGCCATCTTCATCGCGCGGCTGGGGCCGCTGCCGGTGGCCGGGCACGAGCTGGCGCTCAATCTGGTGGCGATGATGTTCATGATGCCACTGGCGCTGGGCAACGCGGCCACCACGCTGGTGGCGCAGGCGCTGGGCGCGCGCGACTTCGGCAGCGTGCGGCGCCTCAGCCATCACTCGGTGGTGCTGGGCCAACTGCTGGCCTGCGCGCTGGGCGGCGTGGTGTTCTGCTTTCGCGAGCAGGTGCTGGGCGTGTACACGAGCGATCACAGCATCGTGCAGGCGGCGCTGCCCCTGCTGCTGTGGGTGTGGGTCTTCCACATGGCGGACGCGGGCCAGACTGTGGCCGCGCACATCCTGCGCGCGCACCACATCGCCACCGCGCCGATGCTGATCTATGCGGGCGCCGTCTGGGGCGTCGGCCTTTGTGGCGGCTACTTCGTCGCCTTCGACGATAGCGGCCGGCTGCCGGCGCAACTGCACGGTGCCTCGGGCTTCTGGGGTGCGGCGACGGTGGGCATGGTGCTCGCCGCCTCGGGGCTCACGGCGTTCCTGGCGTGGGTGAACCGACAGGAACACTGAACACGAAGACGCTGCCGCCTCCGGGGCGGTCTTCGCAGTGCACGTTGCCACCGTGGCGCTGCGCGATCTGCTTGACCAGGGAGAGGCCCAGGCCCACGCCGCCGGCCTGTTCGGCGTGGCCGGGCAGGCGGAAGAAGGCTTCGAAGATGCGCTCGCGCATGGGCGCGGGCACGCCGGGGCCGCGGTCGCAAACGCGCAGCTCGGCGCGGTCGCCCACCCGGTGCAGCTCCAGCAAGACCTCGGGCCCGCCGTAGCGGCGTGCGTTCTCGAGCAGGTTGCGCAGGGCGCGGCGCAGCAGCCGGTCCTCACCCCACACGCGCAGCGAAGTGAGGCCGGGAGCAGGCTCGAACTCGGCGCCGATGCGCGCGGCCTCCTCGGCGCCCAGGCCCAGCAGATCGACCGGATCGCGCGTCGATTGCTGCGCGCCGGCTTCGAGCCGGCTGGCCAGCAGCACTTCTTCGACCAGAGCGTCCAGTTCGGCGATATTGGTGTGGATCTCGCGGCCAAGCCGCTCGCGCGCGGCGGCCGAGGGCGACTCCTCCAGCATGGCAAAAGCCATCTTCAGGCGCGCCAGCGGTGAACGCAGCTCGTGGCTCGCGTTGGCCAGCAGATTGCGGTTGGAGCGCAGCAGCGATTCGATGCGGCCGGCCGCATCGTTGAAGCTTTGCGCCAGCGATGCCACCTCGTCCTTGCCGCTGGCGTCCACGCGATGCGCCAGATCGCCGCTGCCGAACTTCACGACGCCGGTCTTGAGCGCTTCCAGCCGCCGCGTGAGCCGGCGCACGACCGGGTAGGCACCCAGGGCCACGCCGAGGAACAGGAGCACCAGCACGATGGCGAGCGCTTCGCCGGCGGGGCGCTGGCCGATCCACGGCATGCCCACGAAGGGCCCGGGAATTTCACGCCGCGCTTCGCCGCGCTGGGCCCCCGGCTCACCGGGACCCGCACCACCCTGGCCGACGGGCTGCAGCGGCCGCGCAGCACGCAGCAGGACCATGGTGCGCCCATCGTCCAGCTGCACATGCACCGGACGCGCCGCGGGATTTTCCTCGCGCCGCTCATAGAGCTCGCTGACGCCGATGCGCTGCCCCTGCGCGTCCTGCAGCGCAATCGCCATGCGCAGGCGCTGCCCCCATTCGCGCACTGCTGCAGCCTGCTCCTCGCGCGGCGCGCTGGCGGGCGGCAGGGAATGGTGGATCAGCACGCCCATGTTCATTAGGCGCTCCGTCGCCGACGCGTCGAAGGACACGCGCTCGTGCTCCATCTGCCGTTGGAACAGCCAGGTCGCGCCGAAGGCAAAAGCCAGCAGCAGCGCGACCAGGGTCAGATAGATGCGGAGATAGAGCGACTTCAACTCAGCTTTCCGCGTCCTGCTTCTTGGCGAACACGTAGCCGACGCCGCGCACGGTGAGCACACGGCGCGGGGCCTTGGCATCGTCCTCGATCACGGCGCGGATGCGCGAGACATGCACGTCGATAGAACGGTCGAAGGCATCGAGCGGATGGCCCTTGAGCGAGTCCATGATCTGGTCGCGCGAGAGCACGCGGCCGGGGCTTTGGGCCAGCACCACGAGCAGGTCGAACTGGTGGCTGGTCAGCTCGCAGGGCTTGCCGTCCAGCCGCGCCATGCGGGCGGCCAGGTCGATCTCCAGGCGGCCGAAACGCAGCACCTCGTCGCTCTGCTCGGCCGGCTCAGTGCGGCGCAGCAAGGCCTTGACGCGGGCCTGCAGCTCGCGCGGCTCGAAGGGCTTGGCCAGGTAGTCGTCAGCGCCGAGTTCCAGGCCGAGGATGCGGTCCATGGGCTCGCCGCGGGCCGACAGCATCAGCACCGGCAGGCGGCGGTTCTGGCCGTCGCTGCGCAGCTCGCGGCAGAAGTCCAGGCCGTCGCCGTCGGGCAGCATCAGGTCGAGCACGAGCAGGTCGTACCCACCCTTGCTCAAGGCCTCGCGGCCGGCAGCCAGCGAGCCGGCCACAGCCACCTCGAAGCCGGCGGCGGTGAGGTAGTCGTCCAGCATCGAGGTGAGCCGGGTGTCGTCATCGATCAGCAGCAGTCGGGATGTCATGGCAGGTGCGATGGATCGTGCGCCGGCACGCGACGACAGCCGGCTGGGGTCTGATGAAAGGGTTTCAAGCATACGCGAGCTCACGGCAGGTGATGAAAGCCACAGGGAAGGACAGGTTCAAGGATTGGCCTTGTGCTCAGCCATCCGCTCCTTCATGCGGGCCTCGTGCTTCTGCTGAATGGCGTAGATCTTGGCGCGCTGATCCGGCGTCAGCACGGCGGCGGCGTCGATCAGCGCACGGGCCATGCGGGTGGCGATCGCGTCGCGCTGGGTCTGGGCCTGGGCATGCAGGGCCATCACGGCGTTGGCATCGACCACCGGCTGCGCGAATAGCGCCTGGCCTTGGCTGTGCAGCGTGCGCAGAGTTTCGTTTGCGCCCTTCTCGTCGGCCATGGCCTGCTTGAAGATGGCCTTGATCTGGGCCAGTTGGGCGTCGGTGGCGCCCGCGGCCTTGAGCTCGCGGTGCATCATCATCAGATGGCCGCCAGGGCCACCATGCTCGTGCTCACCCATCGGCGGCTGCGCTTGTGCGGCAACAGCGGCCAGCGCCAGGGTGGCGGCCAGCGCGCCGGCCTTGAGGAAACGGTTCACGGACGGCTTGAACATGGAATCTCCTGTGTCGAATCGGGCAGCCATTTGCTGCGTGAATGAATCTTCAAAGGAGCGCGTCAAGAGGCGATTCGCCAGGAGAAAACATTTGTAAAGCGAGCGCTGGAGGCCGATTCCAGGCCCATTGCAGGCTGATCGGTAGCCCTGCTCAGGGCTTTCCGCCCGCCTTCCACTGCGGCACGAAATCGGTGTTGGCCAGCCAGCGCGCCGGCTCGATCAGCGACTGGATGACGGCGGTCATGAAGGGCAGGTCGATGTGCGCCAGGTCATCGCTGGCATCGTGATACGTGGGCGTGACAGCCCAGCCCGAGACCGTGTGGGCGACGATGCCCATGCGTGCAAGCTGGTAGTTGTCCGAGCGCTGGAAGAACTGCTGCTGCGGATAGGGATCGGCCGTCACGCGGAAGCCTTGGCGCTGGAGCGCCTCGCCAAAGTCCGAGCGCTCGAAGCCCGTCATCATCAGCGTCTTGGCCGGCAGCTGCGGGTCTTGCGCGCCGATCATCTCGAATTCGAGATTGGCGATGATGTCCTTCAGCGGCACCGGCGGATGCTCGGCAAAGTAGCCGGCACCCAGCAGGCCCATCTCCTCGCCGCCATAGCAGACGAAGAGGATCGAACGCCTGGGCTGCTTGCCGGCAGCCAGCGCGCGCGCCAGCTCCATCACGGCCACGGTGCCGGAGGCATCGTCGTTGGCACCGTGCATGACGGTGCCATTGGGCTTGGCGCCCAGATGGTCCAGGTGCGCGGTGAAGAGCAAGGTGCCGGCCTTGGGGTCGCTGCCGGCCAGGTAGCCGATGGCGTTGGTCGTCGTCAGCGTGACTTCGGCCACCTTGGGCGGCGTGAAGTCCAGGGCCTGGCCGTGGGCTGCGGCCAGCTGATCGAACAGCGCTGCGGGCACGCTGATCAGCGCGGGTCGCTGGCGCGGCTTGGCGGGGTTGCTGCGCAGCAGGCGCGGCTCGCCGCCCATCTCGGCGAAGGCGGTACGGGTCTGCTCGCTCTCGCGCAGGATCAGCAGCCGGGCGCCGAGCTTGTCGGCCGCGCCGAACCAGGCCATGGGTGGCGCGCTGCCGCTGGCCAGAAGCACCTCGCCCTGCCCTGCCGTCAGCGCCTTGGGATCTTCGGTGCCCGCCAATGTGATGCGGCCGCTGAGCGACTGGCCGTCCGAGAGAAACAGCGTCACGCCGTCCGCCCTCAGTGCGCCCGAAGTGAGGCTCGCAGCTCCAGCAAATCGATGCTGGGTGATGGGCGCGCTCTGCAGATAGCTCTGCATGCCCGGCGCAGGCTTGAGACCATAACTCTCGAATTGAGCGGCGATATAGGTGGCCGCGACCAGCTCGTCGCGCGAGGCGCTCTTGCGGCCCTGCAGCACATCTGAAGCGAGAAAGTTCAGGTGGGCGCTGACCCACTCAGGCTTGACCGCATGCGCAGGAGCTTGGGCCTGGGCCGCTCCTGCAAGTGTCAAAACAAGGCACAGCAGGGAGCGGAGTTTGCGCATGAAATCTTTCAGGCTTTCAGTGAACGGCCGGCTTGTGGGCCTTGGCGGATTTGGCGTGCTTGGCCGGCTTCTTCTTGCCCTTCCTGGCCGCGGATTTCTTGGCGGGCTTGGTGTGCTTCTGCTTGGCCGCGGCCTGGGCCTTCAGATGAGGCTTGGCGGCCACGGCGGGCGGCACGGGTTGCGGGGTCTCGTGCACCTGGGCTTGGGCAAGGCCAGCAGACGACAGGGCAAGGGACAACAACAAGGATTTGATCTTCATGGGGAACTCTTCGGAAACAAGGCGTGGATTCTGGCTCAGTCGAAACGACCTTCGCGCAACCACTTGGTTGCCACCCATTTCTCGCCCGCGACGACGGGCGCGCCGCCGTGCAGGCTCAGCGTCATGGGGTGGGGTCGGTCGTAGCTGAAGAAGACGGCGTTGCCCTTGACGGGCATGACTTCGAGCTTGATGTCGGGGAAGATGGTGGCACCGCCGGCTTCGGGCGTGTTCAGGTACATCACCAGCGTGCCCACGCGCTGGCCGCCGCGCTTGAGGATGGTGGGCGTGCTGACGTGATTGGGTTCGAAGTAGTCGTAATGCGGCTGGTACTCGGCGCCGGGCCGGTAGCGCAGGATCTGCAGGCCTTCGCCGTTGAGCAGCGGCCAGTCGAGTAGCGCGGCAATGCGCGTCTCCAGGCGCTGGATGACGGCGTGCTCACCGCGCTCGAAGAACATGCCTTCGCTGGTGCGGGCGGCGTTGACCTCGCTGCCGTCACCGGCCGTGGCCACCGTCTCTGAACGCGCCAGCCGCGCGCCCGCCAGAGCCATGATCTCGTCGCACTCAGCATCCGACAGCAGGCCGCCGAAGACGACCACGCGCGGATGCTGCAGCGCCATCAGCACCTTGACCTCGCGGTCGCCGGCCATCAGCACCGGACGGGAGCCGCTCAGCTCGGGCTCGGGCACGCGCTTGGGCGCCGGCAGGCCGTTGGCCTGGGCATGCTCTTCCAGGTGAACCTGCAGGGTGTCTTCAAGCGCCTTGATGGCCGTGCCCTCGTCCCAGCCGCTGCTACGCATGGCAGCCAGCACGGCTTCGGGCTTGTGGCCGGCGCTCGCCTGCTCAACGATCCATTGGCGCAGCTCGGTGGTGATGACTTGGGCACTCATTGACTAAAAACCTCCGTGCTTCGCACTGCGGTGCGAGCACCCTTCGGAGCGGCCGGGCGGGTGCTCATGCCTTTCTCCTGAACAACATCCGATCCGGCGTAGAGAGTGCCGCATCGAAACGATAGCCGTCGAGATCGAAACCTTGCAGGCCCGCAGGCGTCTCGACGCGATGCTGCACGCAATAGCGCGCCATCAGGCCGCGCGCGCGCTTGGCGAAGAAGCTGATGACCTTGTAGCCATCGGTCTTCCAGTCCTCGAACACGCACTCGATCACGCGCGGCTTCAAGGCCTTGCGATCCGCGGCCTTGAAGTATTCCTGCGAAGCGAGGTTGATGATGACCGGCGCCTGCTCCTGCGCCGCGCGCTGGTTCAGGTGCTCGGCGATGCGGTCGCCCCAGTAGCTGTAGAGGCCGGTGCCGCGCGGGTGTTCGACACGTGTGCCCATCTCCAGGCGATAGGGCTGCAGGCGGTCGAAGAGGCGAAGCACGCCGTAGAGGCCGGAGAGGATCAGCACATGGCGCTGCGCCCACGCCAGCTCTTCGAGCGAGAGGCTGCGCGCATCGAGGCCGCCGTACACGTCGCCGTCAAAGGCCAGCACGGCGGGCTTGCTGTTCTCGGGCGTGGCCTTCTGGCGCCAGGCCTTGTAGCGCCGGACGTTGAGCGTGGAAAGCGAGGGCGAGAGATCCATCAGCGCACCGATGTCGGCGGCGCTATAGCCGCGCATCAGCTTGATCAGCTCGGAGGATTGGCGCAGGAACTGCGGCTCGGTGGCCTGGGCCAGCACCTCGGCCGGCGCCGGGGTCTCGTAGTCGAGCGACTTGGCGGGAGAAAGCAAAAAAAGCATGGCGCGGATTGTCACCCGATCCGCGCCATGCTCCAGACGTCGGAAGCCCTTACTTGGCCAGCAGCGTATTCACCGCCGTGATGTCTTCCGGCGTCAACGTGCCATTGGCCTGGCGCAGCTTGAGGCCGGTCACGAGCGTGTCGTAGCGCGCCTTGGCGAGCTGGGCTTCGGTCGTGTAGAGCTGGGTCTGTGCATTGAGCACGTCGATGTTGACGCGCACGCCGACCTTGTAGCCCAGCTGCGTGGCTTCGAGCGCCAGCTTGCTGGACGACTCGGCCGCTTCCAGCGCCTTGACCTGCGCGCGCAGCGACTGCACGCCGAGGAAGGTGCTGCGCGTGGCCTGCGTGACGCTGCGGCGCGCGAACTCGAGATCGGTCGTCGACTTCTCTTCGAGCTTGAGCGCCTCCAGCACCTTGCCCTGCACCGCGCCACCCGTGTACAGCGGCAGATTGATCGACAGGCCCAGCGTGGCAACGCGCGTCGTGCCCGCACCGTACGAGGCCGCATAGGCCGCAGGCAGGTTGTTGCGGACGTTCTGCACCGCCAGCGAACCCGTGGCATCCACCGAAAGCCGTCCCGCTGCGCGTTGCTTGTCGACCTCCAGGTGTGCAACGTCAAGGCCCAGGCGCGCCTTGCGCACGGCCGGCGCCTGCTCGCCCTGGCTGACCCAGGACTCGATGTCTTCGGTCGGCAGCGCCGGCAGCGCCACGGGCTGGACCAGCGGCTTGGGCGTCACGCCCTTGCGGCCCACCAACTGGTCGAGCACCACCTGCTTGGTCTGCAGGTCGTTGTCGGCGCCGATCTCCTGCGAAACCGCGAGGTCGTAGCGGGCCTGGGCTTCGCGGGTGTCGGTGATGGTGGCCGTGCCGACCTCGAAATTGCGCTTGGCCGAGGCCAGCTGCTCGGCGATGGCCGTCTTGTTGGCGCTCGAAGTAGAGAGCGTGTCCTTGGCGGCCAGGACGTCGAAGTAGGCTTGCGCCACACGCACGATCAGGTCCTGCTCGGCAGTCTCCAGGTCAGCCGCGAACACACCGAGCTGGCGGCGCGCCTGCTCGATGGTGGCCGAGTTGCCCGGGTTATAGACAGCCATATTGCCCTTCAGGCCCAGCGTGCTGGTGGTGGTGCTGAGGCGGTCGATGGAGGGCACATCGGCGGCCAGCGGGCTGGAGGGATCGACCTGGTTGGCGGGGTTCTCACCGGCCGGCACCGTGGTGGTCTGGTATTGGCTGCTCAGGCCCAAGCCCACGTTGGGGCGGGCCAGCGATTCGGCCTGCTGCAGCTTGTACTGCGCCGTCTCGGCCAGCGCACGGGCCGAGAGATAGGTGGCGTCGTAGGCCCGTGCTGCGTCGTACAACTCTTGCAGGCTTTGAGCTTGGGCGCTGGCGCTGAACGCCAGCGTGAGTGCCAGGCCGAGTCGGCTGAGGGTCAGTGCACGAGGTTCAAACATGGGCTTCCTTGGGTATGGTTCTTGTCAAACAGCCGGATTTATAGCTGCGGGCGCCGCCCCGTGACCAAAGAAAAGCGACGAGTTGCAGCCTGCGCGTCTCTGGATGGCGTTTTGGGGCGACAGGCCGCAACGATGCACGGCTTCAGAAAGCAAAGGCCGGATGCTCGGCAAAACCGATCAGGCGGGGCGCGATGGTGTCGAACAGCACTTGCGTGTGGTAGTCGGTCTCGCTCTTGCGGGTGATCAGCTGCGCCGTCATGACCGGCTCGTCGCCGACGATGGCCGCCAGACGCCCGCCGATCTTGAGCTGGGCCAGCAGCACGGCCGGCACCGAGGCCACTGAGCCTGACAGCAGAATGGCGTCGAACGGCGCTTCGGCGGGCAGGCCCTGGGCGCCGTCCTGCAGATGCACGCGCACGTTCATCAGGCCGGCACGGCGCAGATTCGCGCGGGCCTGCTCGGCCAGCGTGGGGTCGATCTCCATCGTCTCCACGCGCTGCGCCTTGTGGCCCAGCAGCGCGGCCATGAAGCCCGAGCCGGTGCCGACTTCGAGCACCTTCTCGTGGCGGGCCAGCTTGAGCTCCTGCAGCAGCCGGGCCTCGATGCGCGGCTCCAGCATGCACTGCCCGCCGTGCAGCGGCACGGTCACGTCCATGAAGGCCAGGTTCTTGTGCTCGGCGGGCACGAAGTCCTCGCGCTTGATCACGGCCAGCAGGTCCAGCACGCCCCGGTCGAGCACGTCCCAGGGACGGATCTGCTGTTCGATCATGTTGAAGCGGGCTTGTTCGGCGTTCATTTCTTTCTCTCCTTCGGGGAATCCGGAATTCTAGTGGCGGCCCCAGGAGGTCGGGCCAGCATGCCTCTGAGCATCAGATCCATCTGCACCTCCAACACCTCGCGCCCGTTCATCTCGAAGCCGCAGGGGCCCAGCGAATGCTCGGACAACATCATGTGCAGCAGCGGCCCGATCAGCACATGCACGGCGGCCATCACCGGCATCGGCCGGAACTCCCCACTGGCCATGCCGCGTTCGATCAGCGCACCCAGGAGCCGGTGCGTGGGCTCGATCACCTCGTCCACATAGAACTGCGCCAGTTCGGGCAGGTTGCGGCCCTCGGCCAGCACCACCTTGCTTAAGCCGCCGGCCGGGCCCTGGCCGACCTTCTCCCACCAGCGGCACATCATGTAGCGCAAGAGCTCGGCCATCGTGCCCTGGTGCTGAGCCATCAGCACGGCGCCATCGCTGATGGTGGCGGAGAAATGCTCGCGCACGACGGCCTTGAAGAGTTCTTCCTTGCCGGCGTAGTAGAGGTACAGCGTGCCCTTAGAGACGCCGGCGCGGGCCGCCACGTCCTCGGCGCGCGTGGCCGCGTAGCCTTTCTCCACGAACAGCGCCAGCGCGGCGTCGCGCAACTCCTGCGGGCGCGCGTCCTTGCGGCGTTGCCTCGGGGGCGCGGTGTCGGCAGTGGGGCTTGTGGCTCGGGGCATCGGTTTACTGACTCATCGGTCAGTAATGGTAGGCAAAGGCCGCGGCCCGCGTCAACCCGTATGATCCGCGCCGATTTCAAAAAATTGGAGTGCTTGTGGACTTGCTGCTACTGCTGAAGGCTGCCGTGATGGGTGTGGTCGAGGGCCTGACCGAATTCCTGCCCGTGTCCTCGACCGGCCACCTGATCCTGACCGGCTCGCTGCTGGGCATGACCGATGCCAAATCCAAGGTCTTCGACATCGCCATCCAGACCGGCGCCATCCTCGCCGTGGTGATTGTCTTCTGGCCGCGCATCAGGAGCACCCTCGCCGGCCTCGGCAGCGAGGCCCGTGCCCAGCGCTTCGCGCTCAATGTCTTCCTCGGCTTCCTGCCTGCGGCCGTTGTGGGCCTGACGGTCTACAAGCTGATCAAGACCTATCTCTTCAACGGCCCGGTGGTGGCCCTGGCCTTCATCATCGGCGGCCTGATCATCCTGTGGGTGGAAAAGACCAAGCCGGTTGTACCGCGCATCATGGAAGTGGACGACCTGACGCCCATGGACGCCATCAAGGTCGGCTTCGTGCAATGCCTGGGCATGATCCCGGGCACCAGCCGCTCGGGCGCCACCATCATCGGCGGCATGCTGCTGGGCCTGTCGCGCAAGGCGGCCACGGATTTCTCCTTCTTCCTGGCCATCCCTACCCTGGTCGCGGCCGGCGGCTACAGCCTCTGGAAGGAGCGCCACGCGCTCTCCATGGCCGACTTCCCGATGTTCGCGGTCGGCTTCATCGTGAGCTTCCTGGCTGCCTGGGCCTGCGTGCGCTGGCTGCTGCGCTTCATCTCCACGCACAGCTTTGCGGTGTTCGCCTGGTACCGGATCGCCTTCGGCATCGTGGTGTTGATCACGGCGTATACGGGCATGGTGGTCTGGGCCGACTGATCCTGGCGATGAAGCCGGACTCCGCCGACAAGCTGAGCGCGTTGACGATCGCCCTGCATTGGGTGATTGCCCTGGGCATCCTGTCCCTGATCGCTGTCGGGCTCTACATGGTCAACGCGGAAGCATGGCCTCTTTACGACCTGCACAAGTCTTTCGGACTGCTGGTCTTCGGCCTCGTCCTGCTGCGCCTGCTCTGGCGCATCAGGAACGGCCTGCCCAAGCCGGTGCGGGCGATGTCCCGATTCGAACACCTGGGTGCACAGGCTGCACATGTGCTGCTGTTGCTTGGCACGATAGCCCTGCCTGTCACGGGCGTGATGTTCTCGGCCTTTAGCGGCTATGGCTTTGGAATTTTCGGCTGGCAGCTGTTGCCCGAACGATCCGACCCGGCTAAACCAGGGCAGGTTCTGCCGCTGGACCAGGGCTGGTCTGACTGGGGGCAGAACGCGCATCGCCTCATCGGCTATCTGTTGCTGGCCTTGATCGTCCTGCACGTCGCTGCAGCGCTCAAGCATCATGTCCTTGACCGTGACGCCACCCTGACCCGGATGCTGGGCCTTCGCCGGAGCAAGGTCGAGTAGCGCCGGCCAGGGTTTTCGGTCTGCCCTTAAAATTGACCCATGACCATCACGATCAAGACCGCCGCCGATGTGGAAGGCATGCGCATCGCCGGCCGCCTCGCCTCCGAGGTGCTGGACATGCTCACGCCGCATGTCAAGCCCGGCATCAGCACCGAACAGCTGGACAAGCTCGCACATGACCACATCGTCCATGTGCAGAAGGCCATCCCCGCGCCGCTGAACTACTGCCCGCCCGGCTACACGCCCTACCCCAAGTCGATCTGCACCTCGATCAACCACCAGGTCTGCCACGGCATCCCGAACGACCGGCCGCTGAAGAACGGCGACATCGTCAACATCGACGTCACCGTCATCAAGGATGGCTGGCACGGCGACACCAGCCGCATGTTCATCGTCGGCGATGGTTCCATCGCCGCCAAGCGCCTGTGCGCCTTCACGTATGACGCCATGTGGAAGGGCATCGCCAAGGTCAAGCCCGGTGCGCGCCTGGGCGACATCGGCCACGCGATCCAGACCTTCGCCGAGAGCAACGGCTTCTCCGTGGTGCGCGAGTTCTGCGGCCACGGCATCGGCCGGGTCTTCCATGAAGAGCCGCAGGTGCTGCACTACGGCCGCCCCGGCACGCTGGAGGAGCTCGTGCCCGGCATGATGTTCACCGTCGAGCCCATGATCAACGCCGGCCGCCGCGAGATCCGCGAAACGGGCGACGGCTGGACCATCGTCACCAAGGACCGCTCGCTCTCCGCCCAGTGGGAGCACACGGTGCTGGTCACCGACACCGGCTATGAAGTCATGACGCTGTCCGAAGGCAGCCCAAAGCCGCCCGCCTTCATCACCGGATGAACGCGTCCCTGCTTGCGGAGCGGCGCCAGGCACTGAAAGCCGGCAAGCAGGCGCTGATCGAGGCCTTCCGCAACGCCCCCCCTAACGTCACGCTTGCACGGCGCCTGCTGCGCGAGCTGGCCGTGCATGTGGACGCGCAGATCGGCGCACTGTGGGAACAGGCCGGCATGCCGGCGGGCTGCGCCCTCGTGGCCGTGGGCGGCTACGGCCGCGGCGAGCTCTTCCCCTACTCCGACGTGGACGTGCTGGTCCTGCTGCCCGACGGCATGGAAGCCCATCAGCCCGGCCCGGCCAAGACCAGCATCGAGACCTTCATCACCGCCTGCTGGGACATCGGCCTGGAGATCGGCTCCTCGGTCCGCACACTGAGCGAATGCCTGAGCGAAGCCGCGGGCGACGTGACCGTGCAGACCGCGCTGCTCGAATCGCGCTGGCTGGCTGGCGACAAGGCCATCCACAAGCAGTTCGAGCGCAAGTTCGCCAAGGCCATGGATGCCAGCGCCTTTCTGCGCGCCAAGACGCTGGAAATGCGCCAGCGCCACACCAAGTTCGAGGAAACGCCCTACGCGCTGGAGCCCAACTGCAAGGAAAGCCCCGGCGGCCTGCGCGATCTGCAGGTGCTGATCTGGATCGCCCGCGCGGCCAAGCTCGGCAAGACCTGGAAGGCACTGGCGGCCAAAGGCCTGATCACGGCGTTCGAGAGCCGCCAGCTGCAGCGCAACGAAGGCGTGCTCACGCTGATCCGCGCCCGCCTGCACGTGATCGCAGGCCGGCGCGAAGACCGCCTCGTCTTCGACCTTCAGACCGCCGTGGCCGAAAGCTTCGGCTACCGCCACACCGAAGGCCAGCGCGCCTCCGAAGTACTGATGCGCCGCTACTACTGGGCGGCCAAGGCGGTAAGCCAGCTCAACCAGATCCTGCTGCTCAACCTGGAAGAGCGCATCAACGGCTCGCAGCAGGCGCTGCTGCGGCCGATCAACGAACGCTTCCTGGAACGCGCCGGCATGCTCGAGGTGGCCAGCGACGACCTCTTCGAGCGCGAGCCTCACAGCGTGCTGGAGGCCTTCCTGCTCTACCAGCAGACGCCCGGAATCAAGGGCTTTTCGGCCCGCACGCTGCGCGCGCTCTACAACGCCCGAACCCTGATGAACAGTAGCTGGCGGCGCGACCCGGTCAACCGCCAACTCTTCATGCGCATCCTGCGCGAGCCGGTCGGCCACACCCACGTATTCCGCCTGCTCAATGCAACCTCCGTGCTGGGCCGCTATCTGTGGGTGTTCCGCAAGATCGTGGGCCAGATGCAGCACGACCTGTTCCACGTCTATACGGTGGACCAGCACATCCTGATGGTGCTGCGCAATGTGCGCCGCTTCTTCATCCCCGAGCATGCGCACGAGTACCCCTTCTGCTCGCAACTGGCCGCGCAGTGGGACAAGCCCGAGCTGCTCTACATCGCCGCCCTCTTCCACGACGTGGCCAAGGGCCGCGGCGGCGATCACTCGGACCTCGGCGCCATCGAAGTGCGCCGCTTCTGCCGCGACCACAGCATCGACAAGGCCGACACCGAGCTCGTCGAGTTTCTCGTCAAGCACCACCTCACGCTCTCGCGCGTGGCGCAGAAGGAGGATCTCTCCGACCCCGAGGTCATCACCAGCTTCACCCAACTGATGGGCGATGCCCGCCATCTCACGGCCCTGTACCTGCTGACCGTGGCCGACATCCGCGGCACCAGCCCCAAGGTCTGGAATGCCTGGAAGAGCAAGCTACTCGAAGACCTCTACCGCGTCGCCCTGCGCCGCCTGGGCGGCGCCAAGCCCAATCTCGACGCCGAGATCGAAGCCCGCAAGCAGGAGGCACGCCAGGCCCTGGCCCTGCACTCCATGCTGCCCGACACCGAGGCGCCGCTGTGGAGCACGCTGGAGATCAGCTACTTCGCCCGCCACGAGGCCGGCGACCTGGCTTGGCATGCGCGCGAACTCTGGCGCCATGTGGAGAGCGCCACGCCCGTGGTGCGCGCGCGCCCCTCGCCCATCGGCGAAGGCCTGCAGGTGCTGGTCTACGCACCCGACCGACAGGACCTGTTCGCTCGTATATGCGGTTACTTCGACGGAGCCGGCTTCAACATCCTGGACGCCAAGGTCCACACCACGCGCAAGGGCTACGCGCTCGACACCTTCCAGGTCATCAGCCCCGACCCCGAGGCGCTGCACCGCGACCTGGTCAGCCTGGTCGAAACCAAGCTCACGCAGGCGCTGGCCAGCGACGGCCCCCTGCCCGAGCCGCGCCGCGGCCGGCTCTCGCGCCGCGTCAAGTCCTTCCCCTTCACGCCGCGCATCGCGCTGCGGCCCGATGAGCGCGCCCAGCGCTGGCTGCTGTCCATCAGTACCAGCGACCGCGCCGGCCTGCTCTACGCAATCGCCCGCGTGCTGGCCCGCCACCACATCAACCTGCAGCTCGCCAAGATTTCCACGCTGGGCGAACGCGTGGAAGACACCTTCCTCGTCGATGGCCCGGCGCTGCAGCAGAACAAGAGCCAGCTGCAGATCGAGACCGAATTGCTGGACGCGGTGTCCCTGCCCGCCTGAGTGTTTCGCCTGATCAGTCGGCGCAGCCCCGTTGCTATACTTTTTGTGCCGTGGGGGGGTAGCTCAGCTGGGAGAGCGCCGCGTTCGCAATGCGGAGGTCGGGAGTTCGATCCTCCTCCTCTCCACCACGCATCACCTAAGCCCGTTGATTCCAACGTGCGCCTCCACACATAACCTTGCCGGAACGGCAAGGTTATGGATATTTTTGAAGGGCGCAAGTTTATGGATGCTTGCGGCCCACCAATCGGACGATACGCCGGCTCGGTGCTAGGCAAATCTACGGCTTGCCAAGCTAAGGTTTTCACACATCCGTGCGCTTCGCTACTGCAGCTTTCGGCCAGAAACCCCCGCCGTTCAACGAAGGCGTGATGTGCCCCGATACTTACATCGCTACGGTCACTCAACTGGCTAGACTTTGAACGAGGGGGAGGTCGCTGTGGCGGAACCAATGTTTGCGCAAGGCGAGGTAGAGGCGATCGCTGCGGCGCTCGGCGACACCTCCGAGGGGCTTACTGGCTCAGAGATCGGACACCTTCTGGCATCGTTAAAGTTCTCCGACCTCAGTCCGTCCGCAACCAAATGGGTGCGACTGCACAACGCCTTTGTCGAACGGCAGAATGCGGCGCAAAACCGCCGGGCCATCCTGGAATTCATGCGCCAGGCCATGCTGCCTTCACGGCACCTCAAGCGACCGGAGCGCTTCGAGGTAATGCGTGCAAATCTCAACCGTGCCCTCGCCTTCTCTGGCATTGCGGTAGACGTTGGTGGCGAACTGATTGCTTCAACTCAGGTCCGAACGCTATCCGAGGCTGCGCGGCGCGCCGATGAACTGCGAGACGACTTGAGAAGTCGCGGCGTCCATGAGGACGTACTCCGCTTCTGCCGCGCGGAGTTAGTCGCAGACAACTACTTTCATGCAGTGCTTGAGGCGGCCAAGAGCATCGCAGACAAGTTGCGCGCAAAAACGGGCCTGACCGAGGACGGTGGAAAATTGGTGGATGCGGCGTTAGGCGGCGCAACACCAAAGCTGGCGATCAACGCCCTTCAGACAGAGAGCCAGCGCAGCGAGCAGTCTGGCTTCGCCAATCTGATCAAGGGAACTTTTGGGATGTTCCGAAACCCCGTCGCGCACGAGGCGCGGATTCTCTGGGCGATGAGCAAAGAGGACGCCGAGGACCTTCTGTCGTTGGCGTCCCTGATTCACCGGCGACTCGACGCGGCTCGATGACACCCCTGCGGTAACCCTGGGCCTATGGCCCGCCCTTGGTGATGTTCCCAGGCGCAGCTGTTGCCGGCTTTTGATAACGCTTCGCCGCGCGCCCACTGGCATCCTGAGGGTCAAAGTGAAGGCAAATGCAAAGATGCCAGACCTGGAACGGAAGGCCAATGCTGGCATGGGCATGCTCAGATATAAAGGCAAGCGCGCCTCTTCTTGGACAGTCCGACAGCGTGCTGCCCTTGGCGACGTCATCAGAGTAGTGCGTTTTCCAGGTTTCCATACTGCTAACGGCATTGGGCCGACGCAGATAGCCGATCAAGCCCCCATGTAGCGTAGTGACGGATCCGCCGCCAGGCTTGTAGCGCGTGGCGAGTTGCAGATAGCCCTCGCGCATGTCACCAACGCTATTGAACTTCTTGGCTTCGCCAATCCAGCGGAACCCCTTGCGGAACAGCTCAACCGTGATGTCCACATTGCCGCCGAGCTGCAGGTTGTGATGCGTGCCGTAGCTCATGCCGTACAAGGTGTCCAGCAAGCGCTGTGTAGTCGCATCTTCCGACTCGTCGAGGTAAAGCTGCGGGCTTTGCTCCAGTCGCTCGACGGCAATCTTGATATCGTCATACAAGACTTCGAGAAACTCGTAGTAGGTCTGTGCTTCCAGTCGGCGCATGAAGTTTCTGATCATCGGGTCGTGGTGACCCAAGACTGTCATGGCCGCCATCGTCAGGCCGGTTCCGGCGCTGGTGCTGGGCACTGGATTCGTTCCGCCATTGGGGGCGCCACTCGTCACTACCGAGCCCCTCCACCTGCCACATAGGCGGCCAAGAGGTCGGCCATCTCATGGGTGGGAGCGAAGAAGATGACGACCTTGCGCTTGATATCCGGGTCGTATTCTCCGGAAATGGGATTGATGCCTGCGGCCATCACCTCTCTCACTTCCTCGTCAGTTAAGACGTAGGGCGCGAGGTCCTCTCTGTCTTCCTCGATGAGTTCAAACTTGGCTTCCAGCACACCGTCAGCGCCCGCCGAGAGGTACTGCAACGTTCGCACCGCCATTGCGTCCGTCTCGAGCGTGGGACTGACTTGGGTACGCGGGCGCACGACGGCGCTGTCCCCGTGCTCAGATCGCTCCAGGGCAATCTGACGCACCAGCTGCAATGTGATGTGCGTGGTGGTCGGATGCTGGGCGAGGAATGACAACAGCTTGCGCGCGACAGCGCCCTCACCGCCACCCTCGAAGGTGCGGTCCAGGCGTTCAAGAAGATGTAGCGCCGCTGCCATATCAGCCGGTAGAGTAACTGACCAGTTTGTTCACCACTGCAATGATTGCTGCGTCGGATCGAGCGTCAATGATGCGCGCATGGTCAACGACGCCGCCAGTGGCCGACAAAGCCCTCATCGGCATCCCGACTTGCAGGCTTACCTCGCCGTGGCTACCAACCAGGTTATCCCAGGAGATGGTCACGTCATAGGGCGTGACGTCGCCCACTGCGGCAAAGCCGCCCGCGTGGAATTTTTCCTTGCGAAGGTCCTGGGCAGCGACTGAGCCCCTGTTGACAGAGCCGGTAGGCGCTCGGAAGCTCATCTGGCTGACCCGCCCTTCGGTCGACGCGTGGTACAGAGCACTGACGCAAGCCGAGAGATTCAGCGGTGAGTTGGCCTCATACAAAGGCGCGATTCCATCCACCAATGTCGACAATCGCCCGAGCACGACGGTGCAACGTGAACCGCTAGTCGTCGGCATGCGGATTCGGGAGGGTTGATCGATCAGGACCTCGAGGCGTCGCAGCGATTTGCGCAGCGTCACGGTGTCGAAGATCTGGTAGTCAACGCGACGCACGGCAATGAATTCGTCGAAGTCCTCAAACGCCGCCTTCACGGCCTCGGTCACTTGCGAGTACTCGTAAACGACCCGTTCCTCCTGGCTGCGCTTGGCGCACAGCACGAGTGCAATGTCCCCGGACGGATAGACAATCTTGCGAACCAGCTCATGGTCCGTCGTCCTGGACTTGAGTTCGCTCTCGGACAAGGGCAGCGGGTATGCCGGCGAATAGGCGCTGGCCGAGGGCTCGATCCGCGCAAGGGACGCAGCAATTCTCTCTGTCTCTTCCTGGTCGAGATCGAATACAAAAACATCCTTAGTGCCTGCCACAACCAAGTCTGCGCACAGCATGCTCAGGACTTCGTTCGCATGATCGGCGGCTGCGCCGGTCAATTCGGTGAACTTTTCAAAAAGCTTGGCCTTGCTAGTGGCAGCTTCCACTTGGTGCTCAAGCAGCAGGGCCCGCAATTCCCGGAACGGATAGCGGTCCACCAGAAACGACAGCAACTTCTCGAACTTTTTCGCCGGCGGCGTTGGCATGAGATCCCCTCTGATCTTCTGTGTTTGTTTGTTCTAAGGGTAGCACCGCCACTTGGCAGGCTGTGGCCTTCCGACGCCGTGTGAGCACCCGCCGCAGAACGGATATCAAAAAATGGCTTGCCGGAGAGCCGCACTTGTCTGCGCCGGCGTGGCTGCGACGGTCACCTTGGGGGACGATGGCTTCATGATCCTGCTCCTGTTGAAGAGCGAGGCGGATTGCCTCGCCGATCAACGGTGGGGCGAGTTCCGACGAAGGCCGCCGGAGCGGCTACCGCGAGACCGGTGTAGTCCTGTGGCAGGCAGCTCGCGCTCAGCGTTCTCAGAACCTGTCATTCATATGCCGGCCAGGTGCGCTTCGCCGGCAGCGGCTTCAAGACCGAAACCGGACTCCGCAGCGGCAACTCAGTGCTGCGCTGTCCATGATGCCCGATCAACTGCATTCGCGGCGCCGAACCAGCTGACTGGATTCACGGCAATACGCACATGAGGGCAATCTCTCCCCTGAACCGGCTCACCGGGCCTGTTCGGACAGTCGCCCGCCACCATGACAGCCACACCAGACGGCGGCCGCGTGAGATTCCAGCGTCAGCCGCCGTCGGTGGCCGGCTTTACCACCAGAGCCCCGACCAGCAGCTCAGCCCACCGCAGGCTGTCGAAGACCAGCGCGCGCAAAATGGGCTTGCTGCCATGGACGTCGCCCATGTGCGAGCGCAGCGTCTGCATCACGTAGGCGCCCCTGCCGAGGGCCCCCTCCAGGTTGCGCGTGAAGAGCCCCGCATCATTGGGCTGCCAGGCCAGCTCGGCCAGGCGGTTTTCGAGGTCCACCAGGATGCCGCGCGCCGCCAACGCGCGCTTGCAGCCTTCCTGGAACGTCGCCCGCGTTGGATCGCCCAGATTGGCTTCTTGGTAGACCATAGCCACGGCCGCATCGACGGCGCCGGCGGCCGCGGAGATGGCGCCACCCAGGTCCCCATCGCGCAGGCGCTGGGCGGCCTTCAATAGGTCCGGGTGGGCATCGGCCGGCATATCTTCCAGTGCGTTGGCATCGAACAGCGCCACCGGGAGCAACTTGCCGTCAACGAAGGACCAACCTAGCCGGCTCAGGTATACAGACAGCTTCGCCTCGACGTCTGGCGCGCGACTTAGCATCTCCTCCATCAGGATGGTGAGGAATCGGGCTGTCTGCTGTTCGTCCATATCGCGCAATTGGCCGTCGATCGATGCAAGCAGTTGGCCCTTGGAGATCATGGTGCCGCTGCGCTGGACCAGGTCGGACGCGGCCGTCACGTCGAAGCCCGCGAGACCCGCGATATCCTTGATCGCGTCGAACTTGAAGTCCTGCAGGCAACTCCGTGCCGGCGGCCACGCGCTGACCAGCGGCGTTGGCGCATGGCGCGGTTCCATGACCACCGGGGCAACCACGACCGGCGCATGGTCGACCACAGCAGCCGGAAAAAGGCTTGGCTCGCGCCGCCAGCTCCGAACCGTTGCCGCCAGTTCAGCGAAACTGCCAAACTGCAGAATCTTCTCGCCTGGACACACGAAGGCATCTTCCAGCGGCACGTCCAGCGACGACCCCATGTGCCAGATCACAGTGTCCAGCATGTGGCGCAGGACCTGCACGACGACGTCGGGCGCGAGGCCGGTGACAGCAGCCAGGTCGGTGACCTTATATGGGGCCTGCAGCGTGTCCATGTACTGCTCAGTCACCGCGGCGTAGATGCGCTCGATGTCCTCGAGCCGCTCACGCGCCGCCGGCGTGTGGATCTCCGGCAGGATAGTCGAGTGAACGAAATAGAGGTCGTTGTCCCGCTTAAGCCAGCCTTCGGCCTCCATGCCGGCGAGCTCCGGCCACTCTTTCACGTGGACCGATCGGAACTTGTAGTAAGGCACGCCACTGCGTAGAGCCAGCATCTGGTCCAGCAGCTCGCCGAGAAGCTCGGCCTGCGAGGGCGTAGGCCGCAAGGGCGCTGAGCCGGGTGAGTTCATGTCCTGATCCCTTTCGGTCTTGTAGCCGCAATTGTCGACACGATCTTGCGGGCAGGTCAGGTCAAGCGCTTCGTGTTGCACATGGATCGGGTGGGATGACACTCAACGCCGCAGATTCGCTGTAGCGCGAACGTGACAATGCCAAGGCGCATTGTCGGCAAGCTTGGGCGATCTTGCAGGCGAGGTACGGGCCGCTCACTTGCGCAGGCGCACGCGATCTCGCAGGGTGATAGGGGTTAGCATCTCGAACTTCTGGCGAACCACCTGGTAGACCGGCTCGCCCTTATCGCTGGCGATGGTGGCCACCAGGACGTAGGGCAGCGGTGGCACCAACTTGTTGTCCACGCGCCGGCCATGCTCGCGCGCGCCGTGGTCCACGTCGAAACAGGCGTTCAGCAAGAACTCCGCCGGGTAGACCTGCGTGCGGTGCAGGACGGTTTCCCACTTGTGGGCGTCGCGGCGCAGATCCTGCTCGCTGCCGTGAGAAGAGGATGAGAAGAAGGGCTCCGACGACTTCGCCCCTCGTGGCCGGAACGTGATTGTGAGGCCGTGGCGCGTGTAGTTCACCGGGTCTGCGGGGTCGACATCCGAGGCGAAGCAGAAAGTCGCCGTGATGCGCAGCTTAACGCCCATGGGCACAGGTGGGATCGGCAGACCGATGCGCATGACACCACCGGCGGTCAGGTGGCCCTGATAGAGGATCGTCGCCTCGCCGTCGGCGCAGGTTAGAAGATCGTCGGGCAAGGCCGGAAAACGGCCCCAGCCGACGTCGGTCTGGGAGTGGCCGCCTTGCTCGGCGCGATGGATCAGCAGCGCGCGCAGTGCGGTAGCCGAGAGGTGCGTGTCCGACATGGCGCGCGCCGCTGCGGCCGTGCGCAGCACCAGGGGGGCCGCGAAGCTAGTGCCCTGGACACCGCTCAGGCCACCGGACAGCGGATTCAGCAGCGCCAGCGGTTGGTCATCCGTACCGCCGAAGACCACGCCGTCGGGCTTGACCAGTCCGGGCGAGCGGCCGGGTCCGATACAGCTGTAGTCGGCCCGCCGCCACCAGAAGTCGGTAGAGTTGGCGGCGCCGACCGCGAGCGCGTTGACCGCATCTGCGGGCGGCTGGATCCGCGCCATGGGACCATTCAGCCCGCCGTCGTTGCCCACCGCCACGGACAGCAGGGTCTTGCCGTTCGCCAGGTGCGCATCGAGCATTGACGTCCACGCGTGCGGCTGGCCGTCATCGATGGCCATGCGCGGGCCCAGCGAGATGTTGGCGAAGTCGATGTTCCCGGCGCGCAGTGCCGCGTCGATCCGCTTCATGCAGTCGTACAGGTCCGGATCCGTTTCGTCGGTGCGCCCCACCACGCGGCGATGCTCGACATTGAAGTACGGGCGCGGCAGTTGGGTGGCGCCTGCCGGCACTTCGCCGAACAGCAGGGCCGACGTCACCTCGGTTCCGTGCGACAGGTAGTCAGCATGGGTCTGGGCCAGGTCGGCCGGCACTTCTTCCGAAGCCCATCGCGCGAAGTCCTTGGCGCCCAGGCCGCCATCGAATATCACCATGCGCAGCCCCGGATCCAGCGCATCGGCATCCGGCAGGGCCGGCACCGGCGCGTTGAGCACCTGCCGCACGGTCGGGCGGTTCAGGCGCAGCTTCGGCAGCCGACGCACCGCGCGCAACGCCGTGTAGGTGGCAAACTCGTCGAGCCGGCTGCGCGGCACCAAACCGGGCATGAACACCAACCCAGGCACCGACAGCTGCTTGGCCTTGAACACCTTGGCGCCGCATTGCGCCGAGAACAGCTCGAAACCGTCGAGCAGGTCGTTGTCAGTACCCTGCCCGTGCAGGACGATCTCGATGGGGATTTCCGGGTCATCGCCATCGAGCAGCAGTAGCCGCTCCTGCGGCCTCAGGAAGCGGATGGCTTCCAGTTTGCACAACTCTGCCTGCAAGCCCTTGCCGGTCTTGTTAGACATGAGCATCTTGTAAAGCGCTGCGAACGACGCGGCGGTGCCGGTGACGTAGAGCTCGGCCGTGGGCTGGCTGCCGATGGGCGCCGGATTGCGCAGATCGACCTCGGGCCTCACCATGGCTGGCTTGCTGCCCACGGTGCGCAGTCCCGCGCGCTGGAACACCTCGCCCGGCAAGTGCGACTTCGCCTGGAAGGCCGGATGCACGGTGACCACGCTGGTGGCCTCGCCACGCGGCTTAGCCGAATCAGGCAGCTTTCCGGTGGCATCCACGATGTCGCCAAGCGCCGGTCCCAAGCGCAAGCGAGCCTGGTCTATGGTGTAGTGGGCCTTCTTCTTGCCACCACCACCTTGTGGCCGCGGGATCTCGCCCGCCAGCACCTGGCCATTGCCGATCAGTAGATTAGGTCCCGACATCAGTTCCTCCCTGGAATCGCTTCAGCGATCGAATGACGGTGGTGTGCGAGGTGCCGATCTTGTCGGCGATCTCGCGCGCGGAGAGCTTGCGCCCGTGATAGACCAGCGCCTGCAGGTCGCGGCGCTGGCGCTCGATCGCTGACGACGCCTTGCCCGAGGTGACGCTGAACGCTAGCGCCCAGGCCACAAGCGCTTCCTCGAAAGGCACCCCTTCCAGGATCGTCTGCTTGCGCGCCGATTCCAGCGCACGCGTGATGGCCGAGAAGGTTTGCCCCTCGATGACGAAGCCGACGGCTTCGGCCACCTCGTGGGCCACGCCGTGCGCGCGCAGCAGTTGCGCGCGCTGGGCGTGGTCCGGCAGCGTGAAGTTCAGCGTGACGTCGAAGCGCCGCCACACCGCCGGGTCGAGCAGCTCGCCGTGGTTGGTCGCGGCCACCAGCAACGACAGGGGCGACCAGTCGTCGATAGTCTGCAGGATGACCGTCACGAGACGCTTGAGCTCGCCAACGTCGCTGTCGTCGTCGCGTCGCTTGGCGATCGAATCGAACTCGTCGAGCAGCAACACGCATGGGTGCTGCTGCGCATGGTTGAGCACCGCCCGCACGTTCGCACCGGTCTTGCCCAAGTAGCTGCTCATTACGCTGGCTAGATCCAGGGTGAAGAGCGGCAAGCCCAGCTTTTGAGCCAGCCAGCCGGCCGTCATAGTCTTGCCCACGCCCGGCGGACCGCTCATCAGCACCGAGCGCACCGGCGTAAGCCCCGCAGCGACCAGGCGATCGGCGGCTTGGCGCTCGCGCACGACGCGATCCACCTCGGCACCAGTCGTCTCGTTCAGAACCGGCTCGTGCCGGGGCGTACTGGCGGGCTCGATGCGTACCAGCGGCAGCTTGGTGTCCGAATCCACGGGCGAGGTGCGGACGGCGTCGCTGCCAAAACCGCGGGTAGCGTCGCCCATGACCAGCGTCGCCGCGGCCTGCGCTAGTTCCGGATCGGATGCGCGCACGAAGCTTGCGAAGCGCCGCACGCGCATCTCTAGGGCCGCCCCGCCGACCTGGATCGCATCCTGGAACAAACTCATCAATTCTTCTTTGGCCTTGTGTTCCACCTTGATCTAACTCCGAGTACGTGCGTTCAACTGAATTGGAACACATGCTACCATTTGCAGAAGCAGAAATGTTCCAGATCCGTAAACAGCCGATTGAAATTAATGCAAGCTATTGATTTATATAGAAATGCATCGCCAGCAAGATTCGCCAATCTGGAACAATTTTCCCTCTCCATCGAAGACGCGCCTTGCTTGACGCAATATTACTGTATTTATCCACAGTATTAAAGCAATGCGATATCTGGAACATCGCAACCGACTTGCCATGTCGCCGGAGCCGACCAATTGGAGTAGATTCGCGGCCTTCAGCGCGTGCATGCAGCACGCGCCTCGGCGGGCCAGATCAAAGCTAAGCGCTGGATGAACCAGGGGGAGGGAGCCAATGAAGCTCACGAGGATTCACATCGAGAACTTCCGCAATTTCTGGAAGCTCGACATCAAGTTGAACGGCGATGTGGTGATCGTCGGGGAGAACCGCGTCGGCAAGAGCAACCTGCTCCACGCCCTGCGCCTGATCTTCGACCCGAGCCTACCGGAGTCCGCCCGCCAACTGGACCAGGGCGACTTCCACGACGGCCTGGGCGAGCCGCTGGAAGACGAGAAAATCGTCATCTTCATCGAGCTTCGGGATTTCGAAGACGACCCGGATCTATTGGCGCAACTCACGGACTTCAGGCTGGACGACGACGAAAAGACGGTACGGCTCAGCTATGAGTTCCGGCCGTTGCCCAACCTGGAGGACTTCCCGGAGTCCGATGACGACTACGAATTCCTCTGCTACGGCGGCGAGTCCGAGAACAAGCGCTTCGGGCACGAGTTGCGCCGGCGCATCTCCCTGGACCTGCTGCCGGCCCTGCGGGACGCCGAGGGCGACCTGGCCCTATGGCGCAAGTCGCCACTGCGCCCGTTGCTGGAGCGCGCGTTCGCTGCCGTGTCCAACGACGACCTCAACGAGGTGCGTTCGGCTGTGACAGCCGCCACCAACAAACTGGCCGAGTTCCCGTCGGTGCAGGACCTGGAGCAGCAGCTCAAGACGCAGTTCGCGCTAATGAGTGGGCCCAAGCAGGATATTGAGCTCAGCTTCGGCTTCGGAACGACCGAAGTCCGCCGGCTGTTCCGCAACCTGCGGCTGCTGATCGACGGCGGCCTGCGGACGATTGGCGACGCCAGCTTAGGCTCCGCCAACGTAGCGTTCCTGACACTCAAGGCGCTGGAGCTGCAGCAGATGATGGCGGAAAACAAGCGCGACCACGCGCTGCTAGCTATCGAAGAACCCGAGGCGCACCTGCACCCTCACCTGCAGCGGTCGGTCTACCGGCATCTGTTCGAGGGTCTGGCCGCCGGGCAAGGCGGGGCCCGCCCCGTGTCCTTGCTGCTCACCACCCACTCGCCCCACATCGCGAGCGTGGCGCCGTTGCGTTCGTTGGTGCTGCTGCGTAATGCGGGCAACGATGGGACAGTCGCCACTTCCGCTGCCAACATCGACCTGACGACGGACGAAGTCGACGACCTTGCTCGCTACCTGGACGTCACGCGCGCGGAGATGCTGTTCGCGCGCGGCATCCTGCTAGTGGAAGGCGACGCCGAGAAATTCCTGATGCCAGTCTTCGCCAAGTCCATGGGGCATGACCTGGACCATCTGGGCATCACGATCTGCTCGGTGTCAGGCACGAACTTCACGCCCTACGCCAAGTTCCTGACCGCGATGGACATCCCCTTCGCTGTAGTCACTGACTGGGACTACCGGGAAACCGGGAAGGCGCTTGGCTGGAATCGTGCCCTGAAGCTTGTTGAGACGATGGAGTCCACGCGCCAGAACAAACACGTCCAAAGGCTGATTGAGGAGCTCGATGCTATCGAGGACCCCAACGACTTCAGCGCGAAGTGCGAAACGTACGGTGTCTTCACCAACGTGTACACACTGGAGATCGACCTTTTCAACGATAAGCGGTTCGTGAAGGCCCTGGCTGAAACGCTGCGCGAGAAGCCCTGCAGCCTCGCGCGCAAGACGCAGGTCGACGGATGGGAGAAAGATCCCACGACGCTGGATGCAGCCGCCTACCTGAACTCCATTGAAGCAATTGGCAAGGGCCGCTTCGCGCAACGGCTCGCCACCCGCATTGCAGGCGTCAAGCCGCCAGCCTACATCCAGGACGCCATCGCGTTCGTGGTCGACCGTGTCTGACAGGACCTACCTGAAGGCCGCCCAAGGCCTCAAGGCCAATCCGCAGCAGTGGGAGGCCTACGAGTCCACCGGACACTGCGTGGTCCTCGCGGGGCCGGGCAGCGGCAAGACCAAGACGCTGACCACCAAGCTGGCGCGCATACTGGCGGAGGACGTGAACGAGCCACGGGGCGTGGCCTGCATCACCTTCAACAACGAATGCGCCAAGGAATTGGAAGACCGTCTGGCCAAGCTAGGCATCGAACCGTCCGGGCGGGTGTTCATCGGGACAGTGCACTCTTTCTCGCTTACGCAGATCATCTTCCCCTACGCCAAGGTGGCCGGCATGGGGCTGCCTGATGAATTCGAGGTGGCCGGCAAGGCCGAGCGGCTGGAGGCCATTGCTGCCGCGGCGAATCGCCTGATGGACGACTACGAAGACCCATCGAAGCTGGAGCAGCTGGTGGGTCAGTATCGACGTGCGCACGTCGACCGCGACAGCGCGGCCTGGCGAGACAGCGACCCCGAACTTGCCGCTTTGGCCGAAGCCTATGAGGCAGAACTGAGGAAGCGCGACCTGATCGACTTCGACGACATGCCGCTGCTGGCCTTTAGGGCGCTTGGCGCCCATCCCTGGCTGCGACAGGCGCTGCTGGCGAAGTTCCCGGTGCTTGTGGTCGACGAGTATCAGGACTTGGGCATCGCCCTGCACCGGATCGTGATGTCTCTGTGCTTCACCACGGGTGTCCGGCTATTCGCCGTTGGCGACGTCGACCAATCGATCTACGGGTTCACCGGCGCGCGGCCAGACGTGCTCCGCAGATTGTCCGAACGACCCGACGTGCAAACCGTGCGGCTGCGCCTGAACTACCGCAGTGGGAACGCCATCGTCGCGGCGTCGCGCGTGGCTCTGGGTGAGGACCGTGACTACGCCGCCGCAGATGAGGACGCGCGCGGACTGGTTTTCGTCCACACCTTGAGCGGCTCACTGGAGAGTCAGGCCCGCTACCTGCTCAAGGAACTGCTGCCCGAGGCGCTGGAACGGTGCGATGGCCTGGGACTGGGTGACGTGGCCGTGCTGTATCAGGCGGCCTATCTGGGCGACATGGTGGCCGACGCAGCCAGGGCTATGGCACTCCCCTACGTGAGAACAGACGCGAGTGCGGTGTACCCGCGCTCAAGTCGCCTGATGCAGTGGCTGGAATGCTGTGGCCGGTGGTGTTGCGGCGGTTGGCGCAGCGGTGACCCGCGGTTCTCGCGACTGATGAGCAATGGGCACCGACTCTTTGCGGCGGCGCTGGGAAGCGATGCTGAGCGTGTGGGGTTCCACCGCGCCCTGGTTGAAATGCTCTGGCGAGCCCGCGACCCTAGCCTGTCGATGCACGTCTGGCTACAAGGGCTGCATGCGATCTTTGAGCCGTTGGCCGCCAAGTGCACCGGCATGCGCGACGAACTGCAGATCTATGGTCGGTTCGCGACCCGCGTGGCACCAACAGGGGACCACGCCGGCATGTCGCTCGGCGAGTTCGCCGGAGAAGGCCAGCACCTGCAGCGCCTGACGCTATCGACGCTGCACAGCGCCAAGGGGCGGGAGTTCGGCATCGTCTTCATGTTCGGCATGGACCACGGCAAGCTCCCACGCTTCGACGCCACGGCGCGTCATATCGAAGAGGCACGCCGCCTCTTCTATGTAGGCATCACGCGCGCCCAATTCGAAGTGCACCTGGTCCACACAGCAGGCCGAGCCTCGCCTTTCGTCATCGAGATCAAGGCGCACCTGGACGCATTGGAAGGACAGTAGCGCCGCGCGGCTACCAGCCCCCCATAGATAGACGGCGCCTGCAGCCGCAGCATCTCGGGCGCACTGTGCGAGTCCCCGTGCCCAGCGGATACATGTGCTTGGGTGGCTTGCGGAACCACAGGTCGCAGATGTTCAGCAGATCGGCGAAAGACTGCCTTCTGGCCATCGAGCCAGCCAACTCAAGATCTATGTAACCGCCTTGCGGGAACTCAAATTCCCTCAATGTACAGAGTAAGACAGGCAACGCCTCCGCCGGATCTACTGGTAGTCGCTCAAGTCGCCAAGCCTTGCATCGCCCCATTGCGCGCCACCGACGTGATCAACGGTAGCCGGCACAGATGGTCAATACAGCCAGAATCCGCAGTCGCGATGCAAGTTCGCTGCTCCAGTATCACTGCGCAGATTGGCGCAAGACTCATACGGATTCCCATCCAAAACGAGCTGTTACTTGCCTCAGGACCCAGTTGCACTCGAGCGCATGTAGTTGGAAATCGCTAACTAAATTTCCTCCAAGAAGTCCCAGCAACGCAGCCGGCGCATGCTTTGAGTACTTGGCCTTTCGAGCCTTTTCCTGCAAAAAAGGAACTGCCCAGTCCACGATGCGGCAGCACTCGTCATATCGTTCACGACGGCGGGCCAGCGTAGTTGCGGGCGTCCGAAGCTTTCCATCTGTATCCCGCACAACCGAGTACTTGAGTTGCGCTCCCGAGAGTCCTGCGGGCACGTCAATGTCCGGGAAATCACTCGGAACTTCTGGGCTGGACATCATGGCAGGCCCCCTCGTGCATCGGACAGGTCAGTCCCTGACCCGCCCGAGTCGACTGCTCCTTGTTGCAGAAGCCGATGGTACGCATCGAGCATGCCGGGATTCATCAGCGAGAACCCTTCGCAGCGAGCCGCCCGCTCGATCAGTTTTCGCCCAGGAAATTCGCCCGAGCTCAACATCGAGCCAACCGTTCGTTCAAGCAACGCCAAATGGCGTCGCAGCCGATCCGCGCGCCGCTGCTTTTGGACCTGTCGGCGCTTATCAGTCAAAATGCGAACCTGCTCAGGGAACCAGTACTGAAGGTACCCTCGACTCACGCCGGCTCTTGCAGCCACAAGCGTCAGAGTAGGTGGATAGTTCGCCTCAGCTGCTTCGCGAAGAGTCAGACCAGCGTGCAGGCGCTGTTCGGCTCCATGTTGCTGCCGGCGGCGGCCCTGCATCAAACTTGAAGGAGGGGCATAGCCCCCTCCGCGATCGTTGGCGAATACAGCCTTGATGTTGCACCCGGTGCCGAGGCAAAGACGAACGAAGGAAGTCATCGACAAGCAATCGTGCCCCTGCACAAACTTGTTGAGTGCGCGCGGCTGGAATCCCGCCGCTCGGCAAAGCCCCGCGCGACCGCCATCTCCCACGGCCTCCGCCGCGTCGTTGATCCAGCTGACCAGACGCTCCCGAGGATCCCCGCTCAGGCGGTCCTGTACCGCGATAAGGTCGTTGATGACTCGCTCTTTCTGCAACTCGTCTTCGCCAACGGCGCGGCTGCCCATTTCTTTCCTCGCCAGCGAGAACCCGCAGTGATCGCAACGCCCTAGGTTCGGGCGCCGCGGCACGCCCGGCTGAGGATGGCCGCAGTTCCCACACCGATCGCACAACAGGCAGCCATGGTCCGGGCAATGTTCGGCGAGGGCGACGGACCAGCGAAGTTGCCAGTATGGAACTCCGTCCCTGCCTATGCTCTCAGCAAGACAGTCCGGACACCACCGCGGTCGCCGTGCCAGTAGCGGTTGCCCGTTGGGAGCCAGCAAGCTCCCCCACGGGAGCAGCGCATGCGCGCCCAAGCCGCGCTGTCCGGTGGCGGCCTCTAGTGCGGCGACGAGCGTCCTCGCGTACGTTCCTGGGCCGTCGACCGTCAAAGCGTGAACGGCATGGAACCGCGCATAGTTCCACTGCGCGATATCAGGGTCGATCTCGCCGAGGACCCGCGAGACCAGGTCCCTAGGTCGAATACAGTGCTCAACTGACAGGCGGATCAGGTATCCGCGTAGCGACTCCCGCCGCGCCGTTCCAAGGCCCAATGGCTGCATGCCGTACAACCGCGTGCCGACCGGGGACGTCGGCTCGCTCGGCACGTCGTCGCGCGTGGTCAAGTTAGAGAATCGAACCACGGCCTGGCCCTCCTACGCTGTCACGCTTCGCCGCCCGTTCGCCCACAGCGCGCCCGCTTCCGCTTCGCGCCGGTCGTGCTGCCACAGCTGGCACGTGGCCGGCGCTCAGCTCACCGCCCAGTTCGAGCAGCCGCTCTTCGACGATTTGCTGCGGGGACTTGCGCATGAGCGCCTCTATCACGTCAAGGCCGACGTCTTGCTGCCGGACCGCGCCGAGAGCGGCCTCGAGAACAATTCGCTGGATCGCCTTGTTGGGTTGAGCAACGCGATCGACGATCTCGCGAGAGATCTCCCTCATACCTCTCCTCAACGTCTCGTACAGCGCATCCCGCAGCAGATCGTGAAGAATGCCGACGCAGCCTGCGGTCTTCTCGAAGAAATACGCCGGATCACTCGCGAGCAAGGGCGTCAATGGCATCGGCAACGCGCCAACAAACATGGCCAGAACCGACTTGAAGACCTGCCGCCCCTCCTTTTGGTCAAACCGATACGACGGGAAGTCCACGATGGTGCTGCGGCGGGTGAGCTGGGCGCTGTGGTCTCGAATCGCCAAGAGCTCGTAGGTGCCGATCAGGACCAGGACCACACCGCAATTGTCGGCTAGCGACTTCAACCTATCGAGCTGCATGGCCTGGCTGTACTGGTCCTTGCATAGCAGCATGTGATGGGCTTCGTCGATGATCCATACCCGCGTCTTGCGGTTGCGAAATGCCGTCTCGAGCTGGCGCCGCAACGGATCCACGGCCATCGACTCCGCCGGGCTCTTGGTGCCGAAGGCGCCTGGAAAGAGCGGCAGCTGGCTGGGCCAGACCTTGCGGCTCATCAACGGCTCCTGCATCTCCTCCAATGTCCGCACATAGAGATCCTTCCAGCCGAAGCTGCTTCCATGGGGTGGCGTGGCCGTGACAAGGGCTGCCGGTATGTGCGAGCGGTCGGCACCTGGCTCCGCCTCAGCCTGCTGCCGCAACCTGCGCAAGAGGTGCTTGCCAAGCGTGGACTTGCCCACGCCGGTCGGCCCAGCCAATATCACGACCCGCGAGTTGCAGCCCGATTCAATCAGCGTCATGGTCCGGTCCAGCGCATCCGAATAGTTGGGGTGCGCCTTTCGGACTTCGCCGAATTTCGCCACGATGGCCTGCAGATCACCTTGATCGCCCGTGCTGTTTGCTTGCTGGTTCATGCCGCATCTCCGTAGTCGACTTCTTGCAGGTCTTCAAATTCGTCTTCGGCCTCGGCCGTGTCATCGCTGGGCCGCGCCTGCGACGCGATCAGCCTGGGCCTGGCCCGCGCATCGACCGACTGGAGGTCGGACAGCGCCTGCTCGCGCGCCTTGCGCTCGTCAGCCTCGGCGCCCAGCTGCTCCTCGATCTCCTCGACGCGGTTCAGGAAGTGCGCGAGGATCCGGGCGCTGACGGCGCGGTTGGCGTAGATTCCCTTGAAGCGCTCGCGGATTTCCTCGCTGGCCGCGGCAATCTCGCGCTCCGTGTACCGGCTGAAGGTGGCCGCGTATTCGGAGAGCAACTCGATCCAGGCGCCCCCGACGTAGGCATAGGCGTGCCCCACATTGAAAGGGTCGTAGCGCACGTTCACCGCCTTGCCCAACATGCCGGGCCCCGCCAGGGCCGGCGCCGAATAGCAGATGCCATTGATGCGCACGAAACTGCCGGACCGGACTGCAACCCGGCCGCCGTTGCCGGCCGCCGGCAGCGTCATCATGCGAAAGGCCTCGTCGTTCGCGATAAGCCTGTGCGCGCGCTCGCCAAATTCCCGCATGCCGAAGTCGAGGGCTTCCTTGGGCGAAACGCCCAAGGTCTCGTGCGGCTGCTTCGCATAGACCTCATCCAGGTATTCGCCAAACCATTCGGTGAACGTCTCGATGGTCCAGACAGCGAGCTCGCGAGGGTCATGACTGGTGGACATGCCCCGCGGGTGCTGCAGGGCCTTGTTGTTGCCGCGAAGCTGGTGAATGAGCCCGTCGTTTGCGCGCCGGAACAGGCGCTCGATCAATGTGCCGTGCCGCGGCGCACCCTTGGGCCGATGCAGCTTTTGAACAACCAGAAAGGCGAGCAACTGCTCGAAATACTCGCTTCTGAAGTCGCTCCCCCAGTCGACGATCAGCATGGCCGGCACCCGGTGATGCCGGCGCACGCACTCTCGGATCACCATCATGTTGGAGCGGTAGCTCGGCGGGTCGAAGGTCACGTAGGTCGCCAGGACGACCCGAGAGTAGGCGTCAATGAGCGCCGAAACCCAGCACTTGCGGACCTTGCGCTTGAACCGGGTGTCGACCAGTTGCAGGTCGATCTCGGTGTGGTCCAGGTGCGCGATCTCGAATGGCCGCTGGCCGTGGCGCGGCGAGTCGGTATCGAGCCGCCAGATCCTTGGAGAGACCTGGTACGCGGCCTTGCGCCCATGGCGCGCGTGAGCCAGTTCGACTTCGCTGAACATCCGATTGATCGTGCGGGTGACGGTTACCTCGCTCGGAGGCATGGTGCCTGCGGCCTCGCAGCGGTCCCGCGCGAGGGCCCACACGACATTGACCGATCGGGCTTCCGCGGTCATGTAGTGCTCGCGGATCACGTCGGCCACGATCTCGCGGGTCGCGGCAGGGAGCTTCGGGAGACGATTCCCCCGTAGGTGCGTGTTCGGCAGCAAGCCGAGGAAGCCGTTCCCGTAGACGGCCTCGCCGTGCCGATAGAGCCTGCGCCACTCGGTGAGCGTGCGCTCGGGCGTAGTGGGTTGCGGCTCGCCGTCCTGGGGAAACAGGGCCTTGTAGCGAACCACCGCCTGCGAGCGCTCGGCCTCGGTCGCGCTGCGCAGGCGCGCCGCAGCGCGCTCGCTCCGCTGATCCGGCGCGGCCGGGTCGGCCAGGATCGAGCCATCGCCGATCAGGCGGTACATCGCGTCCTTACCCAGCGAAATCACCCGATGGTTTTCCGCCTCCAAGGTGAAACCATCGGGACCCTCGTTCAGGATCTGGTAGATCGCCCCGTTCCAGCCGATCTTTGCGCCGTTGGACAGGTCTACAAGGCTGATGTCCGGCACGGCTGAAGCCGCGAGGCTGCTGTGCACGGCCCGGTAGAGCTCGACCGTGCCGACATCGAGGAAGACGTGGCTGCGCGCGCTTTCGCTCAGTCGATCTTCTGTCAGTCGCACATGCAGATCCCGGCGGGCGATCAGCCTGTAGAGGTGGTCGGCGTCGATATCAGGCTCGGCAAGCAGATCGCTGATGCGCGCCCATCCGGTCGCCGCAACCGCGCCGCGGATCCGGTCGCGCGCCTCCTTCGGAACGACAGGCGCGTCGTCGATCAGATAGTCGTCGAGGAACTTGAGGTTGTCGACGAGCACCGGGTTGTTGTCTTCCGCCAGGCGGATCACGTAACCCATGCCCCAGGGCGTCGCAGCCTTCTCGCCTGGAAGGTAGCGCCAGCGCCCATCGGCCTCGAGGGCGTAGTTGACGTCTCCGTCCCTGAGCCTCTGCTCGAGCCATGCGCGCGGCTTGCATTCGACCCAGCCCACATAGTCCTTTTGAAGCACCAGATAGTCGGCGGTCTTCAGCTGCAGGGTCGGGCGGCCGTCGCGGCGCACCATCGGCACCCCAGTCGGCTCCGGCTGGTCCCAAAACTCGTAGGTGGCCGAGTCGAATTCCCAGATCCACAACGCAGGCAATTCGCCCGTATGGCTTTCGGCTTGGATCGTCCGGCCCATCTTGCGGCTGGCAAACCGGCACGCGACGTTGCGTGCGCCGGAGCCCACAGCACGTGAGGGATCCGACCGGCGCACGCGCTGGATGTACGCGCGGCCGGCGTCCGCGACGCCCTTGTCCCTCAGGTATTGGTTCAGTCTTTCATCGTCCAACATGGTCACTCTCCTCGTGATTGACGGGCGAGAGGGTCGGCGCTGCGCCAGCTGGTTCAGCCGGCAGAAGTCCATGTTGGCCACGAGACGGCAAGCCGCCTTCCGAGGCATGAGAGTTGACAATGCAACCCTCATGCCTAGAATGACAGACATCCGGCAGAACAACTGGATGCCCTCGTGGCGAATGGACGGCTCAAGTGTTGGCGCACTTGGGCCGTTTTCTTTTGCTGCGCTAGATCACTCGGCTACGCCGCTCCTCTGCTTCGTCTTGCTGCAAACGCAGGCACCGCGACCGCAGCACCTGCACGATTGCGCACAGGTCTTCCCCGCACGCCAAACCACCTTACCGAGCAACGCCTTATGATTTCGAGAAATTAAATTTTCTTGAAACCAACTCCAGCGCCCTGCTATGAGCCTTGAAGCCGAAGCTCGCCGACGACTGCGCGAAAAGGTCTTCGCCCTCTCCGAGCAAAGGCACGCTTCGCCTGGGCTCGGCCGCCCAGCGCGGTCGGTCGTGGATCGGCATCGAGCCCGAACTTGGGCCGCCGCGGTCATTGAGACCTCGGGCCTCAAACCGCGAGCGCTCGACGAGCTTTGCGAGACCCCAAGGTCGGGGCAGTGGTTCAAATATGAAAAGGGGTTGTCGTCACCGGGGCCCGAGCGGGTCCGCCAATTCGAATCTCTGTACCCGGGAACCGCGTGGTACTTCGATTCGCCGCTTTGGCGGTTCATCGCGCCCGAGGACTTCGGGGCGCTCAATCCGCGCGCGCTGTTCGAGGCACTGCCGAAATCCCTGCAATCACGCTTCGTACTCCCCGCCTCGCAATCCAAGCTGTTCTGGCGCCGGCGCACGCAGTTGCCAAACGATCTGCGCTGGCTACTGGAGGGGGCGAGGATCAGAAAGCGTCCGTTCGACGTGATCGCAGGCCTGGTTGCGTTGACGCATGAGACCGTTCTGGCGCAGGACCGCGATGGCCTTGCGGAGTGCATCGATGCGCTCGGTACGTTCTGCGATTTCATGACGTACGAGTTGGACGCAAGCGAGGGCCTTGCTGCGGCTCTGCCGGAAAGTCTGCTGATCGATTTTGGCCGCCACGTCTTTGACCTAATGTCTGGCCACCCTCGTCTGCGCAAGCCGGACTCGTCGGCGATGCGGATCTTTGGCCGATAGCAGGATGGGCCACTCAGCATGATCGTCATCACGCCTCATTAGTTTTGCAGGCTTTGGAATTCCGGGCCAAGAAGCTGAAGCCAAAGCTCGGTGCTGACGTCTTCACATCCGTCTGGAAAGGCCAGGCTTGCCCAGACCATCAACATCTCGATCGTCGCGGGGTCATCAGCGGGCCCGGCGCCGAGTTCGTACACACGGCCAGAGACTGTCGTCACTGTCCGTGAGGGCGAGTCCACATTGCGAATCGCCGTGGTCAGCCTCAGCACGCCCGGAGCCAACTCCGCCACGATGTGCCGATCGCCGGACGCGACCTCCACGACTCGCCAAGCCAGCGGAGCCATCCTAGGCTGACGGTCGACCGAAGGGGCATCCCGCAAATTCCAAAGTACCAGCATGCCTCCCACCACAGGGAAGTTAACCATTTGGCAATTCTGTGCAAAATCAATTGGCAGCAGGGAATAAATTTAGGCAATTCACGCGGAGATTTCAAAAATATCAGCAATCTGACACTTACGGTGCAAAATCGCCAAATTCACCCAATAGTGAAACTATCGAAAATAATAACGGCAAGTAATTAGTGCACCACAAGGTCCCATGGCGGTAGAATCAAATATGAGTCGTCAACCCTGATCGATAGGGGTTCAACCATGAAACACACTGAAACCGAAGCAGTCGCAGTGTTAAAGTCGATTACTTGCGACCGCTGCCGGCTCAAGGCGGAGATTTTGGAGCCTGAGTTCTACGAATTCACTTCGATTGCATACAAAGCCGGATACGGTTCGATATTCGGAGATGGAAATATTGTCGAACTCGACCTCTGTCAGGCTTGTGTCAAAGAAGCGCTGGGAAGTTGGGTTCGGGTTCGGGAAGACGAGGGGCGCTCCGAGGCACCCGCCAGACTTGACCTATTTGACCCCGCCCGTCACGGCGGGGAATTTCCAGACTGAATGCAATGTCACAGCCAAGCGCTGGAAAAGCGGTGTTGCGGCAACTTGAACTTCGCTCACTGCATTGAACAACCACGCGCCGAGCACCTCCTGGCGGAAGCTGCGGTTGAAGCGTTCGATGAATGCGTTCTGGTTAGGCTTGCCGGGCTGGATGAACAGCAGCTTGACGCCGTGCCGCTCAACCCTCTCCACGAAGACCTCGGCCATCAGCGCCGGCCCGTTTTCCAAGCGGATCGCCTCGGGCTTGCCATAGACCTCGATCAGCTGGTCCATCACGCGCGCCGCTCTGGACGACGGGATCGACGTGCCGCACTCGATGCGCGGGGCCTATCGGTTGCCTTCGCGAGCCCGCAATGTTCAGGAAATTGCGGTCGATCACGAGGCGCATGTCAGGATTTACGTTTCAAGTGGCTCGCACTTTGCGGCTACATTTCCCATACCCACTGTGCAAGGCACCTGCTATGGCTACAAAGAACTCGCAAGACGGCATTGATACGGACGACGTTGAGGACGACGCAGCAAGCGACTCATCCGTCGCAATTGAAAAGTACGCCATCTCTAGCTTTGGTATCGACTTTGACGTCGAAGGCTTGGTGAGGCGCTTGAAGAAGGGCGACATCTATGTTCCCGACTTCCAGCGCAACTTTGTTTGGAGTCATCGGGAATCGTCCCAGTTTGTGGAATCACTCTTGCTGGGTTTGCCCGTTCCTGGAGTCTTTCTCGCGAAGGACAGGCACTCCCAAAAGCTAATGATCATTGATGGACAGCAACGGCTGAAGTCACTGCAATTTTTCTATGAAGGCTACTTCAAGCCGGACGCCAAGAAGAAGCAACAACAGGTGTTTGATCTAGTCCAAGTACAACCTCAATTCGCGGACCGAACGTACGAGGGCCTTGAAGAAGATGATCAGCGTAGGCTCGACAACTCGGTCATTCACGCAACGATCATTAAACAGGAATCGCCAGACGAAGAAGAGGATTCAAGTCTTTACTATGTCTTTGGCCGTCTCAATTCCGGCGGACGGCGCGTTACGGCTCAAGAGATTCGTACCGCAATCTATGGCGGCGAGTTAATAGACTTAATCGAGGATCTCAATGCCCATCCGACGTGGCGCACGCTGTTCGGAAAGGAGAGTGCGAGACTCAAGGATCGGGAATTGATCCTTAGATTTCTTGCCCTCTACGAGGATGCGGACTCGTATGAGCGCCCCATGGAGGAATTCCTCAACCGACATGCGCGTACGTACCGACACGGTCCATCAAAATACCTGAAAACTGCGCGTACAACTTTTGTCAAAACGATAGAGGTTGCGTTTAATGCGCTCGGTCCAGGTGCGTTTCGTCCCGTGCGATCCATCAATGCTGCTGTATTCGATTCGATAGCCGTGGGGTTAGCACGGCGTCTAAATGGGGGGCCAATCAAGGACACAACAAAGCTCAAGAAGGCGTTCAAAGAGCTTTCTGAAAATGAGGATTATGTAAGGGCAACGTCCAGTTCGACTTCGAACGAAGACAGTGTCAGCGCACGCCTGGGGCTTGCCACAGAGGCTTTTGCCAACGTGAAATAGGCATGAAGACAGCCGAGCTTGTGCGGCAATCCACCGCGATTAAGACGTTGATCAGGCGGGCCGGGCACGACGCCTCTACAAAGGCGCTTGAGATGCAAGGTCATTGGGCACGGTACATCTGCGTCTTGACCTCGGGATATGTCGAGAATTCTGTTCGCGAAATATACGGACAGTATGTCAAGAAGAACTCGTACAGCCTGCCCGTAATTCGATACAGCACCAAGCAGCTTGAAGGCATTCAGAACCCTCGCCCCGAGAAGTTAGTAAAAATCGCAGCGCTCTTTGATCCAGCATGGGGCCGTGACCTCGACGCCCATCTGTCAGGCAATTTCCGCAGTGACGCCATCAACTCAATCATGTCAAATCGCCATTTGATTGCGCATGGTCGCAGTTCGAACATCACCGTCGGTCAAGTCAGCTTATACCTTGGCAAGATCATCGAAGTCGCGGACTTCATGGAAACGCAATGCGGCTTGTGACCACCCGCAGCAATGCCAGGGCTGCCGTATTACCGCAAGGGAAATATGCATGAAGAGGCCTCTCGTGCGTTTTGAATCCGAGAGGCGAGTGAATTTGCCGAATGGAGGCGCGTCAACTGACGCTCAACTCGACCGCAGTTTGTCCATATCCCTACGCTTCCATCTGCAGTCTGTTCACAGGCGCTCGGGGTTTACACGATGGACCCATCACTGTTGATCAGTCCCAGTTCGATAAGCCACGCATTTGCCGCCATGGTCAATTCTGAGCGTTGAGTTTTAATAACGCACTTTAAATCAGCATAAGATTTGACTAGATTTAAGTCCTTGCTCAGCAAATCATCAAAGTATGAGGCTATCAGCGCAAAGTCCAAGTCGAGTTGATTGTTGAGCTCATTGGAGGCCTTGTATGACGCAATATCAATCCCATTTCTGATATGCACAAAGCAGTTGCGGACAAGCAAGAATTGATAACGCAGAATTAGCGGCCTCAGATCAAGATATTCAATTGCATCGGAATCTGGCATGCCATGCTTCGTCGTAAGAAGATGCCAGGAGTATGCATGCGCAGTTTCATAGGCAAACGCAATCAGGCTTTCATGTTTTAGTCCAGGAGCCCGAAGAGCCTTTATGACGGCAGGATTCAGCCCCTTATTTAGAAGTTCCAACAAGGTTTTAGTCCGTGTCTTCGCTTCGTCGGCATTAAGCTCTTCTTTGAGCAGCGCCTCACGCGCTGCAGTCATCTCCGTTTCCAACTCTGTATCAATTTTGGAGTGGTCCTCGTTCAGTGTTTGAATGAGGTATGCAACTTTCTTCGCGAAGGAATCGGAGAGAAAATCCTCTCCGCGCAGAGGCACCAGCCTGCGGAGTTCAATGGTAAGAGCCTCACCGACGCTAAGTGAAACTTTCAAGCGCTCGGTATGGTTGTAAAGCACACCAGTTGCAAGTTTCATAGTTAACTGCCAATCGGCGTTCTTGCACATTTCAACCAACGCGACATCGGGCAGGACGTAGCGGGTTGTAAGGTCCGATTGCAACCGCTCTTTTAACTCCTCCGTCTGAAGGAAGTTCATGTCGAGAACGAAAATTGGCATTGCTGTTTGCCTCTAGGAATTTGTCAGGCATAAGCAGCCTAGGCTGCGCTGGTGGAGGCAAGTGTCGACTATTCGGACCGGTCGTTCACGTGCGGACCGCGGTCGCCAAATTTTGAGTGGCAAGTTTCAGCTCTGATACGGCCATACGAGGGATGCCCATCGGATTACCGGTACTGTGCGAAACAGCCGCATGCATCGCTGGACGCGAACGACTCTGACCACTCTGAACGAGGTAGTGATCGATGGCACTTGAGGACTTGTCGATGTGGCCGATGCCAACGAACTGCACGCGTTGCTCAGCGGGATCGAGAAACGCATGTGCTCAAAACCTTGCTGACGCCCGCGAAGCAAAAGCATCTACTTGCCGCCCCGCCGCTCGACGTCCATCCGCTTTGGCCTCACGCAGCAAGTTCACGGTGCAATATGCCGAGCACGTCGGCTGATATATAGGGCATCGGGGGCGCGGCGGCGAGGGTTCCCTCGTGGAGAAGCCCTCGACAAGCTCGCCAGCAATGATATGGACTCAGCGCCAGCAAGCCAACGCATCAAGGCACACAACGGGCTTTTTTCTTTTTGTCCCAGATTGCCGGTCAGTGCCCCACTCGGGACTGCAAATTGGCTTCCGCCTACCCGAAAACGGCGCTGCTGGCCCGATGGGCGAAAAGTCGAGAGATGGTGGAAATCAAGGTATCAACGCGAACCCTTGCGGGCAGCCTGGTGGTGAGCACTGGTGAGGACCTCACCGTGGTTCGCAAATGCGTCCCTGCCGAGTCTGGGACACACCCCAACTTTGACTAGTGGACATTCCCAGCAACAGGAGACTGATGTCCACAATCGCCACCGGCTTCGGACATATGCGGCATCAGCTCTGACGACCGAGACCCAGGTTGCAGGATGAAGCCGGCATTGCCCTACGCAACGCCGGCCTTTTCTTATTAGGCCGCCAACACGCTCTTGATGTGGCCGGCGATCGCTTCATCTTGGCAGTTCGCAAAGAACAGCTGCTGGAATTTCTCGCCCGAGACGGCCGCCTTGAGCAGGTCTTGATCGACCGCCTTCAGCGTGCTCAGCATGTCCTTGCAGGACGCGGCCTTGAGGTCCTTCAGGATGCCACGGTTCTTCGCCATGATCGTCGCGCGTTCCTTCGGATAACCGGCGCCGCGTTCGTGCTCGAAGAGCTTGCGATAGCAGTCCTGAAGATTCAGCTCGGCGGCCCAGCCGAAGCCCTTGGCGTAGGGCATGGAGAGGCAGTTGCCGTCGTTGATCTGACCGAAGAGGAAGGCGTCCGTCGGGTCGATCACGAGGCCGCAGAACACGCCGGGCATCGAGTTGCAGGCGAGCATGGAGCCCATGCCCGTGCCGCAGCCGGTGACTACGAAATCCGCCGCCTTGGCATTGAGCAGAATGCCGGCCAGCAGGCCGTTCATCACGTAGGTGAGCGAGGTCTTGTCGTCGGGCGTGTACATGCCGTAGTGATGCACGCTGTGGCCCAACGGTTCGGCCACGGTCTTGAGCGCGCTGTGGACGATCTCGGACTTGGCGGCCTGGCTGTTTTCGATGATGAGGGCGATCTTCATGGTGGGAATGTCTTTCCTAGGTCTGTGCGGATGAGGTCCACGAGGGTGGCAAGGGCTTGCATGGGGACCGCGGCAGCCGCGGCCTAAGGGCCGCAGCGCGGGTCGTCATGGCAGGTGCTCCCGGGGGCGGGCACAGACAGCGTGGTCGATGAGTTCCACCTTGCCAAACGGGCCGTTCGCGAGATGTGCGAAGAGCCGGCGCAGGTGCATTGTGCCGCTGAATTTGCGACGTCAACAAGCTGGCCCGCGCCCTCAGCCTCGTCGCCTCCGCGGCACGCGCGGGGCGGCCGCCAGTCAGAGAGGGAAGTGGGTGCAGCCCAGGCGCGCGGAGATCTCGCGGCTGGCGTCCTTGAGCAGGGCCACGACTTCCGGCGCCTTGGCCTCGTCGTA
>Ga0265327_10000077_pt1 | contig 211850 bp, 193 predicted proteins | sample 41621metaG_FD_202089 | JGI IMG/M metagenome (GOLD analysis project Ga0265327, IMG submission 202089) | Rhizosphere microbial communities from Carex aquatilis grown in University of Washington, Seatle, WA, United States - 4-16-21 metaG | ecosystem: Host-associated > Plants > Roots >... | reverse complement strand
GGCAAGCTGGTAAGGGTGAATTTATGAGTATGAGTGATCCGATCTCCGACATGCTGACGCGCATCAGAAACGCGCAGATGGCGGAAAAAGTAACAGTTAAGATGCCTTCTTCCAAGCTCAAGGTGGCTATTGCCAAGGTCTTGCAGGACGAAGGGTATGTCGAGGGATTTAATGTTTCGAGCAACGATGGCAAGCCGGTGCTTGAAATCGGGCTGAAATATTATGCCGGTCGTCCGGTGATTGAAAAAATCCAGCGCGTCAGCCGTCCCGGTCTGCGCCTGTATAAAGGTTGCGGGGAAATACCCAAGGTGATGAACGGCCTCGGTATTGCCATCGTATCCACTTCCAAAGGATTGATGACTGACCACAAAGCGCGCGCCAACGGAATCGGCGGCGAAGTCTTGTGTATCGTCGCGTAACGGGGTAATCATGTCTAGAGTCGCTAAAAATCCTATCGTAGTGCCTGCCGGTATTGAAGTTACGCTGGCCGCCAACGAAGTGTCAGTGAAGGGGCCGTTGGGCACCCTGAAGCAAGTTTTAAACAGTGATGTTGTTGTGCATCGCGAAGGTGACCAGTTGCAGTTTAAGGCCAGCAATGATTCGCAGCAGGCCAATGCCATGTCGGGTACCGTGCGCGCCCTGGTTGCAAACATGGTGGTTGGCGTGAGCAAGGGGTTCGAGCGCAAGTTGAATCTGGTGGGCGTGGGTTATCGGGCGCAGGCGAGCGGTGACACACTTAACTTGACTTTGGGTTTTTCTCACCCCGTGTCCTACAAAATGCCGGCGGGAGTCTCGGTGGCAACGCCGACTCAAACTGAAATCGTGCTGAAAAGCTCAAACAAGCAGCAGGTCGGGCAGGTCGCCGCAGAGATCCGCGCGTTCCGCGAGCCGGAGCCTTACAAGGGCAAGGGTGTGCGTTACGCCGATGAAGTGGTGATCCTGAAAGAAACCAAGAAGAAATAATCGAGGCTGAATATGTTAAACAAGAATTTATCGCGTCAGCGCAGAGCACGCAAAACCCGTGCACGCATTGCTGAACAAAAGACGAATCGCCTGGCGATTCATCGTACCAATTTGCATATTTATGCCCAGGTGATTTCCGCCTGTGGCAGTAAAATACTGGCCAGCGCTTCCAGTCTGGAAGCGGATGTGCGCAAGGAAATTGCGAACGGCGGTAATGTCAAAGCGGCCGCGGTGGTGGGTAAGCGTGTGGCTGAAAAAGCAAAGAGCGCCGGCATCCTCGAAGTTGCTTTTGACCGTTCCGGCAATAAATATCATGGTCGCGTAAAGGCGCTGGCTGAAGCAGCGCGCGAGCATGGCTTGAAGTTCTAAATTGGGGTGAATGATGGCTAAGGCGCAAGGAAAAACGCAGCAACCGGAAGATCGTGGAGATGGTCTCATCGAGAAGATGATTTCGATCAATCGCGTCACCAAGGTTGTAAAGGGTGGTCGTATTATGGGTTTTGCAGCGCTCACCGTGGTTGGTGATGGCGATGGTCGTATTGGTATGGGCAAAGGCAAGTCGAAGGAAGTGCCTGTTGCGGTACAAAAAGCCATGGATGAGTCGCGCCGCAAGATGGTCAAGATCAGCCTGAAGAACGGTACTCTGCATCACGCGGTAATCGGTCGCCATGGCGCGGCCAAAGTTTTCATGCAGCCGGCTTCGGAAGGTACGGGAATTATTGCCGGTGGTGCGATGCGCGCGGTATTTGAAGCGGTCGGGGTGCACAATATACTGGCGAAGTGCATCGGATCGAGCAACCCCTACAACGTGGTGCGTGCCACCTTGAATGGTTTGCAGGCACTCAACTCTCCTTCCGAAATTGCAGCCAAGCGCGGCAAGACGATAGAAGAAATTCAGGGGTAATCATGGCACTGGCTAAAAAATTGAAGGTAACGCTGGTTAAAAGCGTAATCGGAACCAAAGAGTCCCATCGTGCATGTGTGCGTGGATTGGGTTTGCGCCGTCTGAATCACACTGTTGAAGTTGAAGACACACCGGCGGTTCGCGGCATGATTAACAAAGTGTATTACCTGGTCAAGTGCGAGGCTTAAATGCAACTAAATAAATTACAACCCGCTGAAGGTTCCACGCATTCCAAACGCCGTGTTGGCAGGGGGATCGGGAGCGGTCTTGGCAAAACTGCCGGTCGCGGACACAAAGGACAGAAATCACGTTCCGGCGGCTTTCATAAAGTCGGTTTTGAAGGTGGTCAGATGCCGTTGCAGCGCCGTTTGCCCAAGCGCGGCTTTGTTTCTCTGACGCGCAATGACACTGCGCAGGTACGTTTGTCCGATCTTGAAAGAATTCCTGTCGATGTGATCGACCTGTTGGCGCTGAAGCAGGCGGGAATAGTCTCTGCCAATGCGCTGGCTGCGAAAGTGGTGCTGTCGGGCGAGATCAAACGGTCGGTCAAGCTGCAGGGTCTGGCTCTGACCAAGGGTGCACGCGCTGCTGTCGAGGCTGCCGGCGGCAGCATCGCAGAGTAAGGAACGCTTTGAACGCTGTGGCCAAGAATGGTGCGAGCAAAGGCAAGTACGGTGATCTCAGTACTCGTCTATGGTTCTTGCTGGGAGCGCTGGTTGTATACCGTATCGGCGCGCATATTCCGGTACCTGGAATAGATCCGGTAGTATTGGCCGATCTTTTCAAGTCCCAGAAAAGCGGGATATTGGGGATGTTTAATATGTTCTCCGGTGGTGCGTTGTCGCGCTTTACGATATTCGCGCTCGGGATCATGCCGTACATATCGGCCTCCATTATCATGCAACTGGCTGCTATGGCCGTGCCGCAGCTGGAAGCCTTGAAGAAGGAAGGCCAGGCGGGCCAAAGGAAGATTACGCAGTACACGCGCTATGGAACATTGGTGCTGGCGCTATTTCAGTCTTTCGGAATCTCTGCCGCGCTGCAGTCGCAAGCCGGTTTGGTGCCGCATCCGGGGCTGATGTTTCAGATGACTACGGTTATTACGCTGGTAACCGGAACCTTGTTTTTGATGTGGCTGGGTGAGCAGATTACCGAGCGCGGGTTGGGGAATGGTATATCGCTGATTATTTTTGCCGGTATCGCGGCCGGATTGCCGAATGCAATCGGAAATACTCTGGAAATGGCTCGTACGGGGGCATTCTCCATACCATTGGTTCTGTTTCTGGTAATCGGGGTGGTGGCGATTACTGCGCTGGTGGTGTTTGTGGAGCGAGGACAACGCAAGATTTTGGTGAATTATGCCAAGCGTCAAGTGGGGAACAAAGTGTATGGGGGGCAGAGTTCCTATTTGCCGCTCAAGCTGAATATGGCAGGTGTGATACCTCCGATTTTTGCTTCCAGTATTATTTTGTTTCCGGCGACTCTGGCGGGATGGTTTGGAAGCGGTTCGGGCATGATTTGGTTGAAGGATTTTAGCGACAAGCTATCTCCCGGCCAGCCTATTTATGTGCTGCTGTATGCGTCGGCTATTATATTCTTTTGTTTCTTTTACACGGCGCTGGTGTTCAGCCCGAAGGAAACAGCTGATAATTTGAAGAAAAGCGGGGCTTTCCTGCCAGGAATTAGGCCCGGTGAGCAAACTGCACGTTACGTTGAGAAGATACTTTTGCGACTGACGCTGATCGGTGCAATTTATGTAACACTGGTTTGTTTGTTGCCGGAATTTCTGGTGGTTAAGTGGAACGTCCCCTTCTATTTTGGCGGAACTTCTTTGCTGATTCTTGTTGTGGTAACAATGGATTTTATGGCACAGGTACAGTCTTACATGATGTCGCACCAGTATGAAAGTCTGTTGAAGAAGGCTAATTTTAAAGGCGGGTTGGCGCGCTGATGGCCAAGGAAGAAGCGATGCAAATGCAGGGGGAGATCGAGGAATCCCTCCCCAATGCAACCTTCAGGGTGAAACTTGAAAACGGTCATGTCGTGCTGGGGCACATTTCCGGCAAGATGCGGATGCACTATATCCGGATTCTGCCTGGAGACAAGGTAACGGTTGAATTAACACCGTATGATTTGACCAAAGGGCGCATCATTTTCCGCGCCAAATAGTTGGAAGTATCCAAGATTGAGGAGAAGCAAATGAAAGTACAGGCATCGGTAAAAAAGGTTTGTCGTAATTGCAAGATTGTGCGACGCAACAGAATTGTACGCGTGATTTGCAGCAGTGATCCGCGCCACAAGCAACGTCAGGGCTGATGGAATTAAGTCGCAGTTCGATGGTATAATCGCGAACTTTTTTGACGCTGTATTTTGAATGTCGGTTTTTTTAATGACGTTTTTTAAATGATAGGGTAGCTGCATGGCTCGTATTGCCGGGGTAAATATTCCCAACCATCAACACGCTGTAATCGCATTGACTGCGATTTACGGTATAGGCCGCACGCGTTCGCAAGAAATTTGCGCCGCTGCAGGAATTAAAACATCCACCAAGATGAAGGATCTCAACGACGCAGAGATGGACAAGCTGCGCGATGAAGTGGCCAAATTTACGGTGGAAGGCGATCTGCGCCGCGAAATATCCATGAACATCAAGCGATTGATGGATCTGGGTTGTTATCGTGGTTTGCGTCACCGTCGCGGCTTGCCGGTACGCGGTCAGCGTACCCGCACCAATGCACGCACGCGCAAGGGACCGCGCAAATCCGTTGCAGGCGCCAAAAAATAGTTTGTGAAAATACATTTAGTGCCAAAAGTAATTTAATAGAGGATTCGAGACATGGCCAAGACCAGCACGCGAGTGCGCAAGAAAGTTAAAAAGAACGTCGCCGAGGGTATAGCCCACGTGCATGCCTCTTTTAACAATACTATCGTGACGATCACCGACCGCCAGGGCAATGCTTTGGCATGGTCAACCAGCGGCGGAAACGGCTTCAAAGGCTCGCGCAAGAGCACGCCTTTTGCCGCGCAGATCGCCGCTGAGACTGCCGGTAAGGCAGCGGTCGAGTGCGGCGTGAAAAATCTCGAAGTGCGTATCAAGGGGCCGGGCCCCGGTCGTGAATCTGCAGTTCGGGCCTTGAATGCTGCGGGCTTTAAAATCACCAGCATTTCTGACATTACGCCGGTACCGCATAACGGTTGCCGTCCACCGAAAAAGCGTCGTATCTAATATTTAGGAGTTAGCCTTGGCTAGAAATCTTGACCCAAAGTGCCGTCAGTGCCGCCGTGAAGGCGAAAAGTTGTTTCTGAAGGGCGAAAAGTGTTTCACCGACAAATGCGCGGTGGAACGCCGTGCATACCCGCCCGGTCAGCATGGACAAAAGAAAAACACCCGTATGTCCGACTACGGTGGCCAGTTGCGCGAGAAGCAAAAAGTCCGCCGTATCTATGGCATGCTCGAGGGGCAGTTCCGTCTGACTTATCGCGCGGCTGAAGTTCAGCGCGGTATCACCGGCGAAAATCTTCTGCAGACTCTGGAGTCCCGTCTGGACAACGTTTCCTACCGTATGGGCTTTGGTGCGTCACGCTCCGAGGCACGTCAGGTGGTACGTCACAACGGGATTTTGGTGAATGGCAAGCGCGTGAATATTCCCTCGTTTCAGGTTCGTCCAGGCGATGTGGTCGAGATCGCGGAAAAAACCCGTGCGCATCTTCGCATCAAGGCTGCCGTTCAAGCCGCCGAACAGCGCGGTTTTCCCGAGTGGCTGGAAGTGGATGCCAAGGCAATGAAAGGTACGTTCAAGGCCAAGCCCCAACGTTCCGAATTGCCTGCCACGATTAACGAGCACCTCATTGTCGAGTTGTATTCCAAGTAATCCACGCGGAGCCGGATATGCAAAAGAATGATTTTCTGAAGCCACGTATTATCGATGTACAAAGAGTTTCCGCCACTCAAGCAAAAGTGGTTATGGAGCCGTTCGAGCGCGGTTATGGTCACACGCTTGGCAATGCGCTGCGCCGCATTCTGCTGTCCTCCATGCCCGGTTATGCTCCAACAGAAGTGAAGATCGCCGGCGTTCTGCATGAGTACTCGTCCATCGACGGTGTTCAGGAGGATGTAGTTGAAATTCTGCTTAACCTGAAGGGACTGGTTCTCAAGCTGCATAATTCCAGCGAAGCCGTATTGACCCTGAAGAAGGAAGGCGCCGGAGTGGTTACTGCGGGCGATATCGTTACCGGTGCAGACACCGAAGTAATCAATCCATCCCACGTGATTGCCCACCTGACAGCAGGCGGCAAGCTCGACATGGAAATCAAGGTCGAGCAGGGTCGCGGCTATGTTTCCGCCATTGCGCGCCAGATTCCAGGTGAAACTCGTTCAGTGGGTCATATTGCTTTGGATTCCTCATTTAGCCCGGTGCACCGTGTGAGCTATGCCGTAGAGAGTGCGCGCGTCGAGCAACGCACCGATCTGGACAAGCTGATCATGGACATCGAAACCAATGGAGCTATTGATCCGGAAGAAGCCATCCGCTATGCGGCGCGTGTTCTGGTTGAACAGTTTGCCGTATTTGCAGCACTGGAAGGCACGCCAGCACCGGTTGAGAAGCCTCAGGCGCCCAAGGTTGATCCGATGTTGCTGCGTCCGGTGGATGATCTCGAGTTGACTCCGCGTTCTTCCAATTGTCTTAAGGCACAGAGCATCCATTACATCGGAGACCTGATTCAATACACGGAAAACGATCTGTTGCGCACCCCGAATCTGGGCCGCAAGTCTCTGAATGAAATTAAACAGGTTCTGGCAGAGCATGGCCTGTCGCTGGGCATGAAACTGGAAAACTGGCCCACGCCGGTCGAAAAATAATCCAGCGCTTCAGCGCTTATAGAAAAGTAGCAAGAAAGGATAATCATGCGTCACCGTTTAGGACTTAGAAAACTCAACCGCACCAGCAGCCACCGTCTGGCCATGCTGCGCAACATGACCGTTTCGTTGTTGCGTCATGAAGTCATCAAGACTACTTTGCCCAAGGCCAAGGAATTGCGCCGTGTGGCAGAGCCGATTCTGACTCTGGGCAAGAATCCCAGTCTGGCAAATCGCCGTTTGGCTTTTGCCCGTCTGCGCGACCGCGAAATCGTGGTCAAGCTGTTTGATGAACTGGGCCCGCGTTATGCATCCCGCAACGGTGGCTATTCACGCATCCTCAAGTTCGGTTTTCGCAAGGGCGACAATGCTCCGATGGCGCTGGTTGAGTTGTTGGATCGCCCGGCTGAAGCATTGCCGGTTGAAGTGGCCGACGAGTAAGTTTGAATCTGCATTAAAACAAAAAGCCGGGGGAACCCGGCTTTTTGTTTATAGGATCATTTCCGGATTAGCCATTTGACCGCTGGGGTGAGCTGGTCGTTCGAGTCAGAGCACAGGAGAATGCAGGGGGCGAGGAACGAAATCTGATCAACAACCACAGCCGAGGCACGCGAACATCCGTTCAGGGCGATGCAGCCACACAAGATTTTGCATCATAAAACCTAATCAAATTGCGTCCGGCAACCTTCGCTTGATACATTGCCACATCAGCGCGCTTGAGTATTTCTTCTTGACTGTCTTCATGATCGACAAACAAAACAACGCCGATACTTGCTGTGCACTGGTGTTCAATAGTGGCATCATTTCCTCCCTCCTGTTTGAATGTAAGCCGGTATGGAGTTGACAGGCAGTTGCGGATTTTCTCCGCGATTATATTTGCTTCAATTTTGGACTTGGTCTTATCTGTATCAAGTTCACTGAGCATAACCACGAATTCATCACCTCCAAAACGTGCCAATGTGTCAATTTCACGCACACAACTTTTAAGCCGTCTTGCCACTTCAGCCAACAGCAAATCACCTAAGGCATGCCCATGCATATCATTAAGTGATTTGAAGTTGTCCAGGTCAAGGAACATCACAGCGCCATAGTAACCGCTGCGCCTGCCAGCAGCCATGGCTTGGCTCAAGCGGTCATTGAGCAAGCGGCGGTTGGGTAGATTAGTGAGTTCGTCATAGAAAGCCAGCTGATGCACTTGGTCTTCCAGGCGCTTGTGCTCGGTAATGTCCCGCGCAATCTTGGACGCGCCCGTGAGATTTCCGTCCTGGTCATGGATCGGTGAAAGTGACACAGAAACATCAATTAACTTGCCTGCTTTACATCTGCGTACGGTCTCATAATGGTTCACGAAATCACCATTGCGAATTCGTTCCAGAAGCATAACCTCCTCTTGCTGATATTGCTCCGGAATAAGAAAAGAAATGGACTGTCCCAATGCTTCTTCCCGACTATAGCCAAATATCCGCTCTGCACCGCTGTTCCAGCTGGTGATTATTCCATCTAGCGATTTGCTAATGATGGCATCGTCCGACGACTCGATGATTGCGGCATATTGCTTCAGGATCTGTTCCGACTGTTTTCTCGCAACGATCTCTTCAGTCAATTGGGATGTCCTCTCCTCTACGCGTTGCTCGAGAACGAGGTTCATGTGGCGGATTTCATCTTCAGCCTGCTTGTACCGTGTGATGTCCTCGGAAAATATTAAAATTCCGCCTATGGCTCCATTGCTCAAGTGCCAAGGCAGAACTTCCCAGCGCAACCATTGGATCGTACCGTCCATTCTTTCAAAACGATCCTCATCGGCCCGTATCACTTCACCCGACAAACCACGACAATGCACGCTTTTCCAATTCTCCTGAATCTCGGGAAAGATCTCATAGTGGGAAACACCAATCACGTTTCGGTCACCGAGGAAATAATCCTCCCTCCAGCGCCTGCTGACAGCGAGGTAACGCATCTTCTTGTCGAACATGGCGAGTGCGGCAGGAGCATGCTCCAAGAGCAGACGTAGAATCTCTTCACTGGCGTGCAGAGATTTATGCACTTGTTGAGAATTGGTGATTTTAGTCATCACAATGCCCACCAAAGGCACCATAGCGCAGTATATTGGTCAATTGAATGGCATGGGAAACTGCATCGATAGCTTTACGTTCTGCACGCGGATAATAATATTAATTTCAGACTGCAGGAATACGTATCTATACTTAGCTTAATTCTGGAGCCTGTACTCGTCCGAATTAACCTATCCGACAGTCTGCCTGCTACTGTTTCATGAACAGCCGAAACCGTCGCTGGGTATGTTCGACAACGGCTGGCGCCCGGCAGAGGGAGGTGATCGGTTTTGCATTTACTTCCCCAGCGTGCAGCCTCAATCAGGAGGGTGGGGGGCACTTTGCAGTGTCAGCGGGTATCGTTGCGGTTCATCTGATTGGATTTTGCCGCTTGATCGCCAGATTTTACGACTCATTTTCCTTGCCCGAAGCAGGCTCGGAATTATTGTTGGGCAGGTGGTTGCGCTCATCCAGTTTGCGCAGCTTTTTCTCCTCTTGTTTTTTCTTGCGGGCTAATTCCTTTTGTCGTTTTTCGAATTGAAAATTTGGTTGGGCCAATGGGTGCCTTTATTATTTTGTCAATTAATGGATATTTCCTTGCCGGACGCATTTTCACACATACACGGGGGGCATGCGAACGATTCTTGAAATATTTATTGGAATTAAATGCCCAATTGTCATGATGCTTTGGGGGTAAGCATCTAAAAATGATAATATTGCGCGACTTTTTTGACTGGGAATCTTCGCGGCGGCGGTACTGCGGGATGCAATCATCGGGGAACCAATATGGCAGGCCATAGCAAATGGGCAAATATTCAGCACCGCAAAGGCAAGCAGGACGCCAAGCGCGGCAAAATTTTCACGCGCCTGATACGGGAAATTACCGTGGCAGCGAAACTTGGGGATAGCGATCCGGCGAGTAATCCCCGGCTGCGTCTGGCTATGGAAAAGGCGTATGAGAACAATATGCCCAAAGACAACGTGGAACGCGCGATCAAACGCGGCAGCGGTGAGCTTGAAGGCGTTGAATATATGGAGCTGCGCTATGAGGGGTACGGAATAAACGGTGCGGCGGTGATGGTCGACTGCATGACCGACAACAAGACGCGGACTGTGGCGGATGTACGCCATGCATTCACCAAATATGGCGGCAATCTGGGTACCGACGGCTCGGTGTCGTTCCTGTTCAAACATTGCGGGCAGATGATTTTTGCGCCCGGAACGGACGAGAATGCACTGATGGAAGTGGCACTTAACGCAGGGGCGGAAGATATTATCAACAATGAGGATGGCAGCCTCGAAGTGATTACCTCCCCGCATGATTTTGTCGAAGTGAAACAGCGCCTGGAGGCGGCGGGCTTCAAGCCGGAAATGGCGGAAGTGACCATGAAAGCGGACAACGAAGTGGTGTTTGCAGGTGATGATGCGGTGCGTATGCAGAAACTGCTCGACGCGATGGAAGATCTGGATGATGTGCAGGAAGTGTATACCACGGCGGTGATTGAGGAATGAAAGGCAAGGGAAGGGTGAAGGGAGAAGGGGCAAGGGTAAAACCCTTGGCGCTCCGATGAACTGCCCTTCTCCCTTCTCCCTTAACCCCGCTCCTATAAGAATTCTTGGTATCGATCCCGGCCTGCGCGTCACCGGATTCGGTGTGCTGGATAAAATTGGACAGCAATTGGTTTATGTCGCCAGCGGTTGCATCAGGACGCCCGACGGCGAATTGCCCGAGCGATTAAAATCGATCCTGAATTCTTTGGGTGAAGTGATTGCGCAGCACCAGCCGCAACAGGTTGCCGTGGAAAAAGTGTTCGTCAACGTCAATCCGCAATCCACCCTGCTGCTCGGACAAGCGCGCGGTGCGGCCATCTGTGCCGCAGTTCTTGCGGACTTGCCGGTGGCGGAATACACCGCCTTGCAAGTGAAGCAGGCGGTGGTGGGAAACGGGCATGCGAAGAAGGAGCAGGTGCAGGCAATGGTGCAACGTTTGTTGCTTCTGTCCGGCTGCCCCAGCCCGGATGCGGCGGATGCGCTGGCTTGCGCCATTTGCCATGCGCATGCCGGGATGGGACTGGGTGCGTTGGCAACCAAGGGCTTGCGTATGCGTAACGGTAGATTGGGTTAAGGGAAAATTATGATTGGTCGATTGTCCGGCATTCTGCTGGAAAAAAATCCGCCGCAAATTCTGCTGGACGTGCAAGGCGTGGGATACGAACTGGACGTGCCGATGAGCACATTTTACAACCTTCCGGCGCTGCATGAGAAAGTAGTGCTGCATACCCAACTTATCGTGCGCGAGGATGCGCATTTGTTGTATGGATTTTTGAGCAACGAGGAACGAGTGGCATTTCGCCAATTGCTGAAGATCAGCGGCGTCGGCCCCAAACTTGCACTTTCTGTGCTCTCCGGCTTGAGCCTGAATGATCTGGCTGCCGCCGTGGCGAACAAGGAAGTCGGGCGGCTGACCAGGATACCCGGCGTGGGCAAGAAAACCGCAGAGCGCCTGCTGCTGGAATTGCAGGGAAAATTTGTGCTGACTGGCGAGTATGTCGTTCAAGGTGCAACGGTTTCTTCTGCCGGCAACGACATTGTCAATGCCTTGCAGGCTCTGGGGTATAACGATAAAGAGGCAAGCTGGGCGGCTAAACAATTGCCCGCCGAAGCCGGCGTGTCGGACGGAATCCGCCAGGCGCTCAAGCTCTTGTCCAAGACCTGATTAAAACATGATCCACAGCGACAATCTTACCGCCGAACCTCGCCTCATCGCGGCGACGCCTGCCTCGCATCAGGAAGAGGCGCTGGAGCGCGCGCTGCGCCCCAAGCTTCTGGACGAATACGTCGGACAGGAAAAAATACGCGGGCAGCTTTCCATCTTTATCGAGGCCGCACGCAAAAGAAAAGAACCGCTCGACCACGTGTTGTTGTTTGGCCCTCCCGGGCTGGGCAAGACCACGCTTGCGCACATCATCGCGCGCGAAATGGGGGTCAACCTGCGCCACACTTCCGGGCCGGTGCTGGAGCGCGCGGGCGATCTCGCGGCGCTGCTGACCAATCTCGAACCCAATGACGTGTTGTTTATCGACGAGATCCACCGCCTCTCACCTGTGGTGGAAGAAATTCTTTATCCCGCGCTGGAAGATTACCAGATCGATATCATGATAGGCGAAGGCCCGGCGGCGCGCTCGGTGAAGCTGGATTTGCCGCCGTTCACGCTGGTGGGAGCGACCACACGAGCGGGGATGCTGACTAACCCGCTGCGCGACCGTTTTGGAATTGTGGCTCGGCTGGAGTTTTACACGGTCACCGAATTGCAGCGGATTGTGACGCGCTCCTCCGGTTTGCTGGAATTGCCGATCTCACCCGAAGGCGCGCTGGAAATCGCCAAGCGCTCGCGCGGCACCCCGCGCATTGCCAACCGCTTGTTGCGCCGCGTGCGCGACTTTGCCGAAGTGAGGGCAAACGGCGAAGCCACGCGTGAAGTTGCGGATGCCGCCCTGACCATGCTGGATGTCGACGCGCAGGGGCTGGACGTGATGGACAGAAAGCTGTTGCAAACCGTGATCGAAAAATTCGCGGGGGGGCCGGTCGGCGTGGATAACCTGGCGGCAGCGATAGGCGAGGAACGCGACACCATTGAGGACGTGCTGGAGCCGTATCTGATCCAGCAGGGTTATTTGCAGCGCACTTCGCGCGGCAGGGTTGCCACCGCGAATGCCTACCTGCACTTCGGTCTGACCCGGCCGCGCAATGCGCATAACAAGGAGTTGTGGGATGAATAAGTTGCAGCCCGTATTTACCCTGCCCATACGCGTCTATTTCCAGGACACCGACGCGGGCGGGGTGGTATATCACGCCAGTTATGTGAACTTTATGGAGCGGGCACGGACTGAGTGGTTACGCGAACGGTTCGGATACAGCAACGGCGGCTTGATGAAGGAGTTCGGCGTGGTGTTTGTGGTGCGTTCGCTCAAGCTGGATTATCTCAGGCCCGCTTTGCTGGATGATATGTTAAACGTCACGTCGCAGATCAAGGATATAGGCCGCACCCGCGTGACTTTGGTGCAAAATGTGATACGCGACGGGGAATTGCTGGTGGAAGCTGAGATTCACCTGGTGTGTGTGGCAGTGGAAACGTTCAAACCGGTGGGGGTACCGGAAGTGTTGCGGGATAAATGGAAAATATGAATATGGACTTTGTGAAAGATTTGTCGTTTGTCTCCATGATTCAAAATGCCAGCGTGCTGGTGCAACTGGTGATGGGGATATTGTTGCTGATCTCGATGGTTTCATGGTGGTATATTTTTATCAAGATGTTTGCCGTCAAGTTGGCGGTCAGGCAGAGCAAAGAATTCGAGGAGATGTTCTGGGGACAATCCGATCTTAACCGCCTGTACCAGAACTCCAATATTTCGAGCGGGGAGGCGGGCAGCATGGCGCGCATTTTTGCGGCGGGGTTTACCGAGTTTGTGAAACTGAAAAAGAAACCCGGCATGGATAATAGTGCAGTTATGGACGGGGTGCGCCGGGCCATGCGCGCGACTTACCAGCGTGAAATGGACAACATCGAGTCGCATCTGTCCTTTCTTGCCACGGTGGGCTCGGTGAGTCCCTATGTGGGCCTGTTGGGAACAGTGTGGGGGATCATGAATGCGTTCCGCGGTTTGTCCAATGTCGGGCAGGCCACGCTTGCGCATGTTGCGCCGGGCATTGCCGAGGCGTTGGTGGCCACCGCGATGGGATTGTTTGCGGCAATTCCGGCGGTGGTGGCATATAACAGCTATTCGCACGACATCACGCGTTTGTCCTCGCGTTTTGAGAGTTTCATGGAAGAATTTTCCAACGTGCTGCAGCGCCAGCCATGAAACACTACTCAAAACCTGCTGCGAGTGTATCCTGATGGAACTACTAGCCATTCCACCAAGTCGCCAAAAACCGTCACCAAGCGGCTGGTTATGCTGCGTTGTCCAGTACCCGCCCGGTCGCCTACCGGAACGGCATGTATCGGTCGCCCCGTTCATGCTTACCGCGCGCTACGGTTTTGAGAGGTGTTTATGAGCCGCCGTTCGTCCCTCAAACCGATGAGCCAGATCAATGTGGTGCCTTACATCGACGTGATGCTGGTGCTGCTGGTGATATTTATGATCACCGCCCCGCTGATGAATCCCGGCCAGATCGATTTGCCCAGCGTGGGCAAATCGCTTGCGCCTCCCGTTGCACCCCTGGTGGTGGTGATCAGAAAGGATGCCACGCTGGCGCTGCGCGATCTCAGCAAGAGCGATCAGGAGCAGGCGGTCTCGCGTCCCGAACTGGTCGCACTTTTGAAGCAGAAACAGGCACAGAATGCGGAACAGTCGGTGGTGATCTCTGCCGACAAAAGTGTTCGCTATGAAGAAGTGATCAATGTGATGGATGTATTGCAGCAGCAACAGATCAAAAAGGTCGGGCTGTTGGCGCAAACCAGAGGGCTATGAGTACACTTGCCTATTCGTATTCCGAACCCTATAAATTTCCGGCTGGAGTATTGGCGCTGGCGGTTCATGGTGTTTTCTTCGCGCTGATTTATTTCGGCGTAAACTGGCGTACCGATCCCCCTTTGGGTATGGTGGTGGATATATGGGACAGCTTGCCCGCGCCAGTCGGCCCGGCGAAAGCCGAGTTGCCGCCCGTGCCGCAGATGGAGTCGCCCAAACCGGTTGAAACTCCAAAAGTTGCCGAACCCGTGGTTCCGCCGAAAGCCGAAATCGAGTTGGCAGACAAGAAGAGGCCAAAAATCAAATCTCCAGAACCCGCGAAGGCTGTCGCAATCAAACCGGTTCAGGTGAAAAAGACGGGATCGACGCAGGTGGATCCGCAGGTGCTGGCGGCACAGGCTGCACAAGCTGAACTGGATCGCGCACGCGCTGCGCAGGATGCGGCCATAGGCAAGATGGTGGCAGAGTACAAACTGAAAATTATTTCCAAGATAAAACGCAATATCGTGATGCCTCCGGATGTACCGGATGATGCGGAAACAATATTTGATGTGACACTGCTGCCTGGTGGTGAGGTGATGAATGCAAGACTGGCCAAACCAAGCGGGGATGCGGCTTGGGACAGCGCGGTGGAACGTGGCATTCTCAGGGCGCATGTGTTGCCGTTGCCGCCGGAAGGGGCGCTGTTCAATAAATTTCGTGATCTGCATCTCACCTTTAGGCCAAAAGAAAAGGAATAGTTAATGAGAGGAATGAAGTTGCTGCGCTATTTTTGTTTACTGATGCTGTGCTGCGTTGCGCTGCCCGCGCATGCCGTATTGGATATTGAGATCACCGGGGCGGGCGAGCACCAGATTCCCGTGTCGATTGTGCCGTTTGCGGGAGAAGAAAATCTGGCCCAGAGTATCAGCGGAATTGTGTCGGCAGATTTGGCGCGTAGCGGACTGTTCAAACTGGTAGATCCCGCAGGCAAGGCTCCCCATGAGCCGCGTGATGTGGTGTATGCCGACTGGGGCGGAACGGATGCACTCGCCATCGGTAGTGTCGAATTGCTGTCAAATGGCCGCATTACGGTTAAATTCCGTTTGCTGGATGCGATCCGAAAAACCGAATTGACCGGACAGGCGGTCTCCGCCCGGGGGGACCAGGTTAGGGCTATAGCCCATCGTATTGCCGACACTATTTTTGAGAAACTGACCAGCGATCCCGGTGTGTTCAGTACGCGTATCGTATACGTCAACCGGCAGGGTAAAAATAACCGGCTGGTGGTGGCCGACAGCGATGGCTACGGCGAACAGACAGTGTTGTCCGCCAATGTTCCCATCATGTCCCCGGCATGGTCTCCGGATGGGAGTCATCTCGCCTATGTGTCTTTCGAGCAGGATCATGCGGTGGTGTATGTGCAGTCCCTGTTAACCAACCAGCGTGTGGCAGTGGCAAACTTTCGGGGCAGCAACAGCGCCCCCGCCTGGTCACCCGATAGCCGGCAACTTGCCATCGTGCTGACGCGCGATGGAGGCTCGCATATCTATTTGATACGGCCCGACGGGACCGATTTGCACCAGATTTCCTTCAGCGGGGGGATTGATACCGAACCGAGTTTTTCTCCCGATGGTCAAAGCTTGATATTTGCATCCGACCGGGGCGGCAGTGTGCAGATATACCGGATGCCGGTTGACGGGGGGGCGGCCGAGCGGCTGACTTTTGAGGGGGGCAACAATTTTTCCCCGCGTTACAGCAGTGACGGCAAAAGTTTTGTATTTTCAAACTGGAGTAATGGCCGGTTTTACACTGCCACAGAGGACTTTCAGACCAGGCAAATGCAGGTGTTGACCAATGGGGGGTGGGAAAAAAAGCCCAGTTTTGCACCTAACGGGAAGCTCATCCTGTTTGCCACCGAAACGCAGGGGCGTGGTATATTAGCGACTGTGTCGAGCGATGGCAGAGTTAAACAAAAGATGTACTCCCAATCAGGGGATATCCGTGACCCGATGTGGGGACCTTTCCTGAAACAATGAATTTAATTTTAAGGAGTAAATTATGAAAAAAATTATGATTAGTGCGCTATTGGTTTCTTTTGCCGCTATATTGGCCGGATGTAACAGTACGCCGAGCAAGGATTTGTCAGGGAAAGGTAGCTCGGCCGCAGATACTGCTCCCGCCAAAACAGAACCGGTCAAGACTGTTGAGCATCCCGATAGCGATAACGGATCAACGGGCGGCTCCAAGGGCGGCTCAAGAGGCGGCTCGTCGGAAGGTATGTCTGGCGACTCCGGCTCCACTTCATCGGGTGGCTCAACTTCAACCGATCCTTTGAATGCTTCCAACAGCATACTGGCTAAACGTAGCGTGTATTACCCGTTCGATGTCTCTGTGGTTCAAGATGCCGATAAAGCGGTAGTGGCAGCCCACGCAAAATATCTGGGCGAACACTCCGGCCGCAAGGTGCGTCTGGAAGGGAACTGTGATGAGCGCGGCAGCGATGAATATAACCTCGCGCTCGGCCAACGCCGTGCCGATGGCGTGAAAAAATTGCTGGTGGTGGGCGGAGCCAAAGACAGCCAGATTGAGACGGTCAGCTATGGCGAAGAAAAACCAAAAGCAGCGGGTCATGATGAAGCATCGTGGGAACAAAACCGCCGCACTGACCTGAACTACAACGCCTGGTAATTCGCATGGCAAAGGCGCCTTTCATGCCGGAAGCTCTCCTTGCCCGGTCCGGGCAGGAGAGGCGGGAACGCATCCCGAATTTGAATTCCGCATTGAATTCCCATTTGCGCGTATTCTTGTTGGCGGGGCTGTGTGCTGCTGGCGTTCCCGCACATGCGGGATTGTTCAGCGATGATGAAGCGCGCCTCCAGATTCAGCAGGTGGGAACCCGCGTCTCCGGATTGGAAGATGCGGCCAAGAAACAGGACGAGATTAACAGCCAGCAAAGCGAAACCGGCAAGCAACAAACCCGCATCATGCTCGACCTCCAATCGCAAATCGAGACTATGAATACGGAATTGCGCGGCTTGCGCGGACAAAACGAAGAGCTGGTGCACAAATTGCAAGATGCAGAGAATCGCCAGAAAGATTTTTATATTGATCTGGACACACGAGTGCGGCATTTTGAATCGATAGAATCCGCAGCAGTGGCGCAATCTGCTGTCGCAAGCAGTGTGCCGCAAACGGGTGATCCTGCAGCGGGGAATGCTGAATTTGATAGCGCGCAAAGTTTGTTCAAATCAGGCAAGCATCAGGATGCTATCGATGCGTTTCAGGCCTTCCTGAAAAAATATCCGGATTCGGCCAAAGCCTCCAATGCTTATTACGCGATGGCCACAGCCTATTTTGTTTTAAATGACTTCCAGCATGCGCAGGATAACTATCAGGCGCTGATTAACAAGTATGCTTCGAGTGCCAAGGTTCCCGAGGCTATGTTGGGCATTGCCGACTGTGAGAAAGAGCGCAAGGATGTTGCTGCCGCAAAAAAGACCCTCAAGCAACTCATAACCAAATTTCCCGGCAGCGAATCGGCCATCGAAGCCAAGAAGCGCCTGACTACACTCAAATAGGGGCAATCATGCCCGCCCGTTTTTTCAATCTGTAACGTGCCCCAACTGCGCATCAGCGAGATATTTTATTCTCTTCAGGGGGAAACCAGCCGGGTCGGGCTGCCTACCGTATTTGTGCGCCTCACCGGTTGTCCGCTGCGCTGTTCTTATTGCGATACCGCCTACGCATTTGCCGGGGGGCAGAACATGGAGCTTGCACAAATTCTTGAGCAGGTTCGGGGGCATTCCGCGCACTATGTGACCGTGACGGGGGGCGAACCCCTGGCGCAGAAGAATTGTCATGACTTGCTCTGCGCTTTATGCGATGCGGGATACAATGTATCGCTTGAAACAGGCGGGGCTCTCGATGTGTCAGAGGTCGATCAAAGGGTGGTGAAGGTGGTCGATATTAAAACACCCGGCTCCGGTGAGATGGAACGTAATCACTGGGGGAATCTTGCCGTGCTGAACAAGCAGGATGAAATCAAATTTGTGTTGTGTGATGAAGCCGACTATCGCTGGACATTGCAAGTGATGAGCGATTATGGCTTGGCCGATAAATGTGCCGTATTGTTTTCACCGGTTCAGGGACAATTGGCACCCAGGGATTTGGCAGAGTGGATATTGCGTGACCGTGTTCCGGTGCGCATGCAAGTGCAGATGCACAAATTAATATGGGGCAATGTTCCGGGGCATTGATTGTGTTTTGGGCTGCATAATGTGACAGGCCGTAATATTTGCCATGTTGATTTTATGGGGTAAATTAAGTAGTCTATGAGGACGGCTTCGATTAGACTTGGATTGTCCGCGCGCCATGGGAATAGCCGGCTCCAGAATGGCTTCGGGAGCCGGGTATGGTCGGCCCGGCAACGCTGAATTTTGCGGGCGTTATATTGTGAGAATTTTCGAAAAGTTGATATATTTCGCGATTTTGAAAAGCGAATTTTCCGCAAATTAATTTTTAGATTTTAAAGCCCATATGTTCCGAAATATATCTTGTTGCATGGCACTGCTTGTTATGACAGCTTGGGGCTCGGCTGCCTGGGGGGTGGTTTTGCCGAATAGCTCAAACGAGGCTGCGCAGGCTGTGAGGAGTCAGGAGACCGATTTTTCAGGGGGATGGGGCTGTTGCGACGATCACGCTATTGATGCCGTCAAAGAAGATAAAATTATAGTTGCCCAGATTTTCGACATTATCAGCGGTGCGGCAAAACTGATTTCCAGCGCGGCGGAGAAATCCAACAAGGAAAGGGAAGACGCTGAGAAAGCGCAGGAATTGCAAAGGCAGGAAGATGCAAAGAGGCAATTGGAAGAAGAACAACGAATTTCGAAAGCTATAGAGCTGGATGAAAGGAAGCGACTGAATATCGCGGATCCTTTTTCTATGGCGAATGATCAGCCCGTGGTTGATAAACCGCAATTTGACGGGAGACAAAATCAGCCGGGAAATGGCGGGCAGTTTTCTACACTCAGGGACACGGCATTATCCGCTCCTCTGGGCGGCCCAATTCCTGCGCCGGTAAATCCCGGCGTTGTTCCCCTGAGTCCGGTCTCAGTGCCGGTAACGCCCGCCGCCGCGCAGATAACTCCGGCTGCGGTGCCAGCCCCGATTGCTACGCTTCCGGCTGCTGTGCCGACGAGTCCAGCCGTCGAACCAATGAATTCTGCTGCCGCACCGGCAAGCACAACGGCAGAGTCCTTGACTCCGTCCGCTGCCCCAATGCCCCCGGCCGCGGAACCAGTGCCCACGGCTCCCGCTCCCGTGAATCCAGTCGCTGTACCCATGAATTCAGCCGCTGCTCCGCTGTCCCCGGCAGCGCTACCCATGAATACGGCGACGACTCCGGCGCCTCCCGCTGTGGTGCACGGCTCCCCGGAGGTCCCGGTAAGTGCGGTTGCTGAACCCACGGCTCCGGCAACTTTGCCGCCCAATCCTGCAACAACACCGGCGCCTCCCGTTGCTGCGCAGACGAGTCCGGCCGCAGTACCTGCAACTTCTGCCGTAGCCCCGCCCGCTGCCTCCCCGGTTGATTTGCCCCAGGCTCAGGAGAATTTGGTGGCGGTTCCCGCAAGTTCGGCTCCCGCTCCGGAAAATGCGGTAGCCGTTCCGGAAAGTACGGCTGTTGCGCCGGTGAATTCAGTTTCTGAACCGGCACCGGGGTGCGGCAATGCCGAGTCAGGGTGTTTGAAGTAATGCGCCTTGGGCAAAAATGCGGACGTACTGACGGTTGGTATATCGGTGCCTGCAAAAAAGGGTGATAATTCTTCCGGAATTAGCCATTCTGGCGTTCGGCTTCTTCAGTTTATTTCGGGTTTCAGGCTGACAAGCTGAAATATGGTTGAACATACAGGCGTAGTTCATTGCGAAATATCCCATTAATATTGGAACAACAAAATGTTTACGAGTCCCAAGATAGCGTTAGGCTGCTTGATATTTTTATCCAGCACAGCTCAAGCCGGATGGTTTTCCGAATCTGTGGATTTAAACAAATTTCCGCAGAGTGTAATCGAGAACGGTGAGTTTAAAGCCAGTCCTGTTACCATGCTTAAGGAAGTGACTTATAGTGACAAAGTATTATCCATTAACGTGCTCAATGCTACGGTAAACCAGGAAAAACTAAGTTATATCAAGTCCGGAAATGCAGCGGAAAAGACAGCTGACGAAGACAAGTCATCTGCTCTCAAATCCACCAAGAGAGCCTCAAAAAAACCGAATGAAGAGCACGCAGCTCCGCTGGTCTTGGAACCCTACGGGACAAGAACCTCCACATTGGGCGGATTGTTCACATTAGGCGCGGTGAATACTGAGGTTGCCAGTCCGACGTTTAAAATAAGTCCCGAGTCAAAAGCAGTGAATGAAATAAAGAATATTGACGGGACTTTATTTCCGCTGAAGGAAGGGAATGCCCTGTTCTTTTCTTACTCCATGTTGGGCGAATCGGACAAGTACGGCGTAACTTTTGAGGTTAAAAGCAAGTCTTCTGCGCAGGACTTCCTGAAAGACCATGCCGAAGCAAAAGATCTGAATTTGATTGGTGATGTGTACGTGATCGGTCGGGAAATAAAATCGACCAACGAAAGGGCCGCCGCCGGTTCCTGCGAGCTATATTATGCCGACGAAATTTCATATGTAATCGGGAGCACCTGCGCGGACAAAGCACAATGGCTAAAAGCGTATAAGTTAAACAAAGACGGCGAAGCCTATAGAACAGAAGTGGCGGCGCTAAACAAGCAGAAAGAGCAGGAAGAAATCGATGCCAAGAAACTTATTTCATCGAAACTCACTCCTGAAATGAAGAAGAAGGCGACCGAAAAACTTTCCCAGGGATTTAATTTGTGGAAAGAAGGTGAATTCGAAGCGGCAGTCATCAGATTCAATCAGGCCCTGGAAATTGATCCTGCAAATGGACTGGGACATTATTACCTGGCCGAAACCTATGCACGTTTAAATGACGTTTTAAACGCGATGGAACATTATCGGTATACTGTGTTGTTTAGTCCTGACATCAAAGAGGCTGCAATAGCCGAGGTAAAGCTGTCGAAAATGAAGGACTCGTTGAGTAAATCTCAAAATTGAACGGTTGTACGTTCGGTCGGAGGGATTGTTTTCATTAACTATGCGAGTCAGTCAGGTGAGTCGATTTTACACTGGGCACTTGGATGTTTCAGATTGGACAGGATACTGAGAGCATGACCCATGCCGTGGTGCTGTTGTCGGGCGGATTGGACTCTGCCACCGTGCTGGCGCAGGCGCGAAAGCAGGGGTATATCTGCCATGCTTTGAGTGTGGACTACGGGCAACGCCATCACGCCGAGCTCGCAGCGGCACAACGCGTGGCACAGGCGCTGGGAGCAAGGCAACACCGCGTAATTCATGTTGATCTGACCGCCTTTGGCGGCTCTGCCCTGACCGACTCCAGCATAGCCGTGCCGGAACAACTTTCGGCGGGTATCCCGCTTACCTACGTCCCCGCACGAAACACCATCATGCTGTCTCTGGCATTAGCCTGGGCGGAAGTGTTGCAGGCACAGGACATCTTTATCGGCGTAAATGCGGTGGATTACTCCGGCTACCCGGATTGCCGCCCTGAATATATCGCGGCGTATGAAAAAATGGCCAATCTTGCCACCAAGTCAGCGGTCGAAGGGAGGCGCATGACGCTGCACGCACCTTTGCTCAATCTGTCCAAGGCCGACATTGTAAAATGTGGAGAACAACTGGGGGTCGACTACTCTTTGACAGTATCCTGCTACCAAGCGGACACGGATGGGCGTGCATGCGGCGTTTGCGATTCCTGCCGCTTGCGCCGGGCTGGTTTTGAGACTGCCGGATTGGCCGACCCTACCCGTTACCGCAGCATATAAACACTGGGTTTTGTGTCGTGTTTCGTTGACAGTAAGCCATCAATCCGTATAATGCGCGCTTCCTTATGGAATGCGGGACGTTAGCTCAGCCGGTAGAGCAGCGGACTTTTAATCCGTTGGTCGCCAGTTCGAATCTGGCACGTCCTACCAACAAAATTCATCATCAGTTACATGCAGTTAGAACGTGATAAACGGACTATTAGACCACCTGAAAGGGTGGTTTTTGCATTTTCGGAGCCAAAATACCGATAGTCCGTGGGGGGATATCGGCGACAAATCGATCAATGCGGCCGGATAATTTTTGCTGTGTTAGCTCTGAAATAGTCGAGGAGCTTCTGACCCAGCAAATAATTTTTTTCCTCGTTCCAAACGAATTCAGCCTTGATATTATCATCTTGCAAATGCAGTGAAGACAGGTCTTGCGGCTCGACTGAACAAAGAAGACCGGGTGAATAGGATTGTTGCTTGTTCATGGCATCCTCCTGTAAAAAATTTAATCAAACCATACGATTAAGACTATACAGCGACATGTAGACCCCTATGTTTTGAATATCGGCAAAATAGGACTTGAGTTTAGTGATTTGTTATTTTCCATTTGTTACAGGTACGTGGATTATAGAAACCCGTCCATCGCAATTGACACAAATAGCCGGGACCGTTTTGAGGCGAGTCCGGGAATGTTTATTGGGCGATTGGTACTTCAAGTCGCTGACATAAAATTCAGAAACTCCCGTTATGGTCGCTTACATGCTTATCCAGTTTCCGCTTATCCCTCGCCTTCAGTGCCACAACAACCCGAACGATCCTGACATTCCCTGTCACATAGCCTAAAGCAGGATCAGCAAGACTCATCCAATACTGACTGTATCGCCCGGATTTGTGTATGTGCTTATGTCCACGAAGCCAAACCTTACCGGAATTAATCCAGCACATCGCCCACTCACAAAATGACATTTTCCACGGACGATTCATGGTGTGCGCATTCCCCTTGTTTTCCTTGAATCTCAATTTGGCATCCGGGAACACCGCCAAAATATAGGCCATCCGTTCACGGTCACAGCCCCATAACTGAAAAAATGCAGCTTCACGCCGGACATTCTTGCATAACACAATTTCAGCCTTTACCGTCTCCCTGCGAATCTTGCTTACATTCTTAAACTCCACGGGTGCCTGAGCAGACAGGATTTGCCGGACTCTTTCACGCGAAACCCCCTCGCGCAACCCTAGCTCACTCATAGTAAAATTACCTGTAAGATAATCCTCCACGATTCGGGAATTTCTTAGCGAATTTCTCAGGGCGTCTTGATCACCAATCGCTTCTTTCCAGGCGCGGGTACGATGATCAGTTGTGGTGTGCTTACGATTTGCCATTTATTTGCCCTGTTTTCAGGTTGGTTCAATTTGCAAGTACAGGAACACTACGGTTGAATAATTTTTTCGCTCGTTTTATGAATCGGCTCAATCCGACCGACAGCATGCCGGTTGAAATTCGACGCGCCAAACAATTAATCTCGGCGATCGACTCCGGCGGCATCCCTCTTGATTCGGCCAGGATAATCAGAATAGCAGAAGATCTCGGGTTGGAAGTATCAAAGAAGGCACAAATGGAAGAAACTATTGACCGTATTCGGCGGGCCATTAAACGCTACTGACTAAACCTTTCATCGCCGTTGACGCAATCCTGTAACAAATGGCGGATATGATGTCCCATCGATAAAAACAATAAACGGAGGATCAATCAAATGGAATGTGAAGAATTTTTGGAACACGCAGACGAGCAAGAATACGACGACGACATTTAAGATTTGTTGGCGTTCAGTTTTTCCGCAACAGGCCATCGCTATCTTTCAGAACAGACCAAAGTCTGCGGAGATAGCAGACTATGGGAGCAAGGATGGTCATCAACAGGCAGGTTTCCGGCAAGGATGACACCGGAGGACAATGGTCGTTCGACTGGCTCACCGCGAAAGGTAATGGTTTTGCCGGAACGATCTACTGCTTGCAGCTCTCCCCGGTGCACTGTTTCGTTTTGCCCAATGAACCCATGGTCAGGAAAGAACGATACCATTGCCCGCTCAGTTTTAATTTGCGCTGCTGACTTTTGAAGTCGATGTGAATTAAGCCAAACCGGCGGATATAGCCTTCGGCCCATTCAAAGTTGTCCAGCAGACTCCAGGCGAAGTAGCCTTTAACCGGAATTCCCTTGCGGACCGCCTCTTTTACAGCAGCCAGGTGTCGGGTGAGGTAACTGCGCCGTTCGAAATCCTCTATGTTTCCCTCGTGGTTAATAACGTCCTCGTAGGTTGAACCGTTCTCGGTTATATAAATCTTTGCCGGCCCATAGTCTGATGAAATGCGGGTTAACAGCGTAACCAATCCATCGGGAGAAACTTCCCAGCCAAAGTCGGTTCGTTCGATATTTTCGGGCGCGATTACGCGTGCATCCACAGGTTCTACACCGGGGGCATGGGCAACAATTTCAGGGAAATAGTAATTGACCCCTAGGAAGTCAGTCGCGGCAGAAATGGCCGCCAAATCGCCATCCTGAACGATAGGAACATTTTCGCCGCATAGCGCCCAAATATCGGCTGGGTAGCCCCGTCCATACAGCGGGTCGAGAAACCACCGGTTGCGGAGCCCGTCATGACGGTTCATTGCATCGACATCATCCTGAAGATCCGAAGCAGGTTTGAGCGGATGCAGGCTTAATGCGATTCCGATACGCGCATTGGCAACATTGGCCCGAATCACCGGAACAGACAATCCATGCGAAAGCAGCACGTGGTGACTGACTTGCAGCGCGGTTTTAAAGTCGCTTTGTCCGGGTGCGTGCACGCCTTCCCAGTGGCCCAGAAATGCGGTGCACCACGGCTCATTGTGGGTGATCCAATGTTTGACACGATCACCCAGACAACGGCTCACTGCTTCGGAGAAGCCGGTGAAAGCCCCCACGGTATCGCGGTTGTTCCATCCCCCTTTATCCTGCAAAGCCTGGGGCAAATCCCAGTGATACAGTGTAGCCCACGGTTCGAGACCCTGATCCAGCATGCAGTCGACGAGACGGGAATAGAAATCAAGCCCTTTTGCATTGGCCGTCATGCCGCGGCCATCGGGAAAAATTCTCGGCCATGCGATGGAAAAACGGTATGAATTTAGCCCAAGATCGCGCGCCAGCTTCAAATCGTCCGGCCACCGGTGGTAGTGATCGCAGGCAATCGCCCCGCTCGAACCATCGCGGATCGTTCCGGGGGTTGCGCAAAATCGGTCCCAAATTGATTCGCCGCGGCCATCTTCGTTGACCGCTCCTTCTATCTGATAGGCGGAAGTGGAACATCCCCAGCGGAAATCCGCAGGAAAATCGCCACGTTGAATGAGGGGGAGTGCGTTGGTTCTTGTCATCTAGTTATTAGGCGGAAAAACCCGCATGTATATTTGTTGGAAAGATACCATGACGTTGTTACATTTCATTTTATTAAATTATGGAAAGCTTTCCAAGCTTATCAAAAAACCGGGGGAAGGGGGAGATATTTTACGGGTTTATTTTACGGAATGAGTAATGTGTAACATTACACATCTCCCCGCCAGTGGAAAGAATATTCTGCTGCCCCTGACAGGGGATGCCGGGAAGGGCCTTCCCGTAAAGATTTTTTTGATCAAATCAAACTAGCGCAAACCGGTTTTTGACAAACTTGGCGGGCCCACGGAAGCCCGATGCGTCACGCTAACGGGGAATTTGCGTTTGATCGGTTTTGTCAGGTTGTAACACCGGTTGAGCAGGCAATAAAGGCCATTTAAAGTCACATCACTCCACGGAATATGCACCGAGGTGAGTCTGGGGGAAGAAAACTCGGCAGTTTGCGTATCATCGTACCCAAGGACGGACACGGTGCCCGGAACAGAAATGCCCGCGGCCTGAAAACAGGAAAGTGCACCGACTGCCATCTCGTCGTTTGCACAAAAGAGCGCGGTGAATTTATGTTTTGAAGCCAGCAGCGCGGTAGCGGCACTCCAGCCGCCTTCGGGAGAAAAGTCACTCTCCAGTATCATTACTTTGGATACGTCAATGTCATGCCGGGCCAATTCGGACATAAATCCGGAAATCCGGGCAACGTTATCGGGCGAGGTGGAAGGGCCGGCAATAACCGCAAATTTGCGGTGCTTGTGCTCCAGCAATGTTTGCGCGGCGAGTTTTCCGCCCACCTTGTGATCGGCGGCAAAACACTGTTCGTGGATGGCCTTGTAATAGTGGTTCAAGACCACAAGATTTTCGCGTATAGGCCCCAGCGCTGCGATATCTTCATCAAGCAGGGCTTCGCTGATCACGATGATTCCGTCGCAACCGCGTTCTGTCAGGAATTCGATGCCTTCTATGGCCTGGCGTCTGGGGTCGCCCTGCCCATGTCCGAACGCTACAACCATATGCTGGCCGTTGGCACGCAATTCCAAATCGATCAGCTGGAGAATCGGCGTATAGAAGGTTCCTTTTAGGACCGGAATATACACCCCTATCATTTGGGTGGTGCCGGACAACAAGGAGCGTGCCGCATGAGATGGACGAAATTCCAGTTGTTCAATCGCGGCCCTCACGCGTGCCGCAGTTGCAGGGGACACGGAACCCTTGCCGCTCACCACGCGAGATGCCGTCCCCAAGCCTACGCCCGCCAAGCGGGCAACGTCTTTAATGGTTGCCAAATGATTTCCTTCAACAACGGTTTGTTTTTATCCCAAATAATCCATTAATCCGTCATTCCGGCGGAGGCCGGAATCCAGCAGAACAAACAACCCGCAAAGCGGACAAAACTGCGATGTTGACCCGCTATCGCGGGAGATGTTTAATCAACTGGATTCCGGCCTCCGCCGGAATGTCGCATTTTGTGCTAATGGATTATCCGAGTTTATATTAGCAGCCTATTGTAACGGACATTCTGGCAAGGGTGTCATGGAGTTAGCACACATCTATTTATTTCCGCCGACATCGCCACATTTTAGTGCGTCCGCTTCCTTGCCTGCGCCTGCGACAATCTGGATGTTGGTGAAAGCGGCGGCAAAAGGACGGTCGGTGGAGAGACTGAACGGTGTATCGACATTGGCCAAATCGGCTCCATTCGAGACAAAACAAGACAGCGGAATTTTTACCGTGTGCTTGGCATTGACGCTGTAACTTTTGAACGTATTGGTGAGATCGACGGTTCCTCTGCAACCGGTTCCGCATTCGATAGCCATAGTTAAGGTGCCCAGCGGTAATTGCGAAATTAGCGTATCAAACTGCAGTGCGCCGTCTTTGGTTGCATACGCCGGAAGGCTGCTTTTCTTTGCTGCCTGTGCAGAGAAAGTCGCCGCGCTGAACCAGGTAACCAGCTTCGCATCCTGCTGCGTATTGATTTGCGTAGTCTGAATCCGGATATCCGGGTGACTGGCCGGGATATCCAGGGTCGCATTTAAATCGGTTCCGATAGCGGTTCTGGCCCATTTGCTGGAAGGGCTTGATACATACAACGGATAGGTTGAGCGGTCAGACTGATTATAAATCGCCAGTGTCGTGGCGGCACCGCATCCCCCGATGGGTACATTGGTATCCAGCATGCCTACCCCGGTTGTGTCGGCGTATTTCAAGCCGTAGCCAAGCGCAAACAAGGGGGAATATTCGATATCGCCACGGTTAAGCGGGGTTTGGCAAACGGATTTTGGCCAGGAAAATGACAGGCTGCCATTGAAATCGTGCGCGATCTTTTCAGCAGAGCTTTTGAACAAGACATCGGCCACGCCCTTGCCCTCGCTGCCGGGTAACCAGGCCGCAACAAACGCATCCGACAAGTTCAGCAAATCGTTGGCATAGACAGCCCTGCCCGAAATCAGTATCGTGACGACGGGGGTGCCTTTGCCCGCGACCGCATTCAGCACCGCGAGGTCTTCAGGATAACGGCTCGTGTGCCTGAGCGTACCCGAGGCGCCGATATCGCCCAGTCCTTCCGCATAGGGCGTTTCACCGATCACCGCAATGACCGCGTCGAATTGGCCGGGAACAAAAGCTTCGCCAGTTTCGCTAAATACCACATTGGCGTTGCCGTCCGCTTCCCTGATGCCGGACAGGATAGTATCGCCTGCGGGGAAATCACTATTCTTGTTATCCGAACCTTGCCAGGTCAGCGTCCAGCCGCCGGTCTGATTTTGCATGGAGTCGGCGTTTTTTCCGACCACCAGAATTTTCTTGCCGCGTGTTAAGGGCAATACACTGCCGTTATTTTTCAGCAGCACCAGCGATTCCTGCACCGCCTGGCGCGCCAGCGCACGCGCTTGCAAAGCTTCCGGTTTGCCCGCGTAAGCACCCTCAGAGGGCTTCTTGCCGAACATTCCCGCGCGCATCTTTACGCGCAAAATCCGCGTCACCGCATCGTCGATGCGCGACATCGGAATCAGTCCCTCCTGCACCTGGGCAATGGTGTTGGCAATAAAGGCTTTCCACTCGTCCGGCACCATGATCATGTCGATACCGGCATTGATCGCCTGCGGACAGCTGGCATCTTTGCAACCGGGAACCTGGGAAATTCCATTCCAGTCCGAAACGACAAATCCGTCGAAGCCCAGTTTGGTTTTCAAAACGTCGGTCAGCATCACTTTGCTGCCGTGCATCTTGCCGTAATCGGTGCCGGCCGCAACGTCATTCCAGCTGTTGAACGATGCCATGACGGTTTGTACGCCGGCGCCAAGCGCCCCGTAATATCCTTGTCCGTGAATGTTGATCATGGCGGATTTTCCCGATTTGTTAATGCCCTGATCCGTACCCTGGTCGGTGCCGCCATCGCCCATGAAATGCTTGGCGGTTGCAACGACATTGGCATCGCTGGCAAAGGTGCCCTGCAAACCTTTTATATAAGCCCCGGCATAATTGCCGACCAGTGCCCCGTCTTCGGAAAAACTTTCGTAAGTGCGTCCCCATCGGTCATCACGCGCTACGGCCAGTGTCGGGGCAAACACCCAGTTGATTCCGGTCGCGCGTACCGCCTTGCCGACTGCGGCACCGATATTGCCAACGAGTGCGGGGTCATGGGCCGCGCCCAGGCCGATGTTGTGGGGGAACAGGGTTGCGCCCATCACGTTGCTGTGGCCGTGAACCGCATCGGTTCCCCAGATGACCGGAACTTTGACTGCCATGTCGGTCGCCATAGAGGCGTTATAGTATTGATCGGCCAGCTTGAGCCAATCGGAGACGCTCGCCTGTTTGCTGCCGTTGGGCCAGGAGCCGCCGCCGTTGAGGACCGAACCCAAATAGTAGCGGGTAACATCGGCGGGGGTGGCCGACTTGATTTCAGGCTGGGTCATCTGGCCAATTTTTTGTTGCAGCGTCATGCCGGCCACGATCTCCCGGATGCGTGCTTCCATTGCCGCATCTTTGCCGATGGCACTGGTAATGGCGGGCCAATCCGTCAGCGGGGTTGGCGGGGAAATAACCGTTGCCGCATATGCGCACCATGAAAGTCCGGAACAAATAACCGTGGTGCAAATTTGCTTGAAAATTATCTTCTTCGACAGGTTCATTTCGATCATTTATTTTGCAGAATTGAAAAAAAAAGCCCTACCGGAGGGAGCCAGCAGGGCAAGAGTTTACATGCTAAAAACTGATTACATCTTGTAGTTCAGACCCAACAGCAACGAGCGTCCGAAGGTGTCATATTCCATCGGCGCGGCGGTGCCCGGCTGATTGCTGCCATTCAGGAACGAGGTTGCAATGCGATCCGGAGCGTTGGTCAGGTTGATGACCTGAAGCGTGAGTCCCAATCCCTTGCCCTTGCCTTCCTGAAACTCATAGCCGAGTTGCAAATCAACCGTATTCTGGCTGAGGTGGCTGAGCACCGAGGTTTGACCGAACAGATAAGCATATTCGGCACGGAAAGCAGAGCGATAACGATCATTTATTCGGGCCGAGAAACCGTATTTCTCGTAGAACATGGTCAGCCCCATCGTATATTTGGACAATCCCGGCAACGTGGCGTCGATAGGAGTGCCTCCGCCCGGGCCATTGACCTCGACCGAGCTGCTGGTTTGCGTATACGAAGCTTGCGTGCCAAATCCGTCCAGGCTGTTCGTCAGCGCCGCCCAGTCGAGTGACCCTGCCAACTCAAAGCCCTTCATGTTGCCGCCCGTCCCGTTCACAGGCTGCGTGAATGAACCTAAGTTGCTGATAGGCGTATTATTCGAGGTGTTAACGTAACCCCCTGTTGAGAAGTCGTAGTTTTGAATAGACTGTGAATAGATGTAGCTCTGCAATTTCTTGTAGAACAACGCACCGGCCACATAGCTACGCTTTCCATAATAGTGTTCGAGCGAAAGATCGACCGAAGTTGCACGCCATGGCTTGAGTTTGGGGTTGCCGCCACCGCCGCTCCAGAGGTACGGGGAAGAGCTGCTTACATTGGCATTGTTGGAGGCATTCAAGTCATCAATACGCGGACGCGCAAGCGTTTTTGCCAAACCGAAGCGGACCTTGTTGTTGCCTATATCACCCACCAGATTCAGGCTGGGCAGGAAATCGTTATAAGTCGTACCCGCTGTGTAAGGAACAATCTGGGAGCCGGCGAATTGCAGGGCGTTCGAAGATTGGTCGGTATGGATCAACTGTGCCCCCAAATTGCCATGCAGGGGGATATTTCCCAAATCTGTTTCGATATCCGCTTTGGCGTAGGCAGTGGTAATTTTTTCATGCACGCCAAAGTCGTGGGTCAAATCGCCTGAAACAGCACCGCCGCTCGACGAGGAACCGCCAACCGTTCCAAAGCCCTGATTACCGGTGACATCCTGGAATGTATACAGACTGGCCAGGCTGTAGGGGTTATAACTGAGCACGTTAAGCCCGGCAACGTTTACGGTTGAATTCAATCCCGCCGGGATGGCTATGGAGGGATGGCCTTGTACCGTAGTCGTAGGGCCATTTAGTACGGCGTTGTAAACATGGAATTCCGAAGTTTTGTCCCGTTTGGAATAATCAACGCCGGTGTCAATTTCGCTGAAAATACCCTTCAAGTCATGTTTGGCATGCAGGTTCAGCGCCTTGATCACATCATTGGTATCGGTAATCTGTTTCTTGCCAAAGTTGCCGCCGGCATAACCGGCTGACCCTGCGCCCAGGAACATATTGGACGGATTACCATAACTAACGTTGGTGACGATCGAGCCCGGCGACGATAAAGTGCCGATGTCGAAAGTCATATTGGTCGATGATTTTGAACCCGCATAGGTCTCGAATAATACCTCGGTGCGTTTTGCCGTCGAATAGCTCAAGTCGGCAATGGCCTTCCAGTCGGCCAACTTTGCTTCGGTATTCCAGCCCAGCGAAAATATTTTATCATCGCGCGTGTTGTAATCGTTGCGCACGACCAGATTCCCCAGAGTGATATCGGCCGTTTGCACCACGTTATACCCCCCCATTGGATTAATCACCAAAGTGCTCGGATTGTAGGCGTTGGGCGCGCCATTGGCCCAGTCACCCAGATTCCCCATCAGGCCGGTCATGACCTCGGTCTGGTTGAATTTGGAATAGAACAGGTCAACTGTGCTGTGCAGATCTTTGCTGGGCTTGTATTCTAACGTAGCCATTAAACCGTCACGCTTCTCGTCGCGCGAAATGGTTTCCACCTGGAAGCCGCTCGCATAGGTCGAGTCGGCAGGCAAGCCTGGAGAAATGCCTGAGCCCCAGCTTGCGCAGTTTGCCGCGCAGATGGATTGCTGGTTGTAGCCCCAGATTTGGAATTGCTTTTCCTGCGAGGGGGCATCCATATGGGCGAAGCCCAGCGCCAAACCCAGGGTGCGGTCGGCAAATTGATCGATGTAAGAAACGCTGAAACGCCCCCCTTTATTGGAGGTTCCACCGTTGCCGTTATTTTGGTCGCCCTGCGAGTTGATTTCGCCGCGCACGTTAGCCGCGATTTTCTTTTCGGAAATATCCAGCGGGCGGATGGTGTGCATGTCTATCGTTCCGGAGAGCCCTTGGCCGAGCAATGTTGCATCCGGTGTCTTGTATACGGTCGCACTTGAAAGTAATTCCGCGGGATATTGGTCAAATTCGACGCCCCGGTTGGTGCCTGTGGTGGTCTGTTCACGGCCATTCAGCAGGGTTCCTGCGAAGTCGGGCGACATACCGCGAATGTTGAGGGTTTGTGCACGGCCATCCACATTCTGCGCGGCCAGACCGGGCAGGCGTGAAAGGGCTTCGGCGATACTCACGTCGGGAAGCTTGCCGATGTCTTCTGCCGAAACGGCTTCAACGATGGAATTGGAATTGCGTTTGGTTGCGATTGAGCTTTCAATACTGTGTTTGATACCGGTGACTACCACTGTCTCAACCGCATCAGTATTTCCGGCTGCTGCTGGGGGGGCTTCTTGCGCATACGAGGTGCTCGCTACAAAAAACAGGCCCGAACAGGCTGCTGCAATTGGACGAAGACGTAGCGTTTTAGGCCATGAACCCGGTTTCTTTCGGCGATGCTCGCTTGATTTACTCATAGAAGACTCTCCCTAACTAACTGCTCTGTTTTATTTCGGAGGTGCCGCCAATTCAGCGTTGTGCCTCCCTCCCCTTGTGTCCGATACGTGTCAAAAATGGAAACGTTACCAATCGGCATTCAAACTATATGTTGGGAAATTTTAAAAGTCAAGTGTTAGGTAATAAATCTTTGCTGCGGCAACCGGATTCGGGGGATAACGGAGAGGAGGTAGGCTAAAGCAATCTGACGGTTTCGGTTGAGTCGAATATATTTATGATATTGAATAAATAAGATATTAATTTTATTCCATCTTGAGTTTTCAGAGGGAGCTTGAGTTTCTTCCCGTAAAGCAAAATTGGGGTGGGCAGGATAGACAGGAGTTTCAGGCGAATAATATTTGCTTGAGTGTTTCAGTCGGATTGTTCTGTCCCCGCGAAATTTTTTCAAGAGCCATCAGCTTGACATACTCCCTCAAGCCAAGTTAGTGTGGTAACGTTTCCAATCTGGCGCCAATATGAATTTCCTCAAGCCCGTATTTATTTTTGTGTGGCTGGCAATGTCCGCGCAGTCTTGCGCCGAAACGATCAAGCCGAAGGATGGGGAGGAAACACTGCCCGGCCCAGCCGAATCTGCCCGGCGCGGAGACTGGCTCGGTCAAATGCTGGACTGGCGCGATGCCGAACGGGCGAGGCTGCATTACAACGGCAGCGAATATTCCCGTTCTGAACTGCGCTGGTCGCAAAAAAGCTTCATCCAGCCGCAAGCCATGGTCGAAGACCGTTATTTGTACGACCCGGTTGCCGGACACTACACCGTCGACCGCTATCTGGACGATTTGGAACTGCGCTATGGCGGGATCGATTCCATCCTGTTGTGGCCGGTTTATCCCAATATCGGCATAGACAACCGCAACCAGCAGGACATGCTGCGTGCTCTGCCCGGTGGAATGAGCGGCGTGAAGCAGATGGTCGATGATTTTCACCGGCGTGGCGTAAAGGTACTCTTCCCTGTCATGCCGTGGGATGGGGGTACGCGCGACGAAGGGCTGAGTCTGGCCGAAGCCGCAGCCCGCGATATGAAGGAAATCGGCGCAGACGGTATCAACGGCGACACCCTCAACGGCATGGGGCCGGAGTACCGCAAGGCCAGCGATGCCAGCGCACACATCCTCGCACTGGAGCCGGAGAACCATATGAACGATCCGTCCGTGCTGGCATGGAATAATATGAGTTGGGGCTACTGGCCATACGCGACGAACCAGGTTCCGCTGGTCAGCCGCTACAAGTGGGTCGAACCCCGGCACATGGTCAACATCAGCGAGCGCTGGGCACGCGACCGCAGCAATGGCCTACAGTCGGCCTTTTTCAACGGCGTCGGCTACGAAAGCTGGGAAAATGTCTGGGGTATCTGGAACGGCTTCACGCCGCGCGATGCACATGCCCTGCGGCACATCGCGACGATCGAGCGCGCGATAGCGGATTTGCTGGTCAGCCCCGGCTGGCAACCCCATGTTGAGAGCGAGCAACCCCGCGTTTTTGCCAGCCTGTTTCCCGCTGCAGGACTAAGGCTGTGGTTTCTGGTCAATCGCGGCCCCTATGATATCGATAGCATACAACTCGCTGTTGCGGCCAAACCCGGCGAGCACTTTTATGATCTGTGGAATGGTGTCGAGCTGCGCCCCGAACTGAACAAGCGGAATGCAAGGCTGACTTTCGAGATTGAGGGAGGCGGGTATGGTGCCATCCTTGCGGTCGAAGTTGGGCATAAGCCGGATTATCTGGATAAATTGCTGACCGCTTCGGCGGCTTTGGCGCAGACCCGCCTGGGTTCTCTTTCTGCTGAATGGAAGGCGCTGCCGCAACAAATGGTGGAAAGCTATCCTACCCGGCCCTCGGCCTCCACACCCGCAGGCATGCTACGGATTTCCGGCGGACAATATCGCTTCAGAGTGTCCGGCGTAGAAATCGAAGGAGGCGATGCGGTTGGCGTGGATGTGCAATACCCGTGGGAGAATATGCCGAGGCGGCATCACGATCATGTGATGGACATCAAACCTTTTTACATTGATCGCACGCCGGTGACCAACGCCGAGTTTGCCCGCTTCATGAAGGCGAGCGGGTACAAGCCAGCCGACAATTACAACTTTCTCAAGGATTGGAAGAATGGGGCGCCCCGCGCAGGCTGGGAAAACAAGCCGGTGACCTGGGTGAGCCTCGAAGATGCGGGTGCTTTTGCCGCATGGGCCGGCAAGCGTCTGCCGCACGAGTGGGAATGGCAGTATGCCGCGCAGGGCGGCGACGAGCGCACTTATCCCTGGGGCGACCAGCCTGACGATCAGGCGTTGCCCAAGTTGCAGGAGGGGCGTGACCTGCCCGGCCCGGATGATGTCGATGCCCATCCGCGAGGGGCAAGCCCCTTTGGGGTGATGGATATGGTGGGCAACGTCTGGCAGTGGACCGATGAGTTTCAGGATGCTCATACCCGCGCGGGAATACTTCGCGGCGGCAGCTATTACCGGCCCAAGGGATCGCAATGGTACTTTCCTCAGAACCGCAAACTGGGCGAACACGGCAAGCTGTTGCTGATGGCACCCGGCAAAGATAGAACGGGGACGCTGGGGTTCAGGTGTGTGGTGGATGCGGAGTAAAACTTCATGAAAAATATACGCGCTGCCGCGATGGCTTTTTGCCTTCTGTTAGTCGCCATTCCCGTCTGCCATGCCGCAGAGCGGGACGACATCGACCAGAGAGTAGCGGTCTTGTTAAAACAGATGACGCTGGAAGAAAAGATCGGACAACTGACCCAATATTCGGGCGACTGGAACGCGACCGGGCCGGTTGTGTTCAAGGGCGATCATAGGGAAGCGATCATCAACGGACGCATCGGCTCTATGCTGAATGTATTGGGATCCCGCTACACACGCCAATATCAGGAACTCGCCATGCAGTCGCGGCTGAAGATTCCCCTGTTGTTTGCCCAGGATGTTATCCACGGCTACAAGACCACTTTCCCCATTCCCCTGGCAGAGGCGGCGAGCTGGGATATGGAGGCCATCGAGCGTTCGGCAAGAATAGCGGCGACGGAGGCGTCGGCCAGCGGCATACATTGGACTTTTGCACCTATGGTGGATATCGCCCGCGACTCCCGCTGGGGCCGGGTGATGGAAGGCGCGGGTGAGGATACTTACCTGGCATCGAAAATCGCGTATGCGCGGGTCAAGGGTTTTCAGGGGCGCAAGCTCGGCGATACCGACGCGGTGATGGCGACCGCCAAGCATTTTGCCGCCTATGGTGCGGCGGTGGGCGGCAGGGACTACAATTCGGTGGACATGAGCGACCGCATGCTGTGGGAAACCTACTTGCCGCCGTTCAAGGCGGCGCTGGATGCGGGTGCGTCGGTGTTCATGAACTCGTTCAACGATTTGAACGGGATTCCCGCTTCCGGCAACGCATACCTGATGCGCGACATCCTGAAAGGGAAATGGGGCTTCACCGGGTTCGTCGTTTCCGACTGGGGTTCGATCGGCGAAATGGTCAACCACGGCTACGTCAAGGACGCCAGGGAAGCCGCGTTGTCGGCGCTCACGGCGGGCAGCGATATGGATATGGAAAGCAATGCCTACCGCAACCATGTCGGCCAACTGATACAGGAAAGGAAGCTGCCTATCGAACTGGTTGATGATGCGGTCAGCCGTGTGCTGCGCAAGAAATTCGAACTCGGCCTGTTTGACGATCCCTATAAATTCAGCAACCCGGAGCGGGAAGCACGGGAATTGAATAATCCGGACCACACACGGGCTGCCAGAGAAATGGCGGGTAAGAGTATTGTGCTGCTCAAAAACAGCCAAGGCATATTGCCGCTGTCGAAAGATCTTAAAACCATCGCCTTTATCGGGCCGATGGTGAAATTATTCAAGGAGAATAACGGCTTCTGGGCCGTCTCGTTGCCCGAAGTCGATTACTCGAAATGGGTCGTCTCGCAGTGGGACGGCGTGCGCAATAAAATCGGGAAATCCACACGGCTGCTGTATGCACGGGGTTGTGAGGTGGAAGGGCAGGACAAGGCTGGCTTCGCCCAGGCCATTGCCATGGCAAAACAGGCCGACGTTGTGGTTCTGAGCGTGGGCGAGCGCTGGGATATGAGCGGGGAGGCCAAGAGTCGCAGCAACATTCATCTGCCCGGCGTACAGGAAGACTTGATCAAGGCGGTACAGGCAACCGGAAAACCCGTCGTGCTCTTGCTCAATGCGGGCAGACCGCTGGTATTGGGTTGGGTCGCCGAGCAGATGCCGACTATTCTGTATACCTGGTGGCTGGGCAGCGAGGCTGGCAATGCTATAGCCGACGTGTTGTTCGGCGACGTTAATCCCTCGGCAAAATTGCCCATCAGCTTCCCGCGCAGCGAAGGGCAGATTCCAATTTACTACAATCACTTCAACACGGGCCGCCCGGCCCAAAGCGAGACCGCGACGCAATATACGAGCGCCTATACCGACCTGCCGACTTCGCCGCAATTTCCGTTCGGCTTCGGGCTGAGCTACACGACTTTCAGCTATTCCGACTTGCACTTGGACAAGAACAAGATCGGCGCGCAGGACAAGCTCAAGGTCACATTCAAGCTCAGCAACACCGGCAAGCGGGCGGGCGAAGAGGTGGTGCAGTTGTACCTGAGAGACCGGGTCGCCTCGGTCGTGAGGCCGGTGAAAGAATTGAAGGACTTCCGCAAGATACGCCTGGGGCCCGGCGAGTCCCAAGTCGTCTCTTTCCTGATCGACCGGGAAAAGCTGGCTTTCTACAATCCGAAATTGCAGTGGGTCGCCGAGCCGGGTGAATTTGAGCTGATGATAGGGGCTTCGTCGGACGACATACGTTTGAGCGATCGTTTTGAGTTGGTCGAATGAACCTAAAGAACGCATTACGCTGCTTTTGTAGGTGCGAATTAATTCGCATGCGCAATGAGTTATGTGCGAATGAATTCGCACCTACGAACCCATCAACGGAGTTTTTCAGGATGAGTGTCTTTGCACACAACCGAAAAATGTTGAAGCCAGGAATCCTGCTTTGTTTGTCGCTGCTGTTGCCCTTGCTGGCGAGCGCGCAAGATTTGTTGACCAACATCTCGAACCGACACATCGTCTCGCTCAACGGCGCCTGGAACTATATCGTCGATCCTTATGAAACGGGCTATTACGATTACCGGCGTCAGGCCTACGATCAGCAGAAAGAGTATTCACCCTCGGCTTTCTACAATAACTACCATGCCAGGAACAAATCGGAACTCGTAGAATATGATTTCGATACATCTCCTGCCCTGACGATACCCGGTGACTGGAACTCGCAAAAGGAAAATCTCTTCTACTATGAAGGCACGATTTGGCTGAAGCGTTCTTTTGATTACCCGGCATCGAATACGACTCAGCGTTTATTCCTGTACTTTGGGGCGGTCAACTACCGGGCCGAGGTTTACCTGAACGGCACGAAACTCGGGAGTCATGAGGGCGGTTTTACTCCCTTCAATTTTGAAATTACCCAGATCGTCAAACCCAAAGACAATTTTCTGGTCGTGAAGGTGGATACCACCCGCCGCAAGGATGCCGTGCCGACGCTCAGCACCGATTGGTGGAATTACGGCGGCATCACGCGGGACGTGTCCATCGTCGAAGAACCCGCAATTTTAATCCAGGACTATGTCATTCAACTGAAGCCGGGCTCCGAAAATGTTCTGGCCGGATTCGTCAGGCTGAACGGTGCCCATGCCGATGAACAAGTCAGTATCAGTATTCCGGAACTGAAGATCGAGCGCAGTATGCGTACCGATGCGGACGGACTGGCCCGATTTGAAATCGATGCAACAGATATCCTCTACTGGTCGCCGTTTACGCCCAAGCTGTATCAGGTTCTGGTTAAAGCTTCGCAGCAAACGCTGCGCGACGATATCGGTTTCCGAACGCTGAAAACCGTCGGCTCTGATATTTTCCTGAACGGCAAACCGATCTTCCTGCGAGGCATTTCCATCCATGAGGAAAATGCGCGGGAGGGCAGACGCGCCTACAGCGAGGCGGATGCGCTGATCGCTTTGAACTGGGCGAAGGAGCTGGGCTGCAACTATGTCCGGCTGGCGCATTATCCTCATAGCGAGACCATGCTGAAGTTGGCAGACAAGATGGGCATCATGGTGTGGGAAGAAATCCCAGTTTACTGGACGGTGGATTTCACCAATCCCGCCACACTGGATATCGCGAAAAACCAGTTGTCGGAAATGATCACGCGGGATGGTAACCGTGCGTCGGTCATCATCTGGTCGGTGGCCAACGAAACCCCGGCCTCGGATGCCCGCAACGCCTTCCTGTCCAGCCTGATCAACCGGGCAAGAGCGCTGGACGGAACCCGGCTGCTCAGTGCGGCGCTCGAAGCGCATGATGAAGTGGTCAGTGACGAACTCGGCAACGCATTGGATATCATCGCATTCAACCAGTACCGGGGCTGGTACGGCGGTTCCCTGGCTGATGCGCCGAGCGTCCGTTGGGACATCCGCTTCAATAAGCCCGTCGTGATTTCAGAATTTGGCGGTGATGCGCTGCAGGGCTTACATGGGAGCAAGGAAGAGCGCTGGACGGAAGAGTATCAGGAGTATCTGTATCAGCAAAATCTGGCCATGCTGAAAAAAATTCCCAATCTGCGCGGCATGAGCCCGTGGATACTGGCCGATTTCAGGTCCCCCCGGCGAATGTTGCCGAATATACAAGACGGCTACAACCGCAAGGGGCTGATATCCAACAGGGGGATCAGGAAAAAAGCTTTTTTTACGCTGCAACAATTTTATAAGGAAATGGCTATTCGATACCCGTAATTTCTAATTTCAGAATGGGTAAGGATGTGGTGAGCTTGCGAACCGCATCAATCGCGAACGATGCGGTTCCTTCGTCACCGCATCCTACAAATTAAAGGGAGTTCTGGTATCGCACGATCAGATCCGGTTGGAGAAATATATTTGAAAACATTTCTTGGAATTCTTGTTTTATCAATGGCATGCTGCGAAGCTCAGGCAGAGGTGCGCCTGGCCCACATTTTTACCAATCACATGGTGTTGCAGCGACAGCATGCCATTCCGGTGTGGGGCTGGGCGCGACCGGGGGAAAAAATCAGCGTGGAATTTAATCGCCAATCTGCCCGCACGACGGCAGATGCGCAAGGCCGCTGGCGTGTTGACCTCAACAGCGAAGTTGCAGGCGGTCCTTATTCGTTGAAGGTGACGGGTGACAATAAGATCATCTTGAATGACGTGCTGATGGGCGATGTATGGCTGGCCGGAGGGCAGTCGAATATGGAGTGGACAGTCGCTCAATCGAACAATTCATCCGCTGAACTGGCCCAATCCGATTTGCCGCTGATACGCCATATCAAGATACCCAAAGGGTTGTCGTTTCAGCAGGCGGGGGATATCGGCGAGTCCTTCTGGAAAGTCAGTAATCCTGCTAATACGGGTGAATTTACAGCAGCAGGATATTTCTTCGCACGTCAGATACAACAGGAAACGGGTGTGCCCATCGGCATTATCAATGCCTCGTTGGGCGGCACCAATATCGAGAACTGGATTAGCCGGGAAGCGTTGGCTACCCGGCCCGAATTCAACATGGCGGCTATGCCCGCCGATGCGGCTGCTTACAACAAAAACTACCGGAGGCGCATGCAGGACGTGATTGCCCGCTGGCAGGCGGGGGCCCCGTTTGTAGAAATATCTGCCCCAGTCTTCTGGAAGGAAGCCGATTTTGACGATAGTGCGTGGGCTGCTTTGCATACGCCCCAATACTGGGAAGAGCAGGGTCTGGAAGGACTGGACGGTGTGGTCTGGTACCGCCGCAGCATAGCGCTGACGGCACAGCAGGCAGCATCCGGTGCGACACTGCACTTGGGCAAGATAGACGATTGCGACGAAACTTTTGTTAACGGCCAGAGCGTGGGCGGTATTTGCGACTGGGACAAGCCACGGAGCTACGATATTCCGCCCGGACTGCTCAAGCCCGGAAAAAATGGGGTCGCAGTGCGGGTCACCGATACGGGAGCCGATGGCGGATTCCATGGCGAGGCTGCTGCTATGCAGCTTAAACTCGGGGACGATAGCATTGCCCTGGATGGAAGCTGGAAGGCGCGTGTGGAGAGCATCAAGGATAAAAGTGATCTGGACAAAAATGATCTGCCCGCGCTACTGTATAACGCGATGGTGAGCCCGCTCACGAATTTCCCCATCAAGGGCGTGATCTGGTATCAGGGGGAAAATAACGCACCGCGCGCGCGGCAGTATGCGCAAACTTTTCCCCTGCTGATCAATGATTGGCGCGCCCGGTGGCGGCAGCCGAATATGCCATTCTACTTTGTGCAACTGGCATCATTCTTTGCACTGGAGAATAACAGCCTGGCTGGCAGCGATTGGGCCGAGTTACGCGATGCCCAGCTCCATACTCTGAAGGTGCACAACACCGGCATGGTGGTCGCCACCGACATCGGCGATGCCAAGAGTATCCACCCGCTCAACAAACAGGCTGTGGGACAACGCCTGGCGCTCCTGGCAATGAAGCACGACTACGGCAGAAAAGAAATCGTGTCCAGCGGGCCTATCTATCGCTCGCTGAAGATACGCGGCGCGCAGGAGGAGATTTCATTTTCGGAAGTGGGACATGGCCTGGTTGCAGGCAAGGGCGAGGCGACGCTGCGCGGATTTACCGTGGCCGATGAGCACCATCAGTTTTTGCCGGCCCAGGCACGCATTCAGGGCAACAAGGTGATAGTGTCGCGCCCCGACATGGCACACCCTCTGGCTGTGCGCTATGGATGGGTAAGCAACCCCGAGGAAAGCAATTTGTTCAACCGTGATGGATTACCCGCATCACCATTCAGAACCGATGACTGGCCGGGTCTGACGGATGGGGTGAATTACCAATTTTGATGTCGAAATTATATTTGCCCCAGAAACAGAATTGACCAATACTTAAAATACTCGAACATAGCTATTGTATGCACTCAACCATGAGCACTACCGAAATATTTCTGATCGCGATGACGCTGATTTTCACCATTCCCTATTTGATCTGGAGAGTGGGAAGGACAGAGTATTACGCGCCTCTGGTGGTGGTGCAGATTATTACCGGCATCTTGTTGGGCCCCGGCATACTGGGCAAAGTCTATCCGGACTATTACACCTTTGTATTTACTCCGCCGGTGATCCAGTTGCTGAATGGTATCGCCTGGTGGGCGGTGATGCTTTTTGTCTGGATTGCCGGTATCGAACTGGATTTGCGCGAAGCCTGGGAGCATCGCAGGGAAAGCGGCATCACCGCCGGATTGGCGCTGGGCACCCCGTTGCTGTTCGGTTGTGTTGTCGCTGCGGGCATGTTGATGGTCGACGGCTGGATCGGGCCCAAGGCGATGACCTGGCAATTCATTATGGGGGTCGGCATGGCCTGTGCCGTCACCGCGCTGCCTATTTTGATCCTGTTCATGGAAAAGCTGGAAATCCTGCGCCAGCCCATAGGCCAACGCATATTGCGTTACGCCAGTCTGGATGATATCGCGATTTGGGGCGTGCTCGCGCTGATCCTGATGGATTGGGAGCGCGTGGGCAAACAGCTGGGATTTCTGCTGAGCTTTGCGCTGGCAGCGTATTTTTTTCGCAGGCTCATGTTGCGAATCCCGGAAAAGGACCGCTGGTATGCCGGCTTGATCTGGCTGGCTGTGTGCGGTTTCGGTGCCGACTGGTCCGGTTTGCACTTCATGGTGGGAGCATTTCTGGCCGGCGCGGTCATGGACAGAGACTGGTTCGAGCAGAAGCAGATGGATATGCTGCGTCACCACGTTCTGCTGGTCATCATGCCGGTGTTTTTCCTGAGCACGGGTCTGCGCACAAATTGGGCGCTGGGTGGAACCTCCGTATTCATCGTTGCGGGCGTATTGCTGCTGGCCTCAGTCACGGGGAAATTGATGGGCACTCACATCGCCGGAAGAATACTAAAATGGCAGGAGGGGGAGGGCGCACTGATCGGTTGGCTGCTGCAAACTAAGGCGCTGATCATGATTATCTTCGTCAATGTGCTGCTGGATAAAGGCATCATCACCAGCGAAACCTTTACCGCGTTGTTGCTGATGGCCGTAGCAAGCACCATGCTGACGGTGCCTGTGGTTTCGCCGAAACTGGAACGCATGAAAGAGATCATCTTCCGGTCGAAGTGATAGCGGCAAATTGATTGGATTCGGAATGACGTAGCCTGGATGTAGCGCAGCGGAATCCGGGGAGAGTGGAGCGCTGCATTCCCGGATTGCATCCGGGCTACAATCCTACGCCGACATAACCTCCCAAGCCGTACAATGCAAATTCTCTGCCAGCTCTGCCGATATTTCCCCCTGAAACTCTGCCGCTATTCTCTCGGGCGGCATTCCCATCAACACTGAATAAAAAACACAGGCAGCCAAGTACGATCCGACAAACGTCGGATGAGATCCATCGTCCTCGTAGAGTGCAAACTCCTCTTGATTAACTTTCTGCCATGCGGGACCTACAGGAACGACAACGGCTCCAATTTCCTCTGCAATCGCCCGGTAGGCATGGGTCAGTCTATCCTGAGTCTCAGGCGCATCGCGGCGAGACCAGGTCAAGTACAAGACGGTTTTTGCGCCAAGTTGTCCGATTTCCCGGTTGAATAGCCGAACGTATTGATGCATTTGTTCGGGTCGCTGGATGGGCAAGGTGCTTTGTTCTTGCAACACAACATAGTCCCATACACCATCCTTCAGTGCTTGCAGTGCTTCTCCCGACTCCCAATGTTCCTGCAAAGTTGCCCCGCCAAAGGCGACCGCCCTGGTTTCAAACAGGATGTGATTTGTCGATCCGTCTGACATTGCCGCAAAAATGGATGGCATGTCGTTGCAGTAGGTATAGCTGTTACCAATGAACAGCAACCTGATTGGAATGACTCCAGTTTGAACATTGCTGACGCCCATGCTTGTTCCTTGTTTTTTAGTCGTAGCCTGAATGAAGCGCAGCGGAATCCGGGGAGAACGGAGTGCTGCATTCCCGGATTACATTGCATTGCATCCGGGCTACGATTCTTTATCTATCAACGACGAACTTGATCAGCGTGACGTTTGAATGCGCGCTTTAGCGCTGCACCAGGTTTGGCTGATGTATCCAGCGCCGCCAGAAACGCCTCGAAATCTTTGGGTTGCAAAGTAATCGATTCATGTTCCTGTACTACCCGCTCGGCGGATGCCAATGCATTCGACAGTACAAATTCGGAAATGCTGACGTGTGCATAACTGGCAGCTTTATCCAGCAACTGACGCGTATAACTATCGCATCGGATATTCAGACGGCTTGCCTTGAGCATCGTGCTTTCCATGGCGAACTCCCAAAGTTTGATAACAAAATTGTGCGCCATCCGTACTTACATTGCAAATGGTGGCGTCAGCGTGTCTCTACCTTGTCGGATTCCACACAAATGTCGCAATGCTTTTTCCGGGAAGTTCATACGTGAAGCTATGTTCGGCAAAACTCACGGAGAAGCGACGCCCATCTGCCTCCGAATTGGCCACAATCAATACCAGTGAGCCGTCGTCTGCATTTCTAAAAGCGACATTATCCAATTGGGATACGCCGCTGCTTGACTCAATGCGCCGGGCACCGGGGCGCACGAACTGGCTGGCGTGCGCCAGTACGTAATAGTCCGGGTTGCGCGTCACTTTTCCGCTGGTGGAGTCGATGGTGACGAGTCCGAGGCAGTTGGGGCAGCCGCCGGTGTGCGGGCCGTGTTTTTCATCCAAAGCCAGATTCCAGAGCAACACCCCTTTCGCCCATCCCCGGGTTGAGCCGATGATCAGGTTGCGCGTAAGCCAGGTTAGCGCCTCGCTCTTGAGCGGTTTCCACAAACCTCCCGAACATTCGGTGAGGTAAACTTCCTTGTCCGGATAGGCATCGTGCACGGGGGTCTGTGCTTGGACGTCACCCTCGTAGCAGTGCCAGGCGACCCCGGCGACATAAGGGCGTGCCAGAGCATCACCGAGAACGGCCATGGGAGAATCCGGCTCGTTCCAGTTGTGATCCCAGTCGAGTATGCGAACCGGCAAATTATGTTGCGCCAGCAGCGGTCCCAGATGTTGGCCGATAAGCTGCGCTCGCGCAGCCGGATTGAGCCGCATACCCGGATAGTCGCCGGGTTCGAAATGAGGCTCGTTCTGCAGCGTGAGCGCATAGATCGGTACGCCTTCTGCCGCATAGGACTCGACGTAGCGCAGCAGGTAGTCGGCGAACACACCATAGGCACCGGGGCGCAGACTGCCCTTGATGAGGCTGTCGCTGGTCTTCATCCAACCCGGTGCGCTCCAGGGGGAGGCCATGACCCGCAACAGCGGATTGATGGACAAAGCACTCTTGACCAGCGGCAGCACATCGGCCCGATTGCTGTCGATGGAAAAGTTTGCGAGAGCAGGGTCGGTCTTGCCGGGTGGAACGTCGTCGAGACTGTATTGACGGCGGGAAAAATCCGATGCGCCTATGGTCAGCCGGGTAAAGCTGAGGCCGATGCCGGGAGAACGGCCAAATAATTCCTGCAGCAGGGCGGAACGTTGTTCCGGCCGCATCTTGTTCTGTATCACCCAGGCGGACGCATCGGTAATTGCCGCACCGAAGCCGACCATCTCCTGATAACGTTTATCCGCGTTGATGTCGATATTGATCGGCAAGGTCGCGCGGGGGCCGAAGGCGACGTCGGGTTGACGTGCAAGAAGTTTACTGCGGTCGCTGGTCGTGATCCACGCCTGTACGGATGGATCGGAATTGCCCTGCGGCAATGCCTGTGCTCCCGTGGCCATAAAACCCGATAGCAGCGGCAGGAGAAATATTTGCTGCAGGAAATGACGACTCCGCATGGGCAGCGAACCGGCCTGACATGGCATTACCGATCCGCCGCACAGTGATGCGCGATGAATTCGGCGTGGGTTGGCATGACGTCGACGCACTTCTGGATAACCTCTCTGACATTGCTTACGAGATTGACGATTTCGGCCTTGGGGACCAGGTCGGCCAAAGGATGATATCCCCGCGCCCTGATACCCTGGCCGTGCATCACCTGTAGCCAGCTGTCTATGCCGAACAGTTCATCGCTCTCCCTGAAAATGCGTCCGTTGTGGCGGTACAGATCAATCTTTTCCTGCAAGGTGTCGGTAATCTCCATGTTGCGGCAATGATTCCAGAACGGCGAGTCGTCGCGCTGGGTTGCCTTGTAGTGAAGAATGATGAAATCGCGTATGCGCTCGTATTCGAAACTGGTCTGGGCGTTATATTTGTCGATATCCGCCTGATCGAAACTCCCGTCCGGGAACAAGTTAAGCAGGCGCCCGAGCGCGGTGTAGATCAGGTGAATATTGGTGGATTCGATGGGCTCGAAGAAGCCGCTCGACAGTCCGATTGCAATGCAATTTTTGTTCCAGCCCTTTTTTCTCCTGCCCGGAACATATTTGATATACAGCGGATCGGCAAGTTGCTTTCCGTCCAGGTTGTTCAGCAAGATGGAGGTGGCCTCGTCGTCGCTCATGAAGTTGCTGGAATATACGTGACCGTTGCCCAGGCGGTGTTGCAGCGGAATACGCCATTGCCAACCCGCAGAGTGGGCTGTGGCGCGAGTCACCGGGAGCAGAGGCTCAACCGATTCGCAGGGCACCGCAATTGCCCGATTACAGGGCAGCCAATGGTTCCAGTCTTCATAGCCGGTCTTGAGCGCCTGTTCGATCAGTACGCCGCGTGTTCCCGAGCAGTCGATGAACAGCTCTCCGGTGATTTTCTCGCCGCTTTCCAGAACGACAGCCTCGATGAAACCATCTGAATCGCGCAATTGTGTGGTGACGATCTTGCCTTCGGTGCGTGCAACGCCGAGTTTTTCGCTGTACTCGCGCAGGAACATTGCATACAGGCGCGCGTCAAAATGAAAAGCATTATTGATATCCGCGAGCGGCGAGGTGGGCATATTGGGGACAGAGCGCATAAATTTACCCTGTCTTGGTGCCACCGAGTTGATCGAGTACAGGTCGAGTTCACCAGCTTCGCCCGATTGGTAGAGTTTGCGCCAATAATGGTGGAATGCCACAAAACCCGCATCTGCGCCCACTTTGCCGAAGCCGTGGATATAGGATTCGCCGATTTTTCCCCAATTGACAAATTCTATGCCCAGCTTGAAGGTACCCTTCGTCTTGCGCAGAAACTCGTTTTCATCAATTCCCAAGCTTGCGTTGTAAGCTTTTATATGGGGAATAGTGGCTTCGCCCACGCCTATGGTTGCTATGTCGTCGGATTCTATTAGCCGTATGTTGTATTTGTTTTTCAGCGTGTTCGATAACGTGGCGGCAGTCATCCACCCTGCCGTGCCGCCGCCAACGATAACGATATTCTTGATGCTGTTTTCATCCATGATCATGTCCCCCAAAATAAAATTAGCAATTTTTTTGCACAGCCATTAAAGCCGCCGCTCTCCCGCTTGCCCGAACAGAGATACCTTCGTGCTGTCTATCGTGAATCGAACCGGATCATCCGCCTTTAACTCCAGCGCATCATGCACAACAGCGGACAGCGGCGTACCGTTGCAGTCTATCCACAGCACATGATGGTTGCCCATCGGCTCGATTAGAGAGATGACTCCGTTAGGGTTCCCCTGCTTTTCGATGCGGATGTGTTCGGGCCGGATGCCCAGAACCACGGGTTGCCCGGTTGCAGGGGTTTCGCGAAATGCGTAGGCAGAAACATCGATATTCATCCGGGCCGAGGCGAAGGCTATGGACGGGCCTTCAGAAGCAAGTGAGCCGCTCAGAAAGTTCATTCCCGGTGCGCCCAGAAAGCCTGCAACAAACAGATTGTCCGGTCTCTCATACACATCCCCCGGTGTGCCGATCTGTTGTATCACTCCGTCGCGCATCACCACGATACGGGTGGCGAGGGTCATGGCTTCGACCTGGTCGTGGGTCACGTAGATCATGGTAGAGCGCAAGTTCTTGTGCAGCAATTTCAACTCGCGCCGCAAATCGGTGCGCAATTTTGCGTCCAGATTGGAAAGCGGTTCGTCGAACAGCAATACCCCGGCTTCGCGTACCAGCGCCCGCCCGATCGCCACGCGCTGGCGTTGCCCGCCGGACAACTGCGACGGTTTGCGCTTCAACAGCGGCTGCAGATGCAGAATCTCGGCCGCACGCTGCACGCGCCGTTCAACCTCGGCGGCTGGTGTTCCCTTGATGCGCAGCCCGAACGACATATTGCGCTCCACGCTCATGGTCGGATACAGCGCATAAGACTGGAATACCATGCCGATATTGCGTTCGGACGGATCGACCCAGGTCATATCCTGGCCACCGATCGCTATCGTGCCGTCGCTTACCTCGATCAGCCCCGCAATACTGTGCAGCAAGGTCGATTTTCCGCAACCGGAGGGCCCCAGCAAAACCAGAAATTCGCTCTCGATCACATCGAGGTCGAGACTTTTGATTATCTCGTTCTCGTCATAGCGTATGCATAAATTGCGGATACTCACGTTCGACATTAATTACCCCTTGACTGCACCTGCAGCTATGCCCCGCACGAACCAGCGGCCTGAAACGAAATAAATAGTCAGCGGAACCAGCGAGGTTAATATGGTTGCAGCCATGTTGACGTTGTAAAGCCGCACCCCCGTCGTGGTGTTGATGACATTGTTGAGTTGCACTGTCATCGGCAGATTTTCACGACCGGCGAACACCAGGCCGAGGATATAGTCGTTCCATACGCCGGTCACCTGCATGATCGCCGCAACGATGATGATAGGTGTGGACATGGGCAGCATCAACTGGATAAAGATGCGAAAGAATCCGCCGCCATCAATCCGTGCCGCATTGAATAGCTCCTGCGGGATGGATGCATAGTAATTGCGGAACAGCAGGGTCATGACCGGCATACTGAATACGATATGGATCAGAACAATGCCCGGGAGGGAGCCGAACAAACCCAGCGTCGCCATGATGCGCACCAGCGGAAACATCATCACCTGAACCGGAATGAAGGCCCCCATCATCAGCAGCGCGAACAGCAGATTGGCACCGCGCGGCTTCCAGAAAGACAGCGCATACCCGTTCATCGCGCCCAGTAGAATCGGAAATATTGTGCTGGGAATCGCTATGGCAACGGAATTAAAGAAGCCGCCGCGTATGCCATTGCATTCGACCCCGGTACAGGCCGAACTCCAGGCTGTTTCCCAGGGCTCGATGGTGAAGTCTGCCGGCAATGCAAAGATATTGCCGAGTTGAATTTCATCCATCGTCTTTACCGAAGTCACCAGCATGATATACAAGGGCATCAGGAAAAACGCGGCTGCACTCAGCAGGAAAAAGTATATGCCGATGCGCGCGGGCGTCAGGTGACGCCGTTGTCGGCGATGTGCGTGTACTGCAGTCGCGCTCATGATGGCTGCTTGCGCCCGGCAGAGCGGGTACGCGCGTAGAAGTAGGGGGCTACCAGGACGAGAACGGTCAGCAACATCATGATCGAACCGGCGGAAGCCAGTGCGATATTCGCCCGCCCGAACAAGTGATCCATGATGAACTTGGCAGGCACTTCGCTGGCAATGCCCGGCCCGCCCTGTGTCATCGATACCACCGAATCGAACAGTTTGACCACAGCCGTGAACAGAAGCACGAAGGCTGTGGCAAAGGAAGGGGCCAGCATGGGCAGCACAATTGAAAAATAGACGCGCCAGGGGGGAATGCCGTCGATACGCGCCGCTTTCCATATTTCCTCGTCAATGCCCCGCAATCCTGCCAGCAGCAAAGCCATAACCAGCCCCGAGGCCTGCCATACGGTGGCGATGACGATGGTATAAATCACCCTATCCTGATCGATGATCCAGTCGAATTTGAAATCCGGATAGCCGAGTTGGCGCACTGTTTGCTGGATTCCCACCTCGGGATTGAGCATCCATTGCCATACCAGTCCGGTCGCAACAAACGACATTGCGTACGGGTAAAGAAAAATCGTGCGCAGCACGCCTTCCCCCTTGATTTTCTGGTCGATGAATACCGCGAGCAGGAAACCGATCACCAGGGCGGCGAGGATGAACAGTACACCGTATACAGCCAGATTTTGCAGGGATAGCAGCCACCGGTCATTGTCGAGCAGGCGGGCGTATTGGGCAAAACCGATAAAATCGTCAGCCGGAAAGGTGCGCGAACTGCTGAAGGAAATTTTCAGCGACCACAGCGCGGTTCCCAGGCCGGCGATAACGACCAGCGCCATCGGTACAAGCGCTGCCCAGGAGACTGCCTGTCTGCGCAACCGGTTCAGTTTTTTATTCATCCCGGATAATCCATCGTGCTGGCTCTTTCGGATGAAGCTAGTTGCGCAATGCGGAGGCGATATCCCGTTGTACCTTTTCGACGGGAATGGTGTTGTTCCAGTAAGTGGTCAGGATGTCGGAGAGCGCGCCGTTCTGGTCCGGCGTCAGGAAAACCTCTCCATTGGCCAATTGGCGCGACTTGTCTTTCATGATCGCCATGCCTTGTTGCGCGCAGATGTCCATTTTGGATACATCGACGTCGGTACGGATCGGGATGGAGCCTTTCTTCCTGCTGAACTCGACTTGCGTCACCGGGGCCGTCGTGACGGTGGCGAGCAATTGCTGCGCCCTGACCGCTTCCGCATTCATCGTCTTCGGGAAGACGAAAACATCCCCCTGAATGATGTAAGGAGAATTGGCACCAAAACCGGCGATACAACCGAAATCCTTGCCCGGAGTCTGTTTGGCCAAGTCGAACTCGCCCTTGGCCCAGTCACCCATGATCTGTACGCCGGCCTTGCCGGTGATCAGCATGGCAGTCGCGTCGTTCCAGTTGCGTCCCGGCGAACCTGCATCGATATAGGAATGCAAACGTTTGTAGGTGGTCAGAACCTTCTTGAATGCGGCGGAATTGATTGCGGCAGGATCACGATCCCGCAGCACTTTTAGATATAAGTCCTTGCCGCCCACGTTCGCCAGCACAGCTGTAAAGACGATGCTTTCCTGCCAGGATTGGCCTCCGTGCGCCAGAGGAATCAGGCCGGCGGCCTTAAGCTTGTCGAGCGCGCCGAACAGTTCGTCCATCGTTTTGGGTTCGCTGGCGATACCGGCTTTTTTGAAGGCGGCTTTGGAATACCAAATCCAGGTCGGCATGTGGATGTCGACAGGAACAGCGTAGTAATGGCCTTTGACTTTGATGACATTCAATACCGTCTCGGGCAGAAACTTGTCCCAGCCGTCCTTGAGTGCGACATCGTCGACGTTATTGAGCATTCCTTCCTCGATCAGATCAAGGAATTGCTTGGTCGTGTTGAACTGGGCAGCGGTAGGGGGATTGCCGCCGACGATGCGGTTGATGGTGACTGAACGCGCCTGCTCGCCAAGGGCAATGGCGGTATCGACCCATACACCACCCGCTGCCTTGTAAGCGTCCGCAAGTTTCTTGACCGCTGCCGACTCGCCGCCGGAAGTCCACCAGTGGATGACTTCGGCTTTAGGGCCGGCGGCATGCGCAGCAACGCTTGCGCCAAACAACAACGCCACTGCGAAGCAGCATTTTCTTATCCCGAACATCCCGAATCTCCTCTTAATTCCGGGTCTTGTGCCCGGTATCTAAATTTCGGAAAACGGTTATAACGAATAACCCCCAAAAATTCGCAAGTACTCTGCTAGACGCTGGGCAGGCTTTCTTCCATGAGCGGCTCTTTTGTATACATACTCGCGAACTTTAATCCGAAATACATAATGAAAGTATAGCAGGCTGCCGGGATGAAAAACGACCAGCGCAAACCGATCATATCAGCCAGAAATCCCTGAATAAAAGGGACTAGGGCTCCGCCCACAATGGCCATGCACAAGACGCCCGATCCATGGCTGGTTTTCTTCCCCAATTTGTGCAGGGCCATGCTGAATATTGTCGGGAACATGATCGAGTTGCATAAGCCCACCGCAATGATAGCCCACATTGCCAAATGGCCCTGCACAAAAATCGCGGTCAGAATCAACGCGATTGAACTTCCCGCGTTAAATGCCAGCGTGACCCCCGGGCTGACTTTGCGCATGACCGCAAATCCGATAAAGCGGCCTATCATCGCCCCGCCCCAGTAGTAGCTCACGAAGTGGGCAGCCTCGGAGGGTTGCAAGCCCGCGATAGAGCTTTCACCAAAGAAGTTAATCAGAAAGCTCCCTATACTGACCTCTGCGCCGACATAGAGAAAAATTCCCACGGCACCGAGCAGCAGGTTGCGATGTTCCAGTACAGAGCCGGGTGCGTCGCTCGCGGCTGTATCAGAGGAATCATCCTCGTGGGTAATTTTGGGCAACTTTGCAAAGGCGAACAGGACAGCCAAAGCGAGCAGCGCGGCACTTAACGCGAGATAGGGCTTCTGCACGGTGGCCGCTTCGGTAGCCCGATAGATGACCTGTTCCGCTTCGGGCAGATTAGCCAGCGCCGTGGCTGAAAGTGCGGTTGCCGACAAAATCAACATGCCGCCAACGGTTGGTCCTATCGTGGTGCCGAGTGAATTAAAGGCTTGCGTGAGTGTCAACCGGCTGGACGCCGTTTGGGCATTGCCAAGCACCGTCACGTAGGGATTCGCCGCCACTTGCAGAATTGTTATGCCCGAAGCCAATACGAAAAAGGCGAAGAGAAATACGATATAGCCGCTGACCGATGCCGGGTAAAACATCGCGCATCCCGCCGCTGCAACAATGAGTCCGGCGACGGTACCGTTCTGGTAACCGATTCGTCTGATCAGCATCCCCGCAGGCAGCGAGATGACGAAGTAAGCGCCGAAAAAGCAGAACTGCACCAGCATCGCCTGCACATAAGTCAATGTGTAAATAGCCTTTAAATGCGGAATCAAAACGTCATTCAGTGACGTCAACAGACCCCACATGAAAAACAGGGCGGTAACAATGATGAGCGGGACCGTATTGTTTGCGCCATCGGACAGGCCGGTTTGCGTTTGAGGCTTTTGCGGAATATTTGCCATGTTACTCCCCGTATTGTGATCTGTTTATAGTAAGAAATGCATTTTGCCGCGCATAGCTGTAACAGCCTGACGCATTACGTCTCCGCAGTTTAGTTATACCGGGATTGATCCGTAATATTTTGCCCGGTACCCGTGTGCCAAGAGGAATTGCCAGGCACATTGCCACGCAATATGGAAACGTTCCCAACTGCACACAAACTATAGCATAGTTCCAAATTAAAAAGCGAGTTGCAAGGAGACACTACTTGATGTGGGCGTGTCAGGTTGGCGGTGACATTGACATAATCCCCCGGCTAAACTTAAAGTAAGTGCTATATCAAAATATTGATCGGCAATGATGGGGCCAAAATATGGACGATCATCCGATCATCCGATCATCCGATCATCCGAACATCCGATCATCCGAACATCCGAACATCCGAACATCCGAACATCCGAACATCCGAACATCCGCTTGCGCCCGTTGCAGGGCAACGATGCCGAAGCACAATATCATTTGCTGGCAGACGGACGCGTTTCCCCTACGACAGCGACCATCCCCTTTCCATATCATGAGCATCACGCACGAGTCTGGATTCAAAGTGTTTTAGATCGTCAACCCATATCACTCAAATGTCGTGTGCTGGCTATAGAGTGTCTCGACACCGGTAATCTCGTCGGGATCATTTCGGTACAGGACGATGCACCTCGGATTGGCAATGTAGCCTACTGGGTTGGCCCTTCATACTGGGGTAAAGGTATAGCGACCGAAGCCCTGCGCTTGGCAATCAACCAGCAGTGGCTGGGAGAGTTTGATAGTTTTGTTGGTCGCCACCTTAGCAGCAACCCTGCGTCAGGAACCGTGTTAAAGAAAAACGGTTTTATTTTCGCTGAAACAGAATGGCGAGAATGGAGAAATGATGGCTTGCGGGAATTGCAGGTATACCGTAACTGCCTGAAATAAGGACTCGCTACGAATTTGTAAATATTTCAAGGCATTAAACTTCAGTAAGGCTTGTATCAGTTCCATGTTCTGCGCTACAAACACAAAATCGTTTGCTTTTTAAAATCAAGTGTATTATTGCACCAATACAGCAATACATTACGTTACACGGAAGCAAAATACAAATGCCCCTGCAATACGAAATCAATCCGAGCGCCACCGTCCCGATCTATCGTCAGATCGTGGATCAGGTCGAACGCCTGATTGCGGGCGGCAGTTTGCGCGCCGGGGACGAATTGCCCTCCGTGCGCGCCGTGGCAGCGCTGCATGCGGTCAACCCAATGACCGTGTCCAAAGCGTACAGCCTGCTGGAAGCGCAAGGATTGGTGCAGCGGATGCGGGGACAGGGCATGGTGGTGGCAGAGCGCACACCGGGCAATTCAACATCTCAGCGCATGGCTTTGCTGCAACCCAGCCTGCAGGCGGCGGCACAACACGCGCGCCAACTTGAAATTCCACTGGCCGAAGCACTGGCCGCTTTTCGCAAAGAACTTGAAGGAGATAAATGATGCATGAACCGAAATCAACGCACGCCTCTTATGCTTCAGAAAGTGCTTTAGCGAACGCCTGTCCCATTGAGGTGAGCGATCTGAATCTATCCTACAAGAACCGGCACGTTCTCAAAGATGTGTGCCTGCAAATTCCCCAAGGCGCAGTCGTGGGGCTGGTGGGAGCCAACGGGGCGGGCAAGACTAGCCTGATACGCTGCATGCTCGGGCTGACTTTGCCGCAGTCCGGCGAGGCGCGTTTGCTCGGCGAAGATTCCCGCAATCTGAGCGACCATGCACGGGCGCGCCTGGGCTACGTCGCACAAACGCCCGAGCTGATAGAATGGATGAAGGTGGCGGCCTATCTGGATTACATCGGCGCATTTTATCCGGTATGGCATGAGCAGCGCGTTATGCAACTCCTGCTAGACTGGGACTTGTCGCCCACCCAGAAAATTGCCGAACTTTCGCTTGGACAGAAGCAGAAGCTGGCTTTGGTGCAGGCGCTCGGTCATGCGCCGGATTTGCTGCTGCTCGACGAACCGGTAGCCAGTCTGGACCCGCTGATGCGGCGTGATTTCATGCGCGCACTGTTTGATGATGTTCCGCAGCGCACGGTACTGATCTCCAGCCATCTGCTCAGCGATCTCGAACGCATCATCACGCATCTGGTGTTAATGAAAGAGGGAAAAATCCTGGTATTTGATGAGTGGGATGTGCTTGCAGAAAGCCTGCAACGGGTGCAGTTGGCCAAGCGCCTACCGGATGAGTCGGGTGTGTTGGTGCAACACATTCATCCCGATGGCGTCACGGCTGTTATTGATATACGCCAGTTTGATCCGTCAAGGTTGCCGCCTGAAGCACAGACGGCGCAGATGAATCTGGATGCTCTGTTCGTGGAACTGCTGTCATGAGAGTCTATCTGGGTATTTTTCGGGCACTGTCGGGATCGAGCAAATTGATGTCAGGGTTCCTGGTTTTGCTCATGTTGTGGCCGGTCATCCTGCGCTGGCTGGGACTGTATGATCCCAATCTAGGGATTGGCGTGCTGACACAAAACGGCTCCATTTGGATTTTGTGGTTCATAGGATTGCGGCTGGGCAGTTCTGCAAGGGTGCTGTGGCGTCACGATGTGCTTCGATTACTGCCGGGTAACCAGCGGCGAGTGATGACCGCGAGTGTTCTTTTGGGGCTTGCCGTGTGGGGCCTGGTCGTATGGAGTTATTGCTTCAGCGGTGTCGGCCCTGAAGGATTTTTCCCCTGGCAGCGCTGGGTGCCGCTTTGGGGCTATGGAGCGCTGGGAGCCGGTTTTCTTGGCGGCGTGTTTGCATTCGATACCTCCGCACCCACGCGCGTTCAATGGGTGCAGAGTATCAAATGGGTGCATCCAGTCGTGCTCGTGTTCTTCGCCATGACGGCAAATGCGACGCTGCGAAGCTGGCTCAATATGCCGCTCGTCGCCGCTCTGCCCGGCGTAACGCCGCTGGCCGTGGCTTGTCTGCTGCTCGGGCCATTAACCTGGAGATTTTTCGTGTCGGGCCGACCGGATGAACGTAGGCAAGCCGCAGCCATTCGCCTGGATTGGAAGGAGCAACTTCGGCTTGGCGGGGCTTATTCCATGTTACTGCCATTCTACGTAAAGCGCTGGCATAGTCGCGCACGGCCTCGCCTCGAATTCCTCGTACTGTCTCCGACCCTGTTGAATACCTGGACTACGGTTGGATTTTTTACACTCTTATAGGCAGGAATTTTTAGCTTAGTCCTGCTTTGGGGGAAATCTGATTCCCTTGTTGAATTCATGTCATTGGGGATCTGGGTTTGGTTACCCGTTGTCAGCCTGCAGCCTATCAGTAGTTCGCCGCTAATGTCGCAAGGAATGGGGCGCTCGTTGCTGTTGCCGGGAGCGCCAAATCGGGCACAACTTCCCCCGAGAGTATTTGCGCGCATGATGTTCCACTGGTTTGCAGCTCCCAGCCTCATGGCACTCCTGCTATCAGGAATGGCACTGATGTCAGGCATGGTGTTGAAGCATGTTGTCATGATTGATGCCGGATGGTTGCTGTGCGTGTGTGTCGCAGCGACGTTTGCATTCTGGCATGGCCCGAAATGGCTGGGACACAAGGCGGCAGATGGCATTGTGTTTGTGGTTGGCGCGGTTATTTCTGTCGTTCTCTTCGGCTTGGTACTGGGAGTCGCAGAGAAATACATCAGCATCACCGAGTTTCTCGGGTTTTGCTTTGTAGCACTATCCCTGTCCATCTGGTTTTACCATCAAGGCCTGAAGCGCTGGGCCAACATGGAATACGGAGCTTAAATCATGAATCACTCTTCACAACTTACAGCACAACAGCTGCCTTCGAGTTTTGCCTGGTGGCGCCGCATTCAAAGCTGCCCCCAGTCGTTTGGTCTGGTGACGTTGGCCTTGGTTATCCCCTGGCTCATCCCCGGTTATTTTTCAGCGCCCGTGGTTTTTAAAAACTGTTGGACGCGGCAGCCGCTGGTTTCCATGGTCGATGGTAAATTTTATATTTCGAGCATTGAAACGACGGAAGGAACCGACATACCTGACGGCGGAAAAGTTTGCTTCCAGGGCCGCCTGGACTCGCACATGAGCGGCACGGCTACGCCAGTTGAAGGAACAAAATTACGCCTGTTCCAGATGGGAAACCGTGGAGAACTCTATATCCACGAGCCAGCGCTGGAAATCAAAAACGGGCAATGGAGCACGGGTACCATCGGCTCCGGCAGCAATCTGCGCGAGATGCGCTTTGTGCGGGTCAGTGAAAGCAGCAGTGCGCAGTTAAGCGCGCTTGCCGCTCGCAACGACTGGGGGCCGGTGACGCTTGATGCGGATGCCCGCAACATCGCAGCATTTGCCTGGGCTCCCGATCCCTCTTGTGTCAAATTCGATGCGCGCGAGTGCGCGCAAAGTTCCAGATAACTACTGTACCGGCCTCCGCAAATGATCAATGGTATTGACGGTATTCTCCGATTCAAGTTAGAGTGGAAACGTTACCAACATTATTGGCGTGGTTAATATCAATAGTTATTTAATTAGGGGCGGCTGGTGAAACATCGCGCTGGTATATCCGGAAATATTGAAACCCTGAATAAAAATAAGGAAGAAAAAGATGAGATTCCTGAACCGGTACGCAACGCTAATGCTGTTTATATTCTGTGGTTTTGTGTCAGCGGCCCCAGCGGAGCCGGCTCCGCCCCCTATTGAAACCTTCTTTCATCAAACCTCCCTTACTGGTGCTGAATTATCGCCAAACGGGCACTATGCAGCTTTGCGCATCGCCAACACAGATAGTCGTGCCGTACTGGTCGTGCTGGATTTGGACACGATGACGCCTACGCCGGTCGCTTCGTTTTCCGATAGGGATATCGGACGCTTTCGATGGGTGAATGATGAACGGCTGATTTTCAACCTGGCCGAATTTAACGTTGCCCAGGCAGACATGCGCGGCGCGCCTGGTCTGTTCGCGGTCAATCGCGATGGGAGCAAGTTCAGACAACTGGTCGAAAGCCATAGACATTTTATAAGGGGGCCCGGTGAAGCTGAACTGTTACCCTGGAACACGTATTTACTCGAAGGCGTTGGCAAACAGGATACGAATGACGTGTTTATTATCAAATACACGGGCTTTGGCAAGCACGTTGATACGTCCACGGAATTACAGCGTCTGGATACGTTAAACGGACACACCGAAACACTCGATACGCCGCTCCATTCCATGCGTTGGCTAATTGATCTTGACGGCACCCCCCGCATCACCGAGACGGCAGAGGGGAAAATGCTGGCGGTGCACTATAACGACCCCGCGACCGGAAAATGGCGCAAACTGGCCGAGTTTGAAGCGCTCAGTGATAAAGGCTTAATTCCGATAAATTACGGGCCGGATAAGACTTTGTATGTCACCAGTAACAATGGCAAAGACAAGGAAGCGATCTATCGCTACGATCTGGAGCACAATCAACTGGTGCCTACTCCGGTCGTATCTTCCGACAGCTACGACATCAAGGGGAGATTACTCTTTGACCAGAAAAAGTTGCTGGGAGTCCGCTATAGCATCGATGCCGAAGTCACCCAGTGGTTTGACCGCAATCTGGCTGCGGCGCAAAAAGATGTAGACGCCCTGCTGCCCAACACCACCAATGACCTGCTGCCCAGTCAGCGCTCGGAAACAGCTTCACTCATAGTCAATGCGTACTCGGATGTGCAGCCGGGCACCTATTACATTTATAACATGAGCACCAAAAAGCTGACAAAGCTCGGCTCAACGCTCCCGGGGGTCAATCCTAAGCTCATGGCATTCAAGGATATGGTGCATTACAAAGCACGCGACGGCCTCGACATACCGGCTTATCTGACCCTGCCCACAGGCCCGGTCAAGAAAAATTTGCCCATGGTAGTGCTGGTGCACGGCGGACCGTGGGCGAGAGGCGGCGGCTGGTACTGGGACCCGCAGGCTCAATTTCTGGCCTCGCGCGGGTATGCAGTGCTGGAGCCTGAGTTTCGCGGCAGCACCGGGTTTGGCATGAAGCATTTCAAGGCAGGCTGGAAACAGTGGGGATTGGGCATGCAAAATGATGTTGCCGATGGTACCCGATGGGCAATAGGAGAAGGGATAGCCGATCCGAAACGGATTTGTATCGCGGGGGCCAGCTATGGCGGCTATGCCGCCCTGATGGGGCTCATCAACGATTCCGATTTGTATCGTTGCGGCTTCGAATGGGCCGGGGTAACGGACATCAGTTTGATGTATAACGTTAGCTGGAGCGATTCCTCAGATATTTACAAGGAATACGGGATGCCGATCTTGATAGGCGACCCTGAAAAAGACGCGGCCCAGTTCAAGGCGACTTCCCCTCTGGAACAGGCTGCACGTATCAAGCAACCGCTGCTGCTGGCATACGGCGGCTACGACGAACGGGTGCCGCTGGTGCATGGTGAAAAACTATACGATGCCGTCAAAGCCGGAAATCCCAATGTTGAATGGGTGGTTTATAAGGAAGAAGGGCACGGCTGGGCTTCGATCAAGAACCAGGTCGATTTTTGGGGGCGGGTCGAGAAGTTTCTTGCGCGGAATATCGGCACGCCATAAATCTGCCGGTGAATAAACCTGAAAAACTCAGACAGCCACAGAGATCACAGAGGAATCTGGCTAGGCAGGGATGGGCAGTTTTTTGCCCAACTCGCAAAACCAAAGGGTTGTTGACGCGTTGCAGTTCACCCAAAAGGTGAGGTACGGTAAATAGTGATTGCCGCGATTTTCTGCGTACTCTGTGGCTTGAATTGCGGTTTGTAGGATAAAGTTTTTAGGCCGAAGGCGGAAGCAGTTCCTCAGGCAGTACCTCCGCAAGAAATCCTCCCGACTGATGCTGCCATAACGCGGCATAAAGTCCGTTCTTGGCCAACAACTCGCTGTGCGAGCCTTGTTCGACGATTTTGCCCCGGTCAAGCACGATCAGTCTGTCCAGACGCGCAATGGTGGATAGCCGACATCACGCTATCGCGCAGCGACTGTGCGGTCTGCATGACACGGTTGGCGATGCGTCCGGCAAAATCTTTCTGGAAGAAGGGCCAGCTCTGCCGCACCACATGCCAATGGCTTTGCCAGCGCACCAGGCTGGTGGCGCCCGGAATCAGCGCGTTGTGGCGTATGGCAATGTCGGCGAATTGAAGCAAGGGGCGTCCGAGCAATACGACCAGCATCATGATAGTCAACGTTGAAGATTGGGCTGCCAGCGCAGCAGCGTGATCCTGCGCGGCCATCAGAGCCACTAACTGACCGATAAAAACGGGAATGCACATGTCCGCCATGGCAACTCCCAGGCTGGTGATGACCATGGTCAGGTAAGGCCAGGGCGTTTGTCCGATGAAGTGCCAATAGAAAGACAGCAGTCCGACGGGGGGCGTAACCGCTGCATGGGCCCGGGTACCTCGGATGAGCGATTCGAGAAATTTGAACATATGGCTTCCGACTGTTAGCTGATTACTTACCCGTTTATGGTATTCGCGCAAGTGTATTCGACATCCTTGCCCAGCGCCTTATTCAATTTGACAAGATTGCTCAACTGGTTAAACCGGTTTTGCGCCAGTGCCATTTCTGCGCTGCGTACCTTTAATTGGGCATCCAGCCATAATTGGACATTGATTGCACCGGCACGGTAGCGTACTTGCGTTAATGCTTCGGCTCTCCGGGCCTGTTCCAAAGACAAGCCGAGTTTTTCCGCTTCGGCGATATACTGCGCACGCGCAGAAAGCGCATCTTCCACTTCAGCCAATGCAGTGTATAGGTGTTGGCGGAAATTGCTTACGGCCTCGGCATACTGGTTCTCACTCACCTTGATGGTCAATTGTGTGGTATTCCACTGGATGAAGGGCAGGGTGAGCCCCGCTCCCAGCACTGTCACCGGATTTTGCAAAACCGTCGACAGCGAGGTACTGCTTAAACCATAACTTCCGTTCAGCGTGAACGCAGGGTAGAAGCCTGCCTTGGTCACGTCGACATTGGATAGCGACTCGCGCAGCCTAAGCTCGTCGGCATTCAGGTCGGGACGATGGCCCAGCAGGCTGGCCGGTAAATTCGCTTCCACGGGCGGAAGTGTTTCCTGCGACAGCAGCGAGCGTTCGGCGACCGCAGTTTCCGGCGGTTGATTGAACAGAATCGCCAGTGCATGCCTGTTCTGGGCACGTTGTTGAATCAGCTGTGTTTGATCGGCCTGCAATACGGAAAGATTCTGCTCCGCCTGCGCTACATCCAGTCCCGATGCGGCTCCGGCGGTATATTTAGCCCTAACCAGAATCAATGTTTTTTCCGCATCCGCCAAATTGCTCTCGCCGATGGCGATCTGCTGATTGTTCAACGCTACTTGCCAATACAAAGTCGCGGTCGTGCCGATCAGCGTCAGTGCGGCGGTCTGGCAATCGGCCAAAGTCGCCTTTGCTTCCCAGGCGGACGCGTCGCGCTGGCTGGCGAGCCTGCCCCACAAATCCAGCTCGTAACTCAGCGATCCCGTCACGTTGCTGCTGCGGGACGTACCGGGGATTCCTGAAACTTTCGTAGTGCTGGTGGTTGCCCCCAGGCTGACCGTCGGGGTTGTCGACGTGTCGCTTAACCCGGCTTGCAGACGGGCACGTTGCACGCGCAGGATGGCACTACCCAGCGTGTTGTTGCCGCGTAAAGACTCCTCTATCAGCGTGTCGAGTTGCGTATCATTGAAGCCTTGCCACCATGCTCGATGATCAGTTGGCGACGATGGCGCTGTCGTGGATGTACTCGCTATGCTCCATTGTATGGGCAATTTCAATTGCGGATTGATTGCTGCAGTGTGCGTTGCACATCCGGAAAATAGCAGGCAGGCTGTTACGCCAGCTGATACTACAGCGCCATACCTCGTCATTCCTGCGAAGGCAGGATTCCGGCCTTCGCAGGAATGACGGGCTAATGGATTATTCGGGTTACATATATTCATTGGATTAATCCCGCGCCAAAGCTTCAATCGGATCAAGACGGGATGCGTTACGTGCGGGCCAATAGCCGAACAGCACACCCAACACCGTCGAGGTGGAAAACGCCGCAATGATCGAAATAAGCGAAACCTCCATCGTAAAAAGGCTGGTAATCATACTGACCAACAGTCCGATTAAAAACGTCAGCGCAATACCGATTGCCCCCCCGATCAGGCACAGCGTGACCGCTTCAATCAGAAATTGATTTTGCACATCGCGCTGGCGCGCGCCCACCGCCATGCGTATGCCGATCTCGCGCGTGCGCTCGGTCACCGATACCAGCATGATGTTCATTACGCCCACCCCGCTCACTACCAGCGATATGGCTGCAACCAGGGAAAGCACCATAGTCACGATCAGGAGGAACTGGTTGAGACTTTGCATTTTGCTATCCGCATTGAAGGTGAAGAAATCTTTCTTGCCATGGCGTCTTTCCATCAATTGCTGCACCTGTTTTTCGGCCTCTTTTACGTCCCGGCCTTCGCGCACGATCACATTGATGCCATCCAGATGGAAACGATCCATCAAGTGGCTGCTGGCGGTCGTATACGGAATGAACGCCTGCAGCTCATTGCTTTCGTTAACCAGTCCTGTCGGCGGCCCAACCACCCCGACGACGGTACAAGGGATATTGCCCGCCAGGATGACTTGTCCCAGCGGGTCTTCACCCGCTTCGAATAATTTTTCCTGTATCCGATGATCGATCACAATGACTTTCGCGTGGGAGCGAATGTCGTCCCCGTTGAATTCGCGTCCTTTGATGAGTGGCATAGCGTAATTCTTCAGGCTGGTCGTGCCCCCCCATACTTTGGCCGACACATCGAAATGACTGTGGCGCAATCGGGTGATCGTGCTCATGTCGGGCCTTGTGCTCTCGACATCGGGCAGTTCGGCAAGCGCATCCATATCGTCGGGCATCATGCTGACAATATCCCCCGCCTTGTCATCGCCCCAGCCTTTGCCGCGAATGACCCAGATGGTATTGCCTGCAATCTCACGAATGTTCTTCAGCACGCTGCGTTGGGCACCCTGGCTTAACGCCACGATGCTCACCACCGCAGTGATGCCGATGATGATGCCGAGCATGGTGAGTGCGCTGCGCATGCGGTTGGCCACCATCGCATGCAGCGCCATTTTAAAAGCTTCGTGCATCTGGGTGAACATTGCCCATTTCCTGCCGTGGGGAATTGCCATGGGACGTTCGTTGGAAGCGAAAGCCGGATTTTGCGCATTGACTTGGCCGGTGTCGCGCACGATGCGGCCGTCGCTGATTTCGACGATACGATCCGCGTGAGCGGCGATCTGTGCATCATGGGTCACGATGATGATGGTGTGGCCCAGCCCGTGCAGTTCTTTCAGGATATTCATCACTTCGCGGCCGCTGGCATGATCCAGTGCGCCGCTGGGTTCATCCGCGAGAATAATCTCGCCGCCGTTCATCAGCGCGCGCGCGATGCTTACCCGTTGTTGCTGTCCTCCCGATAGCTGGTTGGGGCGGTGAGTCGCACGATCCGCCAGTCCCAGGCGCGTCAGCAAACTGGTAGCTCGCTGCAAGCGCGCATGTTTATCGTATCCGGCGTAAATGGCAGGAATCTCTATATTTCCCAGCGCGCTCAGATGGGGCAGTAAATGGTAGCGCTGGAAGATGAAACCGAAGCGATCACGCCGCAATTTTGCCAGCGCATTGCTGTCCATCGTGGAGATGTCCTGCCCGTCCACTCGGTAGCTGCCTGAAGTGGGTTTATCCAGACAACCCAGAATGTTCATCAACGTGGATTTACCCGAACCGGACGCCCCCATGATGGCGATCATCTCGCCAGCAGCAATGCTCAGACTGATGTTATCCAATGCGGTGATGGTTTCGCCACCCGACGGATAGGCGCGGGTGACGCCATGAAGTTCCAGCAAAGCCATCAGGATTTATCACCTGTTGCGGGTTTTTCCGGCTCCGCTTTGTCGCTCGTAATTACCTTGTCTCCCTCGGCCAGTCCTTCCTTGACTTGCGCATTGAGATGGTCGTTCAGAGTAATGCTGACTTTGCGTTGGCTGACCGTGCCATCCTGGTTGAGCACCCGCACCGCATAGCGACCTTCCTTGTCTTTCTCGCCCAGCGCCTGTACGGGGACGGTGAGGACATGCTTGGCTTCGTTCAAAATAAAGCTCACCAGCACCGTCATATCTGTCCACAAATCCCGCTTGTCATTGGGAACGTCAAACAAGGCATTGTAAAAAATCGCATTATTGACTTTTTCCGGGGTGGGCTGGATGGTGCGCAGCTTGCCGGAATGACGCGTTTCGGTATCACCCATGGTGGTGAAATACACCGATTGTCCGGGACGCAGGCGCACCACATCGGCCTCGGCCACCTGTGCTTTGACGGTCATGCTGTCGAGCCTGGCCAGAGACATGATGATCGGTGCCTGTTGTACCGCGATTAGTGTCTGCCCCTCCAGGGTAGCGATGTTCACCACATCGCCGTCGATGGGGGCGGTGATTCGCGTATAGCCCAGGCGGGTGCGTGCCGACGCCACGCCGATTTGCGTCTGGCGTATTTGCGCCGCGAGCGCGCGCATGTCCGCCTTCATCGTGCGCACCTTGGTATCGGCCTGCTCCGCATCAAATTTCGAGGCGGCATCGCTTTGCAGCATGGTGTTCTGCCGCATTAGTTCCCGCTCGGCCTGCTCCAGATCACTCTGCTTCGACTCTTGCTGGGCGGCTTGCTGTTCCAGCGTGGCTTCCAGATTCAACAGGTCGTTTTGGGCTAACGAAGGATCTATCGTCGCCAGCAGGTCACCCTTTTTGACAGCCTGCCCTAGCTTGACATGCAGTTTTTGCAACTGCCCGCTCACCTGTGCGCCGACATCCACCTTGCTTATCGGTTGCAGCCCCCCCGATGACACCACTTTCTCCTCCATATCGGCATATTTGATGGCGACTGTCTGGTAGACCGGAGGGGCAGGTTTCTTCCACCAGAAGAAAGCACCTGCGATTATCACAAGACATAGCAAACTCACCTGTCCCCGGCGTTTGCGGAAAACCGAAAAAGATATTTTCATAATAATTAAATTGTTACTTTGTAAACTTGTGTGAACCCTGGCGTCATAATCTAAAGTTGTCTGAGCTATCAGCTGGCGGGAGTCCAGACATAGCTGGCAATCGCCCCGGCAGGCAATGCGGCAGTGAAAGTCTGCCCTCCCTGGCGCACGCTGAAGCTGCGCGTTAACCCAGAGGCATTCGCCACGATCAGCACGAGCGAGCCGTCATCCGAGTTACGAAACGCGACACTTTCCAGTCCGTTGACGCCGGTGCTGGAGTCGATGCGCTGCGCACCGGGGCGAACGAATTTGCTTGCGTGTGCCAACGCGTAGTATTCCTCGTTGCGGGTCACGGCACCTGTGCCGGAATTGACGGTGACGACGCCCCGGCAGTTGCTGCATCCGCCCGTGTGCGGGCCATGGTTTTCGTCCAAAGCCATATTCCACAGCAATACCCCCTTGGCCCAGTCGCGTGTTCCGCCGATGATCAGCGTGCGCACGTTCCACAGCAAGTTGTCCGCCCACACCGGCGCCCAGTCACCACCGGAGCACTCGGTGATGTAGGTATCCTTGGTCGGGAACGCGGTATGCACCGTGTTCTGCGCGCTGACATCGCCCGCATAGCAGTGCCAGGCTACTCCGGACACATAAGGGGCGGCCACCGTGTCGGCCAATACGGTCTGCGGAGAACTCGGGTTGTCCCAGTTATGATCCCAATCCAGCAAACGTACCGCTTGGGCGCGTTGTGCCAGCAATGGCCCGAGCTGCTGCCCGATAAGGGTGGCGCGAGAAGCCGGGGCGAGCAACATGCCCGGATAATCGGTGGGCTCGTAGGCCGGTTCATTCTGCGCCGTCATGGCGTACAAAGGAACGCCCTCGGCTTGCATCGCATCGGCAAATTTTCCCAGATATTGCGCAAAAGCGGCATATGCCTGCGGCAACAAAGTGCCCTGGATAGACGGGTCGGTACTTTTGATCAGACTGCCATTGTTTTTCATCCAGGCCGGTGCGCTCCACGGGGATGCCATCACGCTGAGGCCGGGGTTGACGGCCAACGCACTCTTGACCACGGGCAATACCGCAGTTTGCATCGGGGCAATGGAAAAATTGGTCAAAGGGTAGTCGGTTTGCCCTGCGGGCACATCGTCCAGAGTGTACAAGCTTCGGGAAAAATCCGAGGCGCCGATAGTCAGTCGGGTAAAGCTCAACCCTATACCGGTTGCGCGTCCGAACAATTCATTCATCAGGGTGGTGCGCTGGGTGCTGCTCATGTCGTTCTGAATGACCCATGCAGATGCGTCGGTAATGGCGGCACCAAAGCCGACCATGGTCTGGTAGCGATTGGTCGCATCCACATCGATGTTGCTGGCAGCCGCTGCGGAACCTCCAAATGTCAGATCCGGCTCGCGGGATAATAATTTGCTCTGATCGGCACTCGTTACCCAGTTCTGCACCGTCGGGCCGTTGTTTGTTGTCCCGGTACCCGAGTTACTTCCGCCCGAACCTCCCCCGCATGAATCGATAATTCCCAAAGTCAAAACAAGAAATACAATTGGTACAATCCGATATTTCATGGTGGTGTCCTTCAAAATATAATGTATGGTCTGATGGAAATGTAAATTGCTTAAAAGTCGCAACAGTATCTTCAATGTTTGAAATCAAATGTATTCATCAGATCGCCAATGGCGGGGCGGTTCAAGGGTATGTATTTATTCGTTGTGTCATGCACCGGATTGGGCAAATTATCCCGGCTGCGGCTGGATAGTTTGGGCAAGTTCCAATTGTGCTCGATGAATTTCATGATGGACGCGTGATCATAGTAGGTGTGATCGACAAAGCCTTTTTTCGCATGAGGCGAGATGACCATAAGCGGCACACGCGGGCCGTCGCCGAAAAAATCTATGGCTTGAATGTAGCCCGAATCATAGTAGCCGCCGCTTTCGTCGAAGATGACAATAATCGCGGTTTTTTTCCATAGCGCGGAATTATTCCTGACCTTTTCCACCAGTCCGTGCAATAACTCATCAAAGCTGCTCTCCATAGCGTAGCCGGGATGCCCGGAAACGCTATCGTAGGGAGCAATGATCGACACGGCAGGAAATTCGGTTTCATTTTTCTGCGCGTCCACGTAAAACTGCTGCAAGTCCAGCAAGTTGGATTTGTCTGCCCCAAGCATGGTCGAGGAAAAATACAGCAGTGTGTCGCACATGGCGCAGTATTCGCTGTCCACGTTCTTACCGTCATTGCGTCCCCCGCTGTACCAGCGCCAGGTCACTTTGTTTGCAGTAAGCAGATCGCCGATTGTTGGAATAGTCTGGGGCGGTAAAATGAACTTATCCCCGCCCAACTCCTTGGCCGCGCCATCGGAAGAGTAGGGCGGGTTCATATTGTTAACCATGTAATAGGTGCCCGGCTCGCAATTTCCTTCATGAAACGCGCGATAGGGGAGCCGATTTAGCAAGTCGGCTATTCCTTTTACGCCCGGATTATTTGTATTGGCGCAATTAATGTAACTCCCCCCCTGATAGCCATCCTCGGTGTACCAATTGTTGGTATTGGGTTGGGCATCGGGATTTTCGATGAGCTTGGCGGGCGGAGCTGAGGGTTTCCCGTTGCGGGTAAAATAGGTCACATCCGCCGTCGTCAAGGCAAGGTAGTTTCCGGTTGTCCCGCCCATGATGAACTGATGGTAGTTGTCGCCGATCGCATATTCATCGGAGAGTTTTCGCAGATAAGGCGCATCTCCCGCAGCCATATTGAAGAACCCCATGGCTACCCCTCCCTGAAATGTTTGGCCGGGTTTAAACACTGATTTTCCATTGCTGGGCCCCGTACCCGCGGTTTCTGCAGTCCAGACAAATAAATCATTTTTACCGCCATCGACTTGTTGCCACATTTGGAAAAATCGATGTATGGGATCCCCTGTATGCGCACCATAACTGGCATATTTTGAAATTTGAAACGGTCCGTTTGGCAATTCGGCCGGGAAACGGGCATCCGGAATATCCTTGCGCTGACCAAAAGCATTGGAGGCATAAGGCGGAGGCAGCGAAACATACGAGCCTGCAACATGGGGTGTCGGTGAATATTCGTTTGAACTTCCGGCTATATGCTGTTCCGCCAGATGATAATTTTTACCCGGCATTCCGTCCGGGCGGACAATACGTTTTGACAATAAATTCGATATGGTCTGGCCACTTTTAGGCTGATAAGTGGCAAACAAATTATCAAACGAGCGGTTTTCACCCACAATCACGATAAGGTGTTCAATGGGAGTCGTGGCCGCAGGGGCGGGCGCAGCCATTGCCGGGGATAGTAAGATGAATAATGCCGCTAAAGTCAGCTTGAGTTGATGCATTATTTTCTCCAATGCGGACAAGCTGTACTGCCTGCAGCGCCGCTCCATTAAACTATCCGGCCAGACCGGGCTGTCATTTCGCACCGCGAAATCCGAAGTCTGCGTCCTGCACGCAAACGACGATTGCGGCTAGCGGAGGTGCAACAACCAAAGTCTTGCCAAATCTGCAGTTCCGTCATTGCCTTGTACGGATTTTAAAACTTCGGCGGCCTTGGCCTTGTTGTTGGCCTGAAGATAAGCGAGGCCAAGATGCAATTTCACATCTTCGGGCCGCTTGAGGCCCCCTTTGGCTATGCCTTGTTCGACCAAACCGATGCCTTTTTCGAACTCGCCAAAAGAAACATAGGAGTATCCATCGTTGGCGAGTGTATTGGCATCTCGCGCGGATTTCTTGTCGTTTTGCTTTAGCGCATTCCGGTCATCGTCGGCCTGGCGGATGGCCAGATCGCGCAGACGTTTATGGCGCGGAGCATCGCTGCCGCTGCCCAGCAGATTTTTTTCGTAGCCTTCTGTGACTATGTGTTTGGCTTCTGCCGGCAAACCTGCCTGAAGCGCCAATTGGGCGAATTCCATATATCCGGCGGTTTCCTTGAGGTTGTCCGTGGCATGTTGCAAACGAAACACGTCGAGCGCCAACCGATCCGAGAAACCGGGTTTACGCTGCAGACGGCTGATCAGGTCGGCCCAATATTCTTTCTTCGGGTAATGTGCGACCAGGCGTTCGAGAGTGCCGGTATATCCGCCGAAGTCTTTAAGTTTGAGTTGGCAGTTAGCCAGTAACTGCAGTCTGACTTCCGTTGGAATTCGATTGGCCCGTTCGTCATCGGCAAATTCAGCAGCCAATTCCTGGGAGGCTCCCGCGTAATCACCGGCAAGGTATTGCGACTGAATAAGAAGGGTGCGCATCTGCGGATTGGTGCCCCCCTCTTTCTGGTAGCGCTGAAGCCAATTGGTTGTGTGGGTGTAGTCCTTGGCCCGATAGTAGGTGCCAGCTATGGCCTCCATCATCTGCAATTGCTGGTCAGCGGGCAGCTTTCCCGAATTAATAACCGCCTCAAAGGACTTTGTTGCTGTCTCCGTGTCTCCGGCACCATCGGCTGCTGCTGCGCGCATGCGATCCAGAATGTAGTTTTCGTAAGGTGTGCGGTTGGGAATGCTTTCTGCCTCGTGAATTTTTGCCATCGCCTCCTTGTACTTGTGGCCTTTAAGAAGATCCTGTGCGGCCAATATTGGCTTGCCCACTTCGGGACGCAAGGTGTCGTCTGCTCTGGCCGTACCCAGGCAAACGGTAGTTGCGAGCAGCAGACTCGCGCAGACACAACAAATTTTTTTCATGCCGGTTTTCCTAATTGACAAATTGTTCGTTGCCGACGAGGCCAATCTTGGTAACCCCGAGGCGCTGGGCCGAGGCCATAACCATAGCTACCGACTTGTATGTGACGAGTTTGTTCGGACGCAGGTGGACTTCGGGCTGATCCGGTTGTGCGGCAACCTGTTTCAGGCGTTCTTCAAGCTGAATGCGGTCGGGTACAACTTCGCCGTTCCAAATGACCGTGCCGTCAAAATCAACATCAATCTGCACTACCACGGGCGGAGTCAGCGGCGGCGGCGGATTTCCGACCGGCATATTCAATTTCACCGCATGGGTCTGGATCGGTATGGTGATAATTTACATGATCAGCAGAACCAGCATCACATCGATCAACGGCGTGGTGTTGATATCCACTATTACATCGGGATCATCCGAGTCGTTCGTGCCTATATTCATGGCCATGGCTATTTCCTTTTTCAGTCCGCAATCGGGAAGCGGAGGTTTATCATTTTATCCCCGCGCCGGCGGCTCGGTGATGAAGCCAACCTTGACGATGCCTGCGCGCTGACAGGCGAAAACGACCTTGCCTATCATTTCGTATCGGGCGTTCAAATCGCCGCGAATATGTACTTCAGGCTGCGGGTTTTTGACTGACACGGTTTTCAGTCGTGCCACCAGCTCTTCAATGTCCTTGAGTTGCTGGGTATTCCAGAAAACATCCCCGTCACGATTGACAGACAGCAAAATATTTTCCGGTTTGGTGACCGTGACCACATTGGTCTCTTTGGGTAATTCGACCGGTATCGAGTGCGTGACGACGGGGATGGTGATCAGAAAAATGATCAACAGAACCAGCATCACGTCAACCAGAGGCGTAGTGTTGATGGCGGAAACGACTTCATCCTCGTCGCCACCTTCACCCGAGGCGAGGTTCATTGCCATGATCAGCCTGCCTTTCCGGATGCGCCCATCAACATGGCGTGAACATCCGCGCTAAAGGCACGCACTTTCCCCATGGCGACTTTGTTGCGGCGCACCAGCCAGTTGTACCCTAACACTGCAGGCACTGCCACCGCGAGGCCGATAGCGGTCATGATCAGTGCCTCGCCCACGGGGCCGGCCACTTTGTCGATGGAAGCCTGTCCCGCTATTCCGATGGCGGTCAATGCGTGGTAAATGCCCCACACCGTTCCGAACAGTCCGACAAACGGTGCGGTTGATCCTACGGTGGCGAGGAAGGCAAGTCCCTCCTGCAGGCTGCTTTGCACATTCTCGGATGCGCGCTGGATTTGCATCGTCGTCCAGGTATTATGATCTATTCTCTCGGCCAGTTTGCCGCCATGATGTTCGCTGGCCTGCAGCCCGGTCTCGGCAATAAAACGAAATGCGTTGCCGTCCTCCAGCGTTTTGATGCCGGCAGCGATCGAGTCGGCTTTCCAAAAACTGTCGGAAACTGCACTTGCCTGGCGGAATAGTTTGAACTGCTCGAACAGCTTGGTGATGATGATGTACCAGCTGCCCATCGACATTATCACGAGGATCATCAGCGTTCCTTTTGCGACAAAGTCGCCTGTCATCCACAGCGCATCCAGCCCGTATGGGTTGGTCACTTTTTCAGTGGCAACCGGGGCCGCGGCAACGGAGGCCTCGATCTTTGCCGGTTCGGCCGCCTGATCGGCTGCCAATGCTGACGGCGATGCCGTCAGCAGCCAGATCGTGGGCGCTAATGCAATAATGAGTGCTGCTAACAAGGTGGTCAGGCGTTTTACGATAGACATGAGTTCTCCTTAAGTTCGATTAAAAAATTATTGCAAGCGCCACGTATATTTGATGGGAGCCCAGGACTGCTCGGGTTTTCCATCTACTGTACCCGGCTTGAAAACGCAGCTGCCCAGCGCATCTCTTGCGGCCCGGTCTAGCCGGGGGAATCCGCTGGAAGATTCAATTTTGCTGTCGATGACACGACCATCCACGTCAATGAGGAAACGCAGCAGAACCGTGCCGGTTTCTTCATTGCGACGTGAAGCTGATGGATATTCCGGTTCCTCGCAAGCGTGCTTGGCATCAATTACCGGAGCCGTACGCTGAACTTGCCTGACCACCGGGGAGGGGGGAGTCGGGACGAACGGCGCGGGCACCGCCACCTTGGTTGTTACCTGTATGGTATTAACCACGGGCGGCGGGACGGCAATATTGACCTCCGGCGGAGGAATAAAGGGCGGCGGCGGCGCGGCAAACTTCGGCGGCGGAGGTGGAGGTGTATCCGGGGGGGGCGGTTTTTTAAATTCCTGGATAAGTTTGGTTTCCAGCGGTGCCTTCACTACTTCCACCACTTTTTGCGCGAGCCCCGTCACCAGCGCCCACACCACAAAGATGTGAAAAGCGATGACGAAGGAAATCCCGACCACATGTTTTCCGGGATTCCTTTGTTGTTGTGCAAAATCCATTTTTACTTTCTCCTTTATGGCAATTCAGGCCGGGTAATTCCTGACTTTTTTGCGCCTACATTCATGTGCAGACTCGCGTCCCTGATTTAATATCAGGTTAGTGTCGGAACGATTCAACGGGACTTTGTGAAACACCGCATCGCATGGTGAGCTCAACGACTTTTCCTCCCCGCTTTCCGCTGAACCGCTCGGAATCAACACTGTCAACAACGGTAAACCCGAGTCGTTCAAATACAAGGGAGTTAACGGTTTCCGCAATTGTCTTTAATTCCATTGCGGCAAGCCCTGATTTGCACGCTATGGCGTGCAGATGGGAGAGCAGCGCTTTTGCCACGCCCTGTTTGCGTGCCACGGGATGTACTGCCAGTCCTTGTATCAGCAGTACATCGCCTTGGGGTATGAACTCCACAATGCCCTGAACATCGCCTTCCGAGTCGCAGGCTACATATTTCAGAAATGTCGGCGCTGGGGAATTCCCCGCTTCATTACTTTCATTTGGCACATACACGCGCCTTAATTCCTGCGTTGCAACCCCGGTGATGTGACGTACGGCTTCCGAGTCATCCGGCTGAAAACCGCGGATAACAATCGGGTACCTGATTTCCCCGATAAATTGCCGATACCAGAGCGCACTGCGTTTGAGTGTTCTGGTTTGGGTGTCATAGTCAACACGGACTATTCCGAAGCGCTTTTGGTAACCTGAAGCCCACTCGAAATTATCAAAGAGACTCCAGACAAAATAGCCGTTTACTTTTACACCGGCCTGGATGGCGGCTGCCACCGCTGTGATGTGGGATTCGATGTATTGGCGCCGGTCCTCGTCTTCAACTTTGTTGTCCGTGACGACATCCTGAAAGGCCGCACCATTTTCAGTGATGTAAATTTTGGGCAGAGTATATTCGCGATTTAGGCGTAGCAATAATTCTGTCAGCCCTGCCGGATAAATTTCCCATCCCATGTCCGTAACCGGTACTCCGCGCGATTCAGGCGAAACGGGGGCCGCGTCGCTGACGACGCTTCGGGTGTAGTAATTAACGCCGATAAAGTCGATCGGTTGCCCTATGATTTCCATGTCGCCGGGGTGAACGTCGGGTGCATCCCGTCCCGGGTGCGTCAACACGTCTTCCGGATATTCCTTTTTGCACAAAGCATCCATGTACCATCGTAGCGACAGGCCATCTTCCAGACGCGCTCTGGCGATATCCGCGCGACTGTTGGTCAGAGGGAAGGTCGGTGACAGGTTCAATACCATGCCCACTTCAGCCGATGTTCCGCTCTCCCGTATTGCCGTGGTAGCCAGACCATGACTTAGCAGCAGATGATGGGAAACCTGGATAGCAACAGCCGGGTTCTTGATGCCGGGGGCAAAAATGCCCTGTTCATGTCCTAGCACGGCAGTTACCCACGGTTCGTTGTGGGTGGCGAAAGCAACAGCCCGGTCGCCGAATCGCTGTGCCATGGCCGCGGCGTACTCCATGAACCGGTAAGCTGTTTCACGGGATTGCCAGCCGCCGTATTTTATTTGCAGTGCCTGGGGTAAATCCCAGTGATAGAGGGTAACAAAGGGGCGCACCCCCCGTTCCAGCAAACCGTTAATGAGGCGATCATAGAACTCCATGCCCTGTTCGTTCAGCTTGCCTTCCCCGCTCGGCTGCACACGTGGCCACGATATAGAGAAGCGGTAAGCATCGAGTCCGAGTCGGGCAATCAGATTAAGATCGGAATTGAGCCGATGGTAGTGGTTGCAGGCGATGTTGCCGTTGGAGCCGTCGGCAATGTTGCCGGGATGACGGCAGAATTCGTCCCATATTGAAGGACCTTTGCCATGACTGTCCCAGCTGCCCTCAATCTGAAATGCGCTGGTTGCAGCTCCCCAGATAAAATCTACCGGGAACAGCCCGGACAGAAAGGCGGCTTTCTGTCCGGGGAATTCTCCGATAGCTCGCGAATTGCCGCCAAGTGCTGATGAGTGATTATTCATTTTGACTGGGATTAAGTATAAGCCGCAAGCTATCTGTGCCGGGCTCGGCGGGTTGATTCACGCACGATTAATTCAACCGGCGGCAGGGAAATTCGCGGCCGTTTTCCATCGATCATCTGAAGAACGGCAGAGGCCGAGCATTGTCCGAGAGAAAGCACGGACTGGCTTATTGTAGTCAACGGCGGCAACATGTATGAAGAAGCGGACAGGTCGTCAAACCCGACCACGGAAACATCCTCCGGGATACGCAGCCCACGCCTTGATAGCCCGAGGTATACCCCATGTGCCATTTGATCGTTGGCACAAAACAAGGCTGTAAATTTTGCTCCGGAATCGAGCAAATAATTGACCGCCCGCACCCCCCCCTCCTCGCGGAAATCGCCCTCCGCAATCAATCGCGGATCGAATGGAATATTGCTCTCGGCTAACGCCTGTTTATATCCTCCAAGACGTTCAAGCGCATCACTGTGGTCGGGGGGGCCGCCGATGAACGCTATCTTGCGATGTCCCAGGCCGGTTAAGTGCCGCGTTGCAAGCACAGCACCTTCGTGATCATCCACTTTCAGGCTGAAAAGACCGGTACCTTTCAGACGTCGACCGGTTACAACAATGGGCAATTGTTTGGCATAGGCTGTCAGGTCTTTGTTGTGCAGGCGTCCGGCAAAGAAAATGATTCCGTCAACGCGGCGGGCAATGAGTTGGGAGAGGCAGCGCGCTTCGTCCAGTTCGTTCCAGTTCCCGCTCATGAATAAAGGCGCGTATCCCTGTTCCTGAAGGAATGTTTCGATTCCGCGGAGACCTTCGCCATAATAGGGACTGTCGATTGCCTGGGTTACAACTCCTATTGTCATTGAGCGTCCCGTTGCCAGGCCGCGTGCGGCAGGGTTGGGCAAGAAGTTCAGTTTGACAATAGCCTGTTCGACTGCGCTGCGCCGCGCACCGCTGACAGTGGCTGTGCCATTGATGAATCGGGATACGGTGCTGGGTGAAACGCCGGCCTCTTCGGCAACCATTTCAAGCGTTGTGACAACGGGCCGTCTATTCTTGCGAGAGGCGGGTTTCTTGTTGGGCGGGAATTTTGGAATCGCTGCCATGGGTAGTAACAGGTCTTATGCGGTAACGGAATCTGCGTAATGACATTTCATTCCGCCGCAGCAACAATTTCCGGCCGGCAGCGTGCATTGATATTTCGCCTTCACGATCCCCTCCCTTTTAAATACGCTGCCTGCAATTGTTATTTGCTTAAATGAATGCGCATTCTGAAAGCGCTTGCATAATTGGATTGTGAGCTTTGATCTGGAGAATGTCAAACATGCTTTGTAAGTGTTGATTGAATATTAACTTGGCGGGAACGCTGAATAAGTAGTTATAATTCGCAACTATGAATTTAACCGATACATATCCCCGTCTGGTCGGCGACGTCGGCGGCACCAACGCCCGCTTTGCGGTGCAGTTATCACCGGGTTCCGTAATTTCCAGCCCGCATTCCCTGTGCTGCAGCGAATTTGCGGGGCCGGATGCGGCCGTCCGGCATTATCTTGAATTAGCCGGACTACCGCAGCCGCGTTGGGCCGCATTGGCTTTCGCCTTGCCGATTTCGGGCGATATTCTCTCCATGACGAATAATGGCTGGACATTTTCAGTGCGTGAATTACGCGAAAATATCGGCGTGTCCCATCTCCGCATGCTGAATGATTTTACCGCGTTGGCTCTGGCACTTCCCTCCCTTTCCCCCGCCGAACTGGTTCAGATCGGTGCCGGCCAAGCCGAAACCGGGAAAGCAATCGGGTTAATCGGCCCCGGTACCGGACTGGGTGTGTCAGGACTTATTCCCTGCCCCCAGGGCTATTCGGCCATTGAAGGAGAGGGCGGACATGTGACTCTGCCCGCGTTTAATGCCCGCGAGGCGGGACTTATAGCCCTGGCACAGAAAAAATTCCCCCATATCTCGGCCGAAAGACTGCTTTCCGGCCCCGGTTTATCTTTACTTTATGAAATTATCGCCGAATCCAATGGTATTCCGGCTGAAATATTACAGCCGGATGAAATTAGTCAACGCGGCGTGACAGGGAGTTGCCCCCTCTGCAGAGAAACGCTCGACACTTTCTGTGCGATGCTGGGAACGGTGGCTGCCGATCTTGCTTTGACTCTGGGTGCCCGCGGGGGGGTGTATATTGGCGGGGGTATTATTCCAAAGCTGGGCGAGTACTTTGGCGCATCGCCTTTCCGCAAGCGTTTTGAAGAAAAGGGCCGGTTTGGCACCTATCTAACCAATATTCCGACATGGGTAATAACGGCTCCCTGGCCCGGCTTGACGGGGGCCGTCAATTCGTTGAACGATGATGCCAGACAAGTGAATGGCTAAGAAATTTTCTCCTTAAGACGGTCACCGCTGAACGCGGCGACAAATCCGCGCTGCAAGGGGCTGTCGTCCCGGGACATCACACATAGTTCCATTTGTTTCGAAAAATAGCCCGCTAATTCCTGAAATTATTCCGCTCATACCACAGTCATAAATCTGTCATACGGCCTTGGGCTTAGGCGGGCGATTTGCTAGAGTTCTCTCCCGAACGAAGTAAACGGGGATTTTATCGAACCTTCCGTAATTAATGACGGACTGGATTCCGGCCTCCGCCGGATAACCAGCCGCTTGCCCCGCACTTTGGGACTTGGCGGAGTGGCTGGCAGTTTCATCAATGACGGAGATGCAGGTTTCTAAAGTTGTCGACAATTATGGAAGACTCATTAGTATTGTGGAGGTTGCTATGAGCAATTTGACGGAGATTGAAAAATTCTGGATGCCACTCTGCAGTGAAACTCTTTTAGAGATTCCAACTGACCATCCTTTGCTGTGTATGGTTCATAAGCGCACCCGGGAGCGTGCCTATTTCGACATAAAAATGGATCGTCTGCTCTCTCAGCAGGAAGCGCAGGATAGGCTGGACGGGTATGTCCAGATTTTCTGAAAGGACTACAGGCAGGCGGAAGGGCTGCAACCGGCAAGTTATTTGAGGCAGTACATCTTGCTGGGGGTTTCCGGGGAATTGTATTTGAGCATGACGCTGAAAGAAGGGGAAGACCACCTCTCCGGATCGCGTGTAATTTGGTAGGGAACACCGGTGATGTTCAGGATGTTTTTTCGCAAGACATCGGGAGGGTCGGCAAATATGGCCCCAATAAATACGGAGGTCGTGCTTTCCTGATTAATAAAAATGGAATCCAGTTTGGTGCCAAACAGGGTGCCCGACACTTTCCACCAATAGGCGCCGCCTTCAATTTTGCCGGGTGGCCCGAAATAGGTATTCATGTATCGGGTGAAGTAATGACTGTCTATTTGGTCGTGGCATAAAAGTGCCGGGCCAATAGTGCCTGAGAAATGACCGGGCACAGCAGGAGCAGCAAAGCTTCCCAGCATGCCCGCGCAAAACAGCACGGATGTTTGAAAAACTTTTAAAAATTGAGACACCCGGCCACCGCCTATGAATTTTCCGGTACGCAGAATCTTCCCGGACATTGAACATTTATTATTGCCTAATGCACTTGTTATGCTGCATCATGCGTTACTCCGACAAAATGTGCTGTCGGCGTGCGGTGCATGGCACGGTCACAACGGCGACAGGAACACGCTCTCGCGCAGTTTTTTTAACTGGTCACGCAATTCGGCGGCACGCTCGAACTCCAGATTTTTTGCCGCCTGCAGCATGTCCTTCTCAAGTCGCTTGATCTCTTTGGACACCTCTTTTTCGCTCATTGCCAGATATTTGGCCTGGGCCTGCGCAGCCTTCAGTGATTTGCGCTCGGACTCCATATCATAGGTGCCCTCGATGATATCTTTGATGCGCTTGACCACCCCAAGCGGGGTAATGCCGTGCGCTTCATTGTGTGCCTGTTGCTTGTGCCTTCTGCGCCCGGTTTCATCCATCGCGCGCCGCATCGAGTCGGTAATCTTGTCCGCATACAACAGGGCCTTGCCGTTAATGTGCCGGGCCGCCCGTCCCATGGTCTGTATCAGCGAGCGCTCCGAGCGCAGAAAGCCTTCCTTGTCCGCATCGAGGATGGCCACAAGCGACACTTCCGGGATATCCAGTCCCTCGCGCAGCAGGTTGATTCCCACCAGTACATCAAACATGCCCAAACGCAGATCGCGGATGATTTCAACACGCTCCACCGTTTCTATATCGGAGTGCAGGTAGCGAACCTTGATACCGTGCTCTGAAAAATAGTCGGTCAGGTCTTCCGCCATGCGTTTGGTCAGCGTGGTCACCAGCACGCGTTCGCCGAGTTTGACGCGCAAAGTTACCTCGGACATCAGGTCGTCCACCTGATGGGTGGCGGGGCGAACTTCGATAACCGGATCAATCAGTCCGGTGGGGCGGACAACCTGTTCCACCACTTGTCCGGCATGTTCGGCTTCATAAACCGAAGGCGTTGCGGAAATGAATATGCTCTGGCGCATGATTTTTTCGAATTCATCAAAGCGCAACGGGCGATTATCCAGCGCGGAAGGCAGGCGAAATCCGTAGTTGACCAGATTTTCCTTGCGCGCGCGGTCACCCTTGTACATGCCGCCGATTTGCGGGATGGTGACGTGGCTTTCGTCGATGAACATCAGTGCGTCCGGCGGCAGGTAGTCGATCAGTGTGGGAGGGGCAGCGCCTTCCGGGCGCCCGGACAAATGGCGCGAGTAGTTTTCGATACCCTTGCAGAAGCCGATTTCGTTGAGCATTTCCAGATCGTGCCGGGTACGCTGCTCGATGCGTTGCGCTTCCACCAGTTTATTTTCCCGTTGGAAAAACTTGATGCGCTCAGCCAGTTCCACTTTGATGGTTTCGATGGCGTCCAGTGTGGTGCTGCGCGGGGTGACGTAATGGCTGGACGGATAAACCGTGTAGCGAGGAACCCGGGTGAGGATATGCCCGGTGAGCGGATCAAACAGCGACAGAGACTCCACTTCATCGTCAAACATCGTCAGGCGCAGTGCGTGCTCACTGTTTTCAGCGGGAAAGATGTCGATCACGTCACCGCGCACACGGAAGTTGCCGCGCTGAAAATCCACGTCGTTGCGTTCATACTGCATCTCGGTAAGACGCTTGATCGCATCCTGTCGCACAATTTTCTCGCTTTCGCGCAAATGCAGAATCATGCCGTGGTAATCCACCGGATCGCCGATGCCGTAGATCGCGGAGACGGTAGCCACGATGATTACATCCTGCCGTTCCAGCAGGGATTTTGTGGCCGATAAGCGCATTTGCTCGATCTGATCGTTGATGCTGGAATCTTTCTCGATATACACATCGCGCGACGGGACATAAGCCTCGGGCTGGTAATAGTCGTAGTAAGAAACGAAATATTCCACCGCATTATCCGGAAAGAAATCGCGCAGTTCGGAATACAACTGAGCTGCCAGTGTCTTGTTGGGCGCCATGACCATCGCGGGGCGTCCCTGTTGCGCGATGACGTTTGCCATAGTGAAGGTCTTGCCCGAGCCGGTCACGCCCAGCAGGGTTTGAAATGCCAGCCCGTCGTTGATCCCCTCCACCAGTTGAGCGATGGCAGTGGGTTGATCGCCCGCCGGCTCGAACGGCTGGTGCAGGCGGTAGGGACTGTCGGGGAAGGTTATGATGTTCATGGTTAACTTGAAACTCGCGTAGCGATTCAGATAGAGATAATTGCCCCTCTTGTTTGCTCCCTCTCCCGTTTGCGGGAGAGGATTGAAGCGAGGGGATTCCAGTACGCATGCCCACCGGGGGGCGGGCGGAAGTATTGTACTGGGAAAGGGACGTTTGCCAAATGGGGGGGATTAAATCCTTAGGAAATCTTGCCCAGAAAATCCTGTTTGCCAATTTCCACGCCATTGTGTCGCAGTATCGCGTAGGCGGTTGTGGTGTGAAAGTAGATGTTGGGGAGCACGTATTCCAGCAGGTAAGGCAGGCCCTTGAACGTGAGTGTTCTGTCGCGCATGGGCAGCGTAATGGTCTTATCCTCGGAGCCGTCTATTTGCTCGGGTTTGAACGTTTCAAGAAATGCGATCGTTTTGTCTATGCGCGCCACGAGTTCTTCGAAGCTGGTTTCGTTGTCTTCATACTTCGGCGGTTCTATCCCCGCAAGGCGTGAAGCCGCACCCTTGGCGTTGTCGGTTGCAATCTGGACTTGGCGCGAGAGCGGAAACATATCCGGGTAGAGGCGCGCGTTGAGCAGCACAGATGGGGTAATTTTCCTGGCTTCGGCATGTGCGGCGGCCTTTTCGAGAATGGCTTTCAAATTTGCCAATGTACGAAGAAAAATTGTAACTGATGCCGGATACATGGAAATTGACATGCTGGTTTCTCCTGTAAATATTGTTTCAGATTATTTCACATTCATGCCGGATTGTCGCACATCTGCAGTAGGCATTCCAAACTAACGCCACCGGCCTGCGGCAGCAAGCGTAAGGCCAATCCCATTAGCAGGGTTCCTGCAGCTGCGGCCAGCCCGCATCGATTTTTTGAGCCAATGGAATCGGGGCAAAAGCCGGTTTGAAAGAAGAAAGCCAATTATTCGGATTCAAGAAACGCTCACCGCTTAAGATGCGCGCAAAATATATCAAGAGTCAGGAGGGATTGTGCCTATTTTCAAGAGCGGGGTAGTTGCAGGTTCAACGATTTTCGTTTGACAACTTCATTGCGTATTTGCGCATATTGCCCGCGAATTTCATGCTCGATAAAATTTTTTCCCACCACGGGGGGAAGCCAGGTTCCCGGGATGGATTCGGAATGGTAGACGACTCTTGTTTGTTCGCCTTCATCCTGCAAACGGGTCACGCCATCCAGTTTGCGCATGTTTCCGCTGATCAGATGGGACTGGATTTGGTTGTATGCGGCCAGGCGTATTTCACGCATTGAGTTGAAGTCGAAACTCAGCGGGCCGAAGTGGGCAGAGCCGCGCTGGGAAACGATCATAGTACCGTTTAAAACGCTGGCGATTTTGCTTTCCGTCAGGTTGGTGACAAAGTCGGCCATATGATCGAAATCGGTTAATACCGCCCATACCTGTTGTCGCGCGGCGGGAACAAGCATGTTGAGATCAACGGTTACGATGTCGCCGCTCACTTGTACGGATACGTCGATATCATTGTCCGGCGGGGGATTGGCATAGGATGCGGTTGCAAACAAAGACGTCAATACTAGCAGCCAATAAGTAAAGACTTGGATCGGCAAATTAGACGGCATGTCTGTGCAGCGAAAGATCAGCGCGGATTTCTCAACGCGATCATCACCGCCCAGGTACCGAGGAGCAGGTACCAAATCAGCGACCATTCTGGGATGCCGAGCGTCAGGAAAGTCCACCCCTTTTCTGCGCACTCACCCGAGCCATGCATGAGTTCTTTCAGAACATCGGACAGCGGGAAATTATCCAGCATATAGTCCAGACCGGGACCGCAGGCGGGTACTTCATCTTTGGGCAAATGTTGTATCCAGATATGGCGGCTGGCCACCCCCACTCCGCCTAAAGCGCACAGTGAGATCAATGCGGCATAAATTTTTGCGCCGGTGCGGGCGGGATTGTGCAGGGCAGCCAGGACGAAAACCGCCAGCATGAAGATGAAAATGAAGCGCTGAATCATGCACAGTGGGCACGGTTCCTTATGAAGCACGTATTGCAGATATAGCGCCGCACCAAAAAGACCGCCGATGACCAGAGCCCCGGCAAGGTATAGCCAACGTTTGGAAAGAGTGTGCCACAGATGCATTATTTTATTCATTGGGTTCCCCGGAAATGAAATTGGTCAAATGGCACACAGCGAACAAGACGTTATGAATTTACTCCGATTCATCTATCCAGGCCATCTGGATGGCCTCCAGAACCTTTTCGCCGCCATGCATATGATCATCATCGAAGTCTTCCAGTTCCAGAATCCAGTTGTGCAAATCGGTAAAACGCACTGTTTTCGGATCAATTTCCGGATGGGCTTCCGAAAGTTCAACCGCAATAAGATTTACATCAGTCCATTTCATTTCATTATTCCTTGACCATGTTGATCGTGTATTTGGGGATTTCAACGACCAGATCCTTGTCGCTAATGACGGCCTGACAACTCAGCCGCGACGTGGGTTCGACTCCCCATGCCTTGTCCAGCATATCCTCTTCCAGATCATCGGCTGTCGCCAGTGAGCCGAAGCCTTCGCGAATGACAACGTGGCATGTGGTGCAGGCACAGGATTTTTCGCAGGCATGCTCAATATCGATGCCGTTTTCAAGCAATACTTCGATCAGTACCGTTCCGCTGTCGGCCTGTAACACTTTGCCTTGCGGACACAACTCAACATGGGGCAGCACGATAATTTGCGGCATTTCAAACCTCTTCCAAATCTGTTATCTTTCGACCGCCCAGGGCATGGGATACGCTTTTGTCCATGCGTGCCTGCGCGAATGTGACCGTGGCATCATTCAGGCCGGTAATGGCCCGCTTGATGGCGAGATGGTTGCCAGTTTGCAGGATTGCGCGCAACTCGTCCATGGCGCTGCGTATGTGTCCCAGTTCGGATGGGCTGAGCAAAGCCTCCCCATCCTGATCCAGCGCATTTTCAACAGCCTCGATCAATTGCTCCCCCTCGACTTGCTGTTCGCGCAATGCACGGGCCACCATGTCGTCCTGTGCATGTTGATTGGATTCCTGCAACATGCGCGTGATTTCCGCATCGCTCAACCCGTACGAGGGTTTGACCGTAATATGTGCCTGCACGCCGCTACCCGTTTCATAAGCGGAGACATTCAGCAGTCCGTCCGCGTCAACTTGAAAGGTAATCCGGATGCGTGCCGCACCCGCAACCATGGGCGGAATGCCGCGAAGTTCAAACTTCGCCAGCGAGCGGCAGTCGCTTACCAATTCACGTTCACCCTGCAATACGTGGATGCTCATGGCCGTCTGACCGTCCTTGAACGTGGTGAATTCCTGCGCCCGTGCGCTCGGGATGGTGCTATTGCGGGGGATAATTTTTTCGGTAAGGCCGCCCATGGTTTCAATGCCCAGAGAGAGCGGGATTACGTCGAGCAGCAGCCAGTCATCGGCGCTGCGGTTGCCCGCCAGCACATTGGCCTGTATTGCCGCACCCAGTGCGACAACCTTGTCCGGGTCCAGATTGGTCAGCGGAGTCTGTTTGAAGAATTCCGCAACGGCGTGCTGAACCTGAGGCATCCGGGTTGAGCCGCCCACCATTACCACGCCTTTGATATCTTCCACTTTCAGTCCCGCATCACGCAAAGCGCGGCGTACCGACTGCAGAGTATTCGCCACCAGATTTTGCGACATGACATGAAAGTCATGCTGAGTCAGCGTGGAATTAATCGTTTCGCCGCCGGTGAGGATGGCGGTGAACGTGGTTTCAACATTCTTGGTGAGGTCTTCCTTTCCGCTGCGCGCGCGCGTCAGCAGCTGGCGTGTGTCCTGGGCATTCAGCGCGGAGAGGTTGTTTTTTTCCAGCAACCAGCAATAGATGCGATGATCGAAATCGTCACCGCCCAATGCCGAATTGCCATTGGTGGCAAGCACCTCGAACACGCCCTTGGAAAGCTTGAGTATGGAAATGTCAAAGGTTCCGCCGCCCAGATCGTAAACCGCATAAACGCCTTCAGAGGCGTTGTCCAGCCCGTAGGCAATTGCGGCGGCGGTCGGTTCGTTCAGCAGGCGCAGAACGTTCAATCCAGCCAGTTTTGCCGCATCCTTGGTGGCTTGGCGCTGGGCGTCGTCAAAATAGGCCGGTACCGTGATAACCGCCCCCACCAGTTCGCCGCCGAGCGCCTCCTCCGCCCGCGAGCGCAACACTTTGAGAATTTCCGCTGAAACTTCAACAGGACTCTTGACCCCGGCCACGGTACGCAGCTGCAACATTCCGGTCGATTTTCCCTGTCCGTGGGAAGGGCTTTCCACGAACCGGTAGGGTAGACCCACGGTGTCGCCGATGTCATTTAACCCTCGCCCCATAAAGCGTTTGGCCGAAATGATGGTGTTTACCGGATCCTCGCTTTGCATCTTTTGCGCTGCCGTTCCCACCTGAACCGTCCCGTCGGAAAGGTAGCGCACTACTGAGGGAAGCAAGGAGCGCCCGTCGCTGTCATTCAACACCACGCTGATGCCGTTGCGTACGGTTGCAACCAGTGAGTTGGTTGTGCCGAGATCGATGCCTACGGCGAGGCGGTGCTGGTGGGGGGCGGCGCTCAGGCCGGGTTCGGAAATTTGTAAGAGTGCCATTTAATCGTTAGTTACGTGTCTCTGGTAATTGATTGCAGGTGTTAACGGGAGTCTAACGACTTCCGTCCGGCAACTGCCTCTTAAGAATCTATTTCATCATAAGCGGATGCAATTTCTTCCGCGAGTTTTTCCATGAATTTAAGTTTGCGCACGCCTTCTGCAGCGGCGGCATAACTATGTTCATGGTCAATTTTAACCGCAAGTGATTCCTGCAAATATTGTACTTCCTGCTGCAAACGGGATTCCAGTTTTTCCAGTTGGCCAATATCGCCGGATTGTTGCGCGGCTTCAACAGCCTCACGCCACTCCATTTGCGCCATCAGGAAATCTACCGGCATTGCCGTATTGGTTTCTTCCTGTGTGTCGACCCCGTGCAGCGAAAGCAGGTAACGTGCGCGCGAAATGGGGCGACGCAGGGTCTGATACGCTTCGTTTACCCGCGTGGCCCATTGCATGGACAAACGGCGTTCGGATTCGGGCAGGTGGGCGAATTTGTCCGGATGAACCCGCGTTTGCAGCGCGTGATATTGCAGATCCAGCTGTGCATTGTCCAGCAGATAGCATTCGGACAAACCGAACAACCGGAAGAAATTCTGCTGGAAATCGACGTTTAAAGATTGCATCAAACCTTGAAACTCTCACCACAACCGCACAGATCTTTGACGTTGGGGTTGTTAAATTTGAACCCCTCATTCAGACCTTCGCGCGTGTAATCCAGTTCCATTCCGTCAAGGTAAGGCAAACTCTGGGGATCAACCAGTACGGTCACGCCGCTGCTGACAAATTGAAGATCATTCTCTCCGGCCTGGTCGGCAAATTCAAGTTTATAGGCCATACCCGAGCAACCGCTGGTGCGCACCCCGAGACGCAGGCCGACGCCTTTGCCGCGCTTTTCAAGGAAATTGTGCACGTGTTTTGCCGCGCGTTCTGTCAGCGTTATCGACATGGCGTTACTCCTTGCAACTTTCACCGCAAGCGCGCGCTTCCATCATTGCGCTGTGTTTGCTCTTGTAATCATGGACAGCAGCCTTGATGGCATCTTCCGCCAGGATCGAACAGTGAATCTTGACCGGCGGCAAAGCCAATTCCTCCGCGATCTGCGTGTTCTTGATTGCCAGCGCCTGATCCACGGTTTTGCCCTTGACCCACTCGGTCACCAGCGAACTGGAGGCGATGGCCGAACCGCAACCGTAAGTCTTGAATTTGGCATCTTCAATCACGCCCTGCTCATTTACCTTGATCTGCAACTTCATCACATCGCCGCACGCGGGCGCGCCCACCATGCCCGTCCCCACCTGCGAGTCGTCCTTGTCCATCGAACCGACATTGCGCGGATGTTCGTAGTGATCCAATACTTTTTCGCCATAAGCCATTTTGATGCTCCTTTCAGTAGCGGTAATAAGTGCATGGTAATGGGTGACAGGTTTTATCAATCACCCATTACTGGTCACACGTCACCGTCTTCTAATGTGCCGCCCATTCAATGGTGCTAATGTCCACGCCGTCCTTGTACATTTCCCACAAGGGGGACAGTTCGCGCAGTTTGCCGATTTTCTCTTTCATCAGCGTTACCACAAAATCCACTTCTTCCTCCGTGGTAAAACGACCCACGCTGAAGCGTATGGAACTGTGCGCCAATTCGTCGCTGCGTCCCAAAGCACGCAGCACATAAGACGGTTCCAGACTTGCCGATGTACAGGCAGAGCCGCTGGATACGGCGATGTCCTTCACCGCCATAATCATCGATTCGCCTTCCACGTAGTTGAAGCTGACGTTGAGATTGTGCGGAACGCGCTGCTCCAGATGGCCGTTAAGATGGACCTCTTCCATGTCGGACAGCCCCTGCCACAAGCGGTCGCGCAGCATGCGGACGCGTTCATTTTCAGTGGCCATTTCTTCGCGGGCAATGCGGAATGCCTCACCCATACCGACGATTTGATGGGTGGGCAGGGTACCCGAACGCATGCCGCGCTCGTGCCCGCCGCCGTGCATCTGGGCTTCAATGCGCACGCGCGGTTTGCGCCGCACGTACAGGGCACCGATTCCTTTTGGGCCATAGGTTTTGTGCGCGGAAAACGACATCAAGTCCACCTTGAGTTGCTGCAAGTCTATCGGCACTTTGCCGGTTCCCTGCGCCGCATCCACATGAAAAATAATCCCCCTGTCGCGGCAAATTTCTCCGATGGCTGCAATATCCTGAATAACCCCGATTTCGTTATTTACCAGCATCACCGAAACAATAATCGTGTCCGGACGCAGTGCGGCCTTTAATTTTTCAAGGTCAAGCAAGCCGTCTGCCTCGGGCGAAAGATAAGTGGCGGAAAAACCTTGCCGCTCCAGTTCGCGCACGGTATCGAGAATCGCCTTGTGTTCGGTCATCATGGTGATGATGTGTTTCCCCTTGCCCGAGTAGAAATGCGCCGCACCTTTCAGTGCAAGGTTATTGGACTCCGTGGCGCCGGAAGTCCATACGATTTCTTTCGGGTCGGCATTCACCAAAGCGGCCACTTGGGCACGGGCCAGTTCTACCGCTTCATCGGCTACCCAGCCGTACGCATGGGAGCGGCTGGCCGGGTTGCCGAATTTTTCGGTCAAATAGGGAATCATCGCTGCAGCCACACGCGGATCAACCGGTGTGGTCGCCGAATAGTCCATGTAAATGGGAAAATGGAGGCTCATGGAAGTATCACGCCGCGGCCATATCGGACTTGGCAAGACGCTTTTTGACGACTACCGGCGTTAGCGCGGTATTGTCTTTGTCATTCAAGTGCTTGTCGACCAGTTGTTGCAAATTCACCGCGGAGAGATAGCTGTGCAATACCTCGTTCAATCCGAACCACAGTGCATGAGTACTGCAGGGTTTTCCATCCTGGCAGTCGCCTTTTCCTTCGCAATTGGTAGCATCCATTGGCTCGTCCACGGCTTGAATGATATCGGCGATGGAAATTTGCGCACCCGCACGGGCCAAATAATAACCGCCGCCCGGGCCGCGTACGCTTTCCACAATATTGTGCCGGCGCAACTTGCCGAACAATTGTTCCAGATAAGACAGCGAAATATTCTGGCGCTCGCTGATTCCGGCCAATGTAACCGGTGCAGAACCATCCCGTGTCGCCAAGTCAACCATTGCCGTAACAGCAAAACGCCCTTTGGTGGTGAGCCGCATTATAATCTCCTTGAGTTATATCCATAAATTAGTGAATTCAGGCGGCGTTGAGGCAAACCGAAAAAACCCACTGCTGGAAAGGATAATATAATACTTGAATTTATCAGTCAACTATCTTGTTGAGATAATTTGGATCGAACTTATCCGCTGTGGCGCGATCTTCTTCCAGTGTAGCGCCCATCTTTTCCAATTGTTCAAGAATGTGGTTAATGCGTTGATCCACCACCATGCTATGGCCGAGCAATCCATGAATCGCTTTGGACAGCGGATCGTTCTGGTCATTGCCGATGCCGTAGGCATTAAACCCTTCCGCCTTCCTTGCGTCATCCAGAATACGGGCGGGGATGCCGGCTGCAGTTGCCCCGGCCGGCACATCTTTGATTACCACCGCGTTGGAGCCGATCTTGGCTCCGGCCCCTATCATGATCGGGCCGAGAATCTTGGCTCCCGCACCCACCACCACGCCGTTGCCCAGGGTAGGGTGGCGCTTGCCTTCTTTCCACGATGTTCCGCCCAGAGTGACGCCATGATACAGCGTCACATCATCGCCGATCTCTGCCGTTTCCCCGATCACTACCCCCATTCCGTGGTCAATGAAAAAACGCCGGCCTATGGTCGCTCCCGGATGAATTTCGATGCCGGTAAAGCCGCGTCCGATATGCGAGAGGAAGCGCGCCATCCACTTGAAATCGGCATTCCACAAGCGATGCGCGCAGCGGTGAAAAATGCGCGCGTGTAAACCGGGGTAGCAGGTTATGACCTCGAATGTCGTGCGCGCCGCCGGATCGCGGTCAAACACGCTTTTTATGTCTTCCTTGATTGCATCAAACATCATTGTATCCATGCACTTCCAAAATCACTCAAATACCTTTATAGGGAAGGGATAAGGGGGAAGGGTTGAAGGGTAAAACTACCTCTCCGATTAATAGGGATGAGGTATTTACCCCTCCCCATTTTCCTTTTTTTCTTCACCTTTGTTTCGCGCATTGTACCCGCTCGTGGCACTGAGAATACCCCGCAAAATATTGATCTCCTCCTGCTCCAGCCTCGTTCGCGCGTATAAACGGCGCAGTTTCTGCATTAGCTTGTTCGGATGTTTGGTATTAAAAAATCCAATTTGTTTCAGCACGGCTTCGAGGTGGATATAAAATCTTTCGACTTCCTCGTGTTTGGCCGGCTCGTCCCCGGTCTGTTGCGGGTTTCGGCTCAGACCGTCATGCTGCATTGCCACACTCAACTCGTAACACGCAACCTGCACCGCCGATGCCAGATTGAGCGAGCTGAATTGCGGATTAGCGGGTATGCGCACCAGCACATGACTTTTGCCCATTTCCTCATTGGTCAGCCCCGCCATCTCGGTGCCAAACAGCAATGCCACCTGATGCTGTGCGGCGTGATGAGCCAGCTGCGGCATTGCTTCACGCGGCGTCAGCACCTCAAGCGAAATGTCGCGCAGGCGGGCCGTCATTGCCGCCACGAATACACAGCCCTGCAAGGCCTCGTCTATTGATTCGCAGACCACTGCATTACGCAACAAATCATCGGCACCGGCAGACATCGTATCGGCCAGGGGGTCGGGGAAATGGCGCGGATTGACCAGATATAATTGGTGCAAACCCATGGTTTTCATGGCGCGTGCAGCGGCACCGATATTGCCCGGATGCGTGGTATGGCTGAGGACAACTCTGACGTTGCCCGTAAGATTTTGTTTATCCAAAACGCAATTCACACTAAAATACGCAACCGGAATTTTCCGACCGCTCATTAATAAGGTTCGTTATGCATCCCATGCTCACCATCGCGGTGAAAGCCGCTCGCCGCGCAGGCAATCTGATACACCGTGCCGCCGACAATCTTGATCACCTGACTGTGACCAAGAAATCCCACTCCGATTACGTCAGTGAAGTGGATCGGGCGGCCGAGCAAGCCATTATTCAAACTTTACTTGAAGCCTATCCGACTCATGCGATTCTAGCAGAAGAGAGCGGGGCGCAAGGGGAGTCGGAATACGTGTGGATTATAGACCCGCTTGATGGTACCACTAACTTTTTGCACGGTTACCAGCAATATTCCGTGTCGATTGCGCTGCAGCACAACGGTGTGTTAACCCAGGCTGTAGTTTACGACCCTACCAAGAATGATTTGTTCACCGCCACGCGCGGACGCGGCGCTTACCTCAACGACCGCCGCCTGCGCGTGAGCAAACGCAAGGAACTTGCCGATTGTCTGATCGGTACCGGCTTCCCCTACAGCAAGTTCGATCATCTCGATGCCTACATGAACATACTGCGCGACATGATGCAGAAAACTTCCGGTCTGCGTCGTCCCGGTTCGGCCGCACTAGATCTGGCTTATACCGCTGCCGGGCGCTACGATGGATTTTTTGAAACCGGTATCAAAGCCTGGGATATGGCCGCAGGATGCTTGCTGATCACCGAAGCGGGAGGGCTGGTGGGGGATTTGCAGGGGAACGACAGCTATCTCCGGACTGGAAACATTTGTGCGGCCAACCCGAAGATATTTGCCCAGATGCTGCACGTGTTTGAACCGCATCTGAGCGATGCACTGAAGAGCTGACAGGGAGAGGCAGCCGTCAATGAAACGGCCGCCCGATCTAAAACGTTACTTTACGCCCAGCTTATTGAGCGACTGCCCGAGCTTTTTGTCGGTTTTCATGATATGGCTGGTCAGCCAGTCGCGCAGAAAATTCATGATTTCAACTGAAATAACCGCGTTTCCAGAATCAAATTTTTTCTTGAAATCGCCGACAGTCTGCACAAATTTTGTATGCTCCAACTTATGGGCCGGTGTGTCTTCATACTTGTGCTGGCCCATTAATTTCTCTTCGTATCCGAAGTGGAAAACAGTGTAATTAACCAGTTCATTCAGGACTTTTCCAAGCACATCCGCCCCGTGCCCCGCTTGCATGGCGTCATTGAGCTGATTGATCAGTTCTATGAGTTTTTTATGCTGGGTATCTTGTTCGCCAATACCGGTGGAAAGCATGTTTGACCAGGTGATAAGAGCCATTTCAATCTCCTTTTTGTTGTTAATGTTAAAGCCGGGTAAAAAATTCCAGGGTTCCCTCAATTGTTCTCGGGAGGCGTTTTTCGGCTCTTGGCCTGATCGAGAAGCTCCGCCGATGTGCGTGAAAGCATAACAGAAGTCTTTAAAGTTCTTTCGGCTACCTGATCTGTATTCGCCATCATATCCAAAATCTGGGTCACACTGTCAACAACATTATTTGCCAGGCCGGATTGTTCACCCACCTGAACGGACAGTTGCGAAATTTTTTCCAGTGTGTTTTGCGATTCTTCATGAATATTTCTGAGGACTTCGGAGGCGAGATTGGCTTTCTCCACGCCTTTTTCCATCAGCGGCATTGCCTGGCTGATCCCCTGCACGGCATCTTCGGTTTGTTCCTGCATGACATGGATGGTCTTGGCAATTTCCTGGGTGGACTGTGCGGTTCTTTCGGCCAGCTTGCGCACTTCGTCTGCCACCACGGCAAAGCCACGACCCTGTTCTCCGGCTCGTGCGGCCTCGATTGCGGCATTGAGAGCCAGCAGATTGGTTTGTTCCGCGATCTCTCGGATGACCGTGGCCACTTTGCCAATGTCCTGCGCATGGGTAGTCAGCGCGTTGATCTGCCTGGAAGCTAGCGTCATGGCGTCGGCTATCAATTTCATGACCTGAACGGCATCCTGCACCACTGTTTCCCCGTTGGCTGAAAGGGCGGTGGCTTTGTTGGAAATCGCTTCCGTATCCCGGGTCAAATCGGCAACAAACTGGATACGTTGCGACATGTCGTTCATAACCTGCTTGGTGTCATTGATGGATGCAGCCTGCATCTGTGAAGTAAACAGAATTTCATTGGCTCCGGCAGAAAGTTGTTCAACCTCGGAATTGATTTTCTCGACATTGGCCGTGATTCCGGCGGAAATATTTTCGACCTGGGCGGCCAATTTTTCCACGGATGCAACCACAGACTCGATGCTATGCGCTTCATTGATCGTGGAGGAGAGGTGGGTCCCGTCGGCCACCGATTTGGCAAAGGTGGCGGTACGATCCATACCCGAACCGAGTATACGGAAAAGTACCTTGTGTCCGTACAGGTAGGTCGCTATCGGAATAAGTAAAATAGCCGCACAGAAAATGACGAGGTCGCCATCGGAACCGGCTGGCAACAGCAACATGTTTCTGGCAAAAAAGAAAGAAAACCCCAACACCACAATCGCCACAAATGGCGGCATAGCTAGCATCCGCGCTTCAGCGGATATTATTGGTTTTGACCCCATAATCAACACTCCCGGTATTAAGCCGAATCCGACAGCCCCCAATTCCCGGTCAGGATGCCGTGTTTTCAGCCTCGCCACTTTTGATGGTGACGAATTGTTAGCAACACATTATACCTATCGGCACTGAATCGCAATATCTTTAGGCGGTCTGCCTATCGGGAGGCTTGATCTTAATCAAATTGTAACTTTCAGTCCCTGCTGAACAGGAGATATTTCTGGTTTGAAAAGAATATTCAATTCTCAAGTTGCATGGGGGAAGGCTCGCTTATGGGCGCAAGTTAAGCCGCGTAATTTTATGAATTTAAATAACCTTCTATTATTCCATTTGCCACGAGAACACTCAGTTCGAAAATTGGAACCCCTTTTCCCTAAATAGCCGCAAACAGGCATCTGCAACCACGGGGTCGTAATACGTGCCACGGTTTTTCTCGATTTCTTCCAGCGCCTTGGCTATGCCCAGTCCAGCCCGGTAGGGGCGGTGAGAAGTCATAGCATCAACCACATCGGCTACAGCCAGGATTCTGGATTCAAGCAGGATGTCATTCTCCTTCAACCCGTTTGGATAGCCGCTGCCGTCCATGCGCTCATGATGTTGAAGGATCATTTCCGCCACCGGCCAGGGAAAATCTATGCCTATGATAATGTCGTAGCCTGCTTGCGGGTGAGTTTGCATCATCTGCATTTCCAGATTACTCAACCGTCTGGGGCGGGTCAGGATTTCGGCGGGGATCGATATTTTTCCCAAGTCATGAATCAGACTGCCAAAGTGTATACCCTCGATGGTCATTTCGGGCAGCCCCATTTCGCGGGCGAGGGCCGTGGCGATTTTCGCCACTTGGCGCTGGTGGCCTGCAGTGTAAGGATCGCGGGTTTCCAGTGCATAAGCGATGGCATGAATGCTGTCCTGCAGGGCTTTCTGCATATTATTCAGCGCGCGCTCGCGCTCTTTTTCAACATTGATGTGCGCGGCTTCCCGCTCAAATCTCGTAAGGGCGAAAGAAATTTCGGAGGCCATGTCTTCCATCAACATAAGATGATCCTCATCGAAAAATCCGGTTTCGCCCGAGTAGAGCTGCAGTGCCCCGATGACCGTTTTCCCGCTACGCAGGGGCAGGGCAGCCGCACTGAGAAATCCACGACTAAGCATTTGTTCGCGCCAGGACAGCACCCGTTCGTCGCTGGCGCAATCATTGATGTAGATCACCCGGTTTTCACGTATCGCATAGCCGGACGGCATCCTGCCTTCCGGTACATCGTCTATGCTGATGCGGATGTTCTCCAGAAAACCCTCCTCGCGGCCATAGAAACAAACCGGATTGAGCAGATGCGTGGCATTGCCCACCAGACCTACCCAAGCCAGTTCGAATTTCCCGGCTTCAACTGCACCTTTGCATATCCCGCGCAACAGCTCATCCCAGTTGGACGCATGTTTGGCGGTGTGGTTGGTGTGACTGAGTGTGGCGTACAAGCACCTTAATGCGACAATTTGTTTTCCCGCCAGCACGCTGTCAGTGGTGATTCGTACGGATTGCAGCTCATTGGTGCGACTTTCAACCAGGCGTTCAAGATGGTTCCGGTATTCAAGCATTTGTGCTTCCGTAGCTGTTAGCCGCTCAATCGAGCGGGTCAGGGGGCGGAATACCCAGTAATAGAGAACGGGAAACAGAATTGCGGCAAGAATGGTTGCATCCAGCAGGTTTTCAACCCATTCAGGAATGAAAGGAAGCTGGCCGAATGCGACCATGATGGACAGTTCCACAATGAAGACCGTGGAAGTCAAAACGATCAGCATTCTGAACGGGGATGCTATGTCCGGAGAAAGAGCAGAACGCTTACGGGTAATCCCCTCAACGCGAACCAGACAGTCATCACATGGACGGGATGAGAGTTGGTCAGAATCAAGTATACGATTTGTAGTATTTATTTCGTTCATATGGGCTGTTTATGAACTGACTTTGATTCAGGATTGGGTTTGGTCTACCGGCTTGGCTATTCAGCATTAAGAGTCATGTAACAGCGCAACACAAATTAAATTATTCGAAGTCCGGATGGATCCAGTATGTCCCTTTTAAAGGGTAATTGCCTATAGGAAAAGCCGGCAACTGTGCATCAGTGTTTGTCCTAATATGGGGAAATTGACACGGACTAACCGTCCATTCGCCAGTTCCCATGGCCCATCCCCTATGCGCACGCCAACAAACCTTTCCACTCTGGTGTGACAGTAGCGGTAAAATACGCGTTTTACGATGAACTTGCCAATCTGCTCGCCATGACCGTAGCCCAGCACACCCCGATGATGCAGCAATATTTTCGCATCAAGGCAGAACATCCCGACATGCTGCTTTTCTACCGCATGGGGGATTTCTACGAGTTGTTCCATGAGGATGCGGCGCGTGCAGCCAAACTGCTGGATATCACGCTGACTCAGCGCGGCGCTTCCAACGGTTCGCCGATCAAAATGGCAGGCGTGCCCTATCATGCCGCCGAACAATATTTGGCGCGGCTGGTCAAGCTGGGCGAATCGGTGGCAATTTGCGAACAGATTGGAGATCCAGCCACCAGCAAGGGTCCGGTGGAGCGCAAAGTGGTGCGCATCGTCACTCCCGGTACGCTGACCGATTCCGCACTGTTGGAAGAAAAGCGCGACAGCCTGTTGTTGGCATTGCATGAGCGCCCTGGCAAGCTGGGGATGGCCTGGATGAATCTCGCCTCGGGACAGTTTTTCGTATGCGAGATCCCCCCCGGGAATCTGCCCGCCGAACTGGAACGCCTGCAACCCTCGGAGATTTTGCATGCGGAAAATACGCGCATTCAGGCTAACAGCCATGCGGCACTGAAAACTTTACCCGACTGGCATTTTTTGCTGGATACGGCGCGGCGTGCGCTGTGCCAACAATTCGCCACGCTGGACCTGGGCGGATTCGGTTGCGATGATTTCAGCGTGGGACTGGAAGCGGCAGGTGCGCTGCTCGGTTATGCCAAGCTCACCCAAGGTCAGGCCATCAGCCACATCCGCAGCTTGCAGGTATACAACGCAGATCGCTACGTGCGCATGGATGCCGCGACTAGACGCAATCTGGAAATCACCCAGACCCTGCGCGGTGAACCCGCCCCGACCCTGATGTCGCTGCTCGACACCTGTGCCACCAATATGGGCAGCCGTTTGCTCGGCCACTGGCTGCATCATCCGTTGCGCGAGCGCGCAACTTTGAGAGACAGGCTGGAGGCGGTAGAAAAGCTGGGCGAACTGCATCGCACCGTACATGAGCACATGAAACCCAGCGTGGACGTGGAACGCATCACCGCGCGCATCGCGTTGCGCAGCGCCCGTCCGCGTGACCTGTCCGGCCTGCGCGACACCCTGCTGACCTTGCCGCAACTGCATACCACACTGCTCCCTCTCCCCTCGCGGGAGAGGGCTGGGGAGAGGGAGGAGGTTCCCGCCCTGCTACTAGCGCTGGCCGACGCACTGCAAACCAATGCGCAACTCGTCTCCACCCTGCAGCGCTCGCTGAAAGCCGAACCCTCCAGCGTATTGCGCGAAGGGGGGGTGATTGCGGACGGTTTCGATGCCGATCTGGACGAACTGCGCGGCATCCAGACCAACTGCGGCGATTTTCTGCTGGCGCTGGAGGCACGCGAACGTGCGCGCACCGGCATCACCACGCTGAAAGTAGAATACAACCGCGTGCATGGTTTCTACATCGAAGTGAGCCAAGCCCAGTCAGTCAACGTGCCGGACGACTACCGCCGCCGCCAGACGCTGAAGAATGCCGAGCGCTACATCACGCCGGAACTCAAGGCGTTCGAGGACAAGGCGCTCTCGGCCAACGACCGCGCACTGGCGCGCGAGAAAATGCTCTACGAACAACTGCTGGATCAGCTCGCGTCGCATATCCCGCAACTGCAATGTATCGCCGCCGCCATCGCCGAACTCGATGTGCTCGCCACTTTTGCTGAAAGGGCAGCCACGCTGAATTTCAGCGCACCGCAGTTCGTGGACGAAGCTGCCCTGAAAATAACCAAGGGACGCCATCCGGTGGTGGAAGCGCAAGTCGAGCAGTTCATCGCCAACGACACCGATCTGCATAACACCCGCCGCATGCTGCTGATCACCGGTCCCAACATGGGCGGTAAATCCACCTACATGCGCCAGGTCGCGCTCATTGCGCTGCTCGCGCATTGCGGCAGCTTCGTCCCGGCGCAGCAAGCAAGCTTAGGCGAAATCGACCAGATATTTACCCGCATCGGCGCATCCGACGACCTCGCCAGCGGACGTTCCACCTTCATGGTCGAGATGACCGAAGCCGCCAACATCCTGCACAACGCCACCGAGAAGAGCTTGGTGCTGGTGGACGAAATCGGGCGTGGCACCTCCACCTTCGACGGCCTCGCCCTCGCCTACGCCATCGCCCGGCACCTGTTGGAAAACAACCGCAGCTATACCCTGTTCGCCACGCACTATTTCGAACTCACGCGCCTCAACGAAGAATTCCAGCAACTCGCCAATGTGCATCTGTCCGCCATCGAACACCAGCACAGCATCGTGTTCCTGCACTCTGTCAACGAAGGCGCAGCCAGCCAGAGCTACGGCCTGCAAGTGGCCGCGCTGGCGGGCGTGCCGAACAGTGTCATTCGCAGCGCGAAGAAACAACTGCGCGTGCTGGAACAAAATAGCGCCGCACAGAGCCCGCAGGGAGACCTGTTCGACCACAAGCCGATTGTTGGGCAGGAAGAAGCGGAAGAGCATCCGCTGCTGGCGGCATTGCGCGAAGTGCAGCCGGATGAACTGAGTCCGAAGGAAGCGCTGGAGAGGCTGTATCAGTTGAAGAAGCTGGTGTAGCAAAAGCACTATATTAGGATCAAGCGCTTACCTATGAAAATCCGCCATCTAACCTACGCCCAAGCCCGTGTCAGCAACTCATCCATCGCGCCGGTAATGCGATCTCCTTCTTGCGCAAGCATCGCCACTTTTTCACCCAACTGTTCGGTGGCAACGGATACCATCTCCAGCGGATGCAACACTACTTTGATCCCTTTAACCGTGAACACGGGATTGAGCGGCGAATCGACGAACGCGGCGGAACGATCAAGGCTGCTGCGTCGTACCAACGGAACCACGACCCTGCGGCGGTAGCCGTCATACAGAGATGACTGAATCACAACCACGAATGGAATAGTTACACTTTGTTTTCCGGTATTCCGGTGAACGTCAAATTGCGCCATTAAAGAGTCGAGTGCTCATCGGCAAACGAGCCGGATTGTTCGTTAAAAGCATTCCACGCCTGCGCTGCCGCGTCGGCGTTATGTAGTTTCTCATGCCGAACATTGTTCTGTTTCAGCACGTAGTCTGCCAATAGTTGCTCGACCACACCGGAAAGATTGCTCGTCATCCCTTTCGCCTGAGAGACTAAATCCTCGTTGAGCGTGAGGTTGACGGCTCGCTTACGCGCTTGACTGCTTTGCAATGATTTCATGGGATACCTCCTTATACGCATGGTATGCGCATTCATCTGGTTTGTGAAGCGTAATTTGTCTATGCAGCATGGAATGCCATGCTTTGCTTGCTCTCACAGGCGCCTGTGTGTAAATTGCCGCATTGCCATTGATCATGGATTCATAAAATGAGTAGCGCCACCCTGCCCGACTCGGCAATCAACACCGCCGAAAAACATGTACGCGACATTCTGACGCTTGCCTTCGAGCATGATTCCACCCATGCCGCGCTGGTAGTCTGGGATGGGCAATGCGAACTTTCACTGGCGCTGACTGCAGCCTACCGGCGCTGCCTGCCCGACGCGACCTTCATCGACTTTGACAGCGTTGCACCGGATACTATTCGCGCCGCATTCGAGCAACTCGCACCCGCCGATCTGGTGGTGCTGGTTCAATCCAGCAGCTTCAGGCTGGATGCGTTCCGCTTGCGCGTCGAGCTTTTCAAACGCTCGCTCAAAGTGATCGAACACCCGCATCTGGGGCGCATGCCCGGAGCGGAGGCGCTGCTCTACATCGACGCGCTGGCTTATGATCCCGCCTACGTGCGCCGCGTGGGCAACGCGCTGAAAGCGCACATCGACAACGCAGCAACGGGGGTGCTCGACAGCGGCGGCGAGCTATTGGTATTTGCCGCAGCTTTTGAACCCGCCCGGCTGAATATCGGCGATTACCGAGAAATGAAAAATGCCGGCGGCCAATTTCCTATCGGTGAAGTATTTACCGAATCGCTGGATCTGGAGGCCGTGAATGGCCGTGTGCGCATTTTTGTGTTTGGCGACACCAGTTTTAGCGTCAACCGGCCCGCACATCCGATCACGCTGGTGGTCAGCAATGGGCGGGTCACCGAGGCCATCGATTCCACGCCGGAATTCGACCGGGTGCTCGCGCAGATTTGCGCCGATGAAGGTGAAATCTGGGTGCGGGAGGTGGGGTTCGGGCTGAACCGGACGTTCACGCGCAACATACTGGTAAGCGACATCGGCACGTATGAGCGTATGTGCGGCATTCACTTGTCGCTCGGCGCCAAGCATGGCAGCTACAACAAGCCGCAAATCAGGCGGGCAGCCGCGAAGTATCATGTCGATGTTTTTGCCATCACGGAATCGCTCACCCTGGGCAACGCGGTGGTGTACCGCGACGAGGCATGGCAGGTCTGATTTTTCGCCATGTCTCAAGCGACAAAATTGCATTAACATTTCCAGCATCATGCGCAACCCGCCTCATCTCGTTGTATCCGTCTCCGGTCACGGCTTCGGCCATGTCGCGCAGACAGCACCGGTTCTGAATGCATTGCATCATCTGATGCCGAAATTGCGCATTACGGTGCGCTCTTCCGTGGCGGTCGGACATTTGCGTTCGCGCATTCATGCCCCATTCACGCATCTAAGCAGCGAAGGCGACATTGGTATGGTGATGTCTTCGGCACTGGAGGTGAATGGGGAAGAGAGCCGTGCCGCTTACCGGAAATTTCATGCCAATTGGGACGTCCGGGTCGACGAGGAAGCGCGAATTTTGCGCGAGCTCAAGGCGGATTTCGTATTTTCCAATGTGGGCTATCTGCCGCTGGCGGGCGCGCAGCGTGCGGATATTCCCAATGTCGCGCTGTGCTCGCTGAACTGGGAGGATATTTATCGCCACTATTCCTCGGATTCAGGGCAAACGCTCGATGAGAACATCGTCGCGCAGATACATGATTGTTACGCCAATGCGGCGGCTTTTCTGCGCACCACACCCGGTATGTCCATGACCGGATTACCCAACATTATTCCGGTCGCGCCTATCGCCGCCGTCGGTACGAATCGCCGCGACGAACTCAATCGCCGTTTGAATTTTGCGACGGGCGAAAAACTGGTACTCGTCAGCATGGGGGGGATTGCCGGCCGCTTGCCCATCGAGGACTGGAAGCGGATTGAGGGCGTGCGTTATCTGGTGCAGGAAAACTGGCAGGTGCAACACCCCGACGCGATTGTTCTTGAATCTTTGCAGACGAGAGACATTTGTCCGGGCACCCGAATGAGTTTCGGCGATCTGCTTGCCAGCAGCGATGCGCTGATCTGCAAGCCGGGTTATGGCAGCTTCGTCGAGGCGGCATGCAGCGGGGTGCCCGTGCTTTTTGTAAACCGGCCCGACTGGCCGGAGTCGCCCGCTCTGGTCGAATGGTTGCATAAGCACAGTCAGTGCCGCGAGGTCTCGCGGCGGGAATTGGATCAAGGGGATATAGCCGGGAAGCTCAACAGTATCTGGAGCGAACCGCGCGCGGAAAAAGTCAAAACGGAGGGGGCCAAACAGGTGGCAGAGTGGCTTTGCAGCTTCGGACTTCAAACAGTTTCGCAAGCTGGAGTTTGGTAGGCAAGTGGTGTAACACCCCGAGGGTGCGAGAACCTCTTCGAGGCAAAGTCAGGCAAACTGCTGATGAACTAACTAGCCATTCGACTAAGCTGTCAACAGACGCCAGCCAAGTCGCGGGTTATATCGAGCAAGCTCGATGCAGAATTGACACAGGCTCGAACCCCGGCATTCGTTGATTTCGTACAAGCCGGGGTTCGAACCTCACCCCAGCCTGCGGTTTTGAACTCTATGCTAGAGGCCTATTGTCCGGATCAACAGGCTGCAGAATTGATAATTGAATTAATCCGGAATTCGTACCGCGTGTTAGTGGTGATGCCCACCCTCGTCGTGGGTGTGCCCGTGTTCCAGTTCTTCGTCAGTGGCGGCACGCACGCCGGTAACCACGCCGACAAAGCTCAGCGTTTTGCCGGCAAGCGGATGGTTGCCATCGACGGTCACTTCGTCATCGGTGACATCCACCACGGTGAACAGCATGAATTCCTCGTCGTCGTCACCTTCTGCGCCGCCTTCAAACTGCATGCCGATTTCGATATTTTCCGGAAATAAATTGCGCGGTTCGACGCGCACCAGATCATGATCATAGTCGCCGAAAGCCTCGTCAGGCTCCATCGTGACATCAAATTTTGCTCCCACATTCTTGCCGTGCAGCGCTTCCTCGACAGTCGGGAAAATGCCGTCGTAGCCGCCGTGCAAATAACTGACCGGGTCGTCGGTTTTTTCCAGCAGGGCGCCGTTCGCGTCAGACAGCTCATAACGTAGTGACACAACGGTGTCTTTCACAATCTTCATTTCAGTTCCTTTATCAGATTAAAAATTTCATGGGCGTGCCCGTGGGCGTGGACTCCGTAGAAAGCATGACGCAATTTGCCCTGTTTGTCGATTACAAAGGTGGAACGCTGGATGGCAATTTTCTTGTGGCCGTCAACTTCCTTCTCATAAAGCACACCGTATTTCTTGCATACCCTGGCTTCGGTATCGGACAACAGCAACACGGAAAGTCCGTATTTGTCGCGGAACTCGGCATGGCTCAGGCATTCGTCGCGGCTGACGCCCACCACCAATGTGTCAAGCCGGCCAAAAGCATCGTCGAGATCACTGAATTCGTTAGCTTCCATGGTGCAGCCCGGCGTGTCGTCTCTTGGGTAAAAATACAGGACGATATTCTTCTTGCCTTGTTGGGCCGTGAGACTGAACATTTGCATATCCGCATCCGGCAACTCGAAATGCGGTGCTTCCATTCCAGCTTCCAATACCACCATAGAATGAATCCTCCTTGCCGCGTGATTTCCCGCACTAGCCGGGGTAATTTATTTTCGTTTGCAAGAATTTTAACTTATTTCATAAGCGACGAATGTATTTTTGTAATGTCATTCCAACGTTATAATCGGGGGATGAAAAAATCCATGACTCTGCTGGGCGGTTTGACCGTCCATACCTTTCTGCGCGATTACTGGCAGAAGCAACCTCTGATCATACGTCAGGCATTGCCCCAGTTCAAAGGGTTGCTTGATCCGCAGCAGCTAATCGCGCTGGCCTGCGACCAGGATGCGCAGGCGCGCGTGGTGACGCAAAAGCGCGGACAATGGCAATTGCATCAGGCTCCGTTTGAAGCGGAGGATTTCGACTCGCCGGCCAAAACCAAGTGGACGGTTCTGTTGCAAGGTTTGAACCATTACCTGCCGGAGGGGGAGGAACTACTTAAACAGTTCAGTTTCATTCCGCATGCTCGCCTCGACGATCTGATGGTAAGTTATGCCCCCAGGGGGGGCGGAGTCGGCCCGCATTTCGATGCTTACGATGTGTTTCTGTTGCAGGGGAAAGGACATCGCCGCTGGCAGATTTCCACCCAGGCGGATCGCACGCTGATCGAGGGTGCGCCGTTGCGTATTCTGAAAGATTTCAAGGTGGAGCAGGAGTGGGTATTGGCGCCGGGCGATATGCTTTACCTCCCGCCGCATTGCGCCCACAACGGCATTGCCGAAGACGATTGCATGACCTACTCCATCGGTTTCCGTACGCCGGCTTACCAGGAACTGGCGGAGCAATTTTTGGTGTACCTGCAGGATCGAATTTGTGTCGATGGCATGTACGCCGACCCGGATCTTAAAACACAGCGTCACCCTTCCGAAATCAGCGCGGACATGCTGGACCAGGCGGAGCATGCCATCAGGCAAATGCAATGGGGCAGGCGCGAGATAGCCGGATTTCTGGGCTGCTATCTGAGCGAACCCAAGCCGCACATATTTTTTGATGCCCCGGAAAAGCCGCTTGGCATTGCGCGTTTCGGGAAAGCGCTGCAAACCCGCGGCGTGTCGCTGGATTTAAAAACACAGATGCTGTGCCGCGACGGCACGATTTTCATAAACGGCGAAGCGCACACGGTGACCGGGGATGCCTATCGTGCGCTGCGTGAATTGGCCGATGCGCGGCAACTGCATGCTTCTGCCGGTGTGCCGTCGCAGGCTCTCGGTCTGCTGTACCGGTGGTATACGGACGGTTTTATTGCGCTTGCGAAAAAGAAAAAGTAATCTCGTCTCGCCGAGATGAGCGGATGCGATGCGGATTGATACATTGGATTGAATGAAGAATACCGTAGCCCGGATGCAGCGCAGCGTAATCCGGACTACGAATAAAACCCAACCCGTCACACGTCTCTTTTAGTGTGGGCTTTGAATATCTGTCGCCGTCTTGCCGGTGAATCCATACAGAGAGTCGGCCAGAGAGTCCCGCCGATGGAGAGGCAAATATAAAAAGAAAGTGCACTCTTGCCCGGCCGAGGATTCAACACGGGTATACCCCCCATGAAAGCGGGCGATCCAATTAACCAGATACAGGCCGAGTCCGCTTCCGGGAATGCTATTTTCATGTTCCCCCCGCGAGAACTTTTCAAAAATGCGCGATTGAATTTCCGGAGATATCCCGCTACCCCGATTGCTTACCTGAATACAGAGAAATTCATCGTCGTGCGAAAGAATACGCAGGAAAATGTGCTCATGGGCAGGCGAATATTTGCAGGCGTTGTCAATCAGATTGCCGATGGCGATGCGCAACAATTCCCAGTCCGCGTAAAGTCGGGTATTGCCAACGCATGTTTCGAAGTCTATGGCGCGCGCGTGGCTGGAGACGAACTTGAGTGTAATGTCGGCGCAAAACCGGTTAAGTTCGCCCGGCTCCATGTTCAGTCCGTACTTGTCCATATCCAGCCACTGTTCCGTCAGAAAATTGTCCATCAGCGAAGAGAGTTGCTTGACCGAGTGCCTGATTTTCTCAATGCGCGGCTGCCAATCCGGGTGCCCGGATTGCGCCAATACATTGAGCATCTGCGCGGTATTGCTGATCACCGCAATCGGGCTGCGCATTTCATGTGCCATCAGGGCCATGAGATTTGCCTGGATCTCGCGTCCGAATTTCTCTTTCTGCAGTGATAACTCCAATAATTCTTTGGCTTCGCTGAGTTCGTGGGTACGCGACTTGATTTCGGCTTCGAGCCAGTGCTGGGTATTGTAAATGGCATCGGCCATGAAGTTGAATTGCGTTGCCAATTCACTGACTTCGCTACTGCTTGAATTTTCCGTAACAGCCATACGAGAATTGCCTTTGCGGATATGGGTCACGGCTTTGGTTAGCGCGGCTACCGGTTTCAGCACCAGCCGGTGCAGAGACAAGGAAAGAATAAGCAGGATTGCCAGTATGCCCGCGAATATCATCAGGCCAATTTCTATGATTTGGGATTTGGGTCGCAAGAGCGAAAGATTAATCAGGGTGAGATCGTACCAGTTCATCTCGGGGAGATAGGTCATCGCCGCCATAAACTGCTCATCATTGATATTGACGAATCCGGTAGCGATATTCTGGCCGCCGTATTCGAGTTTTATCATGGCATCATTAATCCACTTGCGACCGGTATTCTCGTCCCGTATCAGATCGGATGAGTGGGGTTCATCCGAATAACCGGCTATATTCGGAAAATCAATGTGGTCGTCGTCGGCATATATCTGGAGTTGTCCATTGCGGCTAATGAACATATTGGATATTCCGGATTTGTAAGGGTTGAAATTGTTGGCGATAAAATTCTCCAGATCAACTCCCGTTCCAAGCACACCGACCACCTGATTGTCCTGTCGAATGGGCACGCTGACCCATATTTTGCTCACCCCCAATTTCCGGTTTCCCGCAACAGTGTAACGCTGGTTTTCTCCGCTTTTGATGAAATCGAAGAACCATGCGTCCTCGGGATCGGCAGGATTCAGGGTATAACTCAACTGGGGCCCCTTGCCCTGTTTCGCGGGGTCGCCAAAGAAAAAATTTCCCGATTTAACGAGCGCAATGAAAAAATTGTGGCTGCTCGTTTGAGTTCGCAACTCTTCCAGTTGTTTCAGGACGGACGGATTGAATGGCGGGTTGTTTGCGCTGTTTACCCAGTCCCTGATTAAATGACTGTCGGCTACATGGCGCACCCGTTCCATTTCCAGGGTCAGCTGTTTTAAGGTGCGGGCTCTGTCATAGAGCATCTGTTTTTCGGCGAGGTCAGTTCCGATATGTTCGATAAACTGTCTGGAAAGGTGGCTGAGCAATACCCAGCCCAACAGAATGAAAACAATGGTCGATATTCCCATAATCAGCAGGAAACGAGTTTGCAGATTCAATGTGCCAGGGTATTGCCGGATACGAGAAATTGCTTGCGCAATGAGGCGGCGATTGTGTAAATTGAACATGGGTCGGGTGCCTCCGGCTAAATAACTTAACTTGAAGCGCCCATTTTATCCACGAAATTTATTCCCGGCAGGAAATATATCCGAACCCTGTCCGGTAGCGGTTATTTAACGTCGGGTTGATCACGTCCTCCTGATTTTTTGGCAAGTATTCGTGATTTTGGTTCTTTGCGGTTTAACTGATTTATCCCGGATTAATGGAACTATATGGCGCGCATAATCGTAGTCGAGGATGACATGGGGCAGCAGGAAGAGCTGGTGTCCTTTCTCCAGCATGCCGGGCATGAGGTTCATGCTGTTGAGAACAGTATTATGCTCGAACGTTGCCTGTTGCAATTCAGCCCTGCTATCGTAGTATTAGACTACAACCTTCCCGGCGAAAGCGGGCTGACGATTGCCGCGCGGCTGCATGAAAGGTTCGGCTCGGAAATCGGACTGGTCATGGTGACGGCGCGCAGTCTGGCAGTTGATCGAGTTGAATGCCGCCGGGCCGGAGTAGATGATTATCTGGTCAAGCCGATTGATTTTGATGAACTGCTGTTATTGATTGATAATTTGCAACAACGACTTACGGCTCCAGGAACTATAGAGTCGGTTTGGCAAGTAAATCTTTTGCGCTCCGAGATTATTCCGCCGGGAGCATTGCCGATATCGCTGACCGGATGGGAGGCCTTGTTGTTGCAAGCGCTTGCAATCGCACCCCGCCTGCAAGCAGACCGGGATACACTGATGCGTGCATTGGGCAAGAATCCCCTCGCCTATGATCCGCGTGCGCTGGAGACCAACATCAGCAGGCTGCGACAAAAGCTCCCTCTGCTGGAAGACGGCCGCAATCCTATCCAGGCCGTGCGCGGCATGGGGTATCAATTTATCCGCGCACTGAAAATCGTAAATTGATTCAAACTCCCCTCATTTCCTCTTCGTTAAAGCAGGATGTGCAAGTGTTGTAGCCGCCTTGGGGGGGCGCCCTTGATGCGCTCACCCACTAAGCCGCCGGCATTGCCGATGGTAATTGATCTGCTGTATCGGAATACCTTACATTCCCGGATTGCATTTCGTTTCATTCCCAGCGACCTGCTAAAGAAAGCGCTTCAAACCTGAATGTAAGAATTTGTCAGCATTTGTTGGTGTTAGTCAGCCATTTCAGGGAACTCTTAATGTATCTTTCACACAAGCCCAAATTCCCAAGTTGCAAGCAGGTATTTGAGAGTGGGCTGTGCAGATTTATTACATTTAGGGGGATAACATGGTCAGGGAGCGATTCTTTTGTAAAAGCGCAATGCTGGGTGCCTTAGCCGCATTGCTAATGGTGTTTTCGACTGGTCAGGCGGTTGCGGATGACGCTGCTACGGCTACCTATGTGGGCGAAAAGACTTGTCTTCAATGTCACCCCGGGCCGGACAAGAACTTTGCCCATACCACGCACGCAAAAGCTTTCCGGCTGAACCCGCAAAATGAAACCGAGGCAAAAGTTTGCGAGGCCTGCCATGGCCCCGCATCGCTTCACGTGGCCAACCCGCTGGATCACAGCACGCTGATCGGTTACTCCAAGGATTGGGGTACGCCGGTCGAGAAGCAAACCGCAACCTGCTTAAGCTGCCACAAGGGCGGGCAACGCCTGAACTGGTCCGGTTCGATTCACGAGGTTAACAAACTCAGTTGCAGCGACTGCCACAACCCGATGGCACGCTTCTCCGCAACCGGCCTGCTGAAAAAATCCAGCATTTCGGAAACCTGCTACACCTGCCATGCTCAGCAACGTGCCGAATTCAGAAGAAAGTCGCATATGCCATTGCCTGAGGGCAAGATCAGTTGCGAGGATTGCCACAATCCGCACGGTACGACTACCAAGCCATTGCTGAAGGCCGATACCATCAATGATCTGTGCTATTCGTGCCATGCTGAGAAACGCGGCCCGTATATCTGGGAGCACGCGCCGGTACGCGAATCCTGCCTGAATTGCCACACTCCACATGGCTCCAACCACGACAAGTTGCTGGTTGAGGAACGCCCATTCCTGTGTCTGCGTTGCCACGATGCCCAAGCGGGCCATCCGGCCGGTTTGTATCAGTTTGCCAATGCAGGAGCGAATGTGAGCATTAACCCGGTAACCGGGTTGCCGGTGCAGCAATCTCAGGCTACTTTCCCAGTAATTGTCAATGGGATACAGACGAATACTCCGACTGATACGTCTGGATTCAATGAGCGGACAACAGGCCAATCCTGTCAGAACTGCCACTCGCAGATACACGGCAGCAACCATCCGTCAGGCGCGCGCTTCCAGCGCTAATTTAAGGGGGAATAATGATGAACCGTAAAAATCTAATTGGAGAATCCGTTGTGGACAACCATTTTCGTGTAAAGACCATAGCTTACTGTGTCGCGCTCGCCTTGAGCCAATTGGGTGTCGTGGGGCTTGCCCAGGCCGACTCGGCGGTCGGGCAGTATACGACGCTGGGCAACGACCAGACCCAAACCGTGAATCCGGTCGAGAAACAGGCCAATGGCATGCTCGATCAGGATAGCTTGGTGCCGACCCGGCGTACGCCTACCGGGCAGATGTACAACGTACCCTTTACTCCGCCCGAAGAGGCTGCGGGTAACGGGCCCGTGGTGCATGGAACCATCGATGCAGCCGCACAAAGCGTTAACGGTCAACGGGGGGCGTTGTACGATACTTACCGCGACGTAAAATCCAGCGTGGGGGTAGACAGTTTCAGTCTTCAAATCGAAAAACCCGCCGATGCGACCTATCTGGAGGCGGTTGGCGGCGGGATTGGCCGTGATGACCAGTTCTATGGGGTTCAGTTCGGAAAATTCAACGACTGGAAAGTTAAAGGTTTCTACAACGAAACCCCGCATGTTTTTACCGAGACAGCCAAAGTCATCTGGAACGGCGCGGGCACAAATATGTTGACGTTGCCGAATAGCATCCCGAAAGGGGGCGGCCTGACTTGGGTAGGTAACAATGCCACGGCGCAAGCTGCCGGTGCTGTGGTGGCGGCAGGTAATTACTGTGGAGCTCCGGCGGGAGGGACAGCTTTGGCGGCAGGTGCCCCCTGTTTCTCCTCCGCCGTGTACGGTTCTCCAGTGGGTACAGCTGCGTACAACGTTCCAACATTAGTTGCTGCAACTAACGCTATCACAGCAGGTACGGTTGTAAACCCGATATTTGTTGGGACACCTTTTTCAGCTGCTTCAGCAGGGGCTGCTCCCGGTGGGCAAGATTACCTCGGGTTCAGTGGCGTCATCCAAAACAACGGTGGAGCGACTGTCGCTAGTGGACTGAACACAACAAACGGCGGTATCAATGCCTTCGCTACCCGGGCGATCATTAATTTGCAGAACAGCATGGGGTATTCCGAACTTGAATTAATACGCAAGGCAGGAGGCATCAGTCTGGAAAAGAATATTGATGAGACATTGAAGTTCTTTACTGCCTATACCGGTGAAAAACGGGTGGGGGGGCGTCCGTTCGGAATGGTGCAGGGCGGAGGTGGAGGGGCCAATAATATTCAAATCGTTGAGCCCGTCAATTACGTAACCCAGGATTTCAAGATGGGGTTGCGTTATGCCGGAGAACGCAACCAAGCCAACGTGACTGCTGCAGTGAATCTGTTTACCGACAATTACAACAGTCTGACTGTGGACGTGCCATATAACGTTGCCGCCACACAAACCGGTGTGTTGATCCAGCAAGGCCGTTTTGCGCTGACGCCGAGCAATAAGGCTTACAACCTGAAGGGTGAGTTTGCCCATGCTATGCCGGAATTCTACAAAGCGAACTTTACCGGTACGGTCGCCTGGAATTCTGCGCGGCAGAATGAAGATTTGTTGCCGGTTACCGTTACGCAGGGAATAGGCAATAATGCCAATACCACCGGTTCTTTGGGAGGCACGACTGCTGCGGCCGGGGCGGGCGGCTTTAACGGTGACTTCGGGCAGTGGAACGGTTCGAAAGGGCGTCCTACATTTGATAAGTCCTCGAACGCGCGCATCGATAACAAGCTCGCCAACTTCAAGTTCTCACTGCATCCTATCGAGGATTTGACGCTGGCAACCAATCTGCGTTACCAAAAACAGGATACGGAAACGCGCTACATTGCCTGCAACCCGAGTGCAAGCTACGCGAATGGCGTGCAATTTACCGGGACGCTTAACGGAAAAACCTGTACTGGCTTGTGGGGACGCATGCTGAACGACGGTGGTTCCCTCGTGTTCTTTAATCCCGGAACCTCAACTTCCGGTCCGATTAGTATGGCTGGAGGCGCCGTTACTGCGGTTACAGCAACAGTGGGTGGTGCCGCAGCTGGGGGGGCTTTGACGGGGGTAACCGGGGCCACGCTACCTTCGTGGACAGCCAACGGTCCTGTCGCAAGCATACCCTGGGGAAACACGACGAAAGTCTACAACTTTACGGGTGATTACCGGATCAACAAGACTTCCTCGGCCAATTTTGCGATTGAGCGGGAAACCGTTGACCGCGTGAACCGCGAAGTGGATACAACCAAAGAGAACAAGTTCAAGATCGGTTATACCAACCGCGATATCAGGGACATGTCTGTGCGAGTTTCCTACGAGAATGATTCCAAACGGGGTACCGTCTACAATTCCTTTTCCCCTTACATCAATTTTGGAGGCACTGCATTTATTGACCCCAACACTATACCTACTAATACAAGTTTGACCGCTGCCTATGTGCCGCGAGTGAACGATATTCATAAACTTGATGTGGCAGACCGGGATCAGAATATCCTTAACCTGCGTGTGAATTACGCAGTACGGGACAACTTGGATCTGGGTTTGACCGGTAATTATAAATCGTCAATGTTCCCCCAGAATACGGCTGCCGGAATGCATGATCTGAATGTTAAATCGTTGGGTCTGGAATTGAATTATCAACCCAGTGCTGATTTGCAGTTCTTCGGCAACTTTAGCTATCAGGATCAGCAATTGAATCAGAACGAGGTGCAGAACACAGCTCCCAAACTGAACGGAATGTATGCCTGTACCATGGGAACCGTTACGCCATGGGGTACGATCAATGCCTATACAGCCGAATCAATTTGCGGAACGGTGTCGCATAATATTACCTTCGACCCATTGGAAACTTGGCATTCCCAGACGCACGACATGAACAATGTTCTGAACCTCGGGGCCAAACTGAGTCTGGCACAGAAAAAAGTGTTGACGTTTAATTATACCTACTCTCAAAGTACGACGAAGATTTCGTACCAATATTCCGACCCCAATGCTTTGATTACAGGTACAGCTAACACGGTGGGTCAATGGAATGGCACAAATAATGGGCAGACGCTGGTGGCTTCTCAATCCAATAACATCTCCGCTGTTCCAATCGCCCAGGCCGCACTCGCCGGAACCGGGTTGCCGGATAACAGCTTTGTAAGCAACAGGATCGGGGCTAGTCTGCTGGTGCCTTTGGACAAGCAAATGGCGGTTCGGATCAACGGCAGCTATGAGGATGGAAAAACGGTGGATTGGCACTATCCTACGAACATGGGAGCAGGCCAGTTGTGTTTCGGGGCTAATAACAGTTGTTATCTTGACGCGGGTCCCCAGTCGTATCACGTATCGGCTGTGAGCGTGGTATTTAATTACAAATTGTAGAAATGACGATGGAAAAGGGGTGGCCGAAATTTGGCCACCCCTTTTTTTCGCCGGAGTTTTGCGGGTTTATCTTTATTGAATGTGAAGGATCACTTTAGAGGAGATGGCAATTTGAAGAAAGTCTTACTGATGCTTGCATTGGTTTCGCTTGCCGGCATTGCTGTTGCGGAATCAACCGGAGCAGACGCAGCCAAGCCCGCAACGAACAATAGTGCGACAGTGCCCGGTCATCCCGCAGTCACTGCTAATGATCATATGGTAGGCAAAGGCAAGGTTCTGGAGGTGATCAACACCTCTATGAACTCCTTTTTGCAAATAAGCAGCGGCAAAGAAACGCTGTGGATTGTGGGAGACAAAATCAAGGTTGCAAAGGGGGCGACGGTCAAATATGCGGACGGGATCGAGATGCCGAATTTTCACAGCAAGTCGCTGAATCGTACCTTTGACATGATTGTATTTGTGAAAAAGCTGGAGCAGATCAAAAAATAAATTCAGATGTAGCCCGGATGTGGCGCAGCGAAATCCGGGAATGCAACGCTCCATACTCCCCGGATTCCGCTGCACTTCATCCAGACTACAATCCATATTTCTCCAAGCCGTCAGTTTGAATCGAATACGCAGATATTAAGCAGTGCTCATTATCCAGTTACTTGGGATAGAATGTACCTCAAGGGAGGTTCCCATGAGCGAAGAGCTGCAACATACCCATCTTGACGGCAACGCCGACTATATCAGTGCGCTGGATAAATTATGCGGTCTGGCGCAACGTGAGTTGTGCGTTTTCGAGAAGGATTTTTCAGATATCGGATTTAACTCGGAAGCGCGTTACAATACCCTGCGCATTTTTCTGCTTGCCAGCCCCGGCAACCGTCTGCGCCTGCTGGCACACGACTCGCGTCCGCTGACATTGCAATGTCCACGGCTTATGATGCTGTTGCGTCAATTCGGTCACAACATGCATATCCATGAGACCCCCAAACATTTGTTGCATCTGACCGAGCCGTTTGCAGTGGCGGATGAATCGCATTTTGTGCGACGTTTTCATTTTGACGACCCGCGCGGTATTCTATCGCAGCACGAACCCGCAGGCGCGCGGGTTCTGAAATCGCGCTTCGAAGAAATGTGGACTGCTTCCCATCCGGCGGTGTCGGCAACTACATTGGGTTTGTAGAACTAATGGCCACTAACGAAAACGCCCCTGCATAATACAGGGGCGTTTTCGTTGGTTGTGCTCAACTTCTCCGCCTGATTGTGTTAATCGAGCTTCGAAATAGTGCAGCGTTCTTGCTTAGTGATCCTTATACAAAACGTAATATGGGGATGCTGAATTGCTCAGCATGAAGAGGCTGTACACGCCCTGTGACTGAAATGATACCGGACTAATGGTTATGCCGCCCGCAGTAATGCCATTAGTGTTGCCGCCGCTTGCCAGCGTGACCGGGATTGAGGCGGTTCCCAACGCCACGCCAGTCGCGTAAGTGACATTATCGTAACTGAGTTGAATGCTGCTGTTATTACCGTTCACCAAACGCAGTTTGGCATAGCCGCCGGCGGGACGGGTATTGTCGTCGCTAAGCGGGAAATAGGTAGGAGCAGAACCCGAGCCAGTCGCCAGCAAAGTTATATCCGCACCGGCTGTAACCGAGCCGCTGTAACTGGTGGTGGCGGTGCCTGTGCCGCTATTAATAGAAGAAAGGACCGTAACCGACACGTTGCCGGCAGTCGCGGCCGCAGTATGGACGGGAACCAGCGTGCCGGCAGCATTTGTGGTGCCCAAAACGGGTACAAGAGTATATGCGCTTAACGGCGATGTGGAACTAACAGAAGTGGAAAGAATCGAGTTGCCTACTGATGTTGCCGAGACGCCGGAAGCGGCAGTGATTGAGTCTGTCGATGGGAAGTTGGAGGCGATGCGGATGCGGGCATAGCCATTTTTTTCGGCCACGACCGGGCCAACTCCATTCAGTGGCTGGGTGACGAGCAAGCCGTCGAGTAATACTCCGCCTGTCGCGCTGGTCATAACCAGAGTCAGTATTTGCTGGTCGTTAATGACGATTGAGGGGATGTTCAGTCTCAAGTCCGTTCGGTCATTCGCACCGGTTACCCAGATATGATAGGTATTTTTGGGTAATTCATAGTAGCTGGTGGTTCCGGAAATGCCGGTCACCAATGCGGTGGACGCTGAGAGAGCGGCCGATACGGTTCCGGGTGTATAAGTGTCATTCTTGGTGTTGTCCTGAAGCGCCATATAAACGTCGAGGCTTCCGGCATCAGCAGACAGGTCAACTATCCGGATTTTTCCGTCGCCGGTTGCGGGGGCAACCTCATTTTCAGAAAATGAAGCGACACGCAGGTTCTGGCCCGAAGTGTAGGCCAGCAATGCGTAGTCAACAGCGGTGGTGAACGAAAAACTGGTCGAGAACGACGGCGTATTGGAGCCACTGTTCTCAAGCTCGATGGTTGAAATTCCCGAGTTGATCGTGACAGAACTGCTCGCGGCGCCATAAGTAACTGCTGTGGCCAGCTTTGTGCTGGTTTGCGTACTGGTTGACTGGAGCATGTCCAAGGAGCCGCTGGTACCGTTAATCAGACGCACTGTGTTTTGAGTGGTGGCTCCGCTCCCTCCGCCATGGCATCCCTGAAGCAGTGATAAGGCGAGTAAAACGGGCAAGAAAATTACAAATTTTTTCATAGGTGTTCCATTCATTGTTTGAATACTCTGGCCAGACGCGCTGTACCCATCGACTATAGTTTGTGAATCCGGACGATCCACTTCCCTCAAAGGTGACATTCTAACCAAAAGCCCGTTAAAAGTTGTAAGTAAATTGTGTCGAATTGAATATATTCTGCAATAAACGAGTATCGGGAGGGGGGATTTGAGCGTGGCGGCAGACGGGAATCACGAAATTTCGGCATTTGAGGCAAAACCAAACCCCTCCCAACCTCCCCTTGTCAGGTAGGATCTGCACGCTGATCCACAAACAAGCGTAAACGATAATCAAGAGACAAAGGGCTACAATCCGCTCAGGCTCTTGACGTGGGCAGCGGCGCTGCGTCCCAATGCATTCAGGGCATATCCCCCTTCCAGCATTGAAACGATGCGGCAATTTGCGTGCCGGCAGGCCTGATCCTTAAGCTGGTCGGTAACCCATGCATAATCGGCATCGCACAGGCCAAAACCGCCCATCTCATCTTCCCTGTGCGCATCGAATCCGGCAGAAATAAATATCATCTGAGGCCGAAACTTTTCCAGTGCCGGTAACCAGTGCCTGGTTATGGCATCGCGGAATTCTGCGCCTGCACTGCCGGCGTTCATGGGAACATTGATGATATGCTCATTGCCGCTGCCAGCACCGCAATAGGGATAATACGGATGTCTGAAGGTCGAACACAGCATCACGCGCGGGTCCTCGTGAAAAATATTCTCGGTACCGTCGCCATGATGGACATCGAAATCGGCGATGGCTACCCGCTGTAAACCGTGATGCTCAAGTGCATGGGCCACGGCCACGGCCACATTATTGAAGATGCAGAAACCGGCAGCATTGCTTCGTCCGGCATGATGGCCGGGAGGGCGAATATTGCAAAATGCATTTTCGACTTGTCCTGAAATGACCAGATCAGTCGCCAGAATTGCAGCTCCGGCGGAGCGGAGCGCCGCTTCCAGGCTATGCGCATTCATCGCTGTGTCGGGATCCAGATAGACCAGCCCTGAACCGGGGATGCGGGAAAAAATCTCATCAATGTAGGGGCCGGTGTGAACGCGCGCCAACTGCTCTTTGCTTGCTTTCGGCGCGTCGTGACGTTCGAGAAACGGTAACAGCCCGGATGAAATCAATTGATCTTCGATGGCGTGTATACGCGCGGGGCATTCGGGATGATCCGGCCCCATGTCGTGCTTGAGGCAGGCAGAATGGGTGATGTAAGCAGTGTGCATATTGTGCGGTTAGAGATTCGGCTTAATATTAAACCAAATTCGCATTCTATAGGGGTATCGAGTTTTGTAAAACATGAAGATTAAATCAGACGGTCATCGGTAAGATGTGCAAAGAATGATGTTCAAGCTTGACAACATGACGTCTGATAGGCTTAATTACGCCCGCGTTCAGAGGTGCTATTCATTGGCTAAAAGCCGGTATTCCACCCGTAAGAACATATACCTTCCAAGCTTGGATATTACTCATCCGGCCTCCGTCTAACTGGTTATTGAAATGAAAAGATTCTTTGCATTTACTCTGGCGATAGTTGCCGCCATTATTCTGACAGCGTGTGGCGGGAAGGGGTCGGCTGCTTCCTCTCCGGCCAATGTTGTTGCTACCGCAGGAGACACCACCGCAATTGTTACGTGGAATATGCAACCCGGGGTTGAATATTGGGTCTATTCTGCCCAAGGGACCGGCATTACTCCCCAGAATTGTATCTCTATGGTGTATTGCAGAACGGCGGTTAACGTAACTTCACCTTTTGTGCTGAGCGGTTTGGTTAACGGCGTCACTTATTCTGTGACGATAGACTCACGAGTAAATAAAGGGCCGGGGGGGCCGGGTTCTGCTTCCATTCAAGTTACCCCCGCGCTGGCCGGGGCAATATGGAGCACGGGTACCTCTCTGGGGGGGAATGATTTGCACGGCCTGGCTTATGGCGGATTATTTGCCGCCGTCGGGGACAATGGGGCATTGTTTAATAGCATTGACGGAAACGCCTGGACTGCCGTCGCCAACCCTGCACCTTACGCCAATCTCAATGCGGTCATTTTTTACTCTGGAAAATATATAGCCGTTGGCTCGGGCGGCGTGATTCTGGCAAGTCCGGACGGGGTAACATGGACCCAACAAAACAGCGGAACGACTAATGATCTGTATGCAATCACCGGCAATGGTTTGGGTGGATTTGTCGCGGTGGGAGCAAACGGGACGATTATTAACAGTACTGCAGGAGCAATCTGGACAACGGTGACATCCAATACATCAAGTTCGTTGTATGGAGTTACCTATGGGAATTCCACGTTTGTCGCTGTGGGGGCATCCGGGACATTGCTGACGAGCACGGACGGAGCTTCCTGGCAGGCTCCTTCTTTTCTTCCTGCGTACGATCTTAAAGGCGTGGTTTATGCAGCCGGATCGTTCGTGGCTGTGGGGGATAACGGGACGCTGGTTACCAGTCCGGATGGCAGCAACTGGGTGGCGCAAAACCAGATTTCATCCACCTTGTTAACTGCAGTAACCTATGGACATCAATTTGTTGCGGTAGATAGTGCCGGAAATATTTATAACAGCCCTGACGGGGTGAATTGGATATTGGTTCAAACTATCCCTTCTGCTCTTTATGCGGTGTTGCCAGCGCAATATCTTGCCGGGCAATATCTGGGCGGATATGTGTATTCCGCTGTGGGCGGGAGCGGAGCAAATATCCTTTCCCAATAAAGATTCCCCCAATCCGTCACAACACCTTGCGGACGATTTTGATATCCGCATCTTCAGGGTTGGACTCGACGGTGAATTCAAGGCGAGTCATCAAATGCAACATGCTGCTGTTGTTTTTCAGAACTTCGCCTTCCATCGTTTTTAGCCCCTTTGAACGGGCGGCATCCAGCAAGGCCGTCATCAGCTTGGAGCCCAGTCCTTTTCCGCTCATGTTGTCGGCAACGACCAGAGCGAATTCGCAGCTTTCGCCATCCGGATTAATGGTGAAGCGTGTTACACCCAGCTCTACTTCCTCGCCTTGTTTTTCTGCCACGGCAATCAGTGCCATTTCGCGGCTGTAATCAATTTGGGTAAAGCGTATCAGCATGGACGGGGAGAGTTCCTGCACGCTGTTCATGAAACGGAAATAGCGCGATTCAGCCGAGAGCCCGCGCACAAAATCTTGCTCCAGTTGGGCGTCTTCAGGGCGTATCGGGCGGATAATAATGTCGGTGCCGTCGGCAAGTTGCCAATGGCTGACGAGGTGGGTCGGATAGGGATAAATTGCCATGTGGGCGTAGCGGTCTGCACTGGGGGAACGCAGTTCAACCATGACCCGCGCATCGGCGGCGAGCGCGCCATGTTCGTCCACGATCAGCGGATTGATGTCCATTTCCATCAGCATGGGTAATTCGCACACCATTTCAGATACACGCAAGAGTACGCTTTCCAGCGCATCCATATTGGCAGGGGGCATTTGGCGAAATGTGCCCAACATTTTGGCAACGTGCGTGCCCTTGATGAGGTCCTTGACCAGGAACGTGTTGAGCGGCGGCAGTGCGACTGAACGGTCTCCCATGACTTCCACCAGCGTACCGCCTGCCCCGAAAGTAATGACCGGCCCGAACACCGGATCGTTGGTTACGCCAACCATCAATTCGCGCCCGTTCGTTTTGACGATCATGGGCTGGATGGCGATGCCATCCATGTGCGCTTCGGGGCGGTTGCGCTTCACGTTATCCGTTATTTCGTGATAGGCCGCTCGCACCGCCTGGGCATTGCCCAAGTTGAGACTGACTCCCCCTGCATCGCTTTTGTGGCTGATATCGCGGGAATTGACTTTCATGGCCACCGGGAAGCCCAGTTGCTGTGCAACCAGCAGTGCCTCGTTGGGAGAATGGGCAACCATGGTTTGCGCAACCGGAATATGGAAGGCGGCCAGCAAAGCTTTGGACTCCATCTCGTTCAGCACTTTGCGCCTGTCCTGCAGGGCGCCTTCGATAATCATGCGGGCACCTTCCACATCCGGTTCGAGATGATGCGACAGCGGTCCCGGCATCTGCATCAGCAGCTTCTGGTTCTGGTAGTAGGCGGAAAGGCAGGAGAACACCTCAACAGCCGGTTCGGGGGTGCGAAAATTGGGTCGCTTGGCGTGATTGAATGCTTTGCGCGATTCGGCAACCTGGCCTTCTCCCATCCAGCAAGTCAACAATGGTTTGTTGTAATGGGAGGAAATTTCGATCATTGCTTGTGCGGCTTCCAGCGGCTTGGTCATGGCTTGCGGAGTGAGTATGGCCAGCACGCCATCTACATTGGCATCCTCCAGGCATGCTTTGACCGCGTGAATATAGCGGTCGGATTGCGCATCCCCGATGATGTCTACGGGATTGCCGTGCGACCAGTTTGGAGGGAGTCCCTTGTTGAGCTGTTCGATGGTGCTTTCGGACAAGGTGGCGATTTCCAGGCCGAGGTCGGATGCACGATCCGTCGCCATGACACCGGGGCCGCCGCCATTGGTGACGATGGCGAGGCGGTTGCCACTGGGTTTGAAGCCGACAGACAAGGCCTTCGCGGCGGCAAACATTTGCGTAATAGTTTGCACGCGTACCACGCCCGCACGGCGCACGGCAGCGTCGAATGCATCATCGGAACCCACCAGCGACGCGGTGTGAGACATGGCGGCTTTGGAACCGGCGGCGTGGCGTCCGACCTTGACCAGAATTACCGGCTTGATACGCGCCGCTGCACGAATGCCGCTCATGAAACTGCGCGCGTCACGGATGCCTTCGATGTAGAGCAGGATGCTCTGGGTCTGTTGATCGGATACCAGAAAATCGAGAATTTCGCCGAAGTCCACATCCGCGGATGACCCCATGGACACTACGCTGGAAAAACCGACATCATTGGTTTGCGCCCAATCCAGAATTGCGGTGCAGAGCGCACCGGATTGCGAGATGAAGGCGAGGTGGCCGTTGTTGGCACCGCCCTTGTTGAACGTGGCATTGAGGCCGATTCCGGGCCGCATCACGCCGAGACAATTCGGGCCGATCAAACGGATGCCGTAGCGGCTGGCATTCTCCAGTACGGCCCGTTCGAGGGCGTGGCCCTCGGCACCGGTTTCGCCAAAGCCGGCAGTAATAATAACGGCAGCCTTGACCCCGTGCTTGCCGCAATCCTCGATGATGTCAGGCACTGTTTGCGGGGGGGTCGCGATGACCACGAGTTCAACCAGTTCATCAATCTTGTTAATTGCGGAATAGGCTTTGTGCCCCTGCACCGTGGCATTTTTGGTATTGATGGGGTAGAGGCCACCCTGGTAGCCGCTTTCAAGCATGTTTTGGAATACGATCTGGCCGACCGAATCAACCCGGTCGCTGGCACCAAATACAGCGACGGATTTGGGAGCAAATAGAGAATTAAGATAATGTTGGCTCATGATGTGCGATGCCCATTGTGAATACGGTTGATAGGAGAAGGAGTAATTCTGGATGAATGCCTCAGGGAGAGAAAAATAGTAGCAGGTCGTTGAATTGCGCGTATCTACCCGTCCGGGTTCCGGCCGGTATGACCGGAATCAATAGCACATTGTATTCCTTTTGCAGGATTGTTCCACTAGCCATTCGGTTAGGGCGAAGGGGGCGATTCAAGCAACATGGATATTAGCCGTTTGTCCTGCCCATGCCGTAGTCTGGATGGAGTGCAAAGAAATCCAGTGTGTGCGGAGCGTTCATGCCCTGATTACATTCCGCTTCATTCAGGATATATGAGCGTTGTCTATCCGGTCTATCCCATTAGTGCGACTCGCCCCCTTTTCAGGCATCTTGTCTGAGGGTTGAACTTCTGCGTGTTTGCGCTACCATAGTAGTTCTGAAGCATTCGGGTTAAAATGGACTTGATCGATTCGCTTGAATTCTGCTCCCGCAGAACAACAGACCCGGATTAACCCATCTGCCCGCCGGATATCAAGTCGGAATCGCCGCATGAATTTTAATGAAACTACCTTGGTCGCAACTAGAAACGAAATATGGATGATCAACAGTCGCACACTATAGGCAGACTGCTTAAGATAATGGACAGCAGTCCTGGTTTTGCAGGGCTGGGGGGGTCGATTAAAATTATCAGCCGCCTTGGGGACGATGTCGACAGCGGTACCCGCGAAATAGCAAGCGCCATCCTGCATGACGCCGCGCTGACGGCAAAGTTGCTCCGTATAGCCAATTCCAGCCGGAACGCGCGCGGCGGCCGCAACGTTTCCACGATAGACCAAGTTTTGGCTATTCTGGGTCTGAATACCGTTAAGTCAGTGGCGATGTCGCTTGCATTGCTTGATACCCTTTCGCACAAGCCGCAGTCCAAACAATTGCATGCTGAAATTGTGGCCGCCTATTTTTGCGGCACGCTGGCTTTTGAGGTTACCCGACGCAACGGATCCCGGTATAGCGCCCAGGAGGCGCAGGTTTGCGGACTCATGCAAAACCTCGGGCGCATGATGTCAATTTTTTATCTGTATGAAGACATTGAACGCAGCCGCAAACTGCAAGTCGAGCAGAATCTTGCGGAAAGTGATGCGGTATTTCAAACGCTGGGAGTCAGTTTCGAGGAGATCAGTGCCGCAATTGCAGTGCACTGGGGATTGCCGGATGTATTGCAGAACTGTTTGGCACCCGAGACGCCGGAAATTGCCGCGCCTGTTCCTAACAATGCCATCGAGTGGCAGCAGCAATGCTCCTTATTTTGCCGTCACGTGACCGATATTTTGTTCCGTTTCCCCGAGAACAGGGAAAAAATAGAAATTGCCAATGCGATTGATTTCTCCAGAAAAGCGTTGCTCCTCAATGAAAAGGATATGCTTGAATGGATCGAAAAATGTCTGCTGGATACCGATGCCCTTTTATCCGAGATGGCTTTCCCCTGCAATGTGGAGCAGGCCCGCAGCTTTTTGAAAAAGGCGTCCGAGCGTGCACTGGATATGCTGTCCGCCCAAGATACTCTGGTCAAGGATGTCAGCCATGATGGCAGTCAAACGCCTGTTGAGGTGATCAAGCAGGTATTGCGTTATATTCATGATCACTACAATTTTGATCGCACCCTGATTTGTTTGCCGGTCGGTTCGGCCAGCCTGATCGCGATTGCAGGAGTTGGCAGGAATGCGGCCCAGGTGACAGGCAAGTTTCGTTGCAGCGGATCAAAGCCGGATATTTTTCGCGTGATCATGGCGCGTAATCTCGACACGTTTATTCCCGATGTCTCTTCGCCCTCGCTTGCCAAGCTGATTCCGGAATGGTACCCGGCTGCTGTCGGCGCAAAATCCTTTGTGATGTTACCCTTGATGAACGCAGGGAAGCTGCTCGGTATGCTGTACGGGGACTATGCGGAACCTCGTGCGACCGGCCCGACAGGGCTGGCTGAAGGGGAAATGCTGAAATGGCGCGGGCAACTGACCCAGGCGTTGCAGGCCGGGCCGAAGAAAGCGCCCTAATCTGAACTGGCACCTGGCTATTTCAGTTTGCCCGGTTTGACACGGTTACATCAATAAATGTTGCTTTATTCCTGACGAAGCCTGGCCGTAAATGTTGCCCGTCTTTGTAGAGGGGCTCACCATCGTTGTCGACACTGGAGCAGAGAGCATTCCCGCATAAAAAGCTCACCGGATCGATAAATTCGATTTTATTTTTGTTCGCGATCCTGATCAGGTCATTTTTTATGTAGCCGTATTTTTCCTCAAAGTCGTTTAAGTTGATTCCCCCGTCGCGGATTGTGAAAATATCCGGAAAGTGATTTAACTCCCTGTGCACCATATAAAACGGATCCAACTCGCTGCCCATGGGAATATTGAGCACCAGCATGACTTGCTTGTGGCCCCGTTTCAGGGTGGCTATGTATTTCGATAAGGCAGTCAAAGCCATTTGATAACCCGCGCTACCCATTTCGACCGGATATTGTTGACCGTCGCCGGAAAAATAGTAGCTCAGCGCTTCACCGCTAATCGCTTCCCCGGATAAGTATTGATACCACAAACCGCCAATGACAACGGTTGAAATATCCTTTCTGGACAGCGCCAGTTCAAGAGATGTCTTTAGCAGATCGGCACAATATTTGTATGAGGGGATGGTGGTTTGGGGGATGGGAACACAGCCCTCGCCGGTGGAAAAAATGACGCTGTTGGTCGTTCCCGGTTTGCGTTTGATTAGTTCGTCAATTCTTGGGTAATACTGCTCGATGTTGCTGTCTCCTATGAACAGGGTTGTGTTTTCCAGGCCGGATTTCTGCTCCAGGAAATGCTTGCCTTGATAGTTGAACGATTTTAAATTTCCCGGGTATTCCCACTCACCGGCAGCGCGGCTGATTTTTACTAAATTAAGCAGACGGAACTCGAGCCCGTCCTGCCGGTAGGTGACATAGCCCGTTACACCAACTCCCGACATTATTAGCAGCAGGGCGAGAGTTTTGACCGGGCCGGACGGGCCAAATCGGACAGGCTTTTCCAGAAATAGGTAAGTTAGCCAGGCAAGCACAATGGAGGCAGCAACGACCATTGCGCGTATTTCGGGTGCGGGAGCTGCTCCTTCAATAATGCGGGCAAACGACAGCAGCGGCCAGTGCCACAAATACAGCGGGTAGCTGATCAAACCCAGCGCAACCAATATGCGGTTCGAAAGAATGGTGCGATTTAGCCAGGCATGCGGTCCCGCAAAAATGACGCAATTAGTGCCGACAACCGGCAACAATACCGCCCAGCCCGGAAATGTTGTGTCACGTGTGACCAGAAACCAGGTGCCGCAGATCAGGCAAGCACCCGACAGGGATATGAGATTATTCAATATATTTTGGGAGAATCGCTTGGGCACGGCGCGACCCCGCAGATTCACTATCCCTTGATCGACCTGCACCAACAGGCTGGTTTTGTGCAGGGCAAGCGTTGCCAGAATGCTTCCGGTCAACAACTCCCAAAAGCGTGCAGCGGGTGAATAGAATGCCTGAGACAGATCGCTATACGAGGATTTAATGCTGAAAGCGAATGAAATTGCAAGGAGTGCTATGGCTATGCGAAAAAAATTGAGGCGGCACTTAAAAATCAGATACACCGACAGTGGCCACACTATGTAGAATTGCTCCTCTATTCCGAGTGACCAGAGATGCAGCAGCGGCTTTACTTGAGCCGCATGGTCAAAATACCCGGACTCCTGCCAGAAAAACAAATTGGATACAAATCCGGCACCGGCGGCAATATGCTTGCCCAGTTGTTTATATTCATCGGGTAACAAAACAACCCATCCCAATGCATAGCAGGCGATCATGACCAGAATTAATGCGGGAAAAATTCGGCGGATACGCCGCGCATAGAATTCTGAGAAACTGAAAGAGCCTTTTTCAAGATTGCCGATAATGATGCCGGAGATAAGAAAGCCGGAGATGACGAAGAAAATATCCACCCCTGTAAAGCCGCCCGGCATCCAATCGGGGAAAGCGTGGAAACCCACAACCGAAAGGACTGCAATAGCGCGGAGTCCGTCTATGTCCGCACGATATTTTAGAAGCGTCAGGTGGGGGGGGGCGCTTGGGGCGGGAAGTACATTCATCCGGGATAATCCATTAGGCCGTCATTCCGGCCTTCGCCGGAATGACGAGTGTTTTTGCTAATGGATAATTCATGTTCAAAGAGCATCGCCGGATACAATGAGCAAACTTAGATGTGAGTTATCCGCAGGATGACAGAAATATGATCAGGCTCTGTTTGGGCACTTGGGCTTGGTGCAGTCGGCATAGATGTAGAGCGAATGCTCGTGTACGGAAAATCCCCTTTCCGCTGCGGCCTTTTTTTGGCGCGCCTCAATGATTTCATCGTAAAACTCCTCGACTCTACCGCATTGCAGGCACACGATGTGATCGTGATGCTTGCCATGATTGAGTTCGAATACGGATTTGTCGCCTTCGAAATGATGTCTGACCAGAAGTCCGGCCTGTTCAAATTGAGTCAGCACCCGGTAAACGGTTGCCAGGCCGACGTCGTCACCGCTGGCGAGCAATTTCTTGTAAACGTCCTCGGCGCTTAAGTGACATTCGGAACCTTGCTCAAACAGGTTGAGTACCTTGAGCCGCGGCAAAGTTGATTTCAACCCGGCACTTTTTAAGTGAATAGACTGGTTCATGGATGGCCTTTGTTTTGCGAGGTTTAGGGTATGCAAAAAATTATAGCTGAAACAGGTTGCAATTACAAATGAGAATCATTATCATTGACGCAATGGAGTTATTAATACTGAATTGAAGGAGCCAACATGCGATTGGGAATTTTGCTGTGCTGGATTGTGGTCGGCTGGGTTGCTGTAACCGACCTTGCACTTGCGGGTGATGAATCACTTGCAATCCTGACCATTCATAACCAGCAGTTTGATCCGAATAAACTGGCGATTCCTTCAGGAGTCAAGGTGAAGATAATTGTCCGCAATCAGGACAGCATGCCGGTTGAATTTGAAAGTTACGATCTTTCCCGCGAGGTGGTGGTGCCGGGACATGGTGAAGTGGCCATATTTGTCGGTCCTGTGGAGCAGGGAACTTACCAATATTTTAATGATTTCAATCACGATATGCAGGGTGCCGTCGAGGCAAAACCTGCCGCTAAAAAAGGGAACTGAGCATGCTTTCAACGGCAGTCATTATGTTTAGGGAGGTGCTGGAAGCGGCCCTGATTATTGCGATTGTTCTAGGCGCAAGCCGCGGTATTGAAGGCAGGGCACGCTGGGTGGGCGCGGGAATAGGACTGGGCTTGCTGGGTGCATCCATAGTGGCAATCCTGGCCAATGTGGCAGCTTCGGTATTTTCCGGTGATGGGCAGGCGATACTCAATGCGGTCATTCTGCTCAGTGCGGTGACCATGCTGACATGGCACAACGTATGGATGAGCGCCCATAGCCGCGAACTTTCGGCGGAAGTGAAGGCTGTCGGTTCGGCGGTTCAATCGGGGCATCGTCCGATGACGGCGTTGCTGGTCATCACGATGGTGGCCGTGATGCGCGAAGGATCGGAGGCAGTCCTGTTCATCTGGGCTATAGCAACCAGCGGCGAACAAAGTTTGGACATGGTGATGGGCGGCATGGGCGGGGTGGTGGCGGGCATCCTGGTGGGCATGCTTTTATATATTGGAATATTACGCATCCCGACCCGGCATTTCTTTGCTGTGACGAGTTGGCTGATTTTATTGCTTGCGGCTGGGCTGGCTGCCCAGGCTGCGGGATTTCTCAATCAGGCCGGTATCCTTCCGTCCTTGGGCAACGGGGTGTGGAATACATCAAATATTTTGAGCCAGAGCAGCCTGCCCGGGCAGTTTTTGCATATTTTGGTCGGCTATATCGCGCGTCCATCCGGCATTGAGGTTGTTTTCTATGTGGGGACGTTGCTGACGGTCTTTATTCTGATGCGCATTTCCTCAACCAAAAGCAGTAGCGGGCGCGCAAAGGCTGTGGAAAACGCGGGATGAATAGTTTGTTTGAATTTGCGTCTGGATCGGGTTACGGAATTTTTCTTTAAGCATGGAAATTTTGCGGGGTAATTTATGCTAACGAAGCCATCAGCATTTGCCGTTGCTGCGCTGGCGATCATGCTGGGTTGCGAAGCCGGCGCTGCGCATGCGGACAACGATTTCATCGTTTATTCTCCCTACGTTATTCAGGGGCAAAGTGAAGTGGAAGTGTATGGCTTCAATTCACGGGATAAACGCGACGAAATCAATGGCACGAGCGGCTATAACATATCAGTTGGCCATGCCGTAACCGGCTGGTGGAAGCCGGAGGTCTATATCGGGGAATTCAACCGTGATGCAGGCGGATCAACCCATTCCTCGGGCTATGAAATTGAAAACACTTTTCAATTGACCGACCGCGGTGAATACTGGGCGGACGTGGGTTTTATGGCATCGTATGCGCACAACAAACTTCCCGGAATAACCAGCGTGACCGAATTTGGTCCGCTATTCGAGAAGTTGTCCGGGCATATAGATCAGCGCCTAAACCTGATTTGGGAAAAACAGGTCGGCAGCGGGGCGAGCGGAGCCTATGCATTTCGCTCGGCATATAGCATCACCTACAATATCAATGCAGGTTCGGTAACCTATTCGCCGGGCATCGAAGCCTACTATCGTCCCAATGACAATGCCTACCAGATAGGGCCGGTATTTTCGGGAGAGCTGAGGTCGAAGGGCGGAAACGAGCTTGAATACAGCTTAGGCGTCGTTTTTGGTACCAATCCAGGCGCGCCCGATAAAACCCTGTTGGCTCGCCTGGAATATGAGTTTTTCTAATTGCGTCAAGCCTTGGTGCTGATTAACGCCCCGCTAATGTTTTGCCCGTTGCCCATGTTCTGATAAAGATTTTGCAGGAACGATTGCAATGTCGGTGTGTTGCCGCCGGACGAACTTTGTCCGGATGCTGCATCCAAAGAGTTAACCAGATTCTGAAAACTGGAATTCAGATTTCCCAGTGCATTCGTGCTGCCGGTCGTCGAGGACGCCGGGGTCGTTTGACTGCCGGCGGTCAGCTGCTGAAGGAGGTTCTGAATATTGGCTCCCATATTGGAGCTCCCGTGAGTGCCTCCAACTCCTGCAACAGATGCACTTCCGTCTCCGTCAGAATCGGATCCCGATGCCGAAGTGCCGCCGGACTGCCCAAGTGAGGCAAACAGATTTTGCAAAAAGGACAGAAGAGCGGCAGTCGGGTCTTGAGTGGAGCCGGTTGCAGGTGCAGTGCTGCTGGACGAACTGGTGCCGGAAGAGGCGCTTGTGGACGTCGAGGTTCCGGAACTACCCGAAAGACTTTGCTCGATCGCCTGAACGATTTCGTTCATGAAATTTGAACTTCCCACGCTTCCGGTGCTTGCGCCTCCAGTGCTTCCGTTTGCCGTGTTGGCACCGATGGGGGAAGCCGAATTCGAGTTGTGATGTACCCGGGGTGCATAATTTAAACCTGAGATAGTATCGATAGCACTCATGTTTTATCCTTCTTGAAAAGTATTGAATTGGAAATTTTGAATGGGAATCTTTTCCCGCAGGAATGAATTATTCATATATTTCCGGCAATCAATAGGCGGAATAGAAGGGAAAAATACCCTTAATTCTCCCGCCGCGAATTTTCTGCCTTAATTTTCTGAAGTAAATACGTCGGGATGCAGGAGCTCAAGCAGAGGTTCCAGATGTTTCTCGAAATGCTTCCAGCGAGCAACCGAGCTGGTGTAGAGAGGCGTGCGCACTTGGGTCACACTGGCTGTGTGGATAGCACGCTGCTTTTCGTGAAAGTTGAGGCAGGCCGGGTCCCAGGGCAGGCGGAGATAATCCAGCATACGACGCGCTTCACGCTCGGGATGGGCAATATTGTCTTCATAGCGAACATCAAGGATCAGGCCGGGGGGCAGGACGGCATGCCAGTGCTGCATTAATTTCTTGTAGCGCAAAAATTGCCTGGCCAGAGCGCCAAGTTCATAGCTATAGTCATGTCCATGCGTAAATCTCAGCGCGTAACAGGAGAAGCAGGTATCGACCGGGTCACGTATGGCATGAATAATTTTTGCATTGGGCAGCATCAAACGAATCAGCCCCAGATGGCTATAGTTCCCTGGCAACTTGTCGGTGATATAGCGGGTATCGGGTGAGAGTTTCCAGACTCGATCAAGATATTTCTGCCCAAGTTTGCGCATGGCTGTCAGAGCCTGTTGCGCATTGGCCGATTGGCCTGGGTTGCGCTGCCCCAGAACTTCCTTCAAGGTGGGTAATTCCCCCGCCCCGAATACGGACGGATGGCTGGCAAGAATTTGTTCGATCAGGGTGGTGCCGGAGCGCAGCATGCCCACTATGAAAATAGGTACCCGTTCATCATTATCCGGAGGCAGAGAGCTTTCCAGTGCGGCGCATTCACGGAATAGTTCGGGTGTAAACAGGCTGCATGTATTTTCCAGATTGCGTTCATCTTCGGTTTCATCGAATGGATGGAGCTGAAAGTGAAGGCGGTTGCCTTCTTCATAGGCGCCGAAGGCACGATCATACTGGCCGATGTTTTCCATGGCTTTGCCCATGGCAAAATTCAGTTTGATGCGCTCGTCCGCTGTGAGTGATTCGCGTTGCGCATAAACCGCTTCAAGCTGGCTGAAGCGCGGATCATCCAGGCGGTAAGGAATATACAAGAGTGCCGTCGACAAGGGTTTTGCCTGGCCCGGTGCGAGTTCGATGGCTTTACCCAGCGAGCGTTCGGCCTCGCTCATTTTGCCGAGCGCCATTAGCGCGCTGCCCAGATTGCTATGGGTTTCGGGCAGTAGCGGGTTAATCTTGATCGCCTGTCTGTAGGCAAGCTCGGCTTCATTGAAGCGGCTCAAATCCAGCAAGGCATTTCCCAAATTATTGAACGCCTCGGCATAATCCGGCTTGCTTTCAATTGCACGCTGATAACTGGCCATGGCCTCATCCAGCCGGCCCAGATCATAAAGCATCACGCCCAGATTGTTGTGGGCCTCGGCATAGTCCGGCCTGATTTGAATAGCTTGCCGGTAACTGGCCTCGGCCTCGCCGGGTCTTCCCAAAACCAGAAGGGCTATACCCAGATCATAATGGGCTTCCGCATAATCCGGCTTGAATTGCAGGGCTTTCAGATAACTGGCCGCGGCTTCAAACGTGCGTCCGTCAAGCAGAAGCGTGTTCCCCAAATGGTTGAACGCTTCGGCATAACCCGGATTGATTGCAATGGCACGATTGAAGCAGTCCAATGCTTGAGACAGGTGTCCCAGATTATGCAGCGTAATGCCCAGGTTATTCTGTGCTTCGGCGTAATCGGGTTTGGTCAGCAGCGCACACCGAAAGCAGGCTTCGGCTTCATTCAATTTTCCCGTTGCCATGAGAGTGATGCCAAGATTGTTATGTATCTCGGCGTAATCTGGTCTGAACGCCAGCGCGCGACGGAAGTATTCCTCTGCCTCTGTTGTGTGCCCCAGACCGCAGAGGGTCAAGCCCAGATTGTTGTATGCTTCGGCGTAATCGGGTTTGATTCGGAGCGCGTGCCGGAAAGATGCGACAGCCGCGCCGGGGTTACCCGATTCTCGCAGCGCCATGCCCAGATTATTATGCGCATCGAAATTGTCGGGCGACAGTTCGACCAGCTTGCTCAGGGGAATAAGCGCATCTGCCCCCCGTCTTGTTTGCATGAGAACAGCGCCTAATATAGTCCACCCCGAAATATGCAGGGGATAGCGCAGCGTGAGTTGTTTGGCCAGGGATTCGGCTTCAAAATAGTTCCCTGCGCTGATCATGGCTGCAATTGCATCGAGTTCATGGGAGCCGGGGGTGTTGTCCCTGAAGGAAGTGGATTTTCGGCCTGATCCCGTATTTTTGCTTTTCATGATGCCGATTGTAATTGCTTTGATATAAACCGGACAAATTGAAATCTGCGTAACTATGTTACAGTTCATGACAGTTTAATTTACATGGAACGATTCATTGATCAAAGAGTCGAACAGCCAAGTAAATCTGGGTCCTTAATTCGGGAGTCAAGCCATGAAAAATATTCTGGTAGCCATCATTGTCGTTTTATCAATTTCGCCGGCCTACGCCGAAGGCGGTCGTGGTCATGGCGGAGGTTGGGAGCGAGGTGGAGGGGGCTGGGGATGGGGCGGCTGGATTGCTCCCGCGCTGATAGGAGGCGCTATCGCGTATGACCTGACTTATCCCAGAACAGTCTATACCCAACCTTATCCGGTATACGAACAGCCTTATCCGGTTTATGTCCAACCGGCTCCGGTGTATGCCCAGCCAGCTCCGGTGTATGCACCCGGCGCGGCACCGTCAGCCGGGCAGTTTTGGTATTTCTGTGCCGCTGCCAATGCCTATTATCCGTACGTGACTTCCTGCACGAATGGCTGGCAAGCCGTTCCCACGACTCCTCCCGGATATTTACCGGGTGCGTCATACAGGGCGCCGGGACAGTAAGGAGTAATATTTAATTATCCTGTTTTTTGTCTCAATTGCATTTTTGAATACGCCAGCGAATATTCAGGTATAAATGCCAAGCCCGTTGAAAAATAGTTGGATTTTTTTGCTAACGGGGTAGAATGATAGTCAAGTATCTTAGTTGGTAATTCAGGGAGTAGCTGCCATGACAACGATTTCAAACGCAACTTCAACCGGTGTGAGCGGTTACAGTTCGCCCTCAACCGGTGTAGGCACCACAGTCAGCCAACAGTCAAATGCGGCTACTTCGGACACATCGCCTGCTCAAGCAACATCGAGTAAATCAACGGTAACAATAGGGGGCGGGTCTTCCACGCCTCTGACTTATAACGCTACAGGTCAGCTTAATTCTACTGTCAAGACAACCAGTGCCCAGGCGGCACAGGATGTGCTCGCGGCACAAAAAGTCGTGACTGATACGCTAGCTTCGATATTCTCGGGTCAATCGAGCAATACTTCCAATTCATCGTCTTCAAACTTCTCATCGCTGTTTAGTTTGCCGTCAACGACAAGCAGCAAAACAACTGCAACGGGGGCAACAACGACAAGCGCCCAGGCCGCGCAGGATGTCCTTGCAGCGAAGAGTGCGGTGACCCAGGCGATGGGCTCCCTATTCTCAAGTCCGTCATCTAATTCATCCAATTCGTCTTCGTCGGATATTTCATCATTGCTGGGCATGCCCGGAACGACAAGTACGAATGCAAAATCGACCGCAACGAGCGGAACTTCGAGCGCCCAAGCTGCTCAGAATGCCGTTTTGGCAGCCGAAACTGCGGTAAGCAATACACTGGGTTCGTTAGCTTCCAGATAGACTCAGGGAGATAATTAGCTATGTCTACCATTTCCGGCGTATCTTCATCCGGCAGTTATATCTCCAATACTACATCAACGCCAAAGGTCGCAAAGTCGCCTAACTCGGGTTTGGTGCAGACGGCTGCCAGTCTCGCCTATAACGGGAATATCGTGGCAACTTTGGGCAGCGGATCAGTTTCATCATTGACCTATGACGCAGCAGGCCTTCTCAACTCCATACTCCAAGCCGGCACTTCATCGGCACCCGCCCAAACAACGGGGAAAAATTCGAGTGCGCAAGTCACGGCCCGGTCCAGCACAGATCAGGGTATCGTCAATACCCTTTCTACCAGTGCCTCTGCGTCAGGGGTATACACCTCATCAGGCTCTCTCCAAGGACTTCCGTCCGGCACTTCCGCAAATTGGGCTAGCGCACTCAAAGCCAATCCCGGGCTTGCATCTACGGCTATTGCTGATTCTATCAATCAGGGTATTGTAGGAATATTTTCAACTACTGCGTAGGAATTGCGGGCTTCTGTTGACGAATTGAACGGGAGTTCGGCTTGTCATCGTTTTTGTGATCTCTCCCGGCCGAGATAATTACCTTATGAAAATCTGTATTATCCCCAAGCAAGCGAAATGGCATTAAATCGGGACTCCATGCGGAAACAGAAAAAATGAATCCCAAACAATTCATCAGATACTTTTTATATGTCGGCGTGTGTATGTTTGCGATCTTCGCACAAGCCGAAGCCGACACGCTTGCCGATGCAAAGCGTGCCTATGCTGCCGGAGAATATCTCAATGCCGCCAAACTTTTCAGGTCTCTTGCGGCTAAAGGGGATGCTACGGCCCAAACCAGCCTGGGAACCATGTATTACAGCGGACAAGGTGTTGCCGAAGATTATGATGAGGCGGCCAAATGGTATCGGGCAGCTGCGGAGCATGGCAATGCATTTGCGCAACACAATCTCGGAGTGATGTATGAAAACGGGCAAGGAGTGCATCAGGATTACAAGGCGGCGATGAAGTGGTACCGGCTGGCTGCGGAACAAAATAACGCTCAGTCACAGCATCACATTGGTTGGTTGTACAACAAGGGACACGGTGTCCGCCAAGATTTCGAGGAGGCAGTCAAATGGTATCAATTATCGGCTGCACAGGGGTATGCCCCGGCCCAATTTAGTTTGGGCGAAATGTATGAAAATGGGAATGGTGTTCCCCGGGATTTTCCGGAGTCGGTGAAGTGGTACCGGTTGGCGGCGGAGCGGGGGGACACTTCTGCCGGGTATAGTCTTGGTATCCTGTATGAGAATGGAAATGGCGTCCCCAAAGACTATAAAGAGGCGCTGAAGTGGTACCGGCAGGCAGCAGAAAAAGGCAACAGTTATGCGCAGCACAATCTGGGGGCGATGTACGCGCAGGGCCAGGGTGTGCCTCAGGATTACAAAGAGGCACTAAAGTGGTACATGCGGGCGGCGGAACAGGGCAATACCTTTGCGCAATATGCCGTCGGCATGATTTATGACAATGGGCAAGGCGTTCCCCAGAATTATAACGAGGCGATCAAGTGGTATCGGCAGGCCGCGGAACAGGGTGATGCATTGGCGCAATACAATCTTGGAATGATGTACGCACAGGGACAGGGAGTCCAACAAAATTTTAAAGACGCAGCCAAGTGGTATCGACTGGCGGCTGAACAGGCCGATAGTTTGGCCCAGTATATTCTTGCTGTCATGTATGAAAGCGGCCAGGGCGTTCCCCAGGATTATGTGCTTGCATATATGTGGGCAAATATTGCAGCTGCGAGTGCGGCAGGGGAAGAATTGGACAAACTGGTAAAATTCCGTGATGCGCTCTCGAAAGAGATGACCGCCAAACAAATTGCAGAATCACAGAGCCTGACGAGAAAATGCACGGCAAATAAATTTAAAGGTTGCTAGCGGCTGGGCTGTGGCAGATTTAGCGGATTGGATATTTCCGATCAGCTGATTTTGGTTCAGGTTAGGAAATTTAATGCAGTCGGAATTCGTCTTGGCAAGCAGCTAAGACTGGGGCGCGTAACTTTTCTTTACAATGAAGCGCTGCGTCATTATAATTCGCGCTCTTTTCGGGGGGTATAGCTCAGCTGGGAGAGCGCTTGCATGGCATGCAAGAGGTCAGCGGTTCGATCCCGCTTATCTCCACCATTTCAAAGTTTCAAACCGTCTCAAACAGTACAAAATAGCCCGTAAATCTTAATAAAAACAAGGTTTACGGGCTTTTTTACGTTTCAGGCACTCTTATTTCGTAGTTCGCTAATTCTTACTTATATCTCCGTGCCACGCCAATGACACCCAATGAAAGCACCGTCAAACTTGATTCGCGGTGTGTCATTCATGTTTGCTCTTCAAATTAATCTGTACCAGTTTCTCGCACCCCGTTTTCATTAACGACGATTTATTTAAAAATACTGCTCAAGAAGACAAGTCGAGTTCTCTATATACTATCGGGATGTTGCATGAACGACACACCACACGCAAACCATGAATATGCAGAATCTTACCCTAGGCATCGCTGGATTTAGCTACCCCGATTTATATGATTCTGCACGCCTAAAAGATTTGCTGGATGTGTTTGATGCATCGGTTGGGCGGGATGACTCGCAACTGCTTGGTGAATTCAATAATTACCGCAAGAATCAGGGGGCAGGCTTATCACCTGAAGCAATTTCCGATCTGCTGGTGCGCATGGGGCCTTATGTGGGTCAGTTTGTTGCCAAGATTTTTAATGTTTCCGAGCAACATCAAGCTCAGGGTGAAAAAATCAAGGACGAAATGGACAGCATTTTTGTATACAAAAATGAAATCGTCGATAAGCTGGCTTTCGTTTTTAAAGGTGAGGATACAAGTGGTTGGGCTATTTGCGACATTCTAAACCGGTTTAAATTACTAATTGAGGCCGGCTTTCCGGAAGTCAATCAGGACCATGATCCTGAACGTTGTGTTGCACGGGTCGGTGCGAATATTTGTTTGCTTCGCAACCATTACAGGCTGATTGCCAAAGGCAAGGAAAGTGCGTACAAAAAAGCCGATTTGGCTGTAGAAGCTTTGCGTGCCAAGCTCGCATCGCATAAAGATGCGGCAACTGAATTTATCGACATCCTCAGCTTGCAAGATCCCGCCGAGTTTATCGACGGTTTGCTCGTCATCGTTCAACGCTGGAGTTTGGTGGCGCAGCAGAATAAAGATATGGTTGCGAACTGGTCGAGCTTTAAACTTCCACAAAAACGCGATTTCGACAATCTGGTTGCGCATCAGTTGGTGGATCACGGCGAATTCAAAGCATGGATCGGTGAACACTACCGTCGTCGGGATGGTTTCAAGCTCACTGACCGAAGAATGAATCAGCGTCAGGTATTATCAGAAGTCAATCATTGTATTTATTGCCACGAGCGTGATAACGACTCCTGCGCTAAAGGAATGCGCAACAAAAAAACCAACACTTTCAAAGTTGATCCACTAGGCGTGACAACGATCGGTTGTCCGTTGGATGAAAAAATTTCGGAAATGCATCTTGTCAAACGCAATGGTGACAACATCGGTGCGCTGGCGATTATCATTATTGACAATCCGATGTGCCCCGGAACCGGGCATCGTATCTGCAATGAGTGCATGAAGGGCTGTATCTATCAAAAAACCGATCCCGTCGATATTCCACAAATTGAAACCAACGTGCTAACTGATGTGTTGTTCATGCCCTGCGGCTTTGAAATATACAGCCTGCTGACCCGCTGGAATCCGTTAAACGTCAAGCGTCCATTCATGCTTCCCTATAACGGCAAAAATGCGCTGGTCGTAGGCCTTGGACCTGCCGGCTACACGATGAGCCATTATTTGCTCAATGAAGGCTTTGCGGTCGTTGGGATCGACGGCCTGAAACTGGAACCGTTGCCGGTCGCCCTGACCGGCGATAAGGAAAATTTGCCTGAGCCTATCGTTAATTTTCAGGATCTGTACGAGGAGCTGGATCAACGCATTCTGACCGGTTTTGGCGGTGTGGCCGAATATGGCATTACCGTACGCTGGGATAAGAATTTCTTGAAAGTGATTTACCTGACCTTGCTACGGCGCGAAGCGTTTCGCGCATACGGCGGAGTGCGTTTTGGGGGTACTCTCAGCATTGAAGACGCTTGGAAAATTGGTTTTGACCACATCTGTATCGCCTCGGGTGCCGGCAAGCCGACAGTCATTGATATGGAAAACAACCTGATGCGCGGAATACGTAAAGCCTCGGATTTTTTGATGGCGTTACAGTTAACCGGTGCGTCCAAAGCTGCTTCGCTGGCAAATTTGCAGGTGCGTCTGCCGGCAGGCGTTATTGGCGGTGGTCTGACCGCTATAGATTCCGCAACCGAATTGATCGCATATTATCCGGTGCAGGTACAGAAAATTCTGCATCGTTATGAAACGCTGGTTAGCGCGTATGGCGAGCAAGCTGTCCGTGGCTGCTACGATCAGGAAGAAATCCTGATACTAGATGAATTCCTGGCGCACGGCAGAGCCATAATCGCCGAGCGTCAACGCGCCGAAACTGCAGATGAACTGCCTGATTTCCAGCCGCTGGTGAAATCTTGGGGCGGCGTCACATTGTTTTATCGCAAAGGCATTAACGATGCGCCTGCGTATCGGCAAAACCACGAAGAAATCGTTAAAGCGCTGGAAGAAGGCATTGCGTTGGCCGAAGGCATGAGCCCGCTCGGTGCGCAAGCCGACAAATACGGGCATTTAAACGCGGTGGAATTTGAAAAACTGATATTGGAAGACGGTCGCTGGAATACCTCCGGGCAGACCATCAAGGTTCCGTTGCGCAACTTATATGTTGCAGCAGGTACTACACCGAACACTATTTACCAAAGCGAATATCCTGATACGTTTGTGATGGATAAATGGTTTTTTCAGCGTTATGAACTCGGGGGGCGTAACGGCTCGGTCGAATTAGTGCCGATGCACGATGAGACTTTTCCAAAATTGGGCAAACCCGCACCGCTGACATCATATAAAAAAGACGGAAAATTTATCAGCTTTTACGGTGACAACCATCCTGTCTACGCAGGCAATGTGGTTAAAGCGATGGCCAGCGCGAAAAATGGCTATCCCTATGTGGTCAAGCTGTTCGAGCAGGAGTTGGCACAATTAGATCCCGCGCAACAAGCGGAGCGCAACTTGGTATTAAAAGCCCTGTTTGCCCGCCTGGATGAATCATTCAAAGCCGTTATCGTCGCCATTAACCGCCTGACACCGACGATAGTCGAAATCGTTGTGAAGGCACCGATGGCAGCGGAAAAATTTCATCCCGGACAATTCTATCGCGTACAAAACTATGAAGCTTTTGCACCTGTTGTTGAAGGTACGTCGCTGACCGCTGAAGGTTTAGCTCTGACTGGCGCAGAAGTCGACAAGGAGAAAGGCACTATTTCTCTGATTGTGCTTGAAATGGGTTCATCCTCGCGGTTGTGCGCGACATGGAAAGTGGGTGATCCGCTGGTAATCATGGGGGTAACCGGTACGCCGACCGACATACCTTCCGGTCAAACCGTGTTGTTACTCGGCGGAGGCTTGGGTAATGCGGTGCTTTTCTCTATCGGTAAGGCATTGAGAGCAGCCGGCAACAGGGTCATCTATTTTGCCGGTTACAAATTTGCGCGGGATCGATTCAAAGTCGAGGATGTTGAAGCGGCCGCGGATATTATTATCTGGTCGGTCGATAAAGGGAATGGCGTAACTGCCATTACACCGACACGTCCACAGGATAAAACATTTGTCGGCAATATTCTGGAATGTATGCTGGCTTATGCCAAGGGTGATCTGGGGGATCAGCCAATTTCGCTTGGCGATGTAGATCAACTGATCGTGATTGGTTCTGACCGGATGATGGCGGCGGTAAAAAGTGCACGCTTTGATGTGTTGAAGCCTTATTTAAACAAGGCGCATCATGCAATCGGTTCAATCAACTCGCCTATGCAGTGCATGATGAAAGGCATTTGTGCCCAGTGTTTATGTAAACATATTGACGCAGAAACCGGCAAGGAATACTTCGTGTATTCCTGCTACAACCAGGATCAGGATTTGGACAAGGTTGATTTCCCGCACCTGAATGCCCGGTTGCGGCAAAACTCTGTTCTGGAAAAGCTTTCAAATTCATGGTTGGATTATTTATTGAAAAAACAACGAGCGGAAAACGGCAAGACTTAGGGAAAAGTTGAACATTTCACCGTTCGCATGAAATCGGCGCGCCGATTTTCCAAAGTGGGGAGAAGCACTCTGGTATTTAGCCTGAATTGCGCCAATATTTGTATGATTTCACTCATGACCCGTCCAGTAATCGGAGGCTGCGTTTTGCTAGCGTTCCCTCCAAAACATAGCCTATATGACCTTTTTCGCACCAATCCGGTTCTACGAACTCATCGGTAAATTCTACAAGCCTAATCTGTTTGTCCTCTTGCTGAAAAAATTTTGAGCGAGCACCCGGCATGGTGTTCCGCCACTCGATAGAATTGAAATTAATTTTCTCTGGCGGCATGGGCTTACCCATCAGGGGAACATAAGGAAATTTCGCCAAATTGTATTATGGGCGTTTTTTCAATGAAAGCGTCAATTTGAATTTGGCTACCGGCTCGTCGCTCACAGCCGGGACGGTGGCAGTGACCTCAACCTGTCTTTCGACCCGTTCATCCGAAGCCGCAGCGAGCAAGACCAGTTCGTTGATCTCTTTTCCCTGGCTGCAAATGAAATCCACATCCCCCTCTGCACGTTTGACAAACTCTGCCTGAAAATCTTTGAAGACCATTGAAATTTTAGCCGGTTGTTTTCTGATCAGATACATGGCGAACGCACCGGGTGCACAGTCCGCACCGACACAAAGCGCACCGAAGTACATCGAGCCGAGATGATTTCTGGTCCTGCGATTCAAGGGGATGCGGATAACCATACGTTCGGGGGAAATTTCCGCTATTGAGACACCGACATAAAACAGCAGGGGAATTTTAGTGAGTCCGAACAGACGGAGATAGATAGTCTCCCGTACATTTTCGGCCAGCATTTTGCTAATCCAGTTCATGGCTTGATGGTATCTTTAATGCATCGAACATGCCAGCAGCGGGTGATTATTCCGGATCATCCATGACGAATATTTTCTAATGGATTATATGGAATTATTGACGCGCCATAACTTTCAGTTCAACCGGACGATACAGCAGGGATGGAATCAGGCCCGCCACAAGGGTGGCTCCTGCATTAGCGCGATCTGTTCACGCAGCTCGAGAACGCGATCCTGCCAATAGCGCTGCGTGTTGAACCAGGGGAAAGCCTGCTTGAAGGCGGGATCATCCCAGCGCTGTGCCAGCCATGCCGAGTAATGAATCAGGCGCAGGGTTCGCAGTGCTTCGACCAAATGCAATTCGCGCTCGTCGAAGTCGTAAAAATCTTCGTAGCCCGCCAATACGTCACCCATCTGGCGCACCATGTCGGCACGCTCTCCCGACAGCAGCATCCACAAATCCTGGATTGCCGGACCCGTGCGGCTGTCGTCAAAATCCACGAAGTGCGGGCCGTCGTCTGTCCACAGCACGTTGCCTGCGTGACAATCACCGTGCAAGCGCAGTGAATTTACCCCGCCCGCCCGATCAAAGCAGTCGCGCACGCCGTCCAGCGCCTGTTCTGCCACGCTGCTGTAAGCGGCAAGCAAATCAGGGGGAATGAAATCATGCGCTAGCAGATAATCGCGCGGTGCCGTGCCAAATGTTTTCCGGTTCAATTCGGGGCGATGCTGAAACGGCTGCAGTGCGCCGATGGCGTGAATACGCCCGAGAAATCGCCCCATCCATTCCAGCGTATCGCGGTTTTCGAGTTCCGGCGCACGCCCGCCGTGTCTGGGAAAGACCGAGAAGCGAAATCCTTCAAAGTTATGCAATGTTTTTCCATCAAGTTCCAGAGCGGGCACAACAGGAATTTCACGTTCAACCAGTTCCTGCACAAAAGCGTGCTCTTCCAATATGGCGGCATCCGACCAGCGTCCGGGGCGATAAAATTTCACAACCAGAGGTGCCCCGTCTTCCATGCCGACTTGATACACGCGATTCTCATAACTGTTGAGCGCCAGCAGCCGTCCGTCGCTGCGAAAGCCCAGGCTTTCCAACGCATTCATTACGCAGTCGGGGGTCAATGCAGAGTAAGATTTGATCGTCATTGTTCAAGCTACCCGCTACGAGCTAATGTTTTTATCTTTCTGTACATCCGCCAGCCCCGGCTTATCCCAATAGCGCTTGGGCAGAAGAACCTGCCCACCCTGCCATATCGGCTTGAGGTTTATGGTTATGGAGTCCCATGCTTTATTTTTTATCCGTCTGCACGTCCGCCAAGCCCAACCCATTCCAGCCTTCATGCCCCAGACGACGCATCGTCTCGATATTTTTATCGAAAATCTGCGCGGCATCGGGAAAAGCCGCCACCGCTTGCTCGATACTGTCTTCGCGCAGTATATGCAGAGTCGGGTAGGGCGAACGGTTGGTGTAGTTGGTGATGTCGTCAATCCCGGTATCGGCAAATTGATATTGCGGGTGCATGCTGGCGACCTGCAATTCACCGTCCAAATTAACTTCCACCAGCGCCGCATCGACCACTTCCAGAAAGTCGTTGTAGTCGAGAAAGTCGGTCAGTACATGGGGATGAATCAATAATGTGGTGTCAATCGCCGCCGGGCTGGCTTCCGCCAAAACCTCGAACTCGCGCAGCAAATCCTGCAACAATTCCTCGGGGGTTTGCGCCGCACTTACCACGTAACGGATCTGGTTTTTGACTTGTACCGATTTTGCGAACGGGCACAGATTAAGGCCTATCACCGCCCGCTCCAGCCATAGTTGGGTCGCGGTGATGGCCTCTTCGTCGGATACTGCAATGCTCATCAACGTCCTCGCCCGCCGGAACGGTGCAGCACGGGGGCCGCACCGCGACCCGCGCCATGCCCGCCCGCAGGTTTGCCCGGCGTACCAGGGCGCGGCTGACCGCCTCCGGGCTTGGGTGCCGCCTGGGTACGGTTCTGCCCCTGGCTACGGCCTTGACCTTGGCCGCGCCCGCCTTGGCCGCGATTTTGCCCGTTAAGAATCGGCTCTGCCTTGATGCGCGGATCGGGTTCGAAACCCGGGATCTGCACCACCGGGATTTCGCGTTTGATCAGACGCTCGATATCTTTCAGCAACTTGTGTTCATCTATGCATACCAGCGAACTCGCCTCGCCCTCGCTGCCCGCGCGTCCGGTGCGCCCGATGCGGTGGACGTAATCTTCCGCGACATTGGGCAACTCGTAGTTGACCACGTGAGGCAATTCGCTGATGTCGATACCGCGCGCGGCGATGTCTGTCGCGCACAGCACCTGCAGTTTTCCGGTTTTGAATTCCGCCAGCGCGCGAGTGCGCGCAGCCTGGCTCTTGTTGCCGTGGATTGCCATGGCGGTGATGCCGTCCTTGTTCAAATGCTCGGCCAGATTGTTCGCGCCATGCTTGGTGCGAGTGAACACCAGCACCTGAAACCAGTTGTGATCCTTGATCAGCTTGGTCAGCAACGCGCGCTTGCGTTCGCGATCCACCGGATAAATTTTCTGCGTAATGAGTTCGGCGGTTGCGTTGCGGCGCGCAACTTCCACCAGTGCCGGATTGTTCAGCAAGCCGTCCGCCAGCGCCTTGATCTCGTCGGAGAAAGTGGCGGAGAACAGCAGATTTTGCCGCTGCTTGGGCAACAGCGCGAGGATTTTTTTGATGTCGCGGATAAAGCCCATGTCCAGCATGCGGTCGGCTTCGTCCAGCACCAGGATTTCCACATGCGACAAGTCAACAGTTCTCTGTTGCACGTGATCAAGCAAGCGTCCGGGAGTGGCGACCAGAATATCCACGCGCGTTTTCAGGCGCTGAATTTGCGGGTTGATATTGACCCCGCCTATCATCGTCATCGAATTCAGTTTCAGGTATTTGCCGTAATCGCGCACGCTCTCCTCGACCTGCGCGGCGAGTTCGCGCGTGGGGATGAGCACCAGCACGCGGATGGGAGCTTTGCTTGTAGTAGGCTTTGCGGAAGCAGTGAGAAGTTGCAGAATGGGCAGGGTGAAACCGGCTGTCTTGCCGGTGCCGGTCTGTGCGCCGCCCATCAGGTCACGGCCTGACAGCACCACAGGAATCGCCTGCGCCTGAATAGGCGTGGGTTCGGTGTAACCGCGCTCGGAAACGGCACGGAGGATTTCTTCGGACAAGCCGAGATTTGCAAATGACATATTAACCTTTATTAATTACATCGGCCTGTCGCCATGTGTGGCGCCAGTCTTAGGCAGACGGAGAGAACAACAAACCGGAATCGGTAGCGGGCAATCAAGACTGAAACGATTGCCGCGCGGGGCATTGTAACAGAGCCGGGGGCAGGACGCAGAGAATCCTGTGACGCAAGAAGCCAACAATAGCGTTGAACTGGGACGGCTCTGTTTATGCAGCCTGAATTATTACTTTTTCGTAGCAACGGCTGCCTAAACCTTCAATACTTCGGCCAACTCCCTTTCCAGCAAATTTTCATCCCCCAAATTCAGCTCCACTAGGCGGCGCAAATTGATCATGCTGTCCAGATCGATATGCTGGCACTCAATGCCTATTAATGTGCCCTCATGATGGATGACTCTGCCTTCCATGGAGATATTTTCACCCCCCGTACCCAGAAAGAAAACCATGCGGCATCCCTTACCCTTGAAAGCGTTGGGTATAGGTTGCGCAGTTTTAACCAGCGCCCCCTTAAGTGAAATATCCAGCAAGTGCGCCGTTTGTACTTCTTGCACAAGATGGAAATGCAGCTCTACGGTCGCCTGAAATGGTATGCGCGAAAAATGACGCGGCTCAATGCCTTCCTTTGTCTTCATGTTCCCTCCTCAATATCAGTTCTGCCCAATAATAGTTTCGGGAATGAGCAATCCTGCCGCCCCAATCCAATCAGCCGTCACAGTTTCCCGGTGCTGTATACCACACTCAGGGTATGCTCTTCACCGGGGGCTACACTGACCACATTGACGGCTGCATTGGCCGTTTCCACGCAAACCATACCGCGATAGCCGGTGTCACTGCCGAAGTCCCCCATCCTCGCGGATTTCTCGATCCACGGATTCCATACCACATTGGAACGGCTGCCGCGTTTTGCGATGCGGATGAGGCGCCCGAATTCGCGATCCTCAATCAAGCAATCCGCCTCGGTATCAATGTATATCCTGTCAACCTCGGAGGAAATTTGAATTGCACCCTTCTGTGTCCGGGTTTCCGGAACTCCGACTTTGTCCAAGTAGGTACAGCCCTCCATGCCGGTAATGCACAGTGCATCGACATCGCTGATTTTGAAGTAGGTATGCAATGCTTCGCCGATTTCGAATGACGCATTGCCGGTATTTTGGGTAATCAATTCCACTGCCAGCGACTTGCCCACGGTTGCAACCAGACGCAGGCGGCAGCAATGCGGCCATTGTGTTTGGGGCATGGCACTCTGCGGAAGTTCAAATGTAATGCGCGTACTTCCATCCGGCAACGCTGTACTCGCCGCCACTTGCCACGCTGCTGTGCGCGCAAAACCATGTGCGGGAAAGGTAGTATCGCTTGCATGTGCTCCAAACCAGGGCCAGCACACCGGAACCCCCCCCCGGATGGATTTTCCCGGCACCAGTTTTGCTGCGGGACTTAACCAGATAACAGGGTGTTCGCCTGCAGGTTGAAAAGTCATGATATGCGCGCCCTGCAACGCGATATCCGATTGGGCGTGCACATTGTCAATGCGCGCGATCACCAGGCCGCCTGCATCCCGGGTAAATTCAAGTTGTCCGGCAATGCCAAAGTGATTGTTCAGTGCGGCAATATCCGGCAAGCTCATCGTTATTCTCCTTGTTGATTTCTGGTTGAATCGGCGGACACTGGTTCGTCTGCCAGAATGAGGGGTTGCTTCACCGCAACCTTTCGGGTGTTAAGCCAAAGCCCGAGAATGACGACCATGGCAGCGCAACATGCCGGAAGCAAAGAAGATACAAGGTAAGGCATCTCTTCCAACACTAGCGCCACGCCCGCATCACTTTCCAGCATTTCCCCCGCCACATAACCGAGCAATCCGCCACCCGCATAGATAATATAAGGGAAACGCACTATCACTTTGAGCACCAGCTGGCTGCTCCAGGCGATCAGCGGAATACTGACCAGCAATCCAAATGCCAGCAGCATGACATTGCCGTGCGCAGCAGCCACCACGCCCAAAACGTTATCCAGACTCATCACAAAATCCGCAATGATGATCGTCTTCACCGCCCCCCACAAATTCGAATTGGCCTTGATGTTTTTTTCATCATGCTCCTCCTCGTTCAGGAGCAATTTGACACTGATCCATAACAACATGGTCGCGCCGATAATTTTAAGAAAGGGCAATTTCAGCAGGAAGAGTGTAAAAAAAGTCAGCACTATCCGCAACAGGATCGCACCACAGACGCCCAGCATAATCCCGTTTTTGCGTTGCACCGGCGGCAAACTGCGGCAGGCTAGCGCAATCACCACAGCGTTGTCCCCGCTAAGCAAAATATCGATGACGATAATTTTAAATACGTCCGCCCAAAATTGGCCGGCCCCCAGCATTTCCAACATGAATCTCCCGCATATTTAAGAGCGCAAACATAATTGTGCTCAACATTAACCCAATGTTACCCAATTCTTCCCGTGCATGCGGAAGTTTATGAAATGACCAGTCTTTCAAGCAGAAAAAATAAGCCAGCACGAGGCTGGCTTGAAGTGTTGGTGGGCCCTCGCGGACTTGAACCGCGGACCAAAGGATTATGAGTCCTCTGCTCTAACCAACTGAGCTAAGGGCCCGTAGAAGTTATAGCATCAACTTTCGCCATCCAGGAAGCTCTTCAGCTTCTCAGAACGGGAAGGGTGACGCAATTTTCGTAACGCCTTGGCTTCAATCTGGCGAATACGCTCACGGGTGACGTCAAACTGCTTGCCGACTTCTTCCAGCGTGTGGTCGGTGTTCATTTCGATGCCAAAGCGCATACGTAAAACTTTTGCTTCGCGCGGCGTCAGGCTGTCCAGTATATCCGCCGTAACGTTGCGCAGGCTGTCGTACACAGCTGCCTCGACCGGGGCCAGGGTATTCGAATCCTCGATGAAATCCCCCAAGTGGGAATCATCATCGTCCCCTACCGGGGTTTCCATAGAAATCGGCTCTTTGGCAATCTTCAGGATTTTACGGATCTTGTCTTCCGGCATTTCCATCTTGATCGCCAGGGTCGCGGCATCCGCTTCCATGCCGGTCTCTTGCAGTATCTGGCGCGAGATGCGGTTCATCTTGTTGATGGTCTCTATCATATGCACCGGAATACGGATGGTGCGTGCCTGATCGGCGATGGAGCGCGTGATGGCCTGACGTATCCACCAGGTGGCATAAGTCGAAAACTTGTAACCGCGACGGTATTCAAACTTGTCCACGGCCTTCATCAGACCAATGTTGCCTTCCTGAATCAAGTCCAGAAATTGCAGGCCGCGGTTGGTGTATTTCTTGGCGATGGATATAACCAGACGCAGGTTGGCCTCGATCATGTCGCGCTTGGCGCGGCGTGCCTTGGCTTCCCCGTTGGTCATCTGCTTGTTGATTTCCTTCAGATCCTTGATCGGTATCCCCACGCGCTGCTGGAGGTCGAGCAATTTTTGCTGCTGCTCGACAATAGCGTGCTGGAAACGTGCCAGGGTTTCGCTGTACGGTTTCTTCGCGGCCACTTCGCGCGCAGCCCAATCGAGCTGTTCTTCATTGCCCGGAAAGGTCTTGATGAAATGGGGGCGAGGCATGCGCGCCTTGGTTACACACAGTTCCTGAATATTCCGTTCATGACCGCGCACTTCTTCCACAAGATTGCGCATCGTGTCGCACAGCGAATCCACCTGTTTGGCGGAAAAACGGAATTGCATCAATTCGTTGGAAATTTGCTCCTGCAGCTTGTCATATTGCTTGCTGCGGTATCCGTGCTTCTCGTAAGCCTTGCCCATCTTGGTGAACAAGTCGGCAATAATGGCAAAACGAACCAGTGCATCTTCCTTGAGCTGGGCGAGATTGGCTGCGGCCAGTGCGTCGCCATCATCACCTTCCTCGTCGTCATCGTCGTCATCGTCTGCGGATAACTCATCACCGGCCGCCTCCAGTTCTTCCAGGCTTTCCGATTCGACATCAATAAAGCCGTCGATGACTTCGTCCACGCGTAATTCTTCGCGCGCGACCTTGTCGGCCAATACAAGAATTTCTGCAATGGTGGCGGGGCAGGCGGAGATCGCCTGTATCATGTGCTTGAGGCCTTCCTCAATGCGCTTGGCGATAACGATTTCGTCTTCGCGCGTGAGCAGGCCTACCGTCCCCATTTCGCGCATATACATGCGCACCGGATCGGTCGTGCGGCCAAATTCGGAGTCCACCGTGGACAACGCTGCCTCGGCAGCTTCCACCGCGTCTTCGTCGGCAACCACGGGCGGCGCATCCGACATGATCTGATTTTCGGCGTCCGGTGCCTCGTCGCACACGGTGATGCCCATGTCATTGATCATGCTGACCACGCCTTCGATTTGCTCAACTTCCAGCATTTCGGGGAGGTGGTCGTTAATTTCGCCGTAAGTCAGGTAGCCGCGTTCTTTGCCCAAGACGATCAAAGTCTTCAAGCGCGTGCGTCTGGCTTCAACATCCTGCAGTTGCTCAACTGGCATAGCGATCTGTTTGGCAGTGGCGGCCTGTTTTGCATTCGCTGCCGCCTGCTTGGCAGTGACGGCTTTTTTCTTGTCTTGCTGAGTCGCCATAATCGGTGGATTCCCAGATAAATTAAAATTAGTGCGGACTTGTGCGGGTAAATTTGCCGCAGAAAAGGGCGCGGATTATACCTGATTTTTCAAAATCTTTCCTTAGCTTGGGCGCCTTCCTTTTTTCGGGATCGGCATTTTTTGTGCAAACTTTAAAATTTCCCATAAAAACAATGCAGACCAGCCTGATGTTGGCTTGACCGGGAATGGTGCAACGTAATTATTGGGTATCAGATTTTGGCAGGACGCTAGTTGCAAGCGCGGAATTACTGCTAATTAAGCTAATTTCATCGCTGAGTATATTGGCTGCTTCGTTCAGCAATACATCTTTGGCATTTTTGTTGGCCTTTTCGATAGCCAAGTCTGTTTCAAGATTGCGTTCGTTGGATTGCAATCCGTCATCCTGAAATAGCGGGCTTCCCGCAACACCACCCTTGCCGGCTGCATTCGTGCCTTTGTCATTTTTCTTATCTTTTTCACGCTGTTTCTGGCGTAACTCCTTCGCCTCGCGCTCTTTGCGACGATCAGCTTCATTGAGCGAAATTACATTCTTTTTGCGCTGAACATTAAATTCAGCGATATCTTCCTGTAAATACAGAAAATCTTTGTCCCTGCTTACCCGCTTGTCGTGGTTGGCTATCAACGCCGGAACTACAGCGGTCAAATTCCCGGTCGGCGTGTACTCGGCCGGCTTGATTTGCGTCCACGGCAATGCATTGTCAAAACTGGATTCACCAAAATCTTCAGCGTCCGTCATTGACGGAAGAGCAATATCCGGCGTCACCCCGCGCAATTGGGTTGTTCCGCCATTTATGCGAAAAAATTGCGCAATAGTTAATTTAAGTTCACCGAATTTGGGCTTGTCGTTTTTCGCGATTTGATCAAGGTTTACTACAGACTGTACCGTGCCCTTCCCGAAACTTTGCTCGCCAATAACCACTCCGCGTCCATAATCCTGTATTGCAGCCGCAAAAATCTCCGAAGCTGAAGCCGATGCACGATTAATCAATACCCCCATCGGGCCATTCCACTCAAGGCCGGCGTTATTGTCATTCTCTACGCTTACATTGCCCCGTGAATCTCTCTGTTGCACTACCGGACCCTTGTTGATAAATAATCCGGTCAACTCAATGGCTTCATTCAGGGAGCCTCCGCCATTGTTGCGCAAGTCTACCAATACGCTTTCCACTTTGTCATGTTTGAGTTCCGCCAATAGTCGTGAGACATCGCGGGTCGCGCTCTTGTAATCCTTATCCCCCTTTTGACGGGCAGCAAAATCCTGATAAAACCCCGGCAGGGAAATCACGCCGATGTGATGCGTAACCGCACCGTCTTTTACATCAATAACCGATTTCTTTGCTGCCTGCTTATCCAGACTGATTTTCTTTCGAACCAGTGAGACAAATTTGTGTTTCCCGTCCGGATCCACTTCTGCCGGAAGCACATCAAGTCGCACCACCGAATCTTCTGCGCCGCGTATCAAGGCCACCGTATCGTCCATGCGCCAGCCCATTACATCGACAACAGGACTATCCTCTCCCTGGCCCACACCCACAATGCGATCGCCCACCTTCAACTTTCCAGACAGGGCAGCGGGGCCTCCGGCCACCAATTCCCTGATGGTGGTGTAATCATCCTTGCCCTGAAGCACCGCGCCAATGCCGACAAGCGAAAGTTTCATTGAGATATCAAACTCTTCCGAAGCGCGTATTCCAAAATAATTGGTATGGGGGTCGATTGACATCGCATACGCATTCATAAAATTCTGGAACACGTCGTCGCTCTTGACCTTGGATAATCCGCTTAGAGAATTATCATAACGCTTACCCAGCGTTTCAACGATGCTCTTGCTATCCTTGCCAGCCAGCTTAAGGCGCAACCAGTCATTTTTAACACGCTTGCGCCACAAGTCATTCATCTCGTCCTGGGACTTGGGCCATGACGCATTTTTCCGGTTGTATTGATAGCTTTCTTTAGTTTCGAAATCGAACCCTTTTTTCAGCAGGGAACGGGCATAAGTAATACGCTCCGTGATTCGCTGCTGATATAAATTGTAGATTGCGAAAGGAATGCCCAAGTCTTCTTTGTTGATAGCGTCGTCAAGACTGTTTCTCGCACTGGCAAATTGATCAATATCGGATTGCAGGAAAAAAACCTTTTCAGCGTCCAGCGCTTTCAGATAGTTGTCGAAAACTTTCGAAGACAAGGTGTCGTCATTCGCAGGGTGTTTGTAGTGGTAGCGTCCCAAAACTTCAGCGGATAAATGCGCGGCCTGCGACTGCTGCTGCTGGGGCGTCAGCTGCGAAACTGCTTGAGCCGTATTGAAAGCGGCTAAAGTGACCGCAAGCAATATCCACAGTAATCTATTTTTCATCATGGCACTCCGAATTCATCCGGATAATTATAGCTATCAGGGTAGCACATCACCAGACCGGCGCAAGTTGCTGTCTTACTGTTCCGGGTACGGCACCCCGTTTCGGCAGGTGTTTTCCGATAAAATCCCAAAGCTGGTTCCCGCTTCAGAGGCTTTTTCGACCGGACTGGATAGATTAAACATTGAACAGAAAGTTCATTACGTCGCCGTCGTGCACCACGTATTCCTTTCCTTCAACACGCATTTTACCCTTTTCTTTTGCGCCCGTTTCGCCGCCACACGCTATGAAGTCGGCATAGGAAATGGTCTGGGCGCGGATAAATCCCCGCTCGAAGTCGGTGTGTATGACCCCCGCCGCCTGCGGGGCGGTATCTCCTTTGTGTATTGTCCATGCACGCACTTCCTTTACCCCGGCGGTGAAATAGGTTTGCAGCCCCAGCAACTCGTAGCCAACTCGTATCATGCGATTTAATCCCGGCTCCTCCAACCCCAAGTCAGCCAGAAATTCCTTTTTGTCTTCGTCATCAAGATCGGCCAGTTCCGCTTCGATTTTGGCACACAATGCCACTACCGGCGCATGTTCCCTGGCAGCATATTCGCGCAAACGATCCAGATACGGATTGTTGTCAAAGCCATCTTCCATCACGTTTCCCACATACATCGCAGGTTTAATGGTAAGTAGGCACAACGGCTTGATGACGTCCTTTTCCTCCTCGCTGAGTTTGAGTGTCCGTGCAAGTTTTCCTTCGTTCAGGTGGTGGGTTAACTTCTCCAGAACCGCGATCAGCTTCAGTGCCTCCTTGTCCCCGGATTTCGCTTTTTTGCCATCACGCTGTATGGCCTTTTCGACGGTGGCGAGGTCGGCCAATGCCAGTTCAGTGACTATGGTCTCGATATCGGCCAACGGATCCACCTTGCCTGCCACGTGTACCACATTGGGATCGTCGAAGCAGCGCACCACATTCACAATGGCGTCTGTCTCACGGATGTTGGCAAGAAACTGATTGCCCAGACCTTCTCCCTTGGATGCGCCAGCCACCAAGCCCGCAATATCGACAAATTCGACAATCGCGGGTTGCATGCGTTGCGGCTTCACAATTTTAGCCAGTTCGTCCATGCGCGGATCGGGCACCTCGACGATGCCGATATTCGGCTCAATAGTGCAGAAGGGATAATTTTCCGCCGCGATGCCCGCCTTGGTCAGGGCATTGAACAGGGTGGATTTTCCGACGTTGGGCAGACCGACGATACCGCATTTCAAACTCATGTTTTAGACCTTGTATATCAAAAGATTGCCGCACTCACCCATGCACACAAGGCTCTATCGTTTCGTCGAATTTTGGCGAAGCCATGCAAGAGTGCGGGGAAAGACAGACCGAAAAAACCCCTGTATTTTTTAAGGGGTTAGTATTGGTTTTACCGATAATAATGGCATTGTATCACCCCTGATGTCCCGTTCCAAAAGTTAAAGTACGCCAATCCAATGTGAACAGGATTGAGTTCAAGCACGACTCAAGCTGATGCTATCAAGGCTGAATGCAACCTGTCTTATTTATAACGGTAACTTATTGAAAAATATGCTGTATCAGTGTATTTTTGATTGACTATCGGGCTGGATTGAATAGCGTCACCCAACCACTTGCGGCGCGCATAAAAATTCAGATAGTACGCATTGCTCAAGTTGATTTCGGCAATTAAGCCAACCAGACCATTTAAAGAGCTGCCTGGCCGGTAGGCTGCATATAGACTATTGGCCGCTTCCTGCGGCGAAACCCCGTAATAATAGCGAACGTATTCTTTAGTCTGATATTCGGCACCCGCCAACGGGTAAAGTGTCACGCGCTGCAGATCTATTTCTCCTGCGTAGATCACTTCAGCTATATTACCTTGGGACTTGTTAATATCGTGAAATGCATTGGCCATGATCGCGCCAACCGGCGTCACTTGAAGCGTACCTATTCCCAGGGGAATAGATGTATCTCTCTTGTATAGTCCTTGCAAAAGGGGCGAGCCGGTATTGAATCCGTCTTGACTAATTCTGCCTACCAGCTCCAGATCACCATATCCCAGCTTGAGTGTTTTGATACCCAATGTGTCGACGCGCGAAAATAGCTTGCCGTATTCAAATTCGGCATAAGGCAGAACAGCGGTCTTGTCACTGTTGCCGCGAACAATGCTGGGAGTGTAATACGCACCCAAACCGATATCACCGACCAGTTTTTGCTGCAACTCTTCCGCATTAACTTGCCTTCCGGCAAGCAAAATCAGCACCCAGCCGAAACGGAACAACCGGTTCTTCTGGTGTCCTCGCCCAACGTCGGGAAGTTTTTTACCGGCTGGCGGGCTGTTTAGCGTTGCAACGTTCATACTCTGGTGAAAGAAAATCGCTAAATGCGTGATGAGTCCGAATGTGCGGGGTCATCGACCAGTTTGTATACAATCCCAACTATCAGCAGTGCGGCAAGAAGCAAACCATAATGAACCGGATTAAATACTTCTTCCGGATTGGCATTGCCGGAAACCATTTGTACGGGCTGCACGATCAACGCCCGCAACACGGTGATCATGGCGACCTCAACAAATACTCTTGCATGAAATTTATTGGTTTTAACGTAGGTAATTTCAGCGGAAATCAGCGTTGAGAGTGTCCACAATATGAATAGCGAACCCAGAGCCTGAAGGAATCCGTGGGTCATGTTGCCGGCAATAATCGAGCCGAGCGCCATGCTGCAAAAATCGATAATAACCATCAGACTCGCAATGGCCAAAGCCAGGGCGAGCACCACGTGCAAAAATTGGTTAAACCGCCTCAGCCCCGCAATCAGACCATCCTCGAATTTCATCATCTTTCTCCCGGAATGTAGTGCAACACTTTGTTGCTCCCTAATCCTTGTGACTATGCAGTTTTAACATCGCCGCCTCGAACTGGCCTTCCAGCATAAGCGATGACACTTCCTGGGCGCGTTGCATTGCTTCATTTATTGAAGCCTGTTCTTCACGGCGGGGGGCATTCAGCACATAGTCGGACACGTCCGAACGCTCGCCGGGATGTCCTATCCCGATGCGGAGACGCCAGAAATCACGCGTCCCGAGATGGGCGATAATATCTTTAAGTCCGTTATGTCCGCCATGTCCGCCGCCCAATTTGAGCTTGGCACTGCCGGGGGGTAAATCAAGTTCGTCATGCACAACCAGAATCTGCTGGGGGCTAATTTTGTAGAACTGCGCCAGCGCACCCACCGCCCTTCCGCTGACATTCATGAATGTCTGGGGCTTAAGCAGGTACAGTTCACGTCCGTACGCCTGACAGCGTGCTGCCAAGCCATGAAATTTACCTTCCGCCCTGAATGAATGCTGGTGCACACGTGCAAATTCGTCCACCCACCAGAACCCCGCGTTGTGGCGGGTGGCCTCATATTCGCGCCCGGGATTTCCCAAACCTACGATTAACCTGATTTCGCTCATAATGAAAAAGCCCGCCATGCAATCCGGGAAAGCATGGCGGGCTTGATGTTGTGACGTTAAGACTGGTTATTTCGCCGCAGGCTTGGCCGCAGGTTTCGCCGCTGCCGCTGCCGGGGCTGCCTCGGTCTCGGCTGTTGCCGCTGCCTCCACAGCTCCGCGCGGGATTTGAACCGTTGCAACCACCGCCTCGGCCACATGACCGCCGTGACCCGCCGCTTCCACCCCTTTGGGCAAATTGATGTCGCCCACATGGATGGAATGGCCGATTGACAAACCGGACAGATCCACCTCGATAAACTCGGGCAGATCAGCCGGCAAACAGGCAATATTCAGGTCATTCATCACATGGCTGACAATACCGCCACTCAGTTTCACGCCGGGTGAAATTTCGGCGTTGACAAAATGCAACGGCACTTTCATGTGAATCTTCTTGTCCTTTGATACGCGCTGAAAATCGATGTGCTGAACCTGCTGGCGGAACGGATGCATGACGAAATCGCGCAGCAGCACTTGTTGTTTTGTGCCATCCAGATCGAGCGTTAAAACCGATGCATGAAAGGTTTCCTTGCGCAGACTGTGATACAGGTTATTCTGGTCGAGATCGATCAGCGTCGGTTCCCCTTCGCCATAAACAATGCCGGGTACCCGGCCTGCCTTGCGCAGACGGCGGCTCGCACCCGTTCCTTGCGCCTTGCGGGTTGTTGCAGTTACTTCAGTTGTCATTTTACTTCTCCACTTCAAATTGAAACCGCCCGCGACCAGGCAGTTTCGGGTTATCGGCCACCTCATGGTGACCGCTTAAAAACGTTGTTGTTACCGGCTAGTCAATAAACAGCGAACTCACCGATTCTTCGGCATTGATGCGGCGCATGGTTTCGGCCATCAGTTCCGCCACGCTCAGCTGGCGAATACGCTTGCAGGCACGCGCTTCATCGCGCAACGGAATCGTGTCGGTTACCACCAGTTCATCCAGCGCGGAATTTTCGATACGCCCGATGGCGGGGCCGGACAGAACCGGGTGCGTACAGTAGGCAATGACTCTTTCCGCCCCTTTTTCCTTTAACGCCGCCGCCGCTTCGCACAAAGTGTTGGCTGTATCCACCATGTCGTCCATGATGAGGCAGGTGCGTCCGGCCACTTCACCGATAATGTTCATTACTTTGGCCACATTCGGTTTGGGACGGCGCTTGTCGATGATCGCCAGATCCGCATCCATTTGTTTGGCCAGGGCACGGGCGCGCACTACACCGCCCACATCCGGAGACACCACAACCAGATTGTTGTAATTGCATTTCCATACATCGGACAGCAAAATCGGGCTGGCGTAGATGTTGTCCACCGGAATATCGAAAAATCCCTGTATCTGATCCGCGTGCAAATCCATGGTCAACACACGGTCCACTCCGACGCCGCTCAGCATATTAGCCACCACTTTGGCGGTGATTGCCACGCGGGCTGAACGCGGACGTCGATCCTGCCGCGCATAGCCCATGTATGGCAGCGCGGCGGTAATGCGCCCGGCTGAGGCACGCTTCAGCGCGTCCACCATCACCAGAACTTCCATCAGGGTGTCGTTGGTCGGGGCGCAGGTAGATTGCAGTACAAATACATCCTTGCCGCGCACATGTTCGAGAATTTCGACCATGACTTCGCCATCAGAAAAGCGGCCAACGGTAGCGCGTCCGAGGCGAGTTCCAAGGTGCCGCGCCACTTCTTCTGCAAGCTTAGGATTGGCATTGCCGGTGAACACCATCAAGCTGTCGTGGGACACGTTAACCCCTATGGTTTGAAATGGGTAAGATTAAAAACGGGCGCAAGCGCCCCCGGTTTTTCCCTTCTCCAGCTCTCTGTTGGAACCGCTAGCCATTCGACTAGGCAGTTCAACAACACCAGCCAAGTCGCTGGTTGTCCCGCAAGCGGGAGAGGGATAAGGGGTCGCTTCGCGACAATTACACTAGCTAACTGGCTGGGGAGGAAGGGATCGAACCTTCGGATGCCGGAATCAAAATCCGGTGCCTTACCACTTGGCGACTCCCCAAAAAATCGTTTTCGAGCAACTTTCGCTCTTGCTACGCGGTCGCAAAATCCCTTAACGGATGCTGTGCCAAACCGCGCGCTACTGTCCCGCGCATGCCTGCAGGTAACTGGCTTAATACCTCGCGGGCTTGAGCTTCCGCGGTAAATTCGGCAAACACGCATGCCCCTGAACCGGTCATACGCGCCTGCGCAAACTGCCCAAGCCAGGCAAGATAATGCGCCACTTCCGGGTACAAATTACATACCACCGGCTGCAAGTCATTATGCAACTGCGCCATTGGAAGGGCGCGAATTGTGAGGGAATTCGTATTCCGTGTCAATTCCGGACGTGCAAAAATCTGCGCGGTCGGGATATGAACCCGGGGGAAAAGTACGATATACCATGCCTCCGGCAGAGAATATGCCTGCAACTTTTCTCCCACACCTTCGGCAAACGCATTCTCGCCAAACACGAAAACCGGAACATCCGCCCCCAGCGTCAAACCGAGTTGCATCAAGCGTTCGCGCGAAAAATCAAGCTTCCACAAGCGGTTTAGCGCCAGTAAGGTTGTCGCCGCATCCGAACTGCCCCCGCCCAAGCCGCCGCCCATGGGAATGTGTTTCTCCACTGCGATATCGACGCCCAAAGTGCAGCCGGCTTCTTTTTGCAACAGCAGGGCCGCGCGGACACACAAATCCTGTTCCTGCGGCACGCCCACCAACTCATTGGTACGGCACACCAAGCCGTCTTTCCGCAGGGAAAAACGAAGGTTGTCGCTTAAATCGATAAAACGAAACAAGGTTTGCAACAGATGGTAGCCGTCGTCCCTGCGCCCGACCACATGCAGGAACAGGTTGAGTTTGGCCGGTGCGGGACAGGTGAGGATAGTCGTGTTCATTTATGTAATTCTTGCATAAATCCCGGACGGGGGAGTATGGTTTGCCGTGCTACCCCGGCTATTTAATTTCCCATTCGTCAATCAGCAGCTGAATATCCATTCCCTCGCGTTGCAGGCTTATGCGCAGGGGCAAGCTGTCGGGGTCGGGGGCCGCGTAGCGGGAGTAGGTGATTTTCCAGCCATCCTGCTGCATGACGTTGACCTGCCCGTTCGCGCCATGTTCAATACCTGCATGGCTCTGCGGTGCAGGTAGCGCCAATACCCAATAACCCAGGCCGGACAGGGGCAAACGCCAACCCAGCACTTGCTGCGTTAGCTCTCCGGCGTCCTGGGCGGTGTAATGTTTGTCTGACGTGTCGAGCACCACTTCCCGAGCATCCCTGTGTATATGCGCCACAGTCTGACCCAATGGAGCCAGAAGAAGGATGTCGTCGTTTTCAGTGCTGTGCGTCCAGCGTATATTGGCTGTGCTCCGGTCGCCGTCATGCTTGACCGAAACCCTCCCGTTCAACGCAAATGGCTTCTGTTCCGCCCCGGCCGGACGCGCCAGCGGCTGGAGTACGGGCGGTGTGCTCGCGCAACCGGCCAGCAGCATCAGCAGCAGAAATAATCGGAACATCAGGGAATAAATTTCTTGATCGTACCCTGCAAGACCGTGTTTTCAGGATGCGCCTTCAGTGCGTCATCCCACACTTTTTTAGCCTGATCTTTGACACCCTGCACCCACAGAACCTCGCCCAAATGCGCGGCAATCTCGGGATCGGGTTCGGTATTATAGGCACGCCGTAAAAATTCCACGCTTTTCTCCAGATTACCCATGCGGTAATGCCCCCAGCCCACACTGTCAATTATCCCCGCATCTTCCGGGGCGAGCTGGTTGGCTTTTTCCACCAGAGACATGCCTTCGGACACACGCTCATTGCGGTCCAGCAAGCTATAACCCAAGGCGTTATACGCCTGCGCATAATCGGGCTTGATCTCGATTACTTTGTGCATCATCTGCTCAAACACATCATGTTTACCCAGCAAATCTGCCAACATCGCTGTCTCGTAAAGTAAATCAGGGTGGTTGGGGAGCTTTTCCAGACCCTGTGTCAACACTTGATAGGCTGCATCCATTTGCTTGGCATTGCGCAGCAATTCCGCTTCAACCGACAGCAGTTGCACGCGCTGCTGGTTATTCAGGGCGTTGGTTTGGTGCAAATAGTCACGCGCCTCATTGATCTTGCCGAACTTGGAGTATAAATATGCCACGCGCAAACGGGCGGGGAAGGCATATTCCCCATCCGGCACGTGGCGATAATTTTGCAATGCGTCTTCGTCATGCTTTTTCCCCTCGTTCAACTGGCCGAGGTAGTAATACACGGTACTTTCATCTTTCTTGCCTTTGACCAGCGCTTGACGCAGTTCGTTTTCCGCCCTGTCCAGTTCCCCCATTTCCATCGACAGCATCGCCACGGCAAAGGCGAGATCGGAGCTTTCCGGATGCATGTCTAGCAAGTATTGAAATTCGGTGCGCGCTTCCGCATATTGCTTCTGTTCCAGCAAGAGACGCGCTAACAGCAGCCGCGCTTCACCGGCATCGGGATAGGCCGTAATAAATTTTTTGAGTTCAGCCAATGCTTGTTGCGGTGAATCCTGCTGCAGTAATTGCACTTCCAGCAATGCGGCCAACTCCCACTCGGGCCTCAAAACCCGTACTTGCCGTACCTCCGCAAGCGCAATGTCGCGCTTGCCTGCCGCGGCTGCAGCCTGAGCCTGTACCAGATGTCCTTCTTCAACCTGCGGATACGGTTGCGCCAGTTCGTGCAGTAATTTATAGGCAGCCTCCTTGTCCGGATAGCGGGTTAGCAAAGAATAGATCTGGGTAAAAGTATGGCCCGTCCTTTTCGGGAAAGCGGCCAGCATGTCAACCAGATAAGGCCGCGCTTCTTCAAGTTTTCCGCCGCTGAGCAGCACCGTGGTCAGCAGTTGTTTGGCCTGATGTGAATTGGGTTCGAGCTTAAGCCACAGATTAAGCGCTTCCACGGATTTATCCATCTGGTGCGCATCAAACTCCAGTTGTGCGGCACGACGCGCCACGCGCGGGTCTTTGGTTTCATTGGCCAAATCCAGATAGACTTGGGCGGCCAATTCCTGGTTCCCCCGCTGGCTGGCTATATCCGCCAGCAAGAATTCATACAGCATTTCCCCGCTCAGTTCCATCTTGGGTAAACTCAATGGCTGTTCCGCCACCGGGTGCGGCAACTCCACCTCCGCAACAGGCGGCTCAACCGCCACGACCTGCTGCCGGGGGGCGTGGGCACAGGCCGCCAGTAAGAGGGAAAGAATAATAGCGCTACGTTTCAAGATCATCATGTTCGTAAGTTTCTGGATACATTGTTTACAAGGTGGCAGTTCGACTCGTTTGCATATAAAAAATTCACGGCAAAGTACAATTCTTGCCAATACGGTATAAAAAATCCGAAAATAGCGCACTTTGAGTTCTTGGAGACGCCCATATTAGGTTATATTGGGCATTCATCACAACCCGCACATAATCGCATGTCTGCCGCAGCCCCGCCAACCCTTTCAGCACGCAACTTGTGCCGCCGTTCCGGCCGCAACGAGATCGTTCGCGACATATCGTTTGAACTGAGGCAGGGTGAAGTACTCGGTTTGCTTGGGCAAAACGGAGCCGGGAAGAGCACCACGCTACAAATGCTTGCCGGTGCATTGTTGCCCCAGTCCGGACAGATTGAAATTTGCGGCTTCGATATGGTACGCCAGCCCGTACAGGCCAAAGCACGCATAGGATTCCTGCCGGAAAATCCCCCGCTATACCGTGAAATGCGCGTGGATGATTTTCTGCTGTTCGCGGCCAAGCTGCATCGCGTACCGCGGGCTCAAATTGAACATAACCTTGACGAAACCAAACGCCGCTGCGGATTACAAAATGACGGCAACAAAATAATCGGCAAACTTTCAAAAGGCTACCAGCAACGCGTGGGCATCGCTCAGGCAATTATCCACCAGCCCGAAGTCATTATTCTCGACGAACCCACCGTTGGCCTCGATCCCGCGCAAATCCGTGACATTCGTGCTTTGATTCGTGACTTGGGTGACGCACACAGTGTCATACTTTCCACCCATTTATTGGGTGAAGTGGCCAGCCTATGCGACCGGGTAGAAATTATCCATCAGGGGCGCCTGATTTACGGCGACAGCAGTGCCCAGATGCAGCAATACGGGCATCAGCCGGGTTTTATTGTCACATTGCTTGCACCGCCCGCGCTGGGTGAGTTGCAAGCCATCGCCGGGGTATGTCAGGTCGAGCAAATTTCCGCCACGCAATTCCGGATTCTGTGTGTGCCCGAAGCAAACACGGGGGCGACCGTACTCGCGCTTGCCGCACAAAACGGCTGGCAGGCCGAGCAACTGGTTCCCCTGCAATCGCAACTGGAAGAAGTGTTCATGCAAATTACGCAAAGCGGAGAGAAAATTCCATGATTTTCATCATCGCCCGCAAGGAATTTCGCAGCCTGTTCGCGGTTCCTTCGACCTGGCTGATTCTGGGGGCACTGCAATTCATCTTTGCCTGGTTCTTTCTGGCACGGCTGGATGCCTTTCTTCAAGTGCAGGCCCAGCTGGCGCAAATTGAAAATGCCCCGGGTGCAACACTGGCTGTGGCAACACCGTTGTTTGGCACCCTCGCCTTGATTTTCATGATGCTGATCCCGGTCTTCACCATGCGTTTGATCGCCGAAGAGCGGCGCAACCAAACACTCACCCTGCTGATGACGGCACCCGTCACCGAAATGCACATCGTACTGGGTAAATTCTTCGGGTTGTTGCTTGTGCTGCTGCTACTGGTTGCCAGCTCCACGCTGATGGTGCTGTCACTGGCAGCCGGTACCCACCTTGATATAGGGTTGCTGTTGAGCAATGCGCTGGGGTTGCTGCTGCTGGCCGCCAGTTATGCCGCAGTGGGTTTGTATATTTCCTCGCTCACCGCCCAACCGGTAGTCGCGGCCATTTCCTCGCTGGCCGTACTGTTCGGATTCTGGTTGCTGGAAATCAGCTCGGCGGATAGCGAGATCGCCTTGAGCAAATTTTCACCAACCACTCATTTTCAGAACTTCAATATTGGATTGCTCAATAGCGCCGATGCGGCGTATTTTGCCTTATTCATCGCGGGCTTCCTGCTGATGACCATACGCCGTCTGCATAACAACCGGGTTTACGGCTGATATGAAATTCTTCCGGCCCGGGCTGCTTCTCAAAAATCTTCTCTTTACTGCCGGGTTGCTGGCGACTGCAATCGCACTCTTTCAGTTTGTCGCTCTTCATCAAGTGCAATGGGATGCCACCCAAAACGCCGGCAACACGCTCGAGTCCAACAGTGTGGACGTATTAAAACAGCTGCCGGGTGAAGTCAAAATTTCCGTGTTCGCCACCGAACAGGATGCCAACCAGGGTGACATACGCAAGTTGATCAGTAATTTCGTCGCGATGTATCAGCGTGTCAAACCGGATATTTCGCTGGCCTTTATCGATCCGGTCAAGCAGCCCGAGGAGGCGCGCAAAGTCAATATTCACGCCAACGGTGAAATGCTGATCCAATACAGCGGACGCATCGAGCATCTGACCGTCATCAGCGAGCAGGCGCTTACCGGGGCTTTACTGCGGCTTGCGCATAGCAAAGACAAACTGCTGATGTATCTGGACGGGCACGGCGAACGCAAGCTGGATGGAATCGCCAACCACGACCTGGGTGAATTCGGAAAACGCCTGCAACAAAATGGCTACAATCTGGGCAGTCTGAATCTGACCATTGCCCAGGATGTGCCCCGCAACGTCAGCCTGCTGGTCATCACCCAGCCCCAGATCGACCTCCTGCCGGGAGAAGTGGACAAACTGGTCAATTATGTTGCGCAGGGCGGAAATATCCTGTGGCTGATCGATGCGGAGCCCTTGCACGGACTCGAAATTCTCGCCGAAAAACTCGGTCTTTTGCTTACTCCCGGGATTGTAATTGACCCCGCTGCCGAAGAAATGCGCGCACCGGAAAATTGGGCTTTGGCAGCCGGATACCCTCCCCATCCTGTTACACGCAACTTCAATCTGGTGACCGTATTTCCGTTTGCGCGCGCGATCGGCTCGGAGGAAAATGAAACCTGGCAACGCACCACGCTGGCGGAAGCCGCTCCGCGCGGCTGGGTAAGCAGCCGCTCAACCAAGGGCAAACCGGTATTCGACAAAAATCACGACATACCCGGCCCCGCAACCATTGCGCTTGCTCTGGAACGCGACGTTAATGACCGCGACCAGCGGATTATCGTCGTCGGTAGCGGCTCATTCCTTGCCAATGCCTACTCGGGAAACGGGGGCAACCTGGACTTCGGAACCAATATGGTGAACTGGCTCGCCAATGAAGAAAAACTCATTCCCACCCAACCGCGCAGCGTAAAAGACAGCGCCGTCACGCTGAGCAAAACCGGACTGGCTCTCATCACCGTCATTTTTCTACTTGGATTGCCGTCTTTGCTGCTGCTCACCGGAGGAATCATCTGGTGGCGCAACGGTAAGTCTTCCCGCGTTCAATAGTCAGCCGACAGCGCCGTGCTGTGTTTCTGCCGGAATCCGCATGGCTTCGGGAGTCCGGCGCGGGGCGATCACAGCGCGATGGAGTAGCTCAAGCCACATTTTTTCTATCGGGTGATCGAATATCATGACTTCGTCTGTCGGCAAAACAAACCAGTCGCCGCGTGCAATCTCGTTTTCCAGTTGCCCCGGTGCCCAGACAGCAAGGCCGTTTACAACTCGCAAGCCGGAAAATTCCCTTGCTCCGCCCAACAAATCCCCCAGCAAAGACTTGCTAGTCGCGAAAAATAGATGCTCGGAAACTTTGACCGATTTTGTGTTTGCTCCGTCACCCCGGAACAAATAGGAAACCTGATTGACATTGACCGGCCCTCCCATAAATAGCCTCATTCCCTTGGCCGATGGATAACCGGGAAAAATTTGATCCAGCAAAAGCTCACGGGGCCGGTTAACCATGATACCGATCGGCCCTCTTTCTCCAATCCGGGTTACCAGCACAACGCTTTCGCTAAACCAGGTATGGCTGAGTCTGGGGCTGGCAACCAGGAAGAAACTTGGGGGAAAGGACGGGGGAGGCGGCTGAACCGGAGCGTCTGCCAACAGTAAGCCGGGCCACAGGTAAAGAAGCAGGCCAAGTAAATACACTGGGCGGTATCGGGTAGCCATTACTTTACCCGGTTACTCCCCGCCACCATTTTGTATTCGAACAATCTGCACTCGAGCGCGCCGTTAAACAGCGGGGTGCGGCGCGAAACTGAAAGGCGGATAAATTTGGGCATGCGCAAATCGGCGGTGAACAAATAGGCATTCCAGCCGCCGAATTTTTTCTTCAGCAGATCGCCCAACTGGGGATATAACACTTCCAGCTCCGCCAGTTCACCCATGCGTTCCCCGTAGGGTAAATTTGCCACCAGCACACCGTGGTCTGCGGGAGCTGAGATTTCCAGCACGTTGGCCTGTTTCAGTTCCACGGTCTGGCGTATACCTGCATTTTCCAGATTGAGATGGGCTGCTTTCAGTTCATCCCCGTAAAGATCGCTGCCGAAAATCGGCAGTTCCGTCACCGGAAGTTGCGCGGCCAGCGCTTCTGCGCGGATAGCTTGCCACGCGACGGCATCAAAATTCTTCAGCTTTTCGAAAGCGAAGTGGCGACCGATGCCGGGAGCAATGTTGAGCGACATCAGCGCGGCCTCGATCAAAAAAGTACCGCTGCCGCACATCGGGTCAAGCAGCGGCGTGCCGGGCTGCCAGCCGGCCAGCAGCAAAATGCCCGCCGCAAGGTTTTCGCGCAGCGGAGCAATGTTGGTGTACTGACGTACACCGCGCTTGAATAATGCATCGCCTGAGGTGTCCACATACAGCATCATGTGGTTATGTTCGAGAAACGCATGGATACGGATGTCCGGCGCATGGGTGTCCACGCTGGGACGCTCGCCGCACAGCTGGCGGAACTTGTCGCAAATTGCGTCCTTGATTTTCAGCGTGGCGAAATCCAGACTTTTCAGCGGGCATTTGATTGCGGCCATATTAACGCGGATCGTGTGCGTGGTGTCGAACCAATCGCCCCACGGCAGCGCAAATGCGGTGTCGTAGATATCCTGCTCGCTATAGTAATCAGTCTTCGCCACGCGCCATAACACGCGGCTGGCAATGCGGCTGTACAGATTAACGCGGTAGCTCAACAGCCACTCGCCGGAAAAATGCACGCCGCCCTCGGTGCTGCGCACACTTTGCGCACCCAGCACAGTCAATTCGTTATTCAGTACCGCTTCAAGGCCGCGCGGGCAGGGGGCAAAAAAATCGGGCATAAGTTTAGAATGGTTTGACAGTAACGAGGATAACCACAGCGGTCAGGATAAGCACGGGAATTTCATTAAACCAGCGATAGAAAACATGGCTGTGGGCATTCTGGTCGGCAGCGAATTGCTTGACCAGCTTGCCGCAATAAACGTGATAGACGATCAACAGCAACACCAGTGTCAGTTTGGCATGCAGCCAGCCGCCCATGAAACCGTAACCCTGCCACAACCACATCCCAAAGCCCAATGCCAGCACTGCAATCGGGGTAACGAAACGATATAGTTTGCCTTCCATCAATTTCAAGCGGGCAATTTCGGCAGGCTCCGTCGCCATCGCGTGATTCACAAATATGCGCGGCAAATAAAACAAACCGGCAAACCAGCTCACCACGAAAATGATATGAAACGATTTAATCCACAACATACAAAATCCTTATTGAGACATTTGTTAAACCGTAGGCTGGCGGTGAGCAAAGCGAACCCCGGCATGTGTTTTGATCAAAACAGCTGGGGTTCGTGCCTCACCACCAGCCTACGACACGAATTTTTATTGGGACAGCCGCCGCCGGAACAATACCAGCGATACATAAAATCCAACCGAGGCATAAGCCAGCAGCACGGCAACGTGCAGCAACGCATCAGGCGGCACCACGCCATTCATCAACGGCCGCGCAATGTCTACCGCGTGCGTCAGCGGTAGCATTGCCGAGACGTTTTGCCATAACGGCGGCAATTGCGTGGCCGGAAAAAACACCCCGCATAATAACATCATGGGGGTGACCACCAGCGTAAAGTAGTACATGAAAAAGTCATAGCCGGGTGCCAGCGCGGTCATGATCAGGCCTATCGCGGCGAAGCAAAGTCCGATCAGAAGCGCCAGCGGAATCAGCCACAATGCCAATGCGGAATGGGTCAGTCCCAGCATCCAGGCCACAGCCAGTACCGCCGTGCCGGACATCAGGCTTTTGCTTGCAGCCCATAAAGCTTCCGCCAGCACCACATCGTCCAGTGTGACCGGCGTGTTCATGATGGCTTCCCATGTGCGCTGCTCGTGCATGCGCGAAAAGCCGGAATACAGCGCCTCGAAACTCGCGCTGTTCATGGTGCTGTAGCATACCGTTCCGGCGGCCAGAAATACCATATAGGAAGTGCCGCCCATCTGCGGCAACAAGCTACCCAGGCCGTAGCCCAGCCCCAGCAGATAGATCATCGGGTCGGCGATGTGACCGATGATGGAGGTGGCAGCAACTTTGCGCCATACCAGCATGTGGCGACGCCAGATCGGGAAGAATCTGAAACTCAGGCGCGGTGGGACGAAGAAATGTGATTTCATTCGCGCATCTCCCTGCCGGTCAACTTCAGAAACACATCCTCCAGATTGGCCGGACGATACAAATAGCGCAATTCGGCATAACCTTTCAGGTGTGCCAACAGCGGCTGCGCGTCCTCCACATAACAGAATGCGGTTTCCCCGCTTACCTCGAAGCGACTGGAATATTGGGCGGCAGATTCATCCGCCCACTTGGTAACGCCTTCACCGAACACTTCCACCACCTGCGGCTCGATATGCTTGGCGATCAACGCGCGCGGGGTGTCTTCCGCCACCATGCGCCCATGATCCAGTATGGCGAGACGATGACAAAGACGCTCTGCTTCGTCCATAAAGTGAGTGGTCAGCAACAGGGTTTTCCCCTGTGCAGTAAGCTCACGCAGTCGTTGCCAGATCAGGTGGCGTGCTTGCGGATCGAGGCCGGTGGTCGGCTCATCGAGGAAAATAATATCGGGATCGTTTACCAGCGCCCGTGCCAGCGTAAGGCGGCGCTTCATGCCACCGGACAGAGTGGGGATTTTGACATCACGCTTGTGCGCAAGATTGGCGAACTCCAGCAACAGGGGAATACGCGCTTCAATCTCGCTATCTTTCATCCCGAAGTAACGCCCATACACCAGCAGATTTTCCGCCACTGTGAAATCCGGGTCCAGATTATCCACTTGCGGTACTACCCCGACGCGTAGCCGAGATTCGCGCGCATGTTGCGGTACGGAAAGGCCGAGCATGCCGATATGGCCGCTTTCCGGCTCGATCAGGCCGAGCAGCAGGCGTAAGGTGGTAGTCTTGCCCGCGCCGTTGGGGCCGAGCAAACCATAGCACTCGCCCTTGTTGATGCTGATGTTGATTCCATCCACCACCTTTTGCCCGGCATAGGATTTATGCAAATTATGTGCGGAAAGGACGGGGTTCATAGTTGAAGCGCAGTGAAATATTGCTGCACAATCTGCCTGATCTGGTTCAAGCGGCCGTGGAAAAAATGTCCCGCCCCCGGCAACACCACGACAGGCAATTGTTGCGGGCGGGCCCAGAGTAACACATCGGCCAGCAGCACCACTTCGTCAAGGTCGCCGTGAATTACCAGCGTATTTTGCGGCACAGGGGGCATCGCAAAACGTCCGACCGCAGGTGCGAGCAATACCATCAATTGCGCCCGGTATTGCTGTGCCGCGCACGCCTGCACATAAGCGCCGAAGGAAAATCCGGCAAGGACCAACGGCAGATTTCCATACCGTTCCCGCGCATAACTGACCACAGCCAGCACATCTTCCACCTCGCCCCGGCCCTCATCGAACGCTCCCTCGCTGCCACCCACGCCGCGAAAATTGAACCGCAACGCGACAAAGCCCAGTTCGACAAAAGTTTTGGCCAATGTTGTGACTACCTTGTTTTCCATCGTTCCGCCCATGGTCGGCAGCGGATGGGCCACAACAACGATTGCCCCCGGGGTGACGGAGGGAAATTGAATGATCCCTTCAAGCAAGCCGGCATTGCCGGAGATCGTAAATTTTGCAAGAGTAGTCATGAGGATAAGTTTTCTGCAAACCGGTTGGCAGAGATAGGTACAGTTGCTGTGCGGTTGCCGGTGTGGCAGGAGCCAAAACGCCAATTATAAGCCGGAGCAAGCGCGTACTGGCTATTAGGTAACAGTATAGGACGTACGAGTAACAAATATTCCTTATTCCTAAAGCCTTGCTGTTAACACGCCTTTATCTGTCCCGGCTAACCCAAGTTGACAAATGACTGCCAGAGTAAAATTTTTTAAATTACATTTGATTCAAGCACTCGACCCTCTTTTTTCAAGGTATGATAACGCTGCGTTCGATTTTACCTGAACATTAATAAGAAGGGAGGAGGGCTGTCCAATGGCCATTCCCCCGCACGCAATATGTATCACAGATAAATCCGGTTACCGCTTTACTAAATAGCAATATTTACCAACCCAACCATGCGCGAAATTATGGGATTCATCTGGCCGCTGATGGCCGCTTCAGCAGAAGCCATGATGTGGTTCGGAATCATCCTTGTTCTGGTTATTATCGGAAGGGGGAAAATTTTACCGTCTGAAAAGCCCATTTTCATTGATCGCACAGGGCAATATAAAATCAAGCTCGCACCGGGACTCAATCTGGTTCAGCCTTTTATCGAGTTCCTCGCCAGACAGATTGTTTTGCACGAGGGGACCGTACGAAACGGCCCTGAATTTATTTTTAAAGTCCGGGACAAAAATATTGCTTCCCGCAAGATGTCTTTTTATCTGCTGGGAATATCCGTGCAAAATGGCTATTTATATTTTGAAGCCGGACCGGCCCCGGCAGAACCGGTTCCTTCCCGCACCCCGCCCCCTGAATCCGTCAGCCAACTTGACGTGTTTAACAATGTGGAAAGCGCCATACACAGGGCTGCAAAGTTGTGGTCCGTAGAATTGCACAGGATTAAATAGATTTGCCATGAATGATGAACGTGCCAACCACCTGACTCTTCATCCCGAACTGCGATTGCAGCTCTCGCAATTTGCCATGGATAACGTCTCCATAGAAATCTATTGGCTGGATAGTGACGCCCGTATTTGCTATGCCAATAATCAGGCGTGCAAAACCCTCGGTTACACACGGGAAGAGTTGCTTAAACTCACACTCGCTGATCTGGATCCCAATTATCCGATGTCGCTATGGAACGAGCATTGGAAAGGGTTGGTAAAGGACAAAACTCAGTCGTTTGAAACCCTGCATAAGCGGAAAAATGGCGAAGTGTTTCCGGTGGAAGTCGTGGCTAACTATGTCAGCTTTGGCGGCCACGAATACAACGTTGGTTTTGCGAAGGATATTTCCGAACGTAAAAGGGCGCAGGATGCTTTGCACGCGGTGAGTGAACGCCTGAATCTGGCCACTCGTGCTGCCGGTGTAGGTATCTGGGATTTCGACGTTGTCCAAAACATCCTGACTTGGGATGACCAGATGTTTGCACTTTACGGCATCAGCCGTGATCAGTTCAGCGGGGCCTATGCGGCATGGAGGGAGGGCCTGCACCCGGACGATATGCATCGCGGCGACCTGGAAATTCAATCGGCGCTGCGCGGCGAAAAGGACTTTGATACGGAGTTTCGGGTGTGCTGGCCCGATGGTTCGATCCGCAGCATTCGTGCCGTAGCCACAGTCCAGCATGATTCCTCGGGTCAGCCGATACGCATGGTTGGCACCAATTGGGACATTACCGTACACAAACAGGCTGAACAAGAAATCCACGAGCTCGCATTTTTTGACACGCTAACAGGCTTGCCCAACCGGCGTTTGCTGATGGATCGCATTCGCCAGGCGTTGCCGCTGTCTGCGCGGAGCAATCAGTTTGGCGCGCTACTGTTTCTCGATCTGGATCGCTTCAAAACAATCAATGATACCCTGGGGCACGACCATGGGGATTTGTTGCTCGTTGAAGTATCAAAGCGCTTGCTTCTCTGCGTACGCAAGGTTGATACGGTGGCACGTCTGGGGGGGGATGAGTTTGTCATTCTGATCGAGGAAATTTGTACCCATGCAACCGAAGCATCTCAAAAGGTGGCAGTGATTGCCGAGAAAATTCGGTTAGCTCTGGCGGCACCTTACCAGTTCAATGATTATACATATCACAGTTCTCCCAGCATTGGAGTGTGCCTCTACCATGGCGATGATGAATCGGCGGAATCGTTGCTCAAACATGCCGATATGGCCATGTACCAGGCCAAAGATGCCGGACGCAATGCCGTCAGATTCTTTGATACTTCCATGCAACTTGCCGTCGAGTCACATGCCGCCATTGAGGCGGATTTCCGCCATGCGGTACCGGATAATCAACTGCGCTTGTTTTATCAAATCCAGATGGACAACGATAATCGTCCTCTCGGTGCAGAGGCGTTGGTAAGGTGGGTTCACCCGAGCAAAGGAATGATCTCTCCCGCGCAGTTTATACCCATTGCAGAGGAAAGTTCGCTGATACTCGATGCGGGCAGATGGGTACTGCAATCGGCTTGCCGCCAGCTTGCGCTGTGGAGTACCCGCGTCCAAACGTGTCAGTTGGAACTTGCAATAAACGTTAGTGCCCAGCAATTTCGCAGCCGCGAATTTGTTGAAGAAGTGGCATCGGCAGTGAATTTGTATCAAATTAATCCGAGCCGACTGAAACTGGAGCTGACTGAAGGTGTGGTTCTTGCAGATGTTTCGGATGTGGTGGCAAAAATGTATTCACTGAAAGCGCTGGGTATTAAATTATCCCTGGATGACTTTGGCACGGGTTATTCATCTCTTTCATATTTAAAACAATTACCCCTTGATCAGTTGAAAATCGACCAGAGTTTTGTGCGGGACATCACAACGGATATCAACGATGCGGTTAATCGCATTGCCGTTCGCTTCGCCTATGAGTGGCGTGACGTTAGTGGTCTCTGGTTTCGATCCTACGGAAATGAAAACTGGGAATTCAATGCACAAGGCTTCATGATGCGCCGTTTTGCCAGCATAAACGATCTACCAATCCCGGAGTCCGAACGGAAATTTTTCTGGCCATTGGGGCGCCGTCCTGACGACCATCCGGAATTAGGCGAATTGGGATTGTGATTGCGCGATATTTCCCGGGTCACGGAGCAGTATTACATTGGATCGTGGCAACCGTCCCGGAGCGCATGGCGCACCTCGACCAATAAAATGCAGCGGTTGATATAATCCGGCGAATGCCTTGCGCACAGATTGAATCGAATTAACCCGGTGCGCACGCATCAACCGAAAAATGCTATCGTACAGTCTGTGAATTTTGACTGCCCAGCGCCATGAAATTTGACTATCCAGAACCGGATAAGATTTGCGACCTGTTACGCAGCATCCGCACTATCGCGGTGGTGGGACTTTCGCCCATCCCGGATCGGCCCAGTTTTCGCGTATCGCGCGCCATGCAGAGTCAAGGTTTTCGGATTGTTCCAGTACGCCCTTGGGTGCAAGAAATATTGGGAGAACCCGCTTACGCCGATTTGGAAAGCATCCCGTTCAAGATTGATCTGGTGAATGTATTTCGTGCACCGCAGCATGTTCCGGCTATAGTGGAAAGCTGCATAACACTGGGATTTAATTATCTTTGGCTGCAGGACGGTGTAATCCATGAGGAAGCCGCGCACCGGGCACAAGAGGCCGGCATGACCGTAATAATGGATCGCTGTATCTGGCGTGACTACACCCGGCTATGCGCATCATGAACAGGCAACGATGCTCGTGGGCGGGGCCTGATCCGTTATATTGCGCATACCATGACAAAGAATGGGGCGTGCCGCTGCACGATGATCGCGCATTGTTTGAGTTTCTGATTCTGGAGGGCGCGCAGGCGGGACTGAGCTGGATCACCATTTTGCGTAAACGCGATAATTACCGGGCGGCGTTCGATCACTTTGATCCCGGCCGCATTGCACTTTACGATGCGGATAAAATAGAATCCCTGATGCAGAATGCGGGAATCGTACGTAACCGACTGAAGCTGGAATCCGCGGTGATCAACGCGCAGAAATTTATTGGGGTACAGGAAGAGTTCGGCAGCTTTGACGCGTTTGTCTGGCAATTTACGGGTGGAAACACGAAGCAGAACCGCTGGCGCAGCCTCAGTGACGTTCCGGCGAGCACAGCGGAATCGGATGCAATGAGCAAAGAGCTGAAACGGTGCGGATTCAAATTTGTCGGCAGTACCATTTGTTACGCATTCATGCAGGCGACCGGAATGGTGAATGACCATACTCTGGGTTGTTTTAGACATAGTGAAGTTCAAACAGGAAATTAACCCGCAATGATTTTAAAATTCACCAAGATGCATGGCGCAGGCAATGATTTCGTCGTGCTTGACGGCATACGACAGCGTATCCAGCTTAAGCCCGAGCAACTGCGTCTGCTCGCCGACCGTCATTTTGGCGTGGGCTGCGACCAGATTCTTCTGGTGGAGGCGACTGAATTTCCCGATGCGGATTTTCGGTACCGGATTTTCAATGCCGACGGGGGGGAAGTCGAACAATGCGGCAATGGAGCCCGCTGCTTCGTGCGATTTGTGCATGATCAGGGTCTCACACGCAAACGCGAAATCGTGGTGGAGACCAAAAGTGGCCTGATTTCGCCGCGCCTTGAGGAAGACGGACGCGTGACGGTCAACATGGGCGCGCCCGTTTTTGAGGCCGATAAAATCCCGTTCAATTCCGGCAGCAATGACCTTGTGCAACTGATCATCGTGAACGGAGAGCAGTTACAAATCACGGCTGTTTCCATGGGAAACCCGCATGCGGTGCAAATTGTGGAAAATATCGAACACGCGCCGGTCGTCACTCAGGGCGCGCTGATAGAGCACCATCCGCAATTTCCCAAAAGAGTGAATGCCGGTTTCATGCAAATACTGGATCGCAGCCATATCAGGCTGCGTGTCTTTGAACGCGGTGCGGGTGAAACCTTGTCATGCGGCACCGGAGCCTGTGCTGCAGTGGTAACTGGCATCAAGCGCGGACTGCTGGATGATAGCGTGCAGGTAGCCACCAAAGGCGGTGTGCTGAATATCGCCTGGGCAGGCGACGATTCGCCCGTGTTCATGACCGGACCGGCCATTAGCGTCTATACTGGCGAAATTAATTTATAAACTGTTTTCCGAATACCCACACTGAAAGCCACCCCATGAATTCCGATGACATCGCGCAATATTTGAAAGACAACCCGCAGTTCTTTGACCAGCACGCCGAAATGCTGTCGGAGTTGACCATACCCCATCCCTACGGAGGCCGAACCGTATCGCTTTCAGAGCGGCAAATGCTGACTTTGCGCGAGAAAAACAAAGAACTGGAAAAGAAGTTGCACGAAATGATAGGCTTTGCGCAGGAAAACGATGAACTGCAGCACAAGCTGCACCGGTTTACTCTGGCACTATTCGGCGCCCATGATCTGATAGGTTTGCAGGACATTGTGGCCGATAATCTGCGCGAAATATTTTCGGTTCCCCATGTCGCTTTGCATGTCTGGAAAGGCCTGCCGCCGAGTGCCGAGGTGCTGGCCTTTGCAGACGAGCACAAACAACCGGTATGCACCCATCATGTGGTACATGACACGGCGGGATGGTTCGGCGAGGAAGCGCCTAACCTGAGTTCATTTGCTTACCTGCCGCTACGCACCGATGAAAAATCCATCGGCCTGCTGGTGCTGGCCAGCGAAGATCCGCAACGCTTCTATCCCGAAATGGGCACGGTTTTTCTGCAACGCATAGCCGAAACTGTGAGCGGTGCGTTGCAGCCGCATTTGTAATATGACCGGGGCAGCCGCGCACTCCAACCAGAATACGCTGCACGGTTTCCTTGCCTTTCTGCGCAACGAGCGGCGCTATTCCCCGCTCACGGTCGAAAACTATGCGCGGGATATTCGTCGTCTGTTTGAGCTTTCCGGCAACACCCCTCCGGGCGAACTGAAAAGCCACCATATTCGGCGCCATGTCGCCCAGCTTCACGGACAAGGTTTGGGGGGAAAGTCTCTGGCGAGGATGCTGTCGGCTTGGCGCGGATATTTTGCCTACCTGATGCGTGAACACCACGCCCAAGGGAATCCCTGTATCGGACTGCGCGCACCGAAGTCGGCACGCAAACTGCCGCATGCTCTGTCGCCCGACGAGGCGGTACGCATGGTCGATATTCCCGCGGGTAACGACCCGCTGGCTGTGCGCGACAAGGCGATGTTCGAGTTGTTTTATTCATCCGGACTGCGTTTGGCCGAATTGGTTGGCCTAGACCTTGAACCGATGCAGGCCGATCTTCTTGCCGGGGAAGTACGCGTTACCGGTAAAGGCAACAAAACACGCATCGTCCCGCTGGGACGCCATGCCAGTGCGGCGCTGTCGGCATGGCTGGCCGTGCGCCCGGTTCTGTCCAAAGATGATACGGCATTGTTTATCAGCCGCAACGGCAAACGAATTTCCGCGCGTTCGGTGCAATTGCGCATGAAGGAGTGGGGCATCAAACAGGGAATCGCCAGCGGGGTGCATCCGCATTTGTTGCGCCATTCTTTTGCCACCCACGTCCTGCAGTCCAGCGGTGATCTGCGCGCCGTACAGGAAATGCTCGGACATGCCAGCATCTCCACCACGCAGGTTTATACCCACCTTGATTTTCAGTACCTCGCCAAAATTTACGACTCGGCCCATCCGCGTGCCAAAAAGAAATCATGACCACCCGAAAAAATAAATCCTCCTCAGCGGCGCACAGCTCCCCGACAGGGAACAAGGATTTTCGCAGCCGGACCCGGCGCGCCGACAAGCCGTCCGACAACCGGAAAAATGTGACTCGCGGGGTTCCGCAGGCGCACACCGGCTCAGCCACCGCCGACCCCGGCATCATTCTTAAAGCGGGCCGCGAAAAGTCTCTCATGCGCCGCCATCCCTGGATATTTTCCGGCGCGGTTGAATGCGTCAATGGTGCGCCCCTGAGCGGCGACACCCTTCCCGTGTTGAGTGCGCAAGGCGAATTCCTCGCCTGGGCGGCCTACAACCCCGGCTCGCAAATTACCGCGCGTGTATGGTCATGGCTGCGGACGGAAAATATTGATGCTCAATTTTTTCACAGAAAAATCACCCGTGCGCTGGCTGCCCGCGAGGAACTCGGACTGGCGCGACAAAGCAGTGGCATGCGGCTCATTCATGCCGAATCGGACGGCTTGCCGGGACTGGTCGTCGACCGTTACGGCGACGTGCTGGTTATGCAAATCGGCAGCGCGGGAGCGGAACGCTGGCGCGACACCTGCGCCGAAATTCTGCAGGAACTCTGCTCACCCGTTTGCATATACGAGCGTTCCGATTCCGACTCGCGCACGCTGGAAGGACTGGAACTGCGCAACGGTGTGTTACGCGGCACGTTGCCGAATGCCGTGGAAGTCGTGGAGGACGGTCTGCGCTTCACGGTGGATATCGCATCCGGTCAAAAAACAGGTTTTTATCTCGATCAGCGCGACAATCGCGCGCTAACCGGGACGCTGTCGCAGGGTAAAGATGTTTTGAATTGCTTTTGTTATACCGGCGGCTTCTCGCTTTACGCTTTGCGCGGCGGCGCCCGATCAGTGCTTTCAATCGACGCCTCGGGCGATGCCCTGCGCATAGCCGGAGAAAATTTGACCCGCAATGATCTGGATGCGGCGCAGGCCGAGTGGCAGGAAGCGGATGTTTTCCTGGCATTGCGCAAGCTGCGCGATCAGGGGCGCTCATTCGACTTTATTATTCTTGATCCGCCCAAGTTTGCACCCACTGCGGCCTTTGCCGAGAAGGCTGCGCGCGGCTACAAGGATATTAACCTGCTCGGATTCAAGTTGCTTAAACCGGGCGGCATTCTCGCCACGTACTCCTGCTCCGGCGGTATCAGCGAAGACCTGTTCCAGAAAATAGTCGCCGGTGCGGCTCTGGATGCCGGTGTGGATGCGCAGATAACACACTATCTGCATGCCAGCGCCGATCATCCGGTGTTGCTGAGTTTTCCGGAAGGCGCTTATCTGAAGGGATTAATGCTAAAAATCGGGCAGTGACGACTTCATAAAAGCACAGGAGATTTGTTGGTGGACTGCAACAAAGACGGGAATGTGGTGGGGAATGAAACGTTAGTCTCAAAGAGTAATGGTGCCGTGTGGGGAAATATTATTGCAGGTGGCGGTATTGGATATATCGTGGATAGGAATGCTGGCGCAGGATTCAATTACCCAGACCACATTTCTGTCGCGTTACGCAAGATTGGGGACGCGGTAGGAGTAACAACACCTACAATTGCCCCCGCAACACCGGTTGCGGCAAATGAGCCCCCAGCAACTAAAGCCGGAGCTATTCCGGATCCTTCGCCTATTCAAACTTCAAGCAAGTAAAACGGAACAAAATATTTCACTCAACCCGCCGCCGATGGAGTAATCGCAGCGGCGGGCTTTTCAGATCGTTGTTTCCAATATTTGCGGATTTATTTGGGCTTTTTCGCGCAGACAAATTTCAGAAAATCATAGTCTATCTTGCCGGGGTCAACTCTGTTCCAATCGAATTGCTGACCTCTGCCGGATTCCCAAACGGTCGTATCTCCCTTTCCCATATTTCCGGAATACATGGAGATTTTACCCACTTGAGATTTGGAAGTTTCGCAGTCATATAGTTTCAGAACTTTTTCGGACATGAATGTATTTGACCGATCCGGAGTCGGGCGTTGGATCGAGTAGTCGTTCATGGTTAGTATTGACGCTCTGTTCCCGTACCATTGGATGGATGCCGGGTCGGCATAGGCGGTCAGTTGCAAATTATCATTTTTTGCAATCTTTGCCCAGCCGTCGATTATCTCGCTACCCATAATTTTTTCGGCGGGTTTGTCGCTTTTGTGCTGCACGCCTGCACAGGCAACTAATGATATGCCCAGAGACACAATGAGTACTAGTGATCGATATTGCATTTATTGCTCCTTATGTTGGGACTGCAGCTTTGCTCCAAGTGGCCGTCGGGCGGGATAAATATTACCCGGGTGGTACCCGAGAAGACTGCCCCGGCTTGGTACAGCGCGTTATATTTGCCTGAAAATAGCTTCCGGCAAGAAGGAGAAAATCGAGTGCTTCGGATTTGCTGCTTCTGATACATTGCAGCCAGTAGGGAGTCGCCGCTTGCAAGACGGTGTGATTATATCGCATCAGCCGTGTTGACGGCGATGGTGGAGAGAGAGTCGGGTAGTTGTCCGTTTGCCAATTGTCGGCATGATCTGTTGGGATTCCGGAAGCAAAACCCCCCCACATCGAATGGGATGTGCGGGGGGCTGTGTGTTTGGTGCTTGATCGCAGGTGTTAATTGTTACCGGGAAACAAGTGCAGCCTGCATTTTTGCCATGGCTTTTTGCTCAATCTGGCGGATGCGTTCGGCGGAGACCCCGAATTCGGCTGCGAGGTCATGCAGTGTGGCCGGTGTGTCTTCGCGCAACCAGCGTGCCTCTATAATGCGGCGGCTGCGTTCGTCCAGACTGGCCAATGCATTTGCCAAGCCCGTGGTATTCAGATTCTCTAGTTGCTTTTGTTCCAGCAGACGCGACGGTTCATCTTCTGCGGCGGAAGCCAGATAAGCAATCGGTGAATAACTGTCGTCTTCGTCGTTGGTTCCCGGTTCCAGCGCAACTTCGTGTCCGTTGAAGCGCGCTTCCATTTCGACTACGTCGCTCGGGGCCACATTTAACTCGCGTGCGATTGCTTGCACTTCCTGCTGCTTGAGCAGCGAAGAATCCTGTTTCATGCTGCGCAGGTTGAAAAACAATTTGCGCTGTGCCTTGGTGGTGGCAATCTTTACCAGACGCCAGTTGCGCAGGATATATTCGTGCATTTCGGCGCGTATCCAGTGCAGCGCAAAGGATACCAAGCGCACACCGCGCTCCGGGTCGAAATGCTTGACTGCCTTCATCAGTCCGATATTGCCTTCCTGAATCAGATCAGCCTGTGGTAACCCGTAACCGGCATAACCCCGGGCGACGCTGACAACCAGACGCAAATGCGAAACGACGAGCTGGCGCGCTGCGTCCAAATCATTATCACGGCGAAAACGTGTGGACAGATCCAACTCTTCCTCATGCGTAAGCATGGGGAAACGGTTTACCGACTGGATATAACTTTCCAGACTGCCGACAGCAGACGGTACAGGAAACGTTAATGCTTGATTCATGATTTATACCTCCTTGCGCATAATATTAGCACTCTTGTGGTTGGAGTGCCAATACTTGTGATGGCTTTGAATGGTATTTAAATTAATCAATAGGTTATGTTTGATTCTGGCAGGCCAGACCTTATTGTCCGGCTACCGTCATGCTTTCAACCAGAATGGAACCGCATTGCCTTGAGCCCTGTACGAGCACATCATTGCCCACGGCGGCAATGTTGCGATACATGTCTTTTAAATTCCCCGCTATGGTGAACTCTTCCACGGGATATTGAATTTCCCCGTTTTCGACCCAGAAGCCGGCAGCGCCGCGTGAATAGTCGCCGGTAACGTGATTGACTCCCTGCCCGAGTAGCTCGGTCACGACCAGTCCGCGCCCCATTTTTTTAAGCAGACCGTCGAAGTCCAATTTGCCCGATTGCACGATCAGGTTATGATTGCCGCCAGCATTGCCGGTGGTGGTCATGCCCAGTTTTCGGGCGGAGTAGCTGCCGAGGAAGTAGCCTTGCAGAACGCCCTTCTCAACAATGGCACGGTGTTGGGTTTTTACGCCCTCATCGTCGAACGCCCCGCTGGCCAATCCACGCCGAATATCCGGTACGTCATCAATATGAATATTTTTCGAAAATATTTGCTTGCCCAGCTGGTCGAGCAGGAATGAGGACTTGCGATAAAGGCTGCCGCCGCTTACTGCGCCGACAAAGTGTCCGATCAGGCTGGCAGCCACGGGGGCTTCATACAGTACCGGAATTTGCATGGTGCCCAGCTTGCGCGAGTTGAGCCGGCGCAGGGCGCGTTCAGCCGCGATACGCCCGATTTCTTCCACCTTGAGCATTTCCTTCGCATAGCGAGCCTCGCTGTACCAGTAATCGCGCTGCATGGACTCATTTTTGCCCGCAATAACGGCACAGCTGATACTGTGGCGGGAGGAGGGGAAGCCGCCGATGAATCCGAGACTGTTGGCATACACGAACTGGGCCTCGTGCACGTTGACGGTGGCCCCCTCGGAATTGCTGATGCGTTTGTCGCGCGCAAAGGCGGCCTGCTCGCATTCGCGCGCAAGTTCTATGGCTTGTTCCACATTGAGCGCCCAGGGGTGGTATAGATCCAGATCGGGGAATTCGCCGGCGAGCAGGGTTGGATCCGGCAGGCCCGCGCAGTCGTCGCTGGCCGTATAGCGCGCGATGCTCAAAGCCGCATCCACAGTGTCGCGCACCGCTTTGGGCGAGAAATCGCTGGTGCTGGCATTGCCGCGCCGCTGCCCGAGAAATACACTGACGGCGAGCCCTTTGTCGCGGTTGTACTCAATTGTTTCCACTTCGCCGTGGCGCACGGAAACGGCTTGCCCGAAACCATCCGACACTTCAGCGGCGCAAGCCGTGGCTCCCTGCTGTTTGGCATAGCGGAGCATGTCGCGCGCAAGCTGGCGCAGGGTGTCGGCAGAATGGGAGAAACTATGATCGGGATCAACAGGGGGCGGGGTATGAATATGGGTGTTCATGAGATGAATTTAGCAAACTGATTGGGCAGAAGGCGCTATCATAACAACATCTATTTAATTTTTCGCAGCTATGCGCCATCAAGATACCCACGAAGAAGAAGCGGACTTGCCTCCCAGCAAGACAAAAATCAAGAAACAGATGCACGAATTGCAGGATATAGGCGAACAGTTGGTCGCGCTGAGCAAAGACCAGCTAAAGGAAATCGATCTTCCGGAAACTTTGCGGGATGCCATCACCGAAGCGAAACGTATTACCAAATTCGGCGCAATCAAACGGCAGATGCAATATATAGGCAGGCTGATGCGCGGAGTTGATCCCGCGCCCATTATTGCGAAGCTGGAAGTCTGGAGCGGGAAATCGCACCAGCACATTGCGTATATGCACCGGGTTGAACGCTGGCGCGAACGCTTGCTGGAGAATGATAGCGCGCTTACCGAATTGCTCGAAGAACACCCCGATGCCGATGCGCAAAGGTTGCGCTCGCTGATACGCAATGCCCATAAAGAAAAAGAACTGCTAAAGCCCCCGAAGAGTTACCGCGAAATTTTTCAGGTACTGCGCGAGATATTGCCGGAACCATCCTTTAGCCATGCAGAATCCGATGAATAGTCTGCTGCCCCATATCGTTCTTGAAACCGGCAATGCCCCGCAACATAGCATTATCTGGCTGCACGGCTTGGGTGCCGACGGCGAAGACTTTGTTCCCCTTGCGGAAGAAATGAGCCTGCCGGTTGCGGTACGCTATATTTTTCCCCACGCGCCCAAACAGCCGGTAACCATCAACGGCGGATTTGTGATGCGTGCATGGTACGACATTGTTGCCGATGACATTAATGCGCAACAGGACGCCCGGGGCATCCGTGCATCGCAGGCCGAAATTGAAAAATTGATCGCACGCGAGAAGAGCCGGGGAATCGCGGCAGGCAATATTTTTCTCGCCGGATTTTCGCAGGGCGGAGCCGTTGTGTTGCAAACTGGACTGCGCCATGAGGAGCGGCTCGGGGGAATGCTCGCGCTATCAACGTATCTGCCGCTGGCAGATACGTTGATAGATGAGGCCGGCCATGCCGCGAAAACCACGCCTATATTCATGGCACACGGACAGGCTGATCCTATCGTTCCCTATAGTCTCGGCAAAAGCTCGGCAGAAAAATTGCGCGATCTGGGATGCCGGCTCGAATGGAAAGAATATGCCATGGAGCATTCGGTATGCATGGAAGAAGTGGGGGATATTGGCGCTTGGCTTGCCGGGATATTGGGCAGTCAGGCTTGACTGCTTCCCTGAAGCAATGAATCCCGCAGTAGCGGGTCAGTTCGGCTCACCGTTATCGGAAGTGTCCTGCTCGATTTTGCGATAACGCGCCCGGTCATAATCTTCGCCCTTTTCCACCAGCTCAAGAGGAATCAGCAAATAATTGTTGCCGTCTATCTGAGCATGCAGGCTGCGGCTGCCGGTGAAAGTGTCGGGACTCATGAGCAAATCGATTTCCCTTGCATCTCCCCCCGGGCCGGACAGGCAAAGGGCGTGCTGATGTTCATCCGCGTTACGCTCGCGCAGCCCCACCTTGATCACCTGATTGGCAAGCATCTCAATTCCGATATGGCGATTATTCTGCTGGTCGCGAATTATGCGCCGGACAATGCCGACTCCCCATCGGTCTTGTTTTTCGGGTTTGATGCCGACCAGCGAACCGATTGCCACACCGTTGGTATCCGACGAAGGGAGCACACAGCGCAGTCCGCTCGTGCTTATATCCTCCACTTGCCAGACCAGGGAGTCATCCGCGCTGAAATTCAATCCAAGGCTGGTTTTTTCAATCAGTCCGGAAAATCCGTTTGCAATGCTCAGGCTGGCTTGAATATTGTGTCGAGTATTGCGCCGTGCCGGGGGGGGGGAAACCAGGCATTCGGTTAAATGGAGCGCGGCAGCGAGCAAAGGTTCGGCATCATATATTCCCCCGAGATTAATTTCATCGGGTACGATGTTTTTCTCCAGCAACTTTACCAGCGCATCCACACGGTGCTGGAGATTGTCTGCTCCGAGAAAACGCAAGCCGGGCTGTGCGGCAGTTTCAGTCCCTATTCGCGCGGCGGGGGCGGGATGCTGCAAATCAAACACAAAACGACTGCCCGGTTCCCGTTGCGGGGAGACAGAGAAAGTACCGCTCAGGTGGGCAGCCAGTCGCTCCGAGAGGTGCATATGCAGACGGCTGAGCGCGCCGGAACTCGACGCGTACCACATCAGCACGGTTGCAAACTCACTGCGCACCGAGGTTTTTCCACCCGAGCCCGGATAGACGGCCACCTGTTCGTCGAGATATTGCTGTGTTTCCGCATGGGCATAAAACTCGGCCAGACTGACCCAGATTGCCGGATCAACCAGCGCGTAATGTGCAGCAGCCGATTTTAATCTGCCGGCAGCCGCATTGATGCCGCGCACGGCTATGAGAGGCAGCATATCTTTAAGTGCTGCCCCCCCCTTTTCGCCACTCCGATACCGCTCCAGAAGGTTGAAATAAGCCCGTAGAACCTGCTCGAAAAACGCGTTCAGTATCATCCACAAACGGTTTTCCTGAAAAGTGGACTGGGCGTTGATCGTAAAATAATCGCGGGTCAGTTTTCGTTCGAACGGTCGCGCGGTCTCGTCCAGCAGGCGCAGGATGGCAAACTGGTGATCCGGACGAAATTCAGTCTGGTCATTGACCGACTCGATCCAGGCAGTTAATTCTTCCAGCGATTTTATCGGGTCATTTTTTGGCAAATCCAGCAGCAGTTTCTGCGCCGATTTGATGTCCGCCATTGGATGCTCTGATTTTTTTCCAAACAGTCCCAACATAATATAGCCCGACTCCCGAATCTAACCTAAAAAATATTGCCGCCAAAATTATGGGCGCAAACAATTGCCAATGCGGGCAATGTGCGTTCCAATTCCCGAGTGATCAAAGTGGCAATATAATCACAAACTGGCCGACTTGGCTATGCTATCAATCAATTTATTCAACGCCGTGATTACAAATTTGCGTGACGAAACCCCTTTCCCTCCTGTTGAACGGGCTTTGCGCACACCCAACGGTTTACTTGCCGTCGGCGGGGGCTTGGCTCCGGCACGATTACTCGATGCCTATCGCCAGGGAATTTTTCCGTGGTTCAATGCGGACGACCCGATTCTATGGTGGAGTCCGGATCCGCGTATGGTCATGTTTCCGGGAGAATTCAGGATCTCCCGTTCGTTGCGGAAAACCTTGCGCAAGCAGGGTTTTGAAGTCCGTACTGACACGGTCTTCGAACAGGTAATGCGTAATTGTGCAGCGCCCCGCAACGGGCAGGCCGGCACTTGGATACACGAGGAAATGATTGATGCCTATACTCATTTACACCGCATGGGGTATGCCCATTCGGTTGAAACATGGAAGAATGGCGAATTGGCGGGCGGACTTTACGGAATAGCCATCGGTCATATGTTTTACGGTGAGTCGATGTTCAGTCGCTACACCGATGCCTCAAAAGTTGCATTTGCCCACTTGGCCGCGCAATTGCGCCGATGGAACTTTGGCATGATAGATTGTCAGATGAATACGCCGCATCTTGCCACGCTGGGCGCGCGTGAAATTTCCCGCACAGAATTCGTCCGGCGCCTTCAGGAATTGATACACTATCGGGACATTGCTTCTCCCTGGCATTTTGACAAAGATGAATTTGCTGCATGACATTCCGTTATCGGCGTTGCAGTTTTACCTCACCGCCCCGTATCCCTGCAGTTACCTGCGGGAGCCACTGGCACGATCACAGGTTGCCACGCCCAGTTTTCTGATTACTACCCCGATCTATTCCGAACTGGTCAGACGGGGTTTTCGCCGCAGCGGAACCTTTACCTATCGACCGCGTTGCGACACTTGCCGTGCCTGTGTGCCGGTGCGCGTCGAGGTGAACGCTTTTGTTTCCACCCGCTCCCAACGCCGTGCGGCAAGACGTCACCGCAATCTGGATGTTTCGCTCCATACTTTGCAGGACAACGAGGAACATTTTGATTTGTACCAGCGCTACCAGAATGCGCGTCATCGCGACGATGGCATGGAAAGCGACAGCCCGGAACAGTACCGCAATTTTTTGTTGCAAAGTCATGTTGATTCCACGCTGGTTGAGTTTCGCGAAGCGGGCGTATTGCGCATGGTGAGCCTGATCGACATACTCGACGACGGTCTGTCCTCGGTGTACACCTTCTACGATCCCGATGTGGCTCAATCCAGTTTCGGTACTTACAACGTACTTTGGCAAATTGAGTTATGCCGCAAACTGGAATTGGAATACCTCTATTTGGGCTACTGGATCAAGGAGAGCGCGAAGATGGCCTACAAGGCCAATTTTCAACCGCTGCAAGGGTTGGAGGAGGGGGAGTGGAAACAACTCAACTATATTGGTACCGGTGCGTAATGAGGTTATCCGCTTGCGTAACCGGCCTTGCCCGCTTTTTATTGTAAATTGACCTTGTCTGGTCTGAATTTAGGAAAGTAATGTGATGTACCCACTGTTGCGCCCCCTGCTGTTCACTCTTGATCCGGAAACTGCCCACCACGCCACGCTGGATGCACTGAAGACCGCGCACAGACTGGGTTTGTTGTGCGCCAAGCCCCCGGTCTGCAGTCCGCGTACGGTGATGGGCCTGACTTTTCCCGGTCCGGTCGGACTGGCTGCGGGATTGGATAAAAATGGCGAGTACATAGATGCACTGGCTGCACTGGGGTTCGGGTTTATCGAAATCGGCACCGTCACGCCGCGCCCGCAACCGGGGAATCCCAAGCCGCGCATGTTCCGCATTCCCGAGGCAAAGGGGATAATTAACCGCATGGGTTTTAATAACCTGGGCGTGGATGCGCTCGTCGAAAATGTGAAGCGCGCAAAGTACAAGGGCATTCTTGGTATTAACATCGGAAAGAATTTTGATACCCCCATTGAGAAAGCCGCGGATGACTATCTGATCTGTCTTCGCAAGGTATATGCCCGCGCCAGCTATATCACGATCAATATATCCTCGCCCAACACCAAGAACCTGCGTCAACTGCAGGGAGGGAATGAACTGGATGCTTTGCTGGAGCAGTTAAAATCCGAACAGGAAAATTTGGCCGGACTGCACGGAAAATATGTGCCGCTGGCTGTGAAAATTGCACCCGATCTCGATCCGGGACAAATTCATGAAATTGCCGCGCAATTGATACGCCATGGGATAGACGGTGTCATTGCGACCAATACTACCCTGTCGCGCGGGGGGGTGGAAAACCTTCCGCACGGAAATGAAACCGGGGGATTGAGCGGTGCCCCCGTGCGCGAAAAGTCGACTGCGGTGATCCGCGAACTTGCCGCTGCGTTGAATGGAAAACTGCCCATCATCGGTGTGGGGGGGATACTGAGCGGCGCGGACGCTGTCGAAAAAATCCAGGCCGGTGCCGTTCTGGTGCAGATATATAGCGGCATGGTCTATCGCGGCCCGGATCTGGTCGCGGAGGTCGCAGGCAGTCTGGAAAGCTCTATGCGCTAGCTGTGTGCAAAATCCACTGCGCTGAAATTTAACGCATATTGCATTGGGATACCTTTTTTCGTCATGCCAAAGCCGGGTGCCCGGATGGAGTGCAACGAAATCCCGGGAGTACGCAGCGTTACCTTCCCGGATTGCACTTCGTTTCATCCGGGCTACGAGCGTTACATAGCCCCCTATCTGTTTGAATCGTACCTGTGAAAAGCTTCCCTTTGCGCGCGAGTTTTTGTTTGGGGGTAGAATGCCCGCCTTACGCATAAAGTTTACCCCCCGTTTTGTCCATGTCACTCGCCCAGTCATATACCCTAGCCGATGTAAGAAATTGGTACAGTTTGCAGGAACTGAATAAAGCCAAGGCTTACCTGAACTCAATTGATTATCTGGATATTCAATTTAATCAAATCACCGCGCAAGTAAAAGGCACTGCCCCGCGGCCTTATCATGTTGAAATATTTTTTGATGTCGATACGGCCGGAAATTTGCGCATTGATCCGACTTGCACCTGCCCGATGCATTGGAAATGCAAGCACACAGCGGTTGTGTTGCTATCGGCCCTGGCGGTGCCGCGTGCGCCCGTGGTTAACCATGCCGTGCTGGAGTGGGTCGCCACTTTTCGGCGTGCGGTGCAATCCCCGCCCAAGAAAAAATCCAAGCCGGCCGTTAAAGCCGAACGCTTGTGCTATACGCTTATCCGATCTTCTTACACGGGAGATTACATAATCGAAGTGTGCAAGGGCAGAATGGATAGTGAAGGCAACTTGCAGGGATATCTGGAAGAGTGGCACAACGTGGAGCGCGCGCTGGTCAAGCCCCCGCAGTATGTTACCGAAGAAGATCTGGGTTTGTTGCGCCTGTTATGGAAGCATCGCGACAAATATGACGGCTTTTTAGTCATGTGCCCGCAGGGCCATGAAATCCTGACACGTTTGCTGGAAAGTGGGCGCTTGTATTTTGTCGAAGGCGTTGCGGGCGCACATCATTCGCAGCGGGAGCCGATTCATCTCGCGCAGGGCGAGCAACGCGCAGCGCATCTGGACTGGGGCGCGGATGAGTCCGGGCGGATGGTGCCACGCATAATTCGCACCGGCGGGACGGTGGATGTGCTGCCATTGCATGAGGCTACCTGGTATGTTGATGCCGGGACTGGTGAAATGGGGCAATTGCAACTTGCCCAGACGCCGTTGCAGATTGTGCAGCTGCTGAACATGCCGCCGCTAAGCGATATTGATGTCCCGCTGGTGTCCGATGTGCTGCGGGAAATCGTTCCGGATTTGCCTCCTCCCAGCAAGGATCGAATGCGCATCCTGAAAGACCGTTTGAAACCCGTGCTGGAGATTGAAACGTCAGCCTCGCTATGGCTGGGCAGTTTCAGACGTTATGCCCACGGCAAGCAGGAGTTGGACTTTGCGCGGATCAAATTCCGCTATGGCGAGGCAATGTTGTATCCCGACTACAAGAGCGAGTACGTCTCGCTGCCCAGCGGGGAAAGTGTGCGCGTGAAACGCGACAAGAATGCGGAAGCAAAAATCGTCAATTCCCTGTCCGATTACGGTTTTGAAGCCATTCCCGGGTATATCGGCTCTTCCGGCGGAATTTCCAACCCGCCTGTATACGGACTGGAAAGCGAAAAGTCCTGGCCGTCATTCATGCAGAATGGAGTGCCGCAGATGCGTGCGGAAGGATGGGAAGTGGTCATTCCCCAGGGATTTCGCCACCATGTTCTGGAAGTCGAGGCATGGGAAGGGGAGTTCGAGGAAGAAGAGGATGGCTGGTTTAGTTTGAACATGGGTATCGTGGTCAATGGGCAACGTATGCCCCTGGCCCCGCTGCTGCATGAATTGTTCAAGGTTGACCCGCGCTGGCTGGATGCATCGCAGCTGGAAAAAATGAAGGATACGGAGGCAGTCGAGTTGCTGCTTCCGGACGGCGGCAGAGTAAGGGTGGATGCGGAACGCATCAAACCCCTGGCGCGTACCCTGATCGAATTATTCGACGGAAAACCCGGCAGTGAAATTCGCCTGTCCCGTTATGACGTGGCGCGCATCGATGCGCTGGTCGGAATGGAACGCTGGCAGTTCAAAGGCATGGAGGCAGTGCAGGACCTCGCCAACAAGCTCAAGAATACCTCCGGCATCAAGGCGGTTAATGCGCCCGATGGCTTCGCCCTGCAATTGCGCCCGTATCAGATCGAAGGCTTGTCCTGGTTGCAATATCTGCGCGAACAGAATCTTGCCGGGATATTGGCCGACGACATGGGGCTGGGTAAAACCGCGCAAGCATTGGCGCATTTGTTGCTCGAAAAACACAGCGGGCGCATGGACAAACCCTCGCTGGTGGTGCTGCCTACCTCGCTTATTTTTAACTGGAAACGCGAGGCGGAACGTTTTGCCCCGCAGCTCAAATTGCTTTCCCTGCAAGGCAAGGAAAGAGCGGCGCACTTCCCCGCCATACGCGAACACGATGTCATTCTGACCACCTATCCGCTGCTGTGGCGCGATGAAGAGGCGCTGGCGGAACACGAGTATCATTTGCTGATTCTGGATGAGGCGCAGACGGTTAAAAACGTTTCCAGCCAGGCCGCGCAAGTCGTGCGCAAGCTGAAAGCGCGGCATCGTTTATGTCTCACCGGCACCCCGCTGGAAAATCATCTCGGGGAATTGTGGGCGCAGTTTGACTTTTTGCTTCCCGGTTTGCTGGGGGATAGCAAAGAGTTCACCAAGACCTGGCGTACCCCCATCGAAAAAAACGGCAACAAATTGCGCCGCGATTTGCTGGCCCGGCGCGTCAAGCCATTTATCCTGCGCAGACGCAAGGAAGATGTCGCCAAAGAGTTGCCCGCCAAGACATTGATCGTGCGCACCGTGGAACTGGAAGGCGGGCAGCGCGACCTGTACGAGACGGTGCGTATCGCCATGGACCAGCGCGTGCGCGAAGAAATTGCCGCCAAGGGGTTTTCACGCAGCCACATCATCATTCTCGATGCGCTGCTCAAGTTGCGCCAGGTCTGCTGCGATCCGCGCCTGCTGAAATTGACCAGCGCCAAAAAGGTCAAAGAACGCGCCAAACTCGACTTGCTGATGGAAATGTTGCCTGAGCTGGTCAGCGAAGGGCGACGTATTCTGGTGTTCTCGCAATTCACTTCCATGCTGGAATTGATAGAAGCGGAATTGGCACGCGAAAAGCTGGCCTACGTGAAACTCACCGGCGACACGCAGAACCGCGAAGAAGTGGTGCGACGGTTCCAGGATGAAGAAGTGCCGATATTCCTGATCAGTCTGAAGGCGGGAGGGGTAGGGTTGAACCTGACCGCAGCCGACACGGTAATACATTATGACCCGTGGTGGAACCCCGCCGTGGAAAATCAAGCCACGGACAGGGCACACCGTCTGGGACAGACCAAAAATGTATTCGTTTACAAACTGGTGGTGGCGGGCAGCATCGAGGAAAAAATACTGGCCCTGCAAGAGAAAAAAGCCGAACTGGCTGCGGGTATTCTGTCCGAAGATGCCAGCGGCCTGGCGAAATTCGGGGAAGCCGATATTGCCGCGCTGCTGGCCCCGTTGCCCGACGATGACGGGGCGTAGTCGGGTGCGGGCAAACAACCAGATTGCAGAAATAATCGCGCTGCGGCGAGCGCGCTTATTTTTTCTTCTTCGGCATAAATAGATCGGTAATGCTACCCCCGGCAATCTCCGCAGCAAAGCCCACGGTTTCAGACAGCGTGGGATGCGGGTGTATGGTCAGACCGATGTCTTCCATGTCAGCCCCCATTTCAAGCGCCAATACGGTTTCAGCGATCAGTTCGCCCGCGTTGCTGCCGACGATACCCGCCCCCAGTATGCGCATGCTGGCGGGATCGTAGAGCAGCTTGGTCAGCCCTTCATCACGCCCCATGGAAAGGGCGCGACCCGAAGCGGCCCAGGGAAATACGGCCTTCTCGTAAGCGATGCCCTGCGCCTTGGCCTGAGTCTCGGTCAGCCCCATCCAGGAAATTTCCGGATCGGTGTAAGCGACTGAAGGAACGGTCAGCGCGTCGAATGCTGACTTGTGTCCGGCTATGACTTCGGCAGCCACTTTGCCTTCATGCACCGCTTTGTGTGCCAGCATCGGGTCGCCCACGATGTCGCCGATGGCAAAAATGTGCGCCACGTTGCTGCGCTGCTGATTGTCTACCGGGATAAAACCGCGTTCGTTGACGAACAAACCTGCCGCCTGCGCATTGATCTCGCGTCCGTTGGGGCGGCGTCCCACCGCGAGCAGCACGCGGTCATACAGTTGTGGCCCGGGCGCTTGTTCGCCTTCGAAGGTGACTCTCAAGCCATGTTTTAGCGTCTCGATTTGCGTGACTTTGGTTTTAAGGTAGAGTGCTTCGTAGCGTTGTCCGATACGTTTCGCCAGCGGACGCACGAGGTCGCGGTCGGCGCCGGGTATCAATCCGTCGGCCAATTCGACCACGGAAATTTTGCTGCCCAGCGCATCGTATACCGTTGCCATTTCCAGGCCGATGATGCCGCCGCCGATAATCAGCATGCGCTTGGGGATATCCTGCAGCGCGAGCGCGCCGGTGGAGTCGAACAGGCGCGGATCCTCATAGGGGAAGCCGGGTATGCGCGCGACGCTGGAGCCGGCCGCGACAATGGCGTGATCGAAGGTGATTGTCTTTTCGCCATCCGAGGTTTGCAGCGCGAGGCTGTTGGGCGAAGTGAATTTCGCCACCCCGCGCACGACTAGGACCCTGCGCTGTTTGGCAAGGGACACCAGTCCGCCGGTGAGTCTCGCAACGATGCTGTCTTTCCATGCGCGGATTTTGTCGATGTCGATTTTTGGGGAGGGGAAAGTCACGCCCTGGTGGGCGACTTCGTCCGCTTCTGTGATGACTTTGGCGACATGCAACAGCGCTTTGGACGGAATGCAGCCGACGTTGAGGCATACACCGCCGAGCGTGGCGTGCTTCTCAATCAGCACCACCTGCTTGCCGAGGTCGGCGGCACGAAATGCCGCGGTGTAGCCACCGGGGCCGGCACCGAGGACGACGACTTCGGCATGGATTGAAGTCGGGGGACTAACCCCCTCCCCAGCCCTCCCCTTGCCAGGGGAGGGCGACAGCTCCTCCCCTGGCAAGGGGAGGTCGGGAGGGGTTTGTGCTTTTGTTTCAAGCATCAAAATCAAAGAGCCCGCGCTGACCTTGTCGCCGACCTTGACCTTCAATTCTTTCACCACGCCCGCAGCAGGCGAGGGAACGTCCATGGTGGCCTTGTCGGTTTCCAGCGTGATAAGACATTGCTCGGGTACAACGGTATCACCCACTTTCACCAACACCTCGATGATGGCGATATCCTTGAAGCTGCCGATGTCAGGGACTTTGATTGCGGTGATTGTATTCATGTGTGCTCCAACTCTTTGCCCGTCATTCCCGCGCAGGCGGGAATCCGGCGGTTTTATGCAATGTATATATGGGTTTTGTCCCCCTGTTGGGGGGCGTTTATAGACTGGATTCCCGCCTTCGCGGATTTAATGACGGAATTAAACCCTGACTTGTCCGTTCCCGAGTACGATAAATTTCTGCGAGGTCAACCCCTCCAGTCCGACCGGGCCGCGCGCGTGGATCTTGTCGGTGGAGATGCCGATCTCCGCGCCGAGGCCGTATTCAAAACCGTCGGCGAAACGCGTCGAGGCATTCACCATCACGCTGCTTGAATCCACTTCGCGCAGGAAGCGCATCGCCCTGGTGTAATTCTCCGTAACGATGCAGTCGGTATGTTGCGAACTGTAGGTGTTGATGTGGGCTATTGCCTCGTCCAGTCCGGCGACCACGCGCACGCTCAAAATCGGGGCGAGATATTCGGTGCGCCAGTCTTCCCCGGTGGCAACCGTCATCTGCGAAATAATCGCGCGCGCCGCATCGTCGCCGCGCAACTCGACACCTTTGTCGAGGTAGATTTTACATAACGGAGGCAACACCTTGTCCGCGATACCTTGCGCGACCAGCAGCGTTTCCATCGCATTGCACACCCCGTAGCGGTGGGTCTTGGCGTTGTCGGCGATACGGATGGCTTTTTCCGGATCAGCCTCGTCGTCAATATAGACATGGCAGATTCCGTCGAGGTGTTTGATGACCGGAACTTTTGCTTCTTCCGAAATGCGCGCGATCAGGCTTTTGCCCCCGCGCGGCACGATCACATCCACGAATTCTTTCATGGTGATAAGTTCGCCCACCGCTGCTCGGTCGGTGGTGGCGATCACCTGCACCGCGGACTCCGGCAAACCGGCAGCGCGCAATCCCGCATGGACGCAGGCGGCGATGGCCTGGTTTGAATGTATTGCCTCCGAGCCGCCGCGCAGAATCGCGGCATTGCCGGACTTCAGGCATAGCCCAGCGGCATCCGCCGTAACATTGGGGCGCGATTCGTAGATGATGCCGACCACACCCAGCGGCACGCGCATCTTCCCCACTTGTATGCCGGTGGGGCGGTACTTCATCTCGCTGATTTCACCGATCAGATCGGGCAGTTGTGCGATCTGGCGCAAGCCCTCGGCCATGCTGCGGATAGTCTTGTCGGTCAGCGTCAGGCGGTCTATGGCAGCCGCATCCAGACCGTTGGATTTTGCGGCAAGCACATCTTTGGCATTTTCCGCGATAAGCTTTGCGCTGCCGTCAAGCAAGTTCTGTGCAACGGCTTCCAGCGCACGATTTTTTGCGGCTGTATCCGCCAGTGCCATCAGGCGCGAAGCGGCGCGAGCCTGCTGCCCGATTTGTTGCATATAGGATTTGATATTTTCCATCGCGCTGCTCTTAATTTAAAGCTGACAGCGCATTTTACAGCAAGCGCGGTGTTAAAATACCCTCCTCGATTTATTGATTAATCCCCATGTCAGACATTCTGAAAAAAATCCTTGCCGTTAAGGCGCAAGAGGTCAGCATTGCGCGGGCAGCAAAACCGCTGGCACAAATGCGGGAACAGGCGGTGCAGGCGCCGCCCGCTCGCGATTTTGCGGGGGCAATTCGCGCCAAAATTGCCGCTGGACACCCTGCGGTGATCGCTGAAATTAAAAAGGCCAGTCCCAGCAAAGGAGTGCTGCGCGCAGATTTTCATCCCGCTGAGATTGCCGCCGCTTATGCCCGGCATGGTGCAGCCTGCTTGTCAGTTTTGACCGACGAACAGTTTTTTCAGGGCGATGCGGAATTTCTGAAACAGGCCCGCGCCGCTTGTGATATTCCGGTGCTGCGCAAGGACTTCATGGTGGATGAATATCAAATCTATCAGGCGCGGGCGATGGGAGCGGATGCCATTCTGCTGATTGCCGCAGCGTTGAGCCCGGAACAAATGAAAGAATTCGAATCTGCGGCACACTCCCTGAATATGGGGGTTCTGGTCGAAGTGCACGATGGTGCCGAACTGGATATCGCGCTGCAACTCGCCACCCCGCTCATCGGTATTAACAACCGGAATTTGCGCACTTTCGAGGTGAGTCTGCAAGCTACACTGGAATTATTGCCGCGCATTCCGCAAGGCCGCATCGTAGTGACGGAGAGCGGGATACTGAATGCAGGGGATGTCCGTCTGATGCGCGAAAACCGGGTGAACGCATTTCTGGTAGGCGAGGCATTTATGCGGGCCGCCGATCCGGGTAAGGAACTGGCAAAGGTATTTGGTTAACGTTTTTTGAATGCCCCCCATTTTGATGGCGGTTTGCTGAAACATCACTCTTTGATGTAGGCTAGCCTTACTTTTCCAGACTTCCAGTCACTTATAGAGCTTATGGCAACCATTCCCCCGATGATAGGAAATACCTACGTTTCACGCACTACTCCGTCCTTGACCGTTTATGTGGTGGATGTAAATGTTTTTGAAACGGATAACGCTGAAAATGCCTGTTTTGTTGTTGAAGGATGCGATCCTGCTTACAAAGACGACACTGCAAATGCTTACGGATATGACTTTGATGCCGAGACTTGGGCTAAGCATGATTTCATGCCGGTACCAGAGTAAATGTTGACCTAAAAACAGAGTTTGAGGACGCTGACTTTAATTTTTAGGGGCATCAAATTGGCACTCCGAATGGTCGAAGTCCTGTTTGCATGAGGATTTATCATACTAATTCCCCTAATTTCATCCTTCCTAATTGCCCTATTTGCCCAGACAGGGTAACATTCCCGCCCTTTTGCTTTTACATAGGCGCGGCAGTTTCAGCCGCCACTTTTGCGTTAAATCGAATTTGATGAGGAATTACGTGAGTCATCCTTTGTTGTCAGTAGAGTCAGGGTTACCGGTCCAGCAGGGTTTGTATGATCCGCGCCATGAGCGCGATGCATGTGGTGTGGGCTTTGTAGCCCACATCAAAGGCAAACCCAGCCACGAACTGGTGTGTCAGGGTTTACAGATTCTGGAAAATCTGACCCATCGCGGTGCAGTGGGGGCGGACCCATTGGCTGGAGACGGGGCGGGCATTCTGATTCAGGTTCCCGATGCGTTTTTGCGCAAATGCTGCGCAGGCCAGGGGCTGACTTTGCCGGCGGCGGGTGATTACGGCGTGGGAATGATATTCCTTCCGCGCGATGCCGCGTCGCGTGCGGCATGCGAGAAAATAATTGCCGGCAAGATTGCGGCGGAAGGACAGAAGTTGCTGGGCTGGCGCGATGTGCCGGTGGATAACAGCAGTCTGGGCGAAGGTGTCAAGGCAGTGGAGCCTGTCGTGCGCCAGGTGTTCATCGGACGCGGCAGAAATTGCAAGGACGCCGACAGTTTCGAGCGCAAGCTGTTTGTTATCCGCAAGACAGCCGAACATGCGGTAAGCGGTTTGCCCAATGCACAGGGACGCGGTTTTTATATCCCCTCGCTGTCGGCACGCACGCTGGTTTACAAGGGCATGTTGCTGGCCGACCAGGTCGGGAAATATTACCCCGATTTGAAGGACGCGAGCGTGGTAACTGCTTTGGCGCTGGTGCACCAGCGCTTTTCGACCAACACATTCCCGACCTGGAATCTGGCACATCCGTTCCGCATGATTGCGCACAATGGCGAAATCAACACGCTGCGCGGCAATGTGAACTGGATGGCGGCGCGCCATGCGGCGATGTCGTCGAAGTTGCTGGGCGAGGATTTGGAAAAATTGTGGCCGCTGATCGTGGAAGGCCAGTCGGACTCGGCCTGTTTCGACAATGCCCTGGAATTACTGGTGGCGGGCGGCTATTCGCTGCCGCACGCGATGATGCTGCTGATCCCCGAAGCCTGGGCGGGCAATCCGCTGATGGACGAGGAACGCCGTGCATTCTACGAATACCACGCCGCGCTGATGGAACCGTGGGACGGACCCGCCGCCGTGGCATTTACCGACGGACGCATGATAGGTGCGACGCTGGACCGTAACGGTTTGCGCCCCGCGCGATACCTGATTACCGACGACGATCTTGTCTTGATGGCGTCGGAAATGGGCGTGCTGGATATTCCGCAGCACAAGATTGTGAAGAAGTGGCGTTTGCAGCCCGGCAAGATGTTCCTGATCGATTTGCAGGCCGGACGAATTGTTGACGATGCGGAACTGAAGCAGCAATTGGCGACCGCCAAACCCTATCGCAAGTGGATCGAAGAGTCGCGCTATTTCCTGGATGATTTGCCCGCCGTGAAAGACAAATCTGCGCTGCAGGCATCTTTGCTGGATACGCAGCAGGCGTTCGGTTACTCGCAGGAAGATATCAAGTTTATCCTTGCGCCTATGGTTGCATCGGGCAAGGAAGCCGTGGGTTCCATGGGATTTGATACCGCGCTGCCGGTATTGTCGAACAAGAATCGTTCGCTCTACGACTATTTCCAGCAGTTGTTCGCGCAAGTGACCAACCCGCCCATCGACCCGATCCGCGAAGAAATCGTGATGTCGCTGACCTCGTTTATCGGTCCCAAGCCCAATTTGCTCGGCATAGACGAAACCGATCCGCCGTTGCGGCTGGAAGTGGAGCAGCCGATTTTGTCCAATGAGGATATGGCCAAGCTGCGTGATATCGGCAAGCTGACCGGCAAACAATACAAGTCGCTGGTGCTGGATATTACCTATCCCGCTACCAAGGGCGCCAAAGGCTGCGAGGCAGCCATACAAGCGCTGTGCGTGGCGGCAAAGAAAGCCGTGGCGGACGGATACAATGTGCTGATCCTGTCCGACCGTCCGGTTTCTTCCAAACGTGTCGCCATTCCCGCCTTGCTGGCCTGTGCCGCAGTGCATCACTATCTGGTACGCGAAGGCTTGCGCACCAGTGCCGGGCTGGTCGTGGATACGGGTTCCGCGCGTGAAGTGCATCACTTCGCCCTGTTGGCAGGGTATGGTGCAGAGGCAATCTGCCCGTGGTTGGCGTATGAGACGATAGCCGCAATGGGCGACTATTTCCCTGCCGGCCTGACCGTCAAGGAAGCCAACAAACATTTCATCAAGGCTGTCAGCAAGGGATTGCACAAAGTGATGTCGAAAATGGGCATCTCCACTTATCAGTCCTATTGCGGGGCGCAAATTTTCGAGGCCGTCGGCCTGAATGCGGAATTCGTCAAAAATTATTTCACCGGCACATCCACCCAGATTGAAGGCATCGGTTTGAATGTGGTCGCGGAGGAAGCCGTGCTGACCCACCGCAGTGCATTCGGGAATGATCCGGTACTGGCCAACGCGCTTGACGCCGGGGGCGAATACGCTTACCGCGCGCGCGGCGAAGAGCATATGTGGACGCCGGATACCATTGCGAAATTGCAAAACTCCACGCGCACCAATAATTTTGCGACGTACAAAGAATACGCCAAGCTGATCAACGATCAGGGATCGCGCATGAAGACCTTGCGCAGCCTGTTTGAAATCAAGCCGGCAGGTGCGGCCATTCCGCTGGAAGAAGTCGAGCCGGCGAAGGAAATCGTCAAGCGTTTTGTAACGGGGGCGATGTCGCTGGGTTCGATTTCAACCGAAGCGCATACCACGCTGGCCATCGCCATGAACCGTATCGGCGGCAAGTCCAACACCGGCGAGGGCGGCGAAGACTCAAACCGTTTCCGCGTGCTGAAGGCGGGTGAGAAGCTGTCCCAGATCATCGGCAAGAAACGCATCGCAGCCGACCTGGTAATGCAGGAAGGGGATTCATTGCGCTCGCGCATCAAGCAGGTTGCATCGGGCCGTTTCGGTGTGACGGCGGAATATCTGTCCAGCGCAGACCAGATTCAGATCAAGATGGCACAGGGCGCGAAGCCGGGCGAAGGCGGGCAATTGCCGGGCGGCAAGGTGTCCGAATATATCGCCAAACTGCGGCACTCGGTTCCGGGAGTGGGGTTGATTTCTCCCCCGCCGCATCATGATATTTATTCGATTGAAGATTTGGCGCAGTTGATCCACGATTTGAAGAATTCCAATCCCAAAGCCTCGATTTCCGTGAAGCTGGTTTCGGAAGTCGGCGTGGGTACGGTGGCGGCGGGAGTGTCCAAAGCCAAGGCCGACCACATCGTGGTATCCGGTTACGACGGGGGAACCGGCGCTTCGCCCATCTCCTCCATCAAACATGCCGGTACCCCGTGGGAACTGGGTCTGGCGGAAGCACAGCAAACGCTGGTGCTGAACAGATTGCGCGGACGTATTGTGTTGCAGGTTGACGGTCAACTCAAGACCGGTCGCGATGTGCTGATAGGCGCGTTGCTCGGTGCGGATGAATTCGGGTTTGCCACGGCCCCGCTGGTCGTGGAGGGCTGCATCATGATGCGCAAATGCCACCTCAACACCTGTCCGGTGGGCGTGGCGACACAGGATCCGGAACTGCGCAAGAAATTCACCGGCCAGCCCGAGCATGTGGTGAACTATTTCTTCTTCCTTGCCGAAGAATTGCGCGAATACATGGCGCAGATGGGGGTGCGCAAGTTAAGCGAATTGATCGGACGCAGCGACCTGCTCGAAGTGAAGCACGGCATTGAACACTGGAAAGCGCAGGGCCTGGATTTCTCCAAAATTTTCCACCGGTCCGACATGCCCGACAGTGTCGCGCGCCGTCATGCAGAGGTGCAGGATCATGAACTGGAAAAAGCGCTGGATAACCGGTTGATTGCCGAAGCCCGTGCCGCGCTGGACAACAGGCATCCGGTGATAATCAAAAGCACCATCGGCAATTCCAACCGTACCGTGGGGACCATGCTTTCACATGAAGTGGTCAAGCGCTTTGGCCATGCAGGGTTGCCGAACGATACCATCACGGTGAAGCTCAAGGGTACCGCCGGACAAAGTTTCGGCGCGTTCCTGATGCACGGGGTCACTTTTGAGTTGACCGGCGAGGGCAACGACTATGTGGGCAAGGGCTTGTGTGGCGGACGTATAGTCGTGTTGCCGCCGAAAGATTGTCCGATTGCGGCGGAAGACAACATTATCGTCGGCAATACCGTACTGTACGGTGCAACCGCCGGTGAAAGCTATTTCCGGGGGGTGGCCGGCGAGCGTTTTGCGGTGCGAAATTCGGGAGCGGTCGCGGTGGTGGAAGGCGTGGGTGATCATGGCTGCGAATATATGACCGGCGGTCTGGTTATTGTATTGGGGCAAACCGGACGCAATTTTGCGGCGGGAATGTCCGGCGGTGTGGCTTACGTGCTGGACGAGGACAGCAGTTTTGAGCGGCGCTGCAATACGGCGATGGTAGAGCTTGAGCCGATATCCGAGGAGAAATCCACCCATGAAATCGCGGTGCATCGCCGGGTGTATTTTAACCACCTCGGCAAGGCCGATGAACATCTGCTGCGTGAATATATCGAAAACCATTTGCGCCATACCGGCAGTGTTCGCGCCAGAAACATACTGGAAAACTGGACAAGCACCCTGCCGAAATTTGTCAAGGTGATGCCGACGGAATATCGCCGCGCTTTGCAGGAAATCGCGGCGCAACATGCTTTGGAGATTGAATAAATGGGTAAGCCTACCGGGTTTATGGAATTTGCGCGCCTGAATGAAGGCTATTTGCCGGTTGCAGACCGGGTGCGAAATTATCAGGAATTCGTCATGCATTTGTCCGACGAGCATGCCGGTACGCAGGGTGCGCGCTGCATGGACTGCGGCATCCCGTTTTGCACCAGCGGATGTCCGGTGAATAATATTATTCCGGACTGGAACGATCTGGTGTATCGCGGCAATTGGAAGCAGGCGCTGGAAGTGCTGCATTCCACCAACAATTTTCCGGAAGTGACCGGGCGCATTTGCCCCGCGCCCTGCGAAGCTGCCTGCACGCTGAACATCAACAACGACGCGGTAGGAATCAAATCCATCGAGCATGCCATCATCGACAAGGGCGGCGAGAACGGCTGGGTCGTACCGCAACCGGCTGCAATCAAGACCGGCAAAAAAGTGGCGGTTGTCGGCTCCGGTCCGGCAGGATTGGCTGCGGCACAACAACTGGCACGTGCCGGTCACAGCGTGACGGTGTTTGAAAAAAACGGCCGTATCGGCGGTTTGATGCGTTATGGTATTCCGGACTTCAAGCTGGATAAGCGCCTGATCGATTGGCGCATGGCACAGTTGCAAGCCGAGGGTGTCAAATTCCGGACGGGCGTGTTTGTGGGCGATGCAGCCCCGGGCAAGGGGGTGGCGAACGATGCAGGCAAAACCGTCAAGCCCAAAGAATTATTGAAAAAATTTGATGCAGTGATTCTTGCAGGCGGTGCGGAACAGCCGCGCGATTTGCCGGTGCCGGGACGCCAGCTGGCGGGGGTGCACTATGCGCTGGAGTTCCTTATTCCCCAGAACAGGGAAGTGGCGGGCGACGGAAAAAATCCGATCAACGCCAAAGGCAAGCATGTCATCGTGATAGGCGGCGGCGACACCGGTTCCGATTGTGTGGGGACTTCCAACCGCCACGGCGCAGCCTCGGTAACCCAGATTGAAGTGATGCCGCGAGCGCCGGATCAGGAAAACAAACCGCTGACCTGGCCGAACTGGCCGCTCAAACTGCGCACTTCCAGTTCGCACGATGAAGGCTGCCAGCGCGACTGGGCGATAGCCACCAGGGAATTCACCGGCAAGAACGGCAAACTTACCGGACTCAAGGCGGTTCGCGTCGAATTCAAAGAAGGGAAAATGTCCGAAGTACCGGGCAGCGAATTTGAACTTAAGGCGGATCTCGTGTTTCTCGCGATGGGTTTTACCAACCCGTTACAACAGGTGCTCGATGCATTCGGCGTGGAGAAAGACGCACGCGGAAATGCCAAAGCCACGACCGACGGTACGGGCTGTTACAAAACCAGTGTGGATAAAGTATTTGCAGCGGGCGACATGCGTCGCGGCCAGTCGCTGGTGGTATGGGCTATACGCGAGGGACGTCAGGCCGCGCGTGCGGTGGATGAGTATCTGATGGGCAGTTCCGTATTGCCGCGTTAATTCCGAAACATAACCAGTCACAGAGAACACAGAGAAAGCAACCGGTTTTACAATAAGCGCTTCGTTAATGTTGTCGAAGAGAGCCTCTGAAAAATCCTGAAATATCTCTGTGTTCTCTGTGGCTTGTTGTAGGGATTTGATTTAGTGAACCGTAGATAGAAAAGAGAAAAATGAATTTCAAACTGAAAAACGACACCTTCCTGCGCGCCCTGCTGCGTCAGCCGACCGAATACACTCCACTGTGGATGATGCGTCAGGCCGGACGCTATCTGCCGGAATACTGCGCCACGCGCAAGCGCGCAGGCAGCTTCCTCAATTTGTGCAAAAGTCCCGACATGGCCACGGAAGTAACGCTGCAACCGCTGGATCGCTTTCCTCTGGATGCCGCGATTTTGTTTTCCGATATTCTGACCGTGCCCGATGCGATGGGGCTGGGTTTGTATTTTGCGGAAGGCGAAGGGCCGAAATTTGAACGTCCCTTGCGCGATGAGGCCGCGATCAAGGCCTTGCGCGTGCCGGACATCGGCACGGATCTGAAATATGTGACCGATGCCGTATCCCAGATTCGCAAAGCCCTTGACGGGCGTGTGCCGCTGATCGGTTTCTCCGGTAGTCCTTGGACATTATCTTGCTACATGGTGGAAGGCGGCGGCAGCGACGATTACGCCAAGGTGAAAACCCTGATGTACAAAGAACCCAAGCTGATGCATCACATCCTCGACGTGACAGCACAGGCGGTGATCGCTTACCTCAATGCGCAGATTGAAGCCGGGGCACAAGCCGTGATGATATTCGACTCCTGGGGAGGGGCGTTGTCGCACGCGGCGTACCACGAATTTTCCCTGCACTATATGCAGAAAATCGTTGCGGGTCTGATCAAGGAAAAGGATGGCGTCAGAATTCCGAACATCGTATTTACCAAAGGCGGCGGACTGTGGATAGACAGCATTGCCCAAATCGGCTGCGATGCGATAGGGTTGGACTGGACGATGGACATCGGCGTGGCAAGGCAGAAAGTCGGCGACAAAGTTGCCTTGCAAGGAAACATCGATCCGACCGTATTGTTTGCAACGCCCGAAGTTATCCATAATGAAGTGGAAAAGGTTCTTGCCAGCTATGGTTATGGCAGCGGTCATGTGTTTAACCTGGGGCATGGAATTTCCCAATTCACCAACCCGGACAACGCGGCGGCATTGGTATCGGCAGTTCATGAATTAAGCCGCAAATACCACTAGCCGCAAGTAGTTCAGTTAAAACAAAAGCCGCAGGTATTCCCTGTGGCTTTTGTGTTTTTCGGGTACTTGTCCGCTTGAAAAATTATGCAAAAATCGCTTGACAACAGCCGGGTTGTACACAGCCTATTGTGAAATCAATGATAGCGGCTAAATTTTTTGGAGACTGGGAGGTATTATTTTAACATATTGTTTTTATTTGTATATTATTATGCCCATAAAATGAGCAGGCGATTAAAACCGTATATATAATTTGTACTTAACAGAGTTGTTGCAGGGTTGTTCACAACTTTATCCACAGCTTGTGTGGACAACAAAAAATATGTAATCAACTCAAGCTGGTTGGTATGGTTTCGTAGAATTTGCCGGAGGAAATTGCACTAAATGTCGATAATTTGCGTCGCGCTGGATATACCGTTGTCAACACTATTCGATTACGTGTTGGAGGAGGGTATTGCCGTCCAGTTGGGACAACGGGTGGTCGTGCCGTTCGGGCGAAAATTGGTGGTTGGAGTAGTGATGGGATACGCAAATGAATCGGAATTATCCGCAGAGCGCATCAAGTCTGTGGTGCAAGTGCTGGAAGAAATTCCGCCGCTGCCGGCCGAGTTAATTGCACTGTTGAGGTTCTGCAGCGAATATTACCACCATCCACTCGGATTGACAGTCATGGCGGCGCTGCCGGTGCGGATGCGATCCCGTGAACCGGTTAAGTTCAAGGAAGCGCAGAACTATACGCTCAGTCAAAGCGGGCGGGCGCTGGATTTGAGCCAGTTTCCCAAGCGCAAGGTGGTGCAGCAGCGCATCCTCGCCGCTTTACAGGCCGGAGTGTTGAGTGCCGCGCGGGTGCGTGAATTGTCGCCGGGGGCACCGGCAGCGCTCAAAGCGCTGCTGCAGTCGGGGTGGGTGGAGAGTTGCGCTTTGCAAAAGGGCGTATTGCCATACGCCCCCACGTTCACTTTCAACAACGCGCACACGCTGACCACCGCGCAGCAGCAGGCGGCGGATGCAGTCACTGAAGTGCGGGGATACGCTTGCTTTCTGCTGCAGGGGGTGACCGGCAGTGGCAAGACCGAAGTTTATGTGCATTTGATGCACCGGATGCTGCGGGCGGGCGGGCAGGTGTTGCTGCTGGTGCCGGAGATCAATCTTACACCGCAACTGGAAAATTATTTCCGCAACCGATTTCCCGATACTGAATTAGTGAGTCTGCACAGCGGCCTTTCGGATGGCGAACGCATGAAGAACTGGTTGCGGGCGCAAGCGGGGCAGGCGCGTATTGTGCTCGGCACGCGTCTGGCCGTATTTACACCGTTGCCGCGGTTAGCGCTGGTGATTGTGGATGAAGAGCACGATGCTTCCTTCAAACAGCAGGATGGCCTGCGTTATTCAGCGCGCGATGTGGCAATTTTTCGGGCCAGGCAGAGTTCGGTTGCGATTGTGCTGGGGTCGGCCACGCCGTCGCTGGAGAGCTATTACAACGCGCAAAGCGGACGTTACCGGCTGTTGAAACTTGCCGAGCGCGCGATGGCACAGGCGCAACTTCCCACGGTGCGGTGTATCAACACCAGTAACGCGCTGTTGCAGCATGGCATCAGTGAGCAATTGTTCACCGCGCTGGAGCTGCGCCTGCAACGCGGTGAACAGAGTCTGGTGTTTATCAACCGGCGCGGCTATGCACCGGTATTGATGTGCACGGCATGCGGCTGGTTATCCGATTGTCCGAATTGTGCCGGAAAACTGGTGCTGCACTTGCAGGACAAGCGCCTGCGTTGCCACCACTGCGGCCATCAGGTGCGTGTGCCCCATGCGTGCCCCGGGTGCGGGAATGCCGATCTGCAACCCGTCGGTATCGGCACGCAACGGGTGGAAAGTGCGCTACGGGAACGCTTTCCCGATGCCCGTATTCTGCGGGTGGATCGGGACAGCACGCGCAACAAAGGCAGCTGGAATTCCATGCGCCGGCAGATACAGGATGAAACGGTGGATATTCTGGTGGGAACCCAAATCCTTGCGAAAGGCCACGACTTTCCCAACCTGACACTGGTCGGTGTGCTGAATCCGGACAGCGCGTTGTACAGCAGTGATTTTCGCGCTTCCGAAAAACTGTTTGCCCAACTCGCGCAAGTTTCCGGTCGTGCGGGGCGTGCCGACAAACCCGGCGAGGTGCTGATTCAAACATTCTTTCCCGATCATCCTTTGTTCCGGGCATTGCGCGCGCACGATTACGACGCCTGGGCAAAGATTCTGCTGGAGGAACGCAAATCCGCAGGTTTTCCCCCATTCGTGTATCAGGGGTTGCTGAGTGCGGAAGGCGTGGAGGCGGCCAGGGTGCATGCCTTCCTCCAACGGGCGCGTGAAGCTGCCGCAGGGTTGGCATTTAAGGTCGAAGTGTATGGCGTCGTTCCCGCCGCCATGCCGCGCCGCGCCAATCAAATCCGCGCACAAGTTTTAGTGCAAGGTGAATCGCGTAAATTGTTGCAGCAAATGCTGCATGCATGGAAACCATTGCTGGATGCGATTCCGGCGCAGAAATTGCGCTGGTCGCTGGACATTGACCCGCTGGAGTTCTGATGCCCCGCTACAGGGGATATAATACGGCTGTTAAAAGATGCACGGGAAGTATCGGACAACTTATCGTGGTTGAAACGCTGCCCACGGCTGGTTCATTTCGCCCGGGCCAATTGCCTGAAGCTATCCGGGCTAACTTTAGTTCTCCACCTTTAAATTCCAGACACGCATGGTCAAATATCATTTGAAGGATTTTTTCAACTCTCCCCGGGGGGGGATGTATTTGATCGTATTGTTAATGATGGCGGCAGAGTTTCTGATCATGGTTTTGATAGAAATTGTGTTCAGGCCAAAATATGGGGCCCTGATTCCCAATTTTGTCTGGGAATCTATAGATCCACTTTTGCTGATTATCATTGTCACGCCCTGTATATATTTATTGGCTGTGCGACCGCTGGAAAGGCAACAGACAACTCTGCGGCAGCAATATAACGAATTGAGTATTACCGCAGTCACTTTCGATTCCGGAGAAGGCGTGGTTGTGACCGATGCCAACAATACTATACTCAGGGTCAATCGTTCATTCACGGAAATAACCGGGTATGCCAACGAAGAGGTAATCGGAAAAACCCCCAGAATTCTTCAGTCAGGCCGCCATGACCGGGAATTTTATCGCAATATGTGGACCATTCTGGGGCGGGATAAATTCTGGTGCGGTGAAGTCTGGAACCGTAACAAGAGCGGCAAGATATATCCGGAGTGGCTGACCATCACGGCTGTTCTTGGGCCGGAAGGGCAAATTACCAACTACGTTGCGATCTTCTCCGATATTTCCGAGCGCAAGGCCGGCGAGGAGCAATTACGCAAACTCACCGCGCATATCCAGTCTGCACGCGAGGAGGAAAAAACCCGCATCGCCCGCGAAATCCATGACGATCTGGGCGGAACGCTGACCGCACTCAAAATGGAGGTTTACCGGCTTACGGAAAAGCTCTCCGGGAATGAACAGGCGGCACCGCTACTCGAGCATATCGAATCCATGACGCAGTTGCTCGATAACGCGGTGGGCGTCACGCGGCGTGTCATCAGTGACCTGCATCCGGCCGTTATCGACGATCTCGGTCTGGTGGCGGCGCTGGAATGGCAGTGCAAGCAATTCGGCAAACGCACCGGCATTGCCTGCGAGGTCATCTGTGCGGACGAGAGGGACGAAGAAAATAAATTGGACAAAACCACAGCGATCAACCTTTTCCGCATTTGTCAGGAAGCCCTGAGCAATGTGTCGCGGCATTCCGGCGCAACCGGCGTGAACGTCGAATATCATCAGGATGATGAGGAGATCATGCTGTCCATCGGCGATAATGGTCGCGGCCTGCCGGATGGACATACCATTGCGCAGACTTCGTATGGCATGCGCGGCATGCGCGAGCGCGTCGCGCAATTGAACGGGGGCATTGCATTCGACAGCCCGTCCGGCGGCGGCCTGCGCGTCACGGTGACAGTGCCCTGCCGGGCATAACAGGAAAGTAAAACATGATACGTATTTTGATTGCCGACGATCATGCCATTGTCCGCCACGGCCTGAAACAGATCATCGAGAAAAGTGGTGAAATGAGCGTGGTAGCCGAGGCAGACTGCGGCAGCGCCACACTGCGCAGGCTGCGTGAAATTGAATGCGACGTGGTACTGCTCGATATTTCCATGCCGGACATGAGCGGTGTTGATGTGCTCAAGCAGATCCATGCGGAAAGGCCGCACTTGCCGGTGCTGATTCTCAGCATCTACCCGGAAGACCAGTACGCCATGCGTCTCATCAAGGCCGGCGCCGTCGGCTACATGACCAAGGACAGCGCACCGCCGGAAGTGGTCAAGGCGCTGCTGCACGTGGCCGGCGGCAAGAAATATATCAGCCCGGTGGTGGCCGAGCTACTCGCCGACGACCTTGGCTCGGTCGAAGGAAAGCTCCCTCACCAGACCCTGTCAGACCGCGAATACCAAATATTCCTGCTGCTCGCTGCAGCCCGGACGGTATCGGAAATTGCCGACACTTTGTCCCTTAGCGTGAAAACCATCAGCACCTACCGCACGCGCATTCTGGAAAAGATGCGCATGGATAATAATGCAGAGTTGATGCGTTACGCGGTGGATAATCACCTTGCGCAATAGGCGTGCCTCCGTATGGAGGGGGCTTTCTGCAAATCAAATTCAACAGGAGGGAGACCGGTTCCTGGCCCAATGAAAAGCTTGTCAGGCTGATCCGGTGTGCCTCAATGAAGTATGTTGTAGTGATACAGTACGTAAAAGAGGAGCCCCATCGCCACGTTTGCAAGCAAAGCCATCGAAAGCATCCAGAGAATTGTGTGCGTCCAGCTAGGGGAGGGTTTTCTTGCTCCGGCCCGGCCGGTTTGTACCGGAAGCGAGTTGTAGTCCGCAGGATGTGTCTGTTCCATCGTCATATTGTGTTTCATAGCCGTAATTCCTCTTTAATGAATATTGAGCCCCGCCCGTGCCTACTGATCCCACTTGTCGAACCATTTGTAAATTACTCCGGTGCGTTCAAGTACGAAGAACAGCACGGCACCCAATATGATTCCAGTCATTAAACCCATTGGTACTGACATAATTAAGCTCCTTTTTTCATGCAGCGGAACGGCGCTGCCCCATTTTCCTGCTTGCTGACAAATGATTTTCGGGCCTTCTATTTCTCTGGTATCAATTTCTTGCCGAAAAATGCTCCACGCCAAAATATCCGTCCCATCCGTCTTTTGCGCGCGCCTCTATCACAATCCGGTGTAGCCCCTTGGAAAGCTCCGGGGAGATATGTAAATTGACGCTGGTGCGCGAGGCCGGTGCCAAATCCAGACTCTCCGACTCCAGCTTGTAACTGCCGTCGGGAATACCCTTGATGGATAATGCGAGTTGCGCGGGGAAATACTTCTTGTTCGAAACGAGTATCTTGTAGTCGCTGACCGACAATCCGGAAGACTTTTCGGAACGGTAGGCTACGATGTCGTAGGGGGAGTAATTGACGAAGCTCCACGCGGTCAGGCTGCAGCCAATCATAAACAGCACACCCACCCACAAATTTACTTGCGCAAGCAGCCCACCCCGGTTGTTTTCTGTTTTGGAAGCGGGCTGTATTTCGGCAAATCTGAAGCGCAACAAACCGGAAGTGTTTTCCTTTCCGTGTAGCTGGTCGCAGGCGTCTACGCACTCTCCGCAGCTAATACAGGTGTCGGCGGATTTGAAACTGGTCGGGTTTATCCCGGCTATGCATGAAGCCGCGCAATAATTACATTTGGCGCACTCGTTTAAACGGCTCGCATCATAAGCGATGTGCAGCGCTTTATTGGTCTTGAAGAAACGTTGCCCGAAGCGGTACATGCAGGCGTAATTACACCAGAAATAGCGGATGCCGGAAACGTCCAGAAAGAATGCCACCACGCTTACAAAATACAGGCGGTGCATGAATTGGGACAAATTGGAGTCGGTACGGAAGGAGATGAACGACCAGATTTCCTGCGGCGTGAAGAAATAAAAAAACGGAATAAGTGCCAGCGGCAACGACACAGCCAGGAAACTCAAGCCGAGAAGGATCCAGTTGAGCGCCTTGTTCTTGGTCGCGGCAACCGTGAAATTCGCACTTTCAACATTGAGGTTGGCCTTTTTCCCCAGCAGCGAGTGGGTCAGGTTGTTGGCCCATTCAGACAGCAGATTTTGCGGGCAGGCCCAGCCGCACCAAACCGTGCCTATGGTCGAATATGTCATGATGCCGGCGGCGGTCAGCAAGGTTCCGAAACCAAGTATCAAGCCGCTGTCCGACCACCATATTTGACGACCCAGCACCACGAATGTTCCGGCAGCCAGGTCAATCCGAAACAGTCCGAAAGCCGGGATCAGAACGAAAAGTAGCAGCGTTGCGATTTGCGTTGCACGTCTGGGTAAATGGAATTTCGGGGGGTAGATTTTCTCTGACTTGACGAACTTTATGGGGGCTACTTCCCCCTGCGACGAAAGGACGGCTGGATTTGTGCAATTTGTCACATTCGATGACATTTGAATGCTGCTCCGTTCCATGTTTGTATGTGCTATCTGGTTGTGGCGGTAATCATCGTTTGGCCTAGCGTGTCGCACCATTCCGCCCACCTATACGCAGCATCTATGCCATTCACGGATATATTTAAATAATATATTGTTCTATAAGTAAATATTTATTTTTTGTAGTGCCTGACAGGAGGGGGGCACTAGTTGAGCTGCCAAAAATGGCGGTTGAGTTAATTCAAATTCAGGTGCAGACTGTCAATAATGACATGAGGTGAAAAATGACCGAAATAGGCAGGTCCCCAACCGATATTTCCCTGCTGCTATCCTTTCTCGACACCCTGCCTGAGCCTCGCATTGTGCTGGGGCGTGACTACACCATCGTGGGGGCAAACCGCGCTTATCTGAGCCATTACCGCATAGGTGACAACCCCGTCGAGGGCAGGCGTTGCCACGAGGTTTCGCACGGTTTTAAGCGCCCCTGCGACGAAGAGGGCGAGACCTGCCCGCTGAAATCCAGTTTGCTCACCAGCCAACCGCAGCGTGTGCTGCACATTCACCATACGCCGCGCGGCGACGAGCATGTGGACGTGGAGCTGACGCCGGTTTGCAGCAGCGGCGAACCAATCCAGTATTTCATCGAGATGATCCATACGGTGCGCGAGGCCAGCGCAAGGCCGGAAGGAGAGTTGGTGGGACGCTCGGCATCGTTCAAGCGCATGCTGGAGCAGGTCACGCGCGTTGCTCCCTCGCGCGCGGATGTGCTGCTGCTGGGGGAGTCCGGCACAGGCAAGGAAGTGGTTGCGCATGCGGTGCATCTGTCCAGCAGAAATTCGGACGGGCCGTTTGTCGCTGTGGATTGCTCCAGCCTGCCGGAAAACCTGTTCGAGAGCGAATTGTTCGGCTATGAAAAAGGTGCGTTTAGCGGTGCGAACCAACGGAAATTGGGTCTGGTTGAGGCAGCCAAGGGCGGCACATTATTTCTTGACGAAGTTGGGGACATCCCGTTAATCCTTCAGGTCAAGCTGCTGCGCCTGCTGGAAACCGGCACGTTTCGACGGGTGGGAGGGTTGGAGCCGTTGCGCTTGGTCGCCGCCACCCACCGCGACCTGAATAAAATGATTACTGAAGGGCAATTTCGCAAGGATTTATTTTATCGCATCAGCACCTTTCCCATCCTGCTGCCCCCGCTCTCCGAGCGCATGGAAGATCTGCCGCTGCTCATGGAGGTATTGCTCAAGCGTATTAATACCGGCCGGGCGTTCATCATCCATCCGGCCACTTTATTGTGTCTGTCAAAATATGATTTCCCGGGCAACATCCGCGAACTGCGCAACCTGATCGAGCGCGCCTGCCTGCTGGCCGATGGCGACGTGCTACTGCCCCAACATTTCCCCGGCTTGTGCGAAGACGGGCAACAATCATCGCGTTCCGGAAACGCGTTCAGCGAAGTCATGACGTTGGACGAAATGGAACGCAGCTACCTGGAATGGCAAGTGCGTCATTCAGGGCTGGAGCGCAAGGAACTGGCAAAACGTCTTGGGGTAAGCGAAAGAACCTTATTCAGAAAATTAACCAGGCTTTCTGAGCCATGACTATGCTCAAAAAACAGAATGGCTTGTATTTTTTGGTTTTTTGTACTACTTCGGAAGGATTGCTGGAGCGGGCGATGGGAATCGAACCCACGGCGCTAGCTTGGGAAGCTAGGGTATTACCATTATACGACGCCCGCGCAGTGCTGATTTTACGTGGCTTGTGAAGATTACTCAACTGCGGCGTGTTTGTCCGACTGCGGAAGCCGGATTTTGTGGCGTCAAGTTTGATTCTCTGCGGTCATGTCGTTCCACATCATCACGACTAATGCCATTACTGCAGGGCCGATAAATAGTCCTATCAATCCGAAAACTTCCACGCCGCCAAGAATGCCGAACAGTACCCATAGAAAAGGAAGCTCGACTGAGGTGCCGATGATTTTAGGGCGCACTACATGGTCGCCGATGGCGAGTACCAGCATGCCAAACACGAACACGCCGACGGCGGCAATCATGTTTCCCTGAATCATCAGGACGAGGGATACGCCGGAAAAAATCAAAGGGGCGGCAAACGGGATCATGGCCAGTGCTCCGGTGGAGATTCCCAATATCGCGGCATGGGGGGCATCGGCAACCCAGTAGCCCAATCCGATTAGCAAACCTTCCGCAAGGCCGACCAGCACAACGCCGTTTACGGTTGCCCCGATTGCAGTGGCAGCCTGCACCCCGTAGCGCCTGCCTGATTCTCCTATCAGTTTGTCGAGCAGGGCGAGGGTCTTGTTCGACAATTCTTCGCCTTGTTTATAAAGGAAGAACAGGGTGACGATAGTAAACACCAGGGTGACCAGCCGATGGGCGGCTTCCACCCCCAGATTTTGGGCCAAAGTTTTGACCCAGGCATTGTCCGGATTTCCAAGAAAGACAGAAAGTCCGTTAGGATCGGACAAGTTGGCGGACCACCATTTAACGGCCTGATCGCCAATTTGGGGAAGGCTGTTCAACCATTCCGGGGCTGCTATTCCTGTTTGTTGGGCGGTCTTGATCCAGACGGTTAAAGCGCCCAGATCCGATGCCGCAAGGATGAGCGCATAAATAATCGGAAAAAACAGCAATACGGCAACGGCAATGGTCATGGCAGCCGCCACGCCGGTATCTTTTAATCGGGTTTTGCGGGCCAACGTCATACGCAATGGCCATGTGGCGATGGCTATGACCAGAGCCCAAAGCAAGGCCGGAATAAATCCATGCATGAGCCATACGGCGGAAGCAAGGATGAATAAGGAAAAGTAAGTTTTTAGATTATTTTGTACCGGCATGCCGCAACTCTGTATCTTTTGCCAGTCCGGTAGCGGGGTGGCTTCATCAAATAATCAATGTGCTGCCGGGGCGGGCGGGACTGCGCTGGCGACACTGCCGCCGGTTTCCCTTGCGTGTATCATTTTTTTCACTTCCTCGCGCTTTTCCGGGGGGACTTTATTGAATGCTTTGTATTTTTCACGCGCACGGTTGTGTTGTTCGGGGGTCAGCTTGCTCCATGGTACGAGTCGCTTATGGAAGCGTTCTTTTTTTTCGGGGGTAAGCTTGGGATAGTGTTGGGCCAGCTTGAGCAAACGTTGCTGCCGTTTTTCAGGCAAGCTGCCCCATTCCGCCGATAAAGGGGATAGGGCATCCTGTTCCACGGGGGTCAATTCGGCCCATTGCTTGGCGTGTGCAAGAATCGGCAGGCTGAGCAGAGCGGCTGCGAAGAACGGAATCAGGTATCGGCAGATTCCGTTAATCCACATATACATCAATAGGCAAATCGTCGGTAAGAATAGCCACATCGACTTCGCTGTCGTCATGTTCCAGCGCGTGCATCATAAAATTGGTGGCGCTAAACAGGCAGGCGGCAAGCAGAATGATGGATGCCCAATAATAATGCCGGCGCATCGGCCCGGCTGTGTTTCCAGAACCAACCAAAGCGGTTGCCCAGGCAAAAGCGGGAACGCTACTGCGAGCATCATATCGAACCAATGCTTTCTCACGCGCGGCACGCAACGATGCCAGCGTCGGGGACGCAATTCGGGCGGAAGAGCGATTAAGCAGTTGCCTGACTGATTCAGTGTTCAATTTTTCGTTCATGGCAAATTCACTCCTTTTGCCTGTAATGCGGCTGCAAGTGCATGAGTGGCCCGGGAGCAATGTTGTTTGACACTTCCTTCGGAACAACCCATGGCCGCTGCAGTCGCCGCTGTGTCCATGTCCTCCCAATAACGCAGCAGGAATGCTTCGCGTTGACGTGCCGGTAAATTTATTAATGCTTCTTCAATTAGAGCAATGACTTGTGTTTGTTCCAGGGAGGCGTCCGGGGCTGCTGCCTGGCTATTGTTGCCGGTATCTTGCAGCGTTTCCAACGGATCATGTTCTTCTTCATCGTGTTGAGGCAGCAGGGATGAGAACAGGGTAGTCCATACTGAGCGCACCTTCTGCCTGCGATAATGGTCGCGGATCGTGTTTTGGAGGATGCGCTGAAATAAAAGCGGCATTTCTTCCGCCGGATTGCCGGCGTACTTGTCGGCAAGTTTGAGCATGGAATCCTGCACGATGTCCAGCGCCATGTGTTCATCCCGAACAGCAAACAGAGCCTGCTTATAGGCTCTGCGCTCCGTTTCGGCGAGAAATCGTGAAAGTTCGTCCCGGCTTGCCAGTTTGCAATACTCCAAAAATTATTATCACTAGGCTGATACTGACTGATTCTTCGTCAGGTTAATCAGGCAGTTGGTTGGCCGTACGTGCCCAAACCATTCAGCAGTCGTTTGTCGGCCAGTATGCTTTGTATAGATTTTGATACAAATAGTTCCGGCCTTGAAGCTGTCTTGAGTATTTGATACTCAAGTATAATAAATATTACTATTCAATTGTCGGTCGTTATGCCGTAGAACGAGCCCCGGCTTTTTGGATTGCAAACGCTGGGGTTCGCAAATTCACCACCAGCCTACAAAACTATTTATGGCCGACTCTACAAAAGAATTTTATTTACTTCTCCCGATTCCATCATAACGTTAATTCTGAGTGAACTCATCAAGTTTAAGAAATTTGTGCAGGTCTAATACTATCAAATAACCGGAACAGGAGTGCGATCGGGTAATTCCATGGCAGGTTGGGGGTTGACCAAACTGCGGCTAGGCTTTATCTTGCGGGGTTCATTGAAAATTTTTTGTTCGAACAGGGAAGGTAGTCAGGCATGGAACTGAACGGCGCTGAAATAGCCATCAGGTGTTTGCAGGAAGAGGGGGTCGAATTTGTATTCGGCTATCCGGGCGGTGCCGTGCTGTTTATTTACGACGCGCTGTTTAATCAGGAAAAAATCAAACACATTCTGGTGCGCCATGAACAGGCTGCCGTGCATGCTGCCGACGGCTATGCGCGCTCCACCGATAAAGTGGGCGTGGCTTTGGTTACTTCCGGCCCCGGCGTCACCAATGCGGTCACCGGGATTGCCACTGCCTATCTGGATTCCATTCCCATGGTGATTATCAGCGGTCAGGTGCCGACCTTCGCCATCGGCGAAGATGCCTTTCAGGAAGTTGACGCGGTCGGGATTACGCGGCCATGTGTGAAGCATAACTTTCTGGTCAAGGATGTCAACCAGATTGCAAGCACCATCAAGAAGGCTTTTTATCTGGCCAAGAGCGGACGTCCCGGCCCGGTGCTGATCGATATCCCCAAGGATGTATCGAACCAGAAAGCCATTTTCCACTATCCGGCATCGGTGAGCGTACGCTCCTATCATCCGGCGCAGCATGGTGAAGTGGGACTGATCAAACAGGCGGCGCAACTGCTGCTTGATGCCAAGCGTCCTTTGGTTTATGCCGGCGGCGGGGTGGTGTTGTCCGAGGCATCCAGACAATTGATTGAATTGGTGCGCCTGCTCGGTTTTCCGATCACCAACACCCTGATGGGCTTGGGCGGGTATCCGGGAACGGACAAGCAGTCCCTGGGCATGCTGGGCATGCACGGCACGCTGGAAGCCAATATGGCCATGCAGAATTGTGACGTGCTGCTCGCTGTCGGTGCACGTTTTGACGACCGCGTGATCGGAAATGTAGAGCATTTCAACCGGGAAAAACGCAAGATTATCCACATCGACATCGACCCGTCTTCAATTTCAAAACGGGTAAAGGTCGATGTTCCCATCGTGGGCGATGTGGCCTATGTGCTGGGCGATTTGCTGGCGGTGTTGCACAGCAGCAAGCAAAAGTGCGATCCCGGGGAACTGGCTTCATGGTGGGCGAAGATTGAAGAATGGCGCGGCAAACGCTGTCTCGGTTATAAAAATTCGAATGAAGTTATCAAGCCGCAATTCGTCATCGAGAAAATGTATGAGATTACCGGTGGCAATGCTTTCGTCACGTCGGACGTCGGACAGCACCAGATGTGGACAGCGCAGCATTACAAGTTCAACCAGCCGCGCCGCTGGATCAATTCCGGCGGACTGGGTACCATGGGTTTCGGCCTCCCGGCGGCAATGGGGGTGCAAATGGCGCATCCCGATGCAACGGTTGCCTGCGTAACCGGCGAGGGCAGTATCCAGATGAACATTCAGGAGTTGTCGACCTGCAAGCAATTCCGTTTGCCGATCAAAGTGGTGGCACTGAACAACCGCTATCTGGGCATGGTGCGCCAATGGCAGGAATTCTTCCACGGCAACCGTTATTCGGAATCCTATATGGATGCCTTGCCCGATTTTGTGAAACTTGCGGAAGCCTACGGGCACATAGGCATGCGTATCGACAAGCCATCTGATGTCGAGCCTGCGCTGAAGGAAGCTTTCGCACGCAAACACGATCTGGTGTTCATGGATTTCCACACTGATCCGACCGAGAACGTGTTTCCCATGGTGCCGGGAGGCAAGGGTTTGTCGGAAGTCATATTGGCGGAGGACCTGTAAGATGCGGCATATCATTTCTCTGTTAATGGAGAACGAAGCCGGTGCGCTGTCGCGTGTCGCCGGACTGTTCTCGGCGCGCGGTTACAATATCGAGTCACTTACAGTAGCACCGACCGAAGACCAGACGATGTCGCGCATGACTATCGTGACCAGCGGTTCCGACGATGTGATTGAGCAGATCAACAAGCAGTTGAACAAGCTGATTGAGGTTGTCGCGGTGATGGATCTGAGCGAAGGCGAGCATCTGGAGCGCGAATTGATGCTGGTAAAAGTGCGTGCGGTGGGTGAGGCGCGCGAAGAAGTGAAACGTCTGGCGGACATATTCCGCGGGCGCATCATTGATGTTTCCGACAAAACCTACACGATCGAACTGACCGGAACGGGTTCCAAGCTGGACAGTTTTTTGCAAGCCATAGATCGTACTCTGATACTGGAAACCGTCCGTACCGGGGCATCCGGCATCGGGCGCGGCGACCGGATTTTGAAACTGTAGGGCGGGCTGTATTCTGTGCCCACCGTTCTCCGCGTGGGCACAAAAGCGTGCCCAGTCTACCGACTAACGACAAGTTTTTATATTTTTACAAAGAGGCCAATATGAAAGTTTATTACGACAAAGACGCAGACCTTTCCCTGATCAAAGGCAAGCAAGTAACCATTATCGGTTATGGTTCACAGGGCCATGCCCATGCCCAGAACCTGAAAGAATCCGGTGTGAACGTGACCGTCGGGTTGCGCAAGGGCGGATCATCCTGGGCCAAGGCCGCCGCCGCAGGCCACAAGGTTGCCGAAATCGCGGATGCAGTAAAAGGCGCCGATGTGGTGATGATACTGCTGCCGGATGAAAATACACCGCAGATATATCACGCCGATGTCGAAAAGAATCTGAAGTCAGGCGCCGCACTGGCATTTGCGCATGGTTTCAATATCCACTACAACCAGATTGTGCCTCCCGCCGATGTGGACGTGATCATGATCGCCCCCAAAGGCCCGGGCCATACCGTACGTTCCGAATACGTCAAGGGCGGCGGCGTGCCGACGCTGATCGCGGTGTATCAGGACAAGACCGGCAAGGCCAAGGACATCGCGCTGTCCTATGCGGCAGCCAACGGCGGTACCAAGGGCGGTGTGATTGAAACCAATTTCCGCGAAGAGACCGAGACCGACTTGTTCGGCGAACAAGCCGTGCTATGCGGCGGTGCGGTGGAATTGGTGAAAGCCGGATTCGAAACCCTGACCGAAGCGGGTTACGCCCCGGAGATGGCCTATTTCGAATGTCTGCACGAGTTGAAGCTGATCGTTGACCTGATGTACGAAGGCGGCATCGCCAACATGAACTACTCGATTTCAAACAACGCGGAATACGGCGAATACGTGACCGGCCATCGCGTGATTGGTGATCAGGCCCGCGCTGCAATGAAGGAGTGTCTCAAGAATATCCAGAACGGCTCCTATGCCAAACAGTTTATTCTGGAAGGACGCACCAACTATCCGGAAATGACGGCACGTCGCCGTCTGAATGCCGAGCATCCGATTGAAGTGGTAGGGGGGCAATTGCGCGCCATGATGCCCTGGATCGGAAAAAACAAACTGGTGGATCAGTCTAAAAACTAAGAAGCAGGGAAAGGTGAAAGGTGCAAGGTGAAACGTATCTTCGTTTCACCTTTCACAGGTTCATCTTCACTTTTCACAGGTTCATCTTCACTTTTTTCCTTTCACATGAATCCATACCCCCATCCTATCATCGCCCGCGAGGGCTGGCCGTTTCTGGCGATTGCGCTGGCGCTGGCTATCGGCGCCACCGTCTGGTGCGCCGCTTGGTCTATTCCTTTGTGGATTATCTTCATATTCGTTTTGCAGTTCTTTCGCGATCCGGCACGTGAGATACCCCAGCAGGCAGGTGCAGTGTTGTCGCCATGCGACGGACGTGTCATCAAGGTCGAGCGCACGCAGGATGCTTATGGTCAACGCGAAGCGATTTTGGTCAGCGTGTTCATGAACGTGTTCAACGTGCATTCCAACCGCAGTCCGGTGGATGGCAAAATTGAGGGCGTGCAATATTTTCCCGGCAAGTTCGTCAATGCCGATCTGGACAAGGCTTCGCTGGAAAACGAGCGCAACGCCGTCGTGGTAAAAACTGCCGACGGACAGACGGTAACCTTCGTGCAAGTGGCCGGGCTGATTGCGCGCCGCATTCTGTGTTACGTGAAGGCGGGTGACCTGCTCGCGCGCGGTCAGCGCTATGGTTTCATTCGTTTTGGCTCGCGCGTGGATGTGTACTTGCCGCTGACGGCTTCCGTCAAAGTCGCTATTGGTGATAGAGTATCGGCTACCACTACCATTCTGGCCCAGCTCTGATGCCCGAACTGAATACCCGCAAACCGATAGACTTGCGTAAACGCGGCATTTACCTGCTGCCCAACCTGTTTACCACGGCGGCACTGTTCGCCGGCTTCTACGCCATCGTTCAGGCGATGAATAACCGTTTTGATTATGCCGCTGTGGCGATATTTGTCGCCATGGTGCTGGATGGTCTGGATGGTCGGGTTGCGCGCATGACCCACACCCAGAGCGAATTCGGTGCGGAGTACGACAGTCTATCCGACATGGTTTCATTCGGCGTTGCACCTTCCCTCATCGTTTACGAGTGGGCACTGAAGGGGCTGGGTAAATGGGGTTGGTTTGCCGCATTCATTTATTGTGCCGGGACGGCTTTGCGCCTGGCACGCTTCAACACCAATATCGAAATAATCGACAAGAAGAATTTCCAGGGTCTGCCCAGCCCCGCCGCAGCCGCATTGCTGGCGAGCTTTGTCTGGGTCATGCTGGACAACCATTTCTCAGGCGAGGAAGTGCGCTGGTATGCCTGTGCCCTGACCGTATTTGCCGGAATCACCATGGTCAGTAATATCAGGTACTATAGCTTCAAATCGATCAACATGAGGAAGAGCGTGCCGTTCATCGTGATTTTTCTGTTCGCCTTGTTCTTTATTTTCATATCGGTTGATCCTCCCAGTATTCTGTTCCTTCTATTCCTTGCGTATTGTTTGTCCGGATATATGATGGCCTTG